>Ga0209305_1000003_pt1 | contig 307463 bp, 296 predicted proteins | sample COGITO_mtgs_1103_FD_184792 | JGI IMG/M metagenome (GOLD analysis project Ga0209305, IMG submission 184792) | Pelagic marine microbial communities from North Sea - COGITO_mtgs_110321 (SPAdes) (version 2) | ecosystem: Environmental > Aquatic > Marine > Epipelagic ...
GCAATAATCCAACCAGTTATAACAAACGCATCAGTTCACTCCCTTCGGTCGCTGGGACAACTTTACGGGCGCATTTCGCGTTGCTCAAAAGCTGCACCCATAAACTTGCCCTCTATGCGGGGTGTTATGCATCATGGAAATTGTAGATAGTTTGAAGTCGAAACACCTCAAAACTGTATTGACTGGCAATAATCACGCAAAAGTTCATCCAGCATGGGTTGATGAGACTAACGACGGTTTTCTAATTTGTTACGAAATTCAACTCGTGTTTGATGATGGTACAATTTACTTTGTTCAGCCAAGCGAGCAGAATATAGAGGGTAGATACCCAGCTTTAGGCTTGAAATTGAGCTTGGTTGATTCAATCACGCTTGAAAATGTGTTCCCAATCGCAACGACACCAGCAATAGTGACCAGTGTAACATCGACGGATAATTTGGGGGAAGATGTTGTTAATCAATGGGTTTTTAATTTCGGGAATAGTATGCATTTAATGATTAGACACGTTTACCCTCCAATGTCATTAGGCATAAAGGTCGCAGTTAGCAATGCATAACAAACGACTATGGCAAAAGCTCGTCCTTTCAAAAGTTACTCTCATCTGTTTTTAATGAGTTGTTTTCGGGTTCGCGAGCATTTGCTGTTTGGTTTTCGCTGGTCAGCACCAGTTGTTGTTTCAACGTCAAACGAGTGTTATTTTTACCTAAATGGTTAACGCAAAGGGACATGGATTGTTGTATCAAAATCGCAATAAAGTTAAGCAACATAACAATCGCATCAGTTCACTCCCTTCGGTCGCTGGGACAAATTTACGGGCGCATTTCACTTCGTTCAAAAGCTGCGCCCATGTAATTTCCCGTTATGTGGGGTGTTAGGTTTTGTTGTTAACGAGATTTCTTTACATCGCGATAAAAGTTTTCATGAGAGCCTAAGGCTATAAGCTCTAATGTGACGGCACCATCTTCATAGCTATATCCAAGAAGAGTGAATTGTTTGAGCATTTTGAATTTATAAACTCGTAAAAAAATCAGGTCGCCTTTCTTTTGATCGCCTAGTAATGGGTTTTCTATTAGCTTTTTAATGGCGCTATCTAATTCCATTTTTTGGTTCTTATGCAGCTTTTTAACTGCCTTTTTAAAGCTGGGTGTTTGTAAGACAGTTGTTATCTTAGCCAAAATTATAAGGCTCCAACTTACCAGCTTCTTTTTCAGCTTCTGATATTATAGCTTGCCTCACAAATTCGTAAGGAAGCTCAGGATTGTCTTCCATCATTTCGCCAATTTTAGCCCAGTGCTCAATTTGTTTGGGTGTTGTCCTGTTTAATGCTTTACCCATAATTGCTGCTTTTTCCACTAAATCTTCATCTAGTCGCACACTTGCTGTAGCCATAACTTCTTCCTCTGATAATAAGACTGTAGTGTAGCGCATTGCATCATTTGATGCAATGCGCTACACTTTTTATAAGCTATTTTGTTGCTCTTTCTTTCAATAGTCACCCTCAACTGATTTTAATAGGTTATTTTCGGATTCGCGAGCATTCGCTGTTTGGTCTTCGCCATTTAACATAAGTTGCTGTATGAACGTCAAACGAGTATATTTTTACTTAAATGGTTAACGCAAGGAGGCATTAAATGTTTAATCAAAACCCAGTTAAATCAACCAAATCTAACAATCGCATCAGTCCACTCCCTTCGGTCGCTGGGACAACTTTACGGGCGCATTTCGCTACGCTCAAGAGCTGCACCCATAAACTTGCCCTCTATGCGGGGTGTTATGTGTCGAGTAAATTAGCAGTCTATGAATAACTCTCGAAAAAAGTATTTTCTTCAAAAAAAAGACCGAGATAAGCAATGGTTGCAACTCGCTCTATTATCGCCACTTCTTATATTAAGTGGGTGGGTCGCTTATTACTCCTTTATTTTGCTTTTAAGGTGGTTTCACGATTTTAATTTTGGGCATGGCTCGGAAGTATTAATAGCCTTTCCATTTGCGATGATTTGTATATGGTTCGGTGTTAAGTTGATTCGTAAGTTAATCTTCAAAAAAAATGATGATAGTGTTGAGCCATAGTTACTTCAAACAAGCATTGAACAAGCTCGTTCTTTCAAGAGTCACCCTCATCTGTTTTTAATGAGTTATTTACGGGTTCGCGAGCATTTGTTGTTTGGTCTACGCTGGTCAACATCGGTTGTTGTTTTGGATCCAAACGAGTATATTTTTACCTAAATGGTTAACGCAGGGAGACATGGATTGTTGTATCAAAACCGTATCAACATTAAACAACATAACAAACGACTATGGCGTCAATAACTAAATTTACACCATATTTTCTTCCCATTTTTTCCCATCTCGAACCATCGAATTCAAGATAACCACCATCTTTCTCACGCAGGCAATAATCGCCACTTTTTTAGGTTTCCCTGCGGCAAGAAGGGCTTGATAGGTGCGCTTAAAAACTGAGTTGCACTGCATGGCTGACATCATCGCCATGTACAAAACGGTTCTCACCTGAGGACGTCCGCCTTTGATTGTTCGTTTGCCTTGGTAGCGTCCACTTTCTCTGTTCATAGGGGCGACACCGACAAGCGCTGCGGCTTGTTTGTTGCTCACATACCCGAGCTCAGGAAAGTAGCCAATGAGGGCTGCCGCAGAGACTTTTCCGATACCAGGCATGCTTTGTACAATGTCATTTTTTTCCTGATAGTCGGGACAGCTTTCGATGAGCTTAACGAGTTGCTTTTCAATTTTAGCAAGCTGGTTTTTGTAAGCAGTTAAGATGGGGTTGATGGTCGAATGCAGCCCTTTGGGCATAATCTGTAATCGATTCTTCTCCATGGTTTGCATGTTGAGTATTTGGTTTCGTCGCGCGACCAAATCGGCCATCAGGCGCATGCTTTCTGGTTTTAGCGTGGATAGCTTAGGTTGTATCGCTTCACCGTAATGCGCAATCAATTGAGCATCTAGCTTATCTGTTTTTGCATTCAAACCGATAGCCCCAGCGAAACGGCGCACGTGAACCGGATTGGCAACCACAAAAGGTAAATTGGCTTTTGCACATGCCATAACGAATAGCAGTTCAAGGCGGCCAGTTGCTTCAATCACAATGCGCTGTGGGCAATGTTTCTTGATTAGACTGATTGCTTCTTTAACGCCTTTTTCATCGTTTGTGACGGTGAAATAAATGTCCAGCGGGCGAATGAATATATCGAGGGATTGCTTGCCGGTATCGACACCGACATTAATGTTTTGCGAAGTGACTGTTTTCATAATAAGCTAACTCTTGTTTGCGTAATGCGAGCTTGAGGCCCAGTAGACTATTCGAGTCTTGTGCTTGGAGTTCTGTGAAGCGCTCATGTTTGTTATCGGTCTCTCAATTGAGGAGCCTTGCATCAGGCGAACTGCTTCACAGAAGAATATTGGTTGCAGCCAATATCTGGGTCTCACTTTACCACTTTGGAGAAAGGATCTTGCCATACAAACGCATCAGTTCACTCCCTACGGTCGCTGGGACAACTTTACGGGCGCATTTCGCGTTGCTCAAAAGCTGCACCCATAAACTTGCCCTCTATGCGGGGTGTTATACGTGTGGAGTTAAAGTTTGAATCTGCCGGAAGAACTAGACCTAGTCGATTATAAGGTAATTGACGGTGAACAAGCTTTGAAGGTAGCTCAAGATTGGCTATCTATTTTTTGTTCTCACAGAACATCATTTAAAGGAATTCGAGGCGGCAAATCATATGTTTGGGATGAGATTCATAGTAAGCATCAAAATACCGATGCAATCATTGAATACGAAAAACACTTTGCCCCTAGTTACTTTTTAATGCCGGATAATTTTGGGGAGTTTGAAAAACAAATATATGTTTCTCGCGCTAAGCCTATAGGTAACCCAAAACTTTCAGATTTTCATGTTTTTCCTAAAAACCTAGCATGGTCAATCGCATTTACACATGAAGATGGTTGGATTGGTCCTAAGTTTTTCAGACATAGTAAATACAGTCAATTAAATAAAATAAACGAGAAATCAATGCATGAATTGTCACGCACACACGTATAACAACCGACTATGGTGCAAGCTCGTTCTTTCAAGAGTTGCACCCATCGGTTTTTAATAAGTTAGTTTCGGGTTCGCGAGCATTCGTTGTTTGGTTTTCGCCGATTAACATCAGTTGTTGTGTTGGATTCAAACGAGTATATTTTTACCTAAATGGTTAACGCAGGGAGACAAGGATTGTTTTATCAAAACCGAGTTAAATCAAATAAATATAACAAACGCATCAGTTCACTCCCTTCGGTCGTTGGGACAAATTTACGGACGCATTTCGCTACGCTCAAGAGCTGCACCCATAAACTTGCCCTCTATGCGGGGTGTTATGCATTAAGAGGACTATTGTGAACTTTCCATCATTGATGTTGTTGACTATTTATTCTTACAGTTTGGACATCAATATATCCGAACCTATTGTTGTTGATAAATTTAGTCAATATGTGATTAATAAATACTATGACGAGCAAGAGAATGAGCGAAAAGCTATTGAGGCAAGGCTATTGAAAGCTAAAAATGCTGAAGACTATTTGGACTGGGGTAAGTTTGAAAGTAAAGTAATAGAACACTGTTCAAGTGTAGCTACTGGTTACAGCGACCACGCAGGTGTTGTAGGCATAACTTTATCAAATGGAATGAGTTTTACCTCTATAGAACCTAAAATGAATAGGTTGTATTCGAAGTTAAAGGTTTGTATGGGATCTAACTTTAAAAATTTAAAGTTTTTTATGGAGTAATCTAACCAGTGATTCATAACACCCGATTAAGCGGACAAAAATAAAGAGCAATTTTCGCCGCTTAATCGGGTGTTGAGGCTGTAGAATTTCTCTAAGTCAGAAAAATTTTGGATTTATATGGTTCCCACATTTTTAGTCCTTGAACCCTCGGATCGGGTGTGATCTAATAGATGTCATCCACTCACGATAAAGCCTCATGGCCAACTACAAGCCCGATTTATCCTGCCAAAACTCGTTCATTCCCGTTAACTTTTCAGAACAAATTCTGCCTGGTACATTTGAATACGCACTTTGCTATATCATCGAAAATAAACTCGATTTGTCAGGGTTTGACGCGTGGTATAACAACGACAAGACCGGCGCAGCCGCATATTCACCAGCAGTCATGTTAAAAATTATCTTACTTGGTTATGCCCATGGTTTTGTGAGTAGTCGGCGCATAGCGCGGGCATGCGAAACGAATATCATGTTTATGAGTGTGTCGGGTGATGTGCAGCCTCACTACACATCCATAGCGGGGTTCGTTGCCAAAATGCACGAGCAAATTGAACCGCTTTTCACCCAAGTACTGATGATTTGTGATGAAGAAGAACTCATTGGCCGGCACATGTTTGCGATTGATGGCTGTAAACTCAAATCTAATGCCAGTAAAGAATGGAGCGGCAAGTTTGATGAGCTTGAGCGTAAAAAAGCAAAATTGGAGCGTGCGAGTAAACGGATTATAGAGCGCCACCAATCTCAAGATGGGTTAAGTGAAGATGTGATTGCCCATGACGAAAAGCAAAAAGAAAAGTTAGATAAAAGCGCTCATAAAATAACGGCATTCTTGGCCACGCACGAAAAGAAGACTGGCAGTAAAGGTAGGGAAGTAAAAAGCAATATTACCGATCCTGATAGTGCCAAGATGACTACATCAAAAGGCACTATTCAAGGCTACAACGGAATAGCCATTAATGACGACAAACACCAGATAATATTGCAAGCACAGACATGGGGCGCCGTCGGTGAGCAACAAACGCTACAACCCTCAGTTGAACAACTTATGCAGCAACTCGTTAAGCTGGATATCGTGAAGTCACCCGAACTGCGGCTAAAAACGCCCACGATGTTTACAGCTGATAGTGGCTTTAACAGTGACGAAAACCTCGCTTTCATGTCTACCAGCGGCTTTGATACCTACATCGCAGATAACCAGTTTAGAAAACGAAACCCCCTGTTCAAAGACAGCGAAACCTATCATACAGAAAAAGAGAAACGGCGGCTGAAGCGCAGTAATGGCAAACCGAGGAGGTTTACCTCATTGGATTTCCATTATGATAAAGACGCCCAAACGTGCTACTGCCCAGCGGGTAACTTAATGTGGCGCAGCGGCACCAATTTAACCAGTAACCATAAACAGTGCACCCGATTCACTGGGTATTTAAAAGATTGCCAAGCCTGCCCACTGCAAGGACAGTGTATGCGTAAACCGCCTACCGATAGAGGCCGCCAAGTGCAGTTCATTAACGATGAGTCCCGAAAGAAGCTCAATTACGGTGACAAAATGAAGATGAAAATAGATAGCCCAGTGGGTCGTCGACAATATGGGAAGCGGTTGGGATGTATAGAGCCTGTATTTGGCAATATTACGACGAATAAAGGCATGAATAGACTCACCTTACGCGGCCAAACTAAAGTGAATGCGCAATGGCAAATGTATTGTCTGGTGCATAATATAGAAAAGCTGCGAGACGCGATGCATTAGCGAGAAGCAGTTGCCAACAGTCACTAACAAGCACCTAAACCGCCTTAATCTCTTATCAAACCCACTATAAATAACACCAACATGCCCATTTTTATATCCACCATGAAATCAAGCAAACGATTGAACCGTTATATGAACTCGTATATTGTTTAATTATTGATAAATTGAACTGGAAATGGGGTTAATCTACAGCCTCGTTATGTGGAGTTTAAAAAATGACTTTATCAACGAACGTTAAACGTGTTTCTCTATTGTTTTTTATGCTGTCACTTTCTAGTTGCGCAGCTTTAGATATAAAGCCATGGTCAGTTGAAGGGATCGTTGACGGTATTATTACTACAGCAATAACTGGCAAGAATACTTCATATGGAAATAAAGCGAGATGCAACCACTATAAAATGGTTGGCGGCTCTACTTATCGTGAGTGGACCAAAGTTGGGGAAATAGCGTGCTCTATGGAGGCTAGGTGATTAGATGGTGGAGCTCAGTTAAAGCTCGTTCTTTCAAGAGTTGCTCTCATCTGTTTTTAATAAACTATTTTCAGGTTCGCGAGCATTCGCTGTTTGGTCTACGCTGATTAGCATCAGTTGTTGTTTGGGATTCAAACGAGTATATTTTTACCTAAATGGTTATCGCAGGGAGACATGGATTGTTTTATCAAAACTATAAAAAATTCAAGCTACATAACAAACGACTATGGTGCAAGCTCATTCTTTCAAGAGTCACTCTCATCTGTTTTTAATGAGTTATTTCCGGGTTCGCGTGCATTCGCTGTTTGGTCTTCGCCATTGAACACCGGTTGTTGTTTCAACGTCAAACGAGTATATTTTTACCTAAATGGTCAACGCAGGGAGACATGGATTGTTTTATCAAAATAGCAGTAATTCAACCAGTTATAACAAACGCATTAGCTCACTCCCTTCGGTCGCTGGGACAACTTTACGGGCGCATTTCGCTACGCTCAAAAGCTGCACCCATAAACTTGCCCTCTATGCGGGGTGCTAGGGCTCTTGAAATGAATCGCGTATTTTCCAAGGTATTCATTAGCGAAGAGGGTGTTGAGTTTGGAGTAATCCGCAAAGCCTCACTACCTTTTCCAAGTGAGTTTGAAGGGGCAAAGGTATTGGCGGAGGATGAATCAGGAAACTATTTCATTGAAATTGATGAGGCTGTCTACTTCTGGGATCACGAAACATCTAAGACGGAGTTTCTTGCTAGTTCATTAGATAATTTTATTTCTGGCTGTTCAGAACCTGAAACAGTTGAGCTGAAGCCAGATCAAGTTGAATCGGTTTGGGTTGATCCTGAGTTTGCGAAGAAATTTGGCATCAAATCCAAGCCCTAACAAGGCGCTCAAGCAAGGACGCGTTAACACGCGCCGCTTAGCTTGGCGTTAGCGTGCTAGTTAAATAGATCGCTATGAGAGCCAATTCTGGCTAGCTTTAATATGTTTGAATCAACTTTATAAATCAAAACCAAATCAGGCTTTACATGACAGTCTCGATATCTGGACCAATTGCCTGAAAGTGAATGGTCTGAGTATTTTGGAGCTAGGTGCTCACCTTTTTGCAAAGTCGAAATTACGTTACCAACTTCAATAATATCTGGTATTGATAATTTGATTATTCTTCTAAAGTCTTTCTTGAATTGGTTCGAGTATTCAAGGCTAAACATTGTCTAGCTTACCCTCGCTCAAATGAGAGAAAAGTTCGTTTACATCGCCAGCTTTGTTTCCTAAACCACTTTCTAGCTGCTGGATTGCCGCTAATGTATCTTCATTAGGGCGCTTTGCTTTTAAATCAAAAGGTATACCGCCATGATTAATAACAGCTTTAGCAAAAAGCTTAATTGCTTGTGATGGACTTAAACCAACTTCGTCGCAGATATAAGTAAACGCAACCTTTGTATCGTGGTCTATTCGAGTGCTTAACATTTCTGTCTTCATAAATCACCTCGTGTATTACATTGTCATACATTGTATTCTAATGTGCTTCGTTTTTCTACAGTTTTGATTTAGGTATAAACTCATTCTTTCAAGAGTTACTCTCATCTTTTTGTCAGAAACTTTATTACAGGTTCGCGAGCATTCGCTGTTTGGTCTTCGCCATCGAACATCAGTTGTTGTCTAACCGTAAAACGAGTACGCTTCAAACTAAATGACTAACGCAAGGAGGCATTAAATGTTTAATCAAAACCGAGTTAAATCAAGCGGTGCTAACAAAGCATTCAAGCGGACAAAATTAAAGAGCAATTCTTGCCGCTTAATGCGGTGTTAGGTGTAATGGGTAGTTTAGCTGATTATTTTAATAGAAATCCTATCACTAGAAACATATTGATATTTAGTGGGCTATTCGTTTTGTTAATAGCAGTGTTTTCTTTTAAAGGGTTTGAACAGGTCAGGCTTTACGGAGAAATTTTATCAACGAATCAGAAAATTTATGGTGGAAGAAGCATTGGGGTCGAGGATAGGGCAAAAGCTTTGTTGTCAAACGGAAACATTGTGACAGTGACATGCTATCAGCCTTGCTCTGTTGGTAAGAACGTAGAGCTAGTTCAATATTTAACTGTATTCGGCAAAAAAGTGTATTCGTATGAGGGCACCTAACAAAAAACTGAACGCACTCTCTTCGGTCGCTGGGACAACTTTACGGGCGCATTTCCCGTTGCTCAAGAGCTGCACCCACAAATTTGCCCTCTATACGGGGGTATTATGAGTATTCTAATGGGCAGAATGTAAATGGGTTTTAAAATCAATCATTATGCAAAGCCAACTGACTCCGATGGTATTTCGGGCTGGGAATCTATATTAAAAGATTTATCATTCGGCGCTATATGCACAGTGATGGCTATATTTGGTTGGAATGTTGGCTCTATTTTACTCACAGTGCCTATAGCGATAGTTGGAGTGATGTGCTACGCCGCCGCATTCATAACTGTTGTAACAGGGATAGTTGAGCGTAAAAAATATGACGGTGAAGTTGATAAAGAATAATATCAGAGGGCTGTTAATTTCAGTTATTTAAAGCTCGATCTTTCACGAGTGACTCTCATCTGTTTTACTAAGTTATTTGCGGATTCGCGAGCATTTGCTGTTTGGTCTTCGCTGTTTCACATCAGTTGTTGTTTGAGCGTCAAACGAGTGTTATTTTCCCAAAATGGTTAACGCAAGGTGACATGGAATGTTGTATCAACTTAATAGCTATTCAACCAAACATAACAATCGCATCAGTTCACTCCCTTCGGTCGCTGGGGCAAGTTTATGCGGGGTGTTAGAACTACAGGAGGCATTTAAGTGAACCGAAACATCGTTTTTTTACTTTTACTAACTTTGGTCGGCTGTAATAAAGACAGAAAGATTGTTGAAAAGTTAAGTTTGGATTGGAACTATGATTATTCTTCGGAAATAATACACGCCACACTGATTAAAAACGAAGTTTCATATTCAAACGCAGATGCCTGTGAGGTTAATTATTCGGTGTTTGAGGTGATTGAGTCATTTAAAGGCGCATATGATATCGGTGATCATTTTAAAGCGACCGGTATTTTGGCTCATGAGACTCACTATGAGGGCTCTCAACATCTGCTAATGCTAAAGCCATTTAAAGCGAACGAGTTCCCTGGATATGGAAACTGTTTGAATGAAACTTATAGTGATTATCTGACGGTTCATAATTGGTGTTGCTCGATAGACTCAAGCAAGCCTTCATCGCTCATAGTTTATGATATGCTAAATTCCGAGACGAAAGGTGAGAATTATCTTTATCCTACGCCACCGATATTTGACTACTTGCGGAAACGTGGTAAGTAGTTCTAACAAAAAAATTAAGACGGACATTCGTAAGGAGTGCGAACGTCGCTTATTGGGGTGTTATGTGATAGTGGATTTTAAGCTCAAAATAAAGCGCGACCATCATGTGATTTGCATATAGGAAAATGATTTGAAACACATTATATTATTTTTATTGTTTTTGGTATTCATACAAGGTTGTCAGGCAAACCATGATCTAACTGATAAATACAGGAAAGATGGGGCTCCACCCAGGGTTGAATTTGGAGCTACTTGTAATCTGAATTACAGTAGCGAATCTCGGGTTAGAACTTGTCCAATAGGTGGTCAAGATCTATTAGGAGCGACTTGCTCATGCAACACTGAAAATGGCATCCAATATGGAGTTGTGGGTCGATGACGTAAAAGACGAGCAAAGGGAGGCTCGTTCTTCCAAGAGTCACCCTCATCTGCTTTAAGTGAGCAATTTTCGGGTTCGCGCGCATTCACTGTTTGGTCTTCGCCGGTCAACATCAGTTCACTCCCTTCGGTCGCTGGGACAAACTTACAGGCGCATTTTGCGTTGCTCAAAAGCTGCACCCATAAACTTGCTCTCTGTGCGGGGTGTTAGATGCTCAAGGTGATGATTTGAAAAACAAAACACTCCGGAGTCAACTTGCGATGGCTAGTTTTACTCCTGTTTTAGTCCCGGGCTTGATTTTTTACAGCATCATTTATGGTTATGGTGGCAAGGCTTTTATTTTGATATTAGTGCTTGCTTATGGGCTATTTCTTTTCAGAAAGTACAGCAAGTTTTTCTTCAAAACGAAGGGCTTTGCTAAACGATTTGTTTGGTCAATACTTTTAGTCAATTTTTCAATGGTTGTTCTTACTTTCGCGCCAGAGGCTAATAATGCTTTTGCCGGTGCTGCGCTCTTTTTATTCTTGCCATCGTTAATTCTTTCCGCAAACCTTTTATCAGGTAATAAGATTTCTCATAGAGTGGCAATGCATTGTAAGAAAGGGCAAATAACAAATGCTTCAAGCGAACAAAAATGAAGAGCTACTTTGGCCGCTTTAGCGGGTGTTTTGTGTATTCGAGGTTTTCATTATTATTAGTTGGTTGTTTGTTCGCATCAGGTTACTTAAACGCTAGTCCAGTAATAGAGTCAATCAAGCTGGATATTAAAACTGCTAACGCATTGGGTTTTCAAATTGACAAATCATATGAAGGTTGGGCCTTAACATTAGAAATGATTGGGCCGGAAATTTTAAATGATGATTGCAGGCCAATAAAAGCGGGTAGTTTTCTAACGGATAAATCTGGTCAGGAATTATTTGGTAATATTGTTCAGATTAATGAGCCAATTGAACCAGCTGTAGTAGCTTATGTTTCAATTGAGTCAGGAAGCATACTAACGGTGTTTATAGATTATATCTGTTCTGCTAAGGATTCAAACAGTCGACGTTATGAAGCGTCTACAAGGTAAGTGATTTACAAGCTCGTTCGTTCAAGAGTCACTCTCTTCGGTGGCTGGGACACGCTTACGGGCGCATTTCACTTCGTTCAAAAGCTGCGCCCGTGAACTTGCACTCTATGCGGGGTGCTATGCGTGCTAGATGGATTATTTAAAGGGAAATTAGAAATGAAAATTAAGTTGTGCGCGCTGCTATCATTGATATTAGTTTCAGGTTGTGTGGTTTTACCTACTGATGACCTTTCATCGGTAAATAAGTGTGAAATTTCAACTGATCGCAAAACTCTTAAAATTGTAAATGGTTTCGAGGAAACCAATACATACTATTCAATAAGCGGGCTATTATTGATCCCAATTACAGGCGTTGTTTCTGGCACGTATGTAGCAATCAATAATATCTACCATATTGGAGAGGAAGCAATTGTTTGTGGAGGATAGCATTACAAATGGTTATGAAGAACATTCGTTCTTTCAAGAGTTCCTTTCATCTGTTTTTTATGCGTAAATGTTCGTATAACAAAACATCATGGTGGGAATTTTACTCGCTAAAATGGCGCTCCTAAAATCCCTATATGTTAAGCGTTATGTCTCAGGTAGATTTATGTCTAATGAAGATTAGAGAAATAGTCAAGTCGGAATTTGAAGCCATATGGCCTATTTTTAAGCTAGTTGCCAGAGCGGGCGAAACCTACGCTTTTCCAAGGGATATTTCGGAAAGTGCGGCTAAGAAAATTTGGGTTGATACGCCACGCAAAACCTTTATTGCTGAAGAAGATGGGCAGATTCTAGGAACTTACTACCTGAAAACTAACCAAGCAGGTCCTGGGATGCATGTTTGTAATTGTGGTTACATGGTTTCACCTTCGGCGCAAGGCAAAGGGGTAGCGACTGCCATGTGCAAGCATTCTCAGCAGGTAGCAATAGGTTTAGGATATAAAGCAATGCAATTTAATTATGTCGCATCAAGCAACGATGGGGCCATTCGGCTATGGTTAAAGCTCGGTTTTGATATCGTAGGGCGCTTACCACGGGCTTTTAATCATCCAACAAAAGGATATGTAGATGCATTGGTTATGTACAAATGGCTTCAGACAGAATAATAACATTTTCGACTGGAATATATTTATTAAAAAACAATAAGTTAGTTCACAAAATAGCGTTTCCTGTTTCTTTCGCTATTATGGTAAGCGTTCCAGTAGGAACCGCCGTAGGCGCATTATATTTATGGGAACGCCATAAAACTTCTTAAAAAGCTAATCATAAGGCTCGTTCTTTCAAGAGTCACTTTCAACTCTTTCTTGTTTTCCAGCTGAAATCGAAAGGCACGGTAGAATAGTGGTTGTCGGAAAGTTCCGTCATTGCCAAAGGTAAAGATAGGGAAAAAGAATGCTAACAATAACTTCAAACGGACAACATACAGTTGCTTGCTTTCACTCGATTAATCAGTATGACCAAGCATATTTTGCTGCTTAATTAGGCGTTATGTTTAATTTGACTTCAAAAAAATCACGCTATGCAAATTAATATATACGATTACTTTCTACCATCGATTTCAATCCTTTGTTTTCTAGTAGGAGCTTTACTTTTTTTTGAGGTACTCCGACCTTTTAGTGATTTGAAAATAGATGGTCCGTTAGCATTGAGTTGTTGTGTTGTGGGAGCTCTGATATCGGCGTTTTTATTATGGTTCGATCTTGGGAATATTTCGATAAACATTATCTGTTTAATCTTGAATTTAGTCTTTATCGCAGGTATGTGTATTATGCTCTATCTGGCATCAAAAATATTTTAAAGCAAAACCAGTTTGAACGGACGGTAAATACATTACAACCGCATTCACTCTGGACCAAAAAATGCCGTTTCGCCCCGGGCAGACTTTGATTCAACCTAAGGTGCATTTAGAGCTATGAAACTTATTAATCCTAATACCGACCTCCAAAAAAGCTACGTTTCATATATTGAAGAGTTAGGAGATGAAGAGCGGTATCCATATCCACTCGATTTGAAGCACAAAGATTTTAAAGCCTTGGTTCGTAAACTAGAATTATACTCAAAAGGTTTACATCTTCCGGATTGGTTAGTTCCGAATACAACATTTTGGCTGGTTGAGGGTAATGAAATCCTCGGCTGTTCGCACTTGCGTCATTGTCTAAATGCTCAACTTGAGAAGGCAGGAGGACACATAGGTCTTGGCATAAGGCCGAGCGCAAGAGGCAAAGGACTTAGTAAAATACTACTTAATGCTACAATTGATAAGGCAGTAAAAATGGGTATCGAAAAAATTCATATTCATTGCTACGCTGACAATATGCAATCAAGACGAATGATAGAATCCATCGGCGCAGTTTTAGAATCGACAATTGATTTGGACTTACCTCAAAAGACAGTGATGAGGTATATTCATAACTGCAGCTATTAAAAAACTGATCTTATTCGCTGCGCATATTAGGAAAGCTAACCAGCTGCCCGTCGTTTTACTCAAGCGCTAAAAAAGATCTAGTCCCTTATTTGGGATTTTAAGTTTCAGTTAATACATGGAGAGTTATATGAACGAAAATAGAGAAGAATATTGGGGAATGCCCTTAAACACTTACTGCATGCTAATTCACCTAAGCCAGTTGAGCAGCATTGTCATTCCTGGATTAGGGTTTATCTTACCTATTGTCATGTGGGCTACCAATAAAGATAAAAATGTCGCAATTGATAATCACGGGAAAACTACCGTTAATTGGCTTATTAGTCTTTTTATTTATTCTATCGTTTGCGGTGTTTTAGTGTTTTTAGTTATCGGTATATTTGGACTCATTCTTTTGGGAATACTTAACTTTATCTTTGCCATTATCGCAGCAATCAAGGCTAACGATGGTCAAGTGTGGGTCTATCCCCTTAGCATTCAATTTCTTAAGTAATGGTTTTATCCAATTATGCTAATGATTATCGGCGTCGGTTAACAAGGTTTTAAAAGCCGTATAAGTAAGCAATCGAAATCTTAAATCAACGATTAAAAATGAGAAACGATAATCTTAGTTTGCGTCACAAGGACAAAATTACTCGCTAGCGCGCCTATTTTCCTGTCTGCGATAGCGTTATATTATGCAAATGCATGAGGCTTATGCCTTTAGATTAGTTTAATCTCGCTCCGTTGGAACCATTTCGTACTTTTGCTATAGTTATTATAAAGCATCATAGACAATTGTGAGTCCTTCGCGTTAGAAAAGGGCGTCTCACCTCGGCTCTGTTTGGGGTTTTCTGATATTTATGGTTATATGGAGCATACGCTGGTTAAAATTTTAGAGTAACTAGTCGAGCCTTATTTTGGTTGTTAATTACCAATAAGTAAAAGTGAAAGGAGTTTTAAATGTCAGATATAGTATTTAACAATGGTTCATTTTTTGTCGGCTGGGGCACACTCGCTTTGATCAATGCAGGCTTGGCGCAAGGAAAAGGTCGAACCGGACTGCTGTGGTTTTTCATATCGTTATTTTTAGGCCCAGTTGCTACCTTCCTCTTGGTTGTCATGCCTGATGTTCGTTGGCATTCTTAACGAACAGAATGTTTACCTAAATCAAGCGAATAACTTCGACGTTGGGTCATGCCCTGCGTTGGCACCTTTTAATTGAGTCATAATGAATAAAATAAATCCTAAAAAATTACTTAATAGTAAGTGGACAGCCGTAACGCCTGTTAACAAAGAAAAGCATTTTATTATTTCTGACATTGAATTTGATGAGGAAGGGATTGTTGTCGCTTGCTGCATAGAACCGGTTATGTCTAAACGCCCTACCCCGATTAATTGGCTCGATCTGAAAGATGACAATCGTTGGCTGCAAGGCTGGAAATAACGTTTAAATATTTGCAATTCCATTATGAGGGAAATATGACTCTTTTTGCTTTGATAAGAAAAAAGTTGACTGAATTTAAGTATCAATACTACGGACTTAATATCATTCAGGAGGTTTCGGCTGAGCGTTTCCACCTCATTATTTCTCAATATATCGAACGCGGCTGGGAATTAAGCGGCGATTATAATGAGCTCGAAGCTGGTTATAGTGAATGGTCATGCAGGTTAAGAAAAGGTACCAGTACGTTAAATTGTGAATGGCATGAAACGACCCAAGGCAATTTTATTGGTCCTCAACGAATTGTTTTTGGTTTAGGTCAAGAGTATGGTTTTACCGCAAACAAAGCACCTCAGTTGCTTGATAGTTAAACGTTAGTGGGCAATTGTTATTCAATTTACAGTTCAATAAAACGATAGTTCAATTTTTCAAGGAAGTTCACTTATGTTCTATATCGCGCTTGCAGGCTTTATACTATTCGGTGTGTACAAGCTGTTTGATAAGCACTACGGAAAAAAAGACACGCTCCATGTTGATATGGACTGGTACGTTAGTTTTGCAATATTTATTACCTGTTACTTTGCAGTGATTCTTTTGGGGATTGCTATTAATAGTATGAATATTCCTCCCTCTTTATCACTTGCCCTTGGCGGTTACATACTCTATCTAATTTTGCCGTTTTTGATCATAAAATTCATGTTAAATTATTCAGCTAAGAAAGCGATTATCTACTCGTCTGTCGTTCCGTTAGTCGCTATTTTAGCTGAGATTCCTTTCGTGTTGATTAGAGGCGCAATGGGCTAGTGAGTACTTTGATGATTAAAGAGTTGCTTGGATACATGCCGTTCAACCTCACTATGTTTTGTTTGCACCAAGCGATTCTTGGTCAATGAATTATCACAGAGCTCAATGTATGCAATATATTAGAAAATCAGAAGACCGAGGCGTAGCGAACTTTGGTTGGTTACAAAGTAAACATAGTTTCTCGTTTGGCAACTACTATGACCCTAAACACATGGGTGTATCAGTGCTACGCGTTATTAATGACGACATGGTTATGCCCGGGCAAGGTTTTGGCACGCATGGTCACCGCGACATGGAAATCATTTCGTACGTGACAGAGGGGGCTCTTAAGCACGATGACAGCACTGGCAACAGCTATGTTGTTCCCGCGGGTGATGTTCAGCGTATGAGCGCAGGACGCGGCGTAACACACTCTGAATTCAACGCTTCAAGCACTGACAAAGTGAAGTTCCTACAAATCTGGATCCAACCAAACGTAAAGGGCATTGAACCTAGCTACGAGCAAAAAAGCTTGCCACAACAAGGCGCATTAACAACCTTAGTAGCACCCAATGGCGAGAATGGGGCTTTGTTAATCAATCAAGATGCAAGTATTTCGCGCTTAGTCTTGGGAAAAGACGAAAGCATCCATTTGGTTACCGAAAAGCGTTTAGGCTACTTACACATTATAAAAGGCCAAGTAACGATTGATGGGCAGACGTTCAAAGAAGGTGACGCATTTGGTATTGAGCCAGAACAAACGTTCTCTGTAAAAGCCGAGGCAGCACTTGAAGCGCTGTGGTTTGATTTACCAGCATCTTAGATAAGGCATCGGAGATAGTTAAATAGCGCCAACAGTGACGATTGCCTTTTTACAATGCTTGCCGAAAAGAGCTCAAACTGATTTACTAATTACATAATAACAATTTATCCCCTAGCTCATGATGATAACGATATGAGATTGTAAAAAAGAGAAAATACATTGCTACTAAAAGAAAAAGGAAAAGGAAAGCTGTCTTTAACCGTGCGAATTATTGTGGGTTTGCTTGCACTTCCCTCATTGCTTCTTGCTTTCATGTTGATTTCAGAGGCTATTAACGGCCGCTATAACGGAATAGGCATATTTGAGCTTGTTTATTCGGTAGTGGGTTTTTTTGCTGTTTATATAGCGCTAACGGGTAAGAAGTTTTTCTAATATACTTTGATGCAACGCTTATCTATCGAAACTAGATAGTTTCATTCTCAAGAAATTACCAAAAAGGTTGAGTATCAGTGGAATTAGCAGCAAATGTCATTTTGATCATATTAATAGGGATAGGTGCGGCCTTGTTCTTCGTCGGTTCGCTTATTGTTGTCGTGACAGCGTTTGGTCACAAACAGTATGCCTACGGTGTCCTTTCGCTATTGTTTTTCCCCTTAAGTATTGCTTACTGTGTGCAGTATCGAGAAAAAGGGGCTTATGCGTCTAAGTTTCTTATTAGTGGAGTACTGCTCGTTGCAATCTCTTATGGCTTGGCCACCCTATTCTACAAATTTTAATTATTTACTACAGGCAGCTTTTCATGAATATACGTGCCATCAACAGCATTCTGCTTTTTCTAATATTGGCTTTTTCTGCCTCTCTTAAAGCTGAGTGGTATTCTGATAGTGCAGGCATTATGGGCACTAATATCTATGTTGAAGTGTGGGCAGAAACCCCTGTGCAAGGGCAACTTGCGTTGAAAGCTGTTATGGCAGAAATGGAGCGCATTAACCAACTCATGAGCCCTTACATTGAGACCAGTGAGCTAAGTCTGATTAATGCATCAGCAGGTAAGCAAGCAATGGTGATCAGCGATGAAATGTTTGAGCTACTCGATAAGTCTATTAAAATTTCCGACCTAACCAAAGGCGCGTTTGATATTACTTTTGCAAGTGTTGGTTATTTATATAATTACAAAGAAAATAAACGCCCAGATGAAGCAACAATTGCCTCATTGCTAGACGCCGTAAACTACAAGCATATTGTCCTTGATAAGGAGAATAAGACAGTTTTCTTCACCAATGAAAAAGTCAAAATTGATTTGGGCGGAATTGCAAAAGGTCACGCGGTTGATAATTCCATCTCACTGTTAGAGCGTATGGGAATATTACATGGATTAGTTACTGCCGGTGGCGATACTCGTCTCATCGGTGACAGACGTGGCAAACCATGGATTGTGGGAATACGCGACCCGAGAAATAAAGAGAAACAAGCGGTAGTCATGCCTTTACAAAACTCTGCTATGTCCACATCCGGTGATTACGAGCGTTACTTTGAAGAAGATGGTAAACGCTATCATCATATTCTATCGCCTAAAACGGGTAAGTCGACTTACGATGTGCAATCGGTGTCTATTATCGGGCCCAGCAGTACATTTAATGATGCGCTTTCTACCGCAGTTTTTGTGATGGGTTTGCGAGAAGGTTTGGGTATGATTAATCGTATTGATGGTTATGACGCAGTAGTAATGGATAACCAGCGCAAAATGCATTACTCGAATGGATTGCAGCAGTAATGGTGAGGCAGCAAAAAGCGCTCGATGGTTTCCAACGTGAAGAAGTTAACATCCCTGTTTGCCATTCATCCCTGACTGGCGTTCCATTTCGAAATCGTAAGGTTTATTGACCCAATAAGCGCTGAGTGGACTAATGCAAACTAGCGGTCGCTAGGCACCAATCACACCGTTAACTATTGGCTCAAACGCCGTCAGAGAATCCATTAAAGCAGCGTTACCTAAACCCGTTTGCGGGAATAAGGTGCGCATGCGGCCTTGCTCACCGTGCAGCGCTAGGTAATTCAGAATTACCGTTTCAACGAGTAGGTTGACGTTATTGGCTGCTGGTGTGGCTGATGTTTCAACGGAGCCATCGCGACGCATATAACCAATTTGCTGGCTAACTGCCTGCTCTTCTGGCGTACCGCCAATTAATTGAGGCGTACCGTTAGGATTATAAACCATGAAGAAGGAGGCAGCGGTGGACGAGTTATCACCCGTCCATACGCCTTTACCGCGACCAAGCTCAGAGTCGTCTATCATACCGTTACTGGCAACCGAGCCATCACTGACAACATACATCATTACAGGAACGCCAACGCGAGCGGCATATTCCAATACCGCACCCATGCATTTACCTGCACGTAAATCTCTTACTTCACCTGACGAGCGGTTACCCGTATGGTAATCGTAACCGCCCATTGCGATTGTTCCTGCCCCTGCGAAGCCGTTCATAACTAACTTCATCACAGACGCGGTTTTTTGGAATTCGCGATCGCCGTCAAATTCTTCCTGAGTGAAGATCCCGTTTTCGCCCACAATGTTAGGGTCAAGTTCTGGATTCAAAGAAGAAGGGTCGCCGAAGCGATCAGCGATATCTGCACTTTTAACGTAACCGCAACGCACCAATTCTTTGAGATCTGCGTCGCTATTAATTTTGGTATCAACGCGATTAAGCTTCATGTCACTAATGCGCTGCACCGATTCCATTACTGAGACTGCATCTTCTTGACTTAGTAGGCCAACGAGATCGCCAGTATCAACCAAACCAGTGACGTCTGAGGGACGGTCTACTTTGGTTGGACGTTTGCCTGGGTCAATCAACATGGCAGGAGCCATAGAGCTGCCGCCGCTGTCAGAATTTCTTGAACCAATTAGGGTCAATAGCGAGCCGTCGGAACCTGCACGATTAATACCGTACATGGGATTGTGAGGGTTGTTACCCGTGTCATTTTCTGAACGAGCTGGGATAACGGCCCCATTCACGTTGGCTCTATTGCCGACCGCTAGTTTTTCCTGAATGCCGCGTAAAAAAGCACTGTCAGCATGAAATGCTAGGCCGAGTTCATTGTTGATAAAGTCAGACATACCGGCCATCGGATTAGCAATACTCGGTACCATGTCACCTGGTAAACCTTGACGGCTGTAGCCCTGGGTGCTCAAAAAGTCCATTTGTCCGCCGCGTCCACCGATCAATACGTTTGAACCTGCAATGTTGGCTCCGCCGGCTAAATCGAAAACGATAAAGGGAATTTTCCCAGCGCCTTGGGTGGCAATGCCACAGCCAGCTTTTAATGCTTCTAAATCAGGCGAGAGTGATGCATGCACTTTACCAGAACCGGCTAACATGCTTAATACTGAACCGCCAACTACTGCGCCCATACCAGCCGTAAAACCTTGAGCTAGGAAGTCGCGCCGCGTTACTGGTCTGCCGTGGTCCTGATGAAATAAGGGAGCGTCTGCATCAGCACCATTTTTTCCGCCCATACCGCCATGGTCTGTTTTAGCGCTAGCGCCGACGGTGTATTTCTTTGAGAATGTACGTATTGTCTTTTTCATTTTAATCACCTATTCGCATCTGCTATTGCATAACAACAGCAGCACTGGCGAGCACGGCTGCGCAAGTTGCTTTTGCTACTGTGGGTGTAGTTTGCGCTGAACATGAATTGTTACTTGAACAAGTCATTGTTAAGCGATCGATTAAGTTGTTTAGTTCGGTTGTCACATCTGCTGATGCTGGCTGGCTGCTTAAGCCGCTGCCGATCATGCGATCAATCAGAGGGTTGACGAGTGCCGCGCGGTCATTGCTATCAAATCCGCTGTTTGCTGACTTGTCGAAGTCAAAGCTTGGGAAGTAGCTAGTTCTTAAGGTGATGTCTTCAATTAGCACATCGCAATAGCGAATAGCCATTTGCGTAATCGCCATTTGGTTTGAAGCTAAGAAGCTTTGCATTTCAGTCACGCTCGGCAATTGTTGACGCAGTTGCAAGTAGGTATTGTTTACCGCAGTTTGCGAGGAAGGAACCCCCGTCAACGCCGACATACTCGCATTCACTTCGGCAAAGTTTCTTATACCAATATCAGACTGAGGTTCTAAATCGACAGGCTGCGCTGCTACTGGAGCTTCATCCTCTTGACGCACCGATACGGCATCTCCTAGCACTTCGAAAGTGAGGAAGAATTCGTCTTGTACCGGTCCTTTTTGCACCGGAATGATAGTACCTTGTGATGAAAGCTGCTGACCTAGTTCATTGCTAGCTGCTTCTACGCCATCAACCGTTAAATTTAATGTCGCGAACACCTGACCACCCTCCGATTCACGGCCATTTACGCCGATGCGAATGCCAGTCAATGCAATACCATCGAGGTTTGCACCTTCATCAAGGCTGATCATTGAGGGCTCAGTGAACAAGTAGCTGTAAGTATCGAACTGACTCACTTCGAACACAATATAGCTTTGCGGTACATTAATGATCTCTGAAATGCCAAATAGTAGGAAGAATTTTTCGCCCACACCGGCATCAAAGTTCTTGACGATTTGCTCTGCTGTTAACACTCGATTGTGCATTGCCGCCATTCTGATTGTACCTGCCCATGGCACATCGCCTGAAACTTCATTACCGAGCACAAACGCAAAGCTATCATCCCAGTCACTTAGACCCGCTGCCTCTACGTCGTCTTCATCATCAGTAAATTCACCGTTTACATAAATTTGACGACCGCCAACACCATCATAGTTAACCACTACGTGCTGCAGAGCGGCTTGTAAATCTTCGTCGGCGTCACGGGTGCTTAGCATTGGCATGCCGTTAGTATCTGTATTGCCATGGCGCAACAACATGTCGTAGTTATATAACGATTGACCTAAAGTAAAGTTGCGTCTGTCACGGCCACCTGAGTAACTAACGATGCGCGCTGGGCCTTCTTGCGTAACGTTCGCCGGAGCAACCCATGCTTCTATGGCAAATTCGCCAGTAGAAACAATTAAGTCATGAATTTTTTTGCTGTCGGTGGTTGAGCCTTGAGCCTTACCGTCAGTAAGTTGAATACCGTTACCGCCCACCCATTCGTAACCGCCGCTGAGGGTAAGATTGAGCGCAGGCTCTATGCCGCTGGTGTCAAAAGCAATATTGCCTGAAGCTGTTTTGAACTCCCATTTAGCAATAAGGTTAGACTCAAAACGGCCGCCGCCTGTTGCTAGCGTGCCATCATACAAGGTAAGCGCGTGAGAGCTAACGAGGTTGGCGTCTAACTCGGTTACGTCAATCGCTTCTGACATTGCGCGGATAGCGTCAGCTAAGGCTTGACCATCGGCTCTACAATTATCTGTCCAGCAGTTGTGGAATTCATCTCTAAGCCTTGCCACTAATCTCGAGTCTTCAGGGAGGTCTAGGTTCATCTTCGCAGTTGCCGCGGCGTACGCTTCAGCAATATCGGATGATGCTAAGTAAGGTGAAATAGGGATGGCTGCACTTGACTGATGGCAGTCAGCGCAATGCTCGCGCAGAGCAGGGTAAACGTTTGATTCGAATAAACCTGAGTCGGACGGAAAGTTTTTGTTGGCCCCAGGAATTTTCACAACTGGCGCGTTTAACTCAATGGTTGTCGCAACTTCTTCGTTGCTTGCCCAATTACTTATCCAAGTAGTAAGAATGTCGGCACATGCTTCAGGACTGCTTAACCAGCAGTTGTGTCCGCCGGCAACTTTGGTGACTAATTCAGATTCACTGATACGAGAACTGTTGATTAGATTGTTTACTTCAGCATAGGCAAGATTGATATCATCGAAGCGAGCAAAAGGCGGTGACTGCTGACCTTGAATATGACAAGCCCCGCAGCGATCTGGCTTTGCAAGATTATCCCAAACGGATAATTTAAAATTTTGTACGTCGGGAGTCGCTGGTGCAGGTCCCGTATAATTGACCACTGGTTGCTGAACCGGCGGCGGTAAAGGCGTTGATTCTACTTGTGCATCACTACCACCACCGCAGTTAGCAAGCAGCAAAACGGCCATACTTGCAGCACCTAAACGACGAAAGGCTTTCAGAAAGACTGAAGATTGCTTGTTAGAAGTGTCGATTGATACTGATTGCAAAATCGAATATGGAGTTGAATTAAACATGTTCTATTCTCCCTTGCAGTAGTCTGCAGTAGCGGCAAACACGTTTTTAATGTTGTAGTTGTCACCCATGAATTCAGACTGAATCTGAGCGATGGCTGTGCGATCCGTTTGATCTTGCGGCGCGCGCAGACATACGTTCTTAAATACTTTTGTCACTTGGCAACTTGCAAAGGTTTGGCTGTTGGCAAGCTCTTGGCCCATTGATTTAGCGCCACTGCCAGAGCCAGGAAGTTCGGATGACCAACCAATCGTTTGGTTCTGGCCTTCACGCCAATAGTTATCCCAGTTATCGTTGGGGGTGACATAGCCGAAGGGAAAGTTATTCGAATTTATCCAATACTTTGCTTGCACTCTTAGCTGCGTTTCGGGGTCAATTTGGCCTTCTGCGTTATACACAATTCGACCGTTGACGCCATCGGGGTCGCCTTCAACGTCGTAGTCGTAGTTGTAATAAGCAAAAGCTTGAGTTAGCGGGTCCATGCCTGAATGGCATCCAGAGCATGAGTTGGTAAAAATACGGCTATCGCCGCCGGGGCTGCGACTTAAATCTTGACGAATTCTATCCGGTGGAAGACTAGTATCCTTGAATGCTTCAAGGTCAGCACACATGTGATTCATCAGAGTAAAACGAAACATGGCGCGATTAGTGCCATCTTTAAAAAAGGATTTTGCCGCGCCTCTCGTTGTCATTACGCCAGCAGTTGCTTCTGCGGGTATGCCGGTAAGTGAGGATTGCGTAGTAGCAACTAACACTGAAGATAGGTCGGCACCTTCTCCTTCTAGTGCTTCATAATGATTATTGTTAGTTGTGCTGTAGGCAGGTACTCCTGCACTTGAATCTGCAACATACAGAATGTCGCCGCTTAACACTTGGCGAAAATCGACGTCATCTCTCACCATACCGATAACGGTTGCAGTGTAATCATTGAGTGGCGCGAATACATCAAACTCTTCATTCGTCCAAGGTGTAACCCAGTTTTTCACGGTGATGTTATAAAAACTGGGTGACTGCATCGCAATTTGTGCAGCGCCTCGAGCATCACCCGCATCTATTAAGTCAGCCATTTGTTGAATGACGGCCGTTGTGCCGGGGACGCCAGCTAAACGGTCATGCATACGCTTGGCTTGTTCTAATGGTCCAGCTGCGGCCATCGCACTCGCGATAAGCAGCGGCGCTGATAAGCAAATTAGTTTTAGCATCTGCTTAATCTTCATGGATGCGTTATTAGTTGGACTATTTGATTCATTTGTTAGCAAATACATCGAATCAACTCCTTTTTTGAATGTGGACTACGTTATACCCGTGTTTTAGGTATCGTTAGTTATTCTCTACTAACAATAAGTGTTCGCCTGTATACCGATTAACCAGTTTCTCAGCAGGTAGTTGAAATGTAAATGGCTATTAGGCGTTTAACATTGGCGTTTATCAATAAACGTGCCGTAGTTTTTAACTGTATGTTTTAAATGGCTTTAATTTTATTTTTGTCGTTTTTCTGGGGAGCTTTATCGAATTAATACATCGTAAAGTGTTGCTCATAAGCAACAGTTGATAAGTATTTTTTTTAATTACTTCGTTGCGATATGCCAGCCTTCGAGGCAGCCGTTACTGTGCTTACTGGGCTAGCGGAGATATTTCGTCATCTTGCTTGCACTAATGTGCTTTCGATAATTGCCGACAAGAGAAGAGCGACTTGATTTCCTTATATACCATTTAAATATGCAGGAGCTGGTTTTTCGTATTTTTGGTTATAAATTGTCGCAATTGTGGGGTAAAAAAGTATACCTAAACAGACGGTATAGGAATTAATCCTTACATATAGATAACTAGATTGTTGTATAGACCGCATGGTGTCAGGCTGTCACTCTCAAGTAAAAGTGCGTGTAGTGAAGGTGCAAATAAATATACCTTTGGCACCAAGCCAGTAAAGGCGTTGCACTTTAGTGACAGTATAAATATGTAGGCTAAATCGGTATCGTGAGGGTGCCGATTTATCTTCAAAATGAGCAGAGTAATATGATGACTCGTAGACCAAACACTGACTATTTATTAACAAAATCACTGAAAAAGGTGATGCTTTGCTCATATGTCTTTGTACTTGCTGCTTGTGGCGGCGAAAATATAACTGGTGAAGAACAAGCACCAGACCCTGTTGTTGTAGATGTGCCTATTGCGGTTATTAAGCGCGATTTAAGTATTGAAGATGCCGACATGCAGCGCTCTATTACCGAACCTTCGCTGTTTATTCCCGGCGCGTCATTAATTCTAAAGGCGCGCGCTAATGCAAGCGCGGTTGAAGTTGATATCACCGCAGGCGCATTTGCTGATCGACTCGATGAAGAAGGTAATCGCCTCCCCATTGATATTAAAGATTTAGAAAGCTCCTACGATGGCTCTCGTCTTATTTTTAGCATGCGTGCTCCTGAAGATGAAGATGCAGATGACAATGAACAACCCACTTGGAATATTTGGGAATACATTGTTGAAACGCAGGAGTTACGCCGCGTTATCTCCTCTGACATCGTCGCTGAAACTGGTGAAGATACAGGTCCTGTTTATTTGGCAGATGGTCGTATCTTATTTAGTTCAACACGCCAGCGCGGTAATCAAGCTCGATTGCTGGATGAAGGTAAGCCGCAATACGCAGGCTTAGAGGAAGGCCGAGACGTACATGCCTCTGTGCTGCACATAATGGATGCAAATGGCGAGAATCTTGAACAGATTTCATATAACCAAAGTCACGACCTCGATCCTTTAGTCATGCCTAATGGAAAAATTATATTCAGTCGTTGGGACCAATTTGGTGGTAGTAAGGGTGTTCACCTTTATCAAATGAACCCAGATGGCAGTGATCTGGAAATATTATACGGCCGTCATAGCCATTCCGATTCTGCGGGCAACAACGCTGATATTCACTTTACGCAAACGCGTGTTACGCCTGACGATCGCATTCTGGTTGCGCTTACGCCTTTTGAAAAAGAAGAGTTAGGAACTGATTTTGTTGCGATTGATGTGGCTAACTACATTGATAACTTTACGCCCATCGCATCTTCGAATTCGTTAACCGGCCCAGCACAAGAAAAAGCGCTATTTGAGAATATTGATATAGAAGCGGAGATTTCGCCGGGGGGTTATATTGCTGCTCTGTATCCTTTATTTGATGGAAGTGGTCGCCAATTGTTTAGTTGGAGTCAGTGCCGTTTATTAGCACCATTGCCTGAAAACTCGGCGGATGATGCTGTGCCTTCAGTCGTGCCATGCACCACAGAGAATCTAGTGGACCCGACTTATGAGAAAGCGCCGCCGCTATATGGTTTGTGGATGTTTGATCCAGCCGAAGGCACACAGCTTCCTTTAGTTGTTCCGCAAGAAAATGTGTCTTACTCAGAAGTGGTTGCGCTTGAGAGTCGTCCATTTCCTGCTAACCCTTCATCGACTATTGATACGAGTGAAACGGCATTAATCGATGCCAATATGGGGGTTATTCACATTCGCAGTGTGTATGATTTTGCAGGCGATGATTTGAGTCCTCAGGGCATCGTAAATATGGCAGACCCAACAGTGGTAACGGTAGAGCAAAGACCCGCTCGCTTTCTAAGAATAATAAAAAGTGTATCTCTTCCGGATGAAGATACTTTGGATATCGAAAATGAAGCATTTGGGCGTTCAAGAAACCAGTTAATGCGCGAAGTGCTAGGGTATACGCCGATCCAACCCGACGGCTCAGTGAAAGTTGCCGTGCCCGCGAAAGTCCCTTTCGGTATCAGCATTGTTGATGCGCAAGGCAAACGTATTTCTGCGCGTCATGAGAACTGGCTGCAGGTTGCGCCTGGAGAAACCAAAACATGTAACGGTTGCCACGACGGCAGCAACAATTCCGCTATTACACTGCAACCGCACGGCAGAGCGGACGCTGAATATGCCTCCATCAACACAGGCGCGCCAAGTACAGGCGTTCCGTTTCCGAATACTAATCCTGTGCTTTTCGCTGATTTAGGCGAAACGATGGCTGAAACGTTTACTCGTATTAATGGCGTACCTGACTTAACACCCGATATTTTGTTTGAAGACGTGTGGGCTGACCCTGCTGTGCAAACCCCGGCGGATAATATTGAATATCGCTATGCTGATTTGCAAACAAGCCTGCCTATCACACAAAGCTGTGCGCAAAACTGGACGTCAATTTGTCGCGCCGTGATTAACTTTCCAGATCACATTCAGCCCCTATTTGAACTCGACCGCTCAACGCTTGATGCCGAGGGCATGGTGGTCGCGGACAACACATGCATAGCTTGTCACACTCGGTTTGATGCTGAAAATCAACTACAAGTGCCAATAGCGCAATTAGAATTAACTGGTAATCCGTCGCCAGTCAATGCAGACTTGTTAGCTAGTTACCGCGAACTCATGTTTAATGATGTTGAATTGGAATTAGTTGATGGTGCGCTATTGCCACGACTAGTGCTTGTTTTCGATAATAACGGCAATCCTGTATATGAGCTCGATGAAAATGGTGAGCCTATTCTTGATGCTGAAGGCAACCCAATTCAGGTAACACAGCAAGTTGGTGTGGGTAGTACAATGAGCGTCAATGGTGCGCGCAGTAGCGCAGGATTTTTTGCACCATTTGAAACCGGTAGTCACCAAGGTTGGTTGAGTCCAGCTGAATTGAAAATGATAAGCGAATGGCTCGATGTCGGTGGCCAAAACTATAATAACCCATTTGATGCACCAACAAATTAATGAAATTAAACACCTACTTCTTATTCGTCGTTGTTATTGCCTCGGTCCTATTTAGCCTGTCAGCTAAGGGCGAGGATCTGTTGGTTAGCATTGTTGAACCCTATGTTGACTTTCGAACGGGCCCTGCTAGCGAATATCCTATTTTTCACGTTGCTGAGCAAGGTGAAAGCATCACCATACTTAAAAAGAAAACCGGCTGGTATAAGGCGATCACTCATAAAGGCCAAGAAGGCTGGGTGTCAGCTGAACAGCTTGGTAAAACGTTGAAACCTAATGGTGAACAACTTTATGTGCCCACCGGTAGTTTTGAAGACTACACCAATAGGACTTTTGAAGTCAGTGCGTTTGGCGGTTTACTAGAGAGCGTGAATGCCCTCTCGGTAGCAGCTGCATGGAACGTCACCGGTAACTTAATCGCGGAAGCTACTTATACTCAAGCACTCGGCGATTTCTCTGAAAACAAACTATGGTCAATTCGCTTACAGCACCATACGTTCCCTGAGTGGAAAGTGAGTCCTTACTTAACAATAGGCGCTGGCGGCATTAATACGCGTCCTCGCTCCAACCTAGTACAAAGCGGTGACGAAATTCGCAAGAGTGATTTTTACGAAGTGGGCGCAGGCCTGCGTTATTACTTTGCGCGCAACACCGTTCTTAAGTTGGAGTATCGCAGCATTATTGCGTTGACCGATCGCGATGATCAAGAGCGAATTGAAGAATTTAAGTTAGGCTTTTCCGTATTTTTTTAGCAGAAAATACCGCATAAGCACAAAATCCATACCATGGTGAAATGAATGAAATTTAACAAGAATGTAGTTTTAAGCGCAGTGGCCATATTGAATATTGTTTTGTTCAACGGATCGGCGTTTGCGCAGGGTTCGTTAGTGAAAGGTGCTTTTACAAAGAAAGCGGCAAACCCGATGCAAGAAAATACAGAACAACCTCCTGCATTGATCGACCCAAATATAGAGCGCCGTGACATTAGTGAGTCCGATATCGATACCGAAGACATCGAAATAGGTATTTTTGGTGGATTTATTAGCATCGAAGATTTTGAGTCAAGCGAGGTGGTTGGCGTGTCCTTGGCCTATCATATTAATGAGAACTTATTCCTTGAAGCCCGCTACGCACAAGCTACTGCAGGGCAAACTAGCTTTGAAAAATTGTCGGGAGGCGCACCCTTCTTAACGGATGATGAACGTGACTATACGTATTATAACTTATCACTAGGTTACAACATCAATGGTGAAACCTTCTTCACAGATAACTTAGTCTTTAACTCAGATTTTTACTTCACCTTGGGCGCCGGCAGCACAAATTTTGGTGGTGACGAGCGTTTTACGGTAAGTGCGGGTGCAGGCTATCGACTGCTGTTGACCGACTTTTGGGCATTGAAAGTAGACGTGCGTGATCACGTTTTCACCAGTGACATTATCGGCGTTGAAAAGGACGTGCATAACTTAGCGATTACGCTGGGAACAACGTTCTTCTTTTAAATAACGAGACCATATAATGACAGACATGAATACGACTTTAGCAACAATGAAATCAGTAAAAAATACATCAGCCGTGAGTCTGCGTCAGTGTTTAGTAACAAGCGTTGCCGCTATCGCGCTGAGCTTCGCCAGCGTTGCCGCCATAGCAAAACCGACATCGGGTGAAAAGTCGCCAGACTTCACTTTAAAAAGTCGAGATGGTGGAAATATTAAGTTATCTGAGCAGCGCGGCAACATAGTGCTGGTTAATTTTTGGGCATCATGGTGTGGTCCTTGTCGCGAAGAGCTTCCTGCATTTGAAGAGCTATATCAAGAATACCAAGACATGGGTGTGGAGATACTTGCGGTAAATGTGGACGATGAGGCGGAAAAAGCCAACGTGTTACTACAAGATATTGAAGTGAGTTTTCCTGTATTGTTCGACACTTCGGGTGACGTCAGTCAGCTCTATGATGTTAGCGCAATGCCTACGACGGTGTTAGTTGATCGCGACGGCAACGTGCGTTTGATCCACCCAGGGTATCGTTCGGGTGACGAAAAGAAATATGAAAAAGCCATTAAAATGTTAATGCGGGAGTAGTGCTAATGAAATTATTCAATAAAGCCTCTGTTCGATTATTACTTGTGTGCTGCGTGGCCACATTAGGCAGTGGTTGCGCAAGTACCTTTGAAAGCATCAATCCACTGGCTAATCTCGAGCCTTGGGTCAAGCCCTATGAGCGCAGCAATCTAGCCGATCCGATTATGAGCATGAATCGCAATCCAGTCGCTTTGGCATATGCGAAGCACGTGTTTGAATCGCGTGAAGGTGCGCGCGGTGCTGACGGTGGTGCAGGTGGTGGTTGTGGCTGTAACTAAACGACAGGCTGCTTGGGCCACTCGACAAAAGCTGAATTCGCTTACGGTTACCTTATGCACATTGGGTCTCATCGTCAGCACATTATTTATTGGTGCTGCTAAGGGCGCTGTTTTGCCAATTGAACGCGCTGACGTGCTGTATCATTCCTACGAAGGCGATGGTGTGACTATCGACGGCCCTTCAGTATTGCTGCGTAAAAATATAGGTGGCAAAGTGTCGGTGTCAGCAAACTATTATGTTGATACAGTTTCTGGCGCGTCAATCGATGTGCGAGCAACGGCAAGTCCTTACGAAGAAGTACGCAAAGAAAAAACCGTTGGCGTTGATTATCTCAATAACAAAACCTTGTTAAGTACGAGTTTCACCAACAGCAGTGAAAATGACTTTGAAGCAAATTCGGTTTATGTGGGTATTAGCCAAGACTTTTTTGGTGACTTAAGCACTATTTCCCTGAGTTATTCGAAAGGTTGGGATGTTGTCGGTCGCCGTGGTGATGAAAGCTTTGAAGAAGAAGCGGATCGACAAAAATACGGCTTAGGCTTTAGCCAAGTGGCGACAAAAAGCTTAATTGTTGGTTTCAATATTGAACACATTTCAGATGAAGGTTATTTAAATAACCCCTATCGCTCTGTGCGTTTTTTGGATGCTAGCACCGATCGTGGATTTAGTTTTGCGACGGAAAAATATCCGAATACCCGCTCTAGTACCGCTTACTCTATAAACGCAAATTATTATCTGCCTTATCGCGCTGCGATTTATGGTGATGCCAGAACGTATAGTGATACTTGGGGCATAAAAGCACAAAACTTCAAGGTAGGTTATATTCATCCAATTAAAGACGATTGGATTTTTGAAGTCTTTATACGTCATTATAAGCAAGATAAAGCTGATTTTTATCAAGATTTATTTAGTCGCCCCGATGAATTTAACTTCATGGCGCGCGACAAAGAAATGAGCTCATATACAGGCGTAACAGCCGGTATTAGTGTGGCTTACGAATGGCAATTCTCTCAAACCGCTACTTTCAAAAAGAGCGCGGTGCATTTTGAATGGGATTACATGAAATTTGATTACGATGACTTCAGAGATGCCACGGCAGAAGCGCCTGTGGGTGAAGAGCCATTGTTTGGATTCTCGGCAAATGTGTTACGCATCTTTGCATCAATTTGGTACTAGATATGACAATTACAAATGTATCGGGCGCTCCAGCTCCTAGCCTACACAGCACTGCACGGGTGGTCGCTGTGCCGATCTTTAAGAATGTATTGGTGCAGGCTGGTTTGGCTATCGTTTTGCTGGTTGCAGCGACGATATTTACAACGGCGTCAAACCCCGCACACGCGCAAGAAGCCGACAGCAATCAACAAACACCAGCATTATCCGAGGTTAAAAACGAATCGCCGGTTCCTGATAGTGATCTAGCTGCTGAAATGGAAACGCTAAAGCAAGCACTGGTTAATTTGAATCGTGATTTGTTTATTTTGGAAGAAGACTTATTGTTTCCATCAAGCACTCAGGTTGCGGTTTACTTATCCATGGACGTGGGTGAGTACTTCAAACTTGATGCCGTTGAATTAAAAATTGACGGTAAATTAGCCACAAATTATTTGTATACCGATCGCCAAGTGAATGCTTTATACAAAGGCGGAGTACAACGCTTGTTCGTTGGTAATATAAACCAGGGTAGCAGAGAGATAACCGCTTTCTTTATTGGCACAGGTCCAGAAAATAGACCCTACAAACGGGCGGTGACTTTGGAATTCGAAAAAGAAGACGAGGCCGCCACTGTAGAACTTAAAATTGTTGATTCGACGTCAAAGCAACAACCTACTTTCTCAGCCACATTACTTTAGGTCGCATTGCTTTTGTTAATAACTCAATTCAAGGCCACTAAATTTGTTTGTGTTGCCATCGTTTCGGTAGCACTCAACGGCTGCTTTACAACACCAGAGCCGCCTGTAGTTGCTGAAGATACACGCAGCGCTGAACAAATTTTAGCGCAAAAACGCCAAGACCTTGCCTTTGGTCAGGTGGTTTACAGTTATTTTCAAGACGCGCCGGATCAAACGCTGCTACAGGGGGCACTTACGCGCCTGAACCAAGAGACCGCGCAAACACCTTATTCAAATGAAAACCAAGACAGACTAGACCTAATGAAAGGTGCTGTGAGCCTGCAACTAGGTATGACGCAACAAGCTGAAAGTATTTTTACACGTCTATTAGCGCAATCAGCGGATCCTTATATTCAAGCAAATACATGGTTTTGGCTGGCTAAGTCAAGCTTCGCACAAAAGCGCAGAGGCGTGAGCGAACGCGCGTATGCCGCAATTCTCGAGAATGATTTAGAAGATGAGTTAAGTGAAGAGCATTGGGAAGAGCTCATCTACCAAGTTAGTCATGAGCGCATGAGCAATGGCGGTGATTGGGAAACACTCGCAGAAGAATTAAACAGCGATTCTATTTATCAAACCTATCTCATCGCAAATCAAGCGGTGATACAGCACAACCAACAGGATTACGACGCTGCGAGTGATGCGTTTATTGCTGCGAAGTTACAGCTTAACGACACCCCAGTTAAAAACTCAATACAAGAAGACATCAGCGCAAGCTGGTGGTCTTGGTTTAACTGGTTTGGAAACGGTTTGACCGATAGCCAGGAAGAGCGTGCATTTTTAGAACGTAATGCATTATTTGACCGTTTAAACTATGGTTTAGGCGTGACGTTGTTGGAACAAAAAGATTACACAAATGCGCTTATAGCACTTAAGTTGATTGGCCGTGAGTCGCTGCACGCCGAGCAAGCAATGCTGACCTACGGCTGGACGCTTGCAAAGGAGAACAGATGGCCTTTGGCAATGGCAGCTTGGCAATATTTACGTGACAATAGCCAAGGCATTTACGCAATGCAGGCAAGTCATGGTTTAGCTTATGGCTATGAACAACAGGGAGCTTTGGCTGAAGCTTTTCGTTCGCTGCGAGATTCTTCTCGGCAACTGGATTCTGCAATGGCCTCGTTGAGTGAATTTGGTTTGAAGGTTGAGCAGGCAGAATTTTTTGATACTGTGGCTAATGGGAATTGGCCAATTGAACATCGCGATCTGCATGTGTTGTTACTGAGCGGAGATGAACAAATTGATAGCGCATACCTTCTTGAAGTGCGACGCCAAGCCAAACAGCTGCTGAATACGCTGGATGACAATTTGGCGCAAATTGACAGTATGTATCGCCTACTGGATGAACGCGAACAAGCTTTTTCGCGTCGAGTGGATGCTCTTTCGCTTACCGATGCGCAGGCCATATTGGATAACACCGCGACACGCATTCAGGGTTTTGAAGCTGCGCTAAATTCAGATCAGATATCTGACAAGTTGCTCGCAACCAGTGAGCAAGTGTCGGCTATGGAGCGTTTAGAGAAGGCCGAGCAAAGAATTGAACGGATCAATGCCGAGCGAGCGCGCAAGTTATCTAAAAAATATGCGCAGCGTGTTGCTCGCTTGAAAGGCGTGCTGCAGTGGGAATTATCGGAAGCTTTTCCAGAAACTCGCTGGCAACATCAAAAACAGTTAGCAAAGTTGAAAGTTGCGTATGCGGATGCCAATAAACAATATCAACGTCTCAAAAAGCTGCAGAGTGATACCCAAATAATTGCGGAACAGCGCGCGCGTGTCGACGCCATCGCCTTAAGCGCAAAAGCTGACTATGCACGCACCAAAACCTTAGTTGATTCGCTAACCCGACGTTTAACCGAGTTCCTACAAGTCAATATGGCCTTGAGAATGCAAGAATTGTCGGAACAGCAGGTGGCTACAAGGCTCGCCATCATTCGTATACAAGATTTAGCGGAACCGGGAAGAGGTAGATAAGATGAAAAAAATCCTTATACTTTCTCTTTCTATCGTGCTGACCAGCTGCAGTATGTTTAGCGCTGAAGAAGAACCCTCGATAATTAACGAAGGTATCAGTAACCGACCTACGTTAGCGGAGCTGGATCTTCAGCCTTTAAAATTTGAACCCTCCATTGCGCCTCGACTTTCACTCAAGGATACTCGGGACGAATATGCGGCATTATTGCCGCTTTTAAAAGATGAAAAGCAGCGTCAACAGGTGTCATTTAGACTAGCCGATATTGAAATGCAGCTCGCCGAAAAAGCGCAAGAGGAAGGTATCCCATTGGAGGCTTTGCAGGCTAGCCAGCCAAACAACAATAGCGGTGGCGGTGCAACAGTCAGCAGCACCGCTGCAGGTATTGGCCAACTCCAGCCCGCAAGTTATTTCAATCAAGCTATTTCGCGTTACCGAGAAGTATTAGCGCAACAGGCTCAGCTTGTTGCACAAGCTGATTTATTGTCTGATGACCCTGCAATAGTAGCGGAAGCGAAACGCACAGAAACAAAGTACATGGACGCAATGTATCAACTGTCGCGCGCCCTTGATTTAGACGGTAAACCAGAGGAGTCGGTTGAGATAGCACAGCGTTTTCTAGCGACATTTCCGACCAATACTAACGCCGTAACCAACTATCATATTGAACTGTATTTTCGTATTGGTGAATACTATTTTAATCGACAAAAATACGACAAGGCTGTGGTTAACTATGGCCAAGTGCTCGCGTTGTCGGAACAAACAGCCAACATAGCGTCGAATAACTTTTACGGAATTTCAGCGTACATGCAGGGTTGGAGCTACTTTAAGCAAGAAGAACATGGCAGTGCGTTGGTGTCGTTTTCTAAAATGCTAGATGAAACCTTAGAGCAAAATAGCTACACACAATCACATACTAAAATAAGCACATTGCCTTTAGGTCAGCAAAAACTAGTGCAGGACACGCTTCGTATAATGGCGCTGCTGTTCTCTTACCAAGGCAACGGCGAAGCAATCAAAGGCTTTTTTATCGTCAACGGTCAGCGAGCTTACGAAAATCTTATTTACGAAGAGCTCGCGCAGCAGCATTTAAACGATGGTCGTTATAAAGATAGCGCTGATACTCTGCTCGTTTTCGCGAAGACCTATCCTCAGCATGAGCGTGCGGTCGAGTTCTATGTAAAGCACATTGACGCTTACATCCTAGGAAACTTCCCGTCATTGGTATTAGAAGGTAAGCAGAGTTTTGTCGAAGCCTATGGCGTTGACGGGCCGCATTATTCGGGACTACAAAGTTTGATTGGCTTACAAACCAGCTCGTACTTAAGGCAATACGTAAAAGAGTTGGCTCAAAATGAGCACAGCATTGCTCAAACGGTTGAAAATATGCTCGCATCGAATGCAGAATTGATTGGTGGCGAAACAGCGGAAGGGGCTTTTGTCGGGTCATCGATGTCTGACGCTCAGAGTGCTTCTTGGAGCAGCGCGTCAGTTACTGACTTAAACAATATCAAACAAACTGCTTTTGAAAATGCTGCTGGCTATTACGACCAGTTTATTCGTACTTTTTCACCGGATGATGAAGTACCACAAATGCGCTTTTATCTTGCTGAGGCTTTAAGTTCTGCGAATAAATTCAACTTAGCTATTGAAAGCTTTGAAATTTATGCTTATCAAGATACTCCTAACCCATTAGCCAGCGAAGCGGCGTATGCCGCGTTATTGTTGTTTGAAAAGTTAAGCGAAAATGCGCTTAATCGCGATGCTGATTTTAAGCAAAAGTTAGAAACCAGAAAGATGTTCAGCCAACGCTTGTTTGTTAAAACATTTGCCGCCGACTCGCGTACCGTAAATGTGGCGCAGTCACTCATGCAACGCTTGTTTGAACAGCAACAATATCGAGATGCAATGGAATGGAGCGACTGGCTGCTGTCCAGCGATAAACTCAACGGCTTGGCCTACGCTGAAGCAAATCTGCCCCAAGCGAGCTTAGTTGATAAGCACATAGCGGCGCACGATGTCAGTGCCGAGGCTTTAATTTCAGCCAGATTAGTTTTCGCACACGGTAATTTCGCGTTGGAAAATTATCAAGTTGCACAAGCTGGCTATGAAACATTGTTAAGCATTCTTCCAGCAGACGATGAGCGTGTTCAGGAATTGAAGAATCGCTTAGCAGCCACCTTCTTCCAGCAGTCAGAACAGTTGTTAGCCAGAGCAAAAGTAAAGCAAACGTTAGATGCGCCCCTACCTGAAGGTAGAGATTTTGCGCAGCTAAGTGAAACTCAGCGTTTAGCGATGCTGCAAAGTGTGGCCCTACTGCGACGCATTATGCAGGAAACTCCCTCTTCAACCTTTAGAGCCGCTGCACAATATGATGCAGCCACGTACCTACTTGCGCTTGAAGATTTTAGCCAAGCGCTTCCTCTGCTGCTTGATTTTCAAACTCGCTTCGCAAACAACCCACTAACGAAGACTATCCCTGGAAAGCTCTTGTTAGCTTATGAAAAGTCGGAACAATGGCAGCCAGCCGCAGCATTATTAATGGCTCAGCATCAGGCTCAACCTGATACTGAATTAGGTAGAGAGTCTCTTTATGTGGCCGCGGATTATTACTTAAAAGCAGGCGACAAAGAAACATCGTTAAACACTTACAGAAGCTACGCTCATCGCTATCCGAGACCGCTAGCCGATGCAAATGAAGCGCGCTTTAAACTGACCGAATTTTACAGTGAGAGAGGGGATGCAACGAAGCGTCGTTTCTGGCTTAACAAGCTGATTGAAGCAGATCAAAAAGCAGGCAGTGAACGCTCAGCCCGTTCTCGTTATTTAGCCGCGATGGCATCAATGGTATTTGCCACCGACGCCGATGCGGCATATCAGAAAATTAAACTTACCTTGCCATTAAACAAGAGTCTGCAGCGTAAGCAAAATGCCCTTAAAAATGCCATTTCTCGATATGATGGCGTTATGGCATATGGCATTGCTGAATACACGACACAAGCAAACTATTCATTGGCTAATTTGTATTCGGTATTGGCAAAAGACTTGATGGAATCGAGTCGTCCAAATGGGCTTTCTGCACTCGAGTTAGACCAGTATGAGTTGTTATTAGAAGAGCAAGCCTTTCCGTTTGAGGAAACTTCAATTACCTTGCATGAAAACAATGCTAAACGCGCACACGGCGGTTTGTACGACGACTGGGTAAAAGAGAGTTTGAAGAAACTCGAAAACTTATTGCCCGTACGTTACCGCAAACCGGAACAAATTCAGGAGTTGAGCGCTAATGATTTTGAATAATACCAAATTACGGCTTTTGGCTGTGATGGTCGTTCTTTCTGTCAGCTTGTCGGGTTGTTCCAGCATGCCTACCTTTCCTGTCTTTTCGAGTGGTGAAGATGAGAAAACACAAACGAATGAAACGTCACCAAGTGTGACAGTGCAATCAGAAGAAGGGGGCGTTGAGAGTGAAGGTCTTGAAGGGGCAACGCCGCCCGTTCCGCTTACAGCTGAGGAGCTAGAAGAACAGGCGCTTGCAGCCAAGGCGCGGGCCTTAATGGGCACAATGAATGCTTTTAAATTGGACAAAGAAAAACAAGCGAAGCTCAATTCAGGTCAGTTACGTGATGTGCAAAATGCAATTAACCAACTCGCTAATGGAGAACCAGATCAAGCGCTAGTTGCTTTGCAGCGGGTTCTTGACGACCCTGATTTTATTGCATCACCGAACACCGCAGTGTGGGTTTTGCGCGGTGATGTTTATCGTGCGAAGGAGCAAAACGAAAAAGCGATAATTGACTATGAGTCGGCACTCAAGCTAGTGGGCAGTAATTACCACGCGCACAATCGACTTGGGCTGATATATCGCAATGCCGGTAAATTTGACTTAGCCAAAGCTCACTACACACAGGCAATAGATGCATGGCCTGGAAACGCGGATAGTTATCGAAATCGAGGTATTTTATACGACCTATATGTTGGCGATAAAGCTGCAGCGCTCGAAGATTACAAGATATATAAAGCGTTGCTAGATTTCCAAATTCAAAGTGTTGAAGCCGCGCCAAAATCGTTGGTGAAGGAGCAAAAGCTGACGAGTCAGTGGATACTGGATATCGAGCGCCAAATAAAAACCCTCGAGCGGGAGCAAGCGAATGGATAATTCTCTATTATTAAAAGCTACTTGTCAGAAATCGACGCTTCAAACACTCATCATGCAAAGAAAACCGATAGTGAAGCGTTTTGTCGCGCTTAGCGTGCTTTTATTTTGCGCACACACCCAGCTATATGCTCAAGTTCCTGCAGAGCAAGCCCAAGAGTTAACACAAAAGCCAGTGCCAGAAACAGTGCAAGAACAAGCGCCATTAGACACAACAGTCGCATCTGACGGAAATGTCTCCGCTACAGGTGATATTTTGCGTTTGGAAGAAACCATCCGTGGAAATAAAGAGCAGCCAAAGGTATTATCAATTGTACCTTGGCAGCTACCTTTACATCAGCGTATCGATCGTAATGAACAGCGTTGGGCACCCATAAAAACCAAGCTTAAACCTTTGGAAAGAAACAGCTTTTTAAAAGAAATAAAACTTCTTAATGGGGTTCAAAATAACCAAGGTAGTACCAAGGCCGACACACCAATTAATTGATTGGGTATAAATTCAACAACAGGTAGATGGTTCACAATACATAACATTAAAACGTATTCGAATAGACTGTCGGAAGTCTACCAAAGCAGTCTACTTTTTAGCGCTCAACTGCTGTGTTCATCCTGAACTATTGAGACTAGATTACTAAAAAATCACTATATTAGAGAGGATATCATGGATACCATCGTTCGCTTTTTCCAAGAGGGGGGCTCGTTTATGTTCCCTATCTCAGTTGTATTAGCTATTGGACTGGCTATTGCGCTGGAACGGTATTGGTTTTTGGGTGCTGCAAAACGCACTAATAAGAAAGCATTCCGTGAAATCGAGCCTTTGCTAGCGAGCTCAAACTTCGACAGAATTATTCAAGTAACGCAGAACAGCACAGCGCCGATTGCACGTGTTATTGGTGCCGGTATTACACGCTTAGGCGTTAGTCCGCGTCGTGAAGATATTGAATATGCGATGGAAGAAGGATTGATGGAAACTATTCCTCGTCTTGAAAAACGCACACAATATTTGGGGATGCTAGCAAATATTTCTACGCTGCTTGGTCTACTCGGTACGATTATTGGTCTGATCGCCGCATTCTCGGCAGTTGCAAACGCAGATCCATCAGAGAAAGCGAGCTTGTTGTCACAAAGTATCTCAGTGGCGATGAACACGACTGCATTCGGTCTAATAGCTGCAATTCCATTACTATTACTACATTCTTTGTTGAATACAAAAACGGCTGAAATTGTGGACAGCATGGAAATGGCAGGCGTGAAATGTTTAAACACGCTGATTGCTAAAGAGAATTTAGGCCCTAAAACGCGCCATTCAGACGATTAGGAAGACTTCTCATGATTGGACGACGCCACGGGCGTAACGCCAAGAAAGAAGACGCTGAATTAGACATCACCTCTTTCATGAACCTGATGATTGTACTGGTGCCTGTTTTGTTAATGATGATGGTGTTCTCAAGAATTACCGTTGTGGAGCTTAGGCTTCCCGGCATAGAGGCACTAGGGGCGGACGAACCTGTTGAGGATCAACGCTTGGAGATTTTGGTTTCCGATGACTCATTAAACATCTTTTTTCCACAAGGTTATTTGGTAAAAACGATTACTAAAATACCTGCTGTGGATGACGACGGCGAACCACTTGTTTCCACTGGCGCAGAACCTGCTTTGCAGCACGACTTTACAGGCTTACAAAATACCTTGAAGTTAGTGAAGCAAACGCTTTTAGCCAAGGCAGTAGATAAAAAAGACATTATCTTAATGCTGCCCGATAGCACAGACTATCAAACCATTATTAGCTTGATTGATGCAACGCGCTCTTACAAAGACGTGGTAGCAGCATCGGTTGTTGATGCCGAACTTTTTCCAGAAGTGTCGCTAGCGGAAGCGCCAGCGCGGTACGAACTGAAAAATGCGGGAGGTGCTGAATGAAGATGTCAGCCCGAGCTAAACGAATGGATCGCAACCATAAACGCGGCACCACTAAGCTTAGTCTAGTGTCGCTGATGGATATTTTTACTATCTTGGTTTTCTTCCTGATGCTTAACGCTTCAGATGTGCAGGTATTGCAGCGTGACGACTCGGTTGAATTACCCAAGTCGACTGTAAAAACACCAGCCAAAGAAACCTTGTTATTGATGATCAACGCCAACAATATTTTGCTGCAAGGTAAACCCGTTGCCAAAACAGCGGATTTGTATGCGCAACAAGATTATACAATTCAAGCATTAAAAGAAGAGCTGCTTTACCAAGCGTCTCGCACCGTGAGAACACCAGTAAAATCAATAGATGATAATACTGAAGGCCTTGGCGACGACGATCCTGGTTTATCGATCACCATAATGGGTGATAAGTCGGTGCCGTATGAAATTCTTAAAAAAATCATGCAAACCAGTGCTGAAGCTGGGTACACCAATATTGCACTTGCAGTAGAGAATCAACCGGAAGCGAATAGCGATATTGCGCCTGCTGATGCAGACGTTAACGTCGATGGTGATGGCTCATGAGTACCTCTAACTTGTCATCAACGTATTTTCATTCTCAGCTTCCTTGGGAAAGCAGTAGCAAAGAAAATACGATATTTACGGGCATTACTATTTTTGTATTGCTCTGTACTTTGGCTATTGCGATTTTTGTGAAATTAACTGACTTGCCAGAGGTGCCGAGAGCTGAACGTGAGCAGTTGCCGCCGCAGTTGGCAAAGGTCATCAAGGCGAAAGAGCCTCCCCCACCACCAAAAGTGATTGAGCCGGAACCTAAACCAGAGCCCGTGCCTGAACCTGAAAAGCCAAAGGAGGAGCCTAAGCCTGAGCCCAAGCCAGAACCCAAACCTGAGCCTAAGCCCGAGCCTAAACCGAAGCCCAAACCCAAGCCGAAAGAACCAACGCTGGAAGAAAAAACCAAGCAGGCGCGTGAATCAGCTAAAAGTAAAGGTGTATTGGCATTACAAGACCAGCTTGCGAGTATGCGAGAGGCCGCTAATTTAAATAATTTAGCCAATACTGAGCAAACTCAAGGTGGCGGACAAACCGACACATCTCAGCGCAAAATTTTGGGCAGAGAAACGAATAAAACCAGTGGTGGAATAAAGCTGGGTAGTTTAAGTTCAGACGTTGGTGCTGCTGGTGAGCTTGAAGGACGTCGGAATACGGAATTCGTTGCCGCTGAAATGGGTGAAGCGTCATTGGCTACTCAGCAACGCATTGAAGAAACACAAGAAGTGATTGGTAGCCGCGACTTGGATAGCATTAGGCAAACCTTAGATGCCAACAAAGGCGCTGTGTATTCTTTATATCGTCGTGCATTGCGTCAAGATCCGTCTATTGAAGGTAAGCTAACAGTGCGCCTAACCATAGAGCCTGATGGCACACTGTCATCAGTAAAATTGGTTAACAGCGAATTAGAAGCCCCCGACTTAGTCGAGAAATTGATAGGCCGAATAGGATTAATTAACTTTGGGGCTCAAAATGTCACCACAACTGAGTTAGAATACGCGTTTAATTTCTTACCTTTTTAATTAACGCTAGGTTGTGTGCCGATATGAGTGACAAAGAAAGCGATAAGCAGCGCGACATAAAATGCGATAAAACACCAAAGGTTGAAGCGGATGATGCTTCAACCTTTTCTGCCCCAACTAAAACCAGTGATAATGCAGCCTATGCGAATGCTGATGGCCTAGCAGGCAAAAAAGTAGAAGAAGCAGCACCTGTCGACAACGATGCATCTCAAGCAGCGAACTTGTCTAGCAACAGTATGACCAACATTGCCCCTGAAACTAAACCGACTCAAGCAAATAACCCACTACACGGCGTTAAGCTGCAGACTATTGTTGAGGAGTTAGAGGCTGAATATGGTTGGGATGGTTTAGCCTATCGTATCAACATTAATTGCTTTAAATCTGATGCTTCTGTGAAGAGTAGCCTAAAATTTTTACGCAGAACCCCTTGGGCACGTGAAAAAGTAGAGCGGCTTTATTTAAAAACATTTCACAAGAAGTATCGCCCGGAGTCATATTAAGCATGAAGGCGCTCTGTTTACTCTTTAAGATGGCGATTACGCTCTTTGCTATTTTCATTATTGCTGCTTGCGGCTCAACCGGTAATCAAGCGACTGAGCCTGCTGATGCAAACAAAGCGCTAGCTGCCCAAAAGACCGAAAAAAATGACGGCAAGCGTGACGATAAAAAGCAAATTCTTAACTACGTTAAAGCAGACAAGGATTACATCGCGCTTGTGGCTAAATTCAAACGCGAAGAAGGCTCTAGCCTCGACTTCGATGCAATTGTTCGAATTTATCCACTCACTTCGAATTACAGTCCCTATGCGAACGTGGAACAAGCACAAAAGCTGCTCGCATTTGAAAGTATGGAACAACAAAATTGGGAAGCTTGCTTAACAGCAACCTCGCTAATATTGGAAGAGAACTACACAAGCCTAACTGGGCACTATGGGGCTATGATCTGTCACAGCGAGCGAGGCCAGAGTGACCTGAGCCAGTATCATAACGTTATGTTGGATGGCTTCATGGACGCTATATGGCGCTCTGGCGATGGCAAAACACCGGCGACAGCATTTTATATTACTAGCACCAACGACCTGTATGCGTTTGTGCAACTTAACGGCTTAATGGCCACAAGCCAGTCGCTCGTTTATTACGAGCAGAGACCGATTGACGCGATTCAAGTTGAAAACCCTCAAACGATGCAAGAAAGCACGTGGTACTTTGACGTTACCGCTCAATTTCGCCGCGGTATTTTTGACGACATCGAAAGCCGCCAATAGCAGTTTGTCCAGCTACTCTTCGCAAGGATGACGGAAGATGTAGTTGGGAGGTCCTTGCCTCCGCAAGGATGACGGAGGATGTGTCATCGACCTTAGGTATTTAGCGTTTACGAACGGGTTTGTACTGGGTTGAGCAGTAACCACGGCTGACGTCGGGGCTTCGGAGTTTTAGGTGCTTTGTTTTGCGCCCGCTCACTCTCGCACGCCAGTTGTTGAATGTTTTACGCTTAATGTTGCGGCGCATAATTTCGATGACTTCTGGCTCACCTACACCGAATAGTCTTTCTATCGCTTCAAAAGGAGTACGGTCTTCCCACGCCATCTCAATAATGCGTGAGGTTTCCTCTTCGGTGAACTGATTCATTTTTTGTTTAAAGTTTGTTTTCATGGTGTTTATTACTGTGTTTGTGATGGTTTGGATTCATTGAATACCCGCTTGAAGCAGTTTACTTAGCGGATTTACGGAGGTGATAAAACCACTGAGGCGTTACCACTAAGAAAATAAGCAAAATGAAAGGCGCTAATATTGAAGCAGTAACGCTAAATAACGCGTAACTCACAAGGTAACCGTGCTCTGGATATTCTTTGGTGTAAGAGACCAGCATTTTGTCGCCCGTGTTGAGCATTCCCATAGCAGAATAAGCGTGTGAATTTACTAAAATCCAGTAGGGTTGGTCATCTACCGCGTACTCAACTAATATCTCGTGACGCTCTGGCGTTCTGTCTGAAGCCGTGTAATAACTCGGTCTGTCACGTGCTACGGTATACTCAACAATTTCACCATAAGTGCTTTGTCCGAATAAATACGCTGATATTGCGTTGTAACTGAGAGCGGCGAATACGAGCAAACACACTAGGCCAATTAGCATGCTGATGCTGAGTTCTTTTAGCTTATTTCTCTGCTGCATAGGAATTCTCTTAATCCTTTGGTTTGCTAGTAAAGCACGCATTAAATGAATGTTCTAGCAAATTAAAAGCAGGCTTATCGCTTATGTAAATTAGACTGATTTTGTTTAGTCTAAGCCGTTGTCAGCGTTCATTGTCTTTTGCTAATCGCTTTTCATTTACCATATTCAGCAGCTCACCCGCGGCCACGGCATCCGACATTGCTCTGTGATGGCGCTGCATATCAATGCCAAAATGCTTGGTAAGGTTGGCCAACGAATATGAAGATAAGCCTTTATAGTGCTTACGCATTTCTCTCACCGTACACAGCTTTGGTCGCCGGTAGTGTCGCTCTAGGCGATTAAATTCCTCTTTGATAAAGCCGTAATCGAAATTAACGTTGTGTGCCACGAATACACAGCCATCGGTGAATTCATCGATATCATCGGCCACTTCCGCAAACAGTGGCGCATCGGCAACCATGTTGTTGTCGATACCCGTTAATGAGGTAATATTATGCGGAATGCGTCGCTCAGGATTAATTAGCGATTGCCATTCGGCAACAACTTCGCCGCCGATCATTTTAACTATTCCTACTTCTGTAATACGATGATGTTGTGCTCGCCCGCCGGTGGTTTCAATATCAATTACAGCGTATGGCTGAAGAGGGTCGATAGTCCAAGTTACATTGGTAATTCGCACGTCAAAACCCAAGCTTTGCAGCTTTTGAATGCTGAGCAACTGATTGCGTCGAAGTTGATCACCTTCAGATTTTACCTCTTCAAAACGCAGTCTATCGTTTTCAATCAGCATTAGGTCTGGAAATCCGTCGCTTAAATTTTTCCAGTCTTGTGTCATTGCTTTCAATAAAGCCAATATGGCATCGAGCTTACTATGATTAATCAAGAGTATAAGGCGTTCTAATATGTTCTTTCGCCATCTAAAAACAATATTGCCTTGGCCGTAGTACTTGGCTGCGGACATGGATAGCTGCTGAATTAGAGTCGCCTTTGTATCCGTAGTGCTCAAGCGAGCTTCAATTTGCTCTGAAGCGAACTCATAGAACTGGTTGGTTTTTAGAGATGTTGGAACATGCTCAAACTCGTTGCTGAGTCCTAGGCCATCTAGCTCATAGATTTCACGCCAAAAGTACAGTCCGAAAAGAGCTCGCCAAATTTCATTTTCAGTTCGAAAGGCGCGACACTCGCGTTGCTCATAATAAGCCACAACTCCTCGCTCAACAGCGCCCTTGTGCATTTCATCGATTTGGATAGTTTGGCTGTTTTCACGCAGCATATCGGTTAACACACTCGTGCGTTTTTTGTGATATTTACGGGCTAAAAAGTCTTCAGCGAAAGCCAATAAATCTTCTGATAGAGGGGACTGTATAATGCGCTCTAGTTCAGCCTCAACCTGCTCTGTTAAGCCAAGTTTGTAGGCTTCTCGTGCCCATTTTTCTTGTGCGGCGTCAGTGTTTATGGATTTTAAAAGTTGAACAGCATGGGCTGCGTCGAGGCTCAGTAGTTCACTTGCTAATAAAAACTGTAGTTTTGCGTCTAAATCAAGCGCTTTGGCTCCAATTGCCTCAGGCAGATTGCTTATATGGGACAATATGAAAACGTGTTTTTCGGATTGTCCATTGTCAGGATTGAGTGCAGTGCCTGAAGAGGAGTATGTCTGTATTATTGGTTCTTCAACGACCGCACGCGGTGGCTCTGTCACTACATTCGCAGCGCTGCTGAACAAAGGAAGTTGAATGCGTATTTCATTGAGCAGAGAGTGCAGAGAAAATGCTGATTTAGCGCTTTCTATGTCTGCAAATCTAGCCATGACTTGAGCTTGTTCTTTGCGTGTGCGCATTACACCAAGATCGCGCATCGAAAATTGATTCAATTTTGAGTGAAAATTGCCAAAATATAAATACAGGAAATAGCTGATGTGTTTATCAAAACTTCCCTGCCAATAGCTTTTTGCAAGCTCAGTTTTGACGATGTCTTTGCTGTTAGCCCCAGTCAAAAGGCAGCCAATTAGCGCTACTTTTGCTTGTGATTTCTTATAAACCAAGTGATTAGAACTGGCGTTGCTGTTCGCCTTTACATCATCGATTATTTGAATGATCTCGTCTTTTGTCAGGTGCTCAACAAATGCAGCCGCGTTTTTTGGTTTGAGAGGGGAAAACCATTCTGCGTGAAATAGAAAATCGAAATTATCAGCGATGTTTTCAATTTCTTCATAAATATAAGAAGCGGGCTTAACGAAAATTGACTTGCGATTAATGAAGCGCACAATTAAGCACTGTTGAGGCTTGGAAAGTGACATGAATCTTTCTATGAATAGCCTGTCGTTAGCATCTAACAAGCTCTCACAGGGGCCAGTCACAAATTTTAAAAACTCATGAAAGTGGCTTAAGTAATAGTAAGTTGGTAACGGTCGCAATATTTGTGTGCTCTTCTCTTTATAGTGGTTTTCGCATCAATTAGGCTAATGCAATCAGTAGGTGCCCCCGTTGGGCAAGGGTGTTATGTTATTCGCAGTGTGAGGTGAATATTCAGTGATAGTAAGCATACTAAATAACTGTTTGCATATACAGTATTTTGTTTTATATCTATTGGACTTTTTGTTTACTCACCCAGTTAAAGTATTCAGCCAGTGCAGGTTCATTTTGAATAGCGTCGATGTTATTAAGCTGTTTGGCTAGCTCCATTTCTGAAAAGCGCTTGTGTAAACCGGTGTGACACTGCCTGCAAATATCGATGCCAGTTGCGAGTTCAGGTTTGCTGTAGTGCTTTTTGAAAAACGTACGGCGATGCATTTTCTTTGGGATCAAATGATGAAAGGTCAAAAACGTTTCTCGTTTGCATAGTAAGCAAACACCGAAATCCGATCTTCTTGGAAATTTTCTAGTAAGCAATACGTCCAACTTAGTTTTATATTCGTAACACAACAGGTAAAGGTGAATTAATATCAACTGCTAGCAATCTACAATTCAGCGCTGCAGTCGAGTAGATCAATATTGCTTACGCCGGCAAAGTCAAAAAAGTGCAATGTTTTCTGAGTAAAGTATCTAAGAGATACACATTAACAAGGTAGAGAAATGAGTCTAACTAATGCTGAGAAATTTGAATGTCCGTATTGTATGACATACAACGATTTGGAGATTGATGAAGCGAACGACGTTGGTCAACAGCAAATAGTTGATTGTCAGATTTGCTGCTCTCCTATCGAGTTAAGCATCATAGATAACGGATTTGGAATTGAAATTATCGCCAAAAGGGACGATGACTGAGATGAATAAAAAGTTGGTTAATGCACAAGCAAAACACTTTAATGCGAGTGACATCGATAATATGGTGCAGCGCGTTAGAGCCAATTTTATCAATTCATTATCCGGCTTTAAGAGCGGTAACTTGATAGGTACTCGCTCTGCTAGCAAAAAAGACGGCACAAAAGGCGTCGATAATCTTGCCGTGGTGAGCTCGGTATTTCACATTGGGGCGCACCCGCCTCTTTTGGGCATGATAATGCGCCCGCACACTGTGCCTCGCGATACGCTTCAGAATATTAAAGATACAGGTGAATATACAATCAACCATATTTGCGCTTCAATGGTTGAAAAGGCGCATCAGACCTCAGCCAGGTACGATTTCGAAGAAAGTGAATTCGAAAAAATAGGGTTAACGCCGCAAATGACTGACCAAGTGAAGGCGCCTTATGTTTTAGAGTCACACATTAAGCTGGGCATGCAGGTGCAGGATATACAGCTTCTGGCAATTAACCAGACCGAGCTTGTGATTGGGCAGATTGTCGAGGTGATCTTAGAGCCTCAGTGGGTTAGTGATGATGGCTATGTTGACTTAGAAGCTGCTGAATCAGTGGCAATTTCGTCATTAGACTCGTATCATTCTACTCAGCGGATAGCGCGTTATGGATATGCTAAGGCAAATGAGAAATTGCTTACCATTCCGGTAAATAAGGCCTAGTGGGAGCGTCAGAATGATACCAAATTTAGACCAGTTATTATTAGTTTGCGGCATTGCCATTGGGGTTGTCGCACTCATCGTCTGGATGCTGGTTAAACTGCCAGTCGATGAAAGCTCGGTTGACGATGACTAGTTATTTGTTACGTTAGCGTTAGCATAAATTGATGAATCCGGAGTAACAAATTTTTTATTTAACTAGATCGATCCGGATTGTTTGTGTATAAGTATATATAGAAGTAATTAACAACTTCGTTAGAACTAAGAACTCGCCTTTATTGGCGAGTTTTTGCATTTTAGGGCTAACGTAAAAGAGAATCATTATTATTTTCGTCTACAAATTGGGATACGCACTATGAACAATGTTAATCGTCGCGACTTTTTAAAATTATCAGGCTCAACTCTTATCGGTTTAACTTTGGGCGGCGTTGCACTACGCGCGAACGCACAAGAACAAGTTAAATTAGATGACCCAACTGCCGTTGCTTTAAAGTACGTCCATGAGTCAAAAGTAGAAGGCAGCAACTGTGCAAATTGCCAATACATACAGGGTGAAGCAGGCCAAGAATGGCGTCCATGCGGTATCTTCCCAGGTAAAGTAGTGAACGCGAAAGGCTGGTGTTCTGCTTGGATGAAAAAAGCAGGCTAATTTGCGAAACGCAAACCGCTCGCTCCAATAATTAAAAAGGCTGCTTTATTAAAAAGCAGCCTTTTTTGTTTCTATTTGACGAGATAACTAGTCATACAGCTAAAACGTAAGCAGCGAGCTCGCAAATAATGAGCTCGACGCTGAGCGCTTGAACTGCTTTATCAATTTTACTTCAAAGGACGCATCGCCTCTTTAAAATACGGTGTTTCATATGCGCCACTCGCAAAGCTAGGCTTCACCATCGCTTTGGTTTCTTTTTCATACTGATGCGCTAAGTTCAATAGTAATGCCTCGTCCCATGCTTTACCTATGAAGCTCAGGTTAATTGGCAGCCCTTTCATTGTTCCCATAGGGACACTTACATGAGGGTAACCTGCAACCGCTGCCAACCAACCTGCCCCTGCAGAGCCGCCAGCAAAACTATCACCATAAACTGGGTCAATTAAGAATGCAGCTGTTTGGCTAGGCATTATTATCGCATCTACTTTGTACTTTGAGAGCAGTAAGTCAATACCTTCTTTTCTAGTCGCGTTTTGCAAAAAAGCCACGTTTTCTTGATATTCATCATCGTATCCTGTGGTCGCCTGTGAACGGACAAATAAGCTTTGGTCAAAAATAACCAACTCACGCTTACTGTTATCATTGAAGGCAATAAGGTCGGCTAATGAGCGCGTTTGAACCGCAGGCGCGGCGTTTTCTAAATACAAATTTAGCTCATGCTTAAATTCGGTTAATAGTACGTTTAGTGCTTTACCCCAAAAACCTTCCGGCGTCTCGAACTTGTCGATGGTTACCAATTCGGCGCCTAATGTCTGCATGGTCTTTGCTGAGGATTCAAACGCACTGATAATAGCAGGGTGACTGCCTTGCACCGCGGTAAACACACCAATGCGTTTGCCTTTGAGTGGTTTATCTAAATCAGTTGTATAGTCGCTTTTACGGTCATCGGCTAAGCGTGTATATGGGTCTGCTTGGTCTGTACCAGCCATGATTGAGAGCATAAGTGCTGCGTCTGCAACAGAACGCGTCATTGGGCCTGCTGTATCTTGTGTGACAGAAATTGGCACAATATGAGTGCGCGATAATAATCCCACTGTCGGCTTTACGCCCACTATGCCATTCATTGCTGAAGGACATATGATTGACCCGTTAGTTTCTGTGCCAATTGCTAGTGAGGCGAACTGAGCCGCCATCGCGGCACCCGAGCCAGACGATGAACCACATGGTGTGCGATCAAGGCTGTGTGGGTTACGAGTTTGGCCGCCTAGAGCACTCCAACCACTCACTGAATCATTTGAGCGAAAATTTGCCCACTGTGACAAATTGGTTTTACCTAAAATAATCGCGCCTTCTGCTTTTAAACGAGCAATGATCGGTGCGTCGCGCTGGGTATTATTGTCAGCCATAGCTGTAGAGCCAGCCGTTGTGGGCAGTTCGCTGGTTTCAATATTGTCTTTAACTACTATTGGAATGCCGTGCAGTAGCCCTAAGGGTTTACCTGCCGCTACGTCTGCGTCTTTCTGTTTTGCTTCTGCTTGTGCGTTAGGATTGAGCGATAATATCGACTGAACATTTGGCCCTTTTCTGTCCATAGCGTCGATGCGAGCTAAATAAGCTGAAACAAGTGCGCTTGAGCTAAGTTTGCCTTCCTTAATTAATTTTGCCTGTTCGCTTGCACTGAGTTCTAAAATTAAGCGTGTGTCCACAGTATCTGCGTTAATCATGTCTGCAACGTTAGGCGCAATTTGAGCACTCATTGGGGCGCCAATAAGTTGCTGTTGTCCGATATTTAACGCGAGAGCATTCATTGAGAATAAGCTCGTTGAACTTAACAAGCAAAACAGCAGTGTTGGCTTATTTAAGCTAAAACTACCATTCTCTTTCAATATATTGGCTAATGGATTCATCCATATTCCTTTTTATAGTTTTTTTGTATGGGCCTTTTTGGCAATTTATTGTGACTTGCGTAATTTCGTGACTCACGTAATGTAATCGAATCTGGTGGCGTGGGCTACCATTAGAAGATTATTAATTAGTACAAAAAAAAGCAAGTATATAGAAAAACTACTTAGCTGGAAGTGTCAACAATAGAGTCGGTCGCAGCGAGCATTTGCAGGGCAATAGCTGTTGTAAAGACTGTGTTTTAACGATATAAAAAAAACGAAGAAGAAGCACTATGAGCGTAACAAGTAATCAAGAAAAGCATGAAAAACTCCACTATGTCGAATTTGCGGCAAAGGACTTAAAAGCCACAAGCGACTTTTTTCAAAAAGCATTTGCGTGGCAATTCACTTGGTATGGTGATGATTATGTGTCGTTCAGTAATCAAGGACTCGATGGCGGCTTTTATTGCGCAGATTTGAAAACGCGTGAAAATCAGGGTGGCGCGCTTCTCATTTTTTACTCTAAGGACTTAGAGTCAACGATGCAGAAAGTGGACAATGCGGGTGGGGAAATTACTAAACCCATATTTGCTTTTCCAGGAGGCCGACGTTTTCATTTTTATGAGCCAAGCGGCAATGAGTTTGCAGTATGGTCTGATCTCGGCTTAGAAGATTAATATTTGAGTATAGGGTTCAGCTTGCCGGCCAGTGCGACTGCATTTTTTCAAATAAGACATGCAGTGCTTGTACATTGGCATCATCGGTTTTTGATAATACGTAGGCCACGGCTTCAAGTGTAGAGAGACCGTTTTCGATGCTAGTTTTGCGGATACGGTATTGTCCTTGTATTGACTCGTCGAAGTGATAATTGGGTAAGCGCTGCAGCCAATCATTACTCAAATAAAGACGCTTAGCTTTGCGCCAAGTGCCATCAATGAAAAGTATGTGTTTGATGGAGCTGAAGGTTTCAGACCGCTTTTTATGTTGCTCATTTAAAAGTGTTTTTGTATTTGATGGAACATGTGTTTCAAATGCGCTGCTTTTGGTCGATGGAAACAACAAAGCGAAGGCGGTTGGTGTTTCAATGCAGGCTTTTTCGAGTTTGCGCATACCTTCGGCATCGTCGCTTTTAATAATGGATATGTTGCACAAACTTAATGCCAATAAACGGGCCGTATTCTTCGCATTATTAACTTCATTTTTGTCTTGCAGGATAATAATGTTCGTCTCATTTTCAATAAGAGTTAATGCCGAACAGACGCAGGTTTTGAGCGGATAGTGGCAGTTGTCGCAGACTTTTCGTTTGCTAGTCTTGTTTTGTTCGCCGAGCGAGCCTAGTTTTTGGTCCTCAGTTTCTTTAGGGAAAGTTGTGGGTTTGGGCAAAGTATAGGCATCCTTATCATTTGGTCATTTACTTAGCGTTGACGGCAATTTCTGCATAAAACCGTTGTAGAAAAAGCCGATGGCATTTAGGCTATGCTAATCGTAAGAATGACAGTATATAGAATTAGACAATGACCGAACAAACCTATTTAAATATTGCAGTGCTGACAATTTCAGATACGCGCAGTGATGAAACCGATACATCGGGTCACTACTTGGTTGAGGCCGCGACTGAAGCTGGTCATCGTATAGCGGATAAGCAAATTGTTGTAGATGATGTGTATAAAATTCGCGCTGTTACCTCAGCTTGGATAGCGGACGAGAATATTCATGCAATTGTGACTACTGGTGGCACAGGCTTTTCAGGCCGTGACTCCACACCTGAAGCTATGTCAGTGTTATTCGACAAGCACGTTGAAGGCTTCGGCGAAGTGTTTAGAGCTATTTCTTTAGAAGAAATTGGGGTGTCGACTATTCAGTCCCGAGCTCTAGCTGGATTAGCCAATAACACCGTGATTTTTTGCGTTCCTGGATCAACGGGTGCGTGTAAAACAGCATGGAATAATATTATTGAAAAACAACTGAACAGCGCCTATCGGCCTTGTAATTTCGTTGGTCACTTAACTGAGAAGTGGACTAAATAAGCGAAACCCCGTGTTTTATTCATAGTGGGGATGAAGGGTGGGGATGAAGGGTGCGGATGAAGAGCGCGGATGAAGGGTGCGGATGAAGAGTGCGGCTTAAATGCAGAAAGTCGCTTATGTGCAAAGCATAGCTTATTTGAAAAGGCGGAGCTTAGACCGTCCTCCGCCTTAGTGGAACGGCAACACAACTCTCACGGCCAAACCGCCGCCGTCTTGATTGTACAAACCTATTTGTCCATGATGTGCATCGGTAATTTCACGGCATAGCGCAAGGCCGAGGCCACTGCCAGCTGGTTTGGTTGAGTAAAACGGAATGAGTGCGTTTGCCATAACAGCATCGGAAACGCCTTTACCCTTGTCGATAACGGTAATACATGACTCTGATTTACGTTGTTCAAGTTTAATGCAGATTTCATCGGGTTTTGAGCCTGATTCGTGCGCATTCTTTAGTAAGTTTATGAGTAATTGCTCTAATTGAACCGGGTCGGCATAAACAGTCTCTGCATAAACCGTCTCACCTTGTTCCGACAGGTCGATAAATTGCCACTGCGACCTAAGTTTACTCAACACCATGTGCCAGTCGTTCGCCTGAATTTTGGGTTCAGGTAACTTTGCAAACTTGCCGTAGCCTTGTACAAAGTCACTCAAGTGCTTAATCCGTTCATCGATTGTCGAAAACACCCTCGCTAAGCGAGCTTCTTCAAGATTTTCACTGAGTATTTTTCCGCTGTGCAGCATTGAGGAAATCGGGCCAAGTGAGTTATTTAATTCGTGACTGATCACGCGGATGACTTTTTTCCATACCGCAACTTCTTGTCGACTTAACTCTCGCGTCATCTGCTTTATGATGAAAAGTGTGTGCGCCTGGTTGTTTAACGAAAAGCTACCTAAAGACATATGCCATGTTTGCGGCTCATTGGCGTCAACCACCACTGTAAATAAGCCTTCTTTGCGGCTCTCAATAGCAACTTCAGCGCCTCTAGGTGCTTTTTCTAGTAATGTTGTCAAGAGTTCTCCGTCAATACCCTTTGGGCGCTTGAAGAAGCGTCTTGCGGCGATATTGCTGAAGATGACTTGCTGAGTGTCATTAACCAGAAATAAAACCTCTGGTGAGCTTTGAGTGACTTTATCTAACAAAAGCTCCCGTTGATAAAGCCAGTGTTTTTCTGCTCGGAGCTGAAGTGCGGTAGTATTGTAAAGCTCACAGAGTTTGCCTAACTCATCTTTGTTTTGATAAGAAAGTGTGGTCGCATATTCACCGTCTTTTAAATTTAGCATTCCTAACTCAAGCGCTGATAAGCCTTCGCGAATATCTCTTAACAAAAAACGGGTGAGAAAAACGCTAAACATTACCATTCCAAATGCGATGGCTATTTTCGCATTGACAGGCAGCACACTTATAAAGAACAAGGGAATGGTGCAAGCGGCGCTGACGACTGCAACAATAGCTAAAATTCGAGGTAGGACATTTGCAAACATTAGTAAGGGATACCGTATTTATCTAAACGCCGATAAAGCGCTTGTCTGCTCAAGCCGAATTTCCTAGCAACGCGAGCAATCACGCCTTGAAGTTCTCGCATCGCGGTTTCCAAATCTTCTTTTGTCGGTTCTGCAGTCATAGTTTGTGGGCTGCGAGCCTCATTCGTCGCATTTGAAGAGCTTTGCTGATGCGTTGAAAACGCAAAGTCATTTGCTTCGATTATACCTGTTGGCTTCAGCACAGCCACTCTCTTGCACGTGTTTTCAATTTCTCTGACGTTGCCCTGCCAGCTGTGCTTTTTTAATTCATTTTCAGCCGACAAGCTCAATTCTCGACTGGGTAAAAAATGGTTTACCAAGGGCATAATGTCATCGATTCTTTCAGCCATAGAGGGTACTTGCAATTCGATAACATTGAGTCGGTAATATAAGTCTTCTCGAAATTCACCCGCTGCAATCGCGTCCTGTAAATTACTGTTCGTTGCTGAAATAACACGTACTTTGGTTTTTATCGTGTTGACCGAGCCGAGGCGCTGAAACTCGCCTGTTTGAATTACGCGTAACAATTTAGTTTGGCCAGAATATGGTAAATTACCAATTTCATCTAAAAATAAAGTGCCGCCATCAGCTGCTTCGAATAAACCGATGCGCTTTTTATTCGCTCCCGTGTATGCACCGGCTTCTGCGCCAAATAGCTCTGCTTCTATCAGGTCTGCGGGCAAGGCGCCGCAATTGATTTTGATGAATGGGCCATTGGCTATTTGTGAATGAGCCTGTATTACTTCTGCTATTTTTTCCTTGCCACTGCCATTCGCACCAGTAATGAGCACGGAAATATCCGACTTAGCCACTTGAACAGCCATATCAACCACACGCTGCATTGCTGAACTTGCGTAAATCAGGCCAATATTGGTGGCTGCAGTTTGAGTATTGGCGGTTGCATTCTGCTGGCGCTTTAACTTTTCGGTCGCTTGATTTGCTTTGCCTAGCGCAACGAGGTTTGCAATGGTATTAAGCAGCTTTTGGTCATCCCAAGGTTTAGCAATATAGTCGACCGCGCCGGCTTTCACTAATTCAATGGCTTGCTCAAGGTCGGTCCAAGCAGTAATTAAGATAACAGGTAGATGCGGATCTAGCTCGCGCATCTGATAAAATAAACTTCTCCCTTCTTCACCAGATGTGGTGTCGCCAGTAAAGTTCATATCTTGTATTACAAGTGATACGCGTAACTGATTGACGTATTGTATTGCTTGCTCTGGTGAGGTGGTCGTGACAACGTCATAGCCGTGGATTTCGAGCAGTAAAGATAGCGCTTGAAGCACTGCAGGTGTGTCGTCAACGATTAAAATCTTGTCCATTTTTCACTCATTGTGTTGGTTACATCCTTTGTTGAAAAGTTAGCGTTTATCAGTACAACGCTAACTTATTCAATAGCCTATCAATTTCACTGATCAAATACTACGAGTTGCAATGCTTGGGGATATATTTGCCGCTCTGTTGGCGGGCATTATCACTGACAATACACTAATAATAATCACAAACACTACCGTAGATAAAATGTACAAACTATTGAGTGCTGGCAATGAATAGAAATTAAGCAAGCTTTGCCCTAAAAATACCGCTGCTATCGACCCTATAGCGGTGCCGGCTATGCAAATAATGATATTTTCGACTAAAAAGTAATTAACAATAGCCGATTTACGCGCACCAAGGGCTCGGCGAGTGCCAATCTGCTTTGTACGCTTATTAATATTGAATACAGTCAGTCCAAAAATACCTAATGCAGTGACTGACAGCAGTATCACAATTAAGACCACTAGCATCCGCAGCATGAGTGTGTCAGCAGCATTATACATTGCCTTTGCTTCATCCATTCCGCGTAAACCTACGATAACTCGCTTGTTATGATCCTCTAACATAATATCTTCAATTTGACGCATGATTGCAGCGCGCTGGTCGGGAACAGTTCTTACAATTATCTTTTGAAAAGTTGATGCACCCACAAAAGGAATAATAGCGACATTGTCGGGACGACTATCTTTTAGCCAAGGGCCCATCATTTTTTCAGTTATGCCGATGATTTCCAGCGGCATATCTCCAAAGTAGATGGTTTGTCCAAGCGCATCTCCGGTGGGGAATAATTCGTCAGCTAGCGTTTTTGTTAACAATACGACTTTGGGAAAGACCTCTCGCGTTTGTGATTCGATAACTTCGTCAGCTCGAATGTTACGACCTTCAATCAAACTAATGCCGAGTGTGTCTAATGCGTTCTCGTCAGCCATATAATAAGCCGCTCTCGAATCTTGTCCGCGCTCGTTTGCCGGCTGCAAGCCAAGGCCTGTCGCTGAGCCACTGCCAGAAACAGGTACGGCATTAAATAGGCTTGCGTTCTTAACGCCAGGAATATTTCTTAACATTGTCTCTGTTTCTTCAAACTTCTGTGTTAAATCGAGGGTTTTATCAAAAGACATGACGCTAAAACTGAATATCTCATCCTCTGGAAAGCCTGTTTCTTGGGAAAGATACTGAATGCGATCAAATATGATAGATGCTGCATTGCTGACGATCATAGTGGTCAATGCAATCTGAATTAGCAACATCAGCGCGCCCGCTTTTGAGCGAAGCAGTGAATTAAGTATCGGTTTAATTTCCAACATGATGGCTCCTATTGTGTTTTAAGGTAGATTGCGGGTTGGGTTCTACAGACCAACCAAGCGGGATATAGCCCTGCAATAATGCAAGCACTGATGGCAATCGTTGGTGCGGCTAACAGCATGCTTAAGTCCATTGTCGCCAATGCATTGTATTCGTTGCTGGTTGTACGAACTCCCCACAAACCAAGTTGGGCAATGGCGATACCGAGTAATCCGCCCAAAAAGCCTAAGAGTGATACCTCAACTAAATGCTGTACAAAGATTTGTCTCTTGCTTGCTCCCAAAGCGCGACGGACCCCAATTTCGGGTGCTCGGCGTAAAAACTTTCCTAATAAGAGTCCTAATATGTTAGCTAAACACACAGCAAGAAAAAGAAAACTAAGACCAAGAAGGACTTTATTATCTGAAGTAACAACATTGTTGTACTCCATCCATTCAATCACATTTTTGAGGTTAAATTCAGGGACAGTGCGATTGTATCTTCCCAATTGTCCCTGTTTCTCTAAATAAGCCTGTAAGTAATCTCTGTAGTTCTGTACTTCGGCTGGTGAATTGAGTTCTGCCCAGAACTGTAGCCAAAATATTTCAGACTGTAGCTGACCCTCAAACGTGCTAATGGCTTCGTGCTTCCATCCGTTGTTGTTACCCCAACTTTCTATTTGCATAGGGGCAACTAGTGTAATTGGAAGAAACATTGGTTCCGGCGAATCGAAGGCACCATTATTCAAATCGTAATACTTAGTATGCGAATCCCACTGCTTCATAACGCCAACGACGGTGAATACGTTGTCATCAAGGTAGACCTGTTTACCGACTGAATTACTGCCACCGAACAAACGGTCATTAAGCTCTTCGTTTATTACTACAACAGGGGCCGACACATTCTCTTGTTCGGTAGTCCAAGCGCTGCCATATACAAAGTCGCGATCAAACATTGGGAAAAAATCGCGCCCAATTAGGCGAGCATCTGAAAGAAAGGGTTTTAAGTCCTGATTATTTAAATGCACGGTAAAACCGGCGCGCATAGAGGCCGTTTTACGCGTTGGCATTTCTGCTTTATGCAGCGTCATCGCGTCTTTGTAGGTCAACTGCAAGGGCACGTTATCTTGTGTCCACCAGTTAGTGCCGTCGTCAGTTGTGTTGAGTTGAACGGCAAATAGTTTAGTACTTTTTTGCGGTATAGGGTCCATCGACATCATGTGATACACCGATAAACTGGTCATTGTAATGCCAATACCGACCGCAATTGCTAGTATCATTAAAAATGACACGAGGGGGGTGCGCTTCAAACTGCGCCAGCTTAAATCTATGTAATGTAGTAACATGTTACACCTCAATTGCAGGATGATTTGCTTGGGAGGCAACAGCGTCCATTGTTTTGTTTTGGTATAGCGTAAAGTCGGCCAATTGACCGTCGACAACCTGTATATTACGAGGTGCACGGCGGGCTAACTCTTGGTCATGCGTAACCATGATGATGGTTGAACCTTCGCGGTTAATTTCTTCTAACAGTTCCATTACTTGGCGGGCCATTAAGCTATCAAGATTACCCGTTGGTTCATCGGCAAGTAAAAAGCGAGGTTCACCGGCAAGCGCTCGAGCAATCGCAACGCGTTGTTGCTGTCCGCCCGAAAGCTGCTGTGGCAAATGCTTAGCTCTACTGGCTAGCCCTACTTTTTCTAAGCACTGTTCAATGCGACGTTTTCTTTCAGCAGACTTGATGCCGCGGTAGCGCAGTGGCACTTCAATATTCTCATATAAATTTAAGTCGGGAATAAGGTTGAAGCCTTGAAAGATGAAGCCTATTTTTTGATTGCGCAAATCGGCGCGCTGGTTATCCGACAGCGAACCTACATTAACGTCGTCGAGCATATAGTCGCCGCCAGTGAAAGGTTCGAGCATGCCAGCAATATTCAGGAAAGTTGTTTTACCCGAGCCAGATGGACCGGTAACCGCGATAAATTCACCTTCTTGTACTTCTAAATCGAAGTCACGGAGTGCGTGAGTTTGCACCTTTTCAGTTTGATAAACCTTGCTTATGTTTTTCATGCTTAACATTGTCATTTTCCTCGTTAATTTTTGTTCTGTTTTGAGTTGTACCGCGTCTTGTTCTTAATTGAGTAAGAAAGTCTCGGTACCAATAAATTCATCATAATTTGAGATAATAATTTCGTCATTGGGGCTCAGTCCGGCAAGCACTTCCACTTCACGCATGCTGGTTGCACCTAGCTGAATATCAATTTTTGTCGCAATATTTCCATCTAGTTTGTAGGCATAAAAACCGCCCGCCTGCATGAAGCTGCCGCGACGAACTTTCACAACTTGCGGTTTGTTTTCTAGTAAAACTCGCGCGGATACTTGCTGGTTTTGACGAATACCGGATAACTGCTGCTGATCGAAGCGAACACGCGTTGTGACTTGGCGTTCCTTAACTTCTGGAGAAATGGAGGACAATTTGCCCATCAGCTTTTCACCTGCAATCGTAATTTCTGCCTGCATGCCGATAGCGAGATCGTTAGCATAGCTTTCTGCCACGTTCAGCTCTACTTCGTAAGCACTTAAATCGACGAGGGTCATTAATGCATCGTTTTTATTGACTAATGCGCGAGGTTGAACCAAGAGGTTGCCGACAACACCATTAACGGTCGCTAGAATATTTAACTCTGAAATTTTACGTTCAAGCTCTTCAACAACCAGTGCTTGGCGTAATACTGTGCTTTTTGCGCTTTCTAGTTCAAAGGCAAGGCGATCTTTTGCAATCGCAACTTCTTCTTTTGCATGTTTTTGCGTGAGTGTTGCCCTTGCAAGATCGTCAACGGCTTTTTCGAAATCGATTTGGCTAATCAGGTTGTTTTTCATTGATGCATTAGCCCGTCGGTTTTCGCGCTGTGCTGCTTCTAAGTCAACTTGTGCAATGTCTAGCAGCTTGGTGAGTTGTAGCGTTTGACTACGGGCATCGAGCTTTTGTCTCGCTAATTCGCCTTTAAGACGGTCCATTTCCGATACTTGCTGCTTGAGTTGGTTAGCAAGCTCAGGGCTATCAACTATCGCAACAACCTGCCCCACATAAACCTCATCACCCGCTTTCACGTTCAAGCTAACGAATCCTTGCTCTGGGCTATAAACCTGCGGTGCATTGGCTGCAACGATTCGCCCGTTGGCCACAATATCTCTAACCAAGTCGCCTATTTCAACCTGTGCTATTTGTACTGAAGAGCGGTCGAAGGAGCGGCTAGCTGATGTTTTACCAAAGAATGCTTTAGCAGCTAGGGCTATAAACAGAACGCTCACTAACGCGATAATAACTATTTTCTTCGAGTTGCTTTTGGCATCAACCGTAACATCTTGAGCACTGGTATCTTTAATCATGCTCAGCACCTAAATCGTTATTCTCAAAACGTGAAACCAATGCACTAAATATGCTGGCTAACACGAGTACGCAAACTGGAGAGATGAATATATACATTGCTAACATTGTTTTACTCCTTAAATTTGTTGAATTTGCTAATTTATACTTAACCTATTGCGAGTATTGTGCCAAGAGTTAACATATTGATAAATATAACTAATATGTATTTTTGTTAGATCATTAAGCGTCCGCGGACAGGTAAAGTGTCCGCGGTGGACACTTTTAAAAAGATATCGTTAATACAAAAAGACCGATCCAGAACTCCGGACACTATTTTATTGCGCTTAAGATGGCACTTGTTGGCGAAATGACGCTATCATTGCCTCTTAGTATTGTTGTTGTTTTGAGGTTTTGATGAAATCACCCGAATTAAGCGTCGCTCTCAAGCGAGCGAGCATATTTGTGTACCTAATATCTATTTTTATCCCGCTTCAAGTGATTGCTCATAACAATGAAACCACCGCGACCTATTTGGCCAATGAAGGTGTGATGATTGCTGTCGGCGATGTGAAGGTTTTGTTCGACCCATTCTTTCATAATGACTACGGCACCTATCAACTCGTTCCAGAGAAAATAATGAATGCAATTATGAGCAATGCAGCGCCTTACGATAACATCAGCGCTATTTTTGTGAGTCACGCGCATGGTGATCATTTTGCCGAGCAAGATATGCTGGCCTATATGTTGAAGCACCCTGCCGTTCAATTAGTGGCCCCGACTCAAGCCATTGCTGAAATGCAAAAATTGGCGCAGTTCGACAAAATCAAAGATCGCATCACCGCCATCGATTTAGCTTATAAAGACAAACCGATCAGTTTTACGTTAGATGTTACTAAGATGAACAGCACTAATGCGACTAAAGTTAAGCTTGACGGTATTGAGACAGACAGTATTAAGGTTGACGCGGTGCGTATTCCCCATGCAGGTTGGCCTGGCCGAGCGGAGGTAAGCAACATTGTTTATCGGGTAACCATGCCAACGCAACATTCGGCGTTGGCTAATCAGCACGAACAACCTACCTTTATTCACATGGGGGATGCCGATCCGAATGATGTGCATTTTAGACCCTTGACTGACTTTTGGAATTTGCAGGAAACGACTGTCGCATTTCCTCCCTATTGGTTTTTTTTGAACAGCACGGGAAACTACATATTAGATTACCGTATTAATGCCGAAAAAAGCATAGGGGTGCATGTTCCTAAACAGATTCCCGCTTCTTTGATTCGGTCTGAAAAGGCCTATTTTTCTGTCCCCGGAGAAATATTCAAGATCCAAAGCGAAGCGCATAAATAAACGCGCTAACAAAAGCCTTGAACTGAGCGTCAATATGCCCATGCACAGCATTTAGTTTTATCAGGCGAAGCATCGAGTGCTAGAATACAAATCTACTTACATCATCAGGACAAGATATGAAATTTATTGTGATAGCCGTAGTCATTGGATTGGCGATATTTTACTTCACTAGAAACTCCAGCAATAAGAAATTGGCGATTGAAAATGTTGCGATAGGCAAAGAGTTTTTAGCTACGAATAAAGCCAAAGAAGGTGTAGTAGAAACCGCGTCTGGTTTGCAGTATGAAATATTACAAAAAGGCGATGGAAATGATCATCCAAGCGCCAGTTCAATGGTCAATGTGCACTACCACGGTATGCTGTTGGACGGCACTGTATTTGATAGCTCAGTGGATCGCGGCGAACCTATTAGCTTCCCTTTAAACCAAGTGATTAGCGGTTGGACCGAGGGTGTTCAATTGATGGTTGTCGGTGATAAATTTAGGTTCTTCATTCCCGCAGAGTTAGCTTACGGTAACAGAGCGACTGGGAAAATAAAGCCAGGTGCTTTGCTTATTTTTGAAGTTGAATTGTTAGAAATTCAATAGCAAAGGAAAGCCGTTTTTCGTCACAATCGGATCTATGAATGGATCCGTACCGGCGCTGCACGCAGCCAGTTATGCTCATCGTATTTCGCTTCGGCAGAGGTAATGTGCAGCGTAAATGCATGACGTGATTTATTCGAACGATTGGCTTCACTGAAATGCGGTAAGGCGCCGTTGAATACAACTAGCGAGCCAGCTTTTACCTCAAGTGGTAAAGCGCGGTCTTGCGTTGGCCAGTCGATGTTTTCAAGAGTAAGCAATTCGGTTTGGTCATCGGCATAGCGCTTGAACTGCTCTTTAAGTACAAAGTCAGCGCCTTGTTTATCAACTTGTAAACAACCGTTCTCTATCGTTGCGTCTTCTATCGCAAACCAAAATGTAACTACCGATTGCGGCGCAGTGAAAAAATAGCTCGCGTCTTGGTGCCATCGAATAACACCACCAATTTTGGGTTGTTTGAATATGTACATCGACTGACGAATTTCAGGTGAAACAACGCCTAAGTCTTCGGCTATTCTCGCAATGGTTTTTGACTGACTAAATGCGGCAAACTCAGGCGATAAGACATGCAAAGCATGCCCTATTTTATTGATGCTGAGTGCTTTTGCTTGCTGTAATTCGCCGCTGGAAGAGAATGCACCTTCTTCAAAAAAGCACCGCACTTTATCACCGGAACTTAAAAAGTAGTCGTCTCGATTGGTGTTAGATTCGGTTTCAGTTGAGAAAATAGAGCGCGTCGATTCTGGATCGAAATCGTCAACAATTTTTAGAGCGGCGGCTTTCAAGGTGTTAATTTGTTGATGGCTAAACAGCTCTGAAAGCACTAAGTAGCCTTGCTGCTGAAAGTCTTGTTTTTGCTGATTGTTGAGCATTGTTGGTCTCTTCCTTTGAGTACTTTGTTAATTACAATATTTGATTGGTGCTCTTTTGTCGCGGCGTATTTTTTATCTCTTTTAGTGTGCCGTATTCAATTCAATATTGCCAAGCTGTTTTTAGCCAAGCAGTTTTTAGCCAAGCTGATGATTATGCTGTAAAACAGCTCTTTACAACTGCCAACTATCTTCATTGAAAAATGCATGCTTGGCGGACATAAGGTATTGATTTATAGCTATACCTGGTAAATGTAGCATGTTAATTTTTACACACTATTTATCATCAAGGAAGGAAGATACGTGCAGTTAAAAGGAAAAATCATAAAATGGAATAATGAGAAGGCCTTTGGCTTTATTGCTCCATTTGCCGGTGGTAGCCAAATATTCATTCATGTGTCTGCGTTTAGAAACAGAGCACGCGTGCCGCAACTCAATGATATCGTGACTTTTACCGCGTCAAAAGACAAAGACGGACGTTATCGCGCCGAAGATGCAAGGTACGCTGGCGAAAAACTCAAAAAGAAGCAGAAATCAAACGTTAGTACTTTCTCAATTGTGCTGGCCATTGCGTTTCTTATAGCAATGACGCTAGCGTCATACATGGGTTATTTGCCAAAACAGATTAAATACGCCTACTATGCCTTAAGTGTTATTACTTTTTTCTGTTACGCCTATGACAAATTCAAAGCTCAAAGAGATCAATGGCGAACACCAGAAAGCACGCTGCATATTTTGGCAATGCTTGGCGGTTGGCCTGGAGCTGCTCTGGCGCAGCAGTGGTTGCGCCATAAGTCATCTAAAACCGAATTCAGACGGGTATTTTGGTTAACTGTTGTTATTAATTTAGCAATGTTAGGCTGGTTGCTTTCACCTTATGGTGCGGACGCTCTGGCCTCGATAAGAAACACCATGGGTCTGCTTCAATAATACTCGTTGTGATGACATTCAGATTTATAAGCTCATTGAGCTTCGGGACGCATTGAAACATGAATTACTTAGCGCACATTCACCTCGCTCACATTACTGATACGAGTATGCTGGGCAATTTTTTTGGTGATTTTGTGAAAGGTAGCGATTTGTCGCATCTGAATGATGAACATCAGCTAGGTGTTCAGCTTCACCGCAGGATTGACAGCTACACCGACAGTCATGCGCAGGTAAAAGCGCTGAGGGCCTTGTTTCCTAAATCGATTCGGCGAATGTCTGGCATTGTCATCGATATCTACTTCGACCATTTGTTGTGTGCCAATTGGGCTCAATTCACCGATAGGGAACTGGACAAACTACTCGGACATTTTTATGCTGAAGTTGAGCAGTATCCTCATAATATTAGTGAGCGCTTTCAGCAAGTTCGCGAGGGTTTATTAACTCACCGTTGGTTGTCCGATTATCAATATGCAGAAAGCTGTGAACGCTCGTTCTTACAGATTGAAAGACGTCTAGGTGATAGAGTATTATTTGCAAATGAAGCGCTTGAATTTATTCAACACAATGAGCAAGAATTACAGTCTAGCTTTCTTGCTTTTTATCCTGAGTTAATCGAGTTTAGTCATGCTAAGGTTGAAGAGCTGGTGCATAAGCAAAGTTATATCTGAATTTCTAAACTAAGTACGTGTATTGCTTCTATGAATAGAGCGCTAGATAAATCCTGTTAAATACAAAGAAGAAAAAGGTAGACTTAATGGAACCTGATTTTTGGCATCGCCGCTGGAAAAAGAATGAGATAGGTTTTCATGAAAATGAAGGCAATACTTTACTAAAATCGTATTTTGATCAATGGCAGCTACCTGAAAATGGTCGAGTTTTTGTGCCTTTATGCGGCAAAACCAAAGACATTGGCTGGTTTCTAGCAAAAGGCTTTTCGGTTGTGGCAATTGAGCTTAACGAAAGCGCAGTGAAAGCATTATTCAAAGACTTAGGTGTAGAGCCTCACATTGAATCGCACGGCAGCTTAAGTAAATACTCAGTGGCGAATTTGATTGTCTACGTAGGTGACTTTTTTGCTTTATCTGCAGAAGATGTTGGCAGTATTGATGGCGTGTTCGATAGAGGGGCATTGGTCGCTTTGCCTGAGCCCCTGCGCAATCGCTACAGTGAACATTTACGCACAATCACCCATGCCTGCAAACAGTTTGTTGTGACCTATGACTATGACCAATCCCTGTTCGCCGGCCCACCGTTTAGCGTACCGAGCGAAACTGTTCATGAGGTTTACCAGCAGTACTTCAACATTACGCAATTGTATAGAGGTAAAGTTGCCGGTGGATTTCGCGGTCAAGACGAGGTTTTCGAAAGCGTGTATTTATTATCAGACACGAGTAGCTAAGGTCATCGCCTCTAGTAGCTTTCCTGTTATCGGCATGGGTTTTTGAGTGTTGCGGTCAACAAAAACATGAGTTAGGTAGCCGATAGCAGAGAGTATATTGTCCTCGTTGAAGATGCCCACCGCGTAATCAACGGAACTAGTACCAACGCGCATCACTTTGAATGCACCCGTCAGCTTTTGTGGGTAAGCAACCGGACGAAGATATTCGCAGCTCGACTTCACGATAAACCCTATTTGCTTGCTGGTAACAGGATCAAAATCTGCTTTTTCAATTAGAAACTGATTTATGACAGTATCAAAGTAGGAGTAGTAGTTAACGTTGTTGACATGGCCATACATGTCATTGTCCATCCACCTAGTGGTTATTGGCAGATGATAAGCAAAATCATTTAGTTGTTTACTGTCCAATTTGTTCTCCATTGTGCTTTTTATTTCACTCGTTGCTTCAGAGCTTATTTCATTATTAATTGCGCTACTGACTGCACTACTAACTGCACTATCAATTGCGCTGTCCGTTGAGCGCATTGCGATAAATCTGTTTCGCGTCGACTAATGAAACCGCTTTAGGATTATTGATGAGTAAACGCTGTTGCTCAAGCGCATCGATGGCTAATGAGTCGATGTGCTTTTCTTCAATACCTAATTCAGCTAATGATTGAGGCAACTGCAGTTTCGCTATTAATTCATGCAAATAGTGAATGAGACTATCGGTGGTTTTTTCAATATCAGCGTCATGGTTAATGCCAGGCACAATGTGAACAGCCAGTTGTGCATATAAATCGGCGCAATGGCTTTTATTAAAGGTCATAACATGCGGCAACACTAAGGCATTGCTTAAACCATGCGCAATATGGAACTGTCCGCCCAATGGATAAGCTAGCGCGTGCACAGCACCAACTGGCGCGTTCGCAAACGCTTGCCCAGCCAAGCAAGAGCCAAGTAGCATGGCTTGACGAGCTTGTAAGTTTTCGCCGTTAAACGTAGCTTCAACAATGTTTTTAGAAAGCAAATCCAACGCGCTTTTCGCTAACATATCAGACAATACATTCTTTTTAATCACGCTGGTGAAGGCTTCGATAGCATGCACCATGGCATCAATGCCGGTGGCAGCGGTTATATGAGGCGGTAGGCTGACCGTTAAACTGGCATCCAGTAAAGCAATGTCGGGTAACAGTTCAGCTGAAACAATGCCGGCTTTGGTTGTTTCACCGGTTGTTACAATGGAAATAGGCGTGACTTCTGAGCCTGTTCCTGCGGTGGTTGGAATAAGGATTAAGGGTAATCGTTTGCCTTTAATATTGTCGACGCCGTAAATATCAGCAATGCTTTCCTCTGAGTTTGCGAGCAGTGCAACTAGCTTTGCCGTATCGAGTGAACTACCGCCGCCAAGGCCAATAACACCATCGACTTTAGCTTGTTTGGCGTAGTCGACTGCTTCAATCACAATTGCTTCGGGTGGATCGGCAACAACTTTATTAAAACACCAATACTGCATTTGGGCATTATTAAACGCATTGGCGATAGGCGCTATGAGGCCTAGATCAACAATGCCTTTATCGGTGACGATGAGTGGTCTGGTGATATTCAATGAATGGCATAGTTCAGCAATTCTAGCTGTGACGCCTATTTCACTAATTATCGACTTGGTGGTAGAAAATATAAAGGGCTTCATTGTTAATCCTTATCAAACGGCCATGCTATATTTTCACAATCAACCCTTGGTGTCACTATCTTACGGCAATATCATCATGTATTCGTCCTCGCTGTTCTATACATGCGATTGCTGACGGATCAAATTGTGATAAACATGATGTAGCCGATCGAGCTCCTCCCGATTAACCGCAGGGTTTGCCAGCAAGCCTTGAATGCTTTGGTCGAGTGAATATAAGGTTTCTCGCATGTGTGCATTGGGCACTAGGCTTTGCATCCAGGTTATTGCGGCCACTCTGATACCGCTACTTACCGGTGTAACTTTATGCAAACTGCTTGAAGGATAAAGAACGGCATCACCCGCATTGAGCTTAATTTTTTGTTCACCAAACTCGGTTTGAATGATCAGCTCACCGCCTTCATATTCATCCGCTTCCGACAAAAAAGTGGTCATCGACATATCTGAACGCAGTACTTCATTGCTATTGGGCATGCGCATAATCGCGGCATCGACATGAAAACCATAGGTTTCACCTTCTAAATACCGGTTAAAACAAGGTGGAAAAATGCGATGCGGAAGTGCAGCTGAAATCAGTTTGGGTGTACTACCAAATTTTGCTAAGAGCTTATTTGTTAGGCTCTGTACTTGAGGGTCGTTTGCATCAGCCTGACCGTTTTGCTTGACTGATGCAGCCATACCCATGGCAGTTCCTTTGCCATCATTCCAAGGCATTTGATCAAGCGTTTGCCGATACTCATGTACTTCTTTTTTTGATAATAGCTGCTCAATCAAGACCATTAAAATAGCTCCTGTTTAGTTAAAACTCGTAGGTTAAGGTGGCTCGTGCCGAACGTGCATCACCTAAATACATAAATGCGCCTGATCGGTATGCGGCAGTCCAGTATTCAGTATCGGCAACGTTGCCAATGTTCACGCGTAAGGTCGTGTTTTCAGACACGGTATAATTGGCGAACAAATTAACCACACTGTAGTTTGGCACAATAATGCTGTATTCATTGGTGGTGCTATCAAATGACGCAGCGGTATCAGGCTGTCCGCCATACATTTCACCCTTATAGGTAAAGTCACCACCAAAAGCAAAGGCGTCGGTTAACTGATAGCGAAGCTGCATGTAAAAACTATCACCCGCAAAGTTACTTAATTCAAGTCCAACATTGCTTTCATCCACTGAAGTGAGCACTTCCGAACGCATTTTAGCAGCACTGATTTGAACACTAAGTTGCTCAGTTAAATTACCGTTCATCGCTAATTCGATACCATCAACGCGGTTCTTACCAGTATTTAAGGTGCCTAACGTTGAATAAGCATCGCCTACACTTTCCATCACGTCGTATTTGGTTAATTGGAACCAAGCTGCGGCAATGAATAGTTTTTCATCTAGGACAGACCACTTCGTTCCAAATTCAATATTTTCAACGGTTTCCGGATCGGCCATTGCTGCTTGTTCTGGGTCACCGCATAATCCGCCATACCCGCAGTTTGCGCCTAAGTCCGACTCGCCACCGTTGATATTGGTTGCTGTGGAGTAGGTTGCGTAAATATTAGCGTCGTCAAAAATACTGTATACCAGGCCTAAATGTCCGTTGTAGAAATCATCTTTATACGCGTAGTCAATTGCATCGCCTCTGCTAACAACATCGTTGCTGTAGTCGATGGTGTCTTGGCGTAAACCAAAGAATATCTGCCAATGGTCGTTGATTGTAGCGGTGTCCATAACGTAAGCAGCAACGGTTTTGGCTGAAAATAAGGCGTCGGAATCACCTTTTTCAAACGAACGCCCAATAATGTTACCCACATTCGGATAAACTTCACCAGACTCATCAATCAAACAGTAGCTCGCGCTAACGCCTCTGCGCCCAGAGGTAAAGCAGTTAGTTTCGTTGTTATAGCTGACGTCATAGAATCCGTTGTCGACTTTTTCGTCGGTAAACTCAAGGCCAAACAGCACTTTGTGATCGATACTGCCTGTGCTCACATCCCAAAATAAATTGAATTGAGTAGCGAAGTATTCTACTTCTTGCCAGCCTTGATGCGTACTTAGCACAATTGTGTTTGCGCCGGGTGCGAAGGGGTCTTCGTCAGCTCGGACACTGCCGTTAGCACCTGTTGATAAATAGCCATTGGTGGTTTCGCCGTATCGGGTAGCGTTGAAAAACTTGAGATTATCGTTAATGTCATAATCTGTGCGAAGCGTGAAAGCAAATACCTCTGAGTCCAAGAAGTCGTTGCTTTGTGCGTAAACTGGAATGTTTTCAACGGGGGTTTTTGTGTCGCTGTCGAGGTAGCTGCCTAGATCAGGTGTATCTTCGGCTTTTAAGTAATAGAGATCGGAATAAATGCGCAAATCATCGGTATTATCATAAAGACCAGATAACAAAATACCTTGTCTACTGCGACCAATACCCTCTCTATTTGGCGCGTCTTCTTCAGTACTCAATAAGTTGATTCGGGTGGCTAAATTAGTTGCGATAGGTGTGTTGTAGTCCACCACTACTCTGTGGTGATCATCAGTACCCACACTCAAGTCAACGCGCCCAAAGTCATAGGCCGTTGAGGCTTTTTTGGTAATGCTATTCACGGCGCCGCCCGATGAGCCTCTACCGGCGAAAGTAGAGCTGGGGCCTTTGGTAATTTCAACTTGCTGCGTTGCAAAGCTCTCGCGAGTGGTCATGCCAGGGTCACGTAAACCATCAACGAAAACGTCAGAGCGCGCCTCGTGACCACGAATAATATAACGGTCACCAAAGGCGTTACCATTTTCACCCGTACCCAAGGTTACTCCAGCTTGCGCTGCTAGGATTTCCTTTAAGTCTGTTTTGCCAGATTCTTCAATTTGGTCTTTGGTCAATACGGTAATGGTTTGTGGGGTGTCGACTAAGTCTGCAACTCGTCGCAAGTCACCCGACTCTTTAACGTTATAGACGGAGTAACGAACACCGTGCACTTTGATCAATTCGATAGCCTGCTGACTGCACTCTTTGTCAGTTTCATCGCACTGAGGCGTTTCCGTTGCGTAGGTTTGGCCCATCGTAAGGGCGAGAGTTGTTAACAGTGCATGAGAGCCAAGATTTGTGCGCTTGTTTTGGGGAGAAGACATAATCGGCAACGTTCCTTTTTAATTATTGATGTGTTGTTGAGGTTGGCGATCATAAAGTGATTAAATTGATTTGTAAATACAAATGATAATGATTCTCAATTAGATTGTGATGGGGTGAGCCTATTTTGGGTCTTGACCTTAGAGTTACTTTAAGCTTTATATTCAACACCGGGTGTTAATATTATGGAGTTGCGTTGTGCTTTAACATTCCATAATCAGAAGGAAAAACGGAGAAAAAAGGTGAGAAATAAAAAGCTAACTAGGCACTTCATCAAGCAAAAGATGAATCAATATGAGCTCACTTTAGCGCAAGGTGAGCATAAAAAAGCCTTTTCAATGCTTGAGGATGCTCATGTGATTGGGCAGCAATCAACCTACTTTCATTGTTTGGTTCATTACAAAATGCTGCGACATGGCTTGCGCTATCGTGATTTTAGAGAAGTGTTTGGGCAGATTGTTAGATTAGTTGGGGCTTTTACTAAAACGGCGATTGGTTTGGTGCCGATTGGGAATACTGGTGGGGTGAATGTTAGTCCGTTTAAGAGTATGCCGGTGAGTAGGGAGAATCAGGTGATATTGGATGAGATTGAGGGTGTTGGGTAGGTTTATGTGAGTTGCGTAAGTGCCTTGATGGGGTGGCACTTACGTTTTGATGGGGGATGTGTGGTTTCGGGTTATTCGATATTCTGGATCTAGATATTGTAAAATTAAATGAAGACTGGTTTAAGCTTGTCACCGATAAATAACAGCATCTCCCTCCAAGTGAATGTATTTGTCAGCCAACAATTGATTGATATAGCCCTGCACTTTTACCTCATCTCCTTTAATTCGAAGATGAGACGCAATATGATTTTTCAACGATACGACTTTTTTGGGTCTTTTCTCCTTCGCTTTGGAGCTCAAAGATTGGACTAATTTAACCTTTTCAGCCGATGCGGTTCCCATCTTAAGCTGCTTGCACTGCCTACCATTTTTCTTTAAATGAGACAGTAGTGGCGAAAATCCATTGTCATTACTAATTACTTCAAATACTACGCCTGCCGGCGCCTCAGCGTTAGTTTTTCCCAGATAATAGGCAAGGTGAAAATCTAAGTTATTATTCTGACTAATCGCGATTTGTATTATTTGAATGTTAACCGGGTAATCGTACTTAGTTTCACCAAAATCTAACCTCGGTTGCTTTGCCCCCATAAACACAAAAGTCCTTTGATATAGCGACAAATCAATTTTTGCCAAAGTGCCTACATTTTCATAATCAATAAATGCCCATTTCAAATCGTATATCCTTATCTTTGATTGGTTCTGTTCGCATCTTACAAGCCTAATAAAACAAAAATGGTATAAAAATCAGTCAGTACATATTAAATGCAATATTGTTGCTTCCTCCACCGAAGGTATATCCTCATTATTCGTTTAGCGTTAAGGAACAACAATGAGCAGAAACAATCCATCTCTTCTTCAAATTCTTGCATTTTTCCCATGGTGGGTAAGTATCATCGCAGGCTTGGTCGTTTTCATTGCCCTCTCTTTTATCTTCCCGGCATTAGCCGAAGGTAATCCAATGTTAAATATTGTTGCACTAGCAGCAAAAAATCTCGCCTGGCTTTTTTCTGGTTTGTTTCTTATTCCTGCGGTTTCATCCATTTTTAAAAATAAAAAACAAAAAAAACTAATAGAACAACAGCGGAGCATTACAACCTTAAAAGAAACATCATGGAGCGATTTTGAAGTGCTTGTAGGTGAGGCCTTTCGGCGCAAAGGTTATTCGGTAAATGAAAATATCGTAGCGGGTCCTGATGGCGGCATCGATTTAACGGTATCTAAAGATGGGGCTATTCATATTGTGCAATGCAAACAATGGCGGTCATCAAAAGTTGGAGTGCCGATCGTTCGAGAGATGTTTGGCGTGCTCAAAGCGACAAAAGCAGAGAGTGTATTTATTGTTACTTCCGGCGAATTTACCAAAGATGCAATTTCGTTTGCTAACAATCTTCCAATTCAATTAATTAATGGCGAACAATTGATGAGTTTAGTTGCTGATGTACAAGTTGAAAAAGCAGCAACACATTTTCATGTTGAAAAGCAAGAAACTAACTGTCCGAAATGCTCGTCTCCCCTAGTGAAAAGAATAGCAAAAAGAGGGACTAATACCGGCAATGAATTCTTTGGATGCAGTGGATTTCCGAAGTGTAGGTATGTTGAGAACAAGTTGTAGGTGGTGCAAGAGATATAGAAGATTGATCATTTATATGCGCATAAAAGTGTGATTTTATTTGTATTTTAACGGACGCTGGCAAACCTGTTTGAGCGGGAAAAACAAAAAAGCCTCGTATTTAAAAGTAAATAACAAGGCTTTGAGACATTATTGGACGTTTAAAAAATTTATTCAATATTCTGGATCTGAATATTTTTACTTTACAGTAAATATATATAAATCATATAGTTAAAAATGTTTGATATCGGAATATAGAATGAAACCCACCATTTCACTCACCACTATGATTTAAAACACTTTGCTTAACTACTTTTTCTGAGTCAGTTGCTTTTCTTTATTAACTAACTCATCAAAATCGCTGACTTCATTTGTCAGCTCAACCCTGCGTATTTCGACAAATTTCTCGTATTCACTTTCAGCAAGTTGTTGGGCTACTTTATGTGAGATTTTTCCTGCATTGGTTAATACATTTTGATCGTTAAACTCTAAAAATGCATCCAGCTTAGTCGCCCACTGGGCCATTGTCATAGGAACTTTTTTCTTAGCTTGTAAGTCAGCAAAGTCTAAGTACATTGTGACAATTTGGTTTAACTCACTCAATTCTTCTTGCGTTAAATAGTTTTTAGCCACCGATACATCTTTTTTAGTAACTCGTGCACCACCCCAAGACTTGAGGCCCATATTCGGTAGCTCGCTATTAGCACGCTCTTTAACTAGCTCAGCAGCCGTATGTCCATGAATTGCCCAATGAAGCTTATTTTGAACAGTGGCAAAGAAGCTTTGACTTTCAGGAGCATTTTTATTGTAGTCACTTGCAGTAGCGTAAATATCAGTGATTTTTTGATAAAATCTGCGCTCTGAAGCACGTATATCGCGAATGCGTTCAAGTAATTCATCAAAGTAGTCTGAACTCAGGTCTTTATCAGGGTTTTTAAGGCGTTCGTCATCCATAGCGAACCCTTTAATTAAAAACTCTTTTAGTACTTGATTAGCCCACTGCCTAAACTGTGTACCTCGAGACGAACGAACTCTGTAACCAACAGAAAGCACCGCCTCTAAATTGTAATGATCTAGCAGCCTTTCCACTTCCCTTGCGCCTTCCAGGGCAACTGTCCGGAATTTCCGGATAGTTGAAGTGGGGTCTAACTCACCTTCATCGTAAATATTATTGATATGTTCACTGATTGTTTTATTTGAACGCTCAAATAGATCTGCAATTTGTTTCTGCGTTAACCAAAGCGAGTCCTCTTGCATACGAATTTGTAGGCGAGTTTTACCGTCATTAGACGTAAACATTGCAAGAGGTGGATGCTGGGTCATTTAATATCCTACACGGGGCTATAATAAGTTTTCACAAGAAAGTTTATGTTACCGAAAAAGCAGAAGCGATCCTACTACAAAGAGCACTGATTTACGGTTTGATCTTGTCTTGCACATGCTCTTCAAAAGTTTTGTAAATTAGTTCCTCAATATCAGTACGACTACTTTTATCGGAGGATGTTGTATCAGTAAACTTGTTAACTTTCGATTTTAGCCGCTCGATTTCCTTATCTTTATCTACTAATTTTGCTTTTAAAGCGCTAATTTCAGCTTCAAGCTTCTCTTTATCAAGAGAGTCTTGGCGGCGTGTATCTGCGGTTTTGAATAAGTCAGTTTCACCATTAGGTGTATTGTAGTGAAACAGCAACTCTTCAATGAACTTTGCTTGGGTAAGTTTGTGAAATTTCACAAATTCAGAGAATTGCTTTTTAACTTCACCATCTAGTTGAATTGATAAAGACTGAGTTTTTCTACTTTTTCGACTCTGTTCCTGATCCCATGCATTTCGTAATTTGGTTAGTTGAGCTGCTCTTTCGTACTTATCAGGCCAATATGATTCAACATTTTCTTTAAATGCCTGGCAGAACAACTTAGCGCTTAAATACCTTTTACTTAATTTCTGATTAATTGCCGGATAATTTCTTCTTACATAAGCCACCAGCCATTTTGAATGCTTTGAAGATGACGGATTTAGCCATGCGATTGAAGACATAATTAAGCCTAATTTAAGGTTTTAGTAAATGAACTATAACTTAATACTGGCATAATTTTAATAAATATGACAGTGTCAGTATGACATGTTAATTAATGCACTAAATACACCCTGTATTTGAGGTTGATTTGATAGATAAAGTAGTAAGTCTGTTAAGGCTAAAAGGTGAATACTTAACTCCAGAGATAAAGTTTTTTATCGTTGCTTTATGTCATTACTCTGCTCGTAAAGAGAAAGGCGTAATAGTTGATACAGAAAAAGTTTTAGCAAATGATTTAGGAGTTTCTCTAAGCACAATGAAGCAAGGTATTCACTATCTTGAAGCACAAGATTTTCTGCTGTGTGATAAAACAGAAGCTGCTGTTGTTAAGCTTGAATTTACAGATGCCTTTTTTAAATATGCCACTAACCTTGGTGGCAATGTTGAGGTTGAAAAGATAGTTGGCCAAAGAATTGATAACTTACTGAGTTCTGAGATATTTAAAAGCTTATCAAAACGCGTAGCGGCAAAGCTTTTCTTGTTAACTCTATTAGCTCACTCTGACGAATATGGGATTGTTCGCAACTTATCTATTAAAGATCTTCAGGAATTAATGGGTAGGTTTTCAAAGGACCGACATAGGTCGCAGTTAGAACTATTAAAAAGAGCTGGTTATATTTTAGGGTACAACCCAGGAATGTCAGGTGGTCTTATCCTAGGCAAGCAAAAAAGTGAATATTTGATTAAAACAACCCATAAGGCTATGCAGTCTAGCTCTTCAACAAAAACTCATTCACGGTTAGTTATAAAAAATAAAAGTGATAGTGATTTCATTGCTATTCGTTTATCCAATTTAATAGATGATATTCAAAAAATAGATGTGCATCATGAGGGAACAACAAAAAAAATAAATAACTTACTCCAAGATTTGTCATTAGACGGTATAAATGAAATTGAAAAAGTCGGTAATGCTTTTTCTGGTGAAGTTAGAGGCTTCCAAATCCAGCGATTTATTTTCACCTTGGCTCTTTATCACTTAAACAAACATGACTGGAAATTACCTGATGTTGATCAAGTGCGTAATTCTCTAGATTTTGAAGAGCTATTTTCAGAAAAGTTTTTAAGGGAGACTCTCAGAGTTTTAATTGGTGATAAAGAGAAGATCAGCCAAAAGCCTCTTAAAGAGCAAGTTACTCATTATGAGAAATTAAAACAGTATATGGATCAATTAATGAAAAGTGCTCCTGATACAATAACGACTACCAACACTAATGCTCACCGTATTACCGCTATAACTACCTTAATCGCCCATTGCGTAGTCTTTACTAGTAAGTTTATTAAGCTCTTTAGTGAAAAAGTGGATTTGTCTAATGCGATTGGTATTGCTGTATTTAGTAATGGTGAAGATATTATGCTGCATTTTCACTAGATATCCCCCAAAAAGGCTTTTTATACAATAATATGCATTTCAAAATTGGTTATATTAAAAAGATCACGGCGATGGAGTAGCTTCTCGATTGAAAAACGAAAAATTTGTAGATGATGTTTTAAGAAAAGTCGGAAGGAACGTTGTTCTGTTTCAACAACTTGAAAGGCTGCTTAAGTTTGTTGTTGCTAATGGAAACTTAGCTGGCTTTTCAAGTGAGATCAAAACACTAAAACAAGACCAAGAAAACAAAGTTCATAAGCAAACTTTGGGGACCCTGGTTGGGCAATATGTTGAAAACTCAAATCCTGACTCAAATTCACAATCATCTGAACCAGAAGATTTAGATGAAGCATATATATCATTCAGTTTCAGAATTGAGTGTGATGAAGATTATTATAAAAGCCAAAAAGAAACTCTTGCTCAATTAGTCTGTGATCGAAATGACCTTATTCATCACCTATTGCCTCGCTTTGATATGAATTCTGCTGAAAGTTGCGAAGCACTAGGCCAAGAACTTGATGATCAGGCGGAAACGATTAGGCGAGAGATTAACAATGTACAATCCATTGCTAAGGCTTTGCATAAAGGCCGTGAGGAATTAGGTTCTTACTTACAATCTGAGCAAGGCAGAAAAGAGCTTGAGCTATCGTTTATAAGGCAAAGTCGTTTAGTACTGATGCTTGGTGATATTGCTACCCAGATGAGCCGAGAAGATGGATGGGCTCTAATAAGCACCGCAGGAAATATCGTTAAACAACATGCCCCAGAAGAGCTGGTGGGTATGAAAGAAAAGTACGGTTATAACTCACTAATGAAACTAATCCAGGCAAGTAACTTATTTGACCTTTATGAAGAGGTTACTCCTAAAGGAGGGCGTAGAATTTTATATAGGTTAAAAACTGATTGGGAGATTTCATCGATTAAAAGCCGTTTTGTAAGTAGTCATTTTGATGTATTACGGCGAAAAGACAGCTTCAGACTGCTAATTATACTAGAGGCCTTGATATATCTGGCTTCGTAAGGGCTCATTATATCAATAAAGGACCTTCCACACCGACGGGCATTTAATTGTACTCAATTATCATTTTTACTTTAGAATATTAGCCATAATCAAACAAGCGTCTTATCATCAATCTCATGCAGTTACTCTACTCAACAAGCAAAGCTCTGGATAAGTGGTTAAAAGCCGAACTGCCTACCTTAGAGGGAACTCAGAAGGGGCGAAATACCATAGTATCTGATGCCAATACATTTAGTTGGCAACTGCATCTTATTGATAATAGCTACAGGTCATCTCACAAAACCGTTATAGCAACAGAAGCACATAGCCGCTTTACCTGCTTTCTTCCCGTATACGCTCCACTGAGCCTGGCTGAATTGCACCAACAGTTATCAATGCAATGGCAACAGTTATTAGTCGAAATGATAAGAGCCAATCAACTCCTACCCAATAGTGATGCTGTTTTATTACTAAGTCAGTTAGATGAGCTGCAATTTGATATTCGCTGGGCTAAGAATACTGATTTAAGCATAAATGGTCATATTACCGATGCTGCATTATGGGTAACGCAAACACTAGAAGAGCAAAGGTTAGATGCTATGCCATTAGCACTAGCAGATGATTTAGCTATATACCTTAATGGGCAAGTTAAACGTATCAAACAACGTAAAGAAAAATTTATCCCTTTAGATAGGCTCTTTGAGTATTCTCAAAACATGACGCAACATGATGGCGGTATAACACCTGAGATTAAGTCAAACGATGCTTTACCTGCAAATGTTCTAAAGTTTAGTGATTATAAAAAATAACTCAGGAATATTATTTCCTATCCATAGTTTATTGAATTTAGCTTTATTTTTTAATTAGTCTTTACAGGGTAGACTTTAAGAGTCTACCTAATGGTTTATTGTTAATATTTAAAAAAGAAATAATGATGGTTTCATTGCATGAAACGCTATTAAAGACTTTTCACCCCCAAACCCCCATTAAGACATCATGAGCAGTTTTCATATAATAGGAAAAAAATGTAAAAAGTTAGGAGGGGCAACACCTTCTAACCAGCAAGGTTGATACTTCTTTTGCTATTAATGATTTAGCACACAAGTAAATCGAACTTTGTATTTGTTATCAGAGTAATCTGCAATCAGTAAAACCATTTAAACACGGCAATTTAATTTTCTTTACAATAGTTATGACCTGAACTCAAAAACAACTAACTGTCTGATTGTTAATATATAACACTTATCTTAAATATTACTCAAAGGTTACTTCTAGTGATAATTAATCAATAGGAGTCAATCATGACTAAATACTCAAACAATCGAAATCTAACTATTCACGATGAACCTAAGTTTAATAACTGGGATGTACTAACCAATTACCAGTTAAGCCAAGAGTATCTTGGTAAAATACAAAACGTATTAAATAACTCATTACAACAATACCCTAGAACCTTTGTGGTCCGAGTCGATTTGCACTTACCTAAAGTTATGTCCTGTCCTGATTACCCTTCAGGTTTTAGCACTGAAGCTATTACTCGATTTATTGAATCGTTAAAATCTCAACTTAAAGCACATCAAGAACGAAGCAGGCGTGAGCACAAGCGAGTTCATCCTAATACTCTGCGTTACATCTGGGCTAAAGAGCAATGCGAATCAGTGATGCCTCATTACCATTTAGCGCTATTGCTAAATAATGATGCTTACTACACATTAGGTGACTACAAAACTGTTCAAGACAACCTAGCCGGTAGGATATATACAGCATGGGCAAGGGCCTTAAATATTGAACCAGTAAAGGCAATAGGCCTGGTGCATTTTCCTGAACGTAACCCTACATATCATTTGAATGCTAATTCATGTGATTTTGCAGATAGTTTCAACAGTATTTTCATTCGTGTCAGCTATTTAGCTAAGTTTCATACGAAGCATTTTGGTGATAGAACAAAAAATTTTTCATGTAGTTGGCGATGACTAATTAAGAGAGGGTTACCCCTCTCTTATGCTGACTTGATATTTAGTTGATTTATTGACTGATATACAGCTTATCTGATGTTCTTGTAATCGCAGTGTATAGCCAACGATAATCCTTAGTTATTTTACCATGGTGATAAGCATCAACAAAAACATGTTGCCACTCGCTACCCTGAGCCTTATGGCAGGTAATAGCATAACCAAACTTGAGATGAAGAAAATTTAAATAAGGGTCATCCTTTTTTAATTCTTGGTAATCATCACCTTGCGGCTTGTAATAAGTGAAAAATCGTTCGTTAAAATCTGCACGTAAAGCTTGATATAAAACCCCCTCTAACCTAGGGGTTGGCTCATACATCAAATTTAACAGGACTTTATGCTCAAGAATAAAAGGTTGTCCGTAGTCATCTCTAAACTCGATTGACAAGTCCACAAATTGCAATTCGATTGGCGTGACCAAAATCCCACCAGGTAATTTCTCTTGAACGTTAATGCTCCTGCATTCAACTGCAGACAGAACTTTAATTACGCGACCAAATTCACCATTAGATATAAATGTATCCCCAGCATAGTAGTTGTTTGTACACATTACCTTTTCATTTACCTGAACAGGAGCCCTAGGAAAAAACAACCTAGCCCTAATATCACATACATAGTCATAAACCTTCTTGTTAGTTCGAGCGATAATTGTCAGGTTATCAGTGTTCTCAACCTTTCCGTCACAAAGGTCAAAATATTTATCAATAAAACTAACGCTTGGTAGGCGGCACACGTCTTGGGAAGAAACATCAAATTCAAAGTCAATATAGTCCTCAAACTCCATAGCATCTCGCAAAGTTTGAGCATTTTTCATTACGCCTGATTCAGATTTTTGTCTGACAACTTGTGTTAGTTCAAACGACCGACATGCAAGTCTATAAACGCAATTGAGAACATTTTCACTAAGTGCTGGAGAATAAAAATTTCTAACAGGAGGTAGCTGCGCGTTATCGCCTATAAAAATGACTTTTCTTTGAGGGTTCTTTTTAAAGTCAATATACTGTAGCAAATCTTGCAATAAGTACCCTGAACCAAATTTTCCTATATGAGAAGCGCTAAACTTATCTGAAATCATTGATGACTCATCAACAATATAGATGGTATCAGGCTCATCACTGTTGGCGTTAAGGTAAGAGAAACTATCAGGCTTCCTCTCAAGGTATTCATCGATTGGTTCCTCGTCTTGTTCATAGAATTTGTAGATAATCCTATGAATGGTTGTAGCTTTGAATTTAGTCTTATTGGCAATTACTTTTGCCGCCTTACCTGTTGGGGCAATAATCACAAACTCCTTTCCCAGCCAACTTAAGTATCGTGTAACTCCTGCCATAACGTAAGACTTGCCTGTCCCTGCATATCCTTTCAATAAAAAAACGGGCGCATAACGGTCCTCCAAGAAAGACTCCAACTCCGTAAGTAATTCCTGTTGGTCATTGGTTAGTTCCTGACCATTAAAGTGATTTAAAATTGACATGCAATTCTCCTGGTTAATTCAATCAGAAAAATTGTGTATTAATTAATTTTTGGATTAATTACGGTTTACTCGCCGCCAGAAGGCCAGTGGATATTAAAAACAAAAAAATAGAGGCCGAAGCCCCTAGATTTCTAATTCAACAAAGTCAGTATCTATAACTTCCTGGTCGATGCCTATATAGCGCAATGTTACGCCTTCAGAGCTATGTCTGAGCATTTTCATTACTCGGGCAATATCATTAGTTTTCTTGTATAAATGAAAACCACGTGACTTGCGCATGGAATGGGTACCTAACCTAATGCCTAACTCTTCACCCACTAGCATAAAGGCTTTAGTGACAGACCTCCTATTCAGTGGTTTAGGTTTTCGGTTGATAGATTGCCGGTTTCGATAGGATTGAAATAAATAGATGTGGTTGCGGTGCTTCAACTGAATGTTGTTAATTAAAAGCCGCGCTTTGTCATTTAACTTTATTTCAGCTCGCTTGCCAGTTTTCCCCTCGAAGATGATTAAACGACCATCTCTGATATCAGTAAATTTAATTGATAGTAAATCTGATATCCGTAATGCCAAGTTAAGGCCAATGTTCCAAATATCTGCCATTTGTTTTGAACACCGTATTTCAAGCAAGTGGCTTATAAGGCGAACCTTGTCCAGGTCCTTTATCGCTTCAACTTCTGCCATAATGTTAACTCCTCACATAAAAACGCCAGCATCATTTAAAGTGATAATGCTGGCGCTATAGGTTGCTTAATCAAAGCTCACGCTTACCTGGTAACAATCATTGATGTAGTACTCAATAAAATTGTTAACAAACAGGGTAAGTAGTTTTTTGGCATTTCTGTTTTGCAGCCAACCAATAAACAAATTGAACACTTGCTTACTAATAAAACAGACATCAATTTCTTTAACCAGCTCGGGGAAAGGCCCTCCCTGGTACGAAAAGTCTGTTATATAAACGAGTTGCCATAACTCATTTTGTTTCTCCATACGTATTTCAACCGGATGATATCCACCAGCATCAGCAGAGTAATCGGGGTCCCGAAAGTTAAGTGTAATAGCGTTAAAGGTATTGTTCGGTACTGAAGTGCCAGCTAGTGATTGGTTAATCAGTTGATATAATTTTGCAGGTACAGGAAAACCCTGCACCTCATTAAAGTTCAGTTTCATGGTGTTGATCTCTTAAGTTGTATGCCAGGGCTCGACCGGCATTAAAGAATTAATTTGAGGAAGTAAAAAGACTAAAGCAGTCCACGTTCGGCAAATGACGTTGCACCATTACCAACAACAATGTGATCAAGCACCTGAACATCTATTAAGGCTAAGGCATCTTTTAATCGTTTAGTTATGGCAATGTCAGCTTGTGACGGCTCTAGCTCGCCAGATGGATGGTTATGCGCAAAAATAACTGCCGCACCATTTTGATGTAATACTTCTTTCACTACTTCTCGCGGGTATACGCTAGCGGCGTTAATGGTGCCAAAGAATAGCTCCTTGTACTCAATCAACTTGTGCTGACTATTAAGCACCAAAATTGCGAATACCTCCTTTTCATATCTACCCAGTTTAAACTGTAAAAAGTCGAGTGTTGCTTGGCTACTAGTAAACGCTTTGCCAGACATATACTTGCTCTGCAATATCTCAGCGGCTTTTTCGAGCACTTGTTCAGCTGTCATGGGTTCTTCGGTGATGTATTTAATTGATAGGTCATTAGGCATAACACACTCCTTTAATGATTCGTTGGTCTATGCCTTTTAGTAATATGTGTTTGATTATTTTTGGAATCGATAAATACAGCCTTGCAGACCTAGAGTAAACACATCAGGACGTCTACGAACAAAAATTACATAACATGCTCTTTTGATGAGTGAGTACAGCTCGTAAAAATTCAAATGAGGATAATGCAATGCAAACAAGATTAATTAGATTAAAAGAAGTCATGACGCTAACAGGCTTAAGCCGTTCAGGAATTTATAAATACATCAGTGAAGATAGATTTCCAGAAAATGTCAGCCTTGGCGGTCGAGCTGTAGCTTGGGTAGAAAGCGAAATTCAGCAGTGGATTGACAATGTTATCAGTCGTCGTGACGACAATCGATTAACAGGCTACGACATGGAGACTGAGCTATGATTTTTTCAGATAAATATAGCGGTAATAAAAATGAATTAGTAAAGAGTGATAAGTATAAAGAATTTAGTTTAATTCAGAGTGAAGTTGAATATACAACGCGTTCACTAGGATTAATTTATGATATGTATTGCAGATGGCTTAACACTAATCACGGGATTTATTTGGTAAAGGCTAATCTGTCTATTCCTGATGATTCTGATGAATGTAGCGAGTCAGTAATAGACTACTTATTCCATATGGTTCAAGGAAACATCAAACATCGAAATGTACGTTCTGACAATTCGATAGGTTTGATATGGAAAACTTATCGCAAAGATTTTTCAACAATTCATGAAGGGTACTTTTTGATATCAATGACTGAGGCTGAATATGATAAGCCACGAGATAAGAAGATGTCCTTATTTTCATTGGATGTTTTTAACTCTGTTGGAGATACCATGTCTCAACTTAAAGCGAAATTTGATAAAGAGTTTGATAAGGAAGCTGATAAAAAAATAGGACTGTATTTTGAGTTCTTATTTAACAATAACGGGAAAGGTGGGTTATTTCATGATTCAAGCTTTGAAGTACATGAACAAGGCTTTGCTACGCTTTGTGAAATAGCTCAACTTTCAATAGATAAACCAGATACCGAGTTTCCTCTATTGAGAACTAGGTATGGTTATAGCCCAGTTCACTGGCATTTTGGTAATGATTCTCTTGAACCCTTTGTCGCTCAAACTCAACGAGCTAAACCATTCTTAGATAGTGACTGGGGAGAGTACAAGGTTAACAGCCAACAACTTTGGTGAGCTTAGTAACGCCAGGAATAAACCTGGCGTTATTCTATTAAGTAAAATATATCTCATAGACCTTAACGAACAAAAAATACGCAACTCGCTTCTCTATTGATTAAAGGCAACAAAGCCGAAAACAACCAATAGGAAATTAACATGGCGAGTGAATACATCAGATTACCAGAAGTTTTATATCTAACAGGGTTAAAACGAACCAGCATATATAAGCTAATGAAAAATAATGCCTTCCCCCAGGCAACTTCGTTTGGGGCAAGACGTATTGCATGGAAGAGTAGTGATATCCAAAACTGGATTGAGAGCAAAATCCAAGCGAGGAAATCATAATGAGCAACAAAAAAAGTGCAGAAGCTAAGCGTCTAGAGCGGGGGTATTACAAAAGCTACTCAGTTGATATCGATTCGGGAGAGCTGTCTATCCCCCTGTTACAAAAGTTAACCGCGGGCTTTGAGAATTCCATACGACGATTCCCAAATTGTTATGTATTCAGGTTCAAGTTAAGAGTGCCTAAAGCCTATCAACAAGATGCTAATAAAAAATTAAACAAATGGTTTTATTATTTAGCTAAAAAAATCCCAGTATCTGAGGCGATAAATATGATTTGGGCAAAAGATATGTCTGATGACGGCTCAGTCTTTTATCATATAGCGCTCTTTTTTAGGGCACCAAGAAATGCAACTGAACAGGTGGCGCTTAGCGCAAAAGCGTTTTTTACAAAGACAATAAAAGCAACATGGCCACATATTTTATTTATCAGCGACTCTAATGCTGATTCGTTGTGTTCATTCACAACCGCAAACATAATTCCACTAAACCCTAGCAAGAAGTCTTACAACCAAGACGCTCGTTACTGCTTCTTCATTTTAAGCAAGCTAGCAAGAAAGTCTCGCTACCCTACTAACAATCTTGACGATGTATTTGGCATTAAATACAGCAGAAACCCAAACAAGAGGAGGAATAGAAGTTAGTGATTGGACCTGATACTAAGCCAAGCATGAGAACGATAACTAAGGATACCTTAAAGTAAAAACCATCAAATAGCCCAGGTCATTGATGGCCTGGCTTTTATGCCGTTTATTATTTTACCAAATAGACGTAATTGGGTAATTACATTGACCATTCCTCAATTTTCTCATATGCTAATTTTGTTCACAGTTAGAGATGAAGCAATGAGTGACGAAATACTGACAATTCAAGAGCTTGCAGAATACCTAAAGCTTAATGAAAAAACTGCTTACCGATTAGCTGGCGAGGGTAAATTACCAGGCTTTAAAGTCGGTGGTTCATGGCGTTTTAAACGAGTAGATATAGAAAGATGGATAGAGACACAAAAAAGCAAGGATAGTTAATGAAGATAATAGATAACATCAATAATCTTTTGGGCGATGACCTAAAAGAAACAATTCAATCAGGCGACAAGCTTAGAATTGCCGCATCTTGCTTTTCTATCTATGCCTATGAGGCTTTAAAAAGTGAGTTAAGTAATATTGATGAATTAGAATTTATCTTCACTTCCCCAACTTTTGTTCCTAGTGCAGTAACTGATAAAATCCGTAAAGAACGTCGAGAATTTTTTATCCCCCAAGATAAACGTAGCCAAAACGAATCGAGCCTTTATGGAACCGAATTTGAGATCCAACTGAGAAATAAATTAAACCAAAAAGCGATAGCGAAAGAATGCGCGAGTTGGATACGGAAAAAAGCGACTTTTAAATCAAACACAACCAGTGCACCAATGCAGCAATTTGCCGTTGTTGATGGTGATTCTCATTCTGCTTATATGCCTATAAATGGTTTTACTGCCGTTGATCTTGGGTATCAAAAGGGCAATGCGGTTTCGAATTTTGTTCATAAAATTGATGATAATATGATGTCTAGCCAATATGTTCAGCTTTTTGAGCAAATTTGGAAAGACCAAGAAAAAGTAAAAGAAGTTACTGAGGCTATTGTTGAGCATATAGAATCAATTTATCAAGAAAACTCACCTGAACGAGTTTACTTTTTAATGTTATACAATATCTTCTTTGAATTTTTAGATGAGTTAAATGAAGACGTACTTCCAAATGACCGAACAGGCTATCAGGACACGTTAATTTGGAACAAACTATTTAACTATCAGAAAGATGCTGCAACAGGTCTCATCAATAAACTAGAGCAATATAACGGCTGTATCCTAGCCGACTCAGTAGGTTTAGGTAAAACATTCACCGCACTAGCGGTGATGAAATATTATGAGCTTAGAAATCGCTCAGTGCTTTTACTTTGTCCTAAGAAACTTGCTGATAACTGGTTGAATTACAACCGCAACCTTAAAACTAATATATTTGCCGGAGATCGATTTAACTACGATGTGCTCTGCCATACCGACTTAGACCGAACCAGCGGTGAATCTTTCGGCACGCCATTGAACAGAATAAACTGGGGCAACTACGACCTCGTCGTTATCGATGAGTCACATAACTTTAGAAATGATAATCCTGTAAAAGACCGTGAAACTCGTTATCAAAAGCTAATGAATAAAGTCATTAGAGCGGGTGTGAAAACCAAAGTGTTAATGCTTTCTGCTACACCTGTAAACAACCGTTTTACCGATCTGAAAAACCAACTTGCCCTGGCATACGAAGGGAACCAAGATGAATTATCTGAAAAGCTAAGAACCACTAAGTCTATTGATACCATTTTTAAAAATGCTCAACGAGCCTTTAACGATTGGACAAAATTAGAACCAGAACAACGAACGCCAGCGGCAATTTTAAATGCGCTAGAATTCGACTTTTTTGAAGTTTTGGATGCGGTAACTATTGCCCGTTCACGAAAACATATTCAAACATTTTATGACACCACCGATATTGGTAAATTTCCCACTAGAAGAAAGCCGCTATCATTTCGTTGTCCGCTAACTCACAGAACAGATGTTATTTCATTAAACGAAATATTTGCACAGCTTAAATTATTGAAATTATCTGTTTATGCACCGGTTAGTTATATTCTGCCTAGTCGGTTAAAAAAATATGAAGAGCAGTACGACACTGAGGTAGAAGGTGGTAAAGGTAAACTACGCCAAGTAGATAGAGAAAAAAGCCTAGTAGCGTTAATGACAACGAACTTACTAAAACGTTTAGAAAGTTCGGTTGAAGCATTTAGGCTAACATTACAAAGCTTATACGATAATCACGCCCGTACCTTAGCGGCTATTCAAGCATTTTACGATAACAATGGCGTAACAGAAATTGATGACTTTGCAGGCGCCATGGCTGCGCTGGATGCTGAAGACGATGATATGCCAGCATTTCAAGAAATGGAAATTGGTAACAAAATAAAAATAAAGCTAATGGATATGGATCTACCATCTTGGCAACAAGACTTAAGTGGTGATTTAGAAATTATTGGCGATTTATTGGCTGAAATGAAAACAATAACCCCAGAGCATGACGCCAAGCTCCAGCATTTAAAAGCACAGGTATTAAATAAAATAGAAAACCCGATAAACCCAAATAATAAAAAAGTGGTTATCTTTACAGCCTTTGCCGACACCGCTGAGTACTTATATAACAATTTAGCAGTTGAACTATTTCAAACTAAGCAGCTTCATACGGCAAGGGTAACAGGACAAGGAAACCCTAAAACTACGATTAAATCACGTAAAAAAGGCTACGACATTCAAGAATGTTTAACGCTCTTTTCACCACGCTCAAAAGAAAAACATTTAGTTTTACCTGAAGAGCCAGCAGAGATTGACCTGTTAATTGCTACCGACTGTATTTCAGAAGGTCAAAACCTGCAAGATTGTGACTACCTTATTAACTACGATATACATTGGAACCCAGTGCGCATTATACAGCGCTTTGGCCGTGTAGACCGTATTGGTTCTCCGAATGAATCAATACAGTTAGCGAATTACTGGCCAGACATTTCTCTTGATGAATATATTAATCTAAAAGAGCGCGTAGAAAGCCGCATGACCATTGTTGATGTTACCGCAACCGGTGATGACAACGTACTCAGCGCCAAAGCTAATGATGTAAGTTATCGTAAAGAACAGCTCAAACGCTTACAAGAAGAAGTGATTGAGCTTGAAGATGTTAAAACTGGTATATCAATCACCGATCTTGGCTTAAACGAATTCAGAATGGATTTACTTAACTATTTCAAAGGGCTCAGTGTAAAAGAACAAGGTGAGCTTAATGCAATCCCTAACGGCATGCACGCTGTTATACCGAGCAACCCAGCGTTAGGTTTAAAACCAGGTGTCATCTTCACGCTCAGGAATGTGAATGACAGTGTCAATATCGATCAAAAGAATCGCTTACACCCTTATTATTTAGTTTATGTTAGTGATACCGGCGAAGTGATCGCCAATCATGCTGAAGTAAAAAGGTTATTAGATTTAGTGCGTTCATCTTGCAAGGGTGTGAGTGAACCAGTGGCCGGGGTGTGCAACCTATTTAATGAACTTACTAACGACGGTAAAGAGATGAACAAGTATTCAGAACTGTTATCTGACACTATACGTTCAATCATTGAAGTTAAAGAAGAGCAAGACATCGACAGTTTATTCAGTGGTGGCGAAACAACGGCGCTTATCAACACTATACAAGGGCTTGATGATTTCGAGCTGATCAACTTCTTAGTTGTGCAAGACCATATTCAAGCAAACACTGTGAAAAAGGCTTAACCGATGCCTAACGCTATTTTCTACAAGTACCCTAAAAGTACTGAGGTCAATCGCACATTACCTAAGAGCAAGCTTTATGAGCAAGGCAAGGTAAACTCGGCCATTAGAGAACTATTTGTCACTCAAGTAGAGCAAATTACCTGGGCAAATAAACTCTCTGCTCAAACTCTAAACATAGAAGCCCATGAGCAAATAAAAGAAATTCAAATCTTCAGTATTGTGCTAAAAGGTGATGAGTTAAGCGAAGAAGTATTACAAACTGTAGACAAAGCCATACTGCACCCGATTATTTTTGAAATAACAGCTCACAACCAACATATGAGAACAACCGCTTGTTTCAAGGAGGTTGGTATTAATGGTGGTATTACATTATCAGAATATTACTGTTCTCGTTGGCAGAAGCGCTTAAGTATTAGCAACAGCCAAGAACCAGATAACATAGACAAGCGTCAAAGTTTACCATTAACACTAAACATTAAAGCGCTTTACGAGCAATTATTAGCGTCATTATTACCTTATCCGTTAAAAGAGTTCGAAACATTTCCAGAACTCATAAAGCGGATAGACGCTATTAAGTTGCTTAACAAGCAGCAAAACCAAATAAACAATAAACTCAGCAACGAAAAGCAATTTAAAAACAAAGTAAAAATTAATGCTGAGTTAAAACAAATTAAACAAGCGTTAAAGCTGCTTACACTTTCCGTTTAGCAAGAATTAACGAATAAAAAGAATTTACAAGGAATAACCATGGACAAGTTAAAAATGCATTCGCCTGACTTATCACAAGACAACATCAGCAAAATCACGGCGCTGTTTCCTAATTGCGTTACTGAAGTAAAAGGTGATAACGGTAATGTTAAGTTGGCCATAGATTTTGACCAGCTAAAGCAAGAGTTGTCTGATTCCATTGTTGAAGGGCCACAAGAGCGTTATCACCTGAACTGGCCTGGTAAACGAGAAGCACTGTTAACTGCAAATGCGCCAATAGCTAAGACACTGCGACCTTGCCGTGAAGAAAGCGTCAATTTTGATACTACTGAAAATTTGTTTATTGAAGGTGATAATTTAGAAGCATTAAAATTATTACAAGAGACCTACCTTGATAAAGTTAAAGTGATTTATATAGATCCTCCATACAACACTGGTAATGATTATGTATACGAAGATAACTTTTATGAAGATAACGAACTCTATTTACATCGTTCAAATCAAGTAGATAACGAGGGGCGTCAATTACAAACCAACACCAAGTCGAATGGCCGGTTTCATTCCGATTGGTTAACTATGATGTTTTCAAGAATAAAAATTGCACATAGGTTGCTTAGAGATGACGGTGTTATTTTTATAAGTATCGATGATAACGAATCACATAATTTAAAAAAATTGTGTGATGAGGTATTTGGCGAAAACAATTTTATTTCAAATATAGTTTGGCAAAAAAAATTCTCTAGGGCGAATGATGCAAGTTATTTTTCTACGATGCATGATCACATTCTTTGTTATGCTAAAAACTCTAAATTAAATGGTAATACTTCTAGTAGCTGGGAGTTAAACCTTTTACCTAGAGGTGATGAAACCCCTTCAGGATATTCAAATCTCGATGATGATCCTAGAGGTGTTTGGACATCTGTTGTACTTTCAGCTAAATCTGGAACAGATAAACTTAAGTATAAAATTACTACCCCATCTGGACGCGAGTGCTTTCCGCCTGACGGAAGGTTTTGGGGAGTTAATTCAGATAAATTTGAAAAGTTAGTTTCTGATAATAGAATTTGGTTCGGAAAAAATGGTGATGGAACACCACGATTAAAAACATTTTTGTCGGAGGTTCAAAACGGACTCCGTCCAAATTCAATATGGTTTCATGATCAAGTTGGTCACAATCAAGAAGGAAGACAGGAAGTTAAAAAAATCTTCAACGATAAGGCATACTTTGACAGCCCAAAACCTATGAGGCTTATAAAAACTATTTTATCTATAGCCTCATCTGAAAAAGATTATATTGTCTTGGATTTTTTTGCAGGTTCAGGGACTACTGCCCATGCAGTTATGAAGTTAAATGAAGAAGATGGAGGTAATAGAAAATTTATAACAGTTCAAATTCCAGAACCGTTACCTGAAAAGTCTGATGCCTATAATAATGGATACAAATTCATATCAGACATTACAAAAGATAGACTTCGTATAGCAACTAATGAGATTCAAGGCGAAAGAATTGGCACTGGCTTTAGAGTCCTAAAAATAGACACGTCAAACATGACAGATGTGTTTTACCGACCGGACCAAATCAATCAAACTGATATGTTTGCTCAAGTAGAAAACATCAAAATAGATCGTACTGACGAAGATTTATTATTTCAAGTATTATTAGACTGGGGCGTTGGGTTAACGTTACCTATCTCAAAACAACAATTGGTATCAAAAGATGTGTTTTTTGTGAATGCCGATGAAGATGGCGAAGGTGCAGACTTAATTGCCTGTTTTGGTAAAGATATCTCAAATGAGCTCATCAAAACGCTTGCAGAAAAACAGCCACTGCGCGTGGTCTTTAGAGACGATGGTTTTGCCAATGATTCAGTGAAAATCAATGTTGAGCAGATATTTAAACAAATATCACCAATGACTGATGTTAAATCGATTTAAGGTGGCTTTTATGGGAGTAGGAAAATGAGTAGCTCATTGGACAAAGTAACCATTAAGGGCTTTAAATCGATAGAGTCACTTGAAGAGTTCGAGCTGAAAGCGCTGAATATTATTGTTGGTGCTAACGGTGCCGGCAAAAGTAATTTTATCGCTTTTTTTAAATTATTAAACGCCTTGATCGATGGTAATTTAAATCGTTTTATCCGTGATAGTGGCGGTGCGGTTGATCAATTATTTGGTGGCCCTAAAAAAACTAAAAAAATTGAATTTTCAACCCGTTTTGGCACGCGTGGCTTTCGCTTTAATTTAGTTGCAACACCCAATGATGACGTTGCTATAGAAGACGAAGCCAGATTCTATAGCGGAGGAGCTAGTGGCTGGTGGAGTTTAGGCGATAGCACAGTTGGAGTATCTAAAATGGTAGCGGAGGTTAAAAATAATACCTCTGATGCTAGATATTCTCGACCTGTTTATGATGCGATTACCTCTTGGAAGATATATCACTTTCATGACACCAGTGCTACTGCGCCTATGCGTGGTTACGAAATTGTTCAAGACAATAAAGTACTACGTTGGGACGCTTCGAATATAGGTGCATTTTTATTAAAATTAAAAAATAAACACCTGACGGAATATAACGAGATAGTTAATGCGATTAAATTAGTTACGCCATTCTTTGATGAGTTTTTGCTTGAACCTTATAACAGAGGTGAAAAGGAAGTGGTTAACCTAACCTGGTTACAAAAAGGCTCTGACTACCCGATGCAGCCCTATCACTTATCAGATGGCTCTATTCGTTTTATTTGTTTAGCCACAGCATTGCTACAGCCGAACCCGCCCTCGACCATTATTATCGATGAACCAGAGCTGGGTTTACATCCTGCAGCGATTGCTATTTTAGCAGAGCTCATTAAAGCAGCGTCAGAACGCACTCAAGTAGTGATAGCCACTCAGTCACCAGAATTAATTAATTACTTTTCTATTGAAGATATTATTGTTGCTAACAGAAAAGACAGTGCAACAACATTCACCCGATTAGATGAAAAGGATTATGAAGACTGGCTTGAAGATTATTCTGTTGGTGAACTTTGGAATAAAAATATTATTGCAGGGGGGCCTGTAAATGAGTGATTACATGGAAGTTGTCGCAATAGTTGAAGGTAGAACAGAGCAAATATTTATTGAGCGTATTCTAAAACCCTATTTAGCAGCAAAAAACATTTTTATGACGGCGACGCAAATATCAAAGCCAGGTCAAAAAGGTGGCGATGTGAAATTTAGCCGGGCTGAAAGAGACATTGGCCGCTTTTTAAAGCAAAGAGCTGATATTTATGTAACACAGTTTTTTGATTACTATGGCCTAAAAGAGTGGCCTAATTTAGAGACTATTACTAATCAAAACCATATAGAAATAGCAGCGCTGTTAAATGATGGCGCAGTAGAACAGATAAAACAAAATCATACCAATATCGATATTGATAAAAGATTTATTCCTTATATGGCGATGCATGAGTTTGAAACCTTATTGTTCAGTGATGAGGCTATTTTAGCGAATGCGCTGAATGTTAATCTTGCCGATGTGAATGCAATTATTGAAGAGTGCGGAGAGCCAGAGAAAATTAACAATAGCCGAGAAACAGCTCCGTCAAAACGTTTAAATAACTTAAAGTCTAGTGGTAAATTCAAAAAAACAACCGAAGGTATCACCATTGCCGAACAAATAGGCATAGATAAAATGCGTGCTCGTTGCCCACTTTTTAATGAATGGTTGAACAAAATAGAAGCTACGATGGAAGAAGTGGCAGGAGATGAAAATGAAGCTTAATTTCAAACCCCTTGAATATCAGCAAAAGTCGGTTCAATCGGTTATTGATTGCTTCAATGGTCAACCTAATTCTAAAGGTATTCAATATCGTATTGATCCTGGTGTAGTTAAAAAAGGCCACACTCAAAGTGTGAACTTTGATGAAGAGGGTTTTAAAAACGCAGCAATTCAGTTGTCGGAAGACCAGTTGTTAGAAAATATTCATGATGTACAAAAAGCACAGAACTTGCCTTTGTCTAACGGGTTAAAATATTTTACTGATGATAAAGGGGCAAAGTTAAAAGGCGCGTACAAACCAGGTGCTGATGTTAATTTAGATATCGAAATGGAAACAGGAACAGGTAAAACCTACTGTTACATTAAAACTATTTTTGAGCTAAATAAACAATATGGCTGGACAAAATTTATTATCACTGTACCTACTATTGCAATACGCGAAGGTGCACATAAATCACTAGAAGTAACGGCTGAGCACTTTAACCAAATTTACCATAAGAAAATTCGGTTTTTCACTTACAACTCTAAAGATTTACACAAGATAGAAAGCTTTTCGTCTGACTCAGGCATAAACGTGATGATCATTAATATTCAAGCGTTTAATGCCACAGGTGCTGATAACCGTCGTATTTATGAAGAGTTAGATGACTTTCAAAGCCGTAGGCCAATAGATGTTATCAGCGCTAACAGACCGATATTAATTTTGGATGAACCACAAAAAATGGAAGGTAAGGCCACGCAAGAGTCTTTGCCGCGTTTTAATCCATTATTTATCCTTCGCTATTCAGCGACTCATAAAACCGTTCATAACAAGATTCACCGCCTTGACGCTTTAGATGCCTATAATCAAAAGCTGGTAAAGCGTATATCTGTGCGTGGTATTAAAACCAATGGTTTAGCTGGCACAAATGCTTACCTTTACCTTGAACAAATAGAAATATCTAAAAAAGCTCCTGTAGCGCGTTTAGAGATTGAGCAAAAACTAAAATCTGGCAACATAGTTCGCAAAATCATCAAAGTACATAAAGGTGATCGCCTTATCGATTTATCTAATGGCTTAGCTGAATATGATGGATTTGTCGTCTCGGAGATAAATGCGGTTACGGATACCATTGATTTTTTAAATGGTAAAAGTATTCAGGTTGGTGTCGCGTCAAATGATATTACTGAAGAGGCTATGCGCCGGATTCAAATACGAGACACTATTAAAACGCATTTAGATAAAGAGCGCCGATTATTTGCAAAAGGTATTAAGGTGTTATCACTATTTTTTATCGACTCAGTCGTTAAATATCGTGACTACAGCCAGGAAGATGAAAAAGGTGAATACGCAAGAGCGTTTGAAGAAGAATATGAAATTTTAAAATTAGAGTTTTTATCTGAGTTACCTGAAACTGACCCATATAAAAAATACCTCGCTAACATTAGTAGTAACAATACTCATGAAGGCTACTTCGCTATTGATAAAAACCGAAAGCAAGTAGACCCCAAAGTTAAAACTCGCGGTGAAGAGCGAGGTTTAGCGAATGATGAAGGGGCGACTGCCGCTTACGATCTTATTCTTAAAAATAAAGAGCAACTATTAAGTTTTAGCGAACCTAAGCGTTTTATCTTCTCTCATTCAGCATTGCGTGAAGGTTGGGACAATCCGAACGTTTTCGTTATCTGTATGCTTAAACATGCAGACTATGACAATGTAGTATCCCGCCGCCAAGAAGTTGGCCGTGGTTTACGTATTGCGGTTAATCAGAATGGTGAAAGACAAGATCACCCTGCAACGGTTCATGAAACCAATATATTAACTGTTGTGGCCAACGAAAGTTTTGGTGACTTTGTTAAAGGCTTACAAAGTGATATCGCCGAATCGCTATCAGCTCGACCTAAGAAAGCAGATAAATCGTATTTCGTTAATAAAGTGATCAAAACAGATGATGGTGACTTAGTAATTAGTGACGACATGGCAAAAGCTATAGAGCGTTACTTAATTAAGAATGATTACACTGACGATAATGATGAAATTACTGATCTTTACCATAAAGAATTAAAGGCCGGTGAGCTTGGTAAACTCCCTGAGTCATTAGCGCCTTTCACTGACCAGGTTATCGAGTTAATTAACGGTGTATTTAGCCAAGCGCAGATGCCTGAAATTACAGATGATCGAAAACCTAAATCGAATGTATTAAATGCTAATTTCGATAAAAAATCGTTCCAAAAACTTTGGAGCAAAATAAATCGTAAAGCGGTATATCAAGTTAATTTTGATTCAAGTGAATTAGTTCAAAATTCAGTAGATGCAATTAACCAAAATTTATTCGTGACGCCTTTGCAATACACTATCGAGGTGGGCGATCAAAAAGAACAACTTTCTGAAAATGAACTAAAACAAGGGAGCAGCTTTGAGGTTAGAGAGACTGATCGACAATTGCACAAAACAACTGTGCAATCTTCAGTGCCTTATGACTTATTAGGTGAAATTTCTGAAGATACTAAGTTAACTCGAAAAACTATTTGTGAAATTCTACAAGCAATTACACCTGAAAAATTTGGCTTATTTAAAGTTAACCCTGAACAGTTTATTAGTGAAGCAACGCGTTTAATTAATGAAGAAAAAGCAACGGCTACCATTCAGCATTTGTCTTATGACCTAATTGATGAGACTTACGATACGGATATATTTACTCAGAATCAGGTGATAAATGATTTTAGTAAAGTCGTCGATAACCTTAAAAAACACGTTTATGATTTTGCATCTACAGATTCGAAAGTTGAACGAAAATTCATTGAAGAAATGGACACCAGCAACGAAATTGAAGTTTATGCCAAACTACCAAGAGGTTTTACTATTCCAACACCACTTGGCACAGAAGGATACAATCCTGATTGGGCAATAGCGTTTAAAGATGGCGCTGTTAAACATGTGCTGTTTATTGCTGAAACCAAAGGTTCGATGTCTACTATGCAACTTAAAAAAATTGAAGAAGCTAAAATTGAATGTGCGAAAAAGTTCTTCAAGCGTTTAGAGCTAGAAGTAGATTCAGACGATGAAGCTGAAAAAGTTAAATTCAATATGGTTGCCAGCTACGGTGATTTATTGAAAGTAGTGGGACAGAATTAAGGAAGATAAATTATTTCCAACAAATTAAACTCAAAGTGCGAGTGAATTCTATTCAGCTTAAAGCTACTTCGATTGCGAGTTGATAGATTTGTATTGATTAGGATACTTAATAGTGTCAATTTGGACAAAAAAATAAAGTAATTACAAAAGCCAACAAGGATGTAAAATGAAATTAAAATGCGCCAAAATTCAAAATTACCGTTTACTTAAAAACGTTAACCTCACTTTCGATAAGCGGACAACTTTGATTGTAGGGCGGAATAATGCAGGAAAAACTTCTCTAGCTGAGATTTTTAGGAGTTTTTTATCGCAAAGTGGGCCTAAAATTAAATATGAAGATTTTAATCAATCATGCTTATGTAAATTTGAACTGGCATTAAAAGCTTTTCAAAAAGGAAAACCTGATAAGCTAATTCGTCGCCTTTTGCCATCAATTATCTTGGAGTTAACTCTTGATTATAAAGACGACGCCAATGATTATGGAATTTTAGGCGATTTCATTGTTGATCTGGACGATAAGCTCTTTGAAACGAATGTCCAAGCTTGCTACCAGTTAAAGGACGGTAAGATTAAAGATTTCTTTGGCGCATTAGATTGCTCCCATAAAGAAAAAAGGAAGAAGTACTTTACGGACTTAAAAGCCGCAATAAATTTGCATTATGAAGCTGTCATATATGCGGTTGAACCAACGAACCCCAATAACAAAGTTAGAGTTGAATTCTCGAAGTTTAAAAAGCTCTTATTGCCGGGGTTGATTAACGCTCAAAGAGGTTTAGATGACGAGACCCATACGGAAAGGGATGTTCTGGGAAAATCGCTAGGGAAGATTTTTAACAGCGCAAGCAGTACTGGTGCTCCCGAAGCCTTTAAAGCTAAATCTGACGAGGTAAATAAGGTTGTAGAGGAACTACAGGAAAAAGTTGATACTGATTTTCAAGATAAGGTTAAAGCTTTATTACCTACACTAAATATTTTTGGCTATCCTGGTCTGCAAGATCCCAATTTGAGTGCGGCTACACAACTTAATGTTAAGTCTTTGTTGGAAAGTAATACGCGTGTCTTTTATGAGGGGGAAGATCATTTTACTTTGCCTGAAACATATAATGGCTTGGGGGTTAGAAACCTAATTTTTATCCTCTTTAGAATTTATGAATATTTTCGGGATTTCCAATCTCAATCTACACCACCAAAGGGACATCTGATCTTTATTGAGGAACCAGAAGCTCACCTTCATCCGCAAATGCAGGAAGTATTTATTAGGCAACTGGATGAAATTGTTAGTGAGTTTCAAAAGCAATTAAATGATGGAAATATCTGGCCAGTACAATTTGTTGTTAGCACCCATTCATCTCATATAGCCAATGAAGCGGATTTTAGTAAAGTTCGTTACTTTCTATCAAAGCAAGGCCAAGAAACTAAAGTAAAGGATCTCGGTGAAGCTTTTCAAGGAGAGGAAGTAAAAGCGGACAAGGAGTTTTTGCATAAGTATTTAACTTTAACTAAGTGTGATCTGTACTTCGCTGATCGAGCAATATTAATAGAAGGAGCCACTGAGAGAATATTGCTTCCGGAAATGATTCGAAAAACAGATGACATAGAGCTGACAGAGTTAAGACGAAAATACATGTCTGTGGTTGAAGTCGGCGGAGCCTATGCTCATCATTTCTATAAGTTTATTGATTTTCTTGAATTAAAGACATTGGTTATTACTGATTTAGATTCGGTGAAAGCTACTCAAGGAGAGCAAAGGGTAAGTTATCCCGCCTCTATAGTGAGTACCGGGACTCATTCCAGTAATGCAGGGTTATCAAACTGGTTTGGCAAAACAGGTTATGCTGATTTAAATGAACTTATGGGTAAAGGGAGTGATGATAAAATTTCTGGTTGCCGTCGGCTGGCTTACCAAATATCAGAGGATGAAGGGGGAGTTTGTGGCCGTAGCTTTGAAGATGCCTTCATTTTAGCTAATGTCGATCTATTTGAATTGGACAAACTCCAAGGTTTAGAGTTAGAGAACGCAGTATTCGCAAGAGCTAAAGAAGAAAGCAAAGACAGCAAGGCTAACTTTGCCATTAAGTATGTTATTGAGCAGCCCGATTGGTCAGTTCCCAAGTACATTAAAGATGGGCTCGTATGGCTTGATGAAGATCACTTAGTCGAGGGAGCGTAACTATGACACAGGTGAGTCCAGCTGAAAAAGCATCAGAAGAAACTCTTGCCAAACTTAGATCTTGTATCGATAAAAATCAGTGCTTTCGATTGGAAGCAGGTGCGGGAGCTGGTAAAACATACTCTCTCATTGAGTCAATACAATATTTGATAAACAAAAAATCCAGTGAGTATCTGTTAAATGAACAACATATCGCCTGTATAACATATACAAATGTTGCTAAAGGTGAGATCAAAGACAGAACTGATAATCACCCGGTTATATTTGCAGACACTATTCATGCTTTTAGTTGGAGTATATTGCAGCATTATCAGGTTAAGTTAAGAGAATTAATACCTGAATTAGGTGATAAGTGGGTTAAGAGAGTTGAAGAGGCTGGGGGCATCACTAATCATGTAGTTAGATATGATCTTGGTTTTGCAAACATTAATGATAATGCGATCACGCTTCATCATGATGATGTCATTGCTTTAATGGCCAAGTTGTTAGCTTACCCTAAATTTCAAAAACTACTTAAGAACAAATTTCCGGTTATTTTTATCGATGAATATCAAGATACTGATGCGCAGCTGGCTCAAAGTATTGTTAATAATCTAATAGATAATAAATCGGGAATTATCATTGGTTTGTTTGGCGATCATTGGCAAAAAATTTATGGCTCGTCTGCTTGTGGTTTAATTGAAAGTAATGCCGATCTGATTGAAGAAATTGGTAAGAAAGCTAACTTTCGTTCAGATAAGAACATTGTAGATAGTTTAAATAGGATGAGGCCGGAGTTACCTCAGGCGGAATCAAATCCACTCTCTGCTGGAGTCATAAAAGTTTACCATTCAAATGATTGGCAGGGAGTCAGGCGTACTGGTGGCCACTGGAAAGGCGACTTGCCAGAAGAAGATGTTAAAGAATATATAGATAAAGTTAAACTGCTGCTCGAAGAAGATGGTTGGCATATGAGCCCTGAGAAAACTAAAATTCTCTTCTTAACCAACAACCTTATTGCTAGTGAGCAACAATTTAAAAATCTAGCTGGTTGCTTTACGTATACGGATGATTACCTTAAAAAGGCTGATAAATACATTAAATATTTTTTAGATATTGTAGAGCCTGTTTCTTTAGCATTTCAGCAGCGTAATTATGGTGAATTGTTTCAGTTAGTGAATCAAGGTCATCTACGGCTCGCTAGTCAAACAGATAAACAAGTTTGGGCAACAAACCTAGAAAAGCTAATTCAAGTCAGAGATTCCGGCACTATTGGCGAGCTGATGGAGTTATTGAAAGAAACTAATACTCCTCGTCTACCAATGAAAGTATATGAGTCTGAGAAAAAATATACCGAAATTCATAACAGAGAAGAACCTAAAGATTTATCGGATGAAGATAAGCGTTTTTATAATAAGCTTAAGAAAATTAAAGAGGTAAACTACAAAGAGGTAATAAATTTAGGAGAGTACATTGATGAAAAAACACCTTTTTCAACTAAGCACGGTGTAAAAGGAGCACAATTTGACAACGTACTGGTAATCTTAGGCCGTGGGTGGAACCATTACAATTGGAATCAAATGCTTGAATGGATGAATCAATCTCCCCCTCAAGACAGGATAGATACCTATGAACGTAATCGAAACCTGTTTTATGTTAGTTGCTCAAGGGCTAAACATAATTTAACGCTGCTATTCACACAAGAGTTGTCAGACGATGCACTTGCTCAAATTGAATATATCGCTGGAGCCGATAATTTAATTGGCAATCCATTTTAGTTAATTATTTTCCTTTAGAGAGTAGAAGCGTTAAAGCATAGCACCATGAGCAATAGGTGCAGCCTTAATAGCTTCTGAAACGACAATTTAGTGTTATTGATAATCAATTAGATATTTTTACCAACGCAGTAGCTAGTTTGGCTAATGCTTCTTTTCGTTCATCCAAGTAATCATGTTTGTTATAAATACCTTCAACGCCTTTGAGTTTATGGTTAAGGCAACGCTCGGCAACATGACCTGGCGTGCCTTGTTGTGCTAGCAACGTACGGCAAGTACGGCGTAAGTCGTGAACAGTAAAATGAGGCATATCACCCATTAAGTTGGGTGGCTGCTTCTTTTTGCCGGCTTCATGGCCAAAGAGTTTGGTAATGGCACGATTCAGCGTGTCAGCTCCCATATGAGGCTTCTTGCTGGTTCTGCGACTAGGAAATACATATTCAGACCCAAAGGCTCGTACTTTTAACTCTTCTAGCCAGATAAGTACTTCAGGTGCTAACGGAACCGTAAAACCAACATTGGTTTTACTTCTTTCTGCTGGTAGGTTCCATATTTTATTTTCTAAATCAAACTCATCCCACTTAGCTTCGCACAACTCTGATTTACGAACGCCTAGGCAAACCAACAATAAACAGGCTAGGTAGTTCTCTCGACTAAAACTGTCGTTATGTTTTTTGGCTGTAGCAAAAAATTGTTTGAGTTCTTCTTCACTCAATGCTCGTTCTCTGCTTTTTTCTACGCCGCCAGCATCTTTAAAAGTAAAGGCGGCAGCAGGGTTATAGGCGAGTAAATCGAGTTTTATGCCGTGATTGAATAATTGTTTACAATAGCCTAGTGCATCATTAGCGATAGCTAATCTACCTGAAGATTTTATATCCTCTATCGTGGTACGAATATCTCTGGCGGTTACCTGGTCAATTTTAAATTCACCAATATGTGGGGCAATATCTTTGGTATAAATGCGTTTGGGGATTTTTGGGTGTTTAAGTCTAGCTTCGAGTGTTGGATACCAGTCTTCAAATAGGTCATCCACTGTTTTAATGCTTTCTTGCTCGGCACGTTTTTTTGCTAACAGCGGATCAAGGCCTTCTCTGAGTTGCTTCATTTTAGAAGCGGCTTCAAATCGAGCATCTTTTAACGAAAGATCTGAGTACTTACCCAGCGTCATTTCTTTACGTTTTTTATTGGAAGTGTAGCGAACCATCCAATAAGCTGAGCCTGACTTTGGAACAACAAAATACAACCCACCACCATCGGCGTAGCGACCTGCCTCTTCTTTTTTTATTTTAGACTCTACTTCCTTAACCGTTAGGTTACCCGTAGTACTCATAGTGCTCCCCAAGCCTTATATCTCTTGAGGTTCAGTTTACCCACCACTAGTGCTTTTGTAAACACCCACCTACCCACCAATTAGCCCACCACTTAGGTATGGATTTCGGTGGGTAACTGTGAACAACTACGAACGGTGCTTTTAATTAATCCCTTTAAAATCAGTAAATAAAAGGCAGTTATGGAGCTTGGCGAATACTATTCAATATTTTGGATCTGCTCTCGCATCTGCTCAATCAACACCTTCAACTCAACCGCCGACTGCGTTATCTCAGTATTAATCGACTTCGACCCCAATGTATTCGCTTCACGATTAAACTCTTGCATCATAAAGTCCAAACGACGACCAACAGCTCCGCCTTTTTTCAAAATCGACATAGTTTCAGTCACATGAGAATTCAAACGATCCAGCTCTTCAGCAACATCCATTTTCTGTGCTAACAACACCATTTCTTGTTCAACACGCGTTGCATCTAATTCAATCTGTGCTTCTGTGAATTTGGTGCGAATGCGGTCTTTTTGCCATTCAATGACGCTTGGCATATGTTCTGTCACTTTATTCGCTTCGCTTTGAATTGCTTCTAGGCGTGTTTGAATAAGTACCTTCATGTTGTCGCCTTCACTTGCGCGCGAAGCAACAAAATCTTTGAATGTGTCGTCGAAGGCTTTCAACATGTCTGCTTGGATCGTATCCATATCCGCTTCTTGCGCAGCAATAACGCCAGGCCAGCGTAAAATTTCAATTGGATTAGTTTGTGCAACGTCACCTTGTTTCTGCACCCATGCGGCGGCAGCTAGCACTTGTTTGGCTAAGTCTTCATTGACGTTAATGGCGCTTACATTTGCGTCATTCATACTAAAGCGCAATGCGCATTCAACTTTACCGCGCTGCAGGCCTTTGCGAAAACGTTCGCGTAAAATAGGCTCTAGGCTGCGAAACTGCTCAGGTAGTCTGAAAAAAGTTTCGAGGTAACGTTGGTTAACCGAGCGAATTTCCCACACGGCGCTGCCCCATTCGGCTTTAATTTCACGGCGAGCGAAGCCAGTCATACTGTAAATCATAGGTGTTCCTTAATGACACTTTCAGTAATGCATGCGCGAATAAGCGCACGCTAACAAAAGTGATATAAATTGAATGAAGTGCTCGACTGGTTGAATAGTGTGTTTCAACCTTTACTAACCAGCAACAAGCTTGCGTATAATAACAGGCTTTCATAAATTGGCCGAATATTCGTCGAAAGTTCGCTCTGCCCTTAAGCTTAAATTGAGCAACAATGTTCGTTCATTGTTAATAGAGTAGTTGACTCAAACCTCATGCAGTTTGCCTATATTTGCCATTAGGAAACGACCCTTGTGCAACTTTTTTGCGATAAGCTTGTTTTACATCTCCCGATCATTGCTTAACTACGCTATAATTCGCCCCTGAATTTTAAGGAGTTAAACATGCGTCCAAGCGGCAGAACTGCTAGTCAAATCCGTCCCGTCACTATTACCCGTAACTTTACTTGTCATGCAGAAGGGTCTGTACTGATTGAGTTTGGAAACACCAAAGTGCTTTGTAATGCCACGGTTGTTGAGGGTGTGCCTCGTTTTATGAAAGGCCAAGGTAAAGGTTGGGTTACTGCTGAATACAGCATGTTGCCACGTGCAACCCATACACGTTCTGATCGCGAAGCAGCTCGCGGCAAACAAGGTGGTCGTACATTAGAAATTCAACGTCTAATTGCGCGCTCACTGCGTGCAGCGGTTGATTTGAAACTACTAGGTGAGAATACCATTACCGTTGATTGTGATGTTATACAAGCAGACGGCGGCACTCGCACGGCATCAATTACCGGCGCTTGTGTTGCGCTAGTTGACGCACTAACGTGGATGCGCGCTAAAGGTATTTTGAAAGCAAACCCAATGAAGCATATGATTGCTGCAGTGTCTGTTGGTATTTATAAAGGCAGCCCAATTGCTGACCTTGAATACCTTGAAGACTCTGCTGCTGATACCGACATGAACGTTGTAATGACTGAAACAGGTAAGCTTATTGAAGTGCAAGGCACTGCTGAAGCTGAACCGTTTAGTTTAGAAGAAATGAACGAAATGTTAGGCCTAGCAAAAGACGGCATCATGGAATTATTTGATGCTCAAAAAAGTGCGTTAGCGTAAGTTTTTTACGCAGACACAGGCAAGTGCACAAAAACAAAGGTCTCAATTGAGGCCTTTTACTTATTTACAATTTCAAATATCTCTATTTTAACTTAACGTTACCGGATTCAAGATAAAGGCCGAAAAATGCAGACAACTCAACTTCAAGATTACAAAAAAGAATTCATTGAATTTGCGATTGAGCGCAAGGTATTGCGTTTTGGTGAGTTTACGTTGAAGTCGGGCCGCGTTAGTCCGTACTTTTTCAATGCAGGCTTGTTCAATACTGGCGGCGACTTAGCCAAACTAGGTCGTTACTACGCTGCCGCTTTGCAGGCATCGGGTGTTGAGTTTGATGTGTTGTTTGGTCCAGCATACAAGGGTATTCCTATTGCGACCACAACCGCGGTTGCCTTGTCTAACGATTACGATCTCGATGTGCCATATTGCTTTAACCGCAAAGAAGCCAAAACCCACGGTGAAGGTGGCAACTTAGTAGGTAGTCCGCTAGCCGGAAAAATCATGCTGGTGGACGATGTGATTACAGCAGGAACAGCCATTCGCGAATCGATGCAGTTAATTAAACAACACGACGCGAGTTTGGCGGGGGTGTTAATTGCTCTTGATCGCCAAGAGCGCGGACAAGGCGAATTGTCAGCCATTCAAGAAGTGGAACGTGACTTCGATACCCAGGTTATTTCAATTGTGACATTAGCTGATGTGGTTGCCTATTTGAGCGAACAAGAAAGCAATGCTGAGGCTGTCGCTAGTATCAATAAATACCGTGAGAATTACGGTATTTAGCTTTTTGCTAAACCGTTGAATTGCTGCTATGACTGATATATTTGAACAAGCGGATTACCAACTCGATGCCATGGGCCTTCGTTGTCCAGAGCCCGTGATGATGATCCGTCTACAAATTCGCAAGATGCAGGATGGCGAAACCCTCGCTATTTGCGCAGATGATCATTCCACAACCAGAGACGTGCCCAGTTTCTGTCGTTTTATGCGGCATACGTTGATAGTGAGTGATGTTGATGAGGCGCCCTATCGGTATTTAGTGAAGAAAGGCATAGTTGAGTAGACCAACATTATTAGTAAGGCAGGTTTACCAAGAAGCTAATCTTCTTTTCTGACGCATAAAAAAGGCGCTTAGCTTTTTCAGCACACAGCGCCTTTGTTGTTTTTCGATTTACCTGAAAGAGCTTAAGTGAGTGAAATTATTCGCCTTTAGGCTTCATGAACTTCATTGTCCAGCGGTCAGTGTTACCAGATACTGAGCGAGCGCCTACTTCGTACTCTAACTCGTCATCTTCTTTGTAGTGTAGGTTGCTGTAGTCAACTAAGACAAAACCAGCTTCTTGAATTTCTTTAATCGCTAAAACCGGGTCAATACGACGACGATTGCTGCTGTTTGATGGCTCCATATGACGTGCTGTATGATCTACTACACCATAGATTCCACCTGGTCTTAATGCGTCAAATGCAAGCTCGTTCATCTTTTTGCGACCTTGCTCACCGAAGTTGTGATAGTTACGGAAGGTCAGCACCATATCAACATCGCTCACGCCCAAGGTTGTCGCCTTCAGAGAATAGCTGCTAGCGCCCTCTTCTCTATAGCTGCTTGCGTCTTCAGCAATCACTTTCATTTTCTCAAAACCCGCTACGCCAGCCATGTTTTCTTTAACTCGCCCAGCGCCAATCGCGATATAAAATTCGCCATTTTCGCTTAGTGCAGGTGCTAGTAATTTAGTATACCAACCGCCGCCTGGAATCAGCTCGACTACGCTCATGTTGTCTTCAAGGCCGAAAAACTCTAATGTTTGCACTGGTCTGCGGTTTCTGTCGCGTTCAACTTCTGCAGCGCTTCGAATATCCGACGCCATTGCCGTTTTAATTTTGTCACCAATCGGTGCAGCAGTTGATAACGCTGAAGCACTCAACAGAGCACAAGCTAAACTAAGTGAAAGTAACTTTTTCATAATTTTTCCTTTATCGTTTTCATTCATTATTGTTATTAATTAATGCATAGCAGCATGGATATAACTATTTAAAAATAATCAGCCACCAAACCAAAGCAACAACGCACACAGCCAATGTCACAGCTTGCCATTTATACCTTTTTATCAGCTTTTCGGTTTTGTTACCGAAATAATATACTAGTACTGCAAGCCCAAAGTAGCGAATGACGCGTCCCATTGCCGTCGCTAATAGAAATAGCGGAATGGAATACGCGGTAACTCCTGCCGCTAACATCGCTATTTGTAATGGTATTGGTGTTATACCTGTACTAAATATAAACCAAAACCCGTCTGTTTCCATGCGCTTTTGGAACCTGGAGAATTGTTCTTCAGTAGTTAGGTACTGCATAATGATATCGCGCATCAAGTCAAATAAGAAATGGCCGAATAAATACCCCAACATTGCGCCAATGAGACAGCCTATTGTTGCCATCAATGCAATTAGCCAAAGCTTTTCACGTCTTTTTTGCATGAGCGGAACAAGCAGGGCCTCTAGCGGAATTGGCACAATCGTAGATTCTAATAATGATGCCAGCGTGATGCTTGGCAGCATGTGTTTAGAGTTGATCATTCCCTGAATTTTCGTTTTTATGGACACAGCATCTCAGCTTATAAAAAGAAGAATTTTTACCTAGCGAACCTCAGACATAATTTATTCGCCCTACAAAAAACAAGCAGCCTAATTAGGCTGCTTGTTCAAAACCATCGTTAACACTTCAATGTTTAGTGAACGTGCTGATGCTGCTTATATCATACGTTCGTGTCAACAATTACATTCGCTTAACTTTTGATGATTTTTCCGTCTTTCATTACAAAGTCGATTTTTTCCATCAGCGTAATATCCTCAAGAGGATTGCCTTTCACCGCGACTAAGTCAGCTAATTTACCTTGGGTTACCGTACCTAATTCTTTGTCTATTTTTAGCAGTTTTGCTGCGTTGAGCGTGGCCGAGCGAATCGCATCCATTTCTGACATACCGGCTTCCACCATTAGTGCAAATTCTTGCGCGTTGTCGCCGTGGGCAGAGACGCCAGAGTCAGTACCAAAGGCAATCAACACACCATTTTCATGTGCTCTTGCGAATGTCTTTTGAATTAACGGACCAATGGCGAGTGCTTTGGGGCGCACTAGTTCAGGAAAATAGCCGTCTATTTTTGCTTTTTGAGCAACAAAATTACCTGCCAAAATAGTAGGAACATAATACACGTCATGTTTGCGCATTAGTTTGATAATTTCTTTGTCCATGTAAGTACCATGCTCAATGGAGTCAACGCCGGCAATAATAGCGCGTCTCATGCCTTCCTTTCCATGTGCGTGAACGGCAACGGTCATGCCATAATCCTTGGCCGTTTGCACAATGGCTTCAATCTCATCGGTCATGAACTGTGGGTTTTGTCCACTTTTTGCAACGCTTAATACGCCGCCCGTTGCCGTAATCTTAATTAAATCTGCGCCATCTTTATAGCGTTGACGAACCGCTTTTCTAGCTTCGGCAATACCGTTAATAACACCATCTCTTGGGCCTGGGTCACCCATAATTTCTGCGCTGCTGCCGTTTGTCGGATCGGCATGCCCGCCCGTTGTAGCGATTGATTTCGCTGCGGTATAAATGCGTGGACCAACGCTGACGCCTTCGTTAATTGATTTGCGCAACGCAACAGTCTCATTGTTACTATCGCCTAGGTTACGAACCGTTGTAAAACCCGCCATAATGGTTTTGTGTGCATAATCTACTGCGGCAATAGCAAAGTCAGCTTCGTTATCAGTAAAACGCTTCATGTACGAACTAGGGCCTTCGTTCTGCGAAGACAAATGTACGTGCATATCCATAAGTCCAGGCATCAATGTACTGCCGGTTAAGTCGATAAAAGTGTCGCCTTCGCCGCCCTGATCCTTTCCGTCAACAATACTAATGATTTTGTTATTTTCGACGATAACAGTCTTATCACTCTGCATTTTTGAGTCTTCAGAAGTGATTAGATTACTCGCAAAAATATGCGTTGCTGCTTGAGCGTGAGTTGCTACTAGTATAGCGGCAGACACAAGCGCTACTTTCGCTATGTGTGAGTGATGGAATAGATTCTTGATCATTCTATTTATTTTCATCCTAGTTTGTGTGCGATGTCGTATGGGTACACATTAGGATAAAATAATGAGCAAATCAAAGCATTATGTACTAAACGCACAAATATATATGTTAATTCTGTAGGAACAGCGGGTTACGGCTTTGCCGTAAATCTAAAAAGGTTGAGTTTATGCGTCGCGGGCAAGCCATCAATAACAAAGAAGTCACTTTTTCAAGTTCAGTTGAATTGGTTTCAACAACCGACACTCGGGGCATCATCACCTATGCAAACAGCGTGTTTTGCGAGGTCGCTGGCTTTACATCAGAAGAGCTTGTCGGTAAAAATCACAATATTGTGCGCCACCCCGATATGCCAAAAGCCGCCTACAAAGATCTCTGGGAGCATCTTAAAAAAGGCGAATCGTGGCATGGTATCGTCAAAAATCTATGCAAAGACGGCAGCTACTACTGGGTTGACGCTTTTATTACGCCAATCTATGAGAATGACAAACTTGTTGGTTATCAATCAGTCAGAGTCAAACCAAAAGCAGAGCAGGTGTCTCGAGCAAGCGAGTTCTACAAACGTATCAATGAAGGTAAAAAGATACAAAGGGTTGACCTGAGCTATACGCAAAAAGCGCTGCTTTTTTTCACAATATTAATTATTGCCGCTGGTTTTACTTCCCTTATTTCTGATTGGTATGCAGGCTTGCCAATTATCGCATTGGCCATAATAGGTTTATTTATCTTCAAAACTGAGCTAATTGATGTTCCTAAAATGGCGAGCGAGTTAAAACAAGAATATGACAGCGTTAGCCGCCACGTACTTTCTGGTCACGGTATATCAGGAGTCGTTAAATTTCATCTGGGTATTCAAAAAGCCATGCGCAGGACGATATTAGGTCGCACATTAGACGCAACTCGAGAATTAAACATCATCGCGCAAAGTACGCTTGCCATGGTTGAGCGAACCACCAGAGGTATTCAGCGACAACAAGTTGAAATGCAGCAGATTTCTGAAGCAATAAAGCAAATGTCTGCCGGAAGTCAAACGGTGATGGCAAGCACAGAAGAGACCAATCAGCAGGTTAAACAAGCCAATGAGCGATGCGCAAGCGCCAAGGAGCTTATTGTCAAAGGTCGTGATGGCGTGAGTGGTCTAGCTGGCATAGTAGAGCAGGCTTCGGTCACTGCCGATGATTTAATGAATGCGTCTGATAATGTGTCACAAACGATCGGTGAGATCGATTCTATCGCGGACCAAACCAATTTATTGGCATTGAATGCAGCTATTGAAGCAGCGCGAGCGGGAGAATCGGGACGCGGTTTCTCGGTTGTTGCTGATGAAGTAAGAGCGCTTTCGACGCGCACTCAAGAGTCTGCGGCTAATACGATGAACAGTCTTGCGCAAATGCGCACCACCCTGCAAGAATGGGTGCACAAAATGCATGAAAGCCGCGACAATGCGGTGACTAGCGCTGAGCAGGCAAATCAGTCGGCGGATTCAATTCAAGATATCTACACAATGATAGAGAGTATTTCTGATCATCTAACGGGTATTGTAAGTGCAACAGAGACGCAGGACGGCATGTGCACCAATATCGAAAATAATATTTCGGCTATCCAAACAGTAGCGGACGATAACGCCTTTCTTGCTCAGGAAATGGAAGATAATGCGAGAGCATTGAGCGACAACATACAGCGTATGGTGGGTATGACAAATGCCTTTGGGAGCAAATAGTTGATTTACGCAAACGGGCGCTAAAACTCACCCAAACTAAACGTATATTGCTTACTTTTTATCAGCAATTCATTGCCTTTTTCTGTGCTTGTTGGCGTCGCAATTTCCGCCCATTGATACATGACATTCTGGTGCAGCCTTGCCCATAAATTACGTCTAATCAGGCAGTATGGAACAAGGGGTGTAGCGCCTTCTGCGTCAGCATTCTCTGCAGCAAATGGCCTTAACTCTACGGGGTGATCTGGGCCAATTTCTACTTCGTCGCCAATTTGGGTTTTTACTATCAACGCTTCTTTTTCAAAACGCCAATCAACAATAACAAAAGGGACGTCTTCTACTTGAATGCCAATTTTCTCAACGGGGGTGACGAGAAAATACCCATCTCCCTCTTTTTTAAGTACGCTGGAAAATAAGCTAACCAGCTTGGCGCGAGTGAAGGGAGTTCCTTCGTGCCACCACTGTCCGTTGCTTTTAATCACCAAGTTCATGTCGCCACAAAAAGGTGGATCCCATTTATCTACAGGCGGTAATTGCCTTGTAGGAGAAGCATCGGTGAGTTGCTGCGTTAGCTTACCTAAATCCATATTACTCTTTCAACGCGTCTTGTAAGTTGCGTAATACATCTTTAATTCTGCGGGTATTTTCTGGGCCTGTTCTGATCAATTGCTTTTGCGGAGCAGATAAAGACTCAAGCTTATCGTCTTTAAATTTGAACATGACGCTATCGGAATATACTTCAATAGGCAGAGGCACAATTGGCGTATCTAGCAGTTCATCGATGGCTTTTATTAAGGCGCTATTGAAGGTCGTGTTTGGCGCTGAAATTTCAGCAAACTTAGCTTCTAAGGTTGGACGATACGTGTTCATGATTTCAATTAAATCATCTGTACTCATCGATTCAAGTGCATCTATGTAGGGGTTGTAGCGTTTAAAGCTGTCTGCGTCTATCCACTGGCGATCTGCTTGCTGATAAACGCTGAACTTTTCTTCAGGTGGCGCTATTAGGCTGTGATTTCGCGACATCTCTTGGCTTGCTATGCTGTTAACGTTGATGACGAATTTTTGCAGTAAGCTCTCGTCAACTAGATATTCTGCAACTAGTGGCGAGCTTGCTATGGAAACAAACGCACTTTTAACTGCGTCATCACTTTCATCTAATGGTTCAGGTGCAAGCATTTCAGGCAGTGGCTCAATGTCTTGACCCGTTTCTATTTCAAGCGGCTGTATGTCAGGCGTACCTTCAAACACATCTGACTCACCTTGCGTATTCTCAAGCTCGTCTGCCGCTGCAATCTCATTAGCGGTCGGTTGTACTGATGTGACTGGAACAGGCGTAGAAATCACCGGCACTTCTTCATCCGCTCCGGACCAAAAGAATGCCACGACTAAGATCACGACTAAGACACCAGCGGCAATTAAATACGGTTTCATTTGCGTCATTTGATTCGGTGATTGAGTTTCCTGGTCTGACATTCTTACCTCTCTATTTATATAATAAAATGTAACTGATGTTGAATGCTGTTCCTAAGCGCTGCTATTCATAAGCGCTCATCATTTATTCTGAAACGATCTGTTCTATCGGTTTGTTATAAAGCACTTTTATGGTCAGCTGCTGTTACGCGTTTTCGTTAACGACTAATGTAAAGTATAGCTCAACTTTTGAACTTCAAGCATAACAGTTTTGACACAGGCATACTTGGAAGGTTCCTGAAATTTTTTGAAATGAACTTTTACTGCATATTTCGGTATTTATATTACGTCATCCAGCAAGAACTAGTCGAGTATGAATACAAAATATCCTATGTCCCAGTTAGCAAAGAAGCCCCATCATATTGAACGGATAGAGGTGCAGTCCTTTGAAATGAATGTTTATTTAGTTAAAGTGACTATCGCTGGTCAAACTGGTTTTGTTACTGACAAAAAAGGCAGTCCGATGCGCTTTCACAACTCGCAAATGGTTCGGGATTTGTTCGAACATTGTACAGTTGACAGTGCAGTAATGACGCACGATTCGCCGTATGATGAAATGATTGGCAACCCGATGAAAGCAAGCGATGTCACTGAAATGCCGTTTTCCATGGATCAGCCATACTAAGCGCTCTTTTATGCTCAAGCTCGGTGTTCGGCTAGAACTAACTGCGTTTTGCGTGCGCTAACAAGACATCAAATTCACCTGCATTCACTGGCATTATTGACAGTCGACTGCCTTTTTTAACTAAGCCAAGCTCGGTGATATCGGGCATTTGTTTAATGCTAGCCAAGGGCAAAATCTCAGCGAAAGTTTCGATATGTTCTAGTTCAACCATCCACCAACGTGGCTTATTGGGTGTTGATTTCGGGTCAAAATAGCGGCTTTCAGGATTAAATTGGGCGTTATCAACTAAACCAGTTCTGCTGATTTTGGCTAAGCCAGCAATGCCAATATGCTTGCAGCTAGAGTGATAAATAAACGCAAGATCATCCACCTTCATGTCGTCTCGCATGAAGTTGCGAGCCTGATAATTGCGAACACCGTCCCAGCCTTCACGCTTTTTTGGACGACTCGCTAAGTCACTGATGCTAAAGGCGTCAGGTTCAGTTTTAAACAACCAATGTTGTGTCATGTTTCATCACTCTTAACTTTTTGGCTCTGCAGTTCATCAATGGTTTCCTTTAGCGCCGCAAATTCAGCTTGTTTTTGTGCTTTTCTGTCGCCGTCGGCTGCTTTTATGTCTATTTCTAACTGCGCCAACTGCTCTAGTAAGTCTTTCACGGTGCGGTCTTTTGTTTGCGCTTCTTCTGCTTTATCAAATATGACGTCCTCTGGCGTTCCTTCTACTGGTGCTTTTTTGCGGGAAGTTGCTTTAACCGGCAGCACAGACAAATCATCTGGTAATTTGCGTTGGTTCATGAAGCTAGGCGATACAATTTCTATATTGTCCTCGTGCAAACAATCCATAATGTTTACATAAAGTGTGGAACGCGATGAAATCATACTTTTTATTTCAGTAAGTAAACCAGAAATTCGATAGGTAATGGCATGATCACCCAGTTCTAAAACTTGAACAAATGGACCTTCTAAACCACTTTGCTCTGCCGCTTTAATAAGCAAAGGCTCAACGCGCGCATGATGAACGTCGTAACCGAGAGACAGGCTTGCTGAAATAATAGTGCCTGAAGAGCGCACGACTTGAAGAGGGTGCGAAATTAAAAACGAGTTGGTAAACGCAATGAGGTCACGCTGTTCAGTTTGGATCTCGGTATCAAAAAGTCCCTTTTCAGTTACTCTTCCGAAAAAACCATCGACTCGAATGAAGTCGCCAATATGAAATGGCATAGTGAAACGCATGACGATGCCTGCCATTACATTTGCCACAATCGTGGTGGAAGAGAAGGCGATAACGCCCGAGAGCAATATACCAATTAAACTGATCACCTGATTCCTAGTGCTTTCAGTGACCGGCAATGCTATTGCAATTCCAATAAGCCCTACTATATAGAGAACCAGCAAAATTAACTGTCGCGGCAGTTTCGCTTCCTGCTGCAGACTCTTATTTCCCAGTAAAACTTTATGCGAAGCAATTAAAAACAGCACCACAATCAAAATAGTAAAAATAAAAGGGACCAGTGCCTTTCCTAACGCTAACAGTTCGTCCATATAATGTTCCAGAATAAGTGATTCAGTGTTGCAAAGTTAAATGACAAAAAATGAAATAAATCTTAATGCTAGCTTAATTATCATCTTTTTGCGCTAAGTAAGTAGCGAGTACACCTTTGAAATCGAGCGTCGCACCGAGTTTGTTTGCGAGTAGTATCATGCCTGTAATTTTTCGATTTACCAAGGCGACATCAAATACCGGAGACGCTACGGCAGTCTTATCCATAACCAACGGCATACTGACTTCTTGAATTCGCTTAATTAATTGTTCTTGTTTTAGGTTGTAACCATGCTCACTTTGCAGACAAGCGCTGGCTTCTAAACAGGCATTAAGGACAATATCGATAGCGTAATCACTCATGCCATTATCAACTAATCCTAGCGCAAACAACGCACTCTGCATGTCCTTTTTATCTTGGCGCTGCATTGCATCGGCCATGGCAAGATAATGAAAGGATGTGTTTTGTGAGATATCTCGGCAAGCGCCAAAGTCCAGTAGCACAATTTTTTTGCTATCGGCCTGATACAAATAATTGGCAAAATTAGGGTCGCTCTGCATGAGTTTGTGCTTGAACAGCTCTTCATAAGTTAAGCGCATTAATTGAGTGCACACAGCATCAATGACATCAGATGTCATATTGCTAACATCCGTGATTGGCAATCCCTCAATGTACTCCATGGCGAGTATATTCTGGTCAGTTAGTTCATCGACTACGTAAGGTACGACAAAGTGGGAGTCGTTAGCTAAATTTGCTCGGTAGGTACTTAAAAACCTAGCCTCTTGCAAATAGTCAGCTTCATTTTTAAGCTGTGCTTTTGCTTCATTAAGCAAGCTGGTTAAATCGATATGCTTTGGCAGTGCACCGGTGAGTTTGATTAAACTCACCACGTTATCAATGTCGCTGTCGATGCTTTCACGCACGCCAGGATACTGCACTTTAATCGCCAGTTCGCGACCGTCTTTCAGCGTTGCTCTGTGAACTTGACCAATACTGGCGGCAGCAATGGGTGCAAATGAAAAATAGCTAAACTGTTGATGCCAGTCTTTTGACCATGCCGCTTCTAAGGTTTGCAGCAATTGCGCTTTCGGCATCGGGTCGGCCTCTTGGCGCAGACGAGAGAGTATGGGTTCCCATTCAGCGGGCAGCAGTTCTCCAGCGTCCATAGAGAGTAGCTGACCGAGCTTCATCGCTGCGCCACGCATATGCGCTAGGCGCTTTGTAATAGACACTGCGTTGTCGGTATTCAGTAAGGATTGATTTAATGAAGGGCGTTGGCCACTGAGAATTTGCCGTGTTGTGCCTTTAACGATGTTTCCTGCGACAGCTGACGCGAGCCCGCCAAACTTAGCCAAACGGGAGAATCGACCGGAGGGTACTTTCCGGCCGTTGCGTTTATCTGTCATAGTGACACAGCAGTTAGAGTGGTAGTTAAGAAATGAGCGGCGCGAGGATAAAGCAAAGCATGCCGAACACACTGCCGATACCAAAACCTAACCAACCATTCTTATCGATGTAGCGTGCGATGATACCGCCGAAAATGCCGCACCAGAGCATGACGCTATAAACTGAATCAATAACGCCGACATCTGCACCACTAAACAATACGAACAAAATGAAAATACACATGGACGCTGACATAAGAACCCAAACAATGTTTTTCTTATTTTTGAATTCGTCTAAGGGATTGTATTGTTTATCTGACATAGGTTTCTCTCATCGTTGCAGTATAGCGTTGAAGCTACGTTAGTCTAAAGTGTCGATTACAGCACTAATGGTGCGTAAACTCTACACTTAATAACTCAGTGCTGTCAGTAAAAGTTAATGTTTGAATGTCACCCATGCCTTCGACGTTAATCGTATTAGTCTGTTTATGCCAGATATCTCTAAGTGCATTGTGCTGGATGTACATCCCTTCTAAGTCGGCAGGCGCAGGTGTTTCTTGATACACCCAAAAATGTTGACCTTCGAGCTCTGTTCCTACAAAAGTGAGCGGTAACTCTGCTTTTTGCATGTTGTATATGGCAAAACGCTTGACTACATAGTTAGCAAAATCGGATTGCGTCTTTTTGCTCTGCATAATATCTGCATCGCCATCAAAGATTTCTTTTACAGCGTGTTCGGCATCGTGCAAATCGAATCGGTGCATGATTTCGAGGTTGTTAGTTCGAGGATTAAAGAGCACGGTAGTAATTGCCATTTTTTGCTGATGAGCTCCGGCACTATCAACGTTAAATACACTGATACCCACAGAAGCAGCGAAAAAACAGGTGATAGCAACTGAACCAAGCGTTGCTGCCGTGATGTTTTTAAAACGCGTTAGAAACGAAAACACAAGTGACAAAAATGTCACTTGTGCCGTCGTTTTTGATGAGGTTCTTAAGTTCATATTAGTAACTATTTCTCATCGTCTTTTTTTGCGTCTTTTTCCAATTCTTCATCAGACTTTAGCTTAGTTTTGCTGTCTTGCATCAGGTCACGTCTTATACCTTTTTTGCTGCTGTCAGACTTGTAAGCTTCTATGCGTGAAGGAATGATACGGCGAGGATAGTGATTATTCTCAACGTCAACATCTGCTGTTTCCCAACGAGGATCAACAGTGACTGACTTCAACACTTTTTCTTTTTCAGTCACAACAAGCTTTGATACAGCTTTAGGAGTGCGGCGCCAAATTTCAGCTGGAATATACATATTGTCTTTAGTGCCATCTTCAAACTCTAGTTCGAGGATAATCGGCATGACTAGGCCACCGAGGTTAGAGAAGTCCATAACATAGTAGTTTTTGTCTTCTTTAACTGCGCGTTCAAAAACGCGTTTTTCCCACGGGTCTAAATCCTTGAGGAATGAACGATATTTGTTACGCTCTTTATTCGTTACAGTGAAGCGATCGTTTTCGTCATAAAAATCACTGACGTCTTTGTTGCGGTCAACCCACAGTTCTTTGCCTTCAGCTTTATTACGCTCGTCAGTTAGAGACAATGGTTTTTCCATTTCAGCGTCACGCTGGCGAGAAAAATCGATATCTGGATCTTGGGTATCTAAACGTAATTTGTAAACGCGATCCAAAGAGATATCAACGTGATCAGTTGAGTAGAACCAACCGCGCCAGAACCAATCTAAATCGACACCAGACGCTTCTTCCATGGTGCGGAAAAAGTCAGCAGGCGTAGGGCGCTTGTATTTCCAACGCTGGGCATATTCTTTGAATGCGAAATCGAACAAGTCGCGACCCAGAATAGTCTCACGTAAAATATTGAGTGCAGCCGCTGGCTTGGTGTAAGCATTTGGACCTAAACGCAGCACAGAATCTGATTGCGTCATGATAGGAACTTGAGTGCTCGACTTCATGTAGCCTGTGATATCACGTGGCTCAACACCCCAAGGAATAGTTGGATCCCACTCACGACCAGCCACACCGTCTAAGAAGCTATTTAAACCTTCATCCATCCACGTCCACTGGCGTTCATCGGAGTTAACAATCATTGGGAAGTAAATGTGACCTACTTCGTGAATGACAACGCCGATTAAAAAGCGTTTTTCAGCCAGAGAATATGTACGGTCGCCGTCATCTTGCAGCTCGGTGCGCGGGCCGTTGAAGGTGATCATAGGATATTCCATGCCGCCTACTGGACCGTTTACAGACTGTGCAACCGGATACGGGTAGTCAAACGAGAAACGGCTGTATACTTCCATGGTATGAATAACAGACTCGGTGCTGTACTTCTTCCATAAATCGCCACCCTCTTTTGGATAGAAAGACATCGCCATTACTAATGGACGTTCATCTCCACCTTGATTATATCCTTTTGCATCCCACATGAATTTACGTGAACTTGCCCAAGCAAAATCTCTTACATTTTCTGCTTTAAAACGCCACGTTTTTGATTTTGAAGTGCCTTCTTTTTCGTTTTCTAAGGCTTCTTCTGCGGTAACGATGAATACCGGACGCTCAGCTGTTTCAGCTTCTTTTAAACGCTTGCGCTGTGTGCTGGTTAACACGTCACTTGCGTTATCTAATGCGCCTGTTGATGACACAATGTGGTCAGCAGGAACGGTTATACTGACATCATAGTTACCAAATTCTAAGGTAAACTCGCCGCGACCAATAAACTCTTTGTTGGTCCATGCTTCGTAGTCAGTGTAAGCCGCTAAACGCGGAAACCATTGCGCAAGCAAAAAGATATCGTTGCCGCCTTCGCGTTCGTCATCAGGGAAATGTTCGTATCCAGCGCGTGCTGATACCGCATCTTCTTCGACAATATTGAATGCAAAGTCGATGTTCAGTTTTGTGCTAGCATTTGGCTTAAGAGGTGTTGGAAGATCAACTCTCATTAAGGTACCAACAACCACATATTTTAGCGCATTGCCTTTGCTGTCAGTCACTTTTTGTAAGTCGTAGCCTAATTCAGTGTCTTCAACAAACTGTTGGCTACGCAGTGCACTTAGGCTTAATCGTGCAGGAGAGTCACCGTCGGCGCTTTGCGTTGCTGGACCACGGTTACCAATGCCGCCAAAGGTATTGGTAAGAGCAGACATCGAATCGGCGCGGTATTTGTTTTGATCTAATTGGATCCACAAATACTTTAATGTGTCAGGTGAGTTATTCTTGTAAGTAATCATCTGAGAAGCAGATAAGCGTCTTTTTGCTTCATCAAGTTTTACGTCAATGACGTAATCGACTTTTTGCTGCCAATACATATGCCCAGGCTCACCCGCGGCATTCCGGTATACGTTAGGCGTAGGCAATACTTCGTCAAGCTGACGGAATTTATCTTCGAAATCGCCTTTAGTTTGTTGAATGGCAGAACTTGCGTTGCTATTTACAGAAAGAAAGCCGGTTACACATAAAAGTGCGACAAGCGAGACTTGCTTTAATGACATGTTTGTTTCCCCGTTACCGATTGGTCGTTTGATAGTGCCTCTGATACAAAGCCCCCTGATAAAGAGCATTGATGCGTTCTTTATGCCAATGACTTTACCATCAGATTTTGCGTTTGCAGATCTCGCTTGCAAAAAGCTACTACGTATTTGTCTTATTATTTGGGGCTGTATTGTAACCACTTCAAGCGTAAATAATAGTCGTGACATTCAATCCCTTATAAATTGTGTCCTTTATTTAAGCGTGTAATAGCCGTTTTTGCTTGTTTATTGGGTCAATTTTAGTATTCTCGGTGCTTATAAATATTTTGTAACAAAATACGAATGATGACCCCTTTCTCATGGCAACGGGCCGTAATAAAAATCGGCAGCGCCTTAATTTCTCCAAACGGCAACGGTTGCAGCGCCGAATATCTTTTATCGATCGCAAAATTTATAACAGCAAGTCGTCAACAGGGTAAAGAAGTCATCGTTGTCTCTAGTGGCAGTATTGCTGCAGGACGGCGCTCAATAAAAACTGGGCAACAGGCGTCTATTGCAGAAAAGCAAGCCATGGCTGCTATTGGACAAACGCAGATGATGGCCAATTGGGCGCGATTTTTTGACTTTCCGTGTGCTCAAATCTTACTAACACTTGACGACCTGCACGACCGTCGTCGCTATATCAATGTCAAAAATACTTTACGCGAACTGCTGGTTAATCATGCATTGCCTATCGTAAACGAAAATGACACTGTGGCGGTGGATGAGATTAAGGTAGGTGACAATGACAATCTTGCTGCTCATACAGCACTGGTTGCGCAGGCCGATACGCTGATTATCTGCACCGATGTTGATGGTTTGTTTGATGCTGATCCAAGAAAGAATTTGTCCGCAAAACTCATATCTAATGTGGCAACGATTACACCGGATATTACTGCGCTCGCTGGTGGCGCAGGCAGTGCAGTTGGCACTGGCGGTATGATTACCAAACTACAAGCGGCACAAAAATGCTGTGAGAGCGGGGTGCAAACGCTCTTGGTGAATGGCAAAAAATCAGAGGTTTTTGATGCATTGGCACAAGGCTTATGTCCAGGCACTTTGTTTAGTGCGGCATATAGCGGACGTTCTGCAAGACACCATTGGTTGTCGCATACGGTAAAATCAAAAGGCGCGTTAACACTCGATTTTGGTGCCTTTGTCGCGATAACTGAAAAAGGTGCGTCACTGCTAGCAGTCGGTATAACGGAAGTAAGTGGTAACTTTAGAAGTAACGAAGCCGTTGACGTTATTTATCAAGGTAGCATTATTGCTAAAGGCATTAGCCTGTATTCGCACACGGAGTTGCAGTCAATAAAAGGGCTCAATAGCAGTAGGATAATGTCCGTACTTGGTTTTAGCTTCGGCGAGGAAGCCATACACCGCGATCATATGGTACTGCTTAAGACAACCACACTTTAACGAATAAAACGGCATCAAATTGATGATGACGATAGATAATGGAAGCGATAAATATATGACATTCGATATTCAAATGACTGCAAAAAAAGCGTCTGCTGCAAAGCATCAAATCGCTTCTTTAAGTAATGCCAAACGTAAAAACTTACTGACCCTGATTGGCAATAATCTCATTGCGGCGACACCCGCTATTTTAGAAGCAAATCGGCTCGATATCGATCATGCGAAGAGCTCGGGCCTCAGTGCCGCAATGCTGGACCGATTACTCCTAGATAAAAGCGCGATCAAAAATATTGCCGATGCGGTCTTTCAGATTGCAGCACAACCTGATTTCCTAGGTGCGATAAGTCACATGCAGCCGCAGCCTTCCGGCATCCAAGTGGGTAAAATGCGAATTCCATTGGGCGTCATTGCGATGATTTATGAATCGCGCCCTAACGTGACCATTGACGCAGCGGTGCTTTGTTTGAAGTCGGGTAATGCTGTTATTTTACGCGGTGGTAAAGAGGCGCAACATAGTAATCAAGCGCTGGCGCAGGTGTTAAAGACCTCTCTTAATAGTTTGCAGTTGAGTGAAGATATCGTCACCGTTATACCTATCGCAGATCGCGAAGTAATGGCGACCATGTTGACTTTAAGTGAAAGTATCGACCTTGTTATTCCGCGCGGTGGTGAAGGCTTAATCAATTACGTTACTGCCAATAGTCGCATCCCAGTTATCCAACACTTCAAAGGCGTTTGTCATTTATACGTCGACAAAGCGGCGCAGTTGGATAAAGCATTAGCCATACTAGAGAACGGAAAGACACAGCGCACTGGGGTATGTAATGCTCTAGAAACGCTGCTGGTGCACGAAAGTATTGCCGCCGCATTTCTGCCCTTAGCGGCAAAAATGTTTGAGTCTAAGTCGGTTGTCGTGCATGCTTGTGCTAAATCATTGACATATTTTAAGAATGCAACGCCTGCTACCGACAGCGATTGGCACGCGGAATACCTTGCTTTAGAAATTGCAGTAAGAATAGTTAATGATGCTGAACATGCGTTTGAGCATATTCGTGAATATGCTTCTGGCCACACGGAAGTGATTGTTACAGAAGATTTTTCTCTAGCACAGCGCTTTATGCGAGAGATTGATTCATCAGTAGTTATGGTCAATGCATCCTCTCGGTTTTCAGATGGTGGTGAGTTAGGTTTAGGTGCCGAAATTGGCATTTCAACCAGTAAACTCCACGCCTACGGGCCGATGGGTGCTGAGTCGTTAACAACAGAAAAGTTTGTAGTCATCGGAGATGGTTCAGTAAGAGAATGAACTAGCTTTGCAGGTAAAATAATAACAATAACGGGTCTTTAGGCCCGACGATGTAAACTCAATTATGATAAATATTCATACCATGGAAGATGAGGGACTAATGACCAGCTTCAGCCGGCGCCACAAGGTGCTCGCGGCTGCGTTAGCGACGGTATTTGTTGGTTCTGGAACCGCAACAGCCAAAGCGATGACGGAACTTGACGAAAGTGAGCCTCAAACAACATTTAGGCAAGCATATAAAGAATATACAACGAGTATTAAAACCGGAAAATATTCACCAGACGACTTAGTTCAACTAGCAAAACAGACCTACCAACTAGGCAAGGCAAAGTTCGGGTCACGTCACCAAAAAACTTTTATGCTACAGCAAAATTTAGCGAATGCTTATTTAGAAGCTGGCGAGTATTCCTTATCCGCTACTAATTATGCAGCCGTACTTAATTACCTCGAAGAAACCCAAGGTGACGAAAGCCAAGCGTATTACTTTGCCCTACTCGATATTATCAATTTACTTCAAAGTGCGAATAAAGCAGAAAAATTGACTGCGCGCGATTTGGGTATTGCTCAATTTGGTAATAATCAATTTTTAGGGTCCGCTTTCAAGAACTCTGACCCCTTGAAAATCAAGGGGCCAGAGTTCTTGAATTTTGGAGCTGCGAGCGGCAGCGCTTTGTGCCCTTGCGTTCGTGCGATTGACAAGTTGCTTGAAGTGACCGAAGAGCTCGTAACTCAAATGCCTGAGAACAGTTTGATGTTTCGTGGACATACGGTCAGAACCGCAGTGTCAAACAGCTGGATCCCAAAAGATTATCGCTTAATTAATATGGCAAAAAGATTCAACCTAGATGCTAAAAAAATCGAAGGTGAAAACACAATAGTTTACATTGAGTCATTAACTTACTTGGGGCAGGCTTATTTTTGGAAGCAGAGAAATAAAGAGGCAATGGCGGCTTTCGACAAAGTATTGGCACTACTTAACTCTCAAAAACTAGAGACGCATCCTATTGCCATGATTGCGCATGCTCATCTTGTATCTTTGAATGCCAGTAAAAAAGAAATAAAAAAAGCGGTTTTTCACAGCCAAGAGGTCGCCAAAAACAAAGCCTGGGTTGTTAAGCAAACCCTTTTACATCGAGTCTCTCCAAAATTTCCTTCAAGCAAGTTGCTTGTGCAAAATAAATTAAGTGCGGACACGAAAAGCGCATCCGTCAGTTTGACAATTGATATCAGCGCAAAGGGACAGCCTGTTAATATCCGCGTCAAAAAGAGCACACATTGCGGTTTCGACAAGTTTGCTAGTGACGCAGTTAAGCAATGGTTTTTCGTGCCAAAGTTCACTAACAACGAGTTTGTGGTAGTCACAGACTTCGATGTTACAATCGACTTCATTAGAGCTTAGTCAACGCAAATTAAAACGAGATCTCATGCCAGAAATTAAGAAGCTATTGGATAACAATTTACGTTGGGCTGAAGAAACAAATCGAGCTGATCCCGAGTTTTTCAACAAACTATCGAAACAACAAAAACCCGTTTATTTATGGATTGGTTGCTCCGATAGCCGAGTTCCGGCTAATCAGATTGTTGACTTGTTGCCAGGCGATATTTTTGTTCACCGTAATGTAGCGAATATGGTCATTCATACCGACTTCAACTGTCTGTCAGTATTGCAATACGCTATTGATGTACTGCAAGTGAAGCACGTTATTGTTTGTGGTCATTATGGCTGCGGCGGAGTCGAGGCTGCAATGAGTAGTGATAGTTTGGGATTAATCGACAATTGGCTGGCACACATAAAAGATACAGCGGATGAGAACAAAGCTGTATTAGAGCCTCTTTCGCGAGAAGACAGAGCCGCCAAACTTTGTGAACTCAATGTGATGCAACAAGCTGAAAATGTACGTCGCACATCTGTTTATAAAGACGCGATGAAGCGCCAGCAAGACGTGAAAATTCACAGTTGGATTTATAGCCTGCGAAATGGGAAAATCAAAGTGCTTAACGAGGGCTCTTTATAAGATCCATATATAAGAGCTATAGAACCCCATCATTTGGCCTTATTGACTACCTATGATATTGAAAAAGATAAAACTTATCTGATTTTGAGGTCAGACAACGACGAGACAAAGTTAAATTGGTTTCGTTGGGTAAATAATGATGATCTTATCATTAGCGCCAAGTTTGGTTCTAAATATCGTGGTACGCGTTACTATCAAACTCGTTTATTATCAATGCGTTATGATGCCGTGGGCGTTAAACCAAAAGAGATGCTTAAGCGTGATAACAGGAGCAGTCACCGCACTTCGCAATTTCAAGATAACGTTATTGATTATTTGCGTGACGACCCAGAGCATATATTGGTCGCGGTTGATCTCGAAAAGCCTAATCTTCCTTCTGTGTACAATTTCAATATCCATACGGGCAGAAAGACTCGAGTTATTAAAGGAAAACGCAAAATTCGTGATTGGATAACTGATCGCCAACGTCAAGTGCGTATTGGCGAAGCTTACGACTATGATTCTGGTGACGTTGTTATTTTTGAACGTAAAATGAAAACACTGATTTGCGCGCTATATGCTGAAAATGACAACATTCCAGGCATTTATCTATTGGGTGACCGTGCAGAAGGCGAACTAGGCGTGTTGCTTGAAACTTACCGGCAGCTTCCTACTAACTCGCTCGCCAAAAACAAACATGTAGCAAAGGTCAAAACACCTACGCTGCTAGTGCATGGAAAAGAAGATAGAGTGGTGCACGTAGAACAGTCACAGCTGTATGCCGATGAACTTAAGGATTATGATAAACCTTTCAAGTACGTTGAGTTGGAAAGTGCTGATCATTATCTAACAATGGGCTCTAATAGAATGCGTTTCTTTGAAGAACTAGATGCATTTTTAGCGACATATTTGCAATAATTGCGCAAGCACCAGAAATGTGGAACAATCCGCGCCTATTTTTTGTGCATTTCTCTTTGGGTTAGCTATTCCATGACAACAACGACGGCAAACAAAGCCGTGAAACCTCCATTACCGTTATTGGAATTTATTGCACTAATGGCGCTTTTGACTTCGCTCGTTGCGCTAAGTATCGATGCAATGTTGCCCGCGCTAAATCAAATTGGCGATGACTTAAATAGCCAAAGTGCTCAGCAAACTTACCTTGTTATCTCTCTTTTTTTTGGTGGAATGGCCTTAGGCCAAATATTCTTTGGACCATTTTCGGATGCACGCGGTCGCCGACTGACTATATTAGTCGGTTTGATTATATTTATTATAGGTACCTTTGTTTGCTATTTTGCCCAGTCGATTGAAGTGTTACTTCTTGGCCGCTTGATACAAGCCTTTGGTGTATCTGGGCCTAGAATTGCTTCGATGGCGGTTATTCGCGATCAATATTCAGGTGACGCAATGGCGAGGGTAATGTCATTTATTACGGTGATATTCATCCTAGTACCAATGATCGCTCCACTCGTTGGACAAGCGGTTATGCAGCACTTCCATTGGCGTGAAATATTTACGGTCTTTTGGATTGTAGCGCTAATTTCGGGGGCCTGGTTTTTTATACGGCAACCTGAAACCTTAATACGGGTTAATCGTAAGAAATTCGCTTGGCATCATTTTTTCCGATCTTGTCTATGGTTGTTAAAACAACGACAAGTAATGGGGTATTCCATTGCTATGGGGTTTATATTTGGGGCCTTTTTAGCCTACCTGAGTGGTTCGCAAACTATCTTCCAAGAGATTTATGATACCGGTGAGTGGTTTCCATTAGTCTTTGCGACCCTAGCCTTTTCTATCGGCCTTGCTTCTTTATTTAATGGCATTATGGTGATGCGTTGGGGGATGCATTCCATTTGCGATCGTGCACTCTTTTTCTCTATGCTTTATGGCATCGGTTTAACAGTGATAACACTTTACTATGACGGCGTTCCGCCACTTTGGCTATTTATCAGCACGATGTTTTTTGGGTTCTTTTTTATTGGTATGCTGTTTGGTAATTTGAATGCCCTAGCTATGCTACCTGTTGGGCATATGGCAGGTTTAGGGGCCGCCTTTATTGGGTCTTTTACTAGCCTAATTGCGGTGCCTATCGCGACTACAATTAATCTATTTTTGACTAACGATCTACTACCAATAGCATTCGGATTTTTGATATTTTCGGTGTTGTCATTTTTTGCTGTGCAATATGCTAAAAAAGTTCAAGCGCAAGAAGTCTAGGTTTAAAGAAACTTAGGAGAGAGAAGCTCTTAGTGCCATGGTTTCGATTAAACATTTCTAAATGTATATGTAGAAATGACCTATTAATCATCAGTCTTAACAAAATTTAATCGAATGTTTGATTTTGTATTTTTTTTGCTACAGGACATTTTTGACTGTTGGTATTTTTTACAACTTGCTTTCATCTAGAACGAAAAAGCCCGACCAAAAGGCCGGGCAAAAGGGGCTTAGTTAAAGCACCTAACGACAGAAAAAGGTATCAAACAAGCATAAAGTGCTGTTTAGATCTAAAAGCGCTACCGTCATCTTTCGAGCTTAGCAAGCTGACAGCCTGTTCTTCTCTAAGCCGACGCGACAATCGCTTTCATATCAGTCATATATCCGCGAAGCTTTTCGCCAACACTTTCAACGCCATGAGATCGAATCGCTTTATTGACGTTTACTAACTTCATGTTATCCACGCCCATAGACTGAGTAGTCAAGCCACCACCAATATGTTCAGCAGTGATTTTTGGCATTAACTCTTTCTGCAGCAACGGCACAGCCGCATTAGCAAATAAGTAGTTTCCGTATTCGGCAGTATCCGAAATAACCACGTTCATTTCATACAAGCGTTTTCTCGCAATTGTATTTGAGATGAGCGGTGTTTCGTGCAGCGATTCGTAATATGCGGACTCTGGTAATATACCGGCTTCAACCATGACATCGAACGCAAGCTCAACGCCGGCCTTTATCATTGCTACTAGTAAAATGCCTTTGTCGAAGAATTCTTGATCTGAAATTTTACCGCTATATACGGGTGCATTTTCAAACCCTGATTGACCCGTTTCTTCGCGCCACTTGAATAAATTTGCGTCGCCGTTAGCCCAGTCTTCCATCATAGTTGTTGAAAAATGACCGCTAATAATGTCGTCCTGATGCTTTTCGAAGAGTGGACGCATTAGTGTTGTCAGCTCTACTGAAAGCTCATGAGCTACAATTTTAGCCGGATTAGACAGTCGGTCCATCATGTTCGTTACGCCACCGATTTTAAGGGCTTCGGTAATGGCTTCTAAGCCATACTGAACTAATGCACCCGCGTAGGCTGGGTCAACGCCATCGGCTACCATTTTATCATAGGCTAATATTGCGCCTGCTTGCTGCATGCCGCACAAAATCGTTTGTTCGCCCATTAGGTCTGACTTAACTTCTGCTACAAATGAACTTTCAAGGACTCCGGCTCTATCACCGCCGGTTGCGCTAGCTAGCGCTTTGGCTATTGCCCATCCTTTGTTTTCAGGATCGTTTTCTGGATGCACCGCAATGAGAGTTGGTACACCGAATCCGCGCTTATATTCTTCGCGAACTTCGGTTCCAGGGCATTTGGGTGCACACATGACAACAGTAATGTCAGCGCGTATCTGTTGACCTTCTTCTACGATATTAAAACCATGCGAATAACTCAAGGTCGCGCCTTTTTTCATAAGCGGCATAACCGCTTCAACTACGCTTGAATGTTGTTTGTCAGGCGTCAAGTTGTAGACTAAATCAGCTCCGGGTATTAAGTCTTGATAAGTACCGACGGTAAAACCATTTGATGACGCTCTCTCGAATGAGTCGCGCTTTTCGTCGATAGCTGCCTGACGTAATGCATAGCTTACATTTAAACCTGAGTCGCGCATGTTCAAACCTTGGTTCAAACCCTGCGCACCGCAACCGACGATGACGATAGTTTGTCCTTTCAGGTAATCACAACCATCGGCAAATTCGTTTCTGTGCATAAATCTGCAGCGACCTAATTGGTCTAACTGTTTACGTAACGGCAATGTATTGAAGTAATTTGTCATTATTTTCTCGGTAATTTTTGAATCTGCTTTTCAAGCATCTCACTCAAACAACGAAATTATTAACGGGTGTTTAAGTGTAATTTTTGTGTCTGTGACGACATGGCTTGATGATAAGAGAGATAATTTATTTTATAAAGTGATATATTTAAAATCCAATGTTTCATTTTATGAAACATTGACTTAATGGTCTTAACTACTCTCCTGAGAAAATGGCAAATAGGTGATTAAAAATGGAATTAAAAGCACTACAAATGTTCCGTCATTTAGCAAAAACTCTGCACTTTAGTAAAACGGCGGGCGCTATGTTTGTTTCCCCGCCAACTTTGTCGCGCGTTATCACCCGGCTAGAACAAGAGTGCGGGGCTGCGCTATTCGTACGTAATAATCGCAGCGTTCAATTGACCGCCGCTGGACAGCGATTTTTAGAGTTTGCTGAACTCACTTTACAGGCATGGCTGGAAGTTCGTGCAGATATAGGTCAGCAGGAAGCACAATTGAGCGGCACGCTGTCGTTATACTGCTCGGTTACCGCCAGCCAGAGTCATTTGCCAAGATTGTTAGATAAGCTGCAGGCGCAATATCCACAAATTGAACTTAAACTCGACACTGGCGACCATTCGCTCGCTGTCGGCAACGTCGAACAGCACAAGACTGATATCGCTATTGCTATCTATACACCTGAGTTCCCCGCTCATTTGTCATTCAAAAAAATCGATGAAGTGCCCCTAGTTTTGATCGTCCCTAAAACACTGCAAGTGTCAAATATTGAAGACATAAAGTGGCATGAACATAGTGTGGTTATGCCAGCTGGTGGCCCATCGAAACGAACGATAAATCATTGGTTTGCAGAACATGGGGTTAAGCCAAGAGTCTACGCGAGCGTTTCTGGCAACGAGGCGATCGTAAGTATGGTCGCTCTCGGCTTGGGCATTGGGTTTGTTCCACAAATTGTGTTGGACAACTCGGTGGCGAAAGCAAAAGTCACCAGTATCGAGGCGAAAGATATTGAGGCTTATTCTCTTGGATTGTGTTTTTTGAAAGAAAGAGAAAACGATGCATTGATTCGTGCCATGGTCGATTTGTTTGACAGTTAATGTTAGAAAAGATGAACAAATAGTAAAGTTAGCTTGACATGAATGTGAAGTAAGCTTAACCTGTCAAAAAGTAAAGGACGCTTTACCTTTCGATGGAGTATATTTATTTATATTCTTTTGATACTACACCTGCTCAAGCGCAGCTACTAGCGCGTGATGAAAAATAAGAAGGTAACAATATGAGAGATATAAAAAGTAAATCAAGCGTAAATAGTATTTCAGACAGAAACAAAAAGAATACAAAATCACTGGCGATTTGGACGAGCGCTTGGTTGCTCAGTTTGGCACTGGTTGCATTTGGTCCAGTCCTGCTTTGGGAATACAACAAAGTCATCTCATTGTGCGCCATTGCTATTAACTTATTGATGGGTTACAGAATGATTATGGCGAACAAGCAACACCTAGAAGATTTAGATGAACTACAGCAGCGGATTCATTTTGTTGCAATGGCTTTATCTCTCGGTGTAAGCATGGTGTTTGGTGCTGTTTTTGGTCTACTAGAAGCCGTCCGTTTAGTTGAATTTCAACCGAGCCCTTCAAGCGTACTGTTCGTAATGGGGATTTCTTACGGTGTTGGCATGCTGTTAGCCCATAGGAAGTATTCATGAAGAATCGATTTAAAGTATTGCGAGCCGAACGAGATTGGACACAAGCCGATCTTGCTGCGGCGTTAGATGTTTCGCGGCAAACTATTATAGCGATTGAAAAAGGCAAATATGACCCTAGTTTGTCACTTGCCTTCAAGGCGGCGAAGCTATTTGATTTGCAAATTGAATCGATTTTTCAGGCAGATGAAGACAGTTAGTTTATTCGCTTAATTCATTGAGCATTCGGTCGAAGCTTCTAAAACTCAGTGCTTCGGCCAAATGCCGCTGATTTACTCGCTCAAGGCATTCCAAGTCGGCAATAGTGCGAGCAACACGCATCGTTCGATGATAGGCGCGCATCGACAGGTTCATACTCTGCATTGCTTTGCTTAAGAATAGGCTTTCCGTTTCGCTTAACGGGCAATACTGCTCTATTTCTTTACCGCTTAAGCTTTTGTTTAACTTGCCCTGACGCTTTAATTGCCTCTCTTGCGCTGCTATCACTCTGCATTTCACAAGCTCACTTGTTTCAATTTGCTGGCCTGATTGCATCCTTTTTAGTGAGGCCGGCGAAGACAATGCGGGGGCATTAAGCTTGGCTTGCTCATTGCACGGTTCAGTCAACAGTCCTACTTGAACGGCAGAACGACAGTGTGGTGTGTTGGCTGGCAGTAGATTTATTTGGGCTTCCAAATCTAAGGCTGCTGCTGATTTTTGGATTTGGAGAATATGGTGCACACTTGCTTGCGAGTGGTTAACACCCAGCTCACCTTGATGCTTAATTTTTAAGGCTTTGCTTAAATCGATTCGTGGCACATTAACCTGCAGGTCAATTCGGTCAAGGAAAGGACCGGATATGCGATTCAAGTAGCGCAATACCTGATCTGGGTTGGCCCGTTGATCATCAATATCCCCAGTTGGACTCGGATTCATCGCACAGACTAATTGGAAATCTGCTGGATACACTACTTTTTGTGCAGCGCGGGAAATATTGATCACACCGGTTTCCATGGGCTCGCGAAGAACATCTAGTATATGTCTACCGAACTCGGGTAGTTCATCCAAGAACAGAACGCCCTTGTGTGCAAGTGAAATCTCTCCCGGTTTTGGATAACTGCCGCCGCCAACTAAGGCTGCAGCTGAACTGGTATGATGTGGTTGTCTAAAAGCACGATTGCGCCATGTCGACAAACAAATTTTATCCCCAGAAATTGACCGAATAGAAGCCGACGCCAGAGCTGATTCCTCATCTAACTCAGGCATTATTGACAACAACCTGTTTGCTAGCATGCTTTTTCCGGTTCCTGCTGGTCCAAAGAAAAGGATGTTATGCGCACCTGCTGCAGCAATTTCTAGGGCTCGTTTAGCATGCTGTTGTTCAACAATATCCGACATATCACCATAAGATGAAGGTAGGGGGTTTGTCTTCTTCACTATGTGAGCAGGTATTTTTTGCTTATTACATAAATGCAGGTACACCTCAGTCAGTGAATTTGCCGCAATAATTTGCGCAGCACTCACAAGGCTAGCCTCATCACCATTATCCTTTGGTAAAACGAGTTGCCGGTTTGATTTTGATGCAGCAAACGCCATGGGCAACGCTCCTTGTATCGGGCGTAAATTTCCCGACAGTGCTAACTCTCCCACAAACTCATATTGATTTAAATTGACTCTTTTAAGCTGCTCACTGGCAGCAATAATGCCAATCGCGATTGCCAAATCGAATCGACTTCCTCCCTTAGGTAAGTCGGCAGGCGCCATGTTCACGGTGATGCGTTTTGACGGAAATTCAAAGTCTGAGTTTATGATTGCGCTGCGAACACGATCTCTTGACTCTTTCACCGTCGTTTCGGGCAGACCAACTAAGTTAAACGCGGGTAATCCATTCGACAAATGCACCTCAATAGTGACGAGCGGAGCATCAACACCCAAATTTGCGCGGGTGTAGACAATAGATAAAGACATTATTAAATCCTGCTGCTTTTTATTGTTAAAGCCTATTTGAAGATTGGACTAAAAACAGCTGTCCTTAGTGTGTATTTTTGCGATGCTATTATTAAGAAGTGCTTGCAGAGCACTTTAAATTAGGGCACATTGGCGATGTGACGACAATTTGAATCAACTTTTTCAAGCATCTTCGCGACTCCAGCCTTTATTAAACATCGATAAAGGAGGCAGTTGAGCGAGGGCGCAGTGCATTCTCAGAATCCACAAAACCCTCTTTTGACGAGGGTTTTTTCGTTTTTAACGCCCTCATTTTTCATACTCTTAGTTAATAAAAGAACAAATTCAAAAGCAGGAAACGGAACATGCCAAAACTACGTTCAGCAACAAGCACTCAAGGTCGGAATATGGCAGGTGCCAGAGCATTATGGCGAGCTACGGGAATGAAAGACGGCGATTTTGGAAAACCAATCATTGCTGTTTCAAATTCATTTACACAGTTTGTACCTGGTCATGTACATCTTAAAGACATGGGACAGTTAGTCGCTCGCAGCATTGAAGCTGCTGGTGGTGTGGCAAAAGAATTCAATACTATTGCAGTCGATGACGGCATCGCAATGGGACACAGCGGCATGCTTTATAGTTTGCCGTCGCGAGAAATAATTGCTGATTCGGTAGAATACATGGTTAATGCGCATTGTGCTGACGCGATAGTGTGTATATCAAATTGCGACAAAATCACTCCAGGTATGCTGATGGCGGCGATGCGCCTGAACGTGCCGGTTATTTTCGTTTCAGGTGGCCCAATGGAAGCCGGCAAAACTAAGCTGAGCGATCAAATAATAAAACTCGATTTAGTTGACGCCATGGTTGCTGCGGCTGACGATAAAGTATCGCAAGAAGATGCCGACGCCATCGAACGCTCCGCGTGCCCTACCTGCGGTTCATGTTCCGGTATGTTTACTGCAAACTCCATGAACTGCTTGACCGAAGCCTTGGGATTGTCATTGCCCGGCAATGGCTCAATGCTGGCTACTCATGCGGATCGCGAAGGCTTATTCAAGCAAGCAGGCGTTGAGATCGTCAATTTGTGTAAACGCTGGTACGGCGACAGCGATCCGCTAGCGCTGCCTCGAAATATTGCAAACTTTAAGGCCTTTGAAAATGCAATGAGCCTCGATATCGCAATGGGCGGTTCTACCAATACTATTCTGCATTTGCTTGCCGCTGCAATTGAGGGTGAAGTTGAATTCACTATGGACGACATAGATCGCTTGTCACGGAAAGTGCCGCATTTATGCAAAGTCGCACCCGCCACGCCGCAGTATCATATGGAAGATGTGCATCGAGCCGGCGGGGTTATGGGCATTCTGAACGAGTTAAATAAAGCTGGTTTGCTGCATGGTGATAACCCACATGTATTGGGCAAAAGCATTCAAGAAGTGATCGCTGATTGGGACATCACGGATCCGGAAAATGAAAAGGCCCTGACTTTCTACAAGGCTGGACCTGCAGGTATTCGAACCACTCAAGCATTCAGTCAAAGCTGTCGCTATCCAACCGCCGATGTCGATCGTGAGGGTGGCTGTATTCGAAATATCGACAATGCCTTTAGCAAAGAAGGTGGTTTAGCCGTCCTATTTGGTAATTTGGCCGAAAATGGCTGTATAGTAAAAACGGCTGGCGTTGATGAATCGATTCATACGTTTACCGGTCCTGCGCGGGTTTACGAAAGTCAAGATGATGCCGTTGCCGGTATTTTAAAAGATGAAGTTAAATCGGGTGAAGTAGTGGTTATTCGTTATGAAGGCCCAAAAGGTGGTCCGGGAATGCAAGAAATGCTGTATCCAACGTCTTATTTAAAATCCAAAGGCCTCGGTAAAGAATGCGCATTGATTACCGATGGTCGTTTTTCTGGAGGTACTTCTGGTTTATCAATCGGGCATTGCTCACCAGAAGCTGCGGCCGGTGGCGGCATTGCATTGGTACAAAATGGCGATATTATTGCCATCGATATTCCCAATCGTTCAATGAATTTAGTGATTGATGATGCCGAGTTTGCAGCTAGATTAGGCGCCATGAATAAGTCTACTAACCCATGGAAACCGTTAAATAGAAAACGCGAAGTCAGTACAGCTTTGAAAGTATTTGCTATGTTAGCGACCAGCGCAGATAAAGGTGCGGTGCGTGACCCATCAAAATTGGATTATTAATGTCATCAAATAATACAGAAATGAATACGGCCGCGTCAGGCGGCAAATTAGTCACGAGCGAACAGACACCCTATCAATATTTAACCAAAATATTGTGCGCACCTGTTTACGAAGCAGCGATAAACTCTGAGTTGAATTATCTAGCGAGCTTGTCGACTGAGTTGAAAAATAAAGTGTATTTAAAACGCGAAGATCAGCAGCCTGTTAAATCCTTTAAAATCAGAGGGGCCTACAACTGCATACGCCAACTTAGCGAGAAGCAAAAGGCGGCGGGTATTGTTGCCGCTTCAGCCGGAAACCATGCGCAAGGTGTCGCTTATGCAGCAAAAAAGCTCAACATCAAAGCAACAATAGTGATGCCTGAAACCACGCCTGATATTAAAGTCGAGGCTGTAAAACGCTTTGGTGGTAGTAACGTCACAGTCGTGCAATCGGGAACGAGTTTCGATCAAGCTAGTGATCTAGCTAAATCACTGTGTGCTGAGCATGGCTATTCAATGATACCGCCTTTTGATCACCCTGACGTTATCGCGGGTCAAGGCACCATAGCGAAAGAAATGCTTGAGCAAAATCCCAATCTGGAATATCTGTTTGTTGCTGTTGGGGGCGGTGGTTTGGCCGCAGGTATCGCTATTTACATGAAGCAAATACGTCCTGACATTAAGATTATTGGTGTTGAGTCAGTAGAGTCGGCGTGCTTGACCGCTGCAATAGAAAAAGGTGCACCAGTGACCTTGCCAACCGTCGGTATTTTCGCAGATGGCGTTGCGGTTAAAACCATCGGCAGTGAGACTTTTAGAATATGCCAAGAATACTTAGATGACGTGATCACGGTTACCAACGACGAAATTTGTGCTGCAATTAAAGATATCTTTGACGACACACGAGTTATTGCAGAACCAGCAGGGGCCTTATCAGTAGCCGCTATTCGTAAGTACACAAAGCAATACAAGCTGCAGGGCGCCGTTATTGGCGGCATTTTATGTGGTGCTAACATTAACTTTCATACACTGCGTTATGTGTCGGAGCGTTGTGAATTAGGTGAGCAGAAAGAAGCGGTTTTCGCGGTGAAAATACCCGAAGCAAAAGGCTCATTTAAGGCCTTTTGTGAGATGTTGGGTGGTATAACAATAACGGAATTTAACTATCGCTATGCAAAAAGTGATGAAGCCCATATTTTTGTTGGGGTTAAACTAAAGCGCGGGCTGGCCGAACTGCAGGCACTCTTAAAGCGACTCAATAAGAATGGCTATGAATGTTTTGATATGTCAGATAATGAACTAGCAAAACTGCACGTTCGGCATATGGTTGGAGGCAAGCCGCAAGAATATATTAATGAACATATATTCTCATTCGCCTTCCCTGAATACCCAGGTGCGTTAATGCACTTTTTAACTAAGTTGGGAGAGCAGTGGAATATTACCTTATTCCACTATCGTAACCATGGGGCGGCGGAAGGTCTGGTGTTAGCTGGCTTTGACATTGATGACGATAAGCGCGAACTGTTTGATTCGCATGTTAGCGAACTAGCTTTTGATGTGCATGAACACCAAGATAACCCCGCATATAGATTGTTTTTATCTGGGCAGAAGTAATCTGCCCAACGTTTAAATCTTCTCTAAATGCTGCGCTATTTCTGGCCAAACTAATTCCATAATCGCTTTCTTGAGCACCAAACTGTCTTCTGAAAACTCCAAACTACCGCTATCGAGGGTTTTCAGTAAGTTATTTTCACGCAGTGCATACACGAAAGAGCCTAATACATTCTTATCATAAAACTCTGGTGAGCTCATGCCAAACAGTGTCGAAAGCCGTTCAGCAATAACGCAACTTTGTTTCTCTAAGTTTGAGCGAGCAACCGTTTTTTCTTTTTCCAATACTCGCAGTACTACCGCATAGCGCTGCCAAGTTTCTTGCATAGCGCGACTTAATAGCCACGCGGAGTGAAAGGTGTCATCACTCGCTGAAGGAGAAGTTAACTCATCGCCAGTTTGCATCAACAAGCCTTGCTCTGTCATTTGCACAATGAGCACTTCGGCTTGTTCAAGGGCTTGCTCTAATGAATAATGCATAAAAAACTCACGCTTCAACAAGGGATACAGCTTGCTGACCATATCCAAAACAGCGGCTTTGTCTGTTTTCCTCGCGCTGAACACCACCGCCATAATTAAACTAGGCAACGCAAAAACATGCAAAATATTGTTGCGGTAATAAGTTAGCAACACTGCATTGTTGTCTTTTGTCGCGATCATTTTGCCGTATTCGTCTTCTGACTGCTCGAATCGGTTCAGCGCTAGCGTGTTTGTAATGAGTTCCTCGACTTCAACTTCTGGAAGGGTGAAGTCGCTGCTAAATGGGATTTTAGATAAAAGCAGCAAATAGTCTTTTAGCGCTGTGGTCAGTTCAGATCTACTCATGATTTGTGTTTTAGACGATAACAAACACAATGCAACCAGCGCAGTACCGTTCAAAGCCGCGGCTCGATTGATGCGGGTCATTATGGTGTCGGCCAGCGTATTCACTGCCGGTGTTAACCACGTCGGTTTTTTATCGGGGTCGTCTGGCGTTGTTTCACGCCAGTTTTCAACGTGCTTATCTAAAAATTGATTAATTTGTAAAGGTTCACCGAAGTTAACAAACCCATAGCCATAGTTTTTGAGTTTTCGAATGGCCGAAAATATTTGTGTGGGTGATTCTTTTTTCTTGGTCTTCCCTTTGAGTTCTTTTTGGTAGCTCTTAACTTCCATCACGTGCTCATAGCCTATATATACCGGCACGATTGATACTGGGCGATTTATGCCTTTGAGGGCAGCTTGCAGCGTCATTGCTAGCATACCTGTCTTCGGCGGCAGCAGACGCCCTGTTCTCGATCGGCCGCCCTCTGGATAATACTTCACTGAGTACCCTTTATTAAAAAGAAGCTCTAGGTACTCTCTGAAAGTAGCCGTGTAAAGCTTATTGCCCGCAAAACTGCGGCGCAAGAAAAATGCGCCGCAGCGCCTAAATATCTTCCCTACGGGCCAAAAATTTAAATTGATCCCTGCTGCGATGTGCGGAGTGACTAGTCCCTCGTGATGAATTACATAGGTGAGCAACAAATAGTCCATGTGTGAACGATGACAGGGAACATAGATAATTTCATGGCCATTTTGAGCAAGTTCACGCACCCGATATGCATGGCCGACATGGATGCCGTTATAGATCTTATTCCAAATGCGCCCCAATATGCGCTCGCCTATGCGTATCAGGCCTACTCGATAGTCCGCTGCAATTTCATCAATGTACTCAATTGCTAATTTTTTAGCCTCTTGCGAACTGATGTTTTTCTGTCGCATATCTTCAAGCATAGCTTGCTTAACTGAGTCGGAACCTAATAAGGAATTGTATAAGGTTGAGCGCTCAAGGAGCGTTGGGCCACTGAGTGCTTGGCGCTTACGCTGAAAGTGAGTCCTTGCTACACGAACTAATTTATGTGATATCTGTTGGTTTGAACCATGTAGCTGTGCCATTTGTTTGGTTGATACCGCTTTGCTGTAACTGACCACGTTGTCTCTTCCTAAAAACAACACAATAAATAGCTTTCTTAACCAACTTGGTGAGGCTCTGTCTGCCAATAATTGTGCAAATCCAGTGGACTTTTTACTGGCTGCTCTGCCCCAGGAAATAAACACAGGAACCACTTGAAGATCGAGCTCAGGATTCTCCCGATGCAGATGGAACATATTGGTGAAAACATCTTCAATCGTGGTCTTCTTTACTTTTCGAGACAGGAGACTTTGAGGACGATTTAGAAAGTAACAGCGTTTATGCTCGCTATTTAAGAATTCGATGGGAGACGTTGGGTCAGGCAAACCTAAACCTGCAGTTGATTTTTGCAGAGCAAGTAAATCAGTAATCGACTCGGTTTGCAGAAGGTACATGATTGGCTTCTTTTTATCTATGCCTAATTCAGCTTCGATATTCGCTGGGACACTGTTTACTGAAATAAGCCAACGAATTGGCGAAGTCACCATTTTACGAACAAACGCGCGCACGCTACTCATGTAGTCTTCCTGATATGAACCAATACAGCGCAATAATAACATGAGAATTTAACAATGCTGCAATTCCTTTTATTACGGATTGATAGTCATAAGCATCTGTTGTTCATAGGATAGTTTTTACACAAATGTTGATTTGATCGTTGCCATTTGCCTTTTCCTGTATATACTTACATCTAACTGTATAGAAAAACAGGCTGTTTATGCGTCCACTAACTCCCAGGCAACAAGAAGTACTCGACCTTATTAAAAGTACAATGATTGATACGGGCATGCCGCCCACTCGTGCTGAAATTGCGCGTCACTTAGGTTTCAAGTCGGCGAATGCCGCTGAGGAGCATTTGAAAGCCCTCGCTAAGAAAGGAGTGATTGATATTATTCCTGGCACGTCGCGTGGTATTAAACTGAATTGTGCTCTAGATGACGAGGCTGATGAAGGTTTACCTCTGATCGGCCGAGTAGCTGCAGGGGAACCGATTTTGGCAACAGAGCATGTAGAATGTCATTATAAAATCGATCCCGATCTATTCAAACCAAACGCTGATTTTTTGCTTAGAGTTCATGGCATGAGTATGAAGGACATTGGAATTATGGACGGTGATATTTTGGCGGTGCATCGCACCACTGATGTTCATAACGGGCAAGTTGTCGTCGCTCGAGTTGACGAAGACGTTACGGTTAAACGCTTTGAAAAACGAGGTAGCCAGGTTCTGCTACATGCAGAAAATGACGCGTTCGCGCCTATTAAAGTCGATTTAGCCTCACAGCCTTTTAATATTGAAGGTATTGCAGTTGGCGTCATTCGTAATTCAGATTGGATGTAGCGTCAAATAGAATAGGGCTAGTTATAGCTTATTAAAAACTTAAGACGGCCGCTTTATGAGCGGCTTTTTTGTGTCGTATTTTCCCCCAAACGTTAGCTTCACAGTAAAAACTTCAATTTCACATAATGTTTAAGTTCTGCAGCGCTATATCGAACCACCGATGTCTAATCCCGTTAAAAATAGACGACTTCAGTGTGATTAATTTAGCCGAAACGTATAAGAACTTCTAAAAGATCATAAAAAGCGTCGTACAAATTTTAATCATTACCGACATATTCAATCTAATTTCAAGAAAACACTAGACTATGCAGGTACTTTGTTTAATCATTAGACATTGATTTACATCAAAATAACAAATTAAACAGAATCTTCACATCAGAGCGTAAAAATTCACAATCTGAAGAAGATTGGAAAGGAGTAGCAGAGTGAATCGAGTAACTTCATTGCTTATTGGCGCGTTATTAGCGTTTAGCAATTCAGCAATAGCCTCAACGGCTGCAGAACGGTCTGACCTAAATCTACGTCAAGGTGTAAGCGACATCAGCTTAGAAGTGTATGACTTACACATGCTGATGTTTTGGATATGCGTTGTTATTGGTGCCGTCGTATTTGGTGTAATGTTTTATTCGATGGTCATGCACCGTAAATCTACCGGAGCCAAGCCAGCTAATTTTCATGAAAACGTGAAAGTAGAAGTGCTGTGGACGGTTATTCCTTTTGTTATTCTTATTGCGATGGCGTGGCCAGCCGCTACAACTCTCATTGCAATGGAAGATACTAGCGAGGCTGATGTCACCATAATAGTGACGGGATCGCAGTGGAAATGGCACTACAAATACAAAGACAATCCAGATGTTGAATTCTTTTCTTTACTTGCCACTCAGAGAGAGCAAATTAACAACAAATTCACGAAGGGCGAAAACTATCTATTAGAAGTAGATAGACCTCTCGTCATTCCGACAGGTAAGAAAGTTCGCTTCTTGATCACTTCAGATGATGTTATCCATTCTTGGTGGGTTCCAGATTTCGCGATCAAAAAAGACGCCAACCCTGGTTTCATCAATGAAGCATGGACCAATGTTAATGAGCCCGGTATCTACCGCGGCCAATGCGCAGAGCTATGCGGACAAGACCACGGCTTTATGCCTGTCGTTGTAATTGCTAAAGACCCTGCTGAATATGAAGCATGGCTGCAGGCAGAAGAAGCAACTGCGATGCGGGCAAAAGAAGAGGAGCAGCGTTTGCTTTCCATGAACATGAGTATGGAGGAGCTAATGACACAGGGTAAGAAAATATATGACACTGCCTGTGTTGCTTGTCATCAAGCAAACGGCGGAGGCTTACCACCTATGTTCCCAGCTCTAAAAGGCAGCAAGGTTGCTTTAGAAAAACAAAATATTCCGTTACATATAAGTATGATCATCAACGGTAAAAATAACATGCCGGCGTTTGGTAAGCAGTTATCTATGTCTGAAATAGCCGCAGTCGTTACTTATGAGCGAAATGCTTGGGGTAATAACACGGGCGACATGGTGCAAGCCAAAGATGTTAACGCAATAATTAACGGTAAATAGGAGGTCATCAACATGAATACCGAAACCGTAAACGAAACAAATGATTCACATGATGGCCACGACGCCCATCACGAACATCACATACCCAAAGGCGTTTTAAGATGGCTATTCACCACTAACCATAAAGATATTGGCACACTCTATCTTTGGTTTGCCTTCATCATGTTTTTGATTGGCGGTGCAATGGCAATGGTCATTCGCGCGGAGTTGTTTCAACCAGGCCTGCAAATCGTAGAGCCACATTTCTTTAACCAAATGACCACAGTACACGGTCTCATTATGGTATTTGGTGCGGTTATGCCAGCCTTTACGGGCTTGGCGAACTGGCTCGTGCCAATGATGATTGGTGCGCCTGATATGGCATTACCAAGAATGAATAACTGGAGTTTTTGGATCCTACCATTTGCTTTCCTTATTCTACTTTCTTCCTTATTTATGGATGGCGGTGGCCCAGCATTTGGTTGGACTTTCTATGCTCCTCTATCAACACAATACAGTGGCGACAGCACCGCTTTGTTCGTGTTTTCCGTTCACATCATGGGTATTTCATCCATCATGGGCGCAATTAACGTGGTTGTGACCATATTAAATATGCGCGCACCAGGTATGACCTATATGAAAATGCCTTTGTTCGTATGGACTTGGTTGATTACGGCCTTCCTACTTATCGCGGTTATGCCTGTGCTAGCAGGCGCGGTAACGATGGTTCTGACTGATAAGTTTTTCGGTACCAGTTTCTTTGATGCCGCAGGTGGTGGTGACCCCGTTATGTTCCAGCATATATTTTGGTTCTTCGGGCACCCTGAAGTTTACATAATGATTTTGCCTGCCTTCGGCATTATCTCGGCTATTGTTCCTACCTTCTCGCGTAAAAAGCTATTTGGCTATGCGTCTATGGTTTATGCAACGGCATCTATTGCTTTGTTGTCGTTCATCGTTTGGGCGCACCACATGTTTACAACCGGCATGCCGGTGGCAGCTGAGATGTTCTTTATGTTTGCGACCATGCTAATTTCCGTACCGACAGGTGTGAAAGTGTTTAACTGGGTAGCCACAATGTGGCGCGGGTCTTTAACCTTTGAAGTGCCGATGATGTTCGCTATCGCCTTTATCGTGTTATTTACTATTGGTGGTTTATCAGGCCTGATGCTGGCAATCACACCAGTGGATTTCCAATACCATGATACTTACTTCGTGGTTGCTCACTTCCACTATGTACTCGTTACTGGCGCTGTGTTCTCCATTATGGCCGCTGTTTATTACTGGTTGCCAAAATGGACCGGTAAAATGTTTGATATCACATTAGCTAAATGGCATTTCTGGTGTTCATTGATTTCAGTAAACGTTCTATTTTTCCCTATGCATTTTGTTGGACTAGCTGGCATGCCTCGTCGTATTCCTGACTACGCACTTCAGTTTGCAGACTTTAACAAATGGATAAGCATCGGTGGTTTTGCCTTCGGTCTGTCTCAATTGATTTTCTTGGTGCTTATTATCAAAGCGTGCAGAAAAATAGGTGAACCAGTGTCTGACCAAGTTTGGGAAGGTGCTGAAGGCTTGGAGTGGGAAATTCCATCACCAGCGCCTTATCACACTTTTGAAACACCACCGGTTATAAGATAAAAAGAGGATAGTGTAAGTATGTCTGAACTACCTGGTTCTACAGACAAAACTGAAAAAGCCGATGTTTCGCCAGAGAGTGGGCGAGCGTCGGAAACTCAGATACCAAAAACCCGCGCGGAGACGGCAGCGGAAAATGCAAAAACCGTGAGAACACTGGTATTTGTCGTGATTGGTATGTTGGGGTTCAGCTTTGCGTTAGTGCCTTTATATGATGTTTTTTGCGACCTTACGGGCATAAACGGCAAGACATCAAATGAGGCAGCTGTTTATGAATCAGTGATAATAGATGAATCTCGAACCATTAAAGTTGAATTTATAACACGGACGCATTCCGGTATGCCTTGGGAATTTAGAGCCCAAACTGTAGAAGTTGAGGTGCATCCGGGCGAAATGAGTGAAGTCGCTTTTTATGTTCGAAATCCAACAGACCGAGACATCATTGCTCAAGCTATACCGTCTGTGTCTCCAGGCACGGCCGCCTTGTTTGTGAATAAGACAGAATGTTTCTGTTTCAAGCATCAACCGCTCAAAGCGGGTGAAGAAGCCTTAATGCCAATGAAGTTTTACGTTGACCCACAGCTTCCAAAAGATATTACCGTTTTTACATTGCAGTACACGCTTTACGACATATCTGCAAAAGTACAACCCGCTGTTGACGTTGCCATGAACAACAGCTAATGGAGAATAAAATGGCCCAAGAACAATACGAAAAATATTATGTCCCTGAACAAAGTATCTGGCCCATTGTTGGTGCGGTTGCTTTGTTTTTAATTGCTGTTGGTGCAGGTAACTTTGTAATCGAAAGCACTCGCGATAAAACTGGCTATGGCTTTTATATCCTAATGGCGGGCATTGCCCTCCTTCTCATTATGATTACAGGCTGGTTTAAAAATCAAATTGATGAATCTATGAGTGGACTTTACAGTGCACAGCTAGGGCGCTCTTATCGACAAGGGATGGCGTGGTTTATATTTTCTGAAGTAATGTTTTTTATGGCATTCTTTGGTGCGCTATTTTACGCAAGAACGATTAGTATTCCTTGGTTAGGCGGTGCATCTAATAACGCGAGTACAAATGAAGTGTTATGGAATGGTTTTCAGGCTACCTGGCCCCTGTTAACCACACCTGCAGACGCTATTTCAACGGGTGAACCATCGACTCAAGCGATGCCTTGGACTGGCTTGCCTCTAATAAACACTGCATTGTTATTAGCCTCATCTGTTACCCTGCATTATGCACATGTAGGTTTAGAAAAAGTGAAACGTACTCAACTTATAAGCTTGTTAAGCCTTACTATTTTGCTCGGTGCAATATTTTTAGTCTTGCAAGTACAAGAATACGTTCACGCGTATCGTGATCTTGGACTCACTTTGGATTCGGGTGTTTATGGAAATACCTTCTTTTTATTAACGGGCTTCCATGGAATGCACGTTACTTTAGGTACTATCATTCTTATTGTACTATTGGGTCGATGTTTGAAAGGGCACTTTACACCAAAAGAACATTTTGCGTTTCAAGCCGGTAGCTGGTATTGGCACTTTGTTGACGTGGTTTGGGTTATGCTATTCTTCTTCGTTTACATATTGTAGAGACGAAAAAAGCCATCTCAGAAGAGGTGGCTTTTACATTTAAGCTCTAAGAATTGTTATTTATTGAAAGTAAGCAAATAAGCTAGTGAGGCGTTGGGTTGGGTTGAATAATACCCGTTGCCACTGCAATAAGGATGATTCCTATAATCACAGCAGATGCAAGCACTCGTCTACCGATATACTTACTCATATTTTGGTTTTGGTCATTTTTCAGCATGACCATCATGGCTTGAAAGAGGCTAAAAACCATGAATACGAGTAGTCCGCCAATAACTAATTTTACGAATAACACTTGCACGCTCCTGATGTATTAGTTCACTCTGTAATAGAGTTTAAAAGGATTTGGAAAGGTCATTATACAAATATGTGGATTCGAAAACTCCCTCTACTGCCTACCATAGTCACTTTGTTGTGCGTTGTCATCATGTTTGGTTTGGGTATATGGCAGTTAGAACGAAAAACCCAGAAAGATATTCGCTTAATGCAAATTGAGGAGCGGCAGTCCAACAGGCCATATAAGCTTGAAGAACTGTTGTTTGATCGTGGCGTAAATATTGGCAGCAACAACGATACCAACAATAATACCTCGGATAGCAAAAATTTAGATATTCAGGACTTTCCGGTGAGCTTTGTAGGCACTGCGCAAATGGAAAACTTATTTTTTATCGACAATAAAATAGTGTCAGGTAGAACGGGTTATCAAGTCGTGGTCCCAGTAGCGACTTTGGATAAGGATATCGTACTTGCCAATTTGGGTTGGCTTCGGGGCAATGGCATTCGCGGCCAATTACCTTTGATATCGGATAATCTAAGATCTGAACTTACAGAGCGTTCTATGCAATTTACTGGTGTGGTGAGCTACCCGTCTATCAATGCAATGGTGTCTGAAACCAATACGGCATTTGGTCAATTCCCAGCGTTATTGCAGCAAACGGACATGGCACAAATGAAACAGCATCTGCGTGCAGCCGGACTGCTTAGTCAGGGCAAACTTTACCCTTTTATTGTCAATCTAACACCTGATGAAAGTTCTGAATTCATACGCAACTGGCAGCCCGTGGTAATGAGCCCAGAAAAACACTTGGGTTATGCTGTGCAGTGGTTCGGCCTTGGTATTGCCGCGTTGACTATATATCTCCTCAGCTTGATGAAGCTATTTCAAACTAAAAATAATAAAGAGAATTAACATGCAGCAAAAATCTAAAAAACTGACCGCGTTGGCACTTATCCTTGTTTTTACCCTTCCCGTTATACTTGCCAAGCTCGCACTAGACAATGAGTGGTTCAATAAAGGCTCAACCAATAAAGGGCAATTGTTAAATCCAATTATTGAAGCTGGAGACTTGTTCTTAGTAGAAGGTGAGGAACCGCATTGGCGCCTAACCTACGTTATTCCTAACGACTGCGATTTCGCTTGTGAAAATGCGATATTCAGTATTAGTCAGGTTCGCACCGCCGTTGGTCGCGAAATGGATAGAGTCGATGCGGTTTTTATTGTGACCGAAAATAGTGACTCGAAGGCAGTTAAAAACTTAGAAGAGAATGATTTTGGCAAGTTGTTAAAAGCAGATGCAAATAATGTTAATAATTTGTTTAAAGAAAGCGGCAATAATGGTATTTTTATCGTAGATACTTTGGGTAATGTGATACTCAAATTTAATAGCACGCTTGATCGTGAACAAGCAATAATGGACAGTCGAGACATTTTGGCGGACCTTCGCAAGTTATTGAAATTGTCTCGAATCGGTTAGAACAGGATACACAAATAATGAAGAAGTTGGTGCTTGCGAGTATCTTTTTAGCACTATTGGTTATTGTCCTTGGCGCATACACTCGCTTAACGGACGCAGGACTTGGTTGTCCAGATTGGCCCGGTTGCTATGGCACATTGTTAGTTCCTCAGTCTGAACAACACGTTGAGCTAGCAAATCAAGCTTTTCCTGAACGACCTGTCGAGGCTGAAAAAGCGTGGAACGAAATGATCCACCGCTACTTCGCAGCCGGCCTAGGGTTTTTCATTCTCGTTATATTTTTTACGTCATTAGTTAAAAAGATGCGTGGTTCGCATGGTCCGGTAAAACTCCCATTTTTACTATTGGTTTTAGTCTGTTTCCAAGGCGCTTTGGGCATGTGGACTGTGACGCTTAATTTGCTTCCCGTTGTGGTTATGGGGCACTTATTGGGCGGCTTCACAGTGTTGTCGTGTTTGTTTTTACTTTATTTACGACTAACCCCTTACCGAATTCCCGGTGGCGATTCACAAATCAGACACTATGCGAAATTTGGCGCGCTTGGTATTGCAATCGTTGTGTGGCAGATAGCCTTGGGCGGCTGGACAAGCGCAAATTATGCATCGCTTGCGTGTACTGAACTGCCTATTTGCGAAGGTGATTGGTTTAGTAATTTAGATATTGCTGGTGCGTTTAGCGTCCCCGTTGCTGAAAATTATGAATTTGGTGTGCATGATTATCAAGAGCGCGCAACTATGCACATAATGCATAGAATTGGCGCAATTGTGACCTTTATTTATTTATGCTGGTTTGCTATTACGCTCTATAAACGTTCATCTTCAGGCTTAATGAAAAGATTAGCGACAACAATGACGCTCGTGCTTGGCGCTCAAGTATTGTTAGGCGTAAGCAACGTTGTTTATAGCTTACCTTTGACAGTGGCTGTGTTGCATAACGCGGTTGCCGCTTGTTTATTACTCGTCATGGTTCTTATCACCTACACAATGTATCGGAAATACTAACGTGAATGAGTCTACTGTATTCAATTTTTTAAGGAGAAGCGCATGAGCCAACAAGCTATTGCTTCAAAGTCCATTCGCAGTCAAGCTACATGGCGAGACTATTATGAAATGACCAAGCCACGTGTGGTTATGCTGTTATTGCTGACAGCGCTAGTTGGCATGTGCCTTGCCACAGAAACGTGGATTGATCCGCAAGTGCTGGTTTTTGGCATGTTAGGCATTGGTTTACTGTCTTCTTCTGCTGCCGTCATTAATCATGTGGTTGATTATAAAATTGACAGCTTGATGGCTCGAACGTTTAACCGCCCTGTTGCCACAGGTAAAGTGTCGCCAAAACGTGCGCTTATTTTCGCCTTCGTTATTGGTGCGATGGGTTTTGTTTTCTTAGCACTCTTTGTGAACATGCTTACGGCCTGGCTAACGTTAGCTAGCCTTGTCGGATATGCCGTCATTTATACTTCTTACCTTAAACGCGCGACACCACAAAATATCGTGATTGGTGGTTTAGCTGGTGCGGCGCCTCCCTTGTTAGGTTGGACTGCGGTAACTGGCGATATTCATGCCTATGCACTATTGTTGGTGCTCATTGTATTCACTTGGACACCCCCGCATTTTTGGGCTTTAGCCATTCACCGCGAAAAAGATTATGCTAAAGCTGAAATTCCAATGCTGCCGGTAACGCATGGCATTGATTTCACCAAAACCTGCGTGTTGTTGTATACCGTTTTACTATGCTTAGTGTGTGCATTGCCTTATTTGGTTGATATGAGCGGATTGATTTATCTCTTTGGTTCTACCATATTGAATGCTGGTTTCATGTATTACGCTATCAAGCTCAAATACAACCCAACGTCTACTACTGCAATGGATACATTTAAGTATTCGATATACCATCTCATGATTCTATTCGTGGTATTGCTGGCCGATCACTACGTTCCTTTGTAAACTATCCTGCGAATATAAGGTCTATGCAAATAGGCCTTTTCTTTTCCTCAAATGAGAATTTATCGATATGAATCAAAATAAGTGGGTGGGTGTTGTTGCCGTCGTTTCTCTGATCCTCGGAATTTACTTGGCAATCACCATCGCGCCGCCCGATATTAGCAAAAAGCCACTCAGCGAACAGACTGAATTCATGAGCTGGTATCCCCAGGCGCGCGCTCTGAACGGCTTTGTACTCACAAACCACAACAACCAAACAATGACTAACGCCGAGCTCAAGGGAAAATGGACCTTGGCGTTCGTCGGCTACACGTTTTGTCCCGATATTTGCCCAGTTACACTTGCTGAAATAAACAAAATTTACCCTGAGCTTGCACAACAGGCTTCATCAACACCCTTGCAAGTTTGGTTCTTATCGGTAGATCCGAGAAGAGACACAACCGAACGTTTGAATGAATACATTCAATACTTCAATGAAGATTTTATTGCAAGCACCGGCCCTCACGACCAGTTGTTCCCGCTGGTTCGCAGTATGGGTATGATGTACGCCATGAGCGATGATATGAGCAACCCAAATTATCTTGTTGACCACAGCGCATCAATCGTAGTGATCAATCCCGACGGTAATGTGGTTGGCCGATTTAAGCCAAAGCAAGAGTTGGGCAAGCTTTCCATTAGTGATATGGACGAATTGAAGGTAGATGTTCCTATATTGTTGAAGCAAGGCTAAAAGGAAAAGTGTAGTTGGATATTCAGCGTGGTGACCTATCGCAGTCTGCTACTATCGCTCAACTCATATACGCATCTGAACCCACGCTGCTGAGTTTTTTGTTTGGAGGCGTAACGCAAACCCAAGATTATTTGCAACAGGCTTGCAACCAAGCTCATGGTCAGTTTAGTGCGAATTATCATTGGGTTGCGCTTGAGCATGCAAATGCAGTAGAGGGAATATGCGCCAATTGGCTTTCTGTTATGCCTGCTGAGTTTCAGTCGGGAACAATTTCTTCGCTGCGTGAATTTTTGAGTCCTGAACAAATCATTCATCTCTTGGCTTATAAAGAAAGCGTCGATGCCTGTTTTGTTGCGCCACAGAGCCACCAAGTTTGTCTTGGTCATGTCTCTGTTTCTAGCGCTAGCAAACACAAGGGAATTGCGAGCGCCTTGATTGCTCATACCGTTGAATATACCAAAGAAAGCGCGAAGCGAGAGATTGTGTTAGATGTGGAAGCAACTAACGTTGGTGCAATAAAGTGCTACTTAAAAGCCGGATTTTCCGAATTAAAACACAACAAATTTGAGCCAACGCAGCAAACTTTTATCAGGATGGCTTTGCGCGTCTAACAGCAAAGTGGGGCGTCAAGTCTCATATGCTGGGCATCAGAGTTATTCAGACGCCCCGTAATGCGTTTAATCTAAGTAGGTACCGTCTTCTTTTTGCGTAAAAAATGGAATCGAATACCAATAGAAGCGATCACTCTCTTTTATGCTAGGCGCGGTGCAGTTAACTCTCGTTCTGCCGGGATAAAACGGCTTTTTAATATCGATGCTGAAACCATTATCGGTTTTTGTGATGGGCAGGGAATCACTAGCAAAATAACAGGCAATGCGGTTGAGGCTAATATCATCCTGCAATACGTCAAATTCGATTTTACCGAGTACTTCCTCTATATTCATCGCGTAACGTTCGGGTCTTACTTCAATAACGGGCATAGCTAAGCTGTTGATTTTGTTCAACAAGGTGTCGAGATTGGCGAAGCGCCCAGCCGCTGGGAAACGCGGAAGCGACTGCATATCGCTAAATTGGCCAACGGCTCCTGAGTGCTGTCCAAAACCTACGTAGCCCATTTCTTTAAGCATCGCCTTTACGTCTAGGTCAAACTCACCAAATGGGTATGCTATCCATTTCTTAGAGTATCCCAGTTGTTCACTTAAGGCTTCTTCTGCCATGGTGATGTTTCTCTTAATTCGGGTTATCCAATTGGCCTTATCTTCATTTGGATATCTGTCGAGTAAGTGTAGGTGATCGAGGGTATGGTTGGCGAAGGTAACGCCCTCTTTACTCATTTTTTTCACGTCATCCCAAGATAGCTGCGAATTTAGTATGTTAATTTGAGATGGGTTGATAAAAATAGTGTATTCAAAGCCGTATTTTTTAAGAATGGGATGTCCGTTTTCTAGAATGTTTTTATAGCCATCGTCAAATGTAATCACCACCGCGCGCTCAGGAAGTGGCGTTTTATTTTTAATGCTACTCAATGCCGTTTGTAATGAAACAACTTGATGGTATTCGGCCAAATATGCCATATGTTGCTCAAGTTCTTCTGGTGAAACTGAAGTGCTTCTTGGTGTGTCGCTGCTGACATGATGATACTGCAGAATAACAAAGCTATGCTCGCTACCAGGCGTTGCTTTCATTTTAGCGGACTCAACAGCCTCTTGATTAAGCGCTTTACTCGTTTCGATTTGAAAAGCGTGTGTTGAAAATGATAAGCCAATTATTAGCAGGCACGCTGCTGTCGATGCTAACGTTTGGTGTTTGTTCAAAAAAGTGTTCATTGTTGCTCGCTCCGGTTAATCATTGCTCGCGTAAGATAATGGCGTTACTCTTCTATGCTATCAGCAGTTCAGCGAAGCTAAAAGGTAATTAGTAACATGGCGCAACAAATCCAATCTGGCGGAAGCAAGCCGCAAGTTTGGCACCTCTTATTTTTAGCGTTCCCGTTAATCTTAGCTAATATTACCACCCCCTTGTTAGGCTTGGTGGATACTGCAATTTTAGGTCACATGGATGCGACTCACTATTTGGCTGGCGCATCCATTGGTACCTTAATTCTAACTCAGCTTTACTGGATTTGTGGTTTTCTCAAAATGTCGATTACGGGTTTAAGTGCCCAGGCAGGTCGGGGCAACGTGGAAATTGACGAGCAAAAACGCCGAACAAAGGTATTAGTTCAAGGTGTTTCTTTTGGACTCGTGCTTGGCATCTGTTTCATCGCTCTGCAATCTCCGATCCTGAACGCTGGACTATATTTCGCGCAATCTTCAGAGCTGCTAGCCGAAAGCACGCAGGCCTATTTTGGTGTAAGAATATGGGGTGCTCCTGCAGCACTTGCCAATATGGCTTTAGTGGGGTGGCTAATAGGCCAACAAAAAACGAAGACCGTGCTTATTCTTCAAGTTGCCGTGAACCTTATTAATATCGTATTTAGCCTGTTGTTTGTATTTGTTCTTGGATGGGGAGTGAAGGGAGTTGCTGCGGCGACCGTTGTGGCGGAGTTCGCACTTCTCGGCTTTTCTTTGTTGGCAACAAAAAGCCTAGTAAACATAAGGCTATTTCAAGGCACTTGGCTAAATTGGTTCTCGCTAAAACCGTTGTTAACACTCAATTCTGATATTTTATTTCGTAATTTAGCGCTACAACTTACGCTGGCTTTTATCACATTTAAAGGTGCAAGTATGGGGGCGCAAGTTGCCGCAACTAACGCGATATTGATGCAATTTTTTGCATTGATCGCCTTAGGCTTGGACGGTGTGGCAAACGCAGTTGAGGCTTTGGTTGGCGAGGAGAAGGGTAAAAAAAATGAAACCGCGCTGGCGTATCATGTCAAAGTTGGTTTGTGGTGGTCCAGCTTATTTGCGGTGATTTACACCTTTGTGTTTTGGCAGTTTGGCGCGCAGATTATCCAGCTACTGACAGATCAAGTTGCTTTACAAAAAGTAGCCTCGAGCTACCTTGGTCTCATGGTCCTTATGCCTCTTATTGCGCACTGGTGTTTCTTGTTTGATGGCGTATTTGTTGGTTTAAGCAAAGGCAAAGCAATGCGTGATTCAATGATTCTCAGTGCTGCATTTGGCTTTTTCTTGATCTGGTGGTTTATTTCAGATTTAGGTAATGTTGGTTTGTGGATTGCGCTTCTCAGCTTTCTTGCATTCAGAGGTGGAATTCTGGGTGCTTGGTACTTATTCTTGATGAACAAACCGCAGCAGCGCATATTTGGCGTTCGTAAATTTAATGACGGTGTAAAGTAACAATCTCCAATGATTTAAGCTATTGCATCGTGGGTTGCCTTCAATGAACTAATTGCGCGATTGATTAGTCTTATTGGTTAATCTAGTATCAGCCGAGTGTTTTTTTGACTAGATTTTTAGTTCATTTCGGCTCGTGTTTTGTATTAATGTCTTAAACACTAATAGGCTTTGCAACGCCGGTTTACACTACTGAAAACCCTGTCAGGTTAATCGATAACTTTAGTAAGGATACGCAATGAAATTTAAATTAATGTTCGTGTTTGTTAGCCTGCTTGTATTGAGCGCATGTAGTTCATTACTTAGTCTTAATGGTAATAAAAATACAGTATCTAGCAGTCTTATCGACTTCTTATATCCAGAAGAAAGCAGCCGAAAGGAGCTCTCAGCAGAAATTCCAGTACTCACCTTGCCAGTTAAAGTGGGGCTTGCTTTTGTCCCATCAAAAAACTGGAATCAAAATGGCATTAACAGAAGTAGCCAAGTTGAATTGCTCGAAAAAGTAAAGCAATCGTTTTTACAATACGATTACATAGACAAAATTGAAATAATCCCCAGTGATTATTTGAAAGGCGGTGAAGGTTTTACTACTTTGGAGCAAGTTTCTCGGCTGTATGATGTGGACGTAATGGCCTTGGTCTCATACGACCAAGTGACTCAGTCTCTAGAGAAAAAAGGTGCATTGTTGTATTGGACCATTGTGGGCATGTATCTCATACCCGCGAACGACAATTCGGTGCAAACCTTTGTCGACACAGCAGTTTTTGATGTAAAGAGCAGAAAAATGTTGTTTAGAGCTCCTGGTATCAATAAATTATCAGAAAGTTCTACGGCAATTAAGATTGATGCCGTTTTGGCGGAGAAGTCGATGGAAAGCTACGCCTTAGCTGTAGCCGATATGAGTAAAAATCTTGATATTGAACTCGCTAATTTTAAAACTCGCGTGAAAGAAGATAAAGTTGCTACAGTTGAGCGACGTGAAGGCTATGGCGGAGGGAGCGTGATGTGGCTGACTTTGCTGGTGTTGGGTTCGACTATCGTCTTGAGAAAACGCAAGCAATAAACAAAGATTCAATTCAATTGCGGCTTGATATTCGCTGAGTTTGTTTTGGTATCTTGATGCTCAGGTCGCAATTGCTAAACGTCTAATGTAACTGTTTTTTGCGAGTCTTAACTTTACTGGCCGCTGTTGAGCTCCACTTTGCTTGGTAATAAACGGCAAACAAGTATTTGCACATAGCCGATAATCGAGATAATTGTTCCGCATGTTAAAAACACTAGAGCTATAATCTTTGATGGGTCACTGTATATATTAACGGCTTTGTCAGAAATTCCGTAGTGAATCAATGCGAGTTCTGAATACCACAACGCAACGCCGACCATAAAAATGGCAAAGCCTTTCAAGAACCGCTGCCAGTGCCGTAAAGGCTCTTTGGTTATGTTATTTATCCAGCTTTTCATTTGACGCACACCTCGAACTCAGCATTTGCAATAAACCCCACTAACCTTATCAGGTTAATGAAGTTTATTGCGTATGGCTACTAATATCTAATATGTTTAGTAGTAGGAATGCTCGCCGGCTTCATGCTCAGTCGCGTCTTTCACCGCTGTTATCTCGCCTGCAAACTGCGCTAACATTTGTTTCTCAATGCCGTCTTTTAAAGTAACGTCTACCATAGAGCAGCCGTTGCAACCGCCACCAAACTGCAGCACTGCAGTGCCATTTTCAGTCACTTCAACTAGCGAAACTTTACCACCATGACTTGCAAGCCCAGGGTTAACATCAGTTTCAATCATATAATTGATACGTTCAACCAAGTTTGCATCATCACTCAGTTTTTTCGCTTTGGCATTGGGCGCCTTTAGCGTTAGCTGAGAACCCATTTGGTCGGTAACAAAATCAATTTCTGCTTCTTCTAAATAAGGCGCACTTTCTTGATCGACAACAGCGTTAAAGCCATTAAACGGAAGTGTGACGTCTGTGCTTTCTACGGCTTCTGGTGGGCAATATGAAACGCCGCACTCAGCCGTTGAGGTGCCCGGATTTACGACAAATACGCGGATATTCGTGCCTTCGCCTTGCTGCGATAAAAGCTTACCGAAGTGTGTTTGTGCTGATTCGGATATCTGGATCATAGTGACCTCCCCAAGTGGAATTAAGTTATGGCCGCTATAATAGCAAAATTACCTGAGTAAAACAGTCGGGTATTCGTGTTTTTACAACTATTTTATAATAAATTGGTTTATAGATTAGGAATAGAGGCCTCTTACGTATTAGGATATAGCTTGGCAAATTGTTACTTTATGAAAATACTTTACAAATTCTATGCTTATTTGATTGTCACTGTAGTTTATAAGTATGACAACGAGCAGTACTAAAGGGATAAATATGTTTAATCTGCAATACTTTAAAAGTCGCCGTCTGATGGCCAGCATGCTCATCATGTTTTGTATTTCGCTTCCGATGCATTCATATGCAGAGAGCGACGGCGCGAATGAGATTGTTAGCAGCCAAAAGAATAGCGACATCGATTACCTCCCCAAGGACCAAAATTACGACAGTGCTATACCGCTTCCTGCTGACGTGCTCGGTTATCCGGTCGGCACGTGGCATGTGCGTCATGATCAATTAGTCAACTACATGTATGCGTTAGCTGAAGCATCAGACAGAGTCACGATAAAGGAAATTGGTCGTACTCATGAGCATCGCCCTCTATTACACCTAACGATTACCAGCCCTGCGAATCATGCAAATATTGATCAACTAAAAGCAGAGCACGTTGCAAGAATAGACTCTGGAAAGTCTGCTCCTGCCGACGCCCCGCTAATTATAAACATGGGTTATAGCGTGCATGGTAACGAACCATCAGGTGCAAATGCGTCCATGTTAGTAGCGTATTATTTAGCCGCATCCAACGGTCCAGAAGTGCAGAAGCTGTTAAGTGAAAACATTATTTTACTTGACCCTTCATTGAATCCAGACGGTCTTTCGCGCTTTGCACAATGGGCAAATTCACACAAAGGTAAAACCTTAGTCAGTGACAAATTGCATAGAGAGCACAGAGAGCATTGGCCTTCGGGTAGAACTAACCACTATTGGTTTGACTTGAATCGTGATTGGTTATTACTCACTCACCCAGAAAGTCGTGCTCGTATTGCTCAGTTTCATCAGTGGCGCCCTCATGTATTAACAGACTTCCATGAAATGGGGACGGACAGCACTTACTTTTTCCAACCGGGCATTTCTTCTCGTAAGAACCCATGGACACCAGACACTAACGTGACCTTAACCGCCGCTTTAGGTGACTTTCATGCACAAGCATTAGATGGCCAAAAGCAGCTGTATTTTACGCAAGAAAGCTTTGATGATTTTTACTACGGAAAAGGTTCAACTTACCCAGATGCGCACGGCAGCATTGGTATCCTATTCGAGCAGGCAAGCAGCCGCGGACATTTGCAAGATTCTGTTAATGGTTTATTAAGCTTCCCTGACACGATTCAAAATCAAGTGACAACGTCCCTGTCTACGTTCGCCGGTTCATTAGCTAATAAAAGCGCAATTTTGGCGTATCAAAAGCAGTTTTATTCTGACACCCAAAAGCTGATCAATGATGACAAGATCAGCGCTTTTGTGATCCAAGGGAACTTAGACCAAAGCAGATTTGAACGCGTACAGGAAATTTTAACATCGCACCAAATTGACTTCTCTATTGTGACAAAAAACGCAGATATGGATGGCTTGGAGTTAGCGGCGAATAATGCATTAGTTGTGCCTGTCGATCAAACACAATACCGCCTCATTCGTTCCTTATTTTCTGAACGTCAGCGTTTTACCGACAATACTTTCTATGACGTTTCGAATTGGAACTTGCCTTTGGCGTTTAATTTAAATTATGCGAGCTTGAGCAAGTCAGACATGCGTAAACTATCAACTGAAAAATCAGTTGCACGAAAGGTTGCACAAACAACGCTTGATGCAAATATGTATGCATTCGCCTTCGAATGGCACGATTATGACTCTCCAGCGTTACTGCAGTATTTGTTAACGCATAAAGTACAAGTGAGAGTTGCGGGTGCTGATTTTACCGCTCAGGTTGCGGCTGCTGGTTCAACCTTATCTAGAGACTTCTCTAAAGGTGCAATCGTTGTTCCTATGGCACTAGAACAGCCAAGCAATTTAGTTGATATCTTGTCCGCGAGAGCGAAAGAACTCAATATTGATGTATACAATGTCGCTTCTGGCCTCACGTCCAAAGGAATCGATTTAGGCAGTAGACAATTTGCGCCTGTTGCTTTGCCAAAATTATTATTGATTGGCGGCAAAGGAACATCGCAGTATGAAGTTGGCGAAATTTGGCACTATTTGGATACCCGCTTAGGTTTGCCCGCAACACTGTTGGACTTATCTGATTTAAATGGCAGAGATATTTCGCAATACACGCACATTGTTTTTGCTTCAGGCACTTACACCTCGGTTAATGATGAAACTGCTGCAGCCATGAAAGAGTGGGTGAAAAAGGGTGGAGTGCTAATTGGTCAGAAATCTGCAGTTCGCTGGTTTAGTCAGAAGAAGTGGATTGATAATGAGGTTATCGCAAGCAGTAAGGTAGACGAAGCGTTCAGCACAGATGGTTTAGGTTTTGGTGACAAAGACGCATTAGAGGCTAAGAAATTAATTGCAGGCTCGGTTTATCGTGCTGACGTTGATCTAAGCCATCCTCTAATGTTTGGTTTTGAAGACAGTAAGTTGCCGCTATTTAAAACATCTAATATGGTAATGAAAGCGTCTAATAACCCTTTCAATGAAGTTGCCACTTACCAAGAGAAGCCTCTGGTAGCAGGTTATACCGCTGATGAGCTTCAAAAACTCATTGGTAAAACGACGGCAATTGTCGTTAAGCCTGTCGGTAAAGGAGCGGTAATTGGCTTTGTGGATAATATCCATTTCCGTGGCTATTGGGATGGCACAAACAAGCTTATGGCAAATGGTATATACATGGCGCCGCTTATCAACTAAGACGCTAAACAACAATTTACTATTAGCTCCTTAAGCAAGCACTCTAGTCATTGCATGTTATATACTGCAACTAGGGTGCTTTTTTATTTCTCTTGGTTTATTTTAGTAACGTAATCGCCATCGTCCAAATCGTAATTCTCACCTTCGGATTATGCTTTTTAATTGCTTGGCAGACGGCGTTGATAGTCACTCCAGTGGTAATGACATCGTCTATAAGCGCGATGTGTTGGACACTGATGACCGAATCACATCTAAATGCATTGTCTACATTTGCAATACGTTGCTCTTTATCTAACGTAGACTGCGCTTTAGTATGTTTGACTCGTTGCACAATTGCTTGATTGGGGATAAGTGTCGCTTTGCTTAACCATTCACAGAGCAACTGAGCTTGGTTATATTGCCTTTGCCAATAACGTTTGTTTGATAGCGGCACAGGAACAAGCAGCTGTGGAATATGCTTTGTCTTGCCTGTATCTTGGAAAGCATCGGCGAGTACCTCTAATGTTTCTATACTTGTTTGTGTACCTAGGCGTGAATACACGAAGTGAACAAATAAAGATGTTAGTGCACGAGCCGCAACTGATTTTTGACCGAACTTCATATCTAAGACGAGCTTATTGAGAGGCCAAACGTAATTGTCGATAGCATATAAATGATCGTAATTCGGGGTATCTAAGTTTTTTAATGCAGCAGGATTGCGTAATAAATCCAACGTGGCCGATTGATGTTGACCAAATCCTGTTTCTGCCATTCTATCAAAGCAGTAGCGACAGACGATTGCACAAGAGTATTGGTGGCATAAATAACAGTGTTGGTGCCCAAAGATGCTTTTTACTCGTGGCGTAATTTGCTTGGTAAAGATAGATGAAATGCGCTGCGTTAATCGCGCTAGCTGTGATAGCCTAAATCTCAGCGCAGTGCTTGGCGTATGGTTCATGCTTAATAACTATTATCTCATTCTGAAAATTTCATCCTTATGGATATAAGACTAACATGACTCTCACTTCAAACAATCTGGCCAAAAGCATGGAAATCAAAAGTACGGAAATCAATGTTGGATTTATGCACGGTTGGGGCATGAATTCAGGCGCTTTTACGCAGCTAATTGATAGCCTGAAGGCGCAACTTACTGAGCGTTCTTTAAACGACAAACTATGCTTTAATTTTTACACCATAAGTTTGCCGGGGCATGGAGAAAAGCATGATCTCATGCCTGAACCCTTCGACTTGCATAGCGTCGCAAATGCCATGAGTTCAGAGCTTAAAACAAACACGATTTTGGTCGGGTGGTCGTTAGGCGGTCTGGTAGCGCAATATCTAGCGAGTAAACACCATCCAAATTTGCGTGGTTTGATGACCGTGGCTTCTACACCTAAGTTTCAGATGACTGACGATTGGTATGGCATAAAACCAGATGTTTTAGCCATGTTTATGAGTCAATTAGAACAAAATCATCACAAGACGCTGACACGATTTTTGGCAATTCAAATGATGGGCGTTGCAAATGCGAAAACCTTGATCAAGGAAATCACAAGCGCAATTGATATTTACCCAGCGCCGAATATCAGGGCACTGTCCTGTGGCTTAAAAATTCTGCAAAATGCAGATATTAGGCAAAACCTCAAGGATATAAAAATACCAACGCTGCGCACTTATGGAAGATTGGACAGCCTCGTGCCTTACAAAGCGATTAATGAGATACATCATTTGCAACCAGAAAGCCGACATTTGATATTTAAACATGCGTCCCATGCCCCTTTTCTAACTGACGCGGCTGAGTTTTCGAAACATGTTATCGATTTTGTTTGTGACGTACATACTTTATTTTGATGATTACGCTGCTAAAATAAAATTTAAAAAATTGCTAAAGTAATTCAGAATCATGCCGATAACTTGGATACGGCAAGTTGCATAGCAATGTTTTTTAGTTCATCGCGGTGCAATAAAAGAATTAGAGAAGCAGAAAATGGACACCTGTATCCCTTAGCAAAGAGGTTCTAACAAATGACAAATGGTATTGATACTGGCAATTTATCAAGTGCCTTATATTCTGGCGTTCAGGGCTACAATCAAGGGGCTGAGCAAGTCAGGAAGGCAGCTGTTGATTTGTCATCAGCGAATAATCCGAATCGTGAAAAGCCAATAAATATTAATCAGAGTGCCGTAGAACTAATTTCGGGTAATTTACAGGCGGAAGCCTCAGCGCGCGTGATTAAAACTGCGAATGAAACCTTAGGCACGATTATAGACACCTTTGCCTAAGCCGCAGATTATGCAGTTCACTAACTACTGATAGTTAGTCATTAAAAAGACGAGAAAAGAAAAGAAAAAATGAATATTGTAACGCCTATCCCAAACAGCTTTGGCTATCCTACCAACAGTGTAGGAACGGATAGTGTGCGTCGTGAAAATGTTCTGCGTGAAGCTATTCCTTCGGTAACGCAGGGTGATAAAAGTGCTGCCGAAAAAGGCCTTGGTAACGATGGCGATCGCAATAATCAAACTGCGAATCAAGCAAACTTATTGCAGAACCCCACTTATGAGCGCCCAACAGCAAATCAATCCTTAGCCGAAAACTTTAATGGAGAAGCTAGTAAAGATAACGCGAATGAAGAGAGTGCGGGCAAAGAAAGCGCGGAGTCAAAACAGGAACAACAGCAACAACAAAGCGAAGATAAGAAAGTTGCAGAGCTGAAAGACCGCGATCGCGAGGTGCGCGTGCATGAGCAGGCGCACGCTGCAACGGGGGGGCAGTATGCAGGAGCTCCAACATACGAATATGAAACAGGTCCGGACAATAAACGTTATGCGGTTGGTGGTGAGGTATCAATAGATGTTTCAAATGAGAACACACCAACAGAAACAATCCGTAAAATGCAGCAAGTTAAGGCCGCGGCATTAGCACCTGCAGAACCTTCACCACAAGATTACAAAGTGGCTAGCGATGCAGCTCAAAAAGAGCAAAATGCACGCAGTGAACTAGCCAAGGAGCAAAGCGCGGGTATCTCGTCCGCGTCAGCCGGCGACTCTCCTCAAAGCATTAAAAGTCGAAGTGATGCAAGGGACACTGGCGAAGGCCAACAGGTCTTGAAAGCCAGTCCTAGATTGAGTGAGCAGGCACAGAAAACAGCAGCAGTGGTGAGTGGCTTTTATGCTGGTATATCAATGCAATCAGAAAGCAGTATTAATTTTTCAGTATAATTCCAGATAACATTCAATATGATTTAATACCATTGTTGCAAAGCTCTCCATGTACTATCGAAATATTCCCTAAACAAATCGTCAATGGTGTATTTTAAAATATGCTAGTTAAGTGAATTGATCCCCTATTGTACTGATCTGGAGCTAAATATAAGCGTTCAACAGAAATCCCAGCGATGGCAAGGAATAGCTCTGACACTGTATTGTGCGTTGGCACTTTATGTGGGCTTAGTCACACCTTCTTATTCGCAAAGCGCTGATTCATTGGTGGTGGTTGTTAATTCAAAAAGCTCGACAGGATCATTGTCAAAAAAAGAATTAATAGATATCTATATGGGGCGCTTCAATAAATTTCCGAATGGCGAGTCCGTAATACCCATTGATTTCAGTTCAGGAAATGGTAATCGCGAAGCTTTTTACGAGTTACTGGTGGGTAAAAGCGAGAGAAAAATCAACGCGTATTGGTCGAGACTGCTTTTTTCTGGACGCGCAACGCCACCTCAGAAGGTTGATTCAACCGCTGAAGTAGCTTCTATCATAAAAAATGACACCCATGCACTGGCTTATTTACTAGCGAGTGACGTGCAACCGGGGATGAAAATTGTCTATGAATTTAAATAGTACCCAATTGTACCTTCTCCTTGTTCTCTTATTGGTTAACTTAGGTTTAAGTGAGAATAGTGCAGCACAAGAAGTTGAAGTCAGCGGTTTCGCTACGATAGGCTTGACGCACTCGGCTGGTGATACCGTTAGTTTTAGAAGCTCACTGTTAAACAAAGGAAGAGAGGACTTCTCATTTGCGCCAGATTCTGTACTAGGACTTCAGGCAAACGTGAGATTCTCAGAGAATCTTGATGCGGTTGGACAAATTATCGTGCAAGACCGAACCGACACGAATCTAAACAATTACGTTGAGCTAGCATTTTTACGTTATCAAATAAATCGAAACTGGTCGGCTAAAATAGGTCGCTTCAGTACCAACAGTTACCTTTTCACTGACTACCGCTATGTAGGGCATCTGCTGACTTGGGCTCGACCGCCAGTTGAAATGTATTCTACCGCAGGTTCGCTGGGCAATATGGATGGTTTGCAAACTAGCTATATTCATGATGTCGATTTCGGCGCTATTAAATTTTCTCTCTCATACGGCGAAAGTATACTGCATAATGGCGGCGAAGCCGGCGATGTGAGGGTAGATTATGAAGATTTCACTGTGTTTAACGTTGAGTTTCAAGCTACTGAGTGGCGAATTCACGCTGCTTATTTGTCGGCGAAATTAGATAACTTTGTTTTTCCCGATGCTGATGAATTTGTCTCTGCGATTGCTTTGGTTCCTAGCATATTTAAGCCTTATGCAGAACAAATCCAATTCTCAATTATTCCAGATGGGCGCCGAGTTACCTACGCTTCAATTGGTGGTCAATATACCTTAAATGACGTCGAATTTATCGCTGAATTGTCTGACTACGACGGTGATTGGGGTTTAGCTAGTAGCGCTCGCTCTGGCTATGCAACAGCAAGCTATCGTATTGCCTCTCTTACGCCTTACATGACGCTGGCTTTTTATAATCGGGGTGAACAACCAGAAGTTATTGATTTTGCTGCTGCGCAAGCAGCGCTTCCTAGTCCAGTATATCAGCAACTCTTATTTCTCACTGCTGACTCTAACGAAACTATTCGCGGTGCTTCAATTCAGCAGCGCTCCATTTCGCTTGGTATGAAGTGGGACTTTTCTGATAGTTGGTCGTTCAAAGCTCAGTTTGATCATTATCGAATAGACTCGTTTGGCAGTGGCTTCTTCGGAGAATTAACAGCGCTTACACCTTCAGAGAAATTCACCTATAATGTCGCCAATATTAGCCTGACCACTACTTTTTAAATAGTAGGGAAATCGTCTATGAAGCTGTCGTTAAGAATAAGTTTGGTGATTGGCTTATTGTCTTTGGCAATATCCAGCATATTCGCGAGCTTAAATTACAGCTACCAGCTGCAACAAGTTACCACTCAAAATCAACAGCTTGTGCAACAACTTTCTGATACAGCTAAAGGCACTAGCGCTATTGCTGCCTATTTAGTGGATGAGGAGCTGGGCCAAGATGTTGTTGATGGCTTAGCTAACAACGACCTGATTATGTCAGCGACTATTCGCACTGCAAGTGATGGCATTGTTATTACATCAGGTAAAAGTACCAATGCAATTTCACCCATAAACACGAAGCTTTACAATCCGTTTAGTCCGGAAGAAGTCATTGGCACACTTGAAGTCGTTCCTAATCTTGACTTTATTAAAGCCCAAGCGACGAGTACAAGTTTACAGAACGCATTTTTATTAGTCGGTTTGAGTGTCATAATCGCTGTGGCGGTTGGTTTTTATGTTCGTTCTAAGCTAACTAAACCAATAAAACAGTTGTCTGAAGCCGTTGAAGGTATTGATACTGAGGCGCCTGAGTCTATTCTGCCGATTGATATTGCTTACAAGCAAAAAAATGAAATCTCATCCTTATCAAACAAGACCAATTTATTGATAGCTGCTTTAAAACAGCAGTTTTTATCTGAGAGGCAATTACGCGAAAGTACCGAAGAGTTACAAAGGCGTTTTCGATTGCTGTTCGAACAAGCTACTGCGGGTATAGGTTTGCTTTCAGCGGATGGAAAAATTAACATCGCAAACCCTGCTCTGAGTCAATTGTTTGGAAAGGAGCTTGATGGGCAAGACTTCCCTGCGCTATTTGATTCGCCAGGCGTCATTCAAGATCAAATCAAACTCTTAGTTACCGCAACGGGTGTGTCTCAAACTGACCTTGATGTTGAATTAACAGTTGGTATCGAGAAGCGCTTTTTACACTGTATATTTTCGAGTATTAAAGATGTTCGTAGTGAGTCTCGTGACGATTCAGAACAGCTAGTGGAAGTCATCATTTACGATATTACGCATCGAAAAAAGCGCGAAGAAAAAGCGCGTTATGAAGCGGATCATGATTCCCTTACTGGGCTGCTCAGTCGCAGAGCTGGGCTGGAACGTTTGAGTCAAAAGTTGGGCCGCCAAACCGAAAATGTAATGAATGAAAATCAAAGTGTGTTTGTTTTGATGATGATCGACTTGGATAAGTTTAAACCTGTAAATGATACTTATGGGCATGATGTGGGTGACGTGGTTTTAAAACAAGTTAGCCAGCGAATTATAGCGTCTAGTATTGATGCTAGTGCGGTTAATATACGCTGGGGTGGCGATGAGTTTTTATTAGGCATGAGTTTCAATTTAGGCGACTTGGTAGATGATGCAGAACTGTCTGATCCTGAATCACTTGAGAGTGCGCTAATTGATGCAAACGAAATAAAAAACCAAGTAGAGCGCCTTATCGAAGCTATCTCAGGCGAAGTTGTCATTGATGTCGAGCTATCAGTAAGAGTTGGGGCGAGCGTTGGTGTTGTCATCTTGGCACCGAACAAAGCTGCAGATATTGATAGTTTAATTACCCGCGCCGATGAACTTATGTACCTTACCAAGAAACAAAAAGCTAAACAGTATACTATTGTTAATTATGCTTAACTTTCAACGCAGTTGAATTTTTGAAGTAAGATAGAGCCTTACCCTAGATTTATTGCTTTTTCAGATCAAATACCTGAAAAATCCGCGGTGTTTAACTTAAGATTGAGAGGCTCTGTGAGAAAAGTCATCATTTTTGGAAATTCAGGCTCAGGTAAGTCTACGTTGGCTGCAAAACTTCGCAACCAAGGCCTAGCTCATCTTGATTTGGACGTTTTAGCTTGGCTTCCCACAAGTCCCCCTGAGCGAAGCTCCCTAGAGGACGCACACCATAAAATTCAAACGTTTATCCGAGAAACGGATGAATGGGTCGTGGAAGGCTGTTATTCGGACCTATTAGAGTTAGTAAAACCGTTTGCAAACAAAGCTATATTTATGAATCTGCCGGCTAAACTTTGTATGGAGAATGCCAGCAAGCGGCCATGGGAACCACATAAATATGAATCAAAAGAAGCTCAAGATGAGAATTTAGCAATGTTGTTAGACTGGATCGCTGAGTATACAAGCAGAAAGGATGCTCTTTCATATACAGCCCACAGAGCGCTGTACGATTCCTTCACAGGAGAAAAGACAGAGATTCTTTGCAATCAACACATGTAATCAAGTGCTCTGTTCAGATAGTATCAAAAAGCGATGTTAACAACTTGCTCTCGCAGAACTCAAGTCACGCTACTTTACTTTTTCTAGCATTAATAGCAAACGCGATCAGCGATATTAACGGCATGATTGCTGCGACTATCGCTACGCTGCTCCATCCTCCAGATTCGTATAGCGGGCTGGCGATAAGAGAGCCAAGCGCACCTCCCACAAAGATACTGGTCATGTAAATAGCATTTAAGCGAGCTCTACTCTCTGGCACAAGTTCATATACTGCACGCTGACCTAGCACCATATTTGCCTGGACGGAAAAATCGATTAATACGCCAGTTAATGCCAATATAATTACTGCATGCGGCAGTTCATACAAGGTCGGTAAAAAACACACTACAGCCACTACCTTTGCGACTAGGGATACTTGCTGAGTGTATCCCATATCGGCTAAGCGGCCAGCGATGGGAGCAGCTATCGCGCCCGCGGCACCTACTAATGCAAACACGGCGATTTCAGTTTGTGATAATCCATACTCTCTAGCAAGTACAACAGGGACGCTGGTCCAAAATAGGCTAAAAGAAGCAAACATGAGCGCTTGATAAAAAGCACGCTGACGCAATATTGGTTGACTAACGATAAGCTGCTTCAAGGACTTCAGTAACGCAAAGTAACTGGTTTTATGGCTTGGTTGCCTAATCGGAATTGCAAAATAAATAACCGCTGCAATAAAAACCATACACCCAGCAGCAAAATAAAACACCGCACGCCAACCAAAGTGATCAGCTATCAAGCTCGAAATGGGTCTGGCGAGCAAAATGCCTAACAATAATCCGGCCATAATATTGCCGAGAACTTGCCCGCGTTTTGCATCGGAGGATAAATGCGCCGCTAGCGGGATCAGTACTTGAACAGACACCGAGCTCATTCCCACCGTCAGGCATAAAATCAACATGATACTTGGGGAGTCTGCCAGTGCGGTGGCTATTAGACTTAAAAACGAAACTAACAAGGTGAGCAACATTAGTCGCTTGTTTTCGATTAAATCGGCCAAGGGAACTAAAAAAAACAGTCCTAAGGCATAACCTATTTGCGTTAACGATACGATGAGGCTCGCGCTATGAGTGCTTAGCCCCACATCGGGCGCTAACAATTCAATAATGGGCTGTGCGTAGTAAATATTAGCAACAATTAAGCCGCAACATAGCGCGATAACTGTGACTAATGAATTACTGAGTGGCTGCGATCTGCCTGCTTGGGTGACTTCGACTGTTTGTTGCATGTTCTCTCTAATGTATGAGTTAATCAGCAAGCATCAATAGGTCTCTGATTAAAATAGTGCCTATGCTTACATTATAAGTACGTGTTAAAACTGGTAGCTATACGCCATATTTAAGAAATCCATACCAGGGTTTTTACTATTTAAGCCGCCATTGCTGTAATGCATATATCTGATTGACGCCATTTGCCGCAAATCTTCACCGAAGGATAATGATAAACCGAGCCGGTCCTCAAATTGGTAGTGGGAACCGATATCCTTACCAGCAAATCTGGTGTCATCTACGAGCGACACTCCGATCCCAAACTCCCAACTTAATGGATACTTGTCGGCCACTTGATAGAATACTTTGCTGACTACAGGGCTGAGCGCTAATACATAATTTGTCTGATGTTGATTGTTATCACCGTATTCCCAAAAGTTGATGCTCAACTCCCAATATACGTCTAAAGTGTCGAAGTAAGGGATATTTTTTACTTGATGGACAAGCGGACGGTAAGACAACCTAAGGCCTGATACATCGTCTTCTCCAATCAGTACATCCGCTGCTATTGATTGTTTCCGTGCCTCAGTATTTTGCTTCGCCGCTTGAGCAATTTGTAGTGGTAATAATCCACATATCAACACTGACATTGAGGCGATAAGTAAATAAGATGATAAAAGTTTCATAATTTTCTCGGTTTGAATAATGCCAAACTGAGTTATGGGGCCTTTTCCTTATAATCAAATTGAAAGAAATCGATTGTAATCATCGAAAAAATTCATAAGAGTGCAGGTTTTCAAGGTTATTGCTTGAGCCGAAGTTCCTAAGAAGCAATATCATCAATTAGGCTATACTGTTCTGTTTCCTGATGTCACAGAACTGTCACCCCCTTTAAGCGACTTTACTCGCGCATCTAATTGCAGCGTTGCCCAAGCTTAAGCCTTCGACACTACCGTCGGCATTGCAAGCAAAGTACGTAAGTTCACTGTTCGCTTTCAAACCACTGAATCGCTCGATAATCGAAATCAGCAGTCAAAGTGGGTTTTATTACTTCAAAGTAGGGAGATAAATCAAAATCTCTTGGCGTAAAATGACTAAAGTGGCGTTTGGCAAGCAGCAAATCGTCGCTGAGATGAAGGCTCTTTTTTTGATTCGTTACAAGCAACTTTTCTGCTTCATTTCCTTGCTCAATAATGCAATTCTCTGTATTCAGGTTGATATCAGAGTCTGCAGTCGCACTGGTCTGCATTAGCGCGTCATATTCGTCCTTTTGCATAGGTAAAATAGGATAACGAATTGACTGAAATGCTTGTGCGATTAATGTCGAACAAATCGCTTTTGTTGGGTCACCACTGCCGAAGGCCAGCATTCTGCGGCGAAAACGCTGAGGAATAGGAGGTGTTGGCAGTAAATAACGCATTAAATCGAAGATGTTTTTGGTGTCGTATTGATGTCCTAAACGTTCAATAAGAAAACTCAAAAGTTTGACTGTATCTTCTTTTGTGAGACCAACTGGACGGCAAATACGCAGGTTAAATCCATCATATTTGTTTATAGGCACGGTGATTACACCTTCAATCAAGTCGGCCTCTAAAATAGGCTGCAAGCCAGGTTGCTCACCAATATAAATACACACATGCGACCATGTCGACTGCGTGAGATACTTTATGGCTGAACTAATGCGACTATCGCCTTCAACTAACAAAAGATCGCCAGGGCGAAGATTAGCTTGTAGCTGGTCTTGGCTGAAAACTGAAAAAGTTTTGTAATACGCAGTGGGCTTAGACAGAAACCTAGCTAAGCCATCGCCGATATAGGACATCACTGCGCCCATGCTTATTTTTTCGCTTTATTAAATGCGTCAGCAAACGCATTGCCCATTATCGCGTTTCCAAAACTTTGCTTGGCTGCAGGCTTTTGGCCTCTTGGCGCAGCGGTATTACTTTGCGATTTGGGTTTAGACGAACGCTCCGGCTTTCCTTTCGCTGCATTACTTGATGGCGAAGGCGTGTCGTCCATGCGCATTGATAAGGAAATACGTTTACGCGCGACATCCACTTCCATCACTTTTACTTTTACTACGTCGCCGGTTTTCACTACTTCACGAGGGTCACTAATGAAGGTGTTTGTCATTGATGAAATATGAACTAGTCCATCTTGATGCACACCGATATCCACGAAGGCACCAAAATTAGCTACGTTACTAACAACACCTTCTAAGATCATTCCTTCCTTGAGGTCCTTCATGGTCTCAACGCCCTCTTTAAAGCTGGCGGTTTTAAACTCTGGGCGTGGGTCACGTCCTGGTTTATCCAGTTCTTTTAAGATGTCTTTAAGCGTTGGTAAGCCAAATTCGGCAGTCACAAAGTCTTCAGGATTAAGCTGCTTTAAAAGCTCTGTGTTACCAACGATATCATTCACCGCAACATTGGCTTTGGATGCAATAATATCAACAACTGGGTAAGCCTCAGGGTGAACTGATGATGCATCTAGTGCATTCTTGCCATTCATTACCCTAAGGAAACCAGCAGCTTGCTCATATGCTTTAGGCCCTAATCGTTCAACCTTTTTCAGCGCTTTTCGATCAACAAACGCACCGTTGGTATCGCGAAACATAACAATATTGTTTGCTAGGGTTTTGTTCAAACCAGACACGTGTGACAACAATGCTGGGCTTGCTGTGTTGAGGTCAACGCCTACAGCGTTTACACAATCTTCAATGACCGTGTCCAAGGATTTTCCTAGCTGACTTTGGCTAACGTCATGTTGATATTGGCCTACACCAATCGCTTTTGGCTCAATTTTCACAAGCTCTGCCAATGGGTCCTGCAGCCGACGAGCAATGGAAACAGCGCCGCGCAATGACACATCCATGCCAGGTAATTCGTTAGAGGCAAGTTCAGACGCTGAGTAAACTGATGCGCCAGCTTCACTGATTACGATGCGCTGTACGTTCAATTCTGGTTCGGCTTTCATCATTTCGCCAACCAGTTTATCCGTTTCACGTGAGCCCGTGCCGTTGCCTATGCTGATTAAATCCACTTTATGCTGCTTGCATAACATAGCTAAGGTGCGCTTAGACTTATCCCACTGATTTTGTGGCGCGTGAGGGAAGAAGGTTGTGGTGTGTATGACTTTGCCTGTTGCATCAACAATAGCAAGTTTCACACCTGTGCGAATGCCGGGATCTAGTCCCATTGTGACCTTTGGACCTGCGGGTGCAGCCATCAATAAATCGTTGAGGTTTTTCGCAAATACGCTTATTGCTTCTGTTTCAGCCTGTTCACGTAAAGTGCCGAACAGTTCTGTTTCCATGTGCAAAAGAATTTTGATTTTCCACGTCCACTGAACGACTGAGCTAAGCCACTTATCGCGTGCGGAGTCGGTCAGGCGTAAATTTAACGATTGTTCTATCAAGTCTTCGCCATGCGAGCGACGAGTGCCTTCTTCTTGCTGAGGGTCGGCATCGATATTTATTTGCAGAATGCCTTCATTACGGCCTCTAAACATGGCGAGTGCGCGGTGTGATGGAATTTTTGCGTATTTCTCTGTGTAGTCAAAATAGTCTTTATATTTTTGACCTTCTGTTTCTTTGCCCGGAGCGACAACACTCTTCACATGCGCGTTGCGAATGAGATATTGACGAACGCTTTGCAGTAAATCGGCATTTTCCGAAAAACGCTCCATCAAAATAAATTTAGCGCCATCCAGTGCTGCTTTGGCATCAGCAACATTATTCTCGGCGTTAATATACTGTTCTGCTAGTGTTTCCGGTTGTGCATCTGAATTCGTGTAAAGTTCATCTGCGAGCGGCTCTAAACCAGCTTCAATGGCTATTTGGCCTTTAGTACGTCTGCGTGGTTTATACGGTAAATATAAATCTTCAAGCGTGGTTTTGTTGTCTGCTGCAAGCAATTTTGCTTTCAATCCATCTTCTAGCTTGCCCTGTTCGTCAATCGATTTAAGAATGACTTTGCGACGTGCTTCTAACTCACGCAAATAACCCAAACGTTGTTCTAAGTTACGTAGTTGAGTGTCGTCTAGCCCTTGCGTTGCCTCTTTGCGGTAACGAGCAATAAAAGGTACGGTAGACCCCTCGTCTAATAGAGCCACAGCGGCTTGAATTTGTTTTGGCGACGCGTTTAACTCGGAAGCAATTTTCTCGATGATCATGAACAACTCAATAATTGAAATAGACGATTTGATTAAATAAGGCGCTCTGCATACTTACTTGTCACTCGTATTGAAATAAATGCTTCGTCGGCAGCCAACACTATTATAGCTAGCACACACTGGCTATCTTGCTGGAGCTGATTTTGCATTAGCTAGTGATACGTTGCGAAGCACAGAGGCTTACTGTTTATGAGCGTGATTATAGCATTCAGTGATAGCGGTTAAAGTACTTTATGCATTAATATGTAGTAATAGAAATTAACACTCGTTTACTTTGGATAACTATTTGAAAACTAAACTGATCACACGCGAAGGTTACACAAAGCTAAAAGATGAGCATGATTACCTTTGGTACACCAAGCGACCAGAAATTACTAAAATTGTCACGTGGGCGGCTAGTTTGGGCGACCGCTCCGAAAATGCAGATTACACGTTTAACAAACGGGTGTTGAGGCAAATTGATCGCCGTGTACGATTTTTACGAAAGCTATTGCCTGAATTATCAATAGTGGAATACCGCCCAGAACAAGCAGGTAAGGTGTTTTTTGGCGCTTGGGTAGAAATAGAAAATGAGGCAGGCGATTCGAAGCGCTTCAGGATTGTTGGACCAGAAGAAATTTATGGGGATGTGAAGGACTATATTTCTATCGACTCTCCAATGGCCAGAGCATTGTTAAAAAAGGAGGTAGACGACTCTTTTACAGTAAAAACGCCAAGCGGCACAAGCGAATGGTACGTCAATTCGATTGAGTATCAGCAAAACTAATTCCCCAAGCGGCTAATCCCCAAAGTGCCCGATACACTAAAAAACATAAAGTGCAAAAAGAGAAAATACTACAAAAATATCGGAATATTTTTCAAAACCCAACTGCGGTATGAGTTTTTTATTTATACTTTTCAGCTGCTTAGTTTTTGGCATGTTAATAGCATCACTAAAAGTGAACTTCAATCAAAGGAGAGAATTATGAAACGTTCATTAATTGCATTAACTTTATTAACTGGTTTAAGCACATCAGCTATGGCAGCAACAAATAGCTGGGAAAAGGAAGCGATGGATGCTTGGATAGATGGTAAAGCGGAAGCTACTCTGTTATTTAACGGTAACTTGAATTCATTTGACATCAACACTGACGTTAAAATGGGTACGGTAACATTGACCGGTAGCGTAGAAAACGATATTGAAAAAGAATTAGCCGAAGAGTTGGTGTTAGGCATCAAAGGGGTGAAAACGGTCGATAATCAATTGACTGTATTAAACATGGACATGGACGCGAAATCTGAGAAAGCGTCACAGTTCACTGATGCAAAAATCAGTACGGTAATCACTAGCCGCTTGTTGTTTGATTCCGAAGTGTCTGGTCTGAAAATTGATGTAGACGTGGACAACCGTAAGGTCACCTTGAACGGCACCGTGGCGACTGCAGCAGAACGAGATTTAGCAATAAATATCGCCAAAAACACGAAAGATGTGGATTCGGTGATGAGTAAGCTAGTTATCAAAAAAGCTGAAAAGTAAGACTTATTAAGAAGGGTCAGGGCGCATCCGCTAGCGCCCAATTGACTACTCTTATTATTGAGAGTGACGCCGAGGCACTATTGCTTCGGCGTTTTTTTTGGTAAGACTTATCCCTTTATTTTTCGTTATTTTTGATACGTTATCTTCCCACCGACGATGGTCATCACATTTTCTGACCTTAAGATATCGGCTTCTGGAACGCTAAGCCAATCTCGATCAAATATTGTAAAGTCTGCATATTTACCAACTTCTACAGACCCACGAATATCCTCTTGAAATGCGCCATAAGCAGGCCAAATGGTAAACATTTTAAGCGCGGTTTCACGGTTTACCGCAAGCTCGGGATGCCAACCTTCGCCGGCAGTACCATCAAGCCTTTTACGACTGATAGCGGCGTAAAATTCAATCCGAGGATCACCAAGTTCTACTGGTGCATCAGACCCACCTAGTATCATTAAACCGCGATCAACCAATTGCTGCCACGGGTATGCGTAAGCAAGACGGTCAGGGCCAAGTCTATCTGGTGCAAAGTTGAGATCGCCTATTCCGTGGCTTGGCTGCATAGATGGTAAAACCCCAAGACTCACCAGTCTTTCCTGGTCTTGTGCGGGGATAATTTGTGCGTGCTCGAGTCTCCATCTCGGCTCAGCCACCGCCCATTCGGATTTTGGCACAGCATTGAACGCTTCCTCATACCAATTTAAAAGAGATCTTACTGCTCGATCCCCAATCACATGGGTCTCTATCTGGATACCTTTGCGCAATGCTTCACGTAAAATAGGGTCAAGCTCCTCCTTCGTGGTGCGATTCATAAAACCATTATGATCAGCGTCTGCATAATTTTCCAAAAGAGCTGCGCCTCGCGAACCCAGCGTACCGTCGATATAAACCTTAATACCGCGTAACTCAAACATGTTGTCGGCTGTTGCTTCAGGGCCACGCTCCAGCATTGTGGCCGCTTCTGCAACATTTGCTGCTGCGTAAATTCGGGTGGACATATTTCCTTCGGCGTGGATCTCCTTCATGATGTCGACGTTAACGTAAGGCATTCCGGCGTCTTGAGTATTCGTCCAACCAAGCTTAGCGTTTTCATACATACCTTGTACAAGGCTGTCTTTTTTATATGCACGTGTTTTTGCTGGGATGATATCTCGAAAAATATCCATTGCGGTCGCTAGAATATAGCCGTTAGGGTTGCCGTCTGCATCACGCTCAAATTTACCGCCAAGTGGGTCAGGGGAATCTTTGTTAATACCAGCAAGTTCCAGTGCTTTTGAATTGACCAGCGCTGAAACACCGTCCGCACGAGGCATAAATAGCGGTTTATTAGCTGTAAATGGATCAACGTCTTGTTTGCTAAGAAATCTTTTTTCATCCGTCCATTCTCGTTCAATCCAACCGCGCCCTTGCACCCATTCATTTGCAGGTACACCTTCTGAAAACGCTTTAATGGCAGCAACCGTTTCTGCTAGGGTAGCGATACCAAAAAGGCTTAATGTTTTTGGACGCTGACCAACACCTTCCACGTGCTGGTGACTGTCGGTAAAGCCTGCATATACATACTTTTCGTTCATATCTATTATTTTGGCATCACCGCACATATATTGGGCTGCATCGGCGTTTGACCCGACAAATATAATTTTGTCACCAAGCACTGCTGTGGCTTCAGCAGTCCATTGAGCCTCGTTCGCGGTATAAATTTTAGTGTTATGAATAACCATATCCGCGCTAATGCACTCTGCTGACATTGCAGCTTCAGGCATTTCCCCCTTGCTGCACGACAACAACATCAAGCTAAGCCCCAACGCACCTAATATTTTAGAATTATTTTGAGTAAACAAATTTTCCTCACACCCCCATATTTTTAAATAACAATAATCGGATATAAAAAACATGCAACTAGAAATAAGCCGCTAGCAGATTAAAATCCTCATAATTTGAGACACAAACGGTGGAACGGGCAACTGAGGATTTGGACACATTGAATGTCCAAATAGAGCTTGTGTTCGTTATTGGTGCAATTGCGATATAGCAGTGCATTTAACTTGGTTCAACATAATTAAGCCAAGCTCTAAGATTCTTTAAGATATTGATTTGTAGACTATAAATAAATGTTGAAACCTTGGCAAAAATCATGCTTCTGTACATACCTAAGCCCTTCATTTTTGTGGATACATCATTTGCAATGAGGTCTTCGATTTAAAATATAACATTATTGACCATACATTTAGCTTGGCAGTCTGCAATGGCTTTTCGGCTTATTAGTAAAATAAATGGAGAAAAACGTGAAAATAAAAAACGTGAAAGTAAATTGCCATAAAAAAAATAAGTTTAGCAAAAAGACCGCGATTGCTATGGCGATCTCATTACCATTGATGACAACAACGTCAATTCAATCATTCGCACAAGAACAACAAGCAGAAGATACCGTAGAGAAAGTTATCGTCACCGGTACTCGAATGATGAATCGTTCTGCCGCTGACTCTCCCGTTCCTGTTGATATCATTAGCGGCGATGAATTTCGCCAGAACTCTTCTGCGGATGTTCAAGATATGTTGCGTACCGCGGTGCCTTCATTCAACGTGAATAGTCAACCAATCAGTGATGCTGCAACGATTGTAAGGCCGGCAAATTTACGTGGACTTTCTCCAGATAACGTATTGGTATTAGTAAATGGCAAGCGTCGCCACAGAGGCTCAATAATTTCATTCCTTGGCGGCGGTATTTCTGATGGTGCGCAAGGGGTAGATATTTCTGCAATTCCATCAATGGCGTTGAAACAGGTTGAAGTTTTACGAGATGGTGCGTCTTCACAATATGGCTCAGACGCGATCGCCGGTGTACTTAACTTTATTCTCAAAGACGAGTCAGAGGGTTTTGAAGTCGTCGCCCGCTATGGTTCGACTTATGAAGGTGACGGAGATAACTATACTATTGCGGCAAATGCAGGATTACCGCTTGGTGATTCTGGTTTTCTAAACCTTACCGCAGAAATAAAAGACGTTGAAGGTACTGTCAGGTCAGTTGTCAGAAGCGATGTTGCCGGTATGATTGAAGGTGGCTATTTGCAAAGCTCTGATTTTCTGGAAATTAATTCTTATACAGGCGAAGTCCCGCAGTACTGGGGAACGCCAGATGTAGAAGGCGATGTAAAGCTATTCATCAACTCGGCATATGAGATCAATGATAAAGCTGAACTTTACTTGTTCGGTAATTATGGTGAAAGAGAAGTCACCGGTGGTTTCTTCTATCGTAACCCTGTCACTGAAGGTAGTCAGCGTGGAGGCGTTTACGCAGGCCCGAGGGTCAACCCTGCAACGGGTCTTTTAGATCCTAACGGTGTTCACTCTGTACTAGTTGGAGACCTTGATGGAGGTAGCTCATGTATCGATGGCATACCTATCAATGGTGTCATCCCAGACGCAGGTTTTCTTGCTGACGTAGCAGCCTCTGACAATTGTTTCTCGTTTATCACTGATATTCCAAACGGTTTTGTGCCTCGGTTCGGCGGTAACAACGAAGATCAAGCAATTACTGTTGGTGTTCGTGGCGAACTCAGTGTCGGTACAGGTCTATCGTATGACCTAAGTGCGCAGCGAGGCTCTAACAAAACAGAATTCTTTATTCGCAACACTATCAATGCTTCGCTTGGTCCTGCTACACCAAGAGATTTTGTACCAGGTGGTCAGGAGCAAACGGAAACTCAGTTTAATGTAGACTTTGTGTATAGAGTGGATGCTGGTTTTGAATCTGAACTTAACATCGCTTTTGGTGCAGAGTACCGAGAAGAAGAGTTTGACCTATTTGCTGGAGACGCTGCCTCTTTTGCACTTGGTCCGCTAGCCAGTCAAGGTTTCTCATCAAGCTCAAACGGCTTTGGTGGCTTCCCGAGAGACACCTCTGCATCTCAAGACAGCACGGCTTTTTATGTGGATGTTGAGACAGATATTACAGAACAATTGACGCTTGCAGTGGCGGTAAGAACGGAAGAATTCAGTGAATTTGGAAACACGACAGATTTTAAAGTCGCCAGTATTTTCCATGTAAGTGATGAGTTCCGAATTCGTGGTGCAATCTCTACCGGATTCCATGCTCCGACAGCGGGTCAGGCCAACATAACCAATGTAACCACACAGAACATTCAAGGTGTGCTTGTTGACCAAGGTACCTTGCCGCTTTCTTCGGCAGCAGGTCAGTTAGGTGCTGATTTCATAGAGAGTGCTGGAAACGGTCGTCCCTCGCTTGGTCCTGAGGAGGCTAAAAACTTCTCAATTGGCGTTGGCTTTGATATCGCAGGTTCAGTTTGGACAATTGATTACTACAATATTGAGTTAACTGATCGCGTTTCACTTGGTGCTAATGTCGATTTTCTTGACGCACTGAATTTTACTGGTGGCGCTGGTTCTAACTTTGCAACGGTATCTGAGGCGCTAACAAGTTTAGATGCGCAGGGTGTTATCGACCGTCAGGAATTCGTTGGTCTAGATGACCTATCAGAATTTAGGTTTTTCTCTAATAGCTTTGGCACAACCACCACGGGTATAGATATTGTTGGTAACTATTCATTTGATTTGTGGGGTGGGGATTCTAGACTGACTGTTGCCGCAAACTATAACAAAACTGAAGTAGATAGTGTTGGTACGATTAATCCTATTAGTGCAGGGCGAGTGGCAGCAATCGAAGACTTGCTGCCGAGTACGCGAGCTAATATATCGTGGTCGCACACGGACGGTCAAATCAGAACCTTGTTACGTGCCAATTATTACGGCGGGTGGGATGATACTGGAAATGGTGTTAACGGAATTGGTGCTGAAGTATTAATTGACGCACAAGTAGCTTATCAATTTAACGAACAGCTCGAGTTTGTCGTTGGGGTTGATAACCTCCTTGACGCCTACCCTGAAGAAAATCCTGGTGCTGGCGGTTCGGGCCAACTGTATTCTGAGTCAAGTCCATTTGGTTTTAATGGCGGCACTTGGTACCTTCAAGCTCGTTATACTTACTAAAAAAGGTAGTTAACTTATTATAAAGCCACTCGCCTAAAATCGAGTGGCTTACATGCTTATTGCCATCTTTGAACGCCCATTTTTGACTTACACTTTTTTGTGACTACACCTTTTCAAACTACACCTTATCAAACTATGTTACATCAGATTGACTCTGATTTTAATTCAACACATTTTGTATGTTCTATTTCTTCACAAATTGCATCCTTGCTAATATCCATGTCTTTAGTTTCTACCAACAGCGTCCAGTAACTTTCTTGCTGTGCCTTTACTGCGTGCTGGTTAATTATGTCGTGCTCTGGTTTTAGAGAGCGTAAACCTGCGAAAAACATGCCGATAAAAATACCGGGACTAATCAGTGCAATGTAAGTGAACATTGGATTATTCTGGGTAAGGGCTGGCCCGTATCGTACAAGCAAAAACGCAATTATCATTCCTATCACGAATCCTAAAAGGGTGTTACGAACATGCGACATGAGCATATTATTGCCTATCTTTTGGCTTTTACCCTCCAGTTTTGCGCTTTGCATATTGTCGCTCGGTGCGATAATTTTGACCTTACTTTCTCGAAGCCCCAGCTTTCGAGTTAATACAATCTTTGCTTGATTAATGTCGTCTTTCGTTTTGTAGGTTGCAGCAACTCTGTCGTCGAGCATATTGTTGATAATTGCCGTCATAAATACCTCTCATCGTCAGTTGTGTTTCTCTCGGCGGTATCTTAAGAAATTAAGAATACCACCGAGCAAAGGTTTCGCTGTTACGAACCCATTTCTGCTAAGTAGTCTTCTGCTAGGTCATGCTTTTCCTTTTCTGACAAAGCTTTGCCAGCCATCTGGAAAAACTCGCGCTCCTCTTCAGCTAAATGGTGTTCCACTTTTTCGGTCAGCTGTTTAAAAGCTGCTAGCCATGCTGGTGAGCTCATTTCCGTGTCGTCTAACTTTGCAATTAACTTATCTATTTGATGATGTTCTGCAACGCCATGTCGAGAGAGGGCAATGGTTTCGTCAGCCTGCATCAAAGGCGCATAAAAATATCGCTCTTCTGCGATGGCGTGAGTTGCCAGCGCGTCCTTGAGCTGTTGGTAATATTCTTGCCTTGTAGGTGACTCTCCCTGGGTTTCTAATAATATTTTTAGCAGGGCTCGCTGTTTATCGTGGTCTTTGCGTAGTGCTTCGAAAATTTTCATTACTGTCTCCTAGTAAGTATATATAAAAATAGGGATGAAATTTATGCTAAAAGCCTGATGCAACAAGGGCGTCGGCTAATTTTCTGAATCCTGCAACGTTGGCGCCCTGAACATAGTCTATATCCGCGTTGCTCAAGTGATTGCTCTCTGTTACGCACGCTTTATGTATTTCGTGCATTCTTTGTTGGAGTCTTTCATCTAAGGTTTCTTCGGAGTCGTAGCGCATGGCGGAGTTTTGCTGCATTTCAAATGCAGATAGAATAACGCCGCCTGCATTTGCCGCCTTGCCTGGTGCATACAGCAGGCTACTCGCTGTTAGCTTGTCAATTGCAGGCTTAGTGCAAGGCATATTTGCTCCCTCGACTAAGGCAATACGCGTATTTTTTATAATTTGCTGCGCGTCCTTCTCATCTATTTCATTTTGAGTGGCACAGGGCAGCGCAATGTCAGCTTTCATGCTCCAGGGCGCGCCTTTTTTGTACTCGCCATCGTGCTCCTTGGCAAGTTCCTGTAGTGCATTTTCAACTTTTCCTTTGTTGCCTTTCAACCAGTTTATGTGCGCCTGAGTCAGCCCTTGATCGCAAATGAATACACCGCGACTGTTTGATAGAGTGAGTACTTTGGCGTTCATTGCTATCGCTTTTTCTGCTGCATGAATAGCAACATTCCCAGCGCCCGATATAGTGACCGTCTTAGCTTGCATAGACTCATCGATTTGCTCAAGCATATTGGCTACAAAGTAGAGGAGTCCGTAACCTGTGGCTTCGACTCTTAACTTGCTTCCTCCCAAGCTGAGAGGCTTTCCTGAAAAATCGCCTGCGAACGAACCTGTTGCTCGCAACTGTTCAGCGAACATATAGCCTAATTCTTTGGCGGATACATTGATGTCACCGGCTGGAACATCAGTAGTAGGACCAATATGAGAATAGAGGCCTTTAGCATACGCTTTTGAAAATCGTCTTATTTCATTTTCTGAACGCTGAGTTGGGTCAAAGTCTGTACCACCCTTTCCGGCGCCCAAGGAGAGTCCAGTAAGCGAATTTTTGAAGCTCTGCTCAAGTGCTAGAAACTTTAGTATCGAAAGGTTCAGCTTTGGATGAAAGCGCGTGCCTCCCTTGTGTGGGCCGAGGACGTTGCTGTGCTGTACGCGCCACCCAGTGTTAACTTGACATTGATGATTGTCGTCCTCCCATTCAACCGCAAATTGGATTACGCGCTGTGGCACCAATATGCGCTGCAATACGTTGTTTGCTTTGTAGGCTTCGTTACTGTTAACGATAGGAACAATGTATTCACAAATTTCCTCAGCGGCTTGTAAGTATTCGTTTTCGTGTGGTGAGCTCGCTTCAATCCAATTTAGTGTTTCATTAAAAAGTGACATTACTACCCTCTTTTGCTGCTAAAACGTCAAAATATTCTGTGTATATAGCGATTAATTAGTTTGTGTTTTAACTCATGGTTTCAAAAACTATGCCAAAGGATTTTAAATCTTAACTATATGAAATTTATAATTTATTTTTGATGCTGTGAGAGGGTGGCGCAGTTAATTAGAAATAGTTACAGCGTGAAAGGGAAATTATTACAATTCGAATTTATGAGGCAAAATCGCTAGGATCACAATTTTTTTGAAGCCATTCGCAAAGCATGTCTTTACTAACGGGCTTAATTAAATGATCGACAATGGGAAAGCGCTTGAGCAATGCCGAGTCAGGCTGACTGCCGCTTAAAATTGATACTTTTCCTGCTATTCGTTTGTCAAAAAATGCGCGAATAAATGCCTCTCCCTTCAAGTCAGGAAGTCCTAAATCGAGTAAATGCAGCGCAATCGTATCGCCATTTTTTGCATCTGCGTTAGCTATGGCTTGCTTTGCAGTTGAAGAGTGTAATACCCGATAGTCGAGTTGTTCTAGCATCATTTTCATTATGTTAGCGCTGTCAATATCGTCTTCGACCAAATGGATGAGCGGCTTAGTTTGAGCGTTGTGTACGGCTTGCCCTTTATTTTGAGCTACTGTTTGCGAAAATGTATTCTCTAACACTTTCCAGATTTCGAGTTTATCAATGGGTTTTGCTATCAACGCGTCAAACCCGAGTTGCGTTAAGTCGCTGTAGAGGCCTTTATTCAAAGCTGCAGTCATGGCAACTACTTTTACCTTATTTCCTTCTTTCCTCAGGATCTGAACAGTTTCTTCACCGGTGAGGACGGGCATATGCAGGTCCATAAAAATAACGTCGAATGGAATGTTTTCGCGCTGTGCGTGGGCTAATTTTAACAGTGCTTGCTCGCCATTGCTGGCAAACTCAACTTTAACGCCTGTCTTTTTAACAAAGTAACCAGCCAATTCTCGAATTTCAAAAACGTCGTCTACAACTAAAGCGCGGCCTGTCAATTTGGGTAAGTTGGTCTCGATTTCCCTTTTGTAGTCAGCATTAAAGTCATAATCAATTAATGAGTCACCGAGCAATTTACAAGGCACGCTCAGGGTAAATATAGAGCCGTTTCCTATCTCTGATTTCACCTCAAGTTTGCCGCCCATTTGCTTTACTATTTCAGCCGTGATGGATAAACCTAGACCAGCCCCGCCAGCCTTGCGATTGTAGACGTCTTCTATTTGTTTGAAGGGCACAAATATACTATTAATCTGCTGTTCAGCCATACCGATCCCGGTGTCTACAATCTGAAATTTCAGTGTATTCTCAGTATCAACAGTGATAAGCGAAATGTTAACGCTGACGCCTCCTACATCGGTAAACTTAATTGCATTGCCAATGAGATTAACGAGTATTTGTTTAAAACGGAGATCGTCTAAACTAATGTTTTCCGGTAACTTTGTTTGGCTGTGAAATGCTAATGCTAGACCTTTATCAATGGCGCTGACGGTTAATAAACTGTTCACCTCAATGAGCAGCTCTTGCAAATTTGTTGGCTTTTCTCTTAATTCAAATTTGTCGGCGGCTATTTTTGATAGGTCGAGTACATCGTTAAGTAAATTAAGTAGATGTTTGCCGTTATTGGAGATGACTTTGAGTTCATTTTGAAAAGGAATGGTTTTGTCATTTTCTAACAGTATTGATGTATAGCCTAAAATAGATGTTAGCGGTGTTCGTAATTCGTGACTCAAATGCGCTATAAATTTATCTTTTGCCGTATTTTCTGCTGCATTGCGTTGACTCATTGCACGCGCAAATTCGAGCTCTTTCCGGGAAACAGCGTAACGCACAGATTTTTCAAAAACATCCTCATCTATTGAAGATTTCATGACAAAATCTTGAGCACCACTTCTTATTGCTCTTTTTGCAACTTCATCGTCGTTTTGTCCGGTTAACATAATAATAGGCGTCGCTAGTTCTGCATTTGCAACAGCGTCTAGTATTTCTAAACCTTCGTAACCTGCAAGTCTATAATCTAATATACAGAGATCGAACGTCCGCTCCTTCAAAAAATCTATGGCTTCCTGCTTTTCAGAGCAAGAGACAAAGTGACATTCGCCAGGCAACATCTGACATAGACGATCTTCGATTAAAAACACATCGTCACTGTCGTCATCGATAATTAAAACTGATTTAACGTTATCCAATAGTCACTTCCAAGATACAAATGTAATTAGTTATTTGGCGGAGTATTGCTGATAAGGTGCGGAATTGAGGCATAGTCGAACCAATACTTGTTAAAGCATTTCATCATCTCTACCAAGGTACTAAAATCATTTGGTTTCACCATATAAGAAGCAGCACCTAAACCATAACCTTCACTGATATCCTCATCAGCAGCGCTAGTAGACAGAATAACCACCGGAATGTTGGAGAACCCAGGATCCTCTTTGAGTAAACGTAAGGTTTCTCTTCCGTCTAGTATTGGCATGTTCAAATCAAGCAAAATTACGCTTGGTCTATTGCTCACTGGCTTATCTTTGTATTTGCCAGTGCAGCGCAAATAGTCGAGTAGTTCCTGTCCATCACATACGGTATGACATTGATAGGTTGCGCCAGCAGCTTCCATTGCGTCCTGTGCAAGCAGTCTATCGTCTTCATCGTCATCCGCCAAAATGATCGTAAACGGGACTTGAATGTTATTGCGCGTTTGCATCTTATTTCCTTTAAGTTATGGCTTCAAACTGAATAAAAAATTATCAGCGGGCAAAGTCACACAGAAAACAGCGCCCTTATCAGTCTCACCTTGTGCGTCTATTGTTCCATTATGACGTTCTACAATTCTTCGACATATGGCTAATCCGATCCCCGTGCCTTTAAAGCTATCGCGACTGTGTAAACGTTGGAACGGCGCGAAGATCTTGTTTGCATATTCTTGCTCAAATCCAATACCATTATCGGCAACAGTAAGACGAAACCATCCTGTTAAGCCTTCAATATCTATCGCTTCTGGCTGTTCGACAGTTTCGACCGAAATCTTTACCATAGGCTGCGATTCTTTTTGAGAAAACTTAATAGCATTGGCAATAAGATTAAACAGTAACTGCTGCATTTGTGTTGGGTCAGCAACGATCGATGGTAAAGTTTCAACGTTAATTGAGCAATTGCTTTCTTCTACGAGCACCTGTAAATCATCAATGCAGTCTTGAACGACTATATTGAGATCGACTAACTGGAAGGGTTTACCTCTTGTTGTGATCCTAGAAAACTCCAAAAGGTCACTGATTAGCACGCTCATTCTGCCGGCAGCGCTGCGCATCCGCTTTAAGAAATCACGTTGTTTGTCGCTTAGATTTTCTGACTGTGTTTCTAGTCTGTCGCCAAAGGCCATAATTTTGCGTAAAGGTTCCTGCAGATCATGGGAAGCGACAAACGCAAAATCTTCGAGCTCCCTGTTGCTTCTACTGAGCTCATCTGAAAACAATGACAGCTCTTTTGTGCGTTCATCTACCGCGAGTTTTAGCCGATCATTCTGGGCCTCCATCTCTTGTTCACGCTGAGATTGATTTCGAATATTCACTAAGGCGAGCATAAACACACCGACAACTAAAACGAGACTCGTAAAAAATGAGATTGTTAAGTTTTTGCTAGATACAACGGTAGCGTTCTGAAGTTGATCAACCTGTTTCTTGCCTAGTGCACTTTCAGCGAGTTTTATTCGTTCAAATAAGCTGTGTATTTCATCATAGAGAATACGGCCTTCATCTGTTTCAGCAATGCGGAATGCTTGAGATAAATAATTTTCTTGGGCATGCGCGACGGTGATGTCCAATTCCTTCACTTTTCTCTCAATCAGAGTCCTTAGCTTTTCAATCGCGGCGGTTTGTCCTGTGACTTTTGGATTTAGCGTAAGAGATTCTTCCAATAGCTTACGAACGCGGCGAACAGCTTCTCGATAATGGGTCAAATAGCGCTCGTCGTCGGTAAGTAAAAAACCACGCTGACCAGATTCTGCTGTGAGTAAGTTTACATGCATCTCTTCTAAGAGTGCGACAACTTCTGATGTTTGGCTGATATCTTGATGTAACTCGGTGAGCTCATTGATAGTAATGCGACTCACATAAGTGTTGCTGGCAATGAGTACTAGAAGAAGAAGAGATATAAATATCCACGTACCGGTTGAATAGGGAGAAAGAAGTTTCGACACTTTATTCAAGGTCATTCACCCTTGTGTTTTGCATTTAGTGTCGCTTTGTCACCTTGCTGCTCAGCAGATAGGCTCTCAAATAAGTGCTGCAACAGCTCACTGCAGTGTTTTGAGTTTTGAATAATTTTGTTAGCTGACGCTTCTAGCTGAGCGCTATTTTCACTCGCCTCAGTGAGCATTTTGATTAGCTCTGCCTGCATACTAATAATGTTCAATGGTTTGCGGATATCGTGAATTTGTTGGTTGAGATCGCTCATATTTTCTCTCCGTATGCATGTAGACGGTTATAAAGCGTTTTTGTTGAAATACCCAGCATCTCGGCTGCCATTGTTTTATTGCCGTCAACCTCATCAAGCGTCGCGTAAATCAATGCTTTTTCTACTTCTTCAATCGTTTTCCCCGCACTCATAGCAGAGGACACTTTTCCCTTCTGTGAAAATGGGGAATCGAATGTAGCTGGCAAGTCTAATGAGCTTGTGCCGGGCTCACTCATAATAAACGCTCGGTGCAGGGTGTGTCTTAACTCACGTACATTGCCCGGCCAATCGTGCGCTGCTAACTTATCTAATTGAGCTGAAGTGATTACGAAGTTTTCGCCGTGCTCTTTATTTAGCTGATCTAAGAAGCTACTTACTAACAGCGGCATGTCTTCAATACGGTCGCGCAATGGTGGTATTTCGATAGGAAAGACAGCAAGACGAAAATATATATCTTCTCTGAGTATGTTTTCGCTAGCAATTTGATCGAGGGTTCTATTGGTAGCACTTATGACTCGACAATTAACAGGGATTTCTTGTGTTCCACCAACGCGATTAACTCGTCGCGTTTCAAGCACGCGCAGCAAGTTAGGCTGCATGTCGATCGGCATTTCTGTGACTTCATCTAAAAACAAACTGCCGTCAACTGCGCGCTCAAATACGCCTTTCTTTTGTCCTATAGCGCCGGTGAATGCGCCTTTTTCATGGCCAAATAACTCGCTACCAATGAGTTCTTTTGATAAGCCACCGCAGTTTGTTGCTATTAGATCACCATTAGAATCACTGGCGTTATGAATGGCTTGTGCTACTAATTCTTTGCCTACGCCACTTTCACCCATCAACATAACGTTGGCATCACTGGCAGCAACACGCTCTATCATTTTGTACAACTTTTGCATTGACGCTGACTCGCCAATTAAGCAGTTAAAATGAGCTTGTAATAATTTAGCGCTAGTTTTCTTTTGCGCTTTAATTGCCTCTGCTTTCTTAGGGTTAAGAATTTTTTCTAAATCTTCTCGCTCAATGGGCTTCATTATATAATTTACAGAAGGCCCAACGATGTGACTGATTGCTGATTTAATTTTTGGGTTACCGGTAATGAAGGTAACTCGAGGCTGTCTGGGTTTTGTTTGCAAATGCTCGTAAACGTGCAATCCACTGCCATCAGGCAACATGAAGTCAATAAGGAGATGATCAAATTCGTTGTGTTCTAACCATTCTTTAGCTTCCGCTACGCTATCCGCGACTGAAACCATATGGCCTAGGAACTCGATAATGTGAGTTGCGACTTGTGTGAATTCAACGTCATCATCGATTAGTAAAATAGATTTCACTGGTGCTCCCTTTTGGTAGTGAAATTATGAACTTACAAAATATTTTCAGCGCGGCAATAATGCGATGAAAGTGCCAGTAAAAAACCCTGTAATTGTTACACGCTAAAGCCTGTGATTATATCTCAATCATAAAAAATATGCATAGCTTTCATTGCCTTACTGCATATGATGCGATTGGCTCGATTTGTGCTGTATTTTTTTGTCCGTATGCTAACTTTTCATTATAGGAGATTTACATGAAATATAGCTTTTTATTTTCGCCAGACAGAAAAAGGAGGGTGGCTCATGAACAATAGCAAAACAATGGGGATTGCTTATCTCGGTATTTTACTTACTTATGTGATTGCAGATGCCATTTGGCTTGGGGTAGTGACTCGCAGTGATTATACATCAAGCATTGGTCACTTGATGCGTGAGAGCGTAAATCTGTGGCCTTGGGTTGTTTTTTACATAGGGTATTCTGCGTGTATTTTACGCTTAGCGATTTTTAATGGAAGCAAGCCAACTTACCTTCGAGTCTTTGTTAACGCGTTTACTCTTGGGCTAGCAAGCTATGGTGCGTATAATCTAACTAACTACGCTTTGCTCGAAGCATGGCCGATTGGAATTACGTTACAAGATTGGATGTGGGGAACATCAATTACTACTATTTCAGCAATGGTTGGATTTATCGCCATGAAATGGGATGCCTATAAAGAGTCAAAGCATAAAAAAGAATCTGTAATGTAAACACAGGAAGGCCTTGCAGTGGTTATGTCATCATAGTCACTCATCCTCTCCTCTATCTTGTTGCTTCGCAATTAGCACTCGTTTTCTTTTATGAGTATCTCTAGCTCGGCAATGCGCTTATCGAATTTTTTATTGTCTTCTTCGTTGTCGAAGATACTGTTTTGATGGTGATACTGCTTGATTGATTTTACCTGAGTGCTAACTGCCTCACACATATGGTCTTGACTGTCGCAGGCTTTCAGTAGCGTGATAAAGGTGTCTAATAGATGTATAACAACAAATGTATGACTGACGCTATTCTGTCGGATTTGATTGAAAGCACCTTTGAACAAATCGTGAAAAGTTGCTTCGTTAGTGATCATACGTAATTCGTTATTGTCGTCGACTATTGATGTTTTTGGTAAGTTTTCCTCGGTAAATGAGGCCAATCCTGAAGCGAGTCTATCAATGCAATTTATTGCAGTGAAAGGGTCATTCATGCTTGGTGATAGGGCCCTGAGAGCCATTTCAACCAGTTGGTTAATCGCGTACAAGGTGTCTTGTAATGACGTTCTTTCTTGACCAATAACCAAGGCACTATCTAGCGAGATTGAGCTGGGTATTCCTGAATTATTGTATAAAACTGCAATTGGTGTTCCTGGCACTATATACTGGCCCGCTCTGCGCTGCATTATAATAAGCCCATCGAACTGTATAGCAGTATCCAGAATTTGGTGATATTCGACTGCCTGAATATAGCCATCGCATTTTGAAATGATGTTCAGCTTATATGTATAGTTTTCTAATTCTATTATCGACTTAAATGCGTGAACACGCTTACTTTCGCATTGTAAGGTGCGAATGTCGTTCATCATTGAGGAGGATATTTGTTTAACGACGTTGTCAGCACGAATTGAGGTTGCGACATGGTGAATAAAAAAGATGAGCACGAATACACAAATGACGGCGAGTATGACGGCGATTACGATCGCAAACTGCGGATAATAAGGTGCTTCGCTGCTGACGTTAATTTTGCTGATAACAACCAAACAGAAAACAAAGGTGGAAGTAAAAATCCCAAGGACTAACTGGGTCCACTTGTTTTGCATGAAGTTTTCTATTAACCGAGGACCGAATTGATTAGACGCCATAACTAACGCTACAACCGTCATAGAAAAGGCGATGCTGGTAATCGTAATTGTGGAGGACGCAATAAGCTTCACTACTTCCAGAGAGTCTTCTAAATCGACAATAACGAAGAGATGGTCAAGCGTTGTTATAAAAAATTCCGGCAAGGGTATTTTTGGCAATATGACGCCGGCGATAGCTGCTATCGAGATTAGGATGGATGGAATAAACCAAAAACTGCCGCCGATTATGCTGGCTATTTTTTTTAAGTTGATCAGCCAAAAGCGAAAATGCCAAGCTGAATACTGCTGTTTCGATTCATTCACGGCTGAATTCGTGCGTATTTAGCGTTCATTTTATTCAGTCCGCTTTGGCTTTCAATATTCATATAATACACATAATTTATTGGATAATAGTTATTTTCTAAAAGCCGAGACAAACTGTCTTCGACTTTCTAAGTAGAACCCTGACTCGAATCATCTTTTTGTGACAACATGGTATTTAACTTCTCACCGCCCTTCGCACCAAAATCAAGCGTGCGTATTGGGAACGGAATTAAAATATCGTTCTCCATTAGGGTTTGGTGAATTAGGTGGACAGCTTCATGTCTTGCCTTCATAAACCCAGTATGCCCCGGGTATTTTATCCAGAACCAGACCACCAGATTCACACTGCTGTCGCCAAAGCCTTCGGCAAATACGTCTAAGTCATCTTTTTTAGTTACAAATTTTTGTTCACTCAATGCGCTTTTGATAACCTCAGCGGCGTGCATGACATCGTCCGCGTATGAGATACCTACAGGAATTTCAATACGCCTTTCGCCAGTAGTGGTGTAATTAGTTACTATATTTCTGAACAGTATTTTATTTGGAATAATTTCTAGCTGACCAAAAAAGGTTTCCACAACCGTGTTCCTGAGATTGATCGATTTGACAGTGCCGAAAACACCCTCGGCTTCGAGTACATCGCCAATTTGAAATGGTTTTCGGATGCCCATAGCAATGCCTGCTATGAGATTTTCCGTCATATCTTGGAATGCAAAGCCGATAGCTAAACCAAGAATTCCTGCGCCAGCTAATAGGGATGTAACTGTCCCAGTGAGACCCAAAAACTCAAGCGCGATAAAAACGCCTGCAACAAAAACAATCACTTTGGACATTGCACTGAGTAAGTCAGCAATCTGTCTAGATTCAAACGCACCATGCAAAATTTTGGATACAATTCGGGATGTGAGTCTAGCAAAAATTGCAAAAGCAAGGACTACGACAAGGGCGACTACTATATTAGGTAGAATTTTAATGCCCGTTTCTAGCCATGAGTCAACTTTGCCATTTATCAGCGTCCAAAAGTTATTAATCGCTTCGAATTCCAAAACATATCCTCTCTTTGATCCTGCTTTTACTGTTACGGTCCATCTTAATTATTATTTTCTGCTGACTCTTGAATGACTTCGCCTGCTGACTCAATGTCTTCGCCTGCGCCTTCAATAGTTGCGCAACCGGCTAAGCATAAAAATAGTAGCGAAATTGATAATTGAGTGAGTGTTTTTAACTTGTTTAACATTGTGATCCTCCTGAAAGTAAAATGCCCCGCATCTTTCATAAAAGTGCAGGGCGTATTCTAATTAGCAATCTTTGTCTTTCGCTTCAGTTGCTTCTTTAACATCTTCGCAAGCATCTTCAACTGCATTCCCTGCATCTTCAGCTATTTCGTCTAGCTTTTCGCCTGCTTCTTCGGCCGGTCCCTCTGAACACGCAGATAGTGTGAATGCAAAAACTGCTGCGAGTAACAATGTGCCTAACTGTTTAAATGAAATTTTCATAATTTATCCTTATACGTTTTATTGAGTGTTTGTTTAATATACTGCTGTTAACCCAATGGCTTTTTGAATCATTGCGACGTGTTTGTGTCACTTTATACAGATGGGTCTTTCCCTCTCAGAGCGTTTACCACCAAAGAGATGACAAGTAGCGCTAGAAAGATGAAAAACAATATTTGAGCGATACCGGATGCTGCTCCAGCGATACCACCAAATCCCAATACACCCGCAATAATAGCGATGATGAAAAATAGAATTGCCCAACTCAACATGATATTCCTCCTTGTGAATCTGTAGACGTTCATTAAGTAAGATGCGAATAAGATGCCAAAATATAAGTCATTGATTATATTGATTTATGTTTTCAATTTAAATTTTTAGAGCGGGTGTTCAGAATTTTTTACAGAGTAACTCAGAAAAATTTACCTGCTCTTAGTGCAAGTCGGCAGAGCTTTCGCATCAGGATTTGGTTAAATTGAGTTATCGAGCGGATTTTCTTATGTTGCTAGAAGTAATAGCAATCATCAGCACTAAGAATTAGTATGTAGAACCACGTCGTCAGCAAATCTGGTAAACTTATTCAAGGACGGCCTAAGTGATAAGGATTAGTCTCGCATGATTTTAGAAAACCCAGAAAGTGAAACGCAGATTCTAGTGCAAGATATGCAAACATATTACGCCGAATTCATTGCGAATCTCCCACAAATTGCCTTGGGTATTATTCTGTTATTCGGCTTTTATTTTTTATCAGCACCGATATCAAAATGGCTTGTGAAGCCGCTTACTTACGCGCATTCAAGTGCCTTAATTCAACTCGTGATTCGTCGAATAATTAGTGCAATTGTTATCTTGTTTGGTTTTTATTTATTTTTACGCTTGGTTGGATTAAGCGCTTTTGCTATTGCACTATTGAGCGGCACTGGCGTGGCGGGCTTGATAATCGGGTTTGCTTTCAAAGATATAGCAGAAAACTTTATGTCTAGTTTGTTATTAAGTATTCAGAAGCCTTTCAAGTTAGGGGAAGTGATAGAGGTAAGCGGCCATTTGGGCATTGTTAAACAAGTGACGGCTCGTGCAACCACACTGGTAGATTTTGATGGAAACCACATCCAAATTCCAAATGCGACAGTGTATAAGAATACTATCCGCAACTTAACGGCAAACCCAAACACTCGAGGTAAGTTTATTATAGGTATTGGCTATGACAACGATCCTTCAGTGGCGCAGGATATTGGTTTGCAAGTATTAACAAAAATGGATGTTATTCTTACTGAGCCAGAACCGCAGGTGCTTGTTCAAGAACTTGGCTCATCAACGTACAATTTAGCCGTGTATTTTTGGGCTAATACGCACAAGCACAGCTTATTGAAAGTGCGCTCACTCGCAATCAAAAACATGATGAAGGCTTTTTCGCAGGCAAATATTAGTATGCCAGACGACGCGAGGGAGATTATTTTTCCAGAAGGAATTACGATTAATCGAGATGCTGATAATCGTGGCGGCAGCAGCGCAAAGAGTGCACCACACAACAACTTTACAAAACAACAGTCTGACACAAACAGCAGCGACAGCGCGTCTCATGACGAAGACCTGACTAGCGACAATGATGATATCCGCAAACAAGCGGACCAAGCGAGAGCCCCAGAGCAAGGCGATAATATCTTGTAAACATCTTTTATCTCGGCTTTTCAACGTATTCGCGCTAGCATACCGCGGCAAATACTAATTGGGCTACCGTAACGCTATGTTTAACAAAATCTTCATACTGGTTATTAAAGGACTACTCACTGTGCTCCCTTTCGTAATCACAATTTATTTATTGACTTGGCTTATCAATACTACCGAGAGTTTACTGTCTCCTCTTATCCCTTCCGCCTACTACTTTCCAGGGCTGGGCATTGGACTTGCACTTATAGTATTGGCATCAATCGGCATAGTGGTGAACCTATATGTGGTGAGACTGGTTATCGAACATGCAAACACCTTGTTTGATAGAGTGCCGTTGATTAAAACCTTATTTGGTGCCATTAAAGATGCGGTTGATTTGTTTCAAATTAAGAAAGACCAAAATACAAAGAAAGCAGTTTCTGTCGAGGTATCCGATGGTGTACATTTAATTGGCTTTATTACCGGTGATTCCGTTGCTGAGGTTTTATTTCCAAAACAGAATAAGATTGCTGTTTATATTCCTTTCAGTTATCAAATCGGCGGTTATACCTTGTATTTAGATGCCAATAAAATAACTGAACTGTCAGTTGATGTTGAAACAGCCATGCGCATCGCTGTTACCGGAGGTAACTCGATTAAGCCAAGTAAGTCGCCAACAAAAACGAGCTAAAAACGGTAACCTGCGTTAACGCTAAGGAGCATTTTAGTTTTTACTTCTTGTCGAGCTCCCAAAATATCTCTAATTCCGATCAAGTCCTCATCGGTGCGACGCAAGCCAAAAGATACGCCGACAACCCAGCCTTTGTTTTCAAAACCCTGTAAATAGTAATTGTAGGTTAGTGCAATGAAGCCTTTTTCGCTTGCAAGTACTTCTGCACCAGCCATCATACCAAAGGCTTGCTTATTGTCAGATTCGATAAATCGTTGATAGCCGATTGCGCCACCTAATAAACCAAGCGAGGTAAAGTAGTTGTTTTTGGCCTCTTTAAAATCAAACTTAAAGCCGATTGCGCCGCCATACTGATAGCCAATTCCTAGGCTGCTTACATTTTCAGCCAGTGCCGATTTGCTACACAATATAAACAACAGAATTGTTGCGAGTATTTTTTTCATAAGTTACTTCCTTTAACCTAGTCCTACCCTTGTGATAGCTTACAAAGTACAAGGGCTTACCTCAATAAAGTTTTTATATTAATACTCATTAACAGCGCTAGCAATCAGCCGCTGCACTTGCTGTAACAACTCGGTTTTCTGGGGCACACTGCGCCTCGAGCACAGATAAGCCGCGCGTCAGTTTCAATGCCGCGTTCAACCCAGTTGATATTTAAAATACGGGCCACACTAGATAATTGCGACTTAATACTGTTGGGGATCGCGGACGAGCCTCCGCCTTTCACGCAGGCTTGTTTCAAGTCCTCTGCAATAGACGCTGAATCGCCGCCTTGGGCATCAATAGCAGGATTTAAGTCAATACCTGTGCACAACACGTGATTGTTGTCTGCCATGTCTTTTACATTGGTTGATTCACAACAGTAAATTCTGGGTTCGTCGCCCACATTTAGAATCGATATTTGCGCACTGCTGCCAGCAACCGGTGCATTTATCATGCGAAACACAGCCCAGTGTTGACAAGGGTCTTCAACTTCTCGCATGTTTCCCCACGGGAGTGGGATCCCATTACCACGATATACCGCTTTGAGTTTCCCGGGCGCATAAGCATCAAAATAGTGCCAATGGCGATAAGAGGAAACGGCCGTCATTCTGCGCATAGCAACGGAAGCTGATACCCCAACTTGCTCATGTGTTTTGATTTCGTAACCGTGGCGATCAAGCAATTGTCTAAAAGGAACTTTCGGGCAAAGGAGTGCTCCTGCAAAAAAGCTCGATTCAAAGTCACGCCATGCATGCAATATATCCTGTGCATTCAAAGTGGAAGACTGCTTTGAGTGACTGTCATCGTCTGACAGCGTATTGTTAGGGTTAAGGCCGGTTAATAACACGCTTTTTAAACCGTCTCTGTTGTGCAGGACACTGTGCCCAATATGCACGGCAAGATCGTATTTCAAACGGTTGGTAAACGACTTTAATATTTGATTAATATAAATGATACCAGGAGAATCAAAAAAGCTGGTGACTAAACCGTTATTGCTGTTGGATGTTGTAGCGCCAAGTTCTTTCGCTATCGCGGCGGGTAATTTTTTAAACCACTTTATCGTTAAACCTTGCTGTTTGACAATTTCAAATAAATCATCGACGCTCAGCGGCATGCGTTTCAAACCCACTTCTTCAGCCGCTCGTTCTAAATCTGGAAAATGATTTTGATGGTGCTCTTGGTGTGCACGAATAAGTAAATGGGCAAATTGGCGTCCACTGGTGCCTGTTTGTGACAACATTTCAGGGATCGCAATTTGCAAGATTTCATTTGAAAAAAGAAAACTCGGTTCAAGCGCTATGCCGCTGATGCCACCGCGGCTGCCCTTCACTGGTGTAATAGATTTTTCTTCAGGAACATCATCTAAAAACCAATCCATGGGTTTTTGAAATACAGAGGCGATGACCGTCAACATATCTTCGCTCGGCACGCGTTTACCGCGCTCAATCATTGATAAATAGGATACCGAGGGAGCAATTTCTGCGTTTACTCTAATACAACGGGCAGATAAGTCTTCCATGGTTAGATTGTTACGCTTTCGCAAGTTGCGAATTTTTGTCCCCATTAAATGCGATTTTCGAATCAATGATTTTGTATTTTTCACTTTCTATACTCCACCCATTTTGTAAAATTAACACTGTATAATTTTAATTGTGAAATTTTATAAATAATTACTTTATGCTCTATGCAAAGTCAAGTAAAGAGACTTTTTAAGCATTACTTGCTTCACCATAGATCAACAGGTCTGGGTTACTTGTCAAAAATTAGGGGATATACACATGAACATGCCAGCTTTGAAATACAGTCAAATTCATCAGGGCTTTCACACCTTCATCAATGAAGATGTGTTGCCAACGTGCGGCATTGAGGCAAATGTCTTCTGGCAAGCACTGGAAAAATTGATTTGTGACTATGCAAGCCAGCCGAATGCTTTTATAGATGAAGCAGAGGATAATGTTTTGGCGGCAAACACAAGAATTGCACCTGTAATCGATCGCCAGCAACTTATTCAAGCTGCTAACAGCCAATGGAGCAGTTTATTTGAGTCTGAACGCGCATCTTCTGAATCAAAAGCATATTTGGATAGGCACTTCGCATTGGCTTCGGGCTCACATTCAGATGTAAAAAATTATGTTGTTTATTATCATCACTTGCTTGCGTTTTTTGAAGATGGTAGCCAAGCAGGTTTAGCTAATCCTAGTCAGTTTGTGGCTTTATGTGGCCATAAATGTTCACCAGACTCTGTTGTGCTCCAGCAATCTCCAGAGGGTTTGCACGTTGAGCTTATCTTTGACCGAAATGGTGAGCGTGGTGCAAAAGACGGCGCAGGTATTCAAGACATTTTAGTTGAAATGAACGATCCAATTGTTGTCGACTTTAATGCAGTGCAGATTGATGGTGAAAGTAAAATCCAAGCCTATAAAAACCTGCAGTCGTTTCTGCGTGGCGATTTGCAAACCGTCACAATTGTAAAAGGACAGCAAACCAGCTGTAAAATGCATAATGATGCAACGTTTACCGACTTAAATGGTGACGATTACTGCATCAATAACCAACTACCAGTTCAGGTCCGTTGTGCTAATCAATGCTTGGTGACAGAGCTTATGCGGGATAATAAGAGCGCGCTAGCTCCACAAGTGATCGTGGATGCTGTTGTAACGAGCTTAATAATTCGCAACTCCGCAATGACTGAAAAGCAAAACAAGCAAACTTCATTGCTACTCGAAAATGGCAGCTTTACGCCAACAATGATGAAGCGTATTGAAGAGATCCTTACCGCCTAGTTAAGTTTGCAAAATCGCTAATGAAAAATTAGTTATTATGCTGAGGCAGATCGAGTTACTTTCGGTCTGCCTTTTTTAGTTTTTATTATTTTCAGTCTATAATTATTATTTCTTATAACAGCGTACGCTTGCCACTGTAATACTGGTGATTTCCTTTCTGTTATTATTTCACAAGTGGTAATTAAATTAGTTTGAGGGCGGCGGCTATCAATCTATCAACAGTATTTAAATACAAAGCAAGGAAAGCACGGTACATGCAAAAAAAACAGCAAAAAAACAAAAATAAAGGCTTTACCCTAATCGAACTTATCATTGTCATTGTCATTTTAGGTATTTTGGCTGTAGTCGCCGCTCCGCGTTTTATTAACGTGAGTAGTGACGCGAAGATTGCAGCGCTTAAAGGTATGGGCGGCGCAATTATTTCGGCAAGTCAGCTAGTTTATGCGAAAGCGATAGTTCAAGGCGTAGATAATTTAGCTACTGGATTTGTTGACTTAGACGGAGATGGCGTAACAGATATTGAAACCAGATTCGGCTACCCAAGTGGGTCGCGCGAAAATGGAGTATCTAAGGTAATGGACAGCACTTTTATCACTGAATGGACGTGGTCTACTAATTTTGCCCGCACACGATTTTATCTTACGACAGCGGCCATTGGAGGAAGGTCTAATGTGTACATTAATTTCACACATATCTCACCCACAAACTGTTACTTAATTTACGACAGAGCAGCTAGCTTGGGAGCATCGCCGAGCATTGAGTATGTAACATCAGGTTGTTAGTTTAAATTTCAGTACCTTCGTGCTGACTCGCTAAGTCATCAAGGTCGGAACAAGTATAATCAAATTTTCCGACCTCATATTCATATGAGACTGAAACAGAATTGGACGCTTTGAATAATTTGGCCTGCACATCAGCCTTTGACCAGTGCTTTAGTTCGTTTAAAAACCGATTAGCGACCGAAGCGGAGGCAAATTGATAGCGGATTTCATTAATCATAGAATAAAAGATTCTCTCGCTTGAAAGGGTTGCCTATCTTCGTCATTTTGGCTCTTGAGTCAAGCTAAGAAGTTATATCAAAAGTGCAGATTATTTCAGGCTCTTGAATCTGTTAGCTTTAGATTGATATCACCAATATCCCATTTGTTAGACTAAAGGCGCAGTGATGAAAAAGTCTGCAGTCTCGCGCTCTTTGCCTCTATAAGAGCTTTTGCCTTTTCGTGATTACTGATTTGAATTTGAGGACACCATTTCTGCAATGGCAGGTACCATTGGTAAAGTCCTCATGGTGGCGCATTTGGTTCCATCCTTGCAATAAACCAAGGGGGAAAGCTTACTTGCCGGCGTGATGGCGATGTTTGGCATGCTGCCCGGCATACCGGCACTTCTATCCAATTTTAGACACTAGTATTGTTAACAGGCATATACGGTTTTGATTAACTAAGTTTGATTGGGCAATATTTAGCAAGTGCGAAATGGAATAAAAAAATGCTGCAATCATATTAACGATGCAGCATTTTTAATTTTGAATGTAGCGTTAATTAAGGCTTAAAAGAACCTTACTCGTAGCTATAGTTCATGGTCACTCCGCTAAAGGACGAATATGCACGAATACCTATGTGCCATGTGCCGCCACTTGTGTTCGTGAAAGTACAGGTCTCGTTATTACCGCTCTGGTATGGGCGACAGTCATAGCTGTTCGTCTCAGGTTGTGAACCTAACTTCATATATAAGTCCGCATCACCACGTCCACCTGAAATACTTACCGTCACTTGCGAAACACCTTGTGGTACGTTCCAAGTATAGCGTTTCCATGTGTTTCGATTGCCCGATAGATTGGTCAATTGTCCTTGGAATGGTTCAACACCGCTTCCGCCACCACCGTTGTTGCCGCTGCCATCACAGCCGTTTGCATTTAAATAATCGTAGGCGTCACGCGCTTGAACGATGCCGTGACCATAAAGGTTATCTTTACCCGCTGCACCTTTGTCCTTAGCCGTAACATTCATTGCCGCACGGATTTGTTCATTTGAACAGCTCGGAAAGAAACTCCAGACTAGCGCTGCAGCGCCTGCTACGTGAGGAGTTGCCATTGAAGTGCCGCTTATACTATTGTACGTATTGGTTGGCCAAGTTGATTGTACTGCTGTACCTGGGCCGGCTATTTCAACTTGACTGTTATATTGTGAGTAGGAGGCTCTGTTTTCTGCAGAATCAACAGCCGCAACTGAAATAACGGCATCGTAAGAAGCGGGATATGACAATGAGCTGTTGCCCGAGTTACCTGCTGCCGCAACGAGCATAATACCGTCGTCTACAAAGCCCTGCATTGCATCACGTTCGGCATTCGACGCGCCGCCGCCACCAAGGCTCATATTGACGACATTCGCACCTGCATTCGCACATTGCTGAATACCTGTGATGATGTCTGATGCAAAAGTCCATGCTCCTTGATCATTAAATATTTTAACAATGTGCAAATCAACACCGGGATAAACCCCAACAACACCCTCATTATTTGCTAAGGCAGAAATCGTTCCTGCAACGTGAGTACCGTGACCGTTTCCATCATTGAACCAATTGCCAACTTGATTATTATTGCCTTGACCGGTAACGCCGTTATTCTGATCGCCTAAATCAGGATGACCAAGGTTAAAACCAGTATCTATAATACAAACTTTTCGTGCTGACTGGTTATTTTGCGCAAGTTGATTGGCTTGCACCATCGGTATGCCATATGGCGTCGTTTGCGCCATGAGGCGTCTGCGGTGGTCAATCGATATGTCTGCTACATTTGGATTACTACGAAGTTGATTTAACACTTTCTTCGACATCATCGCCGCAACCATGCCTTTTTCTTCGATGGCTTTAATTGGTTTAGCGCCTGAGTTTTTTAGTAAACCGTATGCGTTGCCTTTCATTAGCTTGCCATTTGACATCATAGGCGCAGAATCTTGTGGCTGTAACACTATCTTAGAGTGCTTAGTTTTGCTGTCGGTAACAACCTTGGTATTTTGTTTGGACTCTTTGAAGGTGACAATATAGCGTTCTTCTATGGCCTCAGCTTGGATAAACGCATCGATATTTTCAATTTGATTGTTTTTTGAGCTGTTCGCAGATTTTTTAGAATAAAGACTTTTTGCTTTTGCAGATGGTTTTACTTCTACCATCTGCTGACCGCTCGCAGCAGACACACTTAAAGCAATAACTGAAAGAGTCATCGCACTTAAACCAACGGTTATATTTTTACGTAATTTTGACATGTATTATTCCTACTCGTTGTTGAGGATACTTATTATTGTTTTATATCTCGGTCTTTTGCCGAGCCAAAATACACTATGCTTAAAATCAATATGAATCAAAGCGTTAGTTTGGGTTGTGTAGGTTTTTCTAGTCATAGAATGTGTTGCTTTCTTGCGACATATTCACAGAATTAATATATTTATATAAATAAAACATAGGCTTATAAGATATTATACGTGTAAATTCTTCGTTACATTTTAAAAATGTTAATAAAATGTAATTAAAAATGATTGTTGACATTTAGTTTGTTAGACTAAACCCTGAAAACATTGGCTGAATGTGAAAAATAAAAATTAATAATTTAAACAGGGGGTTAGTGATTTTTTTAGCGATAATTGGTCTGTTTCTTTTGAAATTGTAGCGGTATACGCCTCTTAAGTGCCGGTTAAAAATTAACCACTTAAGTTGAACTAAACAAAGAATTTGTAAACTAATAGATAAGAACGTCCGTACATTCGTATAGTTAAAAATACTTAATAGGCTTTTTGCAGCACAAGTAAAAAATCTTATCGTCGCCAAAGAGCAAAGCTCGTAGCAGAACACCTACAAGAAACGGGGTAATACAATAATGCATATAAACGATCAAAACAGAGAGCAACTTCAGCCGATTTCTTCGGCAGAACAAGTGGTTCTAGTCATCGGGTTCGTCATTTTTATCACGAGCTTGTTTTCGATCGGATACGCATTACTTGCGTCATTCTTACTGCCCGCTTCAAACAGCACTTTACTCGTCGCTGCTTTTGGGCTCTTGGGTGCATACTTGGGTAGAAAGATTCTTAGGCGCGGAAGAAAAGAAATAACCCTTTAAGAATACGACACTGCACTCAAGAAGAGGGTTATTATCTGCAACGGCCACAATGTGTGGCCGCTAACAGTTTTGCTATCTCGAATGCTGCAATCTTTCATTGTGCAGCGAACGAGCCATCCTGATTATTGTGATTCTACTTCAGGCTCAATTACTTCCAATAGCTCTACATCAAAAATAAGCGTTGAGTTTGGCGTGATGCTACCCGTTGCGCGCTCTCCGTATGCTAAATCTGATGGGATTGTAAAGCGATACGTAGACCCTTCTTTCATTAGTTGAACGCCCTCAGTCCAGCCTGGAATTACTCGATTTAATGGGAAAGTAGCAGGTTCGCCACGGCTATAAGATGAATCAAACTCAGTGCCGTCTAACAACGTACCTTTGTAATGTACTCTTACTGTTGATGTTTCCGACGCAGGGCTTTTGCCTTCGCCTTGAGTAAGCACTTCATACTGAAGACCTGAAGCCGTTGTAGTAACACCTTCTTTCTTCGCATTTTCAGCTAAATAAGCTGCTCCTTCGGCCACGTTGGTAACAGAGGCTGCGTTTGCCTTTTCGTCCTGCGCCGTCTTGAGCTTCATGTCCGAAGCACGAGTTAGTTCTTGTAACTCAGGAACGGTATACTGCGTTGTGTTTGCAAGACCATCTTTAAAACCGGCCATCAAGGCTGCTTCATCATAATCGATGCCAAGATCCTTTTGTTGATCAAGTCTGTTCTGAGCAAACAAACCCATGCTCGCACCTAACGCGTAGGAGTGCTGCTCTTTTTCAGTAGTGTAAGTTTTTGCAGTTGAAGCTTCAGCTTTCACTTCTGTCGTCGCTTCAGTTGCGGTTGTGTCAGTTGCTTCTTGTTTCTGACAAGCAGTTAAAGCCAGTGCTGACAATACTGCTAGGGCTAATGTAGCCTTCTTCATTCCATTTTCTCCATAATCAGCGTTATGCTGTTAGTTGTGATTCAAGATATACTCTGCTAATAGTAAACGTGTGAAACTAAAAGCGAAACCCATTTTTAGATGAATAAGACAGTCTTTTTTCCGTTTGGTTGCCTTTTTGTACTTATTTGTGCAGGTTGCTCTGTTCCTGAAACCGAACCTGACACTAAATTACCTATTTCAGACAGCGGAGTTTATGCTGCCGATATTAGTAACTCGGGTGACTTCGCCGTTATTTCAAGGGTCAATGCCGATATTTCTGTTTGGTCGCTAGCGCAAAACAAAACCTTATTCAGTTGGCGGCACCAAGAAGAAGGCCGCAATATTGTTGCCAACATTCATATTTCGGCTGACGAAACCCACGTAGTTACGGCGGACAATGAGAACTTTGCTCTGTGGAATAAAGCCAGTGGCGACCCTTTGGGTTTTTGGCGCATAGATGAATCCACTATCCGAGACATCGCTGTCAGTAATCAGGGTAGAGGGATTTTGGTAGGAAAGGCAAACGGCAACGTGATGTTTTTTGAGCCAGAAACCGGCAGAAGTTTAGAGTTTTTAGGACATGAAGAAAAAGTAAATACCGTTGATATTTCACCCAACGGAAAATATGCGCTGACAGGAAGCAACGATTACAAAGCTTATTTATGGGATACCGACAGCGGACAGATAGTTCATGTTTTCAACCATGCTAACCGAGTTACAAAGGTTGCGATTGATGATGAGGCTCGGTTCTTGTTTACTTCGGACAGCCTAGATGACAGTCAAATTTGGGATGCACAAACGGGTAAGGCCATTAGCCAACTGCATTTTATTGAGCGGCAGTGGGTTTTTACGAGTGCTAGATTCTCGAATGATGGTAAATACTTACTAACCGGTTCTCCCGCAAAGCGATTGGCGCTTTGGGATGTTCAAACAGGAGAGTTAATCAAAGAATGGCGAGTAGCGCCTTCGGACGGTCCTGCTCCACAGTCTGCAGTCGTTTACGGCGTTGGCTTTCTTGATAACGAAGTATTGTCAATTTCAAGCAGCGGTAACTTAGAATATTGGGCTTATAAATAGCAGTATTAATACAATAATAAATTAAGTAAAAGAGAAAATTAAGTGACGGATACAAAAGCCAACAAAACCGCCGATGATACTATTGAGCAAATGAAAGCGGCCATAGAGCAGCTTGAATTTAAAATAGCTTATCAAGAGGATAATTTTGATCAACTAAATGAAATAGTCATCAGCCAGCAGTACATGCTTGATCGTCAAGCACACTTGCTAAAAGGTTTAGTCGACAAAATAAAAACAATGCAAGTAGCTGATACTGACACCGATCAGGGGGATGATTTACCGCCCCATTATTAAGTATCTATTTGAATTCCTGATAAATTTGTGCGCTTTCCGGGCGCTCCCTTTAGCAGCTGCTCTTTGATTTGCTGAGGGACGGGTATTTTAGTAAAACTCGCCGAAGATAGCATCACATAGACAATTTCTGCGGTTGCGATGGCTCGCTTGCTTAGCCAATCACTCATTGTGATCTGCATTGTGAATGAAGTGTTACCAACGTGAGTGGTATCCACCGACAAGCACAAAACATCGTCGAATTTAGCGGAGTTTTGCCAGCTAATTTGTAAATTGACTACTTGGTTGTCGAGTCCTTGACCTATCATGGCTTGATAACCACCAACGACTTCACGGATGAATTCTGTAGCCGCTAAATCTGCATAGTCAGCGTACCTTGCGTTAAACACAACTTCTTGAGCATCGCATTCTGAATATCTAACTCGCAATAATAATTCAAAGGGAGGTAGGCCTGTTACGTCCGTGTTTGCTAGGTCCATACTAATGTTTTTCCTTATCGCTGTTGTGAGAGTGTCGTTGGATGTTCGGATCTATGGATTGTTCATTTATTTGCCATGCGTCGCCAATAATCGGATCATCGCTTTCTGGTTGTTTTTCCCATTCATAGGTTTTCATCTTTGGCTTCGGGTCAAGCGAGTGCCAAAGTACAGCGCTACACGCACCAGCAAGGGCACCAAAGAAATGATATTCAAACGAAATACCTTCTTCTCTAGGGAAAATAGTCATTGTCATACCGCCATACAGAAAGAATGCTGTCATCATTATAGCTACTGAGCGTTTATCGCGACGAAACATACTGACTACTAGTAAGTAGAAAAATACACCATGGGTTAACCCACTTGCACCTATGTGATAGCTTTCTCGACCAAACAGCCAAACCCCAACTCCAGAGAGTATCCATATTGTCGCCAATACGCGCCAGCGACTTTTGGGATAACCATATAGCAGTAGAGTACCCAATATAAGCATTGGTAAGGTATTGTTGAAAATATGTTCCAAGGAGCCGTGAATAAGCGGTGCCGTTAATATTCCTAATAAACCATGCATGGTTTGAGGATAAACACCGAGCCACGAGAGATCTATGTGAAAGATAAATTCAGAAGATTTGATGCACCAGATAATGCCCACAGTGAAAGCGGTAATTAGGATGCTATTTTTGAGTGAGAGTTTTTTCATTCGTATAATTTGAGGGCAGATGAAAAAATAGCAAGCTACCTGTATTCGATTTTAACTACTTTCCATTAAGGGACTTTCTAGCGTCTCTTTGCGAGAAAGATGGTGTGCTTGCTGCCTTTTCCTGGTCGCGCTCTCACAACCTGTGTACTTACCTCAAACCCCGCTTTTTTAAGTCTTATAGTGAATAAATGATCTGGACCTGCCGACCATATTGCTAAGACTCCTTTCGGTCGTAACATCTTATAGATATCTTGCAGACCTGCTGGTGAATAGATCCAATTATTGTTGGATTGAGTTAAGCCTTCTGGGCCATTATCGACATCAAGTAGAATGGCATCAAAGGTGGGTTGCTGGGATATTAACTGCTCTTTAACATCGCCAACGTGCACTTTTGTGCGCGGGTCATTTAGTGGGTTTCCTGCGCAATTACCTAGTGGCCCCTGATTCCAAGTAACAACTTCAGGAATGAGTTCAGCCACGGTAACTTGGGCACTGTCATTAACCATATTAAGTGCAGCAGCTAAGGTATATCCCATGCCTAAACCGCCTACTAACACGTGCGCCTTGTTCGTTGACTTCAAATGGGCACAACCGAGTCGAGAAAGCTCTTTCTCTGAATGGTAAACGCGACTATTCATCAATTCGCCGCGAATTCCTGACAGTCGAATAGAAAACTCTTCACCACGCTGTGAAAATTTTAACTCACCGCCATTGTTCGGAATTTGCGCTTTACCTAGTTCAACCCACGGGACCATAATTTGCCTTTGTAAATATTTATTTTGCGTGACGCTACGCATGTTAAGCAGATTAGCACAGTTCACCTTACTTGCCTCCAACAAGCAAGATCTCAAGCTAAAATCAAGAGTCAAAAATCAAGGGGTCAGGTTACTTGAAACGCCTCCGTTTCAAGTAACCTGACCCCTTGATTTTCGCTTGATTTGTTATTGGATGCTCAGCGGCTGGCGTTCTTTCATGCAAGCGTTCCAAAGAGGAGAGTTCTCGTTAGACGGTGAACTGGCGGCAATAGGCTTTACAAATTCGAGTTCAAATTTGTCTGCTGTACCCGAGGTAACAAGGCGTTCTAGCGATGACTGAAGTTTGTCGATGACTTCTTTGTCGATTGCTGGGTGTAGTGCCAAATAATTCCTGTGGTGCAAATTACTATCAATTTTTGCGACTGGAATTACCTCTTCTAATTCTAGCTCCCCATGACTAAGTTGCAATTGGATACTGGTAGCGGAGCCAATAATTAAGTCTACTCTTTGGGCTGCGAACGGACGCAATTGACTGTATTTTCCTTGATACAAATTAAGGTTATTGCCTTCTTCAAAGCCCAAACTCGCCAGTGTTTCTTTATAGGCTGAGTCTGTTGAGGCCCCCATGATATAGTTTTTTGCAGCATCAATATTTGGAATATCAATGTCGGTTCTGCTGGCTAACTTGTAGATGCAGTTTTGACCTGATATGAATGGCCCCACCCATTGGAACAAATCTTCACGCTCTGCGGTTCTAGCGGTCGATACTAGGGCTGTGTCTGGCCCCTCTAAGGCCATTCTCATGGATCTGTTCCACGGTAGTATTTGAAAAACACATTCAATTTGGGCTTCTTCGCAAGCAGCTTTCACCAGAAGTATATTGATTCCGGTTATTTCGTTATTCACTGAGAAGTTATAAGGGGGGAACTCTTCGGTGTATATCACCAGTGCCCGTTCACTTGCGAACAGGTCAAACGAGATTATGAAAAATAACAAAGTACGAGTCAGCAAGCGTATTACCTTGAAAGTAGAGCCGCATTCGTCCTTGAATTACATATTATTCAAAAAAGTACCACTTTAATCATGGCTGAGCAAGAAAACTTCATTGCCCCTAGGGTTTAAAAACACCGATGACACTCTCAGACGCTCTGGTAGCAGAAGTTACATTTTTATCTGTTTGTGTTTCTTTATAATCGCATTTCACGCAAGCTAACTTCTCAACGTTGTTTTCGAAAAATAACATCAATGAATCGAGGCTTTTGCATGATGGGCACGTAGCACCAGCAATGAATCTTTTACGGTTTTTATTACTCATAACCCTCTCTAGTTTTCAGTAGATTTGCCTATTATACGCGGATGACTCAGGAACAGTGCAAAAACTTATCTATTTATCTTTGTACTAGCCCGTCCTGTGCCAAGCTATTCGGCGTTTTTATTGTTCTTTTGACCCAGACTGTTGAATGGTATCCTATATCCATGAGCCTTTCTGTATAACTCGTTAAGAAGCCGTAACTAATAAATGATTCAAATACAAAACTTGTCGCTACAGCGCGGTGTTAAAGAACTAATCAAGCAAGCCAACGTGGAAATTTATCCGGGCCACAAAGTAGGCGTGATCGGTGCAAACGGTTGTGGAAAGTCAACCTTATTCGGATTGCTTCGCGGCGAACTGCAGGCTGACGTGGGCGACTGCTTAGTGCCCAAAGGGTGGCACATTGTGTCAGTGGCGCAAGAAACACCGGGTACTGAACGTTCAGCAATCGATTATGCTATCGATGGCGATACAAGACTGCGTCAGTTGCAAGCTGAACTTGCAGAAGCCGAAATTGCCCATGATGGCGATAAAATCGGCCATTTGCATGATTTGCTTGCCCAACTTGGCGCTTATGATGTTGAAGCCAGAGCCTCGACCATTTTGTCAGGACTCGGCTTTAAAAACGAACAGCTTCAATTACCTGTCAGTAGTTTTTCTGGTGGATGGAGAATGCGCTTGAATTTGGCGCAAGCTCTGCTGTGTGATTCTGATTTGTTGCTTCTGGATGAACCCACTAACCACCTCGATTTAGATGCCGTAATTTGGCTCGAAACTTGGATACAGCGCTACAAAGGTACCTTGTTACTAATCTCCCACGACAAATCCTTTATCGATGCCTGCGTGAATACGATCATCAGTTTCGAACAGCAAGATTTAATCAGCTACTCGGGGAACTATTCGAGCTATGAGAGACAACGCGCTGAGCGTATGCGTCTGCAAGCCAGCGAATATGAGAAGCAAGAGCGTAAAAAAGCGCACTTGAATTCTTTCATCACCCGTTTTAAAGCTAAAGCAAGTAAAGCTAAACAAGCTCAAAGCAGAATGAAACAACTTGAAAAAATGCAGGATATTTTACCCGTGCATCAAACGTCAGGATTTCAGTTTTCATTTAAACTGCCGGAAAAGCTGCCCAATCCACTAGTGCGAATGGAAGAAGTGCAGGTGGGTTATGCTGACAATGTCATCTTAAAACAGGTGAAAATGAACTTAGTTCCCGGTAGTCGCATCGGTTTATTGGGTAAAAACGGCGCGGGTAAGTCAACTTTCATTAAATTATTAGCTGAAGAGTTAACACCTTTACGAGGTGAATACGAAACATCGGCTGGCTTAACCATTGGCTATTTTGCGCAGCATCAAGTTGAATTGTTACACTTACAAAGTTCGGCTTTTGACCATATTTTTCGCTTGGATAAAACCCTAACAGAACAGCAAATAAGAGACTATTTAGGTGGCTTTGGCTTTCACGGTGACGAAGCCTTAAAGCCTGTTGCGCCTATGTCCGGTGGTGAAAAAGCAAGATTAGTACTAGCATTAGTTGTTTTCCAAAAGCCGAACTTATTGCTGCTCGATGAACCAACTAACCACTTAGATATGGAAATGCGGCATGCCCTAACCTTCGCGCTGCAAGCTTTTGAAGGCGCGATGGTATTGGTCTCACACGATAGGTTTTTGCTGTCCTCGGTGTGCGATGAGTTCTATTTGGTGGATAGTGGCGCAGTGAGCACATTTGATGGCGATCTCGATGACTACAAAAAATGGTTGTTTAGCAGCGCCAACAGCAATAAAACAAATGAAAAATTGAGCACTGGCGCAAGCAATAGTTCCGCCGCAGGTAATGATTCAAATTCAGGTGCTACACCGCAAAAAGCGGGGAGTGAAGTTGACAGAAAAACGCGTAAGCGAATGGAAGCTGAGTTTAGACATGCCACCAAGCAATTTCGTGATGTTATTAGTAAAGAAGAAAAGCGCATGGAAAACTGCACTCAGCAATTGACCGAGTTGGAAGTAGAGTTAAGTGATACTACTTTATACGATGCTGAAAACAAAAATAGACTCACTGACGTATTAAGCAGGCAGGCGAGTTACAAAGCGCAGTTAGAGGAAGCTGAAATGTTGTGGCTTGATGCGCAAGAAAAATTAGAAGTAGCTTCAACTGAATTTGAAAAAAGTTTATAAGTATAAATGGGATATAGTTGCACAAGAAAATCGTGACGACAGTGCATTCGGGCGCAGGAATAAAGCAAGGCAAAAACAGTTTATCAAGGTAACGGAGAAGCATGTTTAGGAGCAAATTCGGTAAGGTTGTGTCATCCACATTTAAGGCACCAAATTGGGCTCGCAATGCGAATATCCAAACTATTTGGCCGCGTTACATGATGAAAAAACCAGATTTAAACACCACGAATGAACGTATCAGCACGCCGGACGGCGATTTTCTCGATATCGCGTGGTGTTTGCCTGACAGCCTTTCTCCTAAAGTTGCTAAGGGCGTTGTGGTTGTATTCCATGGTCTTGAGGGTTCGGTTAATTCGCATTATGCAAGACATCTTATTAATCGTATGAAAAATGACGGTTTTATCGTTGCCCTGATGCATTTCAGAAGCTGTAGCCATGAAGTTAATATAACCCCTGGTGCATATCATTCAGGCGAAACAGGAGACCCAATGCAAACTATCGCGCATGTTAAACAGCGCTATCCAAACTTGCCTGTGTTTGCGGTTGGTTACTCGCTAGGCGGCAATATGCTGCTAAAACTGTTAAGTGAAACAGCTGGACAAAAAGTGCTTTGCGCAGCAGTAGCGGTATCAGCGCCATTATTATTGGCTGAATGCGCACTGCGAATGCAGCGTGGATTTTCACGTTTGTATCAACATTATCTACTTAATAGCATGAAACAAAACTTACTTGAAAAAATGCGGCGCATGGACATGCGGCATTTGCTAAGCATTAATTCGAATGAGGTAAAGGCATTATCAACGTTTAGAGAATTTGATCAGGAGGTTACTTCGCAGCTTCATGGGTTTGACGGCGCAGATGATTACTATGAGCAATGCAGCGCAATGCCAATGCTGAAAAATATCACCACCAACACGCTGGTGTTGCACGCAAAGGACGATCCTTTTATGACAGAGTCTGTCGTTCCGAGCGACAATCAGTTATCTAAGTCAGTGGCTTATGAATTGAGTGAGAAAGGAGGGCATGTAGGATTCTTACATGGAACGCCCTTCACCCCAAAACTGTGGCTACAGGACCGTATATCTCAGTTTTTTGAAGAACAGTATCAACAAATTTTGTCCACTGAAAAAACAAACAAAACTGAGATAAACGCATGATCATTCCCTTTGACTCGATTGATGAGGAAACACTTCAGAGCTTAGTTGAAAGCTTTGTATTACGTGAGGGCACAGACTACGGCGAAGTTGAAATAGGTTTGCAAGAAAAAGTAGAGCAAATTATAGAGCAGCTAAGGTCTGGCGACATTGTGATTGAATATTCAGAAGAGCATGAGAGCGTGAATATTATTGAAAAACCATAGCCCCATATTTACATACAGTGCTGAACATAATCGTGGAGCTACTTATCACTGTTAATTGTTCCAGCTAGGATCGGATGTTACTGCTTTCAACACCCATTAATTTTTTAATCTAGGATTTTTCTTTGTCTCGTTTTCCCGTTACAACTGTTGCACTCATAGCCGTCTGCACCGGTTACCTTATTGCGCCCATGGGCATGGCGGCCGTGAATGTCGCTATTCCAGTCTTAGCTGAGGATCTACAAGCAAGTGCTATAAAGGTGTCGTGGTTGCCTACTTTATACATCTTGGCTAACGTTGCGTTTATGCTACCGTTTGGCAAATTAGCCGATAATTACGGAAGAAAGCGCGTATACGCTTACGGGCTTTTGCTCAACGCGCTGAGTGCCTTCATGTGCGCAATAGGGACTGACATTGATTGGATATTGTTCTGGCGTTTTATGCAGGGTGCAGCAGGCGCCATGATATTCAGCACAGGTGTGGCGATCATAACCTCGGTTACGCCGTCCCATAAGCGGGGCGCCGCGCTGGGTGTGCTGGCTGCATGTGTCTATATTGGCTTGACGCTTGCTCCCGCGGTAGGCGGTTGGCTGACAGAATTATTGGGGTGGCGCGCCGTGTTCTATTTTCAAATTCCACTGGTGATTGCGCTGCTCATATTTATCAAGTTAAAGCTGCATGGAGAATGGAAAAACGAGCAACACTCACGGTTTGATTGGATAGGGTCCGCTATATTTATCACCTTTGCATGCACCTTGGTTTATGGTTTGAGTAAGCTACCGAGTTTGCTTGGTTTTGCTTTGCTGCTTGTTTCGTTGCTAAGTTTAGTTGGGTTTATTGTGCATCAGAGTCGAGACCGGCAGCCTTTGATTCGGGTACAAATGTTTCGAGAGAGCCGAGTCTTTAGCTTATCACTATCAACCTCTTTTCTGATGTACGGCAGCAACTTTGCGATTATTTTTTTACTTAGTTTGTATCTACAATACATTAAAGGTTTTAGTCCAGCTTATGCAGGTCAGATTTTGCTGATGCAGGCGCTTTGTATGGCAATTGTTGCACCCTTCGCAGGTAAGTTAGCAGACCGTTTTCAGCCTCGAATTATCGCCACAATCGGTTGCTCGATCGTTGCCGTCGGCTTTTTATTTCTTATCCAAATTAGTCCGGATACAACGGCATTTTATATCGGCGGGTCATTGGGCTTAGTGGGTTTAGGTTTCGGTTTATTTTCAACACCTAACAACAGCGCAATTATGGGGGCAGTGAAAGAGCAAGAAGTCGGTGTTGCTTCTGCATCTATGAATTTATCGCGAACCATCGGCAATTTAGTGGGTATGAGCTTGGTAAATCTGATGATGCACTATTACATTGGAGACGCTAACTTGGGTCCTGAAAGTAACCCAGCACTGATGAGCACTATTTCTTTAGCGCTACTGATGTCCTTATCATTCGTTATTATCGCCAGCATTATCTCTGCAGTGCGCGGCAAACAGTAACAGGTTGTTGTGAGCGTTCAGGAGAGGGTCAGCAACGACTCCTATTGCAAGTTTACTGAGTTAAGAGACACTTCCGTATCTTATCATTGTTGCTTTTTCATCCAGACTACCTATACTTTAGTGGTGTAAACTCGTTATTCGAGACATTAGGACAACTAAATGCGGGTTTTTATCCCGAGTTAGGGTCAAGTACTGAATGTTCCAACACCGACGGAATTATAAGTAATGTGAAGGTACGAAATAATGTCAATGTTCTAGGAGATCCAAAAGCTCCAAGTGTGGTCCTAGCACATGGTTTTGGTTGCGACCAAACTATGTGGCGTTTTCTAGTGCCTGACCTTGTTAAAACTCACCAAGTCATTCTTTTCGATTACACAGGCTCTGGCCAATCAACTATCGCAGACTTTTCTACTAAAAAGTATTCTCGGCTAGAAGGCTATGCGCAAGATATCGTCGATATTATTGATTTTTTGTCATTAAAAGATGTTGTTGTTATCGGCCACTCTGTAAGCGCCATCATTGCTGCACTTGCGTCAATAAAAATCCCCGATGTTATCAGTAAAATTGTGATGATATGCCCCTCACCCTGCTTTGCAAATGATCTACCAGGCTATGAAGGAGGGTTTGAGCGGCAAGATTTAGAAAATCTTTTAACCTTGATGGATAAAAACCACGTCGATTGGGCAAATTACTTAGCTCCTTTAGTGTTGGGAGAGTCTAATTCTGAAGAGTTGAGCGATGAGCTTTTAAGCAGCTTTTACAAACTTGAACCTTTGGTCGCAAAGACGTTTGCCAGAGCTACTTTTTTATCGGACTATCGCGAAATGCTGCCCAAAATAAGCGCTAAAACACTTATATTGCAAAGCTCCTCCGATAAGCTAGTGACGGAAGATGTTACTAAATATATGCACCAACACATAGCCAATAGTAAGTTGGTCGTCGTTGATGCCGTTGGTCATTGTTTGCATATGACCCACTCACAAACGATAATTCGGCCTATACTGAACTTTCTACAAGTGAATAATCAAAACCCAAACAACACCAATTTAGAGGTTTTGAATGATTATTGTTCTGGACATTTTATTGTCGACAAAAATAAGCAGTTTCTTATGGCAAATACATACATGAATAGGCTATTTGATGCTGACTCAGGAAACTTGGTTGGTCAACCAATTTCCAAATATCTTACCCATGCGGCAAACTTTTACTTAAACACACACATTTACCCCTTATTAGCAGTCAAACGAGAGATTGAGGAAACGCATTTGTCTTGGCTTAATCACCATGCTGAAGAAATTCCAGTGGTGGTTAATATAAGCTTAGCCGCAGATGGCTTATCGTATTGGTCACTATTTAAAGGTACAAATCATCACAAGCTATACTCTGAACTAATGGAAACCAAAGAGCAGCTTGTTACCCAAAATAAAAGTTTACTTATATTAGCATCGACCGATTTTTTAACGGGTCTTCTAAATCGTCGAGAACTATTGCGCCAAGCTACTATCATTGATAGCCAAATGAGACGAAGCGCCTCGTCTTATGCTGTTCTAACACTGGACATTGATTTTTTTAAAAAAGTTAACGATACACATGGGCATCAAGCCGGCGATAAAGTGTTGAAACACGTTGCTAGACAGCTGATACAAGGACGCAGAACAAATGACTTAGTAGCAAGAGTTGGAGGCGAGGAATTCGTTCTTATTCTTCCTGATGTCGAAGAAGAAGATGCGTTTATTATTGCAGAAAATATACGCGAAAGAGTCGCATCTCAAGCTGTTGATAGTATTTTAGTTACCGTCAGCATTGGTTTAGTGGTAAGTAAGGCGAGTGCGCGCGCTGATATTGATCGTTTATTATTGATGTCTGACAATGGGCTTCTTGAATCAAAGCGTACAGGCAGAAATAAAACGGTCGTGGTTAATGCTCCTTAGTTACAGGTTCTCGAATTTGCTGGCATACCTATCCAACCTGATACACCCTAGGTCAAATTAAGGTCTGGTAACTCAGTGCTCTATGTCTAAAAAGCTTCTTATCTCATCGGCTTGTCGCATGGCATCTTGGTATCCGCTTTTAATAAGAGCTTGGCAATACGCTTTTTCAAACAATATGTAGCTCGCTAAACTAGTGCCGCTACCCTTACGATTTGCACCAATAATCGATAATAAAAAACGCATTGATTGCGGTAGTAAGTGCTCGTATTGCTGAGCCAATTGGTCAAATTTTATGGTCGGTTTGATAATAAGCACATCAACGGGGGCAATATTTAACGCTTTGCGCTGCTCGGGTGCCATGTTGCGTGCTAATTTATTGAATCGTTCCAATATACTTAAGTCTTCATCCATCGCATCTATGAATGCACTGTTAAGCATATGTCCGAACACTTGCGCAATAGAAGGTGAATGAACAGTCGGTAACCTTTCGATTTCATCCTCGTTGCCGCTTACTCCAATGACCAGTATTTTTTCTGCACCCATCTCTAGTGGAGCACTTAACGGAGCAGACTGACGGACAGCACCGTCCCCAAAATATTCACGGTTGATTCTAATGGACGGAAAAACAGCAGGTATAGCCGATGAAGCCATTAAATGTTTATGTTGAAGTGATGTTGGTAGACCTAATCTGCGGGCCTTTTTCCAGCCTTCAATTGAAGGGTGCCCTTGAAAAAATGAAATATTCTGCCCAGAAGTATAGCCAAGTGCGTTGATACACAGTGCATGCAGACGCTCTTGCGTAATCATTGTATTCAGTCGCGACATATCTATAGTGCGCTTTAACAAATAAAAAAGAGGCCGATTGTCGAACAGAGAAAGAGGCTTGCCTTGAGCGATGCCACTATGAAAAAAAGACCCAAGAATTTTTACGATACTTTTAAGCACCGTAAAATAGTCGACGCGATGGACGCTTTCAGACGTAAGATTAGCCCAGATATCTTCTAGTCCGCTAATAGCTTTTGGAAAGTCGTCAATCTCAGTGGCGAGTTTCGCAGCGTTAATTGCGCCTGCGGAAGTTCCGCAAATAATAGTGAAAGGATTGGGCGTATTTTCAGGCAGGAGTTCAGCCAGTGCTTTTAATACACCAACCTGATAAGCCGCGCGGGCACCGCCACCTGATAAAATTAATGCTGTTCTCATCTGTTCACTTTAGTCAACTTAAACAAGCTTGTATATTAATAACACCAATTTACGCATTAATTTATTAGGTGGCTGCAGGTACCTTTATGCTTTGCTCAGCCTTTAGGGCAGTATCAGTCAAAAATCCTAGCGACTGAATGTAGCGCTAAAACTTAGCGGCACCGATTTTGAAATACTCTTCAAATTCGCTACTTTTTGCAATGCCGCGACCCCTTCATCAAGATTGAATTCACTTGCACTCAGGATAGTTGGCGTTGCGGTTGTTGCGTTTATGCCGCCATCTTTCAAACCAGTTAACATCACCTCAAATGAAATTGGTGCTTTGTTTCCTGCAATCATCATCTCGCCCGCAACGGTGACTCGCTGCATTTCGCCTGCTTCAAGCTTGGTTAAAGCTGGATCAACTTGTGCAGTGAAGGTTGCTGAACTGTAATCGCTCATATTAAAGAGCATTTTTTGCATGCGTTCGTTTCTAATGGGTACTAGTGTCTCAACCGATGCTATATCGATAGTGATTGTTAACTTACCTTGCTCACTAAGTTCACCTGAGAAATTATTAAAGGTATGAGTTTCTGATACATGCTCGTTTTTTGTCGATATGAAATTAACTGTCGACTGTGCTTTGTCTAATGTTAGCTGCGCAAGCGTGTTGAAGCTGCTGACCGACAGTGCGATAGATAGAACAACTGAGCTTAAGATTGATTTTGACATGGTGTCTCCCGTCTATTAATTTAAATTTATCTGGTTTATACAGCATAATGAGAAAAATAGTTTGCTCATTATGCTAACTGAGGCGATTTACTGCGCGCTTTCTATTTTAGAGAAAACACAATTATACACTTGTTAATCTAGCCAAAGCTGATATGTCGTCCATGTTTTCCAGCAATGCTATTTTTTCTTTATTACTCATCCATCCAAGTGCCTCTTCTCTGCTGTTAGCCTCAGCAATTTTGTACCTTGCGCTAATATAATCAATTGGCGGATGACCTCTTTGTGGTTTTGGTGCCGGCGCCACCAGGCTGAAATGAGAATGGCGAATATTAGCGTCGGCTATGACTGAAGTAACGTTAACATATTGCAAATAATCATTTAGCTTTTTCGAAAAATCATCTCGTTGGCGAATAATGTCAAGCTCGTTGACCTCTTCTGGTATGTTTAATATACCCAAAAATCGCAACGCCTTGGCCAGACTTCTACTGCCACTTAGCGCTGACAATGGGATTGAGAATATCAAACCAATAAGCGTAGGAGACAACCAAGCAAGCAACATGGGCGAATAGTAATAGCAAACAAATGCTAAGCCCAAGCCAATACAGGTATGCCAGAAGTGCTGTTTGCTCAACCGTAGCCAAGGCGTTCCTGTGTATTGTCTTTGTTGAGTCGACCAACCAGAATCGCGTCCTCTAAATATATCGATAATGTGCTTACTGTGTATCAACATAAAAATAGGGGCGTACAATACGGAGAAAAAAGTCTCTACCAGCATGCCCAGGGTCATTCGAATAATACCGAGAGGTTTGCGCAAAGGCGAGTGGAAGTAGGCGCGAATGACACCCAAGACCTTAGGAACTAATAAAATACCCATGGTAAAAATAAACAAATAAATCATGCGTTCGGAATCAAAAACCGGCCAGTTAGGTAACAAACTAATTTGATCAGAAAAGTATTCGACGTTGACGTAGTGTATTTGAATGGCCATCGCCACCCCAATTAGGATTAAAGCAAACCAAAAAGGGGATGCCATGTAGCCCATTACGCCCGTGATCATATGGAAACGGTTTGGCCATCTTAAGCCTCTTGCTTTGAGCACGGCCAAGTGTTGAATATTGCCTTGAGCCCATCTTCTGTCACGAACCGCTACTTCAGAAAGACTCGGTGGGCTTTCTTCCCACGATCCCTTTAGTGCTGGAAGCATTCTTACTGACCAACCAGCACGTCGCATTAATGCAGCTTCCACAAAATCGTGGGACAAGATATCGCCAGAAAAGGGCTTTATGCCACCCAGCGTTGGCAAACCTGCCGAATCGGCAAATGCCTTCACTCTGATAATCGCGTTGTGCCCCCAATAGTTGCCATCATTGCCTTGCCATGCAGTGATACCTCGGGCGACGATGGGTCCGTAAATAGAGCCAGCAAACTGCTGTAGCCTTGCAAAAAGCGTTTCACCGCGATACAAGCAGGGCAAGGTTTGAATAATGCCGCTCTTGGGGTCACTGGCCATTTCTTGCATCAGTGTTTGCAGGGTAGAGGAAGACAGTAAACTGTCGGCATCAAGCACCAACATAAAGTCATATCGGGCACCCCAGCGGCTGACAAATTCATGCACGTTGCCCGCTTTTTTTGCTTTATTATCATGGCGTCGGCGATACCAAACCTTGATGTCAGGTGCGAGCGCTTCTCGCAGTTTCACAACTGCCGCTGTTTCTTTTACCCAAACTTCTGGGTTGTTAGAATCAGAAATAATAAAAATTTCAAACTGCTTGCTAAGATCTGCTTTGATCAGCTCCTTGCCCATACTATATAAAGCAGCACAGGTTTCGGCGGGGTCTTCGTTATAGGTCGGCATCAACAATACCGTCTTCTTACTGTCGATATCTGTTTTATTAATTTGTTGCTTCGATTCTCCGGAGAATAGGAAGCCGACGACCGCAGCGCAAGCCGCAAGAGCTATCCAAACAAAGGTGATACAAAAAAGTCCGACCATCACCCACTGCAAAACAGTCACTTCGCCTTGCGATACGATCAAGACCATTTGGTAGGTTGCATAGGCCGTCATGCCGAGCGCACCACCGAATGTCATTAGTCTTGCAACTAGCGCTCTCCATCCTTGCCATAAGTGTTTAACATTAGGCTTCTCCTTGAAGTCCTGCGGCGGCATTTGTAGAGGAGCTTCACTTGGGGTTGCCCTTTCTAGCGTACTTATCTTGTCCATCGGTACAGCCATGTTTCACCCCATTTTTTTGCTTCATCAGATTTGTCATCGTCATATAAAGAAACACGAAGCTCAGAAAGGTCAGCGTCATCTGCTTGAAACTTAACGATTACCCTCAACTTTCCTGTTTGCGGAACAATCTTACTTATTGTTCCCGTAATTTTACCCGTTGAACTGCTTGCATCTATTCTAAGGTTGTTAGGAAAATCAGTGCCTGAGAAATCAATCACAAAATCGCGCTCCGTTTCAGAACCTAAGGTCAAACCTGAGGCTGTCGAGACTATCTGCCCTTCGATATTGTTCTGCGGGGCGAAGGAGCCGAATGAAAGTGTGTATGCAAATTTATATTCTTGACCCGCTTTTAATGGTGCTTCAGGTTGCCAAAACGCAACGATATTGTCGTGAATTTCTTGTTTTGTCGGTATTTCTAGCAACTCAACATGACCAGGTCCCCAGTCACCGATGGGGGTGACCCAAGCGGAGGGCCGATCTTGATAATGTGCTTCGATATCCTCGAAATTTTGAAATTGACGAGTACGCTGCATTAATCCAAAGCCTTGAATTGCTTCGTCCTTAAAGACTGATACTTGAAGCTTTGATGGATTAGATAGCGGGCGCCATAGTCTCTCACCATTCTGTTTTATCATCGCTAATCCATCCGAATCGTGAACCGCAGGCCTGAAGTCGTCAAAACGGTTACTGTTAACTGGATTAAACAAAAACATGGAGGTAAGAGGCGCGATGCCAAACGCGTTAATGTCTTTTCGCGGATAAAGGGTACTAACAACCTTTATTTCAGTATTCTCGCCAGGCGTAGCGGTAAACGTGTAAGCACCTGTTGCAGATTTGCTTTCCATTAGCGCATGCACGACTAAGCTTTCGGAATTCTCCGATGGCCGCTCAACCCAAAAATCGGTAAATACAGGGAATTCTTCGCCCGACGGACGACCGGTATTAATCGCCAAGCCGCGAGCTGATAGTCCGTACCAGTTTGTTTGCCCTACAGCTCTAAAGTAGGTGCCCCCTTGGAATACTAAAAACTCGTCCCATTTTTCGGCGTTGTTGATAGGGTTCGTGACGCTAAAGCCTGAGTAACCTTGAGCGTTAGATGCTTTGTCTTTTGCTTGTTGATCGTCATAAGCAAATATTTCGCTGGTATATAGTATGCGGCGTGAGGTGCCCGCGACGACAAGGTTAAGATTAACTGGGGTCTTAAATAGGAAGCCAGGGTGCAGTGGATTTACTCGAAACTGGCGGTCTTCCTTTGACCAAATCGTTGCGGCGCGTCTAAATTGTATTTTCTTGTAGTCATCATAGCTCATTTGGCTAAGCGGGTTGTCATCAGGAATGAGCGGTAATTCATAATCAGAAGTGGCAAGTTCCTTTGCTTTGTTTTCGAGCCATTTGCGGTCGAAACGATGTGTCACTCTTTGAGGTTCAGCTTCGCTTTTAGCGACCTGCGTGGTTTGTTCAGCAGAATCGTTTTTATTCTCCGCTACTTTCTGCGCAAAGCCGAATGTCGAGAAGTAAAAAATGAAGGAGACTACAACCAAAATAGAAGATTGCTTTAACAAAATGATATTCCTTATACAGTGTAAAATGGCATTGCCATAAAAGCATTATTTGACATTTGAGCGTCTTAGCTAATGATGAGCTTTGCTATAAAAAACGTTACTGAGAAGAGCTCGCTACAAAAAGCTTTTTTATAAAAAAGCTTCGGTATAAAAAGCTTCGCCATAAAGAGCTCGGCGGCAAAAGCAATATTGAAAATAGTCTATTCAGGGTGACCTTTTGCCAATAAGCCATAGCTCTTTGTTTGAAACATCAGCAACGATCAATAGCTACTAGGCTTTCTGCAAACCGCAGGCCAAGTCGTTTGGTGCTTCGATTTTTCAGATATTTGCTTTTATCGTAAAGATAAAGCTGACTAACCCACTGAAATTAATGTAAATCTACGCGTCAATGTTAGCACTGAAAAAAATCAAGATGAACGTGTGTTACTCAAGCAAAAGCACTTTATGTTGAAAAATTTGCAAAGAATGGGCAGGTATTACGGAATTTCCTCAGAAACGACAATGTTGTCTCCTTTTTGCAACACTAATTTAAGGATAAATCACTGGTTTTACTAAGTTATTTTTAAGATTTGATGAAAATGTGTCGCTTCATGCAGACACTTGTTCATCTTGTACGATGGACGGCGTGAAAATTTTACAATGAGTCTAAAAATGTTAGTCATACCGTAAAGGTTTATTCTGGAAAAATGTATGTGTGCATTCTTAAAATTATGTTTTACAAAGCTTTTATTCATTTTCTCTAATTGGTACAAAGTTTGCTGCTGCTATCATTGTTCAGGCTAGCAGTCAGCGGTCATTAAATTAGCCCTTAGCGGTATTATTATTAGAGGAAGCATAAATGGAAGAGCAAAAAGTTGTTTTGATCACAGGTGCATCGAGTGGAATTGGTGCTGCAACAGTTAAGAAATTGTTGGGTGCTGGCCATAAGGCAATTATCACTGCCCGTCGCAAAGATAAATTAGATGCTATAGCACAACAGTGGGGAACTGATCGCGTTTTAGCTGTCGCTGCAGATGCTTCTAATTTTTCTGAGTTGGAAAACGTAGTGCTTAAAGGAAAGGAAAAGTTTGGTCGTATCGACGTGGTTTTTGCGAATGCTGGAACAGGGGTTAATACACCCAGCATAGAAGGTGGCGATCCAGAAGAATGGAAAACGATGATAGACGTTAATATTAACGCTCTACTTTACACCGCCAAGGCGAGTATGAAAGCCTTGAAGGAAGCTAAAGGCCATTTCATTCTTACCAGCTCAATTGCTGGAAAAATTACTCTGAAGGGCTCAGTTTACGGCGCTACAAAGTGGTTTGCCTACGGCTTTGGCCAGAACCTAGCAGTTGAAATGGCAGAGTGGGAAGGTCGCTGCACAACCATTTGTCCAGGCATGGTGAATACCCCATTTTTCGATGAAGCGAAGCCCGATAAGCTTGATCCAGAGGATATTGCCGACGCGGTGCTTTTCGCTATTTCTGCCGAGCCAAGATGCGCGGTGAGGGAAATCACACTGATGCCTACTAAGTAGTATATTGTCGAAATTTAAAAATCTGCACGAAGCAATCCGGATTTAATTTCTATGATTTTTACAATTTTAAAAAAAAGCACTATACTCAGACCACACGTTAACAGTTTTTTGCATTTTATTTGCGAGAGTGATTTATCAACGTCGTATGTGCTAGACTGAAATGTGTCGTAAAAAAACTGACCAGCTTTACATGTAAGCTGGTTTCATCTGTTTACTAAGGTGTACTCAACGTCGTGTTTAATCGCTTAATCAGCTTCATCATGATCATGTTTTTGCTCGTTGCGCAGGCAGGAGAAGCTTTTGCAGTTTCTTCAATGGCTTGCTTCAACAGCGAGCGTGGTACGATGATGTCTGAAAATATGGCACCACGCTTAATGGTCAGTAAAGTAACAGAAAATGCCGTGCAAACAGCGGAAAGCATGCAGATGATGAACCATGACTGCTGCCAACAAGACTGTGACTGCCCGCTTGGCATGCTGTCTTTGGCAGTGCTAATTGACATAAATGTACAAGTGGCTACTCATCAAAGCGACGAGCAGTTAGCCGACACTGACGGTAGTCTCGTTTACACCTTTATTCCCAGTCAGCAACGCCCTCCTAAATACCTCTCTAATTTTGCAGGCTAGATCTGTCTGATGATTGTAAGAGGTTCATTTCGTCCTAGTATGACGTTGTGAAGCGTTAAACTTTCACTTCCCAAAAACCAACAGACCTAACCTGCTCCAAATAGAAATCCACTCAAAAGGTGGCATTCAGGCGTAAGCCAAAAAAAGACAATAAGCTCAACATTAGTCATAAAGAGTCGAAAATGAGATTTTTAAAATCGGGTTATTTTCCTTCACTGAAAACTGCGATGGTTTTCATTGTATTATTTAATTTTGCAGCGCCAGTTAGCCATGCCAACGCTAATCAACGGGCCAAGCAAGGCGTTGATACCAAAGAAAAAGGTATGCAATCACTGACCTTGCCTCAGGCTATATCGCTCGCGATTGCTAATGATCCATGGTTAGTACGCAGCGAGATCAGCGAGCAAGCTATGTTGGATAGAAGTGACGCCGTTGATACTTTGCCCAATCCGGTTGTTTCTATTGGTTTGGCAAATCTACCTACCGATGGATTTGTGTTCGATCAAGAACCCATGACGCAATTGAAAGCTGGCGTTGCGCAGCAGTTTACGCGCGGAAACAGCCGTGGTATTCAAAGGAAACAACTGCAAGAATTGGCTTATCAATATCCATTGCTGCGCCAAGACAGAATGGCAAAAACCGAGGTAATGGTTTCATCGCTGTGGCTGGAAGTTTACCGAGCGCAGCAGATTGTTGCGTTGATAGAAAACGACAAAGCATTGTTTCAGCAATTGGCCGAAATAGTGCAAGCTAGCTACTCGTCAGCCGTTGGCAACGTGCGCCAGCAAGACATCGTGCGAGCACAGCTCGAGCTCACGCGACTTGAAGACCGACTGAATACACTGATGTCGCAAAAAGAACAAGCAGGTAGCCAGTTACTTGAGTGGTTTAATAATGGTAATCCACAACCTTTGGCTTCTGTCGATTTCGCACAATACAAACGCGTCTCTGTTGAGCGCCCTAGCATAGAAAGTCTCGCGCAGTCCAAAGTAGAGTTGCTGGCCGGGTTCGATCAGCAGGCGTTAGCGCAAGTGCTAAATGCCCATCCGTCAATTCTAGCAATTGAGCAGCGCATTGATGCGGGTGAAACTGGTATCAAATTAGCTAAGCAAGCTTATAAGCCGCAGTGGGGAGTCAACGCTAGTTATGCTTACAGAGCTGATGATCAGCTCGGTCGCAGCCGCGCCGATTTCTTTTCTGTTGGCTTGTCGTTCGATTTACCTCTTTTCACGCAAAGTTCGCAAGACAAAAAAGTATCTGCAGCAGTTCGCGAAGCAGAGGCGATAAAGACAGACAAACTACTGGCATTAAGAGGACTGGTTTCACAGCTACAATCAACGTGGTCGCGTTATCAACGTTTGCTTAAAAGGCAAACCTTATTCGATGACAATATATTGGTTCAAACAAGAGAGCAGGCAGAAGCGTCGTTGACTGCCTACACCAATGATGACGGTGATTTTTCTGAAGTCGTTCGGGCTCGCATTGACGACTTGAACGCTCGAATAGACATGCTCAACATTGAGGTTGATTTGTTAAAGGCGCAAGTTGAGTTGAACTATTATTTTACGACACAAGAAAGTACTTTTAATACTGCCAGAGCTTTTGATTCTATTGAGCGCTTTGACCAACAATCACAACCCGCAACTGCAGTTAAGGTAGGGGAATACTAATGAACAGCACACAAGAAACCACCTCTGGTAAAAAAAGTTCTTCAGCATCCAAAATTGTATTGCTCGGCATTGGTTTAGTTATAGGGGTTATTGTCACCCTTATTATTTATAAGTTTATGCTAGGAGAAACGGCTTCATCATCTGCTGGCATGCAAGCTACCGAGAGCGAACCTCTTTATTGGGTTGCGCCTATGGATCCTAATTTCAAAAGAGATAAACCAGGCTTGTCACCCATGGGAATGGATCTGGTACCGGTTTATGCCGATGATGAAAATGGTGGCGGGAAAGACAGTCCAGGCACAATCAGAATCGACCCAAATGTGGTCAATAATTTAGGTGTTAAAACTGCTAAAGTTCAACGTAGGGCGCTTGATGTTACTATAAAAACAGTCGGTTACGTTCAATATAATGAAGATACGCTCGTGCACGTTCATCCTAGAGTCGAGGGTTGGATTGAAGTGCTGAATGTTAAAGCAGCCGGTGAATATGTTAAAAAAGGCGAGCCCTTGTTTGCGCTGTATTCTCCTGAATTAGTGAATGCACAGGAGGAATTTCTCTTGGCGGTAAAGCGCGCTAACAGAAACTTGATGGCGGCAGCGAAATCGCGTTTACAAGCCTTACAAATGCCAAAAATAGCCATCGACAAACTTGTCGAATCTGAAAAAGTGCAGCAGACCGTTGTGTTCACCGCGCCGCAAACTGGCTTTGTTGATAACCTGAATATTCGCGAAGGCTTTTATGTAAAGCCGGGCATGACGCTCATGTCCATTGCTGCTTTAGATGAAGTCTGGGTTGATGCAGAAATTTTTGAACGCCAATCGAATTTAGTCAAATTGGGTTTGCCGGTTGTCATGACCATGGAATACTTACCCGGAAAAACCTGGGAAGGCCAAGTTGATTATATCTATCCTACAATGGATGCCAGTACTCGTACCTTGAGAGCACGCTTGAGATTTAGCAATGAAGACTATTTCTTAAAGCCCAATATGTTCGCACAAGTGAGCATTTTTACTGGAAAATCAGCTATGCATAAGAGCAGTGATGAAAATATGCATGAGCTTATGCAAGAATCTCAAGTTGATGAACTTAACATTGTTGTACCTTCTGAAGCGGTCATTCGCACCGGAACGCAAAACCGTGTAGTGCTGGCCTTAGGCGACGGAAAATTTAAGTCAGTGGAAGTCAACATTGGCAATGTTGTAGAAATAGTGACAGACCCAAATGCGCCTCACTCTGGTCATACAACAATGAAGGGTACATTGAAATCAGGTAATTACACTGAAGTTTTATCTGGCCTGATGGATGGCGATACAGTGGTAACTTCGGCTCAATTTTTATTGGATTCCGAAAGCAGTATTAGCTCTGACTTTATTCGTATAGGAGGCGAGCTTGACCGGTCAAAGACTGCGCTTGCTGAAGGCGAAGACGAAAAAATGAACGACATGAGCAACATGGGTGGAATGAGTGGAATGGGCGGTATGAATGAGCCTGTGTGGGTTGAGGCTACGGTAGATGACGCCATGCCAGAGGAAAGAATGGTGCGACTAACGCATGGGGATATTGATGATTGGGGCATGCCCGGTATGACCATGAATTTTGTTGTTGCAGAGGATGTCGACTTCACTCAATTAGCAGAGGGACAAACTCTACAGGTGTTATTGCAAAAACCTGAATCAGGTATGTTTGAAGTGGTAGGTGTGAAGCCATGATTGCAGCGATTATTAGATGGTCGGTACACAACCGATTCTTCGTACTATTATGCACCTTTATCATCGTAGGCGGTGGCTTAGTTTCGCTGAAAAACACCCCTGTAGATGCCATTCCAGATTTGTCCGATGTGCAGGTAATCATTAAAACCAGCTATCCAGGACAAGCGCCACAAGTAGTTGAAGATCAGGTTACTTACCCGCTAACCACGGCAATGCTCTCAGTGCCCGGCGCTAAAACGGTGAGAGGCTTCTCGTTTTTTGGTGATTCTTATGTCTACATCATTTTTGACGATGACACGGATTTGTATTGGGCAAGAAGCCGTGTGCTTGAGTATTTGTCCCAAGTAGCACCGAGCTTACCGGAAAATGCGAGACCTCAATTAGGGCCTGATGCCACCGGTGTGGGTTGGGTTTATATCTACGCATTGACCGATAGAACCGGGCAGCACGATATTAGCGAACTGCGCAGCCTACAAGACTGGTTTCTAAAGTATGAATTACAAACTGTGGCCGGTGTATCCGAAGTTGCGTCTGCCGGCGGTATGGTTAAGCAATATCAAGTACAGGTTGACCCAGAAAAATTGCGTGCTTATGGCATTCCACTATCGCATGTACAAACGGCAATACAACGAGGCAATCAAGAAATTGGCGCATCGGTCATTGAACTTGCCGAGGCTGAATACATGGTGCGAGCAACAGGTTATATTCAAAATAGACAGGACATTGAGAATATTCCACTGGGTGCAAGCACTACCGACAAAGGCACTACGCTGTTGATTAAAGATATTGCGGAAGTGGTTGTTGGTCCGCAAATGCGCCGTGGCGTGACAGAGCTGAATGGTGAAGGCGAAGCTGTTGGCGGAATTGTGGTCATGCGCTTTGGTGAAAATGCCCAGCAAACTATCGACGCGGTGAAGTTAAAACTAGAAGAACTGAAGAAGGGTTTACCGGATGGCGTTGAGATAGTGCCGGTTTATGACCGCTCAGCATTGATTGAGCGAGCGGTGAATAATCTAAGCTCTAAGCTACTTGAAGAATTTATTGTCGTCGCGCTCGTTTGTATTGCGTTTTTATTTCACGTTCGCTCATCGTTAGTTGCCATTATAAGTCTGCCGGTCGGGATTCTTACCGCCTTTATCATCATGCATTTACAGGGCATTAATGCCAATATTATGTCATTGGGGGGCATTGCAATTGCAATAGGTGCGATGATCGATGGTGCTATTGTCATGATAGAAAACATGCATAAGCATATCGAAAAAACGCCACTGACAGACGAAAACCGATGGCAAATCGTCATAGATTCAGCCACGGAAGTTGGGCCTGCTTTGTTTTCAAGCCTACTGATCATCACCGTGAGTTTTTTGCCCGTATTCACACTTGAGGCACAAGAAGGACGGATGTTTGCGCCCTTGGCCTACACTAAAACTTATGCGATGGCGGCAGCCGCGGCACTTGCCATTACTTTAGTGCCAGTATTAATGGGCTATTTTATTCGAGGTAAAATACTACCTGAGCATAAAAATCCGGTTAATAAATTTTTGTCTTGGTTATATTTGCCAGCACTTAGAACCGTCATGAGCTTTCCGAAAAGCACCTTGTTGGCTGCTTTAGTTATACTCTTTGTCGGTTTTTGGCCTATTAATAAAATAGGCAGTGAATTTATTCCGCCTCTCGACGAAGGCGACTTGATGTATATGCCCACAACTTACGCGGGCGTGTCTGTTGGTAAAGCGCGACAAATTCTGCAACAAACAAATAAGCTGATTTACACGGTCCCAGAAGTACAGACTGTATTTGGTAAAATAGGACGTGCTGAAACAGCAACGGATCCTGCGCCATTAACTATGATCGAAAGTTTTATTCAGTTAAAGCCGAGGGACGAATGGCGGGAAGGTTTGACGACGGAATCGCTAATCAAAGAGTTAGATGACTTATTAGATATCCCTGGCCTTACTAACGCCTTTGTTATGCCCATAAAAACGCGTATAGACATGTTAGCGACCGGCATCAAAACACCTGTTGGTATCAAAATAGGCGGGCGTGACCTGAAAGAAATTCAACAAATTGGCCAACAAATTGAGCAAATTCTAAGTCAGGTTGAAGGCACAGCATCTGTCTATTCTGAACGGGTAGCCGGTGGCCGCTACATTAAAGTGGATATCCAGCGAGAAAAGGCTGCGCGCTATGGTTTGAATATTGCTGACGTACAGTCGGTTGTTGCCAGCGCTGTGGGCGGCATGAAGGTGACGCAAAGTGTTGAAGGGCTGGAACGATACCCAGTCAATATCCGTTATCCGCAATCTTATCGCGCCTCCCCTGAGGCCTTGGGTTTATTGCCGATTGTTACGCCTCAAGGAAAACGTATTGCGCTGGCGGATGTTGCCAATGTGTTCATTGAAGATGGTCCGCCTGGCATTAAAAGCGAAAATGCACGACCCAACGGTTGGGTTTTTATCGATATCGAAAATACCGACTTGGGCAGCTATGTTGCCTTAGCCCAGGCTGCCGTAGATGAGCAACTTGAGTTACCTGCAGGGTATTCCATAACGTGGTCAGGGCAATATGAGTATATGCAAAGAGCACAAGAGAAGCTCTCCTACGTGCTTCCTTTAACCCTAATGATCATCATTATATTGCTGTATTTAAACTTCAGAAATATCACTGAAGTCGCGATGATTATAGGAACGCTGCCGTTGGCAATGGTCGGCAGTATTTGGCTCATTTATCTGGAAGGCTTCAACTTTTCAGTTGCGGTAGGTGTTGGCTTTATAGCCCTAGCCGGTGTGGCGGTAGAAATAGGCGTTATCATGCTGGTGTATCTCAATCAGTCTTTTAATAGCATGCTTGAAAACTGCAAAGAGCAAGGCAAACAACCTACTCAAGATAGCCTGTTCTCAGCTGTATTACACGGTGCTGCGCTGAGAGTAAGGCCTGTCATGATGACCGCTGCAACGATAATCATTGGTTTATTACCCATATTATATGGAGTAGGAACTGGGTCTGAAGTGATGAGTAGGATCGCTGCGCCGATGGTTGGTGGTATGGTCAGCGTATTATTGTTAACCCTGCTAATTCTGCCGGTCATTTATTTACTATGGAAACGGCTGCAGTTGAAGAAGCAGTTTAATGAGTTCTAAATACTTATCAGGTTCGTCTATGTCGCAAACAGATGATGCGCTTGACTGCCAAGCATGACAGGGTAAGAAAATATAAGGTGGAAGGCTTTTGTTAAAAAGGTTTTCATAGGGTGAATTAAAAACTCACCCTTGAATTATCTAACTTACATGATCCTTGAGAACAAGCGGGTTCCGCCTCCTGAACTTCGATTGCGTCGAGCATTGGAACGAAGTTCGCTTCTTTTACTTGCCAACCAACTGTCCCTATTTGTGTTTGCTTGGTCACCGCGACGATTCACCTCAGTTGTTCTAAAACTGCAGAACTGCATGTATGCGTTTAAATCTTCGGATAATTCTTGAATAACGAGCTCAATCATTATTGCATCGTCTACGTAACCTAAACCCGGGATATTATCTGGAACGAGATCTTCAGGTTCAGTGAAATATGCAAGTGAGGTCAGGATCTCATTTTTTTCATCTTCGGGCATTTGCCACTCGGGATCTTCTAATGCCGATATGAGTGTTTCTAATGAATCTAGTCTTTGCTTTACAAAGTCAGGGAGATTGGCTTGCTCCATTTCTGCACAAACGGCACGGGCTTTTTCCAACACCTCAGATGGCGGGTATGCGCGAGCTTTTTCCATAGCGAGCCTCATCATCGCTCGGAAGTGCTCTAAATCGGTGTCAGACAGTTTAAAAGTAATTTCAATAGGCATTGTCGCAATCCTTGTTTTATTGTTGAGATCCTTAATTAATAAACAGCAACATATTATCAATTAATTGTACAATTAGTATACACACTCATTGTACGATTGATAATCAATTTGAGTATAATTAACGCGGCGACAAATTTGAGTTTGCTAATTTTGCCGATGATCTATTTAATATGGAAACGGGCCCAATTGAGTAAGCATATTAATGAGTTTTAAATGGTAACAGCAGTTCGCCGATATCATCGATGGCTTATGTTGTTCGTCGGACTGCAGTTTCTGATATGGTCTTTTAGTGGCCTGTATATGGTGCTTATGGATATTCACAGTATTCATGGTGAGGACTTGCTTAGCGCTAAGCAACCAGTCCTAGTCTACGCAGATGACACTCGTCAAAATGAGCATAACAGTTCAGGTCAAAAAGCCTCTCAAGAAACACGACGATCTATTAGTGTCGATATTAATGAAGTCGTTCTTCTCTACCCTGATGCCAAAAATATCACCCTAGGTTGGTTGGGTATAACCCCAGTTTATCGGTTTACTGATAATGGACAGATGATGTTGGATGCGAGCACCGGAAAGCTAATCGACAGCATCTCAGAATCGCTCGCACTTGAGCTTGCTATTGGTAGTTTAAAAGGATCTAAAGAAGTAAAACAGATTGAATTAATTACTAAAAACCCACCCAGTGAAATTGCGTTTCGTCCACTACCGCTTTGGCGGATTGATTTTTTTGGCGTCAACTCACCTACACTTTATGTGAGCAGCACAAACGGCGAGATAGTTACGGTGAGACAAAATACTTGGCGCATTTTTGATTTACTGTGGCGGCTTCACATCATGGACTACTACGAAGGTGAAGACATAAACAACCTGTTGTTAAATATTTTCAGCGTTAGTGGTTTTCTCGCTGCCCTATCCGGTCTTGTATTACTTTGGTTTCGCCTGTTTAAGAACGAGTTGAAGGGTTCTATACCATGATGTTTAAACGGGTGCACAAGTGGCTATCCATAGTCGTTTTCATACAGCTTTTTATCTGGCTTGGTTCTGGCTTTTTGTTGGGTAAGGTTGACATGAGCAAGGCAGCAGGCCGTGACACTTTAGTGCGTAGTAATCCGACTTCTGTTGCTAGCTTTTACGAAAGCCCTGACGATAATTCGGTATCCGTGAACAAGCCTTTTATCAGCGTTAAATCATTATTAGAGCGCTATCCGATGACAAGCGAAATTGAGCTTAGTCGTCTATCTAATAAAGTGATCTACATGTTAAAAATAAATGCAGGGCAGCATGACTACCAGGCGTCGCAGTATAAAATCGTGAATGCGATAAGTGGTGAATTAATTGATTTAAGCACAGAGGAATTAACGCCTACTGATAAAAAATTAATCTATCAGATAGCTAGCTTTTCGTATAAAGAGAGTGCGTTTGGATCTTCTCATACCCAACATCCCAATCTATCAGCAGACCAAACAGAGAAAATGTCTGTTGCAAGCTTGTTATACCCGCCTATTGAAGACTTACCCCGTGAGCGCAATGCTGTTTGGCAAATTAACGTTGATGATGTCAGTCAAACGAGTATTTATATTCGAGCACAAACCGGTGACGTTATTGCACATGTTAATAACGAAACGCGCTGGCGTGATCTTTTGCTGATGCTGCACTTCATGGATTATGCTGAAGAAGGGAGTTTTAACAATTGGTTTATCAAGATATTTGCCGTAATGACGCTTTTATTGTCGGGCACCGGGGCATGGGGGCTGTACCGACTTTTTAGCGACGGGCGCATCAAAATAACGTGGTTTGATCGAAATAAAATGTTGCTCGTTCATAGCGACAAGCTCCCAAAAGCGGTGACACTATCAGCAAGCGCAAATAGTTCTATTCTTGACGCACTCAGCGCCAGTAATATCGACATTAAATCAATATGCGGTGGTGGTGGCCTTTGCGGCACTTGCAAATTCAAAGGTGAACCTGAGTTGCTAATTACAGACGCTGATCGCGAGCGTTTGACACCAGATGAATTAGCGCTCGGTTATAGACTTGCATGCCAGCATGTCATAAAAGAAGTGTCGAATATCGAACTCAATAAAAATTCACTAAGTTAATGGGTTAAGTTGGGTTTTGTGGCCATTATATTAAAAAAAATGTCAGGTTCTGGAAGTGCGTCTCGACTACACAAGTAATTACACTAAAAAGGATAATTACTATGACTGTTACATCGCTACCTCTTACCGCTTCCAAACAAACATCTGCATTCGCAACATGGTGTAAACAAGGTGCTCAATTATTTTTGAAGTCGCCATTTACCTTATTTGGTATTTGCCTATTAATTATGATTGCAGGCGGTATGTTTCAAATACTACCTGCGCCCTATGGCGTGATAACGTCAAAATTAGTTGCACCACTCATAGCGGCAATAATATGGATTGTAATTGACCAAGTTCAGCAACATGGCAAGTTTAGCTTTGCTGCCTTTAAGGCTTACTCTGGTTATCGCAAGCTCCCTCTTTTAGCCTTTGTGCTGATATTGCCGGCAGTATGTCAATTATTGGCGGCAAGCCTTATCCTTGGAGCGCAGGGACTAAATTTAATCTTGTTTGGTGATATTGTTGGTGTTAGTGCCATGCAAGTGGCCATGATTTTTGCAGCAGCGGCTCCTGCCATGGTGTTCACTATGTTTGCTCCAGCTTTTTTATTACTAAAAAACACGAGCGTATTAGATTCTATCCAAAATGGATTTAAAATAGTATTAAGCGCCTACAAACCAATGCTTGCTTTGACAATATTAAATGCCATTGTGTTGTTTGCAGCACCATTTACGATTACGCTTAGTGTAGTATTTTTAGGACCATGGTTAGCGTGTGTAGGCTATGTTGCATTTATGCAGTTAGCGCCTCAGCAAGCGAGTATTGAGCGTTTAAAAGCGTAAATGACCAATCAACAAGGGTGCGTGCGTGGACTGTGCAACTAATATTCAATCAGTACTGCAAGAGTTCACGCCGTTACTCTCAAGAATTGCGGCCAGCTATGAGTTTGACGCCTCGTTACAAGAAGATTTGTTGCAAGACATTAGCTTAGCGGTTTGGCGGGCCTTAGGTTCGTTTAGGGGCGATGCCAAGCTAAAAACCTTTGTGGCTAAAATAGCCCATAATCGCTGCATTGATCACGTTATCAAACAGAAAAGCACCAGTGGAAAGTGGGTAGAATTAGACGAAAGAGATGTTATAGATAAACAAAACGTGGCCGATAGCATACAGCAAAAAAGAGATGCTAGTTTAGACCTGTTATCAGCACTGCATAAATTAGCTATCGCTAACCGCCAAGTTATTACTATGCAGTTAGAAGGGTTTAGCTACTTAGAAATTGCAAATGTATTGGGCATCAGTGAGGCAGCGGTGACGAAACGAGCCGCACGTGCTAAGCAACAATTAGAGCAATGGCTATAAGATGACCGCGAGAAAAATCTATGGATAATCAACTATCACAATGGCAAAAAGCCTTTCAGAGTAGCACGCCCCAAATAGATACTGAGGTATTGTTACAAAACATACGCAAGCATCACCAAAAAGACCGCATCAAGGCTTGGTTAGACTTACTGCTAGGCGCTGGCGTGAGTATATTCATACTCTATACCATCATTTTCCAAGCGGAAAATAGCGCGTTTAAATTTTTATTAGTTGCGCTTTCGCCGATTCCTCTTGTATTTGGTGTCTGGGCTTTTAAACTTTCACACCAGCGGGAAAAAATCACTCAGCTCAATGTTGCGCAGTTACTTCGATTAAAACAAGCTCAAACCTATAAAACGCTTCGATATTGGCGAGTTACGGCCTATATATTTACGATATTGTGGATAGCACTCTGTGTTTACTCGGGCTTGTTGATGATCAAGGGTGAAGAGGCTTCAATTTGGATTATCCAAGTAGCCACACAAAGCTGTATGTTTCTATTTGTGCACATACGTTTTTGGCAGGTGAAGAAGAGACATCCTAAAGACTTAGCCATGTTGCAGACGCTGCAAAAGGAATAAAAGCTTAAATGCCAGAACATCGAAAATTTAGTTATACTTCAGCCAAATCGCATTAAGTTGCTTTACTTATTATTATGCTTTATCTATGGATGGAACAATATATGTTCAGGGTTTGACAGATAAGAGTTACCGCCAATGCACCGTTGAATTATTACCCATTGAACCCAAGACTTTTACGCGTTCTCGCGGGGTATAAGTATTAGCGATAATTGGTACTTAGCCGTCAGTACTGTATGGTTAATAGGTATTGGGTTATGTTGAGAATTATCATGGATTTGCTTTTACAGTGGCTTACTGCTGATGGTGCTGTAACAACTGCAACGGCGACAATGCTAATTGTTACCTCGTTGTTCACATCAATGATGACAGCGACCTTGGGTATAGGTGGCGGCGTGTTGCTGCTCGCCGTGATGGCGGGAAGTATGCCTATTGCTTCACTTATTCCTGTGCATGGCTTAGTGCAACTAGGCTCGAATGGCAACCGCGCTCTTATGACCTTTCGTCATATCGATTGGGCAATGTTACGTTTTTTTGCTTTGGGCGCGCTGCTAGGCGCAATTGCTGCGTCCTTTATTGTGGTGCAATTACCACTTGTGGTCATTCAATTTGCAGTAGCCGCTTTTATCTTGTTTCTCGTCTGGGGCAGTAAGCCAAAAACACAGAACATGAAACCCGCCGGAAGAGCACTCGCTGGCATGATAACGACAATCGTGTCTATGTTTGTGGGTGCAACAGGGCCTTTGGTTGCAGCGTTTGTACATCGAAATAGCTACAACAAAATGCAGATAACGGCAACGTTTGCCAGCTGTATGACATTCCAGCATGGTTTAAAAGCATTTGTATTTTCTTTTGTAGGGTTTTCGTTTAGTCAATGGGCTGGCTTAATGGTTGCTATGATTATAAGTGGAGCGCTTGGCACGTTTATTGGGCTTAAGGTGCTGAAGCGGATCCCCGCACAGCATTTTATTAAGGTGTTTAAATGGATAGTGACATTACTTGCTCTTCGACTTTTATGGCAAGCAATACAAAGCTTATAATGTATCGTCGTCAATAGTAAAGTTGACTCACGGAATGACACCCGTTTAATAAAATGTACTTAGAATTGATAAGTCACTAAAACCTTCCCAACGAAATTTATTTTTTTGCATACATGATCCCAAAAAAGTGAATGCCAATTAGCCACCATGTTGTTTGTTTCAAGATCATGTGAATTTCATGAATTTTGGGAAAAATATCATAAAAGCTCTCTCTGTTAGGGGCTATTTCTATGCCTAAAACGCTCAGTGGGATCTCATAGTTATTGATTAATGCAATGCCCGTTGCAGCGAGTAAGAGGATGCATAAGTACATGGCGATATGATTTCCCAATTTACGTTGTGAAGTTGTGTCGATAAGTTCATCAACATGAACAGCAACAAAAAAGCAGATATCCAGTGAAGTGCTCTGTCGACTATATAAGACTTAGGTTTCATTGTGCGCGCACCAACCGGTGGATTATTATCAACGACTTCTGATTCGGTGACGAACTTTCAGTATTTATTCGCATCTTCCATAAATTCATATCATGTCCTTTTTCTTTCGCAGATAGAATAATAAAGCTAGGGCCTGCGTTCCCAACTATTTGTTAAATAGGAAGGTTTAATCATTATTTCAAAGATGTTGAGCTTGAACAAAACGCTTAAGGTACTGCAAAACTTAAAACATCCTTCTTCACCCTTAGTTATTCCCTAAAGCGCTGGGATGAATGAGGGAATATAAATTCCACAGGCTGTTTCAAGCTCTGGTCGCTTAAATGATTTATTCTGAATAATTTCCATAGAAATGCCCTTCAGCCTAGTAAATCACCCTGTTAACTCAGCAACAACCCGTCCTATCGTATTTCTTCAACAATAGTTAACATTTATGTTACATCTCAGTAACCGAATTTGCGTTGTGCAAATGTTAAACATATTACTCTCGGAATATTCATGAAATTTAAATTAGTGTTGATAGTTGTCGCTCTTGTCAATCTGACCGCTTGTGGTGGCGGAGGTTCTGAAAGCTCTCCTGCGATCCCGCCCGCACCACCCGAACCCACTCCGGTAGCGCAAGATAGCGATAATGACGGCGTGAATAATACTGCTGATAGCTGTCCTAGCACCCCTAGCGGAGAGGCTGTTGATGCAAACGGGTGCACGGTGGTTATCGACTCGGATAGCGATGGTATTGCTGACGACATTGATAGCTGCCCTAATACACCTAGCGGAGATATTGTAGATGCAAGTGGCTGTACGGTGGTTACAGACTCAGACGGCGATGGTGTTGCTGACGACATTGATAGTTGCCCTAATACTCCTCAGGGCACAAGCGTTGATGCAGAAGGTTGTCCAGTTGATTCGGGCAACCAAGTAAACATAGAAGCACTTTTTGATGAAAGTACAGTGCAGGAACCTGCAAGTAGGTTTGTTCGCGACGACGGTGTGTTGGTCACCAGAATTGGTGATCGCGGCAGAGATCGTCATGCTAAAGATATTACCATTCAAGACCACTACGACCATTACTTGGCTCATTACTGGGAATATAGAACGGCTCGGATTCAACTAGAAGATTACGTTCCAACGGGGCAAAGCTTAATTCGAGCCACCTTCATTACTGAAGCTGAGTTAGGAGCAAGAGAGTTTAGAGTTTGGTTTTGGGGGCGCAATGCAACTGGGCAATTTCATTTCAACCCACAAAAAGAGGAAGAAAAAGTCAGTCAAAATGAAACTGGCGTTGTGTTCGTTGGCAAGGGAACTTGGAACGATAACTTTGAAAAAATTAGTGAGCAAGGGATACAGCATAAATACACCCTCGATATCGTGAATAAGTGGGAATCCGGAGGCCAGTTTCAAACAGCGCTTGTTGAGGGCACCAATATGGAATTTGAAGTCAGTCAATTCCTGCTTTCGCCGCCTGCAGGTTCGCGTTTAAATTATTACGGCACGTCTTTCGTTTACGTTATTGGCCAGCTTGGCGTGGCACCCTTTGAATGGCAAAGAGGTGTCGAAAACGCGGGTGGTGCGAATGACGGTACGCCAATTCCTGCGGCTGGTTTGCTGGGCGGTGACACGACTTTGGGTTATAACTATAGCGAAGAACCCGCTGGGCGCTTTATGCAAATGGCGACGAACTTGAGTTCGCAAAATGCGCAATCTTTTGTAGAAGGACGACGCGTTCACCATACCAATTTTGACGACGGTACGCATGATGAGCGCCACGAAAATCCCGTATGGACCGAACAAATCGGCAAGATAGGAAATCATTATATAAATCATTCTTGTGCAGCCTGCCATGTGAGAAATGGTAAAGCGTTGGTTGAAGATGTGGGAGGAAGCCTAGACAAATGGGTGTTCAAAGTCGGCGATGAAAACGGCGCCCCAGACAGCTTAATTGGAAAAGTGTTACAACCTCAAATTGAGTCAAATGGCACTTCGGAAGGTAACGTCACTCTCGGACCATGGACCAACCATGAGAATGGCTTGCGCTCACCAAACTATGTTTTCTCTGAACGCAGGCCGGCACAATTTTCAGCGCGAATTGCACCTCAACTGATTGGCTTGGGTTTGCTTGAAGCTGTGCCGGAAGAACAAGTATTAAGTTGGGAAGATGGCAACGATGCTAACAATGATGGTATTTCAGGGCGTGCATCCATTGTGATAGATCCAACAAGTGGCGTAAACCGTCTGGGGCGTTTTGGCTATAAAGCCGGTACATTTAGTGTTAAGCACCAAACTGCCAGTGCCTTTAATACAGATATCGGCGTGATGACCTCCATGCTACCAAATCCCGACTGTGGAAGTGCACAACAGGATTGCGGTAGCGCCGAGGTTGAACTAAGCGATCAAGATTTAGACAAATTGGTAAAGTACTTAAGCCTATTGGGCGTTGGTGCACGCCGCGACTATAATACTCAAAATGGTGCAAGACTATTTTCAGATGCGGGATGTGCAAGCTGTCACCGTCCGTCAATGACAACCAGCGCGTTTCACCCTCTAGCGGAACTGCGCAATCAAACCATCCATCCTTATACTGATTTGTTGCTACACGATATGGGTCCCGGTTTGGCTGATAGCTTAGCTGAAGGTTCTGCTTCCGGAGCTGAATGGAGAACGGCGGCATTGTGGGGTTTAGGACACGCAGAAAATGTTATGTTGGGCGATGCAAAGGCAAACGATGCTGTGTCATTAGCAGGAAGAAGCGATGATGACACTCGCATTGGGTATTTGCATGATGGCAGAGCTAGAACTATCGAAGAAGCCATATTATGGCACGGTGGTGAAGGCGAAACATCTAAACAAGCTTATGTGGCGATGTCGACTGCAAACAAGGCGGCGCTGTTGGCGTTCTTAAATAGCCTGTAGTGTTTCGTTGCGACAGGCTAAGGAGGCAATTGAATCCACTGGTCGGCATCAGGGAGATTCTTGCCTTCGCAAGAACGACCGACGGGGGCTGAAGCTAATAGTATTGTGCCTTCGCAAGACAGGCCGGGTTTAAGGCCGCTAATACCGAATGACGCTTTCCCAATGTACGCGCTGATCGCCAAGTACTACGAAATCTGGATTTTCAACTGAATCACGCTGGTTATAACTAAGTTCATCAAATGTGGCGGCGACAATTCTTCCGCCTGCTTCGTTAACAATGCATTGAGAGGCGCCGGTATCCCATTCACCCGTAACACCTAAACGCATGAATACGTCAGCCTTACCTTCGGCAATGAAACAGGCTTTTAACGAGCAACTGCCCGCAGGGAGGGTTTGATATACGCGTTTGTCTGACATTTTATTGAATACTTTTTCACGCGATTGTCTACGACTAATTGCAATCATGATGACGTCTTCGCTTGGCACCTTGAATTCTCTGACCGCAATTTTTTTGGTTTCAACATTGCAGCGTTTGTAAGCACCTTCGTCTTTACTTGCAAAATACAGTGTTTCACCAGTGGGCCAATAAATAACCCCAATAACGGGTTCATTGTTTTCAATCAGTGCAATGTTGACAGCAAAATCACCTGAGCGCGCAATAAACTCTTGCGTACCGTCAATAGGATCGATAAGCCAATAGCGAGTCCATTTTGAACGTTCCTCAAGAGGCACTTGCGGAGTTTCTTCGGACATCACTGGAATATCAGGCGTTTGCTTTTGCAAAATGCTCATAATGATATCGTTAGCTCGGTAGTCTGCGCTGGTGACTGGCGATTCATCATCTTTTGCGTATTCTTCAAAAACGCCTTTGTCGTAGATTTCTAAGACTTCTTGCCCCGCAATACATGCGGCTTCTTTGGCTATTTCTAGTAACTCTGCAATGGAATGGTGCACTTAGTTATTTTCCTTCTTCCACTTTTGTAGTAACAGCAGGGCTGCTACGCTTCGGGCTTCACCAAAGTCGTCTCTTGCGAGTAACTCGTCTACCTTAGCCACAGGCCATTCAATTACCTCTAATGGTTCGGGTTCATCGCCTTCTAATGACTGCGGCGTTAAGTGTTCGGCAATCAGGATATGCATTTTTGCATCAAAAAATGTAGGCGCCATATGCACCGTATGCAGCGCATGAAGTGTGTCGGCTTTGTAGCCAACCTCTTCTTGTAACTCTCTATTGGCTGCTTGCTCCGATGTCTCTCCGGGATCAATTAGGCCTTTGGGGAAACCTAACTGGTAGGAGTGGGTTCCACAAGCGTACTCACGAATGAGCAACATCGTATCAGCATCTTTCAATGGCACAATCATAACGGCGCCGCGTCCCGCGCCCACCATTCTTTCGAACTCTCGGGTTGCGCCATTACTAAATTCAAGGTTCAGCTTTTCAACTTTAAAAAACTTAGATTTAGCGACGATTTCTGCGCTGTGGATCGTTGGTAACTCTTTTTTATTGTCTATTTTACTCATTCCTAATTCACGATAAGCTGTTGATGCTTTAGAATCCTATATTGCTTACATTATCACAAGGAAAATCGCTTGGCACTTTTACCATGGCATAACATAGAAACTGTTTTATTGGATATGGATGGAACCTTACTTGATTTACATTTCGACAATCAATTTTGGTTAGAGCATATTCCTCAAAAAATGTCCGAGAAGCAGGGTAAAAGTATAGAGCAGTGCAAGCAAGAAATGCGCGACTCCTATGCTAAAGTTCAGGGCCAAATACAGTGGTACTGTCTTGACTATTGGGCTGAGCAGCTCGATTTGGATATTATTGTGGCAAAGCAGGAAATAGCGCATTTAATTAGCCTTCGTCCCGATACCTTACCCTTTTTAGATGCGCTTAAAGCAAGTCAGAAAAAAGTGGTATTGGTTACCAACGCGCACCCTGGAAGTTTGTCTTTAAAAGTAGAAAAAACACAATTGGACGAGCATATTGATGAGCTTATTTCTACGCATCAGTTTGGAGTAACCAAAGAATCACAATTGCTATGGCAAAAGCTGCAGGCCCATCTTAATTTCGACCCGGCAAAAACCCTATTTGTAGATGACAGCCAGGTGATATTAGATGCCGCAAAGGAATACGGGATTGCGTACACCCTAGGTATTACAAACCCTGATAGTAAGCTGCCAGAAAATGAGATCCACGGACATATGACTACGAATGATTACTTGAGCCTTTTGCACGATATTGAATAATGCAGCGCATTCATCACTGCGCAATAAATGCTAATTAGAAAGCCATAGAGAAACCACGTAAGGACTAAATAATAAACATGAAAATCATTGTTGCGTCAAAAAACCCAGTAAAAATTGAAGCTGCTAGAAAGAGTTTTGCGACCGCGTTTGCTGATCATGAAATTGAAGTGCTTGCGGTTGATGCTCCATCCTTGGTTAGCGAGCAACCGATGAGCACGCAAGAAACCAGAGATGGTGCAGTTAATCGAGTGAGGTACTGCCAACAGCGTCATAGCGCTGACTACTTCGTCAGCTATGAAGGCGGAGTGGATGTTTTGGATGATATTCCTAGTACCTATGCTGTGGTCTGCATTGCAGACGCATCCAGATTGCAAACAGGCAGAACAGCAACGTTGCCACTACCCAATCAAATATATCAAAAACTGAAGTTAGGCGAAGAGCTTGGCCCTGCGATGGACGACATGTTCAACACGGTGAATATTAAGCAAAAGGGGGGCGCCATTGGCCAGTTAACCAATGGCTTAGAAACCCGCAGCAGTATTTATATCAGCGCAACATTATTGACCTTGAGCGCCTTCTTTTATCCCGATCTATTTTTGTAGACCCGAGTTTAACTCTACCGCTCTGCTAGGGCGTACTTGTTTCGGCCTGAGTTTTTGGCATTATACAGCGCCTCGTCTGCTGCCTGAAATAGTGAGAGGGGTTCTTCCGATACTTTGGGTTTTGCTACCGCAATGCCCACGCTGACAGTCACTCGGTCATGATTAGGTGCGCCTTGATTAGCAATGTTTAATTGGGAAACAGTCTCAATGACTTCTTCTGCTTTGTTGACTGCACCTAGCTCATCACAATCACTTAGGATCAATACGAACTCTTCGCCACCAATTCGCGCAAATAAGTCACCAGGACGGCGGCTTAATGAGTGCAAATGATAAGCGACTTTAATTAAGCAATCGTCACCAACGCCATGCCCATAAAAGTTATTAAATTGCTTAAAAAAATCAATGTCGATGAGTATCATGGCAATGGGCTGCGCATAACGGATACTGCGCGACCATTCCCTCTGAATGGTTTCATTGTACTGACGTCGGTTAGGCACTTGTGTTAATGTATCCAAGTATGCCAACGACTCCAATAAGTGCGCTTGGCGCGTGAGCTTCAAATGAGTCGAGATGCGAGCATTCATTTCTGGAACGAGAACCGGCTTGGTGATGTAGTCTACGCAACCTAAGTCAAAGCCGCGTACCTTAACGTCGATATCTTGAATTCCACTAGCAAATATTACGGGAATATTTGAGGTTAGTGGGTCACATTTTAATAACCGACAAATTTCAAATCCGCCGAGATCTGGCATAACAACGTCGAGAATAATTAAGTCGGGCTGAGGGAATTGGCGAGCATAACTTATCGCATCGTGAGCAGTCCTAGCAAACTGACAATAATACTGCTTGCTCAAGCCGTGAAGGTAAAATCGAAGCTGATTTGGGTCATCGTCGACCACAAGTAAGCGCGATTTTTTCGCAACATCAAGCTCGCTGATGTGAGGTGTTGTTATTTCTTTTAGCTGCATATTTCGTCAACCATAAATACGTCGCAGGTTTGCAACATGGACAGCTAAAATAGATTAAAAATCGTACAAATTAAAGCGTGTTTTTATTCCAAAACATTTAACTAACTGAATTTATTGATAAAATAATTAAAGCTACAGGTTTATTTTGCGGAATCCTTCGCTGTCAGCGGCTCCAAAAAAGTTTGCTGCCTGCTGCACTTCTTTGGGCATGGTATCAGCAGGCTTGAAACGGCCCTTAATGTTGTACTTTCCAGCAACCGACAGTAACACTTTTGCATCAAGGTTTAACATGTTGTCAGGCTGTATTTGTATGGCAAATTGTTCGCCTTCACAAACGAGGTTTGCGTCGAAATTACCAAAATCAATAACGCCGCTAGGCCCACTAACAGAGCCATTCAACCAACTCCCTCTTCCCGCTAAGTTGACGCAGGCTTTGTTAAACTCAAATTCTTTAATTTCAACTCTAAAGCGACCATCAGCAGTCACTGGCACTGGGAGCGGCAGCTGCGCCATAACGCTACGAGCAGGTAAAAATAACCTGAATTCTTCAGCGCTTACATTTTGTAAATTAAACAGCGAAGCACTGACATTGCCTTTCACATATGCTTGTTCGCTTCCTCTAATTTTACCGCCGTTAAGGTCCACACTAGCGTTGCCTATTAATAAAGACCAAGGAGATAACTCCCACTTCAGATTATTAATTACGATACCTTGTGCAATAAGCTTGTCGACTTTACCGGTCCACAGTGTGCCTTCAACCTTACCTATACTTACCGGTAAATTCGCATTATTCGTTTGTATAAATTTAACAATGTGTACCGCAGGCAAATAGGCAACCAACAAAATCAGATAGGTAAAAATAGCCAGTACGATCCATTTCCAAGGCTTCATCTTTATCATTTAACGCTTTCCTAATTGCAGGCGACGTACCTGTACGTAGCCGGGATTATTTGTTTCCGTAATATCGGACTGAATGGCGACCACGCCTCGGCGCTCCATCACATCGAGCCATGCCACTAAATCAGAAAACAAAACTTCGTCGATACTAATCTGCAGGTTGTCGCCGACGGGTTGCATGCGGGCAACTTGAATGTTGCTGGTACGAGTTGTTTGGTTGACAAGTTGCGTTAGCGAACCAGTGAAGCTAGCTCCAGTCGCTGATTGTCTCAATTTTTCGGCTCTAATAGCTTGTTCGTCAACCCATGAGGCGAACGTAGTTTGATTTTCAAGCAACACTTGTTGCTGAACGAGGGCGCTGTTCAACGGCGCCCATAATGCGAAGTAGAAAATGCCGATGACGGAAACTGTTGCGGCTAAACTCACCATTTTTTGCTCGCGCTCTGACAGCGCATAAAACCATCCAAAATATTTTTTCATACAGTTACCTTAATAACGCTTTGACCGAGGTTCTCCTTCAGCCTTTGATAATGATCGTGCCAATTACTTGTTCGCCTTTATTATTAATTGCGCCTTGGTCTACTTCAAAGCCCATTGCCTGAACCTCACGACGAAATTTTTCAAGGGATTCAAAGTTGCTGGCTACCGACTGCATGCGCAATTCTGTGCGCGTTGCGTCGTAACGAATAGACTGTGGTTTAACACCTGTATTGGCAAACGACGAACTCATTTGGGTGAGCATGACTAACATTGAAATACCGCCGCCTCCTTGCTCAAGGCGCACCATTTCATTTCTAATCGCGGTTTCTTTATTTCTCGATTTAGGTAAATTTGGGAAACCTTCATTGATACTTGCTTGTAACCTATTTTCAACCACTTGGCGTTGGTTTTTAATCGAATTTAACTCAACTGTTTTGCTGACCAAGTTAACGCACAAAGCTACGGCGGCGAGCACTGCCGCTAAGCGCCACTTTTCCCACTGTGCATTGGTTTTACGTTTTACGACGAAATCACCTTGAAGCAAATTAAAATTCGCCTCCAACGCACCATCAAGCAATAGCTGCATTGGCAACTTGTCGTAATTTACGGTGAGTGTTGCTAAATCGCTAGGAGAGCCTTCATTATCGCCCTCATGTGCTTGGGCAAAAAATGCCTGCAGCTGCTCAGCATGCATTAACTCTGAATAAGCCACGACAGACAGACTGTTTTTGCTGAGTTGTTTTTCAAAAAGTGGAAACGTCCAGCTTTGTTCTCCTTGATAACCATCCCATTCACCTGTTCTAACTATTAGCGGTGATTGGTCGTGAGTGCCTAAAGTCAATAAGCTTAGAGTGTCAGGGAAATACGGCAGTGCGAGTGTATCGGGAACTATGAGGTCGCAATGTAAGTCGGATTGTTTCAGTATTTCTTGCCAAAACGTCAGTTTTTCGCGTGAAACGATTGCCACTTGCTGTAAGTCGCCGTTGCGTTTGCCGAAAGCGAAAAATGACTTGCTGATGTCTGAAGCAATGTCGTCTTCAAGCATAAAAGGAATTGCATTCAGTACTTTTCGGTTTGCTTTTAAGGGCAACTGAACAGTTTTCAGGACAACATCACAACCAGGTACGATACCGATAACTTCGGCATTCGGTGCGCGCTCTCTAAGCTGTCTTAAGCCCTCTACGTCGGGCAGCTCACCAGAGGCAATGATTTCCTGTTCAGTGTCAGACCACACTAGCCAGTGAACAGGGTCGTGCGGAGTTGAGCCCAAGCGTATCGCTAGTTTTTCCATCAGTTAGTGCCTCCAAATTCTCTACTTAACACGCTCACGCCTTCTCCCTCGCTATCGAGTTTAAAAATACTTGTCATTTTAAACGATGAGTTATTGTAGCGGGTTTTAGTGTAAAGCATGAAATAATTTGTTTTTATAACGAACCACGCTTTTTGTTCCGCGCTTAAGTTCAATGCAACAATTTCCGGCTCGGAAAAGAACTCTTCAGTATCGCCATATCCATCGAGTGGACGTGATGCGATGATGCGCTGTGTGTTTTCAACTGTCAGGTTCAACATTGCGGCGAGCACGTGTGCATTTTCTTCTTTAACCGTATTGATATTCACCTGCAGGGCATTAAATGCGATATCGGGCACGACACAAACATGCGGCAGTAATTCGCGCAGGTAACTCAGTTCAATGCCGTTTATTAAACGCAGTTCCGATTTATTCGTCATCGGTGCATTTGCTGCAACGTAGGGGAATCGCAATGACTCGTAGTCTGCGTCCTCAGCCCCGTAGCCTGTAATATTGCCGTCTTTGTCGAGCCAGTCGACAAGCGAATCGCGAACGGTTTCGGCGGTAAAAGAATCAACGTTTTCGCTGCTCAAACGCATAAGATTAGAAAAAGCGAGCGCCGGGGTTGTTGGTGCTTTATTGGGGTCCTGAGTGGGCGGATTCTCAAGAGGCGGGAGCGTCAATGAATTTAGATTGAAACAAGACTGTAAGTCAGTCAATTCGGCTTGAATGCCGCCACTATCGATTGGATATTCAAATACCTGCGCCCAAGGTTGACCTAGATTCATATTGTCTGGTGACAAGGTTTTGAGTTCGTTAAGCGATTTTTTGGCAAACTGTTCAGCGCCCATGGCGTACCAAAATGCTTGATTGTTGTCTTTAATATTGACCGTTCTTGCAACATTCAGCTGCAGTCGAGCCATCATTTCTGTAGCAAGAATGCTAACAATAGCCACAATCAGTAATATCACCAGCAGGGCGATACCTCTCTGAGATTTGGCATGTGCTTTTTCTAAAAAACGCAGCGTGTTTGTTGGTTTATTTAGCCTCATCGACGCACCTTAAATTCGCGTCGAATTTCGCCGTAAGCTTCTGATTCTATTATGATGGCGACAGCGATAGGCAGCTCTTCAACCGATTCCGCTTGCTTCCATTCAAATTTTTTACTGTCGAATTTCTCTAAAAATTCAAAGCTGATTGATTCAACGCCTTCTAACAAGACGCGTGCTTTGGGCTCAACGCCAATGGCGTTATCGACATAGGTTGAATACAAGCGTTCAAGTTTTTTGTCCTGTGTTCTATACGCAACAGACTGCATGGTGCTTCTGCGTAGTGTTAACTGCGGGTTATGCCAACCGGAGCGCACAAAGCCGATGCTGCCGCTGTCGCTTTCAAAAGAAAATTTCCCAGCAAAAACTAAGGTGTCAGATACTTCGCCCTCGGCCCGCGTTTTACGCGGCACCATTTGCAGAAAATCACGTTCAATAATGAGCATTGCGCGCTGCATGTCCTGCAGTGCCTTCATTCGTTCATCAGACAGCTCATTTTGGGTCGTTACAGCACTGAGCATGGTTACTGAGCCAACCGCAATTAATGCAAAAATAGCCATAGCGACAAGAATTTCAACGAGCGTAAAGCCCGACTGTTTGCGCGCTATTTGGCGGAAAATAAGTTTACCCATTCGACTTTGCTACATAGGTAGTCACTGAGGTTATCGAGCCTATATATTCGGGATCGTTGCCTACAGTGATGATAATCGCTTTGAGGTCTTCGTCGGCAGTGGCTTGTACTTCTTGTTGCCAATACCAAGTTCGGTCGAGCATCTCGACGCTGCCGCGCTCTTTGTTTTTCGGAGGCCATGTTTTCTCAGAGAGTAACGACGCGCGCGTCAGTTGGTTATTCGCAACCCAAGTAGCGAAGGTGATTTCTTCAAGCTTGCCGACAGAGTTGATGTGCTCAGAGGTGGTTTTAATAATGGCTGCGCCTGCCACTGCGAATATAAACATCGCGACCATCACTTCGAGCAAAGTGAAACCACCTTGCTGTCGGTTAAATGTTGCGTTCATTACTTTTTTCATAGCTCCCGGTCCTCGGGCGCAATGCGTTCAATAGGTGTTACTTCTTTAGCGCGCAATGCAAAGGTAATTGGCTCATCATTGCTAAAGGGGTCTTCAAAGGTCATGCTTAATTCAAAAGGGGTAATGTCTCCGCTAGACAGTAAAAAGATTTGCGGTGGGGGCGGAGGAATATCCTCTTCTTTACCTATTTCAACGCCTTCATCGCTCACGCTTAACTGTTCATCGAATACACCACGGTCAAACAGTTGCTCCTCTTGTTGCCAGGGTAAGTTTTCGAGTTCAAGTTGCAGCGTCATATATTCGGGTAATTCATAGCTAGCGAAAAGCTTCTGGTCATCTAGCTCAACCCATTTGTCTTCATCGTCGAGCACCACGTAAGTATAGGTGTTTTTCTCTTCATCAATGCGAATACCCAACTGTGCCTGATTTAGCACCGCATAGTCGCTTGCCATATCAAACACAACTTGAAAGCGCTTGGCTTGCTCGTTGACTTTGTCGTAGTGATTGGTGCCAAGGGCTGTGTACGAAACAACAGATATCATAAGACCCATGAGCGCTAGCACTAGCATTATCTCGATGAGTGTAAAACCTGCTTGTTGCTTGCGCACACTAGCCCTCGCTTTTGTTCGGTTTATTGTAGGTATTCGTTGATATTCCAAGTGCCAATATCATCGTCTGTCCCTTCTTCCATATCTGGTCCGAAAGAATAAATGTCGATATTGTCAATTTCGCCAGGACTTAGCAGTTGGTATGGATTCCCCCAAGGATCGAGGGGTAAACGTTTAATAAACCCTTCGTTTGGATAGTTGCGCGGAATAGGGTCTATAGTAGGCATCGTGACCAGTGCTTCTAAACCTTGCTCTGTGGTCGGGAACCGATTGGTGCGTAGCTTGTACATTTCCAATTGTCCTTCGAGCGTTTGGATATCAACAGCCGCTTTTTTAATTTGCGCAGTACCTTGGTTTTCGAAAATTTGCGGCGCGACGAAAGCGGCCATCATGCCGATAATAAAAAGTACGACCATGATTTCAATTAAGCTGAAGCCGAACTGCTTTGCTTTGTTATTCGCCATTGCTGGTTTGCGTTTGCTGAGCGCAAAAGCCTGTGTCTGATTGCTCATAAAAATTACCTCTTAGACTAAACTGTTTAATGCCAATATCGGCATTAATATTGCCAATACTATAAATAGGACAACACCCGCCATACTGACAATAAGCACGGGTTCAAATATTTTCAGAGAAATGCTTACTGTCGACTCAAATTCTCTGTCTTGATTGTCAGCAGCTCGCGCTAACATCTGTTGTAACTCACCAGAACGCTCACCGGATGCAATCATATGCATCATCATTGGCGGGAACATTTTGGTTTTTTCCAATGCATTTCGAAGGCTTGACCCTTCTTTTACCTTTGACGCTGCTTCTTTGACCGCTTCTTTAAGGTGAAGGTTCTCTAAAACATTCCCTGCAATGCGCATTGACTCTAATAAAGGTACCGCGCTGGCGGTTAAAATACTTAAAGTCCGAGCGAATCGTGCGGTGTTAGTGCTTCTTGTTAATCGGCCAACGAAGGGCATGCGCAGTAATTTTTTGTGGTATTTCATGCGCATACGAGGAATTGCCAATAATCGTGCTATCAAGAATATGATAACTGCCAGAGCGATAGCCGCATAAACACCGTAATTTTGCACACCGTCACTAATAGCAATTAATATATTTGTAATGGTGGGTAAATCTTGGCCCATTTGATCAAACTGGCCAACAATGGTCGGCACGACTTTCACCAACAGCATAATGACCACACCAACCGCCACTACCATCATGATAAGTGGATACACCAATGCTTGGATAATTTGATTCCGCGTGCGCTCTCTGTTTTCGGTGTAGTCAGCGAGTCTGTTTAGCACGGTGTCTAAATGACCTGATTTTTCGCCAGCAGCAACCATGGCGCGAAAAAGATTGTCGAAAACATAGGGAAATTCAGACAAGGCATCGGCAAAACCATGGCCTTCGACTACCTTACTGCGAACCGCCATCATCATGTTTTTATGACGTGGTTTTTCGCATTGTTCGGCAACGGCAAGCAATGCTTCTTCAATAGGTAGAGCTGACTCAATCAGGGTTGCCATCTGGCGTGTTAAGAGAGCAAGCTCACCGGCAGAAATCTTAGCTTTAAAGAGCGAGAACGAGGCTTGTGTTTTTTTCTCTTGTTCAGCCACTTGCTCAAGTTCAAGTGGAATTAAACCTTGCTCTCGAATTTGTTGGCGAATTTGGCGCGCGTTATCGCCTTCAAGTACGCCGCTTTTGGATTTTCCATTGGCATCCATGGCCTTGTATGCAAAGGCTGCCATATTATTCTTCTCGGGTAACTCGTAAAACTTCTTCTAAAGAAGTCACGCCAAGCAACACTTTTTCACAGCCATCATGACGAATAGAAGGGGTGGTTTTGCGAACGTGTTTTTCAATCGCTTGCTCGCCCTTGCCTTCGTGCATCATTTCTCGAATGCGCTCATCTACAATCAACTGCTCGTGAATGCCTGTTCTGCCTCGATAACCTGTATGGTTGCACGCTGTGCAACCAACGGGGCGATAAATCACAACTTGTTCGCCATCGGCAACGCTCAATGTTTCGCGTTCGGCGCTGTTTGGTTCGTGCGGCTTTTTGCACTCTTTACACAGCTTACGTACAAGACGCTGTGAAAGCACCGAGAGTAAGCTGCTTGATAGCAAGAAGGGCTCAATGCCCATGTCCTCTAAGCGCGTAATCGCACCAGCGGCTGTATTGGTATGCAGGGTCGATAATACCAAGTGACCAGTTAAACTGGCCTGAACGGCAATTTGTGCTGTTTCAATATCTCGAATTTCACCTACCATCACCACATCAGGATCCTGACGTAATATAGCTCGTAACCCTCTCGCGAAGGTCATATCGACGCGTGGGTTTACTTGTGTTTGCCCAATACCCTCTAAGTCAAATTCGATAGGATCTTCAACGGTCAGAATATTACGGTCTTTGGAATTTATTTCGCTCAAACCTGCATACAGTGTCGTACTTTTCCCCGAGCCGGTCGGACCGGTAACCAACATGATGCCATGCGGTTTACGAATTAAGCTTGAGAAATGGTTTCTGTTGTCTAGCGTCATGCCTAAATCTTTCAAATCAAGGCGGGCGTTATTTTTGTCGAGCAAACGCAATACAACACGCTCGCCGTGACTCGATGGCATTGTGGATACACGCACGTCAACCGCTCGGCCAGCAATACGCAAACTAATGCGGCCATCTTGCGGAACGCGCTTCTCAGCAATATCCATTTTGGACATGACTTTAATACGCGAGACTAGCATCGACGACATTTTGCGATTTGGGCGCAGTATTTCACGCAGCACGCCGTCAACGCGGAAGCGCACAACAAGCTGGTTTTCAAAGGTTTCAATGTGAATATCGGAGGCACCCTCTTTGATCGCTTCGCCCAGCATGGCATTAATTAAGCGAATAATGGGCGCGTCGCCTTCACTTTCGAGTAAGTCTTCGGTATCGGGTAAGTCTTCCGCTAATGACAGCAGGTCGCTTTCGTTACCTAAGTCTTCCATCAACTGCTTGGCGGCACTTGAATCACGCTGGAAGCTGCTGGTAAGGAGTTCTTCAAAGCGGTTTTCAGCAATTTCTTCAAGCACAAAGGTTTGGTCTAAAAAGCGCCGCACTTCCGCAAAGACTGCAAAATCGGTGCTTGGAGTGTGATAAACCTTGACCGGTTCGTGCGCCGACTCAACTAATACTTTATGACGTTTGGCAAAGCTAAAGGGTAGCTGCAGGGCAGCTAAAGGCTCTGCTTCTTCGGGCACACCATCGGTGACCTCGTCGGTAACGAGCGCTTCGGTCTCTTCTAAACTAAGATCAGTCGCTGCTTTGTCAATAGCTTCAGTCATCGCTAATCGTTACCTTCTTTCGCTTTCTTCTCTTTGTCGAGCAAGTATTCATCAAACGAAGGTGGTAATACCATGGCATCATTCCATTCCGGCAACGAAGGCCCTTCTTTAAACGGCATTAATGGGATCCCTTCAGACTGACGCTTCAACTGTTGCGCTCGAATGTAGTTGTATTTACGTAAGCTGATTTTGTTTGAGGTAATGCCATCACGGATGATTGTAGGACGGATAAATACCATCAAATTACGCTTGCGCTTGCTTGTTGTTGTCGATTTAAACAAATGACCAACAAATGGGATATCGCCTAACAGCGGTACCTTAGATACACTTTCTTGCACGTCTTCATCAATCAAGCCACCTAATACGATTGTGCCGCCGTCATCCACAATGACCGTAGTTTTAATTTCGCGTTTATTGATGGAAATATCCACCGAGGTTGCGCCTGATACACTCGATACTTCTTGTTCAATTTGCAGTTGTATCGCGTCGCCTTCGTTGATTTGTGGTGTGACTTTGAGTTTGATACCTACGTCTTGTCGTTCAACCTGCTGGAACGGGTTGCCGTTGTTCGAGCCAGTTGTAGAGCCAGTAATAATCGGCACTTCTTGACCGACGATAAAGAAGGCTTCTTCGTTATCCATGGTGGTTAAGTGCGGAGTTGCTAATATGTTTGAGTTAGTGTCGGTGCTGACCGCTTGCACAACTGCGCCCCAGCCGTTTCTGATAACGCCGGCGATTAGGCCGTTAGCGCCGCCTAACAATGCAGCCAAAGGAGTCAGGTTTCCTTCACTGGTTTGAGTCGTTTTTATGGGGTCGCCATTTGAATCGAAGGCTGTTCCTTCAATAATTGTGTCTTCAGCTTCACGCAACGCAACGCCTAACGAACCAACACCAATCACGCCATTCGTAAATTGCGTACCGCCACCTTCTTCAGAAACCCACTGCACACCTAAAGTCGTGCCGTCGCCTTCGAATACTTCCACGATAATCGCTTCAACCTGCACTTGCGCACGACGCACATCAAGCTGACGAATAACGTCTTCAAGCGAGCGCATCATGTCGGGCTCTGCGGTAATTACTAAGGAGTTAGAGTCTTCGTGCGAATCGATACTGATGTCGCGGTTACTATTTCCACCACGGCGCTGTGTCGTCGCGCCGCCTTGACTTTCAGCCTGAATGCCAGCGCTGACGCCCTGCAGCACTTTGACTAGATCTTCTGCTTTCGCGTAGTTTAGGTTAATGACTCGCGTGTTGCCGTTAGTTTCTAGCTCTTGGTCCATGCGCGTAACAAGGTTAATTAAGCGCTGACGTGCTTTCACATCGCCGCTCACGATGATGCTGTTAGTGCGATCATCCGCCACTACGCGCGGTTCTGATTTACCAGCACCAGCCGTGCCTTGGTTTTTGTTGATGCTTTCGATAATTCGCACCATTTCCGTTGCCGAAGCGTGCTTGAGTTTAATCACCTCAACTTCTTCATCGCCCGCGCGGTCAACGCTTTCTATGATTTTTACCAGACGATTTACCACCGCCGCGCGGCCGGTCAGCATCATAACGTTTGATGGGTCGTGACTGACTACGTTACCGCCGCCAGCTTGATCATTTAACTGGCGCAGAATAGGAGCAAGTTCGCGTACCGGAACGTTGTAAACTGGGAGAACGCGCGTAATCATTTCATCGCCGTTTAGCATATCGCCATCAACAACCGGGATATTTGACGTTTTTGCATCCTTCGAACGGACTATTTTAAGAATGCCACTGGGCATCTCAACAACCGCAAAATCGTATACTTGCAGCACGTTCAGGAAGAATTGATAATATTGCTCTTCGGTTAATAAGTCGTAGCTGCGAACGGTTATTTTACCGCGCACATTGGGATCCACGATAATCGTTCGTTTTAGATTTTTACCGACAATATTGATGAATTCGGTTATTTCGGTATTTTTAAAGTTGGGGCTATATTCTGTAGCGTATGCTCCCGCTGTGGCAAATAAGCCTGCGGCGATACTTGCCGCAATAACAGATGTCTTTAAAAATTGACGAAAGCTTGTGATTCTTTGGCTGTCCAGCCTCATAGTACGACCCTTTTAATTATTCTTCAGACGACGGAATGTCGATATCTAATGACAAAGCCTCATCGCCCCTAAGCACTTCCAATTGTAAAGACTGTGCTTCTCGTAGAACGTTTATTGCTTCTAATGACTGTGCTGGATCAGATAAATCTAATCCGTTTATTTGGGTGACAATGTCACCAGAGCGCAATCCGACATCACGGAAAAAGTCGGGCTGTTTGCCTGGTGAAACTTGATAACCAACCAACTGCCCATTCGAAGTGTGCGGTTTAATTGCAATGAAGTCAGTAAAGCTGGTTGGCGATTGACTAATTTGTTCACGCATTTCTCTGGCGCTATCCGCTGCTTCCTCGGGATCAATCTCGGAATCATTTTCAGACATCTCATACTCGTCAGGCGCTTGCGGTGAATTATACTGCGTAGCAACCTGACGAGACTCTTGTTTGCGCGTCTGATTCGCCTCATCAAAATCAACGCCGTCTAGCATCAAGGTTTCGCGGGTGAGGCTATTTTTAATAATCACACGGTCTATGTACAGCTCATCTAAGGTTACATTGGTTCCGTCAATTTTATCACCTACGCCATAAGTATTCTGTTTCCCATTGTTTTCTACAATGGCTGCCCCCACTTTAGGATCAGCGCTTGAAACAACGCCCGTCAGCGTGAGATTCAATTTAGTTTCGGGTGCGTCAGTAACAGCAGTAGTGACGGCGGTCACTGGTTTTGCTTCTGGGTTACCAAACAAGTTAAGTTTGGTGAGTGGCGATATGTCTACACGAGATGTTGACTTAGACGCTTGCGTGTTAGTGTTGTTAACGGCAGTAGATAGCAAGATTTCAGGCTGAGGGATAATTTGCCACGTAAGCTTCGCTGCGAATGCAATGAGGTATAGCGAGAGCAATACAACAATCAACATGATGATTTTGTTTTGGTGCTGCCTATACATTCTTGCCGCGGGTTGCAATGATAAATTGGTGACTGTCATTTTCTCAGTAATATTATTATTATGAACTTCATCGGCACCCATCATATCTAGTCATTACGGTGTGGACAATAGCAAAGAGCATAAGTGATACGATTTTTATAATTAAACGGCGCAATTTTAAAAGTTAAGTTGTAAATAAGAGACAATGAAAAAACAAAAAAGTGCAAATACGAATAAAAAAAATGCTGGGCAAAATAAAGCGGGTAAAGCCGAGCACGACGCAAATGATGTGCGAATTGACAAGTGGCTTTGGGCTGCGCGTTTCTGTAAAACGCGTGCTATCGCTAGAGAATTGGTCCAATCGGGCAAGGTTCAGTATAATAAGCAGCGTTGTAAACCGAGCAAAGTTGTTGAGCTTGATGCGATAATTCAAGTACCAGCAGGCTTTGACCAAAAAACGGTAGTCGTCAAAGACGTTATTGGGCAACGTAGAAGCGCCCAATTGGCACAACTTCTGTATGAAGAGACAAGTGAGAGCCTTGCACTTCGTGAAAAAAATGCAGCCGCCAGAAAATTAAGTATTTTTCATAGCCCACGACCAGACGGCAGGCCTGATAAAAAACAGCGCCGACAAATTATTCAATTTAAACATCAATAGATATTTTACTAGTTAAAGAAGAGATTTATGACCGTTGAGAAAGACCAATTAGATAGATTTTTATTCGAAGACCGCAATGTTCGCGGGGAAGTCGTTAAATTGCATGATAGCTATCAGGGCATTTTGGACTCATATGATTACCCTCCTATTATTCAAGATTTGCTGGGCGAGTTGATGGTGGCAGCATGCTTATTAACCGCTACGCTGAAATTCGAAGGTGAAGTGTCGCTGCAAATTCAAAGCGAAGGCTTGGTAAAATACGTTGTAATTAACGGTACGCACGATCAAAAACTGCGTGGGGTTGCAAGATGGAACGAAGAATTCAAATTACCTTCTAGTTTTTCTGAGTTGTTTAGAAAAGGTTATTTGGCTATTACACTCGCCCCGAACGACGGTGAACGTTATCAAGGTATTGTTGCGTTAGACAAACCTACTTTAGCCGAATGCTTAGAAGACTATTTTTTACAGTCAGAGCAATTGCTGACAAAAGTGAGTTTGCGCACTCAGCGTGACAACACTAGCAATGTTGCTGGTGGCATGTTGCTGCAAGTTGTGCCTGAAAATAGTGAAACTTCTCAGTCTCATGAAAATCCTGATTTTGACCATTTGGGTCACTTGATGAATACGCTGAAAAATGAAGAATTATTTAGTTTGCCAACGGCAGAAGTTTTGCATCGTTTGTATCACGAAGAAAAAATTCGTTTGTTCGACCCTCAGCCGGTAACGTTCAAATGTGACTGTTCAAAAGAGCGCAGCGCAATTGCCTTACAGAATGTATCAAAAGCTGATTTGCTGGAAATCGTAGCAGAAGAAGGCGCGGTTGTGATGAACTGCCAATTCTGCCATCAAGAATATCGTTTTGATGCTATCGATGTTGAAAATATTCATGCAGACAACGTGGTTGCTGACCAAAAAATACACTAAGGCCTGTTTTGTATTGGGTTTCGTTGAACTTTGCTGTTGGAGTTTTAAACTGCAAAGCGCAACAGGCTCTAGTGCCAATGCATGCACGTTGCTAAGATTCTAAATCACTTGTTATCTCTAAAGGAGAAGGACTATTCCTGCTGCAAATTTACTCACGTTATTGGACGATATAGCGACTGTATTAGATGATGTCGCGATTTTGTCAAAAGTGGCGGCAAAAAAAACAGCCGGCGTGTTGGGTGACGATTTAGCCTTAAATGCGGAACAAGTTTCTGGCGTGAAAGCAGACCGCGAGCTTCCTGTGGTTTGGGCTGTTGCCAAGGGCTCTTTTCTCAATAAGTTGATTTTAGTGCCTAGCGCTCTGGTAATTAGCTTTTTTGCGCCATGGATGGTCATGTACCTGCTGATTATTGGCGGTTTATATTTGTGCTTTGAAGGCGTTGAGAAGTTACTTCACAAGTTCATTGTTAGTAAGCAAGAAGATGAACAAGCGCATGCAGAAAAGCTAAAAGTCTTAGCCGACCCTTCTATTAACTTAGCCGATATTGAAAAAGACAAAATCAAAGGCGCGATACGCACGGACTTTGTGCTGAGCGCTGAGATAATCGTCATTATTTTAGGCACCGTTGCTGCTGAACCTTTCACGACACAAATAACGGTGTTGTCGTTGATGAGCATTATTTTCACGATAGGTGTTTACGGTTTTGTCGCATTGATTGTAAAAATTGATGATTTGGGGCTCTATCTGCTGCGTAAATCAGTGTCAGGAAGCTTTGATAAACTGCAACGTTTTACCGGCCGCGCTCTGCTGAGATTCGCTCCCATTCTAATGAAAACGCTAGCCGTAGTCGGCACCGCTGCAATGTTCCTAGTCGGCGGCGGCATCATCGCCCACGGCGTACCGTTTTTACATCATTTTGTTGAGCACTCAGTTGATGTGGTGTCTGTCTTCCCAACCGTTGGCACGATTGCGGGCTCGCTGACGGGGATTGTTCTAAATGGCGTTATTGGCATAGCAGCAGGTTTGCTAACCCTAGCAATCCTCACCACCGCCCGCAAGATTAAAGGGGTCAGTGTTAATTAATATGAATCAAAGGGTTCAGTAAATTAAAGGGGTCAGTGTTAATTAATTTTAAACGGCCGGCCCAGCTTCCCTGTTTTTAATTTGTCATTGGTTAGTAATTGAATTTTCTCTTTGAATTGAGGAGGACCAAGCACTAACTCTTTGTCAGCACAGGTTCTGATATCGTCAATCATGTTTTTTTCAATCCTCTTCTCGAATAACGCCTGGTAGGCCCTGAGCCTTTGAATTTTGGTGACACCCAAATCACTGTAGAGAGAATGAGGCTGACACAGATCAGATGTTTTACCTAGCGCATTAATTTGATAACTAGACCATTTGTAGGTTGATGGATCGGATACTATTTTTGCTCGCACTGGATTTAATTCAATATAGCGGTAAAGCCTCAATAAATAGGTAGAAGAGCATACTAAGCATGACTTAAACCGACCTTCCCATAGCGTGCCTGTTCTTGTGTAAGTATCGTTAAAGTAGCGAACATATTGCCGACCTAGTGACTGCATCATCTGACTCACGCCGAGGTTATCAGACAAGGGAGTGCATAGCAGATGGACATGATTTGTCATTAAAACCCAGGCGTGTATTGCAACGTCATATTTGCCACTGTATTGTTTTAACCACCCCACGTAAGCTCTGTAGTCTCGTTCATTTGAAAAGCAAACTTTACGATTATTACCTCGTTGGATGACATGTTGTGTTATATCTTTGGGGCCAATTCGCCGTGGTCTAGCCATGATATTTAATCTATTGAATCTAAACAGATGTAGATGCTAGCGAATTGTGAAGAGATGACAATCCTGTACCGTTTGAAACTAGACTAATTGACACTGACCCCTTTAATCTCAAAATTAATTAACACTGACCCCTTTAATCTCAAAATTAATTAACACTGACCCCATTAGTTTTTTGAGCCTATTAATTTTAGGTGCTGTAGGGGAGGGTGAAGCCGGCCGAGAGGCCTCCGGAGGCTTGGTTGGTAAAGAGCATTTTGCCGCCGTGGCTTTCGACGATACGTTTAGTGATTGCGAGGCCGAGTCCAGAGCCAACTGAGCCGCGGGCCTTGTCACCTTGTGCAAAGGGTGAGAATAATACTGGAATTTCTGATTCTGGAATGCCCTTGCCATAGTCGCGTACATTACAAATTAGTGATTTTGAATGATGGTCAACTTTGGTAATAATACAGATGTCGGCGCTGCCGTAGCGAAAGGCATTTTCGATTAAGTTATCCAATACGCGTTTAATGCCAATAACGCGTAACTTTGCATTCGGTAACGGCGCAAGTTGCAGTTCAATATGGTGCCCAGGCTCCAGCAATCTTCCCTTAATTAACTCTTTGATGACGTTGTTCAAATCAACGTTTTCAGATGCCTCTTGCTGATCTTGTCTGGCATAATCAATAAATTGGTCAATGATGGCATTCATGTCTTCGATATCATGCTCGATACCGTCTTTCACCCATGCTTGGTCTTCTGGCAGCATTTCACTAGCTAAACGAATACGGGTTAGCGGTGTTCGCAGGTCGTGTGATATGCCCGCAGTCATTAGCACTCGATCACTTTCTAGTTGATGAATACCCTGCGACATCTTATTGAATGCGTTGGTTACCGCCACCATTTCACTACTACCTTCAAGTGGCAGTGGCTCTGGAAATTGTCCCTTACCCACTTTGCGTGCTGCTTTTTGCAGCGCTTGCAGTGGCCTGTTTAATCGTCTCACAAATAACCACCCCCCCGCGACGCTTAAGATACTGATAACAATGAGGTAGATAGTGAGTGGCGAAAAGTCGCTCTCTTCCATGCCCTGCATTGGAATAGATATCCAAATACTCGGATCTTGCGGTGGACGTATCCAAATTAAGTAATTCACGCCACCAGAGGTTCTAACATCAGTTTTACCACCAAGTTGCTTTGAGATGTCAACGGACAGAGTCTTATAATAAGTCGCATCGCGCAAACCTGCATGCATGGCAGATTCTATCGTATGAAAACGCGTGCCGGTGGTTTCCATAAATTTTTCATGCAGCGGATTTTCAGGAGAATTCAGGCCTTGCAAAAATATCTGCTCAACCTGTGTGGCAATGAGTGAGTTTATTTGTTGATAGCTAGGACGAATAAAGTAATTAATGACAGATAAGTAAGTCACAATTTGGTTAATCAGCAGTAAACCCGCTATTAACACGACCGTCTGGCCAAAGGTGCTTTTAGGAAGAAATCTCACTTGAATTAAGCGTCTACCGCACCGTCGGGCACAAATACGTAGCCTAAGCCCCAAACCGTTTGAATGTAGCGTGGGTTAGCGGGGTCTTCTTCTAGCATTCTGCGCAGTCGAGAAACCTGAACATCGATGCTTCTCTCAAGTGCACTGTAATCTCTACCGCGTGCTAAATTCATTAATTTATCGCGAGAAAGTGGTTCACGAGCGTGAGTGACCAGTGATTTTAACACTGCAAATTCACCGCTGGTGAGTGTTAAAGGCTTGCCATTGTCGGACATTTCGCGTGTGGCTAAATTAAGTTTATAGCTACCAAAGGAGACAACTTGTTCGGATTGCGATGGTGCCCCTGGGGCTTCTGTTGTTTTACGACGCAAAACAGCTTTTGCTCTAGCCAATAACTCTCTTGGGTTAAAGGGCTTTGGCAAATAGTCATCAGCGCCCATTTCAAGGCCAATAATGCGATCTACTTCATCGCCTTTTGCAGTAAGCATAATAATGGGAATTTGATTTTCTTGTTGACGTAAGCGTCTGCAAATAGACAGACCGTCTTCATCAGGAAGCATAAGGTCTAAGACCATTAAGTGAAAATTTTCGCGTTCCAATAAGCGGTCCATTTGTTCACCGTTAGCGGCTGTGCGAACTTGGTAGCCCTGCTCTACTAAATACCGCTCTAGCAAAGAACGTAAACGCATGTCGTCATCAACAACCAAAATTTTCGAGGTTTCCTGTCCCATGAATATCACTCAACTCTTTATTTATCAAAGCACACTATATGTCATCAGTGCCGAAGTCGGAAGAGGGGATGTGTCGATGATTGTTACAAATAATGTCAGATTCAGAAATGTGCGTAATGAACGCCTATCGGATACTAAGAAAATAACAAAGTGACTAAATTTTTGACAAAAAAAACCGCCGATAAACGGCGGTACAACTAATCCACGCAATCAACGAATTAGCTGTTTTTCTTCACTACCCTTACAAGATAGCATTTCGCCGATTTTATTCAATAGCTAAAAACAGAAAAAGATTAAATTTTAAGCTAACTTGTTGTCAGAATACGTTTTTTATTTTAGCAATTATTTTACCGCTATTTGTTCTCTGCTAACCAATCCATTTGATAACCTGCTCGCCGCTTTTGGTCGAGTAGCTCTTCAATCAGTGGTGTTAAAATTAACTCCATTGCTAGGCCCATTTTTCCGCCGGGTACAACAATGGTATTGATACGTGACATAAATGCACCGTCAATCATTTTAAGCAGGTAAGGATAGTCGACACTTTTCATTTCACGGCGGAAACGCACCACAACAAAACTTTCATCTTGTGTTGGGATTTCGCGTGCACTGAAGGGGTTAGAGGTATCAACAGTAGGCACTCGCTGAAAGTTGACGTGAGTGCGTGAAAATTGCGGTGTAATATAGTGAAAGTAATCGTCCAGGCTGCGCACGATGCTGCTCATCACAGCGTCACGTGAGTGGCCTCTATCAGTGGTATCGCGCACAATTTTTTGGATCCACTCCAAGTTCACAATGGGCACCATTCCCACTAGTAAGTCTACGTGAGATGCAACATCGGCCTCATCGGTTTTAACACCGCCATGCAATCCTTCGTAAAATAATAAATCGGTATTTTCAGGCAGGTCTTGCCAAGGGGTGAAGGTACCAGGCATTTGGTTGAACGGCACTGCCTCGTCGAAGGTATGCAGGTATTGTCTATGCTGACCTTTGCCTGTCGCGCCATATTCAGTAAATAGTTTTGCGAGTAACTCAAAATCGTTAGCGTGAGGGCCAAAGTAGCTTATGTGGCGCCCCTGTTCCTGCGCTTTGCGTATTTCTACTTCCATTTCTGGCCGTGTGAAGCGATGGAAACTATCGCCACCAACTGAGGCCGAATTTACCTTCAGATTCCGAAATATGTGCCGAATAGCATTCGTCGTTGTCGTTGTTCCTGCGCCGGATGAACCGGTAATTGCAATAATGGGATGTTTTACAGACATAGGCTTCTAGGGTAATTGAATTACCCTAGTTATAAGCAACCAAACACAAGCGGTCAAGGTGTTTCTCAGTTCTCGGTGTTTTCTCGAGCAATAGCGCGATAAGCAATGTCGGTTCTAAACATCACACCTTGCCAGTCAATAGCATCAACCAAAGCATAGGCATTTTGCTGTGCTTCAGTAACTGTTTTACCTAAACCTGTGGCACACAAAACGCGTCCGCCGTTGGTAAGCACTTTATCACCATCTATTTTGGTGCCTGCATGGAATACTTTTCCCGGTAATGCTGCAGCATCATCTAGGCCATGTATTTCATCGCCTTTCGGATAAGCGCCAGGGTAGCCTTCGGCTGCAAGCACCACACCTACGGCTGCACGATCATCAAATTTTATGTCTGCGGTATCGAGTTTTTGCTCACACGCTAGCATGCACAAATTGACCAAGTCTGATTGCAAACGCATCATTATGGGTTGAGTTTCGGGATCACCAAAACGGCAGTTATATTCTATTACTTTTGGCGTACCGGAAGCATCAATCATTAAACCTGCATATAGGAAGCCAGAATAGGGATGACCTTCACTAGCCATGCCAGTGACTGTCGGTTCGATAACTTCTTTCATTACGCGATCGAATATCTCCGGAGTCACAACGGGCGCCGGAGAATAAGCACCCATTCCGCCGGTGTTAGGCCCTTGGTCTTTATCATAAGCGCGTTTGTGATCTTGGCTTGTAGCGAACGGCAAGATGTTCTTACCGTCTACCATGACGATAAAACTAGCTTCTTCGCCATCCAAAAACTCTTCAATTACCACACGACTTCCAGCGTCCCCAAAAGCATTACCAGCAAGCATATCTTTAATTGCATCTTCAGCTTGGCGCAAGGTCATGGCGACAATAACGCCTTTACCAGCCGCGAGCCCATCGGCTTTAACAACAATCGGAGCACCCTTTTCGCGCACATACGCCAAGGCAGGCTCTATCTCAGTAAAGTTTGCATAGTCGCCGGTTGGAATTTTATGCCGAGCTAAGAAGTCTTTCGTAAAGGCTTTTGAGCCTTCTAGTTGGGCTGCAGCTTTCGATGGTCCAAAAATAGCGAGCTTATGGGATTGAAATAAATCGACAATCCCTGAAACAAGCGGAGCTTCGGGACCAACAATAGTGAGACCGATTTGCTCAGATAAGGCAAAGTCGAGCAGTGCTTGATTATCTTCAGCTGCTATCGCAACGTTTGTGAGTTTAGGTTCAAGTGCTGTCCCCGCATTACCAGGTGCAACAAAAACATCGGTAACCAATGTTGATTCTGCGGCCTTAAACGCCAACGCATGCTCTCTTCCACCACCACCGATAACCAATACTTTCATTTACTTTCTCTATTAATCTGAATGTTGTTAACTTGGGCTAGACGAGGTTTTTCAAAATATAATAATGAATCACCAAGTCTTCCCATCGAATCACTTTCTTACCGAGCTCGGGTTTGTATTAAACATTAGCAGCCTGCGCTAGTGCCTAAAGTGTCTCATGCCCGTGAACACCATCGCAATACCATGTTCGTTAGCCGCAGCGATAACTTCGTTGTCACGCATTGAACCACCTGGTTGAATAACGGCTTTAATCCCTGCCGCAGCTGCTGCATCAATGCCATCTCGGAATGGGAAGAAGGCATCCGACGCCATTACGCAGCCTTCAACCTGCAGGCCTTCATCAGCCGCTTTGATACCCGCTACTTTTGCAGAGTAAACACGGCTCATTTGACCGGCACCTACGCCAATAGTCATACCGTCGCGGCAATATACAATAGCGTTTGATTTTACGTACTTTGCGACTTTCCATGTAAAGAGTAAGTCGTCTAATTGCTTCTCAGTCGGCTGCACTTCTGTGACCACGGTTAAGTCTTCTTTTTCGACCATGCCGAAGTCTCTTTCTTGCACCAACAGACCGCCATTAACACGTTTAAAATCGTAACCTTCGGTTAATTGCCCGCGCCAATCACCGCAAACAAGAAGGCGAACGTTTTGTTTTGCCGACACAACTTTTTGTGCTTCAGCGCTAACAGACGGCGCAATAATGACTTCGACGAATTGACGATCGATAATCGCTTGCGCTGTTTTTGCATCAAGTTCGCGGTTAAACGCAATAATGCCTCCGAAGGCAGATGTAGGGTCTGTCTTGTAAGCGTTGTCATAGGCCAAAAAAATATCGTCGGCAATTGACACGCCACAAGGGTTTGCATGCTTTACAATAACACAGGCCGGTTCTTCAAATTCTTTCACGCACTCTAGCGCCGAGTCGGTGTCGGCAATATTGTTGAAAGACAACTCTTTACCCTGCAGCTGAACGGCAGTTGCAACTGAGGCTTCTTGTATTTGGTTTTCAACATAGAAAGCCGCTTCTTGATGGCTATTTTCGCCGTAGCGAAGGTCTTGCTTTTTCGTCATTTGAAGGTTGAATGTGCGCGGGAACTCACTGTGATCATGTCCACATTCGTCCTCGCATGACTGACTAACAGCTTCAATTTTAGCGCCGAAATAATTGGCGATCATGCCGTCATACTCCGCAGTATGCTCGAATGCTTTGATAGCTAAATCGAAACGCGTAGCGAAAGTCACGCTGCCACCATTATCATGCATTTCCTGCATTACTTTAGCGTAATCGTTAGCGTTTACTACGATAGTCACATCGTTATGATTTTTCGCTGCAGCGCGCACCATGGTTGGTCCGCCAATATCGATATTTTCAACGGCGTCTTCAATGCTGCAATCTGGATTAGCAACAGTCGCTGCAAATGGATACAGATTAACCACCACTAAATCGATAGGCGCAATATTCTGTTCCTGCATTACCGCTTGGTCTAAATCGCGACGGCCTAAAATACCACCGTGAATTTTTGGGTGTAATGTCTTTACGCGACCATCCATGATTTCTGCTTGGCCTGTGTGCTCAGACACATCTTTAACAGGTATGCCGTTTTCTCTCAACAATTTGGCTGTGCCGCCAGTTGAGAGGAGCTCTACGCCTTGGTCAGCTAATGCTGATGCGAAGTCGATGATACCAGTTTTGTCAGAAACGCTTAATAAGGCTCGTTGGATAGGTTTAGCTTTTTGCATTATATTCTCTAAGGTTATTGGCTTTAGGGCTAACAAATTGAGGGATGTAACAATCTTTGGATGGGCGCAGATTATACTCAGTTTTGCTGTTTTTAGCATCAAAAATATTGGTTGATGTTGCTGAATTTAATACCTTGCGCTCCGATCACCTTGTTATACTGCGCATAACACGATGCCAAATAGCCTATGCATTTTGGTACGAATAAAATTATTAAAATAGTATTGGTATACCAAAGGACACCTCTATGAGAAATAAACCGTACTTGTTAGTTTCGATGTTAACCCTTGCTGTCGTTGGCTTAAGCGGCTGTGCAAATATGAATCAAGCCCAGTGCGAAACTGCTAACTGGCAAGCAATTGGTTATGAAGATGGTGTTGCAGGAGTTCGCGATTCTCAGTTTTCACAACACCGTCAAGAGTGCGCAGCGCACGGCGTGACTGCCAATATTGATGATTATTTAAGGGGCCATAAAGAAGGCTCTCAAAAGTATTGCACTCGCAGTAACGGCTTTTTTCTTGGTATGAAAGGGCAAAATTACAATAGAAACTGTCCTGAAGAACTAGTTCCTCTATTTTTGAGCGGCTTAAATGATGGCAAACAGATTTACTCTGCGCAACGTGAATTGGATGCCAAAGATGATGCCTTGGAGCGCCTTTATGCGAGGATAGAAAATTTTGAAGAAACCATTGCGGATAAAAACAATGAGATGATTGCTGATGGGCTGCTGCGCTCTGAAAGGCTTGAAATTCGTCAGCAAATTGAGACTTTAGAAATCGAGATGCTAGGGTTGATTGAGCTTATTCCAGAATATCAAGATGAGCAAGCACAGGCTGTTCGAAAATATGAGAGTGTGAAGGAGACGTTTGCCAACTATTTTTAATAGTTAATGTTGCTACTAATCTTTTATAAGCGGTAAATACGGTAGTTCAGTAAGCTACTTGCACTTCTTGCCTGAGCTTAAATGAGAAATTAAAAAAGCCGATATACAACATTTGAAGTGCTCGTCGAAGATTATGTCTAATTCTCGGGGGCAATTTAAATTACATATCGGCTTTCGTTTTGAATGAGGTCAAACTCAACCATCAGTATTCGCACTAAAGGATAGCCTAAAGCGCCAATACAATAGTTAACGTTTAATTAGTTCATTCCATACTGTTTTAGTTTTTTACGCAAAGTACCACGGTTGATGCCCATCAAGTTGGCAGCTCTCGTTTGGTTACCACGAGTGTATGTCATTACTTCTTCCAACAACGGCGCTTCAATTTCCGCTAGAACTAAGTCATACAAGTTATCGATGTCTTGATTGTCTAATTCCTTTAGATACTTATTAACCGCTTGCTTTACAGAAGCTCTAAGTGGTTTTTGAGTTTGTGCTTGAGTCGGTGTTGTAACCGTTGTTGTAAACGGTGATGTTAAGTTTTGATCGAACATAATACTTTTACTGCTCTTATTGATTGAAAAATTATGCTGCAGGTGAAATAGACAAATTGTCTTGCTCTGACAGCGACGAAAAATATGCGATTAAGGCTTCAATTTGGTTTTCACCATCTTCGATAGCATTAAATGCGCGACGAAAGCGTTTATCAGAATCATATTTATCAACGTACCAACCAACATGTTTTCTAGCAATACGTACTCCCATAGTATCGCCATAAAATTGCTGAACATTTTGAACGTGCTGTGTAAGCACCTCTAATTTTTCAGCGATTGATGGTTCTGATAAATACTCGCCGGTACTCAAAAAATAACTAATTTGACGAAAAATCCAAGGGTTGCCCTGAGCTCCTCTGCCAATCATTATTCCATCTGCACCGGTGTATCTTAGAACTTCTTTCGCGTCATCAACGGACAATATATCTCCGTTAGCGATGACTGGAATACTGATAGTCTCTTTGATCTTTTTGATCGTATCGTATTCCGCATTCCCTTTATACATACAGGCTCGCGTTCTTCCATGTACTGCCAGTGACTGGATCCCATTAGCCTCAGCAATTTGAGCAATCTGGACACCATTTCTGTTATCAGTGTCCCATCCTGTACGGATCTTTAACGTGACAGGCACTTGCACTGCGTCTACTACCGCTTTCACGATAGATTCAACCAATTCAGGTTGTTGCAGCAGTGCAGAACCTGCCAACTTTTTATTCACTTTTTTAGCCGGGCAACCCATGTTGATATCGATGATTTGCGCACCATTCTCAACATTAAACTGCGCCGCTTGAGCCATTAAGTGAGGCTCCGAACCAGCGATTTGAACCGAGCGAACACCCGATTCTCCTTCATGATTCATTCTTAGTTGCGATTTCACCGTATTCCATACTTTCGGATTACTCGAGAGCATTTCGGACACAACTAATCCTGCACCCATTTTTTTACACAACTGCCTAAATGGCCTGTCAGTCACTCCAGCCATTGGAGCAAGCATCAAATTGTTGTCTAAGATGTAAGGACCAATTTTCACTTCATACTCCTATCTTTCTGCGCGCCCTAACTAATGCGAATACCGCAGAATTGCTGTGCAACTGGTCTGACTTGAATTGCAAGGGGCGCCATATTACTTATTTTTTGTACAAATAAAAAGCAAAAATTGTATAAAATGGTCAAAAAAACAGCTTGCAAAATAATATTATGATTCACGTCAATTAGTTAAGTAGTCGGGCAGAGGTGAAATTTTTCTGCGCTACAGCTCAGGAAACATCTGCTTTTAGCAGATTAAGAACTATTTCTCTTCTACGCCTGTTTTATTTTTCTGCGCGCTTAGGCGAACCCATTCACCCTCTACTTCTACCGCTTCAAAAGTAAACTGCTTTGCATAGTGGGACATTACTTCATCAGCCTGTTCGACCAAAATACCAGACATAATGAGTTGCCCGTTGTCTGCACAATAGTTAGATATCACAGCACTTAATTCTTTTAGGGGGGCAGCTAAAATATTCGCCATTACAATGTCAGCTTTGAGTTCTGGCTGATTTGCAGGTAAAAATACGGATAGTCTATTTTCTACTTTATTGCGAGTTGCATTGTCTATGGTTGCTTCTAACGCCTGTGGATCAATGTCAATGCCAATGACCTTTGCCGCATCTAATTTGAGCGCCGCGATGGCCAATATGCCAGAACCGCAGCCAAAATCGACGACGGTTTTTCCTTCTACATCGGCTTTGTCTAACCACTGTAAACATAATGATGTTGTTGGATGAGTACCCGTTCCGAAAGCTAAACCTGGGTCGAGCAATATATTAACCGCATTCGGGTCAGGAGCGTCTAACCAACTTGGACAAATCCAAAGACGTTCGCCAAACTGCATTGGATGAAAACTTTCCATCCACTCACGTACCCAATCTTTGTCTTCTAATTGATCGACAACATGAACAAAACCTTTGCCGAGAGCTTTGGCTTTTTCTAAGCGCTTAATAACGAAGCTTAGGTCGTCAGCTGCGTCGAACAAGCCCACTACTTGTGTGTCTGGCCACAGCATGATTTCGCCAGGTTTAGGCTCGTACATGGGCGTGTCTTTAGCATCGACAAAAGTAACCGCTAAGGCTTTATTTGCTGTAAGCATGTCGCCGACCGCTTCCGCATGTTCCGCTTTTACGTTGATTTTAAGCTGCTGCCAAGCCATTTTTTACCCTTTATTCATGGTTAAGACTTTGTTGATATTTGCCTCGCTGCATGGATTATAGCAAGCATATTGCCAGGTTGTTCAGCGAAGGGGGGGGAATATACATCATATGTACTGTAGGGCAAAACCTCTTATGAGTATTTTTAACAATAAGAGGTAGGCGTGAACCATTTGTTAGGTTTGAGAGTTTTTCTTACTAATGTATGGTACAGATCGAGGATATGATTTTCAAAAGATAGCAGAGAGACGGTTAGTTGAACAGTTAAGACAGTATTCGGTTTGGTACCGATTTATTTTAGCGGATACTTAAAGAAGTAAGAGCAATGAATGTCTCATTGCTCACTCATCATGTTGCCACAAGAGCCCTATTTGTTTTTGGCTTCAATAGCTTCAATTTCAGCCCAGATAGCTTCAGCTTCAGCCGTTATCATGGAGTATGTTTTAATATCCCCTTTGCGCTGCGCTTGCATGGCTTGTTCTAGTTTTGTGTCATAAGTTTTACGTAATTTCTTGCTAGGGTTAGATTTAAATAGGCCGAACATATTTTTCTCCAATGGATATCATTTGATAGTATATACGTACGCTTGGTCTTTTAGCGCATTTCTTTATTCTATTTAATAAAACGCTCAATCTTTCTTTGTTGTTCACTTTTGAGAAGCGCGATGTCGCTGTGCAAGACTTTTTCAATGACGCAAAGTTGTTCGAACTGTTTGTTGAATTCATCGCTTTGTTGCATTGCTTTGATGCGTAACCTTAAACTAGTCAAAATCTCAGTGTTCTCACTTTGCCCATTCTCAACATTAAGCGCATCATTTTCGTCAGAAGCGCCTATTAAAAATAAACACTCTTGCCGACTAATCTGCTTTAGCCCCAGTTTGCTAATCCTTTTTTTACAAAAAACAATCCATTCGTCTTGATAGCTTGCGGTTAGCCTCTCGGGAAAGAAGGGTAGGTCCTCTATGTCTTTTTTAAGATTGACGATGTCGTTGGCGTCGTCTAATAGGTAGCGAAAAACAAATAGGTTGCGCAGGTTCAAATCAGTGTTTATCGAATTGTATAGACCCGAAACTTCAATTTTCGTTAGTACACTCTGAATTGTTTTTGATTTTTCGCTCATTTGGCTCTCAATGCTCTAGGACCTGCTCATTCGAACTTCTATGCTGTTTCGACTGTGATGCTTAATCTTGAAGGTTTTTGTACGCTAATAATATAGATTTGATCAAGAGTATTTTTGTAACATGGACTTAACTAAGCAGCTTGTATATGACAATGCCGGTATGAAATTTGTAAAATGAAAAATTTGAAACAAAAACGCCCAGATATCATTGGATAAACTGGGCGTTTAGTAATGTCCGAGCTAAATTAACTCGGCCATTATTCATTTTAGCTTACTTAGATAAACCTAATTTTTTCTCTAAGTAGTGAATGTTGGTGCCACCATTAAAGAAGTTTTCGTCGGCCATAATCAGTTGTTGTAGCGGCACGTTGGTTTTTATTCCCTCAATTACTAGCTCGCTCAAGGCGTGACGCATTTTAGCAATAGCTTCATCGCGGCTATCGCCATAAGTAATCAGCTTACCTATCATCGAGTCGTAATATGGAGGAACGGTGTAACCAGTGTATATATGAGACTCCCAACGAACGCCTAAGCCACCAGGAGCGTGGAACATAGTTATTTTTCCAGCACAAGGAATAAACGTTTTTGGGTCTTCAGCGTTAATACGACATTCAATGGCGTGACCACGCACCTGCACTTGTGACTGCTCAATAGACAAGGGTTGGCCTGCAGCTATGCGCAACTGCTCTTTAATCAAATCAACGCCTGTAATCATTTCTGACACAGGGTGTTCAACCTGAATACGCGTATTCATTTCAATGAAGTAGAACTCACCATTTTCATACAAAAACTCAAACGTACCTGCACCGCGATAGTTAATTTCAATACAGGCGCGTCTGCAGCGTTCCCCGATTTTCTCACGCATTTGCGCAGAAATACCAGGTGCGGGTGCTTCTTCTACTACTTTTTGATGACGGCGCTGCATAGAGCAATCACGTTCACCTAAATGAATTGCGTTCCCTTGACCATCAGCAAGTACTTGGATTTCAATATGGCGTGGATTTTCAAGGAATTTTTCCATGTAAACTACATCATTATTGAAAGCCGCGCCCGCTTCAGCCTTGGTCATCGCAATCGATTCTTCTAGTTCAGCTTCGCTACGCACCACTCGCATACCGCGACCACCGCCACCGCCAGCCGCTTTCACGATCATTGGGTAACCAATGCGTTTGGCGATAGTTTTGTTCTTTTCGATATCATCACTTAATGGGCCGTCAGAGCCTGGAACGCATGGAACCCCAGCTTTGCGCATTGCTGCAATGGCTGATACTTTGTCGCCCATCAAACTGATGGTCTCAGCAGTGGGCCCGATAAAAACAAAACCACTCTTTTCTACTGCTTCAGCAAATTCAGCACTTTCAGCTAAAAAGCCATAGCCAGGGTGAATAGCTACCGAGTTTGTCACTTCAGCCGCGGCAATGAGTCGTGGAATGTTGAGGTAGCTCTCGTTAGCAGCGGGCTTACCGATACAGATTGATTCATCTGCCAGTAATACGTGTTTCAAATTGCGGTCAGCAGTAGAGTGCACTGCTACCGTTTTTATGCCGAGCTCTTTGCACGCGCGCATAATACGCAGTGCAATTTCGCCTCTATTGGCTATGAGTACTTTATCAAGCATAGTTGCCGCCTTATTCGATAACGAACATCGGTTGATCGAACTCAACAGGTTCTTGGTTATCCACTAGGATCTCTTTAACCACACCTGCTTTATCAGCTTCGATTTGGTTCATCATTTTCATCGCTTCAACGATGCATAGGGTGTCGCCTACATTTACACTTTGGCCAATTTCAACGAAGGCCTTTGACTCCGGAGAAGAGGAACGATAAAAAGTGCCAACCATTGGCGACTTCACCACATGTCCTGTTTGCGCAGGAGCAGCAGTTTCAACAACTGCAGCCGCAGGAGCTTGCGCAGCAGGAGCATGCATCATTGGCGCTTGCATCATTTGAGGTGCGTATTGAACTGATGAAGAAGAGCCCCCACGATGAATGCGTACTGATTCTTCACCCTCAGTAATTTCAAGTTCAGATATGCCTGATTCTTCAACAAGCTCGATAAGTTTTTTTATTTTTCTAATGTCCATACTCTGTCTCTTTTTATAAATTGATAGTTGTGTGACGAGCCCTTTTTTAACTGGGCTAGTTTTATTATTTGTTTCTCAACGTGGTTATTAGTGCATCTAAGGCAAATTTGTAGCCCTGTTCACCCAAGCCAACAATTACGCCTAATGCAATATCTGAAAAATAGGAGTGGTGGCGAAAGCTTTCGCGCTGATGCACGTTTGAAAGATGCACTTCAATGAACGGAATATTCACTGCCAGTAAGGCATCTCTGAGGGCCACGCTAGTATGGGTGAAGGCTGCCGGATTAATGATTATACCGTCAATCGCTTGGTTAGATTCTGAGCTCTCTAGCAGTACCGATTGAATACGGGCAATAAGCTCGTGCTCTGCATTTGATTGAAAGTGAAAAAGCATCGCATCCCGGCCATTCGCATAGTCAGTTAGCTCATTTAATATAGTATCTAACGTTTTTGAACCATATATTTCAGGCTCGCGCTTTCCTAGCAGGTTCAGGTTGGGTCCATTTAAAACTAAAATATTCATTAAAATGCTTATATTTTCGGTGAACAAGTCGTTAAGTTGACTTTATTTTGACATCTTAGTTCCTAAAGTGCCAATAAGCGGTCAATTACTTCAAAAAATTGTTCTTAAATTCTCTAATAAGTGAAATATACACAGATCGCTACAAAGATTCAGCAAATTACTGGTCTAATCAGCGAAGTTAGTCGTATATTTTTCTATATGTTTGCGCGTATACCCGCACTGTAAAATAGGAATGAATGCCTTCTCTTGCTTAAACGGTATAAATCATTCTTTGTGCTGCGTTATAAAGAGCTATTGAGTTTTCATACGTATGTAATACTATAGTTTAAATGGAACAAGGTTTGGTTATAGTTTCTCCGGTACAAGAAATGCAATCTGTTTACTCGGCTGCAGTACGTTAAAGAGCTATTAAATACCTGCCCTATTGAAAAGTACTTTAATAAACTACAATGCAACAGCAGTGCAATCATCTGTGTGCACTCAACGTTACTGTTTAATCTATCTACGGTTGTCAGGAGATTTGTCATCACTATACCCAGTGACTTTGATGCTAAATTTAAAGCGGAACTGAAAATTATAATTAGGCTTTGGGCAGATGCGCGTAAGCAACAAAGCGTGGCGCTGTTGGAACCGTTGCGTGTTTGTGTTGAACAACTCAATGAATCTGTGTCTGCTCTAGCTCTGCCTTCCTTGCAGAGCATACTGTCTCTAATCACCAAAGCTTTCTCAGACATTCTCTGTGAAAAAGAGAGTTTTAGCCAAGCAGCTACTGAGATTGATCAGTTGCTTAGTCAACTTATCTCTAGCACTCAAAAAGTACCAAACCCTCTGCTAATTGAAAGTAGCGCTGCTGCTAGCGATGGAGCGGTGGAGCAAAACTTGAGTCTTGCCGCAAAGCAAAGTAGACGAATGAGCATTGCTATTGTTGACGATGAAAAAGTCTCGGGAATGGCGCTTGCGGAATTAGTTTCTGAATTTAATTTTAATGTCGAATATTTTGAGAGCATAGGGGAGCTTAAGAAAAAGCAGCCTAAGCGTCAGTTTGATTTAGTATTGTTAGACATCTTGATGCCTGAAGTATCAACTGCACAAGTATTCGAGTTTGCTGCTGAGTTAACTCACCTAGGCACCAAAGTTATTTCTCACTCAGGACTATTTAATTTTGAAATGCGCTTGGCAGCGGTCCGCGCAGGTGTCGTAGACTTTATTGTGAAGCCGACATCCATATTAGGCGTTATTGAAAAAATTAATCGTGTTTTGAATCTACAAAAAACACGCGATTATCGAATCGTGTTTATCGATGATCACAAATTGATGGGTGAGTTTTATCAGACACTTTTGGAAGACGCGCAGTGTGAGGTCTACTTCATGGATTCAGTCGAACAAATGTTCTCTTGCTTAGATGATATTCACCCAGATTTGTTTCTTTTAGATATGAATATGCCAGGAGTGAGCGGGCTCGATGCAGCAAAAATGATCCGTCAGCAGAAGCAGTTCGACTTTACTCCCATCGTATTTTTAACGGGTGATGAACAGTTAGAGACTAAATTGGCTGCTTTGCAAGGTGGAGCCGAAGATGTTATTTCAAAAAGCACACCCCCTGCTCTAGTTATCGATCTATTGCTTACTCGATTAAAACGCTCTTTGGGTGTTCGAGAGTTCGTATCAAAAGATAGCTTAACTGGTTTACTGAATCACGGGCAGATTATGGAAGCGGCGATGAACAGCTTCCGTTTGGCGCACCGTCAGAAGAGCAATGCCTCTGTTGCAATGTTAGACCTTGATCGTTTCAAGAGCGTGAACGACACCTATGGCCATGCCGCTGGAGATAAGGTACTAAGCGGGCTAGGGCAATTGTTATCGCGTTCTTTACGGACTACCGACTACATTGGTCGTTATGGTGGTGAAGAATTCATGATTGTCTTAGTGGGTGCTAGTCCAGAAGAATCTATTGAAAAGCTCAATTCCATTAAAGATGCATTCTCTGCAATTGACTTTGAATTTAAGGACACAGTATTTCGTGCTACTTTTAGTATTGGTTTGGCTGATTTAGCAAAAAACGACAGCTTGCCGCATGCAATTAATCAGGCGGATCAAGCTCTGTATGCTTCTAAGGTAGGTGGTCGTAATAAGATAAGTATTTTTAAAGAGTAGAGTGCTGAACCTGTGATTACAAAGTGCTAGCCGTCAGTTTCGTTGCGATCTGACTGAGGTTTTAATTACTCGTATTCACGCTGACTTATACAATATTGAAAAGACGATCGAAATTAGCGATTTGTAAAATGTCTTTCGCACTGTCTTTTGCGCCTTTAATTTTCACGGGCACGTTTTGACTCTTAGCTTTCTTTTGAAACATCACCATCATGCCCAGAGCTGAACTGTCTAAATACCCCACGCGACTAAAGTCCAAAGTAATTTCCGTCACACTTTCGTCAGCCAATCTTGCTTGGTATTGCTCAGTAAATTCACTGTGATACCCAAAGTCGAATCGCTCTGGAAGTTGTAAGGTTTTTTCGCTCATGGTGGTCTCGTTATATACGTTCGGCGCTGTAACTAGTACGAATGATGATTCACTATAAATAAGTTATTGCGCCGAAATTAACAATTGTTAGCTCTGATTTAGCAATTGTTCAACATGCTTTGCAAAGGGCTCTGCTTTCATGAAGCCCGTAACTCGTCCTTTGGGTAACTCATACCCATTCTTATCAAAGAAAAGTATCGTGGGTAATCCCGTAATATTAAATTGCTCTTGAAACTCAAGTCCTTCTGGCGTGTTGTCAGTAAGATCAATTTGCATCCAGACCGTGTTTTCAAGGGCTTTGATTACTTGGGGATCCGGGAAGGTGCGAGATTCAAACTCTTTGCAGGCAACGCACCAATCTGCGTATAAGTCGACCATAACTGACTTTCCGTCAGCGCTAGCTGCAGCAACCTTGCCATAAAGGTCTTCTAAGTTTTTTACGACCATGAACTCGGGGTGGCCTTTTGTATTAGTGTCATGTTGAGAGTTTTGCACCTGTGCGGTAGATCCTAAAAGTGAGAAACTGTGCAAGCCAAGTTTCGCAGTGCTATTCATACCAGCAATAATAGACAGCACTAAACCGACCATAATCACCAGCGTACGGACGCCCTTAAGAAAGGTTGTTTTAGAGTCAAGGTTTACCACAAACCAATAGCTAAACAACGCTAAACCAAGAGCAACCCAAAGCAACACTGTCCAGTCAGCAATAATGAACCGCTCAACAAACAGAATGGCCACGCTGAGCATCATGAAACCGAAACTTGCTTTCACAACATTCATCCATTGGCCCGCTTTTGGTAGTAATTTACCGCCTGTCATGCCAAACAATATTAGCGGAATACCCATACCAATGCTCAACGCATAAAGAGCAGTGAAGCCTAGCGTCAGGTCACCACTTTGTGCGATGACCAGCAGAATTGCCGTTAACGGCGCAGTAGTGCACGGAGACGCAACTAAACCAGAGATAACGCCCATGATGAATACGCCGATGGGGTTACCTGCTTTTTGGCTGTTGCTTACGCCATTTAGTTTTTCTTGCCATTTTGACGGCAATTGAATTTCATACCCTCCAAACATAGCAATTGCTAATGCGACGAACAAAATGATGAAGATGACTAATATCGTTGGCGATTGCAATGCTGCTTGAAATTGCACGCCAGCAGAGGCAACCACTAAGCCCAATAAAGAATAGGTTATCGCCATTCCTTGCACGTACACAAACGAAAGGAAAAAGGCCCTAGATGTGGTTAATTTGTTTTTTCCTGCTCCAACGATAATGCTAGAGAGGATTGGGTACATTGGAAATACGCAGGGTGTGAATGCAAGACCGAGCCCTAGTAAAACGAAGAGACCTAATGTGATTAAAAAACTGTCGTTTGACAGCAAACGATCTGCTAGTTGGAACTGTTCAGACTGTGGAGCTGAGTTATTATCTGCTGAGGATCCATTTGCATTCGCAGCAGTTAAAACCGGCTCTCCAACGGCGTTTAAATAAATAACCTTAGTGGTTGGCGGATAACATAAACCCGCTGTCGCGCAGCCTTGAAAACGAAGTTTGACCGCGGCGTCTTGCTTTGCCCAGACAATTTGATATTCAACGCTCATATCTTCAAAAAAGACATCAGAAATACCAAAGAATTCATCTTCAATTTGCGTAGCGGCTGGATAAACTGGTTCGCCCAATTCGCCGTTATTTATGACTGTTTTGAATTGTTTTTTATAAAGGTAATAGCCATCTTCAATGTCCCAATTAACGATGAGTTTTCCGTCTACCTGCTCAAATGAAAATCCAAAGGCTTCTTCTACTTTTACGAATGTCTGTTGCTCATCAAATAAATCTTGGAGGGAATCTTTGCTGTCAGATTTATTACTCTTGCTTGCATCATCAAACGGATTGGACTCACCTGCTTGTATTGGCTGGTTCATTGCTACGGCGGTCAGATAAATATCGTTTTTCTTTGGCGGATAGCATAGTCCCGCTTCTGCACAGCCTTGAAATCTTACTTTAATAACCGCATCCGCATCTGCTTTTATTATCGGATAAACGACTTCAATATCTTGTTTAAACACTTCAGATAAACCAAAGTATTCATCTTCAATTTCGCTTGCTTCTGGGTAAATTGGTTCGCCTAAAAGTGCACCATCGGCTTCAATGCTGAATTGCTTTTTATATAAATAATACCCTTCTGCCACGTCCCATTTTACGATGAGTTGATTGCCTGATTGCGCAAAATCCATTTGAAACGCTTGATCTACTTTTAGAAAGCTCGGCATGTCTTGAAAAAGAGTTTGAGGTGATACATCAATTTGAGCTTTGCATGCTTGCGGATAGGCAATGAGAACAGCCATTGCGACTAGCGCCCACGATCTAAGTGACATTTTAAATTGCTGAAAAAACTTCATAAAACGGTATAACCTCTTATCCAAGTGGGTGCAGTATGTATTGTAATGGCCGTTGCATGCAACAAGACCTGCGGTAACCTTGTCTTCTTTCATATACGTTTGATTATTTTTACTCGTTCTACAGAGCAAATCGACTTACTCTTGAAATAAGCTCGATAGCCCAAACATAGTAATGATATTAGAAGTTTATTAAAAGAAACTTAAGACACTAGGAGACGGCATGTTTGGTCGCTTATTTCTACTTTTTGCAATACTGCCTATTCTCGAGATTATGTTGCTGCTTAATGTAAGTGACAACATTGGTGGCTGGAATACTTTCGCAATAGTGCTTATCACCGCTTTTTTCGGCGCTTATTTTGTACGCAGGGAGGGCGCGAATACGCTGCGTGATGTGCAACTGAAAATGGCAGAAGGTCAACTGCCGGGGAAAGAACTCAGTGAAGGCTTATTGTTACTGGTAGCAGGTGTGCTGCTAGTCACCCCCGGTTTTATCACAGACATTGTCGGCTTACTTTTTACTATCCCCTTTACCCGCGCACCTATTGCCGCAGCTTTGGTTAAGTCATTTATGAAATCGGGCAATGTACAAGGCGGGTTTTCATTTCATCAGCAGGGCTTCAATGGTAATACTTCCTCAGGATTTACTCAAAATAACGATGATGGCAGTGTATTTGATGCCGAGTATGAAGACAGAACCAATGCATCAAAAACAAACGAGGAAACACCCGCTATTGATAGTAAAGATGACAGAAAATCTGAGGAGCCAGAGTCTATATCTCCTTCAAATACGCAAAGTAAAAAAGATACGGCACAGAGCGATGAAGAAAAAAATCGCCCAAATTGATATTTTTTTATAAAAAGCCCTTGAGTTATTTAGGGACAACCCCATTTTACACGCAATCCAGATACTAATAGCAGCAAAGCTGCTACAAAATCGCGGCTGCTTATTCAGTAATAAGCAGTTGTTTCACTTAAACCAAAACATTGGAATTTTCAGGAGATTTGAAAATGGCAATTCGTCCTTTACACGACCGCGTCATCATTAAACGCGAAGAGCAAGAAAGTAAATCAGCCGGTGGCATCGTATTAACGGGTTCCGCTGCTGAAAAATCAACTCGCGGCAAAGTAATTGCAGTGGGCAATGGTCGCGTTTTAGACAACGGCGACGTTAAAGCACTAGACGTAAAAGTAGGTGACATGGTCATCTTCAGTGACGGCTACGGCGTAAAAACTGAAAAATTAGACGGCGAAGAAGTTCTTATCCTTAGCGAAAGCGATATTTTGGCAATTGTTGAATAAGAAATCACTGCACAATAGTCCAGTTTTAATTATTAACGTTTAATTCGAACTGTTTGTTCCGGTGAGTTTTGTCCCGACTAAAACGAACAGTTGATAGCAATAAATTTAGAGGAAATTAATCATGGCAGCAAAAGAAGTACGTTTCGGTATTGATGCTCGCAATAAAATGCTAAATGGCGTAAACATTCTAGCAAATGCAGTTAAAGTTACTTTAGGCCCAAAAGGTCGTAACGTTATTTTAGAAAAGTCTTTTGGTTCTCCAACCATTACTAAAGACGGTGTGTCAGTTGCGAAAGAAATCGAATTAGAAGATAGATTCGAAAACATGGGCGCACAGATGGTAAAAGAAGTTGCGTCTAAAGCAAATGACGAAGCTGGTGACGGCACAACAACAGCCACTGTTTTAGCGCAAGCTATCGTAGTAGAAGGTTTGAAATCAGTTGCTGCTGGTATGAACCCAATGGATCTTAAGCGCGGCATCGACAAAGCGGTTATCGCAGCTGTTGCGGAGCTCAAAAAGCTTTCTACAGAATGTGCTGACAGTAAAGCAATTGCACAAGTAGGTACTATTTCTGCTAACTCTGACGAAATTGTTGGTCAAATCATTGCTGAAGCAATGGAAAAAGTCGGCAAAGAAGGCGTTATTACCGTTGAAGAAGGCCAAGCACTTCATAACGAATTAGACGTTGTTGAAGGTATGCAGTTTGACCGCGGTTACCTGTCTCCTTACTTCATGAACAATCAAGAGAATGGCACAGTAGAGCTAGACGCACCTTACATCTTATTAGTAGACAAAAAAGTGACTAACATTCGTGAGTTGTTACCGACGCTTGAAGCTGTAGCGAAAGCATCTAAGCCATTATTATTGATTGCTGAAGACGTTGAAGGCGAAGCGCTAGCAACTTTAGTTGTTAACAACATGCGCGGTATAGTTAAAATTGCTGCTGTTAAAGCACCTGGTTTTGGCGACCGTCGTAAAGCAATGCTGCAAGACATCGCGACACTAACTGGCGGTACGGTAATTTCTGAAGAAATCGGCCTAGAGCTTGAAAAAGTTCAGCTTGAAGACTTAGGTACAGCAAAACGCGTTGTAATTACTAAAGATAATACAACGATTGTTGACGGTGCTGGCGATCAAGAAAGCATTGAAGGTCGTTGTAACCAAATTCGTGCACAAATTGAAGATTCGTCTTCAGACTACGACAAAGAAAAGCTTCAAGAGCGTTTGGCTAAATTAGCTGGCGGTGTTGCGGTAATTAAAGTAGGTGCAGCGACTGAAGTTGAAATGAAAGAGAAAAAAGCACGCGTTGAAGATGCACTTCATGCAACACGCGCAGCCGTAGAAGAAGGTGTTGTGCCTGGTGGTGGTGTTGCACTAGTTCGTGCTGCAGCTGCGTTGGTTAATCTAACTGGTGACAACGAAGATCAAACATTAGGTATTAAACTAGCACTACGTGCGATGGAAGCGCCTTTACGTCAAATCGCATCTAACGCTGGTGCTGAAGCTTCTGTTGTTACTAATGCCGTTAAAAATGGTGAAGGTAACTTCGGTTACAATGCTGCAAATGACACATACGGTGACATGCTAGAGATGGGTATTCTTGACCCAACTAAAGTAGCTCGTTCTGCATTACAGTTTGCAGCATCAATTGCTAGCTTAATGATCACAACCGAAGCAATGGTTGCTGAAGCGCCGAAAGAAGATGCTCCTGCTATGCCTGATATGGGCGGTATGGGTGGAATGGGCGGCATGATGTAAGCCAAAATATATTTTTAAGTTACTTATAAATTAATAGATTAAAATCTAAGTACACTTCAAAAATTATAGTAATCGAGGCACTAAGTTTAATCGCTTAGTGCTTTTTTTATGCTTAATTGTTCGTAGTAAAGTCAAGAAAACACAAAGACTGTTCAACACCAAAACACGATTTTTCTCAATATATACCTACAAGGAACTCTCGGTAGTCATCGTTAACATTGATAGAAACATGACCTGTTGCATAGAACAGCCTTATAGTTTATTTTATCACCACTTGTTGTTGAATTATTGCTCAGCGTGCGAGCGTAACTCAAAATATGAAAAGGTTATCGATTCAACGTATGAAGCTTTCGTTAAGGCAGTTTAGCCAGTTCGTAATGCCTATAATTATCGGCCTTGCCTTAATTGTTTCTTTATCGATGACTTTCAGTGCTTCAGCCCAACAGAACGATGCGAACACCTTAAACTTGTGCGTCGATCCAGACTGGATGCCTTTTGAGGGGTTAATAGATGGGAAGCACACAGGTATAGCCAGCGATTATTTAAGCTTGTTTTCCGAACTAACACCCTACTCATTTAATATATTGCCAACAAAATCTTGGAAAGATACGACCGACAGACTCAAAGCTGGAGATTGCGATCTTACTTTGATGTTGAACAGTTCAGCTGAGCGCGAAAAATACCTGAGCTTCACCCTTCCTTACTTTTTTGGTCCTAATGTCTTAGTGAGCAAAAATGATATCCCGTTTATGCAAGATGTCAGCGCTATAGGTGATTTGAGTTTAGGTGTGGTTTCTGGTTATCGATTGCTAGATGAAATACCGTTGTATTATCCGGGCGTTAACATTCACGTAGTGCATTCGGAAGAGGCGGGCCTCGTAGCAGTAGAACAAGGAGTTCTCGACGTCTATGTTGGCTCTTTGTACTCCACAAATTTACTCATACAGCAACTCGAGCTCACATCTCTTAGAATAAATGGGTGGATTTCTATCCAAGATAAATTGCGCATCGGTTTTACCAAGCCTAACGAGGCTTTGGTGCCTATCTTTAATCAGGCGATTGATAAGATCACGACCGCTCAGCATAACGAAACCCTATACAGGTGGAGTAACGTTCAAGTCATTAAGGAAACGGACTATACACTGCTTTATTACTTCCTTGCAGGCGGCAGCCTCATTATCATGATGTTTTTGTGGCGCTATGTTGTTTCCGCGAAAGTAATGACCGTACTAAGTAACAAAAATGAAGAGCTTGAGCAGGTTAAACAAGCACTAACAAGCGCAAACAAAAATCTAGAGTACTTGTCTTTTCATGATGATTTAACCGCGCTTTATAATCGTCATTATTTTATGTCTACGTTAAAAACACAATTTGCTCGTCTGTCGCGAGAGCAAAGTAATTCTGTCATTATGATGATTGATCTCGATTTCTTTAAAAAAATTAACGATCAACATGGACACATGACCGGCGATAAAGTGTTAAAGGAATTCGCTGCTGTGTTGACAGCAGCACTGCGTGCTGGCGATATTGCGGCAAGGTGGGGAGGCGAAGAATTTATAGTATTGCTGCCTGAAGCAACTAAAACACAGTCTCTGTCCTTCGCTACAAGACTCATGAAGGCAGTTGAGCAACAATCCTTTGAAGCGGATATTCAACTAACGATCAGCATTGGCATGTCTCAACATAAAATGGACGATAGCATTGAGTCTTGGATTGAACGCGCCGATACAGCGCTTTATCAAGCAAAAAATGAAGGCCGAAACTGTATTAAAGAATTAGCTTAGGAATACTTCTGCAATCCCTTGTTCCCTTGTTGCAATGGCATGAGTTCACACGCGCACCGCTGATGAGTAAGCTTATTTAACACTCTGTAGAACTAAGTCTACAAACTCGCCAATCTTATTAGGCTCTAACCAACGCGTCACAATAACTATGTCGTGCTTTTTGTCGATAACCACAAAATTACCGCCAAAGCCCGCTGCATAATAAATAGACTCATCAGCAACTTGCTCCCACTTTCGCGGCCCTTTATTGAGCCACCACATATAGCCGTAGCTTTCATTAGCCGGCGACGATTGGGTTGCTTGAGTAATCCATTCAGAAGAAATGATTTGTTGGCCATCCCATTGACCATCACGTGCAAACAATAAACCGAATCTAGCTTGGTCTACAGTATTTACAAATATCCCGCCACCACTGTGACCGCCTCCGGTAACAGATTTCATTTGCATGCCGTCTACAGTAACCCAAGCGTGGTCATATCCGAACCAGCGCCAAGTAGTTGAAGCGCCTATAGCATCCATCAGGTTTTCTTTAAGCACCATGGGTAATGGTTTTCGCCACGTTTGCAATAAAGAGTACGCTAATAAATTAACGCGTACATCGTTATATTCCATCACTGTGCCGGGTTCGTTTAACGCTCGATTTTTCCAATCGTCTATATCTCCCTCGCGAGGCGGACGGTCTGCCCAATCTTTGATACCAAACAAATCACCCGACCAATCTGAGGACTGATTCAATAAATGCTCCCAAGTCACTTTACTATTGTGACGACCTTCAAACTCACCGGACCAAACATAATTAGCAACGGGATCAGACACGTTCTTAATCAACTGTCTGTCTACTGCTAATCCGGCTATTGTCGACAAGTAGCTTTTGGTGACACTGAATGTCATATCTACTCGCTCAGGATTGCCCCACTGTGCTGCAATGTATCCATTTTTAATAATCAATCCCGTCGGGCCGCCTCGTTTTTTAGTCGGTCCTAAAACTTCATGAAAAGGCTCTCGCTCAAAGCCTTTTAAAATGGCAATACGTAAGTCTCTTGAACCACTGTACTCATTGCTTTTGGCAAAGTTAATGGCTTCGTTAAGTTTGCTCTGATCAAACCCCAATGTCTCAGAAGGCTTTGTTTGCCATTGATTGGTTTCGGGGAAATAGGCTTTGTTGCTAGTCTCTCTAGCTTGCAGTGCATATGCGCTGCTTGAGAGAAATATTGCAACTAAGCTTGAGGTGATGGCAGATTGGATTAAGCGCATGAGATTCCTTTTAAAGAAGCTAGTAATTTAAATTCAGCGACAAAGGGCGCCGTTGAAAATGGGTGCAGCTATAGGGACCTATAATTTGATTATAAACAAGCTGCCTTCATCATCTAAATCTATCATCGATAAGCGATGAAGAATAATAAAATATTGGCCTATCGAGGCCTTGTTAATTAAACATTATACTGGTCAGTAAATTAAGCTCATTCAATCTAGCTTTATCCGCATCAAATTCAATACCCGTTGAATAGAACAAGAATGTCGTTTATTCTTTTTACTCTCAACTGAGTCAACTTCAATTGCCGCGCACTCTCGATAGGGCTGGACGGCTTTGGTTGAGTTTTTAGTTGCTAACAAATCGAAATGACTATTTGAATCTTGTATGTGATTTAAGCACACGGGTATAAAAGTTTACAGGCGGCAAAATATGCACACACCATCAGCATCATTCACAAGAATGCAAGACGGAACGAAAGACGATTGGATGAAAATCGCAGCGGCGCACAAACTCGACTTTACGAAAACAGCTGATAGATTCATTGCGATGTTGCAGCAATTGGACGGCGTATCGTTAGGCTTTGCATGTGATCAGCTTCATCATGCATTGATGACGGCAACATTGGCTCGAAGAGCGGGCGCGACCGATGAGCAAATTGTCGTTGCGTTGTGCCATGATATTGCTAAAACCATAAACGTACCTAATCATGGCGCAATTGCTGCCGAAATGTTTCGCCCCTATGTATCTGACGATTGTTATTATGTGTTAAAGCATCACCAAGATTTTCAGGGTGAGCACTATTACGCCTATTTGGGCGCGCCAACTGACCTTCGCTTAAAGTATAAAGATGAGCCTTGGTACGAGCTAGCAGTAAAGCTCGTTGATGAATGGGATGCAGAGGGCTTTGATCCTAACTTTGAAGTAGACAGTCTGGAAAGTTTCATCCCATTGGTTCGTAAAGTGGTTCACGACCAACCAATGTCATTGGGATAGGTTTGCAATGACACTGCTCTATCAATTGGTAGAGCGGCATTACTGGAATAGGTGCAGATAAAGTGCATTAATAGTAATTCCTAAGCTAGCCTCACATGCTTAAATTACTTATAATGTTGTAAGCCGTATTTGTGACGAATAGTGAAATTAATCTTGAAGAAAATAGTATTTTATCCTGCTTTATCGTGTGTATTTTTCCTTTTTTTTCAGCCTTACACGGCAACTGCTGGTGAACTCAGTTTATCTTGGGGCGAGGGTTCATCGCGGTATTCATTTAGAGTCGGCGGTGAGAAAACGCCAGACGCAATTAGGCTAGCGTATATTCATCCAAGTGATTGGAAGTGGGATTTTGCTACCGATCATACATTACGTTTAGAATTTGAATTCGGCGTTCACCACTGGAAAGACTCGTTTTTGGAGAAACCGAAGAATGGTGTCGTTGTTAATCCTATGTGGCGCTATTATATTCCAAGTTTTGAACAGGAATTGTACTTTGGTGTCGGAATTGGTTTAGCTTATACCAACAGTGATCGATGGATGGACCGTCAACTTGGCGCAAGACTCTTATTTGAAGATAAGTTTGAAGTTGGTGTGAAGTTGTTCAAACGCCATCGACTTTCATTTAGTCTAAACCATTATTCAAATGCTCAGTTGGCCGATATTAATCATGGCGCCAATATCTATTACTTTAATTACGCCTATCAGCTATAGGCTTGAAGTTTATAATTTTGCTTAGTTTCAAAGCCCCGTGTGAACGGGGTTTTTCATGCCTAACGAATAAAGCTATTCGTAAAACGGAAGCTGTCCTTGTATAAAAATAATCTGTCACTTATATTGAATCACGAGGCGTAACTTAAAACATAAAAAAACGCCATGCTACTCAATTATCAATGCTTTAATTTATGTATCAACAAGGTTTACCATGGCCAAACAAGCAACTTTCTCTCCTACTATCTCAGATACCCATGAGGTCACCAATCAACCTAGCCCATTAGAAAACTATAACGCCTACGAAAGTGATCAAGTATTACAACAGTGGATTGATACATTTTGTGGTAGCTGGGGCAAAGAAAAATTATCAAAATATGGTGAGTTAGTCGGAGGAAAATTACTTGCTGACGGCTTTGAAGCAAATAAACATAAACCAGAATTTGTTTCACACAACCGGTTTGGCCATCGCGTCGATTTAGTTACGTTCCATCCTTCTTACCACACCTTGATGCACGAGGCGATAAGTGCCGAACACCACTCTTTGCCTTGGACTAATGGTAAAAAAGGGGCGCATGTGGTGCGAGCGGGATTAGAATTCTTGCATACTCAAGCAGATCCAGGTAGCGGTTGTCCATTAACGATGACATTTGCTTCAGTGCCTGCAATAAAGCACCAGCCTACCTTAGCAAAAGAATGGCTTCCTAAAATCACAAGTACGACCTATGACCCTCGAAATATCCCTTTTTACGAAAAGTCGGGCCTAACAATAGGTATGGCGATGACCGAAAAACAAGGTGGTTCGGATGTTAGAGCTAATACAACAACTGCGGTGCAGATTGGTGAAGACCAAGGCGAGGCTACCTTTGAAATTGTTGGCCATAAATGGTTTTGTTCTGCACCAATGTGTGATGCATTTTTTGTATTAGCTTATACAGAAATCGGATTGAGCTGCTTTTTATTGCCGCGTTGGAAGCCTGATGGCACTAAAAACCCAATGCATATTCAACGACTAAAAAATAAAATTGCCAATGTCTCCAATGCATCATCAGAGGTTGAGTTTAGAGGTGCTTTTGCTTGGTTGGTTGGTGAGCAGGGACGTGGTATTAATACCATATTAGACATGGTTGCGATGACGCGTTTTGACTGCATGGTAGGCTCGTCTTCTATTATGTCTTTGGCGATACAGCAAGCTTTACATCACACTGGTGAGCGCAGCGTTTTTGGTAAGAACCTCCATGAGCAACCGCTAATGCAAAACGTATTGGCAGACTTAGCCATTGAGGCAGAAGCTGCACTTGCTATTTCAATGCGAATGGCAAAAGCATTAGACGATGATGAACATGACTTTGTTAGAATTGGCACTGCGATAGGAAAGTATTGGATTTGCAAGCGGGCTCCTCAACACACCTATGAATGCATGGAGTCGATTGGTGCTGTTGCATTAATTGCCGACAACGTGTTAGCTAGACTGTATACCGAATCACCTGTTAACGCTATATGGGAGGGCTCAGGTAATGTGCAGTGTTTAGATGTGCTAAGGACTCTGCAAAAAGAGCCTTTAGCCGTTAAAGCGTTTATCCAAGAATTAGAGCAAGCTAGAAATATAAATGAATTATATGATGATTATTTTATCAAGCTTGAAGCATCGTTAAGTAACAAGCAAGATTTAGAATTTAGAGCGCGCCGGATAGTCGAACAAATGGCATTGGCTTGGCAAGCAGCCACTTTACTTTTGTATGGTGATACGCTTATTGCTAACAGTTTTATTAAATCACGACTAAGCGATTCAGGTGGTCATATGTACGGAACACTCGATACCTCTGTGAATGTTGCAGAAATAATAGCGAGAGCAAAACCTAAACTAAACACAAATACGGCTTAATCCAAGTAAGTTAAAGTGCATTCAATATCAACCTGAGATCTACGATTCAGCAATAACACTCAGCGCAATCGTTATGGAAAGGCTAGCTTTGTAAGTGAGCGTTTCCGTTTTACCAGATAAAAACCAACAAATACTCATCTTTACAATGTGGATGCCTTTAGCACAAATGCTAATAATTCCTCATTAAAGCGTGTCGGGCATGTTAAAAAAGGTAAATGGCCTTCTTCTTCATACCAAGATACAACGGAGTTAGGTATATGCGCACTGAGTAATTCGGTTAATAACGGAAGAGAATAGTCGTCTTTCTTTCCGTGTGTTAACAACACTGGTATCGAAAGGTCTGCAAGCACATTTTCATAATTCATTTCCCTATCTCGCATCGAAACGCGAGTATTGAAACTGGTTTTTTGTATGTCTTCTATCACTTGATTGAAGAATACCGTGGACTCATTTCCACCGCATAATTCTGTGGCAAATTGTGTCTCAGCTTCTTGTCGCACTGAGGGGCTGTCACTGAAAAGTTGAGCTAAAAGTTCATACTTTGGGCCCTTAACGGAATTGACAGATAGAGTGCCGGCAGCAATAAAATTGATGCCCGCAATTTTATCTTGTCCATAGCACAAAAGGTAATCGTTAATTACTCGGCCGCCATATGACCAAGCGACGACAACAACATGTTCTAGCCCAAAATAATCTAAGATACTTTTTAAATCGTCAGCCCAAAACTGTGATTGTGCATATGAGAGGCTATCGTTGGGTTTATCGGAGTCTCCATGGCCTCGTAAGTCGGGCGCAATAATTCTGCATGCATTAGCTAATGCAGCGCTATGCAATTGCGACTTCCAAATATGATGGCTACAGCAGGTGCCATGCAGAAGTAAAACAGGGAATCCATTCGGATTCCCTGTTTCAGTTACGGCAAGATTAACACCATCAATACTTTTAATGGTGTGCGCTTTAGATAATGCCATGTTTACTTATGCCTATTATGCTTTTTCAGGATAATGCTCGGCTCTGACTTTTAACCAATGTTCCATGTCCTGTTTTACATCGCGCGCTTTATCGTGAAAGTATCGTTCGGTTTCATCAACATTGTGAGTAAATTCAACAACAAGACCATTGGGGTCGAAAAAATAGACGGAATTGCAATATTCATGATCGATATTCATATATTCGATGCCATGGTCATCCAAATTTTTTCGATGCGCAATCAACGTAGCTTCGTCAGGCACTTCAAGAGCGATATGGTGAGTCCATACATCAGTCTTATCAAAACCGCATTCTAGTTCTTCGTACTTAGACGGAAAATCAAAAAACGCTAACCAGCTGCCATCTGCTAATTCAAAATAAAGATGAGCATACGGTGTTTCAGCACCTGTAATTGGGTCTGAGGGTTCAACAATAGCGCACACCAAAGGCATTTTGAGTATATCTTCATAAAAAACTCTGGTTTCTTCTGCATTCTTACACTTAAAAGCGTGGTGGTGAAGCTTCAGAACAGAATTGGCGTTCTGCCTAGTGCGTTGTGTTGCTCTTAAAGTTTGAATCGGTGTATCCGATTTGTTCCATAAAGCTAAAGACATCATTATTCTCCAAGATCATTACCAAATTCGTATCGTAAATTTTCATTTATCGACGCTAAACTTACTGACGATAAATATACCAGCATTAATTACAGGTCAAAATTATAAGTATAGGTTAAGCCATAAACTCGCGGGCGCGCTCTATAGATAAAACCGCCGGGGGACCATTCTGAATTATATTGCTCATCCGTCAGGTTGTTCGCCCATAACGCTAAGGTCCAATTTTCTGCTTCATATGTAACTCTGGCATTCACTAAGTTAACAGGTTCACGCTCTGTAGACTCGTAGATATCAAAATTTGTTTTACCAATCTGCTGATAATCAATTCGCCAAACCACACTGTCAATACCATCGTTAACATCCATTCGATATTGCGTACCCAAGTTTACGGTTGTCTTCGATACAGCGGGTGTTCTATTACCGATAACGGTAGGGTCACCAAAGTCTTTAATCTCGCTATCAACATAACCAAGGGCTGCGTTGAAACGCAAACCGGGTAGAGGGTTAGCAGTCATTTCAAATTCAAATCCTTGAAACTTAGCTTCTGGAATAACCCCAATATTTTGAGTTGAGTTTTCCTGTAAAAATACAAAAAACGGAGAGTTTTCGCTGTCTGTTGAGTAGAGAGCAAAGCCACCTCTAATACTCGCCACAGGTAGCTTAAATTTACCACCAACTTCAAATGTTTTCGCTGTTTCAGCATCATAAAACTCTTTGATGCCAATTATGCCGGCACTTCCAGCAATTGCATCAGAACCGGTCTGATTGAATCCGCCAGAACGGAAGCCAACGCTATAGCCACCGTATAGAGTGAGTTCGTCCATAGGTTCATAGGTAAGTGTAAACTTAGGCTGGAGTTGACTAAAACTTTTCTTACGAACTTCTCCCTCCGTACCAACAGGGAAGCCTGGCACGTTTGGTATAAAAGCTTGTGGGGTTTGTGTTAAGTTTTCTCTATCGTCTTTGTCATAACGAAGAGATGCATCAACCGTCCACATATCGTCAACTTCATAAGACGCGTTGCCAAAAAATGCCCAAGCAAAGTTATTTCTCACATCCGATAGAAAGTTTAGCTGAAAGTTATTTGGATCCGTGCTGATCCCGTCAAGCGGATCAGAAAATCCTAAACCAAAGTCTGCACGGGCTCCATTTTGTTGAAGTTGCTCCGTATCAACAATATAAGCACCGTATATGTATTTAAATCTTTCATCGTCAGATGAGGTGAAACGAAGTTCTTGGCTCCAAGACCGAGAACCGAAATTTGAAATTTGACTTTGATCAAAGGGAAGCCCCAGCACACTGACTAAGAGAGACTCTTCTACCGGTAAAAAATCAAAAGCATCACCCGCTATTAATTCTTTACTTCTGTCCCAAGCTGTTATGGATGTCCATTCACCGCCGTCTGCTGTTTCATAGCTAACTTTAACGGAGGCACCATATAAGTCGCGATCATTGATACCTGGATTGTTAGTACGAATATCCAAAATGGTATTCACATCAGGCGTAATTCTATAATTGAACGGTTGGGTTTCTAGCGCGCTGTAATAACCACGGAAGTCTATTTCCAACTGATCGTTTACGAACCATAATGCTTTTCCGCGGAGAGATATATCACGTAGGGGGTCCGATTCTTCATTTAAGAAGGTATTTTCAATATAACCATCAGTATCATAGTAGGAACCGGAAATTCGGTATGCCCAATCTTCTCCCGCTGGACCACTTAAGCCTGCCTCTACCTTGTAGCCCGGTCCATTATCTATGCCGACCTTAACTCTGCCTTCAACATTTTCTGATGGATCTTTAGTAGTAATAACAATCGCGCCACCAATAGCGTTTCTGCCATATAACCCGCCTTGTGGGCCTTTTAGCACTTCGATTTGTTGTATATCAAATAGCTCTTGTTGAAACTGCCCTGCATCAGTTTGCTGTACTCCATCAATAATGACAGCCACTGAAGGTTGCGTGTCGCGGTTTTGTGATATCCCCCTGACGGTGATAAAAGCCATCCCAGCATTTTGAGTTTCAATTAGCGTTACGTTAGGAGTCAGGCCAATAAAGTCGGCTGGCCTTTCAATTCCTGCTCCATCGATATCTTCCGCAGTAAAAGCCGTTAGAGCGACAGGTGCATCCTGCAGTTCTTGGGTGCGTCGAGTACCCTTTACCATAATAAGCTCAACAGCTTTTGTATCGGCTGTAGACGCATCGTCTTTTTCCACAGTTGCTTCTTGGGCTGACACTACACCGCTCAAAATAGCTGATATTGATACCGCTAGCATTGTTTTTCGAATTGCTGATATTTCAAAAGACGAATTCATAGTTTTCTCCTGCGTCTTATTGATGGAGGCAGGTAAATAAACACACCTGTCATTAACTTATCGTTAACAATATATACTTCGCCTATCGAAGTCAAGTACGATATGCGAATTAAATTAAATGTTAGCAGATCAAACGACGTGGGATTTTGGGCAAAAAAAAGCACTCTCTTGAGTGCTTGTTGTTAATTCCTTGATTTGCTTAGTTGCCGAGTAATGCGTGTCGAAGAATTGGCCACTTACTCAAGGAGAACTGAATATCTCTTGCTGCATTAAGTAAAATCGGCAGTCTCGTTCTCACCATTTCTTCTTGTGCGATCCGCGAAGAACCCGTGGAGCAGTTTATAGCGGCCAGTATATTTCCCGACTCATCAAAGATAGGAACTGCGGTTGAAACAAGACCATAGTCTAATTCGTTAAGCGAAGAAGCATATCCTTGTTCTCTGACTATTTTAAGTTTATCGCGAAGTGTGTCTGGATTAGCAATGGTTTGGTCGGTTAGTTTATCTAATTGCGCTGTTGCCAGATATTTTTCTAGTGTATCGGTTTTCTGATGTGCTAATAACACTTTACCCATGGATGTAGCGTGGGCGGGAAATCGAGTTCCAATACCGGCATTTAAGCGTATATGACGCTGCGTGGTTATATGCGCTAAGTATAAGATATCAGAGCCTGATAATACTGTCATAGAAGCACTATCGCCAGTCTCATCTCTAAGCCTTTGCAAATGCTCACTGACAACCGTGTCGATGCTTGCAGATGCTAAAAACGCAGAACCGAATACTAATACTTCGGGCTTGAGTAAGAACTTTCTTCCTACTTTGCCAACGTAACCAAGCTTAACCAAAGTATTTAAGCATCTTCGAGCCACCGCAGGGCTTAACCCCGTAGCAACTGCAACTTCGCTAAGCTGCATCTCTGGTCGAGATTGATCGAATACTCGAAGCACCGTTAGGCCTCGCTCCAAGGTATGCAGATACTCTGGATCTTTTTCTATTGTTGACACGACGTTACCTTAGTAAAGTTTTTGTAGACGGTAAACTATCAGAATTGACCAAAAATTCAATAAATTCGATTATCGAAAACGTTCTCCATTATGTTCTCCAAGTAAAGGCGGAGCAGTTACAGAAGTGGTTATTTCACCGTCAAAACGTAAAGGTGGTCTTACTGTTTTGTATTTACCCAAGACCGGATGTGGCGCTTCGACAAGCATTTGCATGTGTTTAGCTTGCGGTGTCTCTAAGGCATCCTTGGAGTTATACACAGGTGAATGTGGAACTTCTATTTCTATTAGTCTATTACACCAATACTCCAAAGGCTTGCTGAGAAAGATGGGCTTTAAATGAGCGAGTACTTTATCATAGTTGTCTATCCTCGATTCCCGTGAGCTAAACTCGGGTCTTGATAACATATCAGGCTCACCAACTGCATTAGCTAAACCAGACCAAAACTTCTCGGGTGAAGACATATGTAACGCAATCCATTCGGCGTCTTGACATTCAAAAACATAAGATTGGGATACATTTGGCCGGCTCTCCGGTCCCATTATTTGACCTGCAGAAAAATAATGAGTGAAATCATCTAGATTAAAATGACTCATTGCTTCGAACATTGAAATCTCAACAAGTTTACCCTGCCCCGTTTTTTCTCTGCTATATAAAGCGGCAAGTGCACCTTGCGAAGCGTAAAATCCAGTTATTGCATCAGCAATCGCTGGGCCAACAACTCTCGGGTTTTTTGGATTAAGTAGTAATCTTAAGAATCCAGTTGCTGCTTGCGCTACGGTATCAAAAGCGGGCTTCATTGCGTCCGGACCATCAGAACCAAACCCAGAAATCGAACAGTAAATAAGTTTTGGATTGATAGCTCGCAAACGTTCTGCATCAATATTTAATTTTTTAGCAACGCCAGGCCTAAAGTTTTCGATGAAAACATCAGCATCTTTTATTAGCTCATCAAAATATTCTAGGTCTTTTTGCTGCCTAGTATCGAGCTCTATGCTTCGTTTGTTTCTATTATATGTTTGAAAGTGGGGACTATATAGTTCACCTTTAAATGCTCGAAAGGGATCCCCTGAATCTGGACGTTCAATTTTTATAACGTCAGCCCCCATGTCAGCTAAAAACATACCGCATGCGGGTCCGGTAATAAAGGTGCCCATCTCTAGAACTTTAACATCAGATAATATGCTTGCCACTTGTCGCTCCCCAACTTAACCTAGAATTTATTGAAACTTTACATCTCTGTGTTTTGAATATACTATACTCTTCGGAAATCGAATACAAGTTCGAATATCGAATATTCAGGTGGTGCAGTTAAAAGAACAATACCACGTGATTCACATTTCGCTTACAACGATACAGGAGTTATTTCATATGAGAATAGGTAAGCAAGACAAGGCTCACTCTGCCATTTGCACCTCAACTGCCGAAAATATTACGGTCAGGGGACATGATCTGGTCGAAGATATCATGGGCAAAATGGACTTCACTTCATATTTTTGGCTTCTGGTTTGTGGTGATGTGCCAAATGAAAAGCAAAAATTCTTTGCTAATGTAGTATTAACTGCGATAGCGGAGCATGGTCTTGTACCAAGTGTTGTCGCAGCGAGAATGACTCTTGCCGCAGCGCCCGAAGCTTTTCAAGGAGCAGTTGCTGCCGGTTTGAACGGCTGTGGTTCAGTCGTGTTAGGTAGCGCGGAAATCGCCGGCCAGTTTTTACACGAGATAGTAGCAAATGAAGACCAGTACGGTTCGATTGATGAATCTGCAAAGGCGTCTCTCAACAAATTGAAAGCTGCTAGGGAAAAAGTACCAGGATTCGGTCATCCGCTTCACTCTACTGGCGACCCTAGAGCGAACAGAATACTCAAATTGGCTTACGAGCATCAAGTTGACGGGAAATATATTGCAGCATCGAAGGCAATTGAAAAATATGTACCAGAGATAATGAATAGACAGCTACCGGTGAATGTAAACGGAGCGATTCCTGCGGTAATGCTTGATGTAGGATTCCCACTTGGCGCGCTGAAAGGAATATCTTTATTAGCGAGAACGGCAAGTTTAGTAGGGCACCTACAAGAAGAAACAGAAAATCCAATCGGCTTTATTCTTTCCGGCAAAGCTGCAGAAAGTATCAGCTACAACGGTGTAGAACCAAAAAACAAATAATAGGAATAATATTATGACCAAAACTCTTATTTTATACTACTCAACATATGGGCATATCGAAGCATTGGCGAACGCAATTGCCGAGGGTGTTACTTCTGTTGAAAATAGCGAAGTTGTTATCAAGCGTGTTCCTGAACTTATGTCGGATGAAGTGGCGAAGCAAGCTGGAGCAAAGCTTGATCAAAGTGCACCGATTGCAACGGTTGAAGAACTCCCTGAATATGATGCAATTATTATTGGTACGCCTACTCGTTATGGTCGTATGGCTGCACAGATGGCAAATTTCCTTGATCAAACTGGTGGTCTTTGGTTCCAAGATGCATTGGTCGGCAAAGTGGGCAGCGTATTTACTTCTACCGCCAGCCAGCACGGTGGTCAGGAAACCACACTGATCTCAACTATTGTGAATCTCATGCACTTAGGAATGACGATTGTTGGTACTCCTTACACAGAGAAAAGACTCGTTAATATTGATGAGGTTTCCGGTGGAACGCCTTATGGCGCGTCTACGATCGCCGGTGGCGACGGTAGCCGAATGCCTTCTGAAAACGAATTGGAAATAGCTAAAAGTCAGGGGCGCCATGTTGCTTCTGTAACTCGCGCAATAAAACGCGGACAGTAATTTTAGTCCCTTTTAACTAATAGTAGCGCTAAAGAATAAGATGTATTTTAGCGCTACTTTTTATGTGTATTTTATATTATGAAAACCTTGCTTGATAAAATTTGGGGTTTGCATGCAGTGTGTGAACTTCCTAACGATGAAACGCTGCTTTATATCGATACGCATTTGATTCATGAGGTTACATCTCCTCAAGCTTTTTCAGGACTGCGCGATAAAAATCGCACTGTATTCAGACCACAAAATACCTTCGCCGTTGTCGATCACAACGTGCCAACAGTCAACCAGTCGTTGGGTATCCAAAATATCTCTGACGATGATTCTCGTATTCAGATAACCACACTCGAAAGTAACCGCAAAGAATTTAATATCCCGGGCTATTCTATGGGTGATAAGGAAAATGGCATCGTACATATTGTTGCGCCAGAGCGCGGCTTAACATTGCCTGGTATGACAATTGTTTGTGGTGACAGCCATACTAGTACCCATGGTGCATTTGGTGCATTGGGTTTTGGTATCGGCACGACTGAAGTAGAGCATGTATTAGCAACCCAAACATTGAGAATAAAAAAGCCTAAATCGTTGAAAATAACATTAACCGGTGAACCGTCAACATGGACGTCCGCAAAGGACGTTGCGCTACATGTGATCGCAACCATTGGTGCAAGTGGCGGAGTGGGTTACGTTATTGAATACTGCGGCGACTATATTACGGCGTTATCAATGGAAGGCAGGATGACTCTTTGTAATATGGCAATCGAAGCTGGTGCTAGGTCTGGCATGGTAGCAGTCGATCAGACAACCATAGATTACTTAAACAAAACAGCAAACGCTAGTGCTAAATACCCCCTCTTAAGGTCTGATCCAGATGCCGTTTATGATAAATCGGTAGTGATAGACATTGATGGTTTAGAACCAAGAGTGACCTGGGGTACAAGTCCAGAGCAGGTATGCGGAATTCACGATCGAATCCCAGCACTCGCTAGTGATTCTACAAAAGCTGAAGAGCTTAAATACAAGCGAGTTCTAGAATATATGGGTATGCGCTCTGGTCAGGAGCTTTTATCTATGACAATCCACAAGGTTTTTCTCGGCTCTTGTACAAATTCTAGAATTGAGGACCTGCGCTTAGCCGCATCAATTTTAAAAGGGAAACGGATCAAAGTAGGTCTATCAATGATGGTTGTTCCCGGCTCCGGAGCAGTCGCAAGACTTGCAGAGGAAGAGGGATTAAAAGAGATTTTTGTGAAAGCGGGATGCGATTGGAGAGAACCTGGCTGTTCAATGTGCCTTGCTATGAACGAGGATAAACTGTTACCTGAAGAGCGTTGTGCGTCGACATCCAACAGAAATTTTGAAGGTCGACAAGGAAGAGGAGGCCGTACTCATCTTGTATCGCCGGCTGTTGCTGCAGCCACAGCAATAAAGGGACGAATTGCTCATCCAGTGGAGGTTCTATAATGTTTACTACAATTAAAGGCTCGGCTATTTCTTTATTAGAGTCTGACATCAATACTGACGATATATTACCTAAACAGTTCATGAAGTCCATTACCCAAAAGGGTTTAAAGAGAGGCTTGTTTTATAACAGGCGATACAAGCAAAGTGGTGAGCAGGAGAGTGATTCAATTTTTGATAAAGCGCCGTATGACAAAGCTAAAGTGATCGTTTCAGGAGCCAACTTTGGATGTGGTTCATCTCGTGAACATGCTGTTTGGGCCATCAAAGACTTTGGCGTAGACTGCGTAATAGCTGAAAGTTTTGCGGATATATTTTTTAATAACGCGATAAAAAATAATCTCCTCCTGATTAAGGTAGACGCCACGTTTCTTAAAAAGTACCGAGAGTATTACCAAGCTGGTTGTGAGGATCTAACGATTGACTTAGTTGAGCAAACTATCAGTGCTGATTTGCTTGGTGAACATAATTTTGATATACCAAAATACTTAAAAGAAAGATTGATTAATGGCCTTGACGAAATTTCAGACACGCAGAGCTACATGAATCAAATACTTGCTTATGAAGCTAAACGTAACTTAAATTAATCATCCACGAATCTTTTTGATTACTTTCTTTGGCTTTCATTTAAAACCACTCTCGGCTTTTATGCGCACTAGTTGGGTTCGCAATATCAACTAAAAAAGCCCCAAAAGCATAGATATACTTTGGGGCTAAGGGAGACACACTAGTTGTTGATATTGGATTTCGACTTGTTCTGATGCTATTAAGTGTACATACTACACTTACACACCTTGCGAAGATCTTTTACCAACCGTTTCGTTAATGATTATTTTGCTTGCGCTTCAGTAGTGATGGTCAACGTTACTTCATCGCTAACATTTGGTACATACTGGTCTATCCCAAAGTCAGAACGTTTGATTGTTGTACTTGCGTCAAAGCCTATTGCTGCCTTTTGAGTCATCGGATGCGGGCCTTTACCGTTCAACGTTGCTTTAAATACTACGAGCTTCGTGGTTCCCTTTATGGTTAGCCTACCTGCAACATCATAGGTATTTTCGCCAGTTGAGGTAACTTTAGTGCTCTCAAAAGTTGCTGTTGGATAAGTGCTGACATCAAAGTACGCTTCAGCCATAAACTCATCAGTTAGTTTAGGAACAAAAGTATCGACTGTTTTTACAGGGATTGATACGGAGATAGTCGATGCGGAAGGCTTGTCTGCGTCATAAGTAATAGAACCCGATACATCAGAAAACGCGGCCGTTGGATTAGAAAAACCGAAATGATTCCAAGTAGCAATAACGGAAGTGTGCGTCGGGTCAATGGTATAAGTAGTATTTGCCATAGTATTGACACTAAGCATTGCGGTAGAAACGAGTAGAAGCGATTTTAATTTGCCGATCATAGTTAAGTTTCCTATTGTTAGGGTTTTGTTGAGCGATAAGAATACCATCAAAAATTTTCACTACAATGTACATTTAGCGAGCAAAACGTTCTATTTTTTCGAAGTGTTTGCGCGCTTAGCAGATAAAACTGGTCCGCTAATGTGAAACCGACAGAGGTAACTCGAATTTTAGTGGTGCTGTTTGCAAACGAATTTAGCCTGATGCATATTGTTAATCGTCGACGTATGAGCTCTGTATAGCAATTCTCATAAAGCGACCTTACTAAGCAATTATACGGAAATTATATGAAACCACTTTTACGAATATTATTGCTTAGCTCTACAGTAGTGCTCACTTTTGCTTGCTCGGATAACGATAGATTACCTCAGCAGGCCGACCCGGATTTCCAGCCTCAAAATACGACAAGAAGCTTTTCTGAACTTAACAGCCCAGTCGTATTTATTGATGAGGCTCACAATAACTTTCATACTGCGAATGGTCGATTTAGTGCGTTTGCAAAAGTTCTGGCTAGCGACGGCTACACGGTTAAAAGTAGCACAAAAGCTTTTACATTAGCCGGTTTGGAACAGGCTGATATTTTGGTTATCGCCAATGCTCTTGACGCAGGCAGACAAGACTGGACACCGCCGTTTCGGGACGCGTTTGATGCTAAAGAAGTTCAAGTGATTAAACAGTGGGTATCTGAAGGAGGCTCTCTATTCCTAATTGCAGACCACATACCCTTCCCAAAAGCTGCAGAGTCCTTATCCCTTGCTTTTGGCTTTGAGTTTAGCAATGGTCACGTAGATAAAGCGATCTTTCGTATTGATGATGAAAGCCTTGCTCAACACTCAATAACAAAAGGGATGAAGTCCAGTCAGCAGTATAATAATGGAGCAGATACCTTTAATGGCCTTATTGAACCTGTGACAAAATCAATAAGACAGGTACGGACATTTGGCGGTTCAGCTTTTCAAGCACCAAAAGACGCCAAAGCACTATTGATTTTAGGCAAAGGTTCTACTTCACTTTTACCCGAGATACCTTTTCAGATTAATTCCGAAACTCCAAGGGTATCAATGGAGGGCTGGTCTCAGGGTGCTGTATTAGAAGTTGGTGACGGTCGAGTTGCAGTGTTCTCCGAGGCCATGATGTTTACCTCACAAATCTATATTCCTACTGGAGAAAAACATGGATTGGTATCGGAAGGTGCCCAGCAGAATGAGCAGTTCTTACTTAATGTTATGCATTGGCTGAGCAAGAAGATTTAGATGAGCGCTAGCAAAATATTCGAGTCTAAGAATGGTTGCAGAAAAGAAGATATCACACTCGCCTCTTTTTCAAGTTTGCAAAATTGGTGAGAGACTTAGCATCGAATGTTGTAATTAGCGCCATGTCAGGTTACTTAAATTAACACTTTAAAACCTAAAAATATCAGCACCACACCACCAAAAATTTCAGCTTTATTACCCAACCAAACGGATGAGCTCCGACCCATAAGGACACCTGCGTAGCTGAATAAAAATGTGATAATAGCAATGATAATGCAGGCATAAATGCCGTTTATACTCATCAAGGTTAAAGTGAAACCTGCAGCGAGTGCGTCGATGCTAGTCGCAATTGCAAGCATCAATAATGCATGGTGTGAGTATTTTTTCGATGTTACGCCTTTTTCGGGTGGAGATGTAAGCGCTTCGTATATCATTTTGATACCGATAATAAGCAGTAAGATAAACGCTATCCATTGCGTATACTCACCAAGCCAACCGAATATTGCAACGCCTCCCAGATAGCCAAACAAGGGCATTAAGCCTTGGGCAATGCCGAAGTATAAACCCGCTAAAAGCGCCATTTTTTGAATTTGCTTTGGATTGCTAACGCCGATTGTTAAGGATACTGCAAATGCATCCATGCTCAAGGCTATTGCGAGGAATATTATTTCAATCATTGGGACTACTTATTGGTTCAACTTGGGTACGTTCAGGCTAGTAAAGAGGCCGTATATTGTATGCAGATGTTCGTTTATTTAATGTCATTTTAACTGCAGAAATAAGTGCTTGACCTTTGAGCGGCTGCAAGGTTTATGATGGTAAAAAGAAAATGATACTGCACGTGGCGTATATTAACACGCAAAAAGTAACTTTATACAGTTCTATACAAAGAAGTGCACGAAAAGGACACGCAATAGATTGTCATATATGCAACCTTCGATAAGGAGAGTTTTATGAATAACGTCAGCAAAAGTAACACCGTCGAAGCTAAGCATGCGTGTTGCAAGCCAAAAAATACTACACAGCCAGATGCATCAGACGACAAAGTCACGAATAATCTAGCAAGTAGCGATCAACAATCAGAACACCATCTCATCGTGGACGGCGCAAGCTGTGCCAGTTGCGTAAGTAAAATTGAAAAAGCACTTAACTCCGTTGAAGGCGTCCAGAGCGCAGAAATGAATTTTGCACAGCGAACTGTGGTAGTTGTCGGCAACGTGGCGGATGCCTCTCTGATTTCAGCGGTTGAAATAGCCGGGTATAACGCAAAAATTGACACAAGCGAATCAGAAGAAGAGGCGGTTGATGAAAAAGACAAGGCTGATGCGAAATACTATAAAAAGTTAATACGCGATATGACTATTGCTTTGCTGATTGGTGTTCCACTCATGATTTATGGGCTGGCAATTGGTGAAATGACCGTGACGACAACCACAGAAAGGTTGGTATGGTTCGCCGTAGGGCTATTGACGCTGGGCGTCATGATATTTTCGGGTAAGCATTTTTACATTGGCGCATGGAACTCTTTTAAAAATCATTCTGCCAACATGGATACCTTAATTGCATTAGGTACAGGCACCGCTTGGATATATTCCATGGTGGTAGTCGCAGTGCCTGACTTACTCCCTCTCATGGCAAGGCACATTTATTTTGAGGCGACTGCCATGATTATCGGTTTGATTAACCTTGGTTTAGCCTTGGAAGTGAAAGCCCGTGGCAAAACCTCTGAGGCGATTAAAAGACTCATTGGTTTGCAGTCTAAAACCGCTAGGGTAATTCGAGACAACAAAGACATTGATATTCCCATTGAAAATGTCCTGCTTGATGATTTGGTGAGAGTGCGCCCGGGTGAAAAAATATCCGTTGATGGCGTGGTGACTGAAGGACACACAGCGATAGATGAGTCGATGCTAACGGGCGAACCGATGCCTGTCGAGAAAACGGAAGGTGATAAAGTCGTTGCTGGTACTATTAACAAATCTGGCTCGATAGTTTTCAAAGCAACGCGAGTAGGCAAAGATACCGCGTTAGCGCAAATCATCAACATGGTAAAGCGAGCTCAAAACTCTAAACCCCCTATTGGTCGAATGGCAGACGTGATTTCTGCCTATTTTGTGCCTGTTATTATGATCATTGCAGTGTTGAGTGCGCTCGCTTGGTTAAATTTTGGACCCACTCCTAGTATTGCCTTCGCCATCGTATCAGCAACGACCGTCTTGATCATTGCCTGCCCTTGTGCACTTGGTTTGGCTACGCCAATGTCGGTCATGGTGGGTGTCGGTAAAGCGGCTGAAGCTGGTGTATTAATAAGAAACGGCGAAGCATTGCAAACCGCATCAACGATAACAACGATGATTTTAGACAAAACAGGCACGATTACTGAAGGTGCGCCAAAAGTCACCGATGTACTCGTTGCAAAAAAGCTATCGCGAGAAGAAGTACTGATGTTCGCCGCCAGCATTGAAGCCGGTTCTGAGCATCCGCTTGCAATGGCGGTGGTGGAGAGTGCCAAAGAGCAAGGAATTGAACCTAAGAAGGTCACGGGGTTTGCCTCGATTGCAGGGCAAGGTGTTGAAGCCAAGTTGGATAGCAACGTGCTGCTGTTTGGTAACGAAAAGTTAATGGCCAAACGCGGTATAAATATAGAAGGGTTCATAGATAAAGCCCAAGCATTCGCTGAAGAAGCAAAAACGCCTATGTACTTAGCAGTAAACGATGAGTTAGCCGCAGTAATCGCGGTTGCTGACCCAATTAAAAGTGACTCCATCGAAGCGATTAAACGCTTACAGAACAGCGGTATCCGAGTTGTGATGCTAACAGGTGATAATAGACTAACAGCAAAGGCTATAGCAGAGAAAGTGGGTATCAGTGAATACTTTGCGGAAGTCTTGCCTGAGGATAAAGCAAAGAAAGTCCTTGAGTTTCAGAAGGAAGGCGAAATAGTCGGTATGACGGGTGACGGTATAAATGACGCGCCCGCTTTAGCTCACGCGAATGTCGGTTTTGCCATCGGTACCGGCACTGATGTGGCCATAGAAAGTGCCGACATCACGCTCATGCGGGGTTCTTTGCATGGATTAGCCGATGCCATAGCGGTGAGCAAAGCCACCTTGAGCAATATTAGACAAAACTTGTTTGGCGCATTTATTTATAACGTGGCTGGCGTGCCGATTGCGGCTGGTGTGCTTTATCCGTTTTTTGGCTTGTTATTGAGCCCAGTGATTGCGGGTGCCGCAATGGCATTTTCCTCACTCACCGTAGTGACAAACGCCAATCGCCTGCGCTTTTTTAAAGCAAAAGACCATTAGGAGTATTGAGTTATGTTATGGATAAATTTAATCGGGGTGGCCCTTATCGCCATTATTGTTTGGTGGTTTTGGCTTTATAAACCGTCAAGCGTTGCGCTGCAAGAGGGTGTTGTTGAGGTAATTGTAAAAGACAGCGTATACCAACCGTCTAAAATCAAAATACCTGCGAATAAAGAGTCGGTGCTTAAGTTTACAAGGCGCGACCCGTCATCCTGCGCGGAAACCTTACTCATTCCTGATTTAGAGATCAACGCAACATTGCCGCTAAACAAGCAAGAGAGTGTGACAATACCCGCTTCACCGTCGGGTCATTATGCGTTTCACTGTCAAATGAAAATGTATGTAGGTGAGTTAATCATCGAATAATTAAAATTCTGCCTATGCCATGTTGAGTGAGTCAGCATTCTGAATGAGCGCTTCGATTACTTATGAGGGCAGGATAGGTTATCATTAATTCTTATGTCTACTGCTACGGGAGAATCAACCATCGTCCAAAAGAAAAGCAATAGCGTCCTTTGCGATGCTGAACACTGCATTCAAGTGCGCGGAGCGCGCGTTCACAACTTAAAGAATATCGACATCGATTTACCTCGCAACGCACTCGTCGTTTTCACTGGCATTTCCGGTTCTGGAAAATCGTCGCTCGCTTTTGGAACATTATTTGCCGAATCACAGCGGCGCTATCTTGATTCAGTTTCTCCTTTCGCGCGCCGACTCATTGATCAAGTAGAAGAACCCGACGTGGATTCTATCGAAGGCTTACCGCCAGCGGTTGCATTGCAGCAACAAAGAGGCGCACCTTCGGTTCGCTCATCTGTAGGCAGTGTCACAACAATTTCCAATGCGCTGCGCATGCTCTATTCCCGCGCCGGAGAGTATCCGCAAGGACAAGGAATACTGTACGCCGATTCGTTTTCTCCCAATACACCAGACGGCGCCTGCCCTAAATGCCATGGGATAGGGCGAGTTTTTGAAGTGACCGAAGAGATGCTTGTGCCGGATGCGACTAAAACAATTCGTGAAGGCGCTATTGCAGCCTGGCCGCCCGCGTGGCAGGGTAAAAATCTTAGTCGCATACTGGTTTCATTGGGTTACGACATTGATATTCCGTGGAAACTGTTGCCTAAGAAAACGCGAGACTGGATCTTGTTTACGGAAGAAACACCGACCGTGCCTGTTTTCCCCGAATACGACTCCGCACGAACGCTTGAAGCAATCGAAAATGGTGAAGAGCCTCGTTACATGGGCACATTTGCGAGCGCAAAGCACTTTATTCTGAATTCCTTCGCCACTACCCAAAGCCAAAGAACCAAAAAACGTGTTTCTCAATTTATGCAAATATCGATATGCCCAGACTGCGAAGGGAAGAAACTCAAGCAAGCGTCTTTGCAGGTGAAGTTTGCTGGGCTCGACATTGGAGAACTGTCGCGCTTAACGCTTAGTGAGCTTGCTGAGCGGCTGCGTGAAGCCGAAAGTAAAGCTCATACGGCGGATGGGTTGCATAGCTCGCATAAAGAAAAAAACATCGTTGCACAACGAATTACGCGTGATATTTTGGCGCGTGTTGATGCACTCACAACGCTTGGCTTAGGTTATCTGTCGTTAGAGCGCAACACTCCCACCTTAAGCGGCGGCGAACTGCAGCGCCTGCGCCTGGCAACGCAAATTCGCTCAAAGCTGTTTGGCGTTGTTTATGTACTAGACGAACCCTCTGCAGGTTTGCACCCCGCCGACACTCAGGCCTTATTAGGCGCATTGGATGAACTGATACGCGCTGGCAATTCATTATTTGTGGTTGAACATGACGTAAGCGTTATTAAACACGCCGACTGGATAGTAGACATTGGCCCTAATGCGGGCAGCCATGGTGGTGAAGTTGTCTACAATGGTCCGATAGAGGGCTTGCGTGACGTTACCGAATCACATACTAGAAACCACATTTTCGCAGCCACGGCTAGCGCGAAAAAAGCACCGAGAGCGCCTGCAGCTTGGTTGAAGTTAGCGGGAGTAGAGCGTAATAATCTTCAGGGGCTGAACGTTGATTTTCCTCTCGGTGTGATGTCGACGGTTACCGGCGTATCGGGTTCTGGCAAGTCGAGTCTTGTAAGTCAGGCACTGGTTGAACTGGTTTACGATGCGCTTGGCCAAAAAAAGACGGTCGATGAGCCTAATGGTGAGGCGGACTTACTCGAGCGGGAGTTAGACACTTCAACTCGCGGACAAATTGTTGCGGGAATGGAGCATGTGAAGCGCTTAGTTAGTGTTGATCAGAAGCCAATTGGCCGCACTCCGCGCTCTAATCTTGCCACATATACCGGCTTGTTTGATCACGTGCGTAAGCTGTTTGCTTCAACGCGTGAATCAAAAGCGCGACGCTATGATGCTGGGCGCTTCTCGTTTAACGTAGCAAAGGGGCGCTGTTCGAATTGTGACGGGGTTGGATTTGTTAGTGTCGAGCTTCTGTTTTTGCCAAGTGTTTATTCACCTTGTTCCGTTTGTCAGGGACAGCGTTATAACGATGAGACGTTAGAGATAAACTACCGCGACAAGAATATCGCTGAAGTGCTAGATTTAACCGTAGAGTCTGCGCGCGAATTCTTTGAAAGTGAACCTTTAGTGGCGCGTGCATTAGATGCCTTGCTTCAGGTTGGTCTCGGCTATTTAAGACTCGGTCAGCCTGCCACAGAGTTATCAGGCGGTGAGGCTCAGCGCATCAAACTTGCAACAGAATTACAGAGGTCACAGCGCGGTGATACGCTTTATGTGCTCGATGAACCAACGACGGGCCTGCACCCAGCTGACGTCTCAATGTTAATGCTGCAATTGAATGGACTGGTCGACGCGGGTAACACCGTCATCATGGTCGAGCATGATATGCAGGTTGCTAGCAATAGCGATTGGGTTATTGACATCGGGCCCGGCGCTGGCGGTGAAGGTGGATTAGTTGTCGCGCAAGGTACACCTGCGCACGTTGCAAGGTCGAAGAGTAGTCGAACGGCTCCGTTTATGTTGCCTTAATTGTATGAGAAACAACTCAGCGCCTTAAACTTGGCAAATAAACGGAGTTATTACGCTTAGCGCGCTGTTATCATCCAAACGGATTATCGATGCTGTTACTTGGCTCCGTGAACCAACGAGGGCCGCTGTCGGTCATGTAAAAATGATCCTCTAAGCGAATTCCAAATTCGTCAGGTATCACCAGCATCGGTTCGTTACTAAAGCACATGCCTGCGGCTAGCGGTGTTTTATTCCCGCCCACTAAGTATGGCCACTCATGAATATCCAAACCGATTCCGTGGCCTGTGCGATGCGGGCAGCCAGGTGTTTGATAGTCAGGGCCTAAACCTTGTGAGGCTAAATAGTCACGAGCGGCGCCATCGACAGCTTCGCAATGCACACCAATTTGGGCTGCATCGAAGGCGGCGATTTGTGCCGCTTTTTCCATATCCCAAAACTGCCGTTGCCTAGTTGTGGGTTCACCAAAAACGTATGTGCGGGTAATATCGGATAGATAATCGTGCACTTTACAGCCGGTATCTATTAGCACCATATCGCCCTTCTTTAGCACTTGTGCATCTTTAACGCCGTGCGGAAAAGAGGTGGCAACGCCAAATAAAACGATACAAAAATAGTTGCCTGGCGCGCCTACTTTTTGGTGTGCCTGCTTTATAAACGCTTCTACTTCAGTAGTGCTGATACCCTCATAAAGCATGCTTGCCGTTGCTTGATGCACTGCCAGTGTCATGTTCATTGCGCCCTGCATTAATGCAATTTCGCTATCGGATTTATGCATTCTGCAGTGAGCGGTCACTTCCTTCGCGTTGATAAGTTTTAAGCCGGTTTGCGCTTTATTTATCCCGTCGAATATAAAAAACTGCGCGCTTTCGTCAATGCCGATAGTTGCCGTGTCGCTAATCGCTAATTGATTTAATATTGTGACAAATAAGGCGTAAGGGCTTTGGTGCTCCTGCCAACCGTGTATTGGCCCTTCAATCACTTTAAAGCCGTTTAATGTGCCAATCTCAAAATAAGGTGCAATATATTGCACATCACCCGTGGCGGGTAATATCGCTCCAACCATACGCTCACTTGCATACCATTTCATGCCTGTAAAATAGGTGAGGTTGCTGCCGGCGTTAAGATAAATCGCGTCAATATTGTTTGCGTGCATATATGCTTGGGCTTTAGCAATACGCACTAGGTGCTCTTCAGTTTTAATTGGTTTAAGCGCAGTTGTCATATCGCTGAGTGTTCCAAGCGCCTGCTCTGGTGTTTGTGTGCCGATACCAATAGTTGTCATTTTTTCTCCTTTGAGTGATTTTTAATGAGATTGCGTCAGCTAGATCCGCTTTTTAGTTGTGCTTATCGTTATCTCGGCACAGTTCATCTGCAAACTCTAATTCGATAGTGGTGTGAGCAAATTCAAATGTAGCTAGTTCTTCTTGAAGCTGAAGTTTGAGGTTTTTTATTTGCGCTACGCTCACCTCTGCGTTTAATACAATGTGTGCGGTCATGACGCTGTTTTCGCCATCAAGTGACCAAATATGAAAGTGATGTAGCTCGCTCACTTCGGGTTTTGTGACAAGCACGTTTCTCACTTCTTCAACCTGCTGCTCATCAGGCGTGGCCTGCAAAAAAAGCAGGATAGTTTCTTTCAAATTGCGCCCAACATTAAATAGGATAAACAGCGTAAAACCAATGGATAAGATAGGATCCAATATAGGCCACGGTTTAAACATTAGGACGATTGAAACAATCAGAACGGCTACCCATCCGAGCACATCTTCAATTAAATGCCAGTTGAGAACACGCTCATTCAGTGAGTCGCCATCACTTAATTTATAGGCCGCAAAGCCGTTTACTGCAATGCCAAAAATTGACAGTAGCAACATCCCTTCAGCCTGCGGCATTTCTGGCGCTGTGAGTCTTGGTATAGCTTCAAGTAAGATCCAAACGGAGCCAATTGTGAGGACGATGCCATTAATTAACGCACCCAATAAGGAAAAGCGTTTAAAGCCATAGGAAAAAGTGTTGTTGGCCTCTTTATCGCTGAGTTTATTAAGTACCCAAGCCGTGCCTATGGACAAACTGTCCCCTAAATCATGCACTGCATCAGCCATAATGGCGGTGCTGTTAGTCAGCCATCCACCAATAAATTCGATAATTGTGAAAATGACGTTGAGAAAAAATGCCCAGCCGATCCGTTTAGAGGCACTTCCGCCGCTTCCGTGATGATGGTGGTGGTGATTGTGACTGTGCATACTTGATTCTCTGTGCGGCTGATATAGAGTTGAACTTATGATTCAAGATTAACAGATAAGGCCTTTCTAACAAGGCTAAGGCGCTCGCAAAAGCAATTTCTTTCGATCTCGCCTAAGCAAACGCTTACTAACGTTTATCCGAAGGTAACTAAGTTCGGTTATTCTGCTTTTACAAAACCGTCCCAACTTTTCATATAGGTCAGAAACTTCTCACTTAGGCCTTCTTTCACTAAATGCGCTTCGGATACTGGAAGTTCTGCAGGCGTAAAGTCAGGGTTAGCAATGACTAGCTTGGGGAAGTCGTGATGTAAAATAGCAGAGCGACCAATGGTGACAAAATCAACGCCGGCGTCTAAAACTGCCTGCACTTCAGCGCCTGTCGTTATTTTTCCAGCCACCGTAAGTTTTACATTTTTGTAGTCTATGTCGGTAAAGTGCTGCAGCAAGCTTTTGTCTTGGAAAGCCTTATCTTCAGGTTGTTTAAAAACGTCCCAAAGTGAAATATCTAAAAAGTCGATATCGTGCTCATTAATTAACTGTTCGCAAACGGTTTTTACTTCGTCTAGCTGCATGCCAAAACGTTCTGGAGACAGCCTTACACCCAATAAAAAGTCGGCGCCGCAGGTGCTTCGAATGCCATCGACGATTTCAAAAAGCAAGCGTGAACGATTTTCTAAACTGCCACCGTATTGGTCGTCGCGTTTATTGATCTCTGCGCTTAGAAACTGGGTCAAAATGTAGCCGTGAGCGCCATGCACTTCCACGCCATTGTAGGCACTTTTTTGTGAACGTACCGCTGCTGCAATGAAGTCATCACGCAATTGCTGTACTTCTTGCAGAGACAAGCCGCGTGCATTTTGTTTTTCAACATTCGATGCAGAAACAGGCTGTTGTCCAATTTGATCTTCGGGAGAACGCAAACCAGCATGATGCAATTGTAAAATAGCTAAACTATTGTTCGCTTTAATCGCACTTGCTAAACGTGTGTGACCTTCAATATGTGCATCGTCATAAATACCCAATTGGCCAGGAAAGCCTTTGCCCACAAACTGGACGTGTGAAGCACAGGTCATGGTTAAGCCAAAGCCACCCTCTGCTCGCATAGTTAACCAATGAAACTCTTCATCAGAGAGTTTGCCGTCAGCATGGCTTTGGGTATTGGTTAATGGCGCTAGCATAAATCGATTAGGCATAGTCATGCCGTTTTTAAATGTCACAGGGGTATTCATTTTTTGCATAGGGTTATTTTCTTTTGTTTAATGTTAATACGTAAATTGACGAATTTAATACTTACAGCGTGTCTTTCAGAAGATTCAGCATGTCGTCTACCGAAAGCTTCGTGGCTGCTTCGTTACCCGACAGTAGTTTATCCGCCAAGTCACGTTTATGTTGGTGTAAGGCGACAATCTTTTCCTCTATCGTATTTTGGGTAATTAATCGATAAATGGTCACTGGGCGTTTTTGTCCCATGCGATGGGCGCGATCAGAGGCTTGTTCTTCTACGGCAGGATTCCACCAAGGATCCATATGTATTACATAGTCTGCAGCAGTCAGGTTTAAACCTGAACCACCGGCTTTTAAGCTGATTAAAAATATATCGCCTTCGCCGGCCTGAAATGCATTGACGCGTTTTTGTCGCTCTTTATGTGGCGTCGAACCATCTAAATACTGGTAGCTAAACCCTTTGGCTTCTAAGTGCTGTTTTATTATCTTTAAGTGTCCCACAAACTGACTAAAAATGAGAGCTTTGTGATTGTTCAGTGTTAACTCGTCTAGTAATTCATTGAGGGCAGCTAGTTTAGCGCTAGAAATGTCAGTTTCTGCCATAACGAGTTTAGGATGGCAGCAGGCTTGACGCAGCTTTACTAACTCAGCAAGCATTCTTATGCGCTGCTCTCCTGCATTGGCCTGCTGGCCGGCTTGGCTTATATTGTCTATGGCATTTAGTCGTAAGGCCTCATAAAAGTCACGCTCTTTTTGGCTCATTTCTACTTGAATCGTTATGTCTGTGCGTGGCGGCAATTCAGTTAACACTTGGTTTTTCATTCGGCGCAAAATAAAAGGTTGGATTAAGGCTTTTAGCCCTTGGCTGGCTTTTCGTGCCGCTAACTTATCTTCTTTCGCGTTTTCAATGGGCGTTGAGAATCGTTGACTAAAGCGCTTTAAGTTGCCAAGCAAGCCAGGATTAATAAAGCGGAATAAGCTCCAAAGTTCAGTTAGATCATTTTCAATAGGCGTGCCGGTGGTGATCATTTTGAAGTCACCCTTCAATGCAATCGCGGCTTTAGTTCGTTTGGTTAACGGGTTTTTTAGTGCTTGGGCTTCGTCGGCAACAATGCTGTGCCAGCGCACTTCTTTGAGTATGTCAGTTTCCCGCTGCAATAGGCCGTAACTGATAATTACGCAGTCAAAGGGTTTTAAATCGTTTAATAGCTCGATGCGTTGCAAGGTGCTAGGCGCGTCAGCAAATAGTTTTATGTTCAGTGTAGGCGCAAACTTTAATGCTTCTTGCTGCCAGTTAAAGCAAACTGATGTTGGTGCAATGACCAAACTCGGTCCTTGGCCCGCTCTAGCCAATAGCACAGCGAGGGCTTGTAAGGTTTTTCCCAAACCCATGTCATCGGCTAAACAGGCACCTGCGCCCCAATGTGCTAAACGTGATGCCCAGTCGAAACCTGCTATTTGGTATTCCCGTAACTGCGCTTGAAAGGTGGACGGAATTTTTGGTTCAATGGTATTTGCTTGATGCATTTTTTGAGTTTGCTGGTCCCACGCATGAATGGTTTTCATGCGCATACCGGTTGTTGCTTCTTCCATTTGCAAGCTAGCAAGTGGATGAAACTTACCGTCGTCAGTAAGCTGGTTAATTTGCTCAAGTTTATGGCGTAAATCGTCAGATAGTGCAAGTATTTGGTCAGCGCCTAGCTCAATAAAGCGACCGTTGCTGGTTTTAACAAGCTCTAGTAATTTACGCAATTCAATCACTTGTTCGTTATTAACTTGCAGATTGCCGGTAATATCAAACCATTCACTTTTTTTACTAACCGCGAGCTGCAGGAGCTCGCTGTCTAACTTTTTCGTTAGGCTAATTTTCTTGCCTTTGGGCCAGCGCAAAAGTAGGTCAAAGTCTGTCTGGGCAATGGCAGCTTCTAGCTGCTCAAGAGCTGCAAGGGCAGTTTGTAAGTCGTCTAACAACAATACGTTGTCGGGCATATCCAAAAAAGCGGGGCACGCTTTGTCGAGTTGGTCCAGCAGTGTTTCTTCGCGCAATAAGTCGCGCTGAGTGGCAATTCGCTTGCCCTTAATGTCGGTGCTTAAGCTGGCGTTACCAGTGCCGGGCTTATATGTAGGACCATTTTCACCAAACGGCATTACCACGCAGGTAAACGCTAGACCGCTTTGCGTTGGCTGGATATTCACCACCAAATTACGATCACATTCATGTGTTTCTAAGCCAGTATCGAGCTCAGCAATATCAGATTGAATATTTAAAAAAGGCGCAATGGCGGAGATACCCTCTAGCGCTTTTTGTTTTGCGCTAATGGGAATGAGTAGACCACCTTCTCCAATAATTTTAGCCACCTTAATATGATCAGGTGAAAACACGGTGAGTTGATACTGATCATCAGAAATGGGTTTTAGCTTGTATGTACTGTGCGCTCTATGATCATCAAATTGTTCTTCGAATTCATCGTCGATATCGTCCGATAAATCGGCAATGCTCAAACACAGTTGATCGCCCTGTTGGCTAACTAGTAATTCAGGTTCACGCTTTATTAGCTCAATAGGGTGCTCAAGAGCGTCAGCCTTATATAAGTTTTCAATCCCAACTGCCGCATTTAGGGCTGGTAATCCCTGCAGCGAATACTCTACTTTTGAGTAGTATCCCCAACTTTGTTGCGCGGTAATAGTGGCGCAAATTTTCTTATCGCTTTCGCTTAGATAATCAAACAGCTCGGTTTCTTCCTTCAGCCGCTTCAGCGATATTATGCGGCCTTTAGTCCAACCTGCTTTATTCAACTTTTGCTCTCGAGCTACCAAGCTGTTTCCATAATCCTGCACTAGCTCCCAAATTAAGCGAATGGGCTTGGCTTCTATTTCGGGGGCTGGCGCTAGCGGGGTTTCAGCATTTGGATTAAGTGCAATTAACTTATCGAGGGCTAAGTCCCACTGAGATTTGGTTTTCACAAGAGCGGTAATATCAAGCAACTTTGATTCAATACGTGGTGCTTTATTACTGAAACTTGCCGCTAACTGTTCGCACAATTGGGCAAACAAGGGGTAGGCAAGTTGCGCAAAATTAGCTTGGTACTTTACCGCCAACTGGGCTAACGCGGGGTCTTTGCTTTGATTACACCAAACCTGTGCCAGTAAATAATTGAAGTAACCGAGTTGATGGCCAAAAAAATCAATCTCGGCATCGGCACAGCTATACTTAACGTTAACGCTGTATTTTTCGCCAGTGGATAAGCTCTGAATGGGTTTCAAAACACTGCGGCCAACGCTGTAAAAATCGCTGTTCACTTTGCGATCACTCTCTTCAAATTCAACCTGCTGTATGGCTTTTGAAAAGTAACTGACATCGTGCTGGTTAGCTTCAACCATGAGTGCTAGTTTATAGAAATATCCGAGAACCTCATTCAAGTATTGCTTTTTGCGTTTAGTGATTTTGTTTTTTGCTATCAAGGCTTTTTCAAAATAGGCGATGGCTTGCTGGTTATCGCCGGTCAAGAAGCAATATGCGCCCCGTAACTGCAGTCCATAGCTACTGTTATCCTCAGGATCTTGTAGGCGTTCAAAGTCGTCAAAGCGCATTTGATATAAATACTGTTCGGCGAGTAAATGATGGCAGTGCACGTTGAATGATGAGCTTGTTTTATCGCTGTGCGCTGCGCAAACTTGCTCAAGCAATTGGATGGGGTAGTCGCAAGCTTCTCCCTGTATTTGAAAGGTTCGAATGAGTGTTGCGAACGCTTGATACTGCATCATCGCTGGAAGTTGTAAAAAAGTCTCCAAATTAAAGGGTAGAAATAAAATTTCTATCAAAATCCCATTTTTAACATGATCAATAATCTGAGGGTTTTTATTGAACGCCAATTCACTTTCAAATTGTTCTATGAGGCCCATATAATAAAGGTCCCGAATAACCCGGCGTTTATCGACCGCTTTTTTCTGCCAAATATGGCTATTAATCACCGGCACAACCTCTTCCGCAGTCATGATTATTTCAATCAGTTTTTCTTGCGCTGTGCAGGCAAATGAGGTTTGTAGTTGGTCAATTTCAGAGGTTAATCTGTTGGCCAATAGCTGATTGACCTGCAGGCCATCTCTCGTCGATGTTAAGAGCGATTGACTAATCAGCAATTCTTTTTGTGGCGCGCTTAGGCGGCGTTCTTTTTTTGTACCTAGAACAAAGCCTCTGCTTTCTAATAGATCGATTATTTGATCTAGTTTTGCAATGCCAATCGGTTTGTATATCACAGCTAAAACCATTAGCAGGGATTTTTCAGACTCAGTCAGCCCAGAGAAAACCTCATATAAAGAGTCAATTTTTTGTTGGCTTTGTGGCTGAATTAGAGCAGCAAGATTCATCGTAGTGCGATTCTTAAGGTTTGGTATATTTTATTGCTCCGAAACTAACAAAAATACAGCGTGTAAACAATCATTGCTATGCTACATCTGCGAACAAAGGCAAAACCAAGGGGCCAGAGCACTTGAAACTTTGTTTCAAGTGCTCTGGCCCCTTGGTTTTGGTTTACACCTCTTTTTGGTGCTCCTATTTACCTGATAGTGGTATTGCATGACTTCACTATGCAGTCTATTGTTTAATAAAAACGTAGCTGACATGGAGCTTATTATCGAATGCTGATTATTCTGAGCGTGCTGGGTGTACTGTTAGTTATTTCTGTGAGTATAGCCGTTTATCTGGCGCTATTTGCTCGGCATAAAGCAAGAGTCATATTAGATGACCGCAATAAAGTGCGGCACTTGCTAAATAACTTACCGGGTATGGCTTATCAATCTTATAACCGAACAGATTGGCCTATGATTTTAGTGAGTGAAGGCTGTGAAGAGCTCACTGGCTGGTCAAAAGCAGCGTTTGAATCGGGCGACTTGCTGTGGGGGAAGCTCATTCATCCGGATGACTACTTGCGCGTGTGTGAAGTTGTCAAACAAGCGATAAGCCACAATACCCTCTTTGAACTTGAATATCGCATCATTACCAAGAGCAAAGATGTTCGACTCGTTTGGGAGAGAGGCGAAGCGGTTAATTCTATGCTGCATAACGAGTTGATTTTAGAGGGTTTTATTACAGACATTACGACAATAAAACTCGTTGAGAAAGAGGTTTTAAGCAGTCACGCGTTCTCCGATGCAATTGTCAGCTCAGTGGTAGAAGGTGTTGTTACTATTGATCACACGGGGTCGATTAAAAGCTTTAATAATGCTGCCCAAGCAATGTTTGGATATACCTTTGATGAGGTCAAAAACAAAAATATTAAATCACTCATGCCGAGTAATTACGCAGATCACCACGACCAATATTTATCTAACTATTTACGCAATCACCAAGCAAATATCATTGGTGTTGGTCGAGAGCTGCAGGCCAAACGCAAAGATGGGAGCGTGTTTGCCATTCACTTGTCGGTTAGTGAAATTCAATCCCATGAAAAGACAATGTTTGTAGGATTGATCAGAGACATCACTCAGCAAAGAGCGACTGCAGAACAGACGCGAAAGTACATTGAACAAATGGCGCACGTTGAAAGACTTAACTCGTTAGGGGAGATGGCGGCAGGTATCGCGCATGAAGTGAATCAACCTTTAACCGCAATTTCGCTGTTTTCGCAGTCGGGTAAAAGTTTATGTAACAGCGGTAAGTTTGACCGGCTCCCTGAAATATTTGAAAAGGTAAGTCAACATGCACGCCGAGCAGGCGCAGTACTTGAGCGTATGCAAGTTATGACTAAGCAAGGCGATAGGCAAAAAGAACTGGTTGATTGTAATCTGCTCATCGGCGATATCGTTAAATTGGCAGAATCTGACGCTAGAATGCGAAACATCAGTATTAAAATTAGTCTATGTGAGATCAGTGCTAACGTGTTTGTTGATACTGTTCAAATACAGCAAGTGATGCTCAATTTATTGCGTAACGGCATGGAAGCGATGCAGGCTGCCAAATTAGAGAACGGAAATATCATTGAGTTAAGAGCCGAACTCATATCACAAACACCCCACCGCCCAAATAGGCAAACAGTCGTTAAAATCTCTGTTCTTGATAGTGGTTGCGGCTTATCTAGCAATATGACCGATAAGCTATTCACCGCATTTTCTTCAACCAAAGAAAATGGCATGGGCATTGGTTTATCTATTTCAAAAAGTATTATCGAGGAGCATGGAGGACGTATTCACTACTCTAGCAATAGCCCCGCTGGAACGGTGTTCTATTTTATATTGCCCGTCGTCGATTAGTTAACCGACTCTTCATTCTTTCGCGTGATTTCTTCATACGATGTTTTCAAAAAAGTACAGCGCAAAAGCAGTAGTGATGTTCCACAATGAAATGTGGTTATCCCCAATTGTTGAGGAAAACTAGCGCTCCTATAATGAGTAAATCATAGGAGAATACTCAACATAACGATAACTACTAAGCTAGTTATAAGGAGATATTACATGACTGAGCAACTCGTAAGCGATCACAAACACGTTAATATTGGTGGGCTTGAAATCACCATTCGCCCCATCACGCCCGAGGACAAAGAAATAGAAGCTTCTTTTGTTCACAACCTTTCGCTACAAACAAAATATGAGCGATTTTTCGAAGGAATAAAAGACTTATCACCCTCTATGTTGACCGTATTGTGTAATATCGATTATGTAAATACCATGGCATATGTTGCTACGATAGATAGTCCGGATGGCGAAAAAGAAGTGGGTGTTTGCCGTTACGCTGCTGACAAAAAGCCGGGTGAATGTGAAATGGCAATCACCGTTGCAGATGATTACCCATATGAAGATATTGCCATAGTGTTACTTAATGCATTAGTTAAACACGCTAGAAGCAATAACGTGAAAAAACTTTTTTCTACCGACTTAAGTACCAATTACAGAATGCACAAATTAGCGGAGCATTTTGGTATGACGGCAAAAATACATCCGGAAGATGGCACTTTGACTGTCTATACATTGCTTCTATAAGCGCTGAGTTTTCTGTGACTATCTTTAGCTAATGTGTGGCTAGGTTGTTTGTGCTTACTTAGACGCTATCAACGATTGGGTTCCTTGCGCGATAACAATCTCTTCATTAGTTGGAATGATAAGTACCTTAACAAGTGAAGTTGGCTGGCTAATGACCAGTTTGTGATTTGCATTTGCGCTAGTTTCGAGACTAACGCCTAACCATGTTAGGCGGTCACAAATTTGTTGCCGTATTTGCGCTGAATTCTCACCAATGCCCGCTGTGAAAACGATTGCGTCAATACCATTTATAGTGCTCACCAACGACGATAATTCTTGAGCGGCTTTATAGCAAAATGGACTTCCCAGATTTTGCTAGACACTTTTAACAGTTACAATGTAACTTCAAATAGAGGTGTTTATGAGCAAAGGCAAACGGTATACCGAAGAGTTTAAGATTGAAGCAGTAAAGCAAGTTACCGAA
>Ga0209305_1000007_pt1 | contig 211168 bp, 178 predicted proteins | sample COGITO_mtgs_1103_FD_184792 | JGI IMG/M metagenome (GOLD analysis project Ga0209305, IMG submission 184792) | Pelagic marine microbial communities from North Sea - COGITO_mtgs_110321 (SPAdes) (version 2) | ecosystem: Environmental > Aquatic > Marine > Epipelagic ...
TTAAGGCTAACGCCCTAGAGCTCTCTTCTTGGAAGAGGCGAGCGAGCTTTAACTTAAATACTCTGTGATGTTTGGACATAAAAAGACCCCCAGTAATTGGAATGTCCAACTATTGGGGGTCACTTCACATTTTAAAGCGGCTTTTTGTTTTCTGGGGGTTCAGCTAATTTCCATGCTGATCATATTCCATAAACGTTAACTTTTTATTCACTAACGCGTGTGCCCTTAAGAAGGGCAAGGTTTCCCGAATTAACGGGTTTGATTACCGTTTTTTTATCAGTACTTATTATGCTAAATTTCTCCTCATTGTTGACTGTAAACATTCATCTCACCGCTTTCATTTGAAAGCTTCAAAAGATCAGCGATGTTGACATTAAGTCACAACTTGTCAGTGAATCGTTTCACTCTTAGCAACTTCAGTCATATTTAAACTATAGTCCAATCGGCGAAATTTAAAAGCTCAATTAGCGGATTCCTTTGCAATAAATTCGCATAAAAAATTATTGTTTATTACTTAATTTCTTGCATAAATGAACGACTATATATTTAAATTGAATAACCCTGGCGAACAACAAATACCTTGCTAGTTATGCCGAAGACACAAGCTATTGAATGGGCTCGCGTTTATCGAGCAGAGAGTCGATTAATGCGGAAAACGCGGCCTTACTCCTTATTAATGGTGCTTTTTAATGGCGTTCTTTATCACGTTCTGCAAGAACTCTGCGCTATGCATCGGGGAGCCGCTTTGTTTTTGTTCAGCTTCTTTGACTAAGCTAACAATACTTTCGTTGACGGGCGCCGTCATGCCGTATTGTTTAGCAAGATTAACAATTTCGCCATTCAAAAAGTCAATTTCTGTTTTACGGTTTAATACAAAATCCTCGTACATCGAAGAGCGAGCTTTGGGATCTATTTTCAGCGTTGCACTGGCCACTCGTTTAAATAAGAAATTAGGCAGCGCTAAAACATAAGGCATTAAACTAGGCACAACCTTGCCTGTTCTTGCAGGTTTAATACCCGCTACTTTCATTACCGCTAACGCTTCTGCAATCACTTTTGTCATGACTAAGCGATAGTTTCGATTATTCATCTGCTCTAATAGAGGCACTCCAGATAGCGCATTCACTGAGTTATTTAGGTTCATAATCAGCTTTCCCCACTGCACCCCTTGAATATCCTCGTGCAGTGTAAGAGGTAAACTTGCTTGTTTAAATGCGTTGACAAGATCGGGATATTCTCCGTCTTTGGCCTCAATAGCCAAGTTCCCCTCTGTGCCACAGTGAAATTGACCTTTTCCGTTATTAAGGACATTAAACGGAACCATGCCTTTGATTACTTTATGATCGGGCAGCACAGTCTTCAATACATCAACATTCTTGGTTCCATTTTGAAAACTAACGATGACCGCCGAAGGCTTTGCGCAAGCAAGAATAGATACAGCCGTTGATTCGGTATCACCGCTTTTTACAGCGAGTAATATGTAATCTGCACTAGCGATACTGTCCATAGATACGGAGAACTGCAGCTGCTCCATTGTCAGGGTCTCATCTCGTCCCTTCCAGTCAGTTACATGTAAACCATAGTCAGTCAGTTGCTTTTGAATTCGCTCTCTGCCTATCAAAATGACGTCAACATCATTCGCTGCTAGGCAGCCTCCAAGATAACAACCAACGCTACCCGCACCCACTATTGCAATCTTCTGCTGCATACTTTTTGCCTTTTTTAAACTAAACCAATACGACGGCTTTTCATCGTAATAAATATCGAACCCTAGATTATAGTACCAAAAGCCAAAGCACCAGCGCGCCGATAAGTGCGCCCAGTACAAAACTAAAGAGGAGAAAGTAAATATTTACCGCTTGCGGCAAACTTGCTGATTCGACAATTGTGGTGTTCTTACTTAACAATATATCTCGTTCAATTTCGAATGCTGCTGCCAGAGACTTGCTAGTTTCTAACGATCCCAAGCCTTGGCTTTCTACTCGTTGAATAGTTCGTAAACTTAAACTACTGATGTCAGCAAGCTGTTGTTGAGTCCAACCTCTATCAATTCTAATCTCTCGAATGGTTGCTGAATTTAAATCCATTACAAACAGCCCCTATAAAAATGCATTGAAAACAATGGCGCTACAGGAGAAACCAATGAGGGCAAATAAGAAGCCAACAACAAGCCCGGGAAGTACTGATGGAAATACCCAGTGATCGCCATCTATAAGGTGCCCGTCGGATTTTAATGAAACGTTTATTGGCCCCTTAAACGAGCTTTTAATATCAACCACAATATCGTAATTTTTATTATCAATCGAAAAGCTATGTATCGAATTTTGGCCCCAGTTTCGCTTCTTAGATACCAAAACGTTGTCAACAAAAACGCTTTCTCTTGCGTTCAGAGTTGATATATCAACCTTAATTGTGTTGTTGTCGATATCAAAGTAGCTGATAAACTTAGTTCGCCAATATGGGAACACTTTTTCTTTGAGAGTCATTTGCTTATTTACTATTTTGTTTGTCATTTTATTTCTCCTTGGTTGACAACCAAAGACTGACATTAAATTCAGGTTGAGACGACGACACTTACTCGTCAGTCACGACAGAATCATACGACAGTTATGCGTCAGGTGTTAATACTACGAGCATTTGGCGGTGCTTAAGGCATTTTTCTTGCCTAAATATCTGTGGTCCACTGACCGCTAAGCGGTCTGGCTGCCTGAACAATAATTTTATTAATAGTAGATGAGTTACAACTAAAGAACACAAACGACGACTGCTGTAGCGTCTTTAACAGGCAAATTTTTCGGCAAACACCTTTGCGAAAAAGTCAGCAGAAGAATCGTCCATATTGAAGTACAAGCTCGGTTCGATTAGCTCTACCTCGATAATCATTAATACGCCGTTAAGCGACACAATATCAACTCTGGCATACAAGGCTTCTTCGGGTAACGCGTTAATCGTTTGTTCACCAAGAGCAAACATTTCTGCGCTCGGTTCAATGCTTGTTAGTTGACCACCATGCTCTTCTTGTACTCTGAAGTCGCCTTTAGCAGGTTGCTTACATATAGCGTGGCTGTATTGCGAATCAAAATAGAAGAGTGAATACTCTCCTTCCTCAACAATACTCGTTAAGAAGGGCTGTAACATAGCTGAGCGGTCTTTAAAATCTCGTTTCAATGCAGATAAATTTTCTGTCACTGAGGCCGGTGTGAGGCGATAGGTAAAATCGGCATTTGCGCTGATATAAGGCTTAATTACTATTTCGTCACAGGCAAATTGCTCAAATGCCGCCGCGAAGTGCTGCTCCTGCAATGTATCAAGCCAAAGCGTTGGTATTATCGGAACACCTTTATCTTCAAGCTCCTTCAAATAACGCTTTGAAATATTCCACTTAATGAGCGATAAGGAATTGCACAACTGGGCAGATGAGTTCTCGATGGTTTGTAAACATCCGAGAAAATCATCGCAATGTGCCTGATAGTCCCAAGTGCTGCGCACCACTACTACGTCATATTGGTCCCAGTTGTGATTTTTTGCGTGCCAAGAAACCTCTATTGATTCCCAACCCAGCTTTCTCAACGGAGCCTCTAACATACGATCATAGACGAAAAAGTCTTCTAGTTTATCAGTCGTTAGAATAGCAACTTTGCGCATTTTATCCCTTGGTGTGTTCGGACTCATTTTGAAGTTTTAACTGTTTTATCTGCGGTAAGTTGTGCTGTACGGTTGAATTAGCTTCACTATTTTTTGAACCGAATAGAACGGCTACCATCATAATGCTTGCACCCGCGATGCTTAACCATAAATTGCGTTTGAAATGCATAAAATCCCTTTTTACTAAAAAACTCTATTCCATAGAGCCGCGTTTCCCTGGTGAAAGGCAAACAATGATAGCGAACTAGCTAAGGCGTGAAGGATACCAAAAAATTGACCATCCACGCCACTTATTGTGATGCTTTTTTGCTTATCGCTACCAACCAGTTCAAGGCTTGTTCACATTCTGACAACATAGCCTTTACCGTTAATCTGAAAATTGACGAATGATGGTATTAATAGTGTCTTTAGCGTCACCAAATATCATACGAGCGTTATCTTTAAAGAACAGTGGATTTTCGACGCCAGCGAAACCAGACGCCATTCCCCTTTTCAGAATAAACACATTTTTCGCCCGATCCGCATTAATAATTGGCATACCGTAAATTGGACTGCCAGCAATATCTCTTGCAGCAGGGTTAACCACATCATTTGCACCAATCACAATAGCCACATCAAACCCCTCCATGCGAGCATTTACGTCGTCCATTTCAAGCAGCAATTCATAAGACACATCCGCTTCAGCCAAGAGAACGTTCATGTGACCCGGCATGCGGCCTGCTACTGGGTGGATGCCATAAACAACTTCTGCACCGTTTTCTTCCAATAACACTTGTAACTCTTTCATGGCGTGCTGAGCTTGAGCAACCGCCATACCGTAGCCAGGAATAACCAACACTGACTGCGCTGCCTCTAATACATAATAAGCATCGTCGGCTGCCATCGGTTTAACTTCACCTTCAATTTTAATTTCTGAGGTACTAACCGCTTGAAAGCCCGAAAACAGAACGTTCGTTAATGAACGATTCATCGCTTTACACATAACGCTCGTTAGAATAATACCGCTGGCACCGACTAGCGCACCGGCAACAATTAACAGATTATTGTCGATTGCTAAGCCCGCAGCACAGGCTGCTAAACCGGAATAACTATTGAGTAGCGATATCACTACCGGCATATCTGCACCGCCAATTGGAATTACCAGCATGACGCCTAAAACAATACAAAGTGTGACAAAAGAATAGAGGTATATAGCGCTGTTTGCTGCCTGAGGGTAAACAACAACCAAAATACCGAGGATAACAATTCCTATCACGATAAGAATGTTCACCACAGCTTGACCAGCAAAAACCGTTGAACCGCTGCTAATTAGCTTTGCAACTTTGCCACTAAGCTTCGCCCATGCAATTACGCTGCCAGAGAAAGTGATACCACCGATTGCGATCGCTAGCAAAACAATAACAAGCAAGTAGCTTTCAATTGCTGAATCCGCTTCTACCATGGCTAAGGCTACAAGCAAACTCGCCATGCCGCCAACACCATTGAGCAGTGACACCATTTCCGGCATTTCTGTTAACGCAACTTTTTTCGCTATTAGGGCACCTACTGCACTTCCCGCTACTATCGCCACTAAAATCCATTCATAGGCCAAGATGTTTTGGTCAATCAACGTTACGCAAATCGCCACTAACATGCCCATTGCAGAAAGCTTATTCCCGCGACGAGCAGTTAAAGGATGGCTAAGTAATTTCAGACCTAAAATGAACAATGCGGCGCTCAGCACGTAAACGGCATTGATAATAAATTCCGTATTTAACATATCAACTCCCTACTTACGTTTGAACATAGCAAGCATGCGATCGGTAACCATATAACCACCAACGACGTTAATCGTTGCTAGAAAAACCGAAACACTGCCAAGGATTTGCGCGAGCAAGAGATTTTCATTTCCAGAATAAGCAATTGCGCCAATCAAGGTAATACCTGAAACTGCGTTTGCACCACTCATCAGCGGCGTATGAAGCGTGGCAGGCACTTTGCGGATAAGCTCAAAACCTAAGAATATTGCTAACATTAAAATCATTGAAAGGTAAATAAATGACATTACTCGCTCTCCTTCGTCAATAACGCTTTGATGGTTGGGTTAATTAGCTCACCTTCATGAGTAATTAGTGCAGTCTTTAAAATATCGTCTTCCAAATTCAGTAAGATTTTTTTACTTTCAGCATCCCAAAACTCGAGAAGCAGTGCTTGTAGGTTATTGGCATACATTTGACTTGCGTCTAAGGCTACTTCGCTCGCCCAGTTTCCCGTTCCAATAACAGTCACACCCTCAACAGTGACAACTTTTCCTGCTACGCTACCCTCTACATTTCCGCCGTTTTCAGCTGCCATATCAACAATGACGCTACCTGGCTTCATTTTCGCAATCACGTCTTTTTTGATCAGCAGCGGTGGTTTCCTACCAAATAACTGTGCGGTCGTGATCACGACATCTGAATTGGCAATGCAATCAGCTTGTGCTTGTTGCTGAATATCTATTTGCTCGGGAGTAAGTGCATTTGCATAGCCTTGTTCATTTTGGCCTGTCTCACCAATATCAATGGCTAAAAATTTAGCGCCAAGAGAACGCACCTGCTCTGCTACGACTTCACGAGTATCGTATGCAGTTACAGCAGCACCGAGGCGCTTAGCAGTCGCGACTGCTTGCAGACCAGCGACACCTGCGCCAATGACAAATACTTTTGAAGGTTTTAATGTGCCCGCAGGCGTCATCATCATAGGAAAAACTCGAGGTAGCGCGGACATCGCTTTTGCCATCATTACGTAGCCCGCCAAGCTGGCTTGTGAGCTTAGCGCATCCATTTTTTGGCAGCGACTGCTGCGCGGTATCATTTCAACACTGAGTGCCGAGCGCCCAGACTGCTGAAGCCACTTGATGTGCTCATGGGCATTGAAGGGATCTAAAAAGCTAATGCAGCAAACCGTTGTTTTGGTTTTTTCCAGCTCTATTTTTTGCAATGGATGAATAGACATCAGCAAATCAGCTTTCGCCAGCAAAGAGTCTCGATCGGACTCAACGATCGCACCCGCTTCAGCATATTCTGAATCGTCAATATTGATCGTTTTTCCAATCCCAGATTCGACTAAAATTGTGGCACCGAGTTTTACATATGCTTTCACATTGATTGGAAGTAAACTGCAGCGACGTTCATTCTTCACTTGCTCCGCGACAAACACGATTGTGCTCATTTCGCCTCCTTGTTAGCTTGATCAGGTTGAGTTTTGCTGCAATATTCATGTGAAGTAAATCATTAGTTGAATAAAGCAACAATACCAGTATGCATGTTCTGGTTTAAAACTCCCTCTCTTTATTTATATATTCATCATTCATACAGGCATTGTTTGTATTTAGCTTAGTTTTTTATCGGTTTACTCAAGACAGCACCGCATAAAAGGACATCGAAACAAGATATGCAAGTAGGCCGTAGGCAATGAAGGCGCCCCAAGCGTACCGATTCTTACCTAGTTCCGATTTAAGCATTGCAACGGTAGCAACACACTGTAATGCAATAACATAAAATGCTAGTAAAGCCACTCCTGATGCAAGTGAAAGACCATCTGCCTGAAGGTTTTCGGCTAAACCTGCAATATTCTCATCGGCATTTTCGATACTAAACATTGTGCCTAACACGCCAACAAATACCTCACGCGCCAAGAATGAAACCAAGATAGCAACGCCGTATCGCCAGTCGACGCCTAAGGGTGTAAAGATAGGTTCTATCCACTGCCCAATTGCGGACAAGTATGAGTTTTGTAAATCACCATTATTAGGGAAATATCCCAAGGTCCAAATAATTAAGGAAACAACAAAGATAATGGGTGCTGCGCGCTTTATAAATTGAACGCCACTGTTGATAATACGGTAGAACAAAGGCTGCCAATGCGGTAGCCGGTATGAAGGCAACTCTAAGATAAAGGGCATATCCTGCAGCTCTTTTGAGCCCTCGGTCACTTTATTCAACACGCCACTGACGATAAGAGCAGTTAAAATACCAAAGGAATACAGGACAAAAAACATCGCCCCCTGCAGATTAACCCATCCGCCTAAATAGGTAGTGTCCGGCACTAAAACCGCTATTAAAAGAGCATAAACGGGTAATCGTGCCGAGCAAGACATCAGCGGCACAGTTAGCATTGTTACAAAGCGTTTGCGAGGCGATTCAATTGTTCGTGCAGCCAATATCGCTGGAATTGCGCACGCATGGCCTGACAAGTAAGGAATGAAGCTTCGGCCTGACAAGCCAAAAAAACTTAAGGGCCGGTGACAGATTAACGCCGCTCTGGCCAAGTAACCGCTGTCTTCCAACAAACCTATTATGAGCGTCAATATCATTATTTGCGGAACAAAAACAAGAAACGAGCCTAGGCCACCAAAAATAGCGTCGGTCATAAAGTCATTTAATATACCTTCTCCTAAGAAACCGGAAACGATACCTGCGATAAAGCCAATAGCATCTTCTGTTGCGTCCATGAGCGGTGCAGCCCAAGTAAAAATGCTTTGAAATAAGAAAAACATAATCAGTAAAAAAGCAAAACCACCAAAGACTGAATTAAGCAGCAAACGGTCTATCGCGTTCTGGCGCTTAAGTACCACATCCGATTGGATTGCAAATTCCTTCGCTAGGCTTTTCGCTGCAATCCCAGAGGCCTGCTGGTTAGTTTCTGTCGGTTTTACGCGATATGTTTCGGGTGAAATTGCAATTTCACCCAAGCCTTTTTGTAACTCGCTAATACCAATTAAGGTTTTTGCAGATACAGCATAAACTGGGCTACCTAGCTTTTCGCTGAGCTTGTCGGTGTCAATCTTATGATTAAATCGTAAAAGCTCATCCACCATGTTCAATGTGAAAATAACCGTCTTATTGTGCTGTTTTGCAATTTCCTGAACCTGCAAAGCGAACACCAAAGAGCGCTCCATCCTAGTAGCATCAAGGTTACACAAAATAACGCTGGTTTTTTCATCGGACATAGCGTTGAGCAACTGCTCGATAGCAATCGATTCATCTTTCGATAACGATTTTAAAGAATACGTGCCGGGGTAATCGATGAGCTCGAATTTTTGCTGCTGCTTACCATCAACCCCATTGTCCAAATGAGCATTAAAAATACCACTTTTTAACTCAACTGTTACACCCGGGAAGTTAGCAACTTTTTGCCTCAAGCCGGTTAATTGATTGAATAGCAGACTTTTACCCGAATTGGGCTTACCAACAAGAAGAATTTTTTGCATTTTAGATCGGGTTTACGTTTACGTGGTTAGCAACACTTTGTTCAAGTGAATAAATACAGTCGCCCAATTGAATAACTGTTGGGCCATTAAAAGCTGTTCGCTTGATACAGGTAATCAGTTGGCCTTCTTCAAAACCCATTTCCTGCAATCTGATAGCGACATCTGAGTGCATACTTGTGCAAAGGCTTTGAATAGAAGCTGATTTTTTTGAAGGAATATCCCAGACAGTCATTATGCTCTCTCTTCAAGCACTGAATGATTGTTAGCCCATAGGTGCAGGATTAAGTACGCCAGTTTAAGCAAATCGTTCAATGAACACGGTTATTAGTTAAATAAGAATAGTTCTTATTCAAATTATTATCCAGCATACTAACTGAAAAATAAAGAAAGTCCAGCAAGCCCATTGATATAGCGCAAAGAGATGTAATAAATAAGAAACTGACTCAGTTACTCTTTGCAACAGAAAACTATACTTCATTACCTGTTGGTTCTATTCTTGTCCCGATCAAATTAGTAAATAGAAAAAATAAGACAATTTATGCAAGAGAAACAAGCTAAAGTAGGCATTATTGGTGGTGGCCTTGCGGGTATTTATACTGCGTATTTGCTGGCACAAAATAAAATTTCATTCGAATTAATAGAGGCAAAACCGATATTCGGTGGCCGAATATACGGTGAAGAAACTCACGTATCTGATTATAAAATGGATCTCGGTCCTTCTTGGATTTTTCCCCATCAACAAGAAATACAGACCTTAGTGACTGAATTAGGTTTGCGACTAATTGAGCAAAACACTGCAGGTGACGCCGTTTTTCAACGCAACGCTCACGAACCACCGCAACAAATAAGTGGCGTTGCTCCACCGCCTATGTATAGAATCTTTGGTGGCACAACAAAACTCATTGATTCGTTAGCGAATAGTATAAACCAACAATGTAGTTACGTATCAACTACGGTCACTTCGCTTCGCTCAGATGGTAAATATTGGCATTTAGGTCTGCAAAGAAACACGCTAGCAGGTAATTTTGATGACCTTAGCCAATCTGATCCTAGCAGCAAATGCCCAAAGCTTGGCTCAGCTTCTTACGAACATATTGTTATTGCCACTCCACCTAGAGTAATCGCTCATTTGTTGAAAAGCGGAGAGACAACATCTGTTAATGCAAATGGTTTTTTAAGCGCATTAGCCAGCAAATTTGAGCAAACACCCACATGGATGGCAGCCCAGGCAAAGTTCGCGGTCACCTACGATCAACCTTTTTGGCGCGAACGAGGATTATCTGGCCAGGCTTTTAGTCAAGTTGGCCCATTAGGTGAAATCCATGATGCTTCTTTTGAAGATTCGGAAGGAAACTCAGTTTTTGCTTTATTTGGCTTTGTCGGTATTCCGTTTGCGCATCGCCAACATGCATCTGCCGAGCAAATGAAAACTGCTTGTTTAGCGCAGCTATCGGCAATATTCGGCTCACAAGCAAATAAATACACACAAACATATTACAAAGATTGGGGAGTGGACAATTTTACTGCGACTAATCTCGACCAGAATCAAGCTTCTGCTCATCCGCACATTGACCTTGCCTTCGAACAGGCACAACTTCAGCAGTTGAAGCTACACCTTGCAGCTAGTGAATTTTCAGAGCACGACGCTGGGTATATGGAAGGCGCGATCTTAGCCGCTACACGGTCAGTAAAAAACATACTTTCAAGCGTCTCATAATTTTTATTATTAGTACTGCGTTAAAACGCACCTAACTATGATCTTAATGCCCGAACAACCAGTAAATATTAGCGCTCAGGCGCTTAAGGCACGTAAGAAGCAATACAAAGAGTTTAACACGAGGACTACATGAAAATTAATGCTGAATTTTCACAAATTGCTTCGGCACATACTGCTGAGCAAGACTGGGTGGCATCGCCTATGGTTGGGGTCGACAGAAAACCGCTCGATCGAGTCGGAAATGAGGTTGCCCGAGCCACCAGTATTGTTAGATATGCACCGCAAAGCCACTTCTCTCCTCACATTCATAACGGTGGTGAAGAGTTTGTTGTGCTCGAAGGCGTATTTCAAGACGAACATGGTGACTACCCCGTTGGCTCATACGTGCGCAATCCACCCCAGTCAAGACACAAACCAGGGTCGGAAGAAGGCTGTGTAATTTTCGTGAAACTATGGCAATTTCAACCAGAAGATCGCAAGCATGTGAATATTCTGATGGAAGATGCAGAGGTAAGCTTTGCAAATAACGACGATCAGGTAGTTGAAAGACTACTGTATGCCGATAAACATGAACAAGTGAAGCATGTCACGCTTGCTGCAAATAGTCATTGGCAAAGCGATGCGAAAAATGGAAATGAGATACTGATCCTAGACGGCACAGTTGTGCATAATCAAGAAAGACTGAATAAGCATGACTGGCTGCGCATTCCCGAAGGAAAAGAATTAGACCTTAAAGCAGCGAGCGAAGGCGCAAAAATATGGCTTAAAACCGGAAATTTGTCAGACATCGAAAAGCAAATCAATCGACTAGAAAGTGCTTAGTCCTCAGCCAACAGCATGTTAAGCACATGCTGTTGGTGAAATTCACGGGAGTGTTTTTGCAGCGGTTATTAAACTAATAATCTGCCATCCCGATTTCGGTTTTATGTCATTTGAGGTAGTAAATATCTTAAGTTTGCCGTCGGTATCTATCGTACACAAAGGCAAACATCTATCCTTGTATTCTAATTTATAATCATCGTAACTGAAGCTATCAGAAAGCTTTGTTGTTTTAATGCTAGCGCCTTTCGAAGTAGACGCAGCAAGCTTTCCGTAGGTCACATCGTCTGCGAATAAGCCCAACTTCTTAGAATATGATTCTGAGACCTGATGACTAGGCCGCTGTTGCGATTCACCATTACTCAAGCCCAACACTTTCCCCTTGCCCATTTCATGCTCGAAATGGTAAGTCACTAAAGGATTCAGTTGGCGATAAGGTGACATGATTAGGACTTTGCCGATCGCAGTTAAGTCTAAATTACGCTCGGCATGCTCTGACATCGGATTCCCAAAATATGTTTGAACGCCGTCCATACGCGCTAGCTTAATAGTCTCCCAGTTCGTATCAGCTAAGCATACGGGTATTTTGTGTGTCATCAGTTCCTTGGCAAACATACGGCTGAATTGTGCGCCGCCAAAAATCAAGTATCCGTTCGGCGCAGGCGCTCTAATACCTAAATATTCTGCTACTTTTGCGCTGGTTAGACTCTGCAGCACAACCGTTGCGATAATGATCAAGAAGACCATCGGCACCAACATTTCGGCTTGCGCGTGGTCTAATGCTTCTAGCTTCAAAGCGAACAAAGCCGACACTGCTGCCGCTACAATACCGCGCGGTGCAATCCAACTTAAAAGAGCTAATTCACGCCAGTTCAAACCGGTACCAATGGACGATAAGAACACACCAATTGGTCTTGCAACAAACATCACGGCAACCAGAACCAGCAGTGCTCCCCACCCTACATTGAGTATGGCACTTAATTCGATTCGAGAAGCTAACAGTATAAATAGTCCGGATATCAACAAAACACTTAAGGTTTCTTTAAATTCCAAAATATCATCAACGTCAACTCCCTTCATATTGGCCATCAACATGCCCATTACTGTGACAGTTAGTAATCCAGATTCATGAGCAATAAGGTTTGAGCCAGCGAATGCGCCTAACATGATGGTTAACACCGCGGTATTCATCAGATAGTGTGGGATCCAATGATGACGAAGGGCTAAACCTAAGAAATAACCTACCGCAATACCGACACCAAAACCGATAGAAACCGTTAAGCCGAATGCATAGAGAGTGTGAGTAAGAGCGTCTTGGGTCGATATAATATACTCAAAAACTAGTACCGCTAGAAGCGCACCAATCGGGTCAATTATGATACCTTCCCAACGTAATATATTTGAAACCTTATTACTTGGCCTCACGGTTCTGAGCATTGGCACGATCACCGTAGGGCCGGTGACGGTGACGATCGCGCCCAATAAAAACGCCATTTCCCATGACATCCCCAAAGCGAAGTGAGCAGCTGGAGCAACCACCAAAAAGGTAACTAAAGTGCCGACTGTACAAAGATTTCGAACCATCGAACCATGACCGCTGAGGTCTTGCAGACGCAGCGTTAATGCACCTTCAAATAATATGATTGCAACGCACAGAGATACTACTGGGAACAGCAGATCGCCAAACAATGCGTCGGCGTCGACGACACCAGTGACGGGTCCGGCAACGATCCCCACAATAAGCAGAGGCAATATTGCAGGAACACGAATCTTATAAGCAAGATATTGGCAAGCAATAGAAAGCAAGCCAACCAGTACGAGTGGAATTATTAAGTCGTCCAATGACAAACCTGTTTGTTGTTAAGCATAATGCTGTCTTTATAACTCAAAGTTGCTTTGTAGTCTTGGTTTTTACAGTTTTTGTACACATTGCATTATCCACTGCTTCAACTGTGATTCGCTCATTCCACCCGATACTCTATTGATTTCCTTGCCTTTATGGAAAAATACGAGTGTTGGGATGGAGCGAATGACGGCATCTGCGGAAACTGCCTGCGCATTTTCAGTATTCACTTTCGCGAACAAAATACCATCGGACTCTTTGGCAACAGTCTCATATGCTGGCGCCATGGCTTTACATGGACCACACCAACTGGCCCAAAAGTCGACAATAACAGGCATATGGTTATTTTCAACATAGCGATAAAAGTTACTATCATTTAGGTCCACCGGCTTGCCGCTATAAATAGCTTTACCGCATTTCCCGCACTTTGCACCAACATGCGTTTTGCCTTCGGGAATACGATTCGTTGATGAACAATGCTCACAAACAATATGCATAAGATTTCCTTAAGTTCAAAAAAATGATACTTCTCTATAAGAATTTGAATGTTGCAAATATCACGATATAACGCAACAGTATGGTATCACTTAAAATAATAATTAGGACAACACAATGCTTAAATTATATGGATTTGACGTTAGTAACTATTACAACATGATCAAGCTGGCAATGGCGATAAAGGGAATTGAATATGAAGCGGTCGTTACTTACCCGAATCAGACGCCAGAATATTTAGCAATTTGTCCAACCGGCAAAGTCCCAGCCCTAGCGACTGATGACGGCGTACTCATTGAAACCAACGTTATCCTTGAATATTTGGACGAAGTGTCTCCTGAGACACCATTAATTTCAGGCTCGGCTTACGAGCGCGCTAGAATAAGAGAATTAATGAAGATGATTGAACTTTACATAGAGTTACCCGCAAGGCGCTGCCATACAGAGGCTTTCTGGGGAGTTCCTGTACACGAAGAAACCAAAAAAGAAGTAAAGCGCGCGCTGCTCAACGGCATGCAGGCCCTCTCTCGTGCAGCCTCTTTTTCGCCTTATATTGCAGGTGATAAAATGACGGCGGCGGATATATTTTTCATGTACTCGATTAGTTTAGCGTCGGCTGTTGCCAAAAAATTATTTGATATTGACTTGTTTGCCGAAGCGCCTGGCGCAAAAGAGCTTTTTGCAAAGCTAAACGCAATGCCAGAAGCCAGAGCTATCGCGAAAGATCAAGCTGCTGCACAACCTGCGTTTCAAGCTTATTTAGCGAAAGCGTTTGCTAAAAAGTAATGAACGTTAATAGTCGCGTGATTTACAGCGGGTTTTCTGACCCGCTACAAAAAAATCACCCTCCGTCATTCCTGCAAAAGCAGGAACCTCCCACCATCATTCGTGGAGTTAAAAGAGGCATTATTTTCTAATTTTTTAAAACGTTGTGGAGGTCCCTGCCGAAGCAACCCATCCTCGCTTAATTGCCAGTTTAGCTAACAACAATAAGCCTATCGCGATAACAAAGACGCTGCCCTGCATGATTAGTATGTTACTACCCAGAACAGCAATCGCATCAACGACCACAAAAATGCCGATGTTTTGCACAACTAAACCCACTATGGAAAGCATAAACAAAGGAGATGCAAAGGCTTTTTTAATCAGCAGCGCAACACATCCAAGAGTACCAGTGAAAACAGCAAGCAATGAAGCATAAGACGACCATATTGGTGTATCAGTATACATCTGTTGCTGCTCCGCGGGGAGCGCGGCTATGGCCTCAGGGGTGAGCATAAAATTCATAATGACAGCTACCGCGCCCAATAAATTCCATAATAGTGCAACTACGGCAACAATGTTAAACCATACAGGGGCTTTGTTCATAAGGGGGTTCTCCGAGCTCGGTATATTAATCAAGTACACTACCCATATGTTATAAAAATGTAAATGGCTAAAGTTGTTTTTAAAAACTAAGCAGTTTGATATTCGCGAAACGCGCAAACCTGCTAATATTAACAAGCCTAAATCAAAGCACCATAACGCAATATCAAAATACCTTGGAGACACCTTGCAATCGATCATTAACGATATAGCCGAGCAAATGGCGCAATCACCAGACAAAGGCATAGTTGCTTCCTACATTCCTCAACTTGCGAAAATCGATCCAAATCAATTTGCTATTAGTGTCGCGCTGCCAAATGGAGAAATATATAGCGCCGGCTGCGCGCAAACGACATTTTCTATTCAGAGCGTTTCAAAAGTATTTACCCTCACACTCGCCCTTGGCAAGTTAGGGGAGAGCATTTGGTCACGTGTTGGCCGAGAGCCTTCCGGCGACCCATTTAACTCTATCGTGCAGTTGGAGCATGAGCATGGCAAGCCTCGTAATCCGTTTATTAATGCTGGCGCGATTGCCGTTGCAGACGCTATTATGCAGGGCCATCAGCCCAAAGAAACCTTAGCTGAAATAGTTCAGTTCATCCGCTTTTTAGCCAACGATGAAAGTATTGTTATTGATGAGAAAGTGGCGCGCTCTGAGGTTGAAACAGGCACGAGAAATGCTTCATTAGCCTATTTCATGGCGTCATTTGGCCTGTTTGAAAATTCTGTAGATGCCGTGCTAGGCACCTACTTTCATCATTGTTCAATAGCGATGAATACGCATCAATTAGCCACAGCGGGCTTATTCTTGGCGAACAATGGTGTTAATCCAAGTACGGGTTATGCTGTCGTGTCACCGCAACGCGCCAAACGTATCAATGCACTGATGTTAACGTGTGGCCATTACGACGGTTCAGGTGAGTTCGCCTTTAGAGTTGGCTTACCGGGCAAAAGTGGGGTCGGCGGCGGAATATTAGCAATTGCGCCAGGCAAGGCATCAATTGCCGTTTGGTCACCCGGCTTAGATGTTATCGGCAATAGCAAACTTGGCACTGAGGCACTTGAACTATTTGCATCAAAAACCGGATGGTCTGTATTTGGCCAATAATGTGATTGGCCAATGGTAAATAATCAGCAAATAGCGGCTGTCATTTGCTGCACAAAATCTACGTAAGCATTTGCGTCTTCAGGCGCACCTTTCAGCTTTAAACGGTCAGCATAAGCAAGTCTGGCACTCATTACTAACCAAAATATTGCGCTAATCAAACCAAAAAAGCGCCACAAGTTTGATTTTGCCCACTTAAGTGCAAATGTAACCGACAACACATACAACACAAAGCCACCAAGCTTAGATGATGCCCAGCCGTTCACAAACGGATAAAGGTTAAGGGGATTAACTACGACCATGTATGCAGCGGTCAGAATGAACAAGGTATATAAAATGTGCGGTCCTATTTTTAGAACCTTGTTATTTGCCGCGTCTGATTTTTTCATCGTTAACACAAAGCTAATGAGGAAAAAAACAAACGTCAGTAAAATTATAGTCAGATGAGTGTGCTTTACTATCGTGTACATGGCATTCATTCCTTGGCGTTTTTATTCTTGTTATTAACTGCTCAAATGCAATCGAGCCCATACTATTAGCATCCACCCCGAAATAATAGGGGTCAGAGTTAATTAAATTCAGCCTGTGTTCAGTTAACAAGCACTATCTTAGTGCACTGACTTCAGTATCGTTTGTGTTACCTTGAGCGTTAAACGTTTTAATAAGCTCAATGTAAGCCTGCAAACAATGTTTTTATCTCATCCAGCAAATTAAGGAAAATTTCGAATGAACAAACTTATACTAACAACATCTTTGCTTACCGTTGCAAGCTTCAGCGCTCTCGCACAGGACACTTTCACATCATCAGTTTACGGCGCCTATGCTAATTACGAGAACGTCGACCAATACAACGTTGTAGGAAGTTATTACTTTTCTCCTGTCAGCACCCGCAAAGGCCCGCTTGGAGAAGCAGTGTTTTTAAACCGTTCTAACTCAATAAATGCAGGCTTCAGCCATGCAGCAATAGACTTCGGTGGCAACTCATTCTCCAGTAATTCTTGGAGTATCGGCGGCACCGTGCATGTTGAAGATTCAGGTCTATTCTTAAATGGTGCTATTGCTCAAGCTAACGGCAGCGACAGAGGATACTATGGCTTAGGCGCAGGATACTACTTATCTAAAGACTGGTCGGTTAGCATAAATACAGACTTTGATGAGGATTTAGAATACCGAGGTGTCAGCGTTGACACCAAAAAATTGTATGATTTGGGCGGCGACACCTATCTAAATTTAACCGCTAGTATTAATAACCCAGACCAAGGCAGCACAGGATATGCTATTGGCACTGACTATTATCTAAACAAAAACTTGTCCGTCGGAGTCGGCCGCTCTTGGTCAGGTAGTTTCACAGACGGAACAACGGCACTGAACACGAACTGGTTTTTTACCGACACAGCATCCCTTAGTGTTAGCATTGCTCGGACTGAAATTGATTCTTTCTCGGACAATACATTTAGCCTTGGTGCAAGCGCTAGATTTTAGGATTGCTTTAGTTCTATATACTATGTATTTTAAGCTTGGGATGCGAAAAGCAAACAATGTACCTTGTGTTTTGCTCAATTTGTCCCAAGCTATATATGAAGCGTATAAAACGTAACAAAAGCAAAAAGGAAAACCTATGAAGATAAATGTTTCAGGTCATCACTGCGATATCTCGGAATCACTCAAAGAGGATATCGAGCAAAAATTCGAAAAAATAGCTAACCATTTTCCTACTCTAATAGCCCTAGATATTTTTGTGACAAAGGAGCACGGCGAGTACAGTGTCGAACTAGCAACCAAATATGAAGGTACTAGCATAGCTGTCAAAGGCAAAAATGACGTAATGTATCCAGCCATTTTTCAAGCTCGGAAGAAGCTAGATGCTGCTCTTAAACATCGAAAAGGTCAATTGAAGAGCGACCTCCATGAAAAGCCCACGGTAACAACACCAGAAATTGCTCACGAAATCATTCAAGACATGGATTTAAAATAGATTCTACGTTGACCCTTTTATAAGAAATAAGATACGCAGTGTTTTGTCTAGTAAGGTAAGTACCTAGCTGCGTATCACCCCTCACCCACTTAAACGCCACAAGCAATTATTGCGCAATAAACGATTAATCTCTATGCTCTCTCAATCGCGAGCCCAACACCCGCGCTAACACTTTTAACACAACATTTGGAACCTTTTATGACCGTCGCTATTGATGCTAATTCAACGCCCTTTGGCACTTTACTTGGTGTCGCTGACGGCGGCGTTTGCTCTTATTCAAGTGATTATGAAACTGCAAACGAAGCTGAATACCCTAATCGCTCAGCCTATAGAAGCTATTACGACGGCATTTATATGGGTTACAAATGGCAATGCGTTGAGTTTGCAAGGCGCTGGCTATACGTGAATAAAGGCTACATATTCAACGATGTAACGATGGCATATGAAATATTTAATCTGCGCGACGTTAGAGAAATTCATAGCAACACAAATCTGCCCTTAAACGCTTTCAAAAATGGTTCGCAGAGACATCCAGAACCTGGCGCTATGTTGATATGGGACGAAGGCGGTGATTTTGAACATACCGGTCATGTCGCTATCATCAGCGAAGTGCTGCCGAATGCGATTAGAGTTGTTGAGCAAAACATGGACTTCGCGAAATGGAAGGACGGCTGCAATTATTCGCGCGAAATAAGTGCGAAAATTGGAGAGCAAGGCGATTATTGGCTGCATTGTCCACCGAAAGAAGGGCAAATTTTAGGCTGGATGTTGCAAACAGATGATGAATTGCACAGCGAGCACACACCAGAAGTTAATACTCAACTATATAACGTGCAGTTGCACGAGCATAAAACGACGGCAACAAATTCACGTCCTTGGTTAAACATCGCCAATGAAGATGAAGCAGCCTACGTTACGATGATGAAAGGCCATTGGCTAAGCTCAGTCGAAGAAGACTTCAACTTTTACTATGATATTTCGCAAACCGCTGAAGCACTTTTAGAAACCGCTACCGACGAACTGCATGGTATGTTTATGCAGGCAACCGATTACGTACTTCAACACCCCGAAATGCTCGAATCATTTGGTTTTCCTCCTGCCATCATTCCTCGCATTAGGCAGTCGTGGGACAACCGCTTAAACCAGCTTATAACGAGTCGCTTCGATTTTGCCCTTTCAGAAAATGGCCTAAAGGTTTACGAATACAACTGCGATTCAGCATCTTGTTATATGGAGGTTGGTAAGGTTCAAGGAAAATGGGCGAAACACCTCAATATAAAACGAGGAGATGACGCAGGTAAGAACTTATTCTCTGATCTTGTTTCTGCTTGGAAAAAGAGCGATGTGAAGGGCAAGGTTCATGTCCTTCAGGACAGCGATCCCGAAGAGGACTATCACGCATTATTTATGCAAGAAGCAATTCAAACTGCTGGCATCGAGTGCGAACGGGTTGTTGGCCTTAACTCACTTAAGTGGAACGAAGACGGTATTATTGTTGATGCTGCAGGTGTGCCGGTAAAATGGATTTGGAAAACGTGGGCGTGGGAAACCGCGTTGGAACAGCTTAGACAAGAAATAGTCGACTCTGCAGAAGACAGTTTTATTAACAGTCCAAATGCAAAAACCGGGGATACACCAAAGCTTGCAGACGTTCTATTGCACAAAGACATCATGGTGTACGAACCAATGTGGACCTTAATTCCCAGCAACAAGGCGATACTTCCGGTGCTATGGGCATTATTTCCCAATCACCCTTGGTTGCTTGAAACCAGTTTAGAATTGACTGAAGGGCTAAAGCAAAAAGGCTTTGTGTCAAAACCTATCGTTGGTCGATGCGGGGCTAACATTCAGCTAGTGGATGAAAACAATCAAACCTTAGCCGAGAAAGGTGGCAACTTTGGTGAGCGCGATTACGTTTATCAACAGCTGTGGCCGTTGCCAAAAGTCGGAAAATACTTTGTTCAAATATGCACTTTTACCGTGGCAGGAAATTACTCTGGCAGCGGTGTTCGCGTTGACCCTACGATGATTATTGGAAAAGATAGCGACTGCATGGCGCTCAGAGTGCAAGACGATGATTGAAAGTAGTCTTCGACTAACTTGATTGGGTGTATACTATCGGGTCAATCCCTAGTTCAAGTTTAACAGGGCATTACCAAATTATTGGAGTTATTAGTTGAAAACTTTTTCCTGTCAATGTGGAAACACGCTGTATTTTGGCAATACGAAATGTATTCAGTGCGGTCTTTTTGTTGGGTTCATTCCTGATGTTCAGCAACTCAGTGCCTTCACCAAAACCGCAGATGACGTAATGTTAGCTTCTAACAACGGAAAGCATTATAAGCCCTGTAAAAACTATGCAATACATGATGTATGCAACTGGATGGTCGAAATTGACGATCCCAATGAGTGTTGCGTTTCATGCCGCTTAACGGAAACGATACCCAACTTAAACGACACCGAAAATCGCCGTTTGTGGTTCTTGCTAGAGCAAGCGAAGCGTCGATTTTTATACTCCGCTATCAAATTAAAACTGCCGATTTTGAGTGGAAAAGAAGACCCTAAACATGGTTTAGGTTTTGATTTTTTACAAGACCAAACTGAAGACCGATTCGGTAATGAGCTCACTATTAAAAAGTTTGTTACAACCGGCCATAGCGATGGTTTAATCACGATCAATATTAACGAAGCGAACCCCGCAAAACGCATCAAGCTTCGCGAAAAGATGAATGAAAACTATAGAACGTTGTTAGGCCACTTTCGACATGAATCTGGTCACTATTATTGGGATAGGCTTATCCGCGATAGCGAACATTTAAGTGAATTTCGAGCGCTCTTTGGTGATGAACGAATGGACTACCAAGAGGCAATGTCCCATTACTACGAGAACGGCCCGGCAGAAAACTGGAAAGATGTTTGGATTAGCGCTTATGCAACCATGCATCCGTGGGAAGATTGGGCTGAAACTTGGGCTCATTATTTTCATATGGTCGACACGCTCGAAACTGCAAACAATTGCGATTTAAGCATTGCTAACGTCGACGTTGTTAGTCCGTATACCGCCACAAAAACACACAGTAAGTTAGATACTGAAATGAGCTTCAGTAAACTTTATAACGATTGGTGCGCGTTAACTGGTGTCATCAATTCGTTGAATCGAAGTATGGGAATGGATGATGCTTATCCCTTTGTTATTTCGATAACAGCCTTGAATAAGCTCAGGTTTGTGCATCAAATAATTATGGAACTCACAGAATCTTCGTAGTCTAAAAATTCAACATCTGCTCGCTTAAAAAACAAAATATGCTATGGTAAATTCTAGAATAAGCTAGGAGCAAGGAAAACTATGGCAATTCGTTGGGGTAATTACAAAGTTTCACATCTGCACGATGAACTCATTGAGAAAGCGGGCAAACCAAGAGATTATTCAAAAGATTTATGTGAGTATCTTCATGCACTTAGTGACAAAGAAATCAATGAACTAAAGGTCGCTTCAGAGTCTGCGATCCACACCATGGGCATCACATTCAGGGTTTATCATGAAGAAGAAGGCTCTATTGATAGAGCATGGCCTTTCGACATTCTTCCTCGCTTAATTGATGCTAAAGAATGGGTTGAAATTGAAGCCGGCTTAAAGCAGCGAGTCAAAGCTTTAAACATGTTCATTGACGATCTCTATAACGACCAAAAAGCAATAAAAGATGGCGTCTTCCCCGCTGACTTGCTGAAAAATTCTAAAAACTTCCTGAAGGAATGCAAAGGTTTTAGCCCTCCTCACGGCATTTGGGCGCACATCTGCGGCTCAGATTTAGTGCGGGATGACACCGGTCAAGTATATGTGCTTGAGGATAATCTGCGAGTGCCTTCCGGCGTTTCGTACATGCTTGAAAATAGACAAGTAATGAAGCGCGTGTTACCTGAAATGTTTCAGAAGTACAATATATTGCCGGTTGACGATTATCCATCCCAGCTGTATGACATGCTAGCTGAAATGTCTCCGCGCAAAATAGAAGAGCCCGAAATTGTAGTACTCACTCCTGGCATCTACAATTCAGCCTATTTTGAACATGCATATCTTGCACAACAAATGGGGGCGGAATTAGTTGAAGGACCCGATTTAGTTGTTGAAGACGATGATTGCGTTTACATGAGAACCATCAACGGATTGGCACGTGTTGACGTTATTTACCGCCGCATTGATGATTGGTTTATTGACCCCGAAGTATTTAGTCCTGACTCTCTATTGGGTGTTAAGGGTCTTATACGAGCATGGAAAGCAGGCAATGTCGCTTTAGTTAATGCACCAGGCTCTGGTGTTGCAGATGATAAAGTTGTATATGCATATGTGCCACAGTTAATTGAGTATTACTTAGGTGAAAAAGCGATTTTACCTAATGTCCCAACTTACAAATGCAACAATAAAGAAGAGCGCGACTATGTGCTTGAAAATATTGAAAAAATGGTAGTAAAGCCAGCTAACGAATCAGGCGGCTACGGCATGTTGATTGGACCTCATTCAGACAAAGAAGAACACGATAAATTTAGAAAGCTTATCAAAGCTGATCCTCGCAACTATGTCGCTCAACCGATGTTAATCTTGTCAACAGCACCGACAATGGTTGGTACTAAGGTTGAACCCAGACACCTTGATTTACGCCCATTCATTCTATCTGGTAAAGAGGTCAAGGTAACAACTGGCGGACTAACACGAGTAGCGTTAGTGAAAGGCTCTACAATTGTCAACTCGTCACAAGGCGGTGGTAGTAAAGACACGTGGATAGTGCAAATGGAGGAGAAATAGCATGTTATCGAGAGTAGCAAACAGCTTATACTGGCTAGCCAGGTATTTAGAAAGAGCAGAAAATACTGCGCGTCTTATAAACGTAAATTCTCACTTGTTATTAGACCTCCCCACCAGCGTAAAATTAGGCTGGGAGCCTATCGTTGATATATTGTCTTTCAGAGACAAGTTTTACGAAAATTATGACGTTGCTGATGAGAACAGCGTTATCAAATTTATGATCGTTGACAAAGATCATCCAGGTTCGATTATTAGTTCTATTTCCTATGCACGCGAGAACGCGCGCACATTGAAGGAGATTATCCCTAGAGAAGCTTGGGAACAAATTAACGAACTTTACCTTTTTGTAACGGAAAATAGCGCCGATGCGTTTAAACGACGCACTCGATATCAATATTTATCAAAAATTGTTCTCGCTAACCAAACCATTACAGGCTTGCTAGCAGGCACGATGACCCATGACGAAGCTTACTCATTCTTGCGTATCGGACGTAATTTGGAGCGCGCCGACATGACAACACGTATCATTGATGTCCGTTCGGCTTCTTTATTGCCAGATGTAGAAAATGAGTCAGCGGCTTTTAGAAACATTCAATGGATGGGTGTACTCAAGTCGATGACGGCTTACCAAATGTACCGACGAGAAGTGCGTGTGCGAATTAACCGTGAGGATGTGCTTGAATTCTTACTATTGGAGTCTCGTTTTCCACGCTCATTAATTCACGCAATAGAAGAAGTGGAGCGCTGCATTTCTGAATTGCCACATAATAGAGAAGCGGTAGACAAAACTCGTATCCTGCGCACTCAGTTGCTTAATGCTAAGCCAGCCCAGCTATCGCAAGAAAAACTGCATGAGTTTGTAGACGATATGCAGGCGGGTTTAATTGAAATTAGTGACAAAGTGACAGAAACGTACTTTTAAATCGAGAATCATCAAATGTTACAGAATCGCGGTGGTAATTACTGAGCAATAGACTAACATCAAGGCAGTTTTGAATTTATCGTAATGTAAGATCGACACAAGGGAAGTAGTACATGGACATATTGTTTGATTATATCTTGACCGTAGAGGTTGCGATCGTTGTTTTAGTGTTGGTCTTTTTAAGAAGCAGCATTAAATTTGTGCCTCAAAATAGAGCCTACGTCATTGAACGATTTGGTAAATTTCAGTCGACCAAAGAAGCCGGTCTGAACTTCATTTTACCTTTTATCGACCGAATTTCGGCTGACCGTTCATTGAAAGAACAAGCGGTTGATGTGCAAGAGCAAAGTGCTATCACCAAAGACAACATTTCGTTGATGGTCGACGGTGTTTTATATTTCCGAGTCATGGACCCATACAAAGCAACCTATGGCGTTGAAGACTATGTGTTTGCGGTAACACAGTTAGCGCAAACCACCATGCGCTCTGAATTAGGTAAAATGGAGCTCGACAAGACCTTCGAAGAAAGAGATATATTGAACTTAAATATCGTAACAGCAATTAACCAAGCTGCAGGTCCTTGGGGAATTCAAGTAATGCGATATGAAATTAAAGACATTATCCCGCCGGGCTCCATCATGGAAGCAATGGAAGCGCAAATGAAGGCCGAACGGGTAAAACGTGCGCAAATCCTAGAGTCTGAAGGTGATAGACAAGCTGCTATTAACCGCGCTGAAGGTGAAAAAGCATCGGTAGTACTGGCCGCTGAAGGTGATAAATCAGAACAGATCTTGCGAGCGCAAGGTGAAGCATCGGCGATTGTTGCAGTAGCAGAAGCACAAGCCGAAGCACTGAAAAAAGTTGGTGAAGCCGCGAATACCGACGAAGGTCAAAAAGCTATCCAGCTAGACTTGGCGACTAGAGCAATTGAAGCTAAGAAAGCAATAGCCAAAGAGTCGAGTGTTGTTTTGTTACCTGACTCAAGTACAGAGGCCGCGTCTGTAGTAGCACAAGCCACCAGCATTATTAACGCTCTGAGTAAAAAAGGAGTTTAATATGGAATGGGCTGCTAGCAACTTAATTGAAAGCATACTGATCATCGGCATCATATTACTGATTGTTGAAATTGTCGTGTTGGGTTTTAGTACTTTTTTCCTGTTCTTTACTGGCTTAGCGGCTCTCGCAACAGCCTTGATCATGTGGGCTGGACTGATTCCTGAAACGCTGCATTCGGCCTTAATTTCAATTGCTCTTTTCACTGCAGTGTTTGCTGCTTTGCTATGGAAAAGGCTCTCAAAATTACAAAATAAAGTGGATCACAAGCGGGCTGATTCCGACCTAATTGGACATACGTTCGTCCTAAGCGAAAACGTAGAGGCTGCATTGCCAATGAAAGACAAGCCTCAGTATCAGTATTCCGGTATCAATTGGTACTTGAATGCTAATGAGGACTTGGCAAAAGGCACCTTAGTAGAAGTGATTCAGGCTGATGTTGGTTCATTAGTGATAAAAGCTAAACAATCGTAGCTAGTGGTTGAGGTTCAGTAGCTTGAACCTCAATATAAAACCTTGTTTTAGACGGGATCAGTATAGACGCTAACCATTAAGCTAAGGTCTTCCAGCCCCAGACGATGCTACTTTCAACATCTCTATTTTGCCGCCTCTGCTAGCGCTAACGATTGATGCTTCAGAACTCTCTGCCGTCATCATAAACAAAGTTTTACCGTCATCTCCGCCTAACATACAGGCATAGCAATTTTGACTCGTATTCACTACCTGTAAAACTTCACCCCCCTCGGCGAATAGCACACACTCGTTGCCGACCGCATTTGCTACCCATATATTGCCATCCGCATTCATGCAAATTCCGTCAGGTGCTCGGGCACCAGTTGCAGCCCACTTTCTTCTATTTGTGAGTTCACCGTTTTCAAGAATATCGAACGCAGTTAATCGCAAACCTAAGGTTTCGGCGACAATTAGTGTCTTTCCATCGGGCGTAATAACAGAACCATTTGGGAAGCTCATATCGCCACTCGCAACGCTAACATCTCTTTGTGGCGTCACTCGAACTATATTGGCTTTTGGATGACTGGCGATCACGTCGGCTACACCGCGTGTTTGCAATTCGTGATCAAGATTAAAGCCAAAGTTCCCTACGTAAGCATTACCGTGCTTATCCACTACCATGTCGTTGCATAAATGCCTTGAGTATTGAGATAAGTCAGCGTGCAAAACCAACTTATTGTTCTCGAGTCTTTTTAAAGCAAGTGACTCCATACAGACTAACAGTAATCGTCCATCAGGCATCCAGCCTAGCCCAGAGGGCTGTTCGTCCAACTGCACTTCTAATTTAACCTCACCTTTAAGGTCTGCCGATTTAACTGCTTTATCATAAAAATCGCTATACCAAAGTCTGCCTTCATGCCAACGAGGGCTTTCACCGAAATAGAGTCCGTCAATAAAGGTAGATGTATGGGTCATTATGAATGTCACTTTTTTAGTTAAGTACAAAAAGAGTAAACGATGTGCCAGCTCTATTCAATAAAGCATAGAAACAAAACTTACTGCTTCATATTTAGCTTGGGTAATTTGCGACGAAATAAAAAACGTGGTTGCGCGCGCACTAATGCAGTCATCCGTATGAACACATCGAGCGTTTCAACGCTTTTAGTTGCTGCCACCTACGAAAGGTGCGCCTATGTAAACCAATGTCTTGTGCGATTAGCGAACCATACAAGCGACAGCATAACGGGCACTTCAACAAGCACACCGACCACCGTTGCAAGAGCTGCGCCTGAATGCAGACCAAATAATGAAATCGCAACTGCAACCGCGAGTTCGAAGAAATTAGATGTGCCAATCATACAAGCGGGTGCCGCTATCTTATGTGGAAGCTTCATGCGCTTTGCTAACCAATAGGCAATCGCAAATATCCCGTAAGTTTGGATCAGCAACGGTATCGCGATTAGTACGATCGCTTCCGGTTTGGATAATATGGTGTCTGCTTGGAAACCAAACAATAAAGTTACCGTTGCTATCAAACCAACAATGGACCATGGCTTCATTATGCTCAGAAATTTATCGACCTTTGAATGGTCATCTCCGTTATCTAGGACTTTTCGGGTGAAGGCTCCAGCTAGCAGAGGCACCAGCACATAAAGTACTACCGACAGCAAGAGTGTATCCCAAGGCACTGTGATATCAGTAACTCCGAGTAATAAACCTGCAATTGGAGCGAAGGCGAAAATCATAATGATGTCGTTAATTGAAACCTGCACGAGCGTGTAGTTAGCATCGCCCTTGGTCATTTGACTCCAAACGAAAACCATTGCGGTGCAAGGTGCTACGCCAAGAAGTATCATTCCAGCGATGTATTCTGTTGCGGTTTCAGGATCAACCCAATCAGCAAACAACACTTTAAAGAATAGCCAACCAAGAAAAGCCATTGTGAATGGTTTAATTAGCCAATTTATCACCAGCGTCAACACCAAACCTTTTGGCCTTTTACCGACGTCTTTGATTGATGAAAAATCGATTTGTACCATCATCGGATAAATCATTAACCAAATGAGAACAGCGATAACAATATTAACATGCGCAAATTCAAGCTCTGCAATCACAGCAAAGGCGTCGGGTACAATCGAACCCGCAATAATGCCTGTGATAATTGCAAGCCCTACCCAAACGGATAGATAGCGTTCGAACAATCCCATCATAAACTCCTAATAATCACTTTTGGTTAACGCGCTGACTTACCTGTTCTGCGGTTTCTACCCGCTCGGAATAACGGTCAACAAAATAATCTTTATTATCACGCAGCAGTAAGGTGAATTTCATCAACTCCTCCATGACGTCCACAATACGATTATAATAAGGTGATGCTTTCATTCGGCCATCTTCTTCAAACTCCAAAAATGCTTTTGCAACGGAAGATTGATTAGGGATAGTGACCATTCTCATCCAACGACCTAAAACACGCATTTGATTAACAGCATTGAATGATTGAGAACCACCACAAACTTGCATTATAGCCAAGGTCTTGCCTTGAGTAGGACGCACACCTCCCATATTTAATGGCACCCAATCGATTTGGCTCTTCAGAATTCCGGTCATTGCTCCGTGACGCTCGGGTGAACACCATACCTGCCCTTCAGACCAGATCATCAGTTCACGCAACTCTTTCACTTTGGGATGTGAATCGTCTTCTGTATTCGGTTGAGGTAATCCAGTCGGATTAAAAATACGGGTTTCTGCACCAAAGGCATTCAACAGTCGAGCACTCTCTTCAACCGCTAGACGACTGAATGAACGTTCTCTGAGCGAGCCATACAACAGCAATATTCTCGGTTTATGCGTTGAAGAGTTTAGCTGCATAGCGTTTGTAGATGGTATATCGAAAACGCTCTCTTCAATGTTGGGTAATGTGGGTTGTTGCTCTGACATTAATTCGCACCCGCAGCGGCAAGAGCGGCTTTAAGTTCGGTTTTATTCAAATCTTGTTCCGCAATATCTTTCAGCTTGTGAACGCGCTTTACTATTTCGTTAATACAGACCAAAAACGCTGTTTCTATTTGTGACTCGTCGCCCGTTATCTTTGAAGGATCACTCAGACCCCAATGCACCTGTAAACTATTACCAAAATACACTGGGCACATCTCATTTGCTGCAGAATCACAAACAGTGACGACAAGATCTGGTTCGAAGCTTTCGAAATCGTCCCAAGACTGGCTTTGTAAATTTTCGATAGAGTGACCCGTTTGCATAAGATACTTTAGCGATAGAGGATGCACCTGACCAACAGGTTGGCTGCCCGCACTTTTCGCGTCAATTACATCACCCGCGATACTGTTGGTGATGGCTTCAGACAAAATGCTTCTGCATCGATTATGAGTACAAATATAAAGAATTTTCATGCGCGCTTTCATGAGTAGTCGCCTTTGATTAACAACAAGATATTGAGGAAGATTGCGATGCAATCAATTTTTGTAATGCTGAACTAAAATAATCAGCGTTGTGCTCCGCAGCATTGACGATGATATCCCTAGCCCAGTGCGGCAAATCAGGGTTTAACTTGTAAAATACCCATTTGCCACGTCGTTCATCATTTAAAAGACCGCACTTGCGAAGTTGCGCTAAATGACGAGACGTTTTTGGTTGATCGAGGCTGAGTGCCTCCATTAAGTCACAAACACAAGCCTCACCTACTTTGACAATAAGTAGTAGTGATTTCAATCGAGTCTCGTCTGCAAGACATTTAAAGAATGTACAAGGATTCATGCGAAATACATGTGAAAAATAACATATGTATAATTTCGCATATGAATAAACCGCCGTCAATCGATAAATACAGAGGCGGCTCAATAGAAGTAAGTGGGGCTTGTAAGTAGATAAGCTATAAACCCTGTATAACACTAATGTCTATGATCACTCTCTTTCACATTTTACCTTTTCGTTGTACTTTATATATACACCTAAGCTGTATTCATTAATCGCAAATAAAAAATTGGAAAGAGATCATGAGTGTAAATAGCGTTGTAGTATTAAGTGCCGTTCGTTCAGCAGTAGGCACCTTCAATGGCAGTTTGAGTTCCATTGAACCAGCGGAACTAGCTGGACAGGTTCTAACACAAGGCATCGCAGCTTCAGGCGTTGAGGCTGACAAATACGAATCAATCATAATGGGTAATACTATTCCAACCGAGTCACGCTTTCCGTATGTTGCGCGCGTGGCGTCAATTCAGGCTGGTATGTCTCTTAACTCAACCGCGATGGCCTTGAATCGCTTATGCAGTTCGGGTTTGCAAGCGGTTGTAAGCTCGGCTCAAGGCATTATGCTCGGCGATCATGAACTTGCTATCGGTGGTGGCGTTGAAAACATGTCCCGCGGTGGTTACTTATCTCCGGCTATGCGTGCAGGAGCCCGAATGGGTGACAGCAGCATGATTGACATGATGGTGGCAACTCTTACCGATCCTTTCGGTGTTGGCCACATGGGCATTACTGCGGAGAACTTAGCATCAAAATGGGACATTAGCCGAGAGCAGCAGGATGCTTTCGCTGCAATGTCTCATGCTCGTGCTCATGCGGCAATAGAAGCAGGTTACTTTAGCAGTCAGATTGTACCAATAGAATTGAAAAGCCGTAAAGGCAGCACATTTTTTGAAGTTGATGAACATGTTAAGCCTGGTACTACAGCAGAATCGCTTGCCGGAATGCGCCCAGCGTTCAAAAAAGACGGCAGTGTAACGGCTGGTAATGCATCAGGTATTAATGACGGCGCATCCTTCTTAACTCTAGCAAGTGAGAACTACGCTAATAGCAATAATCTTGCTCCAATTGCTAGAATAGTATCTTACGCAGTTGCCGGTGTACCTAATGATGTTATGGGTGAGGGCCCTATTCCAGCTTCAAAAGCTGCGTTAATCAAAGCCGGTTTAACGATTGCCCAAATGGACGTCGTTGAGTCAAACGAAGCGTTTGCAGCACAAGCCCTAACCGTGGCGAAAGGCTTAGATCTCGACCCTGCAAAAACGAATCCGAACGGCGGTGCAATCGCTTTGGGTCATCCTATTGGCGCATCAGGCGCGGTTATTGCCACTAAAGCCATCCACGAACTTCATCGTACGGGTGGTAAATATGCACTTGTTACTATGTGTATAGGCGGCGGACAGGGTATTGCGGTAATTTTTGAACGTTTATAACTATCTGTTAACGGCAAATATAGTCCAAACCACATACTGAATTGCTATAAGAGATCCAAGTCATGTGAAAATGCCAATTTTTGGGTTTTCACATGTAGCTTGGACTTCAAAAATCTTTGCTTCATTCACTATTTCACGTGACATCAAAAACAGGGTATATTGTGAAATAGCTTGAATACGTGAGATTAAAATTAATCAATAACAACTTGTATTCGATAAAGGTGAAGTCTTACTTAAAGGGTAAACTGAACTTACGATAAGTCTGTCGCGCACTTTGCAACCAGTATAAAGAGTCAGTATGGTTCAAATATTATCTTTGCCTTTATTTATCACTTCTAGCATTAGCTTGATTTTGAGCTTTTTCTTCATTCTTTTATATTTTCGATTAAAGTCTCACCAAGAAGAATCGGTGACGCACTACTTTATCTTTGCCCTTGTTGCGCTAGTTACTGGTATTTTTTTTAGTGCCTTTGCCGTGTTACTTAATTCAGGCGAAAACCTAAATTACCTCAATGTTTCGAATCGTGTGACCATCATCACTGCAATGTTTACCATTTTGTTGAGCCTGCATTTCTATATGGTATTTTTGGATTACAAAGCACCCGTATTACTTAAATGGTGCTACGCCATATGCGGCATATTTTCATTGTTAACGGCAGTGCCGAATCAATACTTCTTAAGTAAAGCATTTTACTCTACGTCAGAATATTACACGGGCTTAAAGTATGGCCCTTTATTTCAATTGTGGGGAGCTTGGATATTAATCTTAGGAATTTATTGTATTTTTATTCTCGTAAAAGTTTATCTTCGCCAACAAAACACACACGAAAATGGCGCAACAAGCACCGTACAGTCACTGTTAGTTGCAAATACAATATGGTTAATAACTGGCGTTTGCGATACGCTCACGGGAATACAAGTTATTGATTTTCCGCCATTAGCATGGGTTGGCTATTTTTTAGTAATTTGTTGTATAGCGTGGGTTCTTGTTCTTCATATCGACAAACTCTACGACGATAGACGCCAACTTAACAACCGTCTTATGTATGACCATCTAACCCAAGCATTCTCCCGCAGTTATTTAGAGATTCGCTTAACGGAAGCGATTAATTTAATGTCGCGAAATGAATTGAATAACTTGTCCGTTTGCGTGTTTGACATAGACAACTTTAAGCACATCAATGACCAGCACGGCCACGCAAGTGGTGATGAGTTGCTTAAACAAATCACAAAAATTATAAAGGATAATATTCGACCGTTTGATTGTATTGCTCGATTAGGTGGTGATGAATTTGTAATTTTGTTCTCTGAGAAGCAAGAAGAAAATAATGCATTTATGATTGTTGAACGAATTCGAGAACACATATCAGACAGATTATTTGACAGCGGAACCCATAAATTCAACGCCTCCTGCTCTTTTGGAATAGTCACTGCAAAACATGAGCAGCTAGCAATCACTGATTTGGCCAATCAAATGCTATCTTGCGCAGATGAGGCGCTGTATATGGCCAAACATGAAGGAAAAAATACAATTGGTGTTAGCACTTTGCCCGATAGCTAATTCACAGCGAATCTATATCATTTTTGAAGGTGTGAATTCTGCTTTTCACTTATGATGTAAGCTTATTTTTTGTCCCTGCATTGAGCGGCAACTTGTAGTTTATTTGTACGCCTTTTAGGCTTAGTATAAATACATATAACTAACGGAAGTAAATCATGACAAAAGTATTTGTAAGCTCTGTAATCAATGCACCTATCGATGAAGTATGGGCGAAAATTAGAAGCTTTAATTCATTAGCAGACTGGCATCCTGCTATCGCCGACAGCCACATCGAAGGCAATGAACCAAGCGACAAAGTTGGCTGCATCAGAAACTTTAATCTTCAGGGCGGCGGCAATATCAGAGAAAAATTGCTGGCACTCAGCGACATCGACCATGTTTGCACATATTCTATCCTTGTTTCGCCGATGCCGATTGAAAACTATGTGGCTACCCTGCGTTTGATTAAAGTCACTGATGGTAATCAGACTTATGCCGAGTGGACCGCTGAATTCAATTGCTCAGTAAGTGACGACGCAGATATGATTGAAACCGTTGGTAGTGGTGTTTTTCAGAGCGGACTTTCTGCGTTAAAAGCGATTTTAGGCAATTAGGCGACGGTCGTTGTTAGAATAAATATGATTGTTGTGAGTGATCAGCGGTCACATGATACTCTGATATGCTCTGCGAATAGGTGAACGCGCCACAAGCGCGACTTTTACAACTACAATGGCTCCACGGAAGATGTTCAGAAGATTAAAGGTAATTAAATTTTTCGATACAAAGACTTTGCTTTTTGTGAGCGTAATAGCGACCTGTGCGCTGCTTCCCTTAAAGTTAAAAGCAAGCTTTCTCGACCCAGCTGGGGTTAACTTAGTCGACCCACCCTTAGATTCTGTGCAACGTACATTGTGGAATGGCTACCCTGTCATCATTCATAGACGCACTCAAGAACAGATTATATCTATTGAGCGCTCATTCCAAGCTACCCCGTCGAAATCTCAGCGTATTCTTTCTTATCAGTCTATTGCTCGTACCCATGGTCATGAATTCGCGAGTGCTATTATGGAATTCACCGAAAATTACATAGTTGGTCAAAACGTTTATATGAGCGAAGTGCCTGAGTTCGGCATTTACAGCCTAGTTAATCCAGTTTTGGGGTGCTCGGTCTTAAAGACTGATGGAGGTTTCACTGATCCTTGTAACAACGTTGAATTTGACTTTACAGGGAAGGTAAAAAATCATTCTGATTACGGTCACTTACGACTGACGGTTCCTCCTCATAGGGTGGTCAATAACAAGCTAGAATTCATCGAAGATTATAAGGCAAAAGAAATAATCGACTTCACTCCTAACATCCTAGATATGAGTGTTACCGCTATTGAAAAAGCGCTCTTTGCGATTGATTTTGAGCGCTTAGACATCTTGAAAAAAATAAAAGAACAAAGCCCTGAAATACTGACGCAGCAAAATAGTGCGGGAGCCAACTTGGTTCAAATGGCAGCCTACCACGATACAACTCTGGATTACTTGTTGGGTTTCGAAAACACCAAGCTTGAACACGTAAACAATGCGGGATATACGGCGTTAAAGTTTGCTGTATGGAATGAAAAATTTGAAAATGCTGAGAAACTAATTAAACACGGTGCAACACCACAAGGTTATTTTTACAATGGTTCTTACGTGCCTTCTATATATGAGTTCATGGTGGAAGAGCTCCGATTCACTGAAGAGGCCGCGAAGGGAATTTATAAAAAACTGATAGAAATCGAGAAGTCTGTACGAAATGACTGAGTGAAGTATACCTATATCTCCTGCGGCCTTTATTCGCGCCTTTTTTTGTCACTCAGTACAGAAAATTACCAGCGTCTGCTTCGCCGAAAAATGAAGGGGCGTTCTATCAAATTAACTTCTTCTTTTAAATGCCAGCCATGAGGTTGCAAGAATGTACCTGCACCATTTTTTGCCTCATACCACACATAGCCCACAGGAGCCTCTGGCAAGGATACTTCTCTCACATCATTGTTACTTTCTGTAGTAGATTTACAGTTGACAAGACAAGCTACGAGTAGAGTAATAATTAAAAATTTATAACGCATTCATAATTCCATTTCGGTATCGCATTCTGAATAGCTTTTAAGACATCAGAACGCTAGCTTGATTCATTGAAATATAGGGGGTTAGACAGAAATACTCCAATATCATATAACTAAATTAGTAGCACTACAAACGACTATATTCTGCCCATTTTTGTCTATTTGCGTATGGCAAGTGCACGGCATAAGGGGACATACGCAGATGAAATTTGAGTAAAAATTTGTACCACAAGTAAATATTCAGATTAAGAAATTTAATGAGCTTTTTTACTTCCATTACACACCTTATAACGCATCGAAAGCTCACAACTCAGCTATGTTGGATGATCCGTTGTCCCCAAAGACAACGTCGTTTATTTTGGGATTGAAGTTAATTTTAATCCGTTAAATTGACATCAAAAATTCACTAATGTTGACTTTTCCCGCTATTTTAATAGTATAAAAAACAATAATAAAAAAACAGAAATAACAAATTAAATGGAATTAAAAATGGACGTTATTCAAACAAAACAACTCTATTCATTAAAGAAACTTGTTTATATCTTAGCGTTAGCAATCTTTGTATTATTTTTGGCAGTGGCTTACCTAATGATAAAAGTAAACACCGCCAGCTCTGCGCACTTTGACGAATTAAGCACTAAAAAGCTCACAGTTATCGACAAAAATAATAGCCCGCGGGTTATTGTGAGCGGAGATGTGCCAGACCCAATTATTCGTGGCAAAAGGGTTTCGCGAGGTAATACGGCTGGCGGTATTATAATTTATGACCAAGATGGAGACGAGCGTGCAGGACTTATCACCACAAACGACGCAAATAACGTCATGCTAGCACTCGATACAAAAGATGCGATGACCGCGCGTTTGGCAGTCGGACCTGAGGGCGGTTCTGCATTTAAGTTATTCGAGAGTGGGTATGTGCTTGAAATGCTTATCAACTCGGCAAGCGCTAACCTTACCGTAAGCAAAGACGGTACCGTTATTCAGGAATTTATTGAAACACCAGCCATCCCGCCACAAATATGCGAATTATTTAAAAGTGGAATTAAAAGTGAACATCCAGAAGGGCTAGCTTTTCCCAGAGAAACTGTGCAAGGCGCATGCTTAAAGCGTTTTACAGCAGAAGCTTGTGAACCCTGTCTACCCGACAGGTAAGTGGCATTACTCTAGAGAATGATTCTCGCACTTGGCTTCTAATGCCCGTTTGCTCAGCGTTAATGTCAGCTTTAACGCTACAATTCAATCGCAAATGTAATGTTTTTCATGTCTTTTGAGTAAGCAAATATATCTAAATAACTCAAAACCGCAACGGCTCCTAACTGCCCATTTGAGACAATCACTAATACAACGATTTATCCAACTTAGTCGGCGGTATCGCACCTGCACCAATAACCTGCGCCATATCAACAATCGATATGGTTTGATTACGGATCGTGGCCGCACCCAATACGCCTGATTGCGTATTTAATATGGGCGTAACCGGTTTATAGGGCACGAGCTCGCAAACGAATACACTTTAGTGCCCGGGCCAAACAGCAATACCTTTCCTGCTTGGATGGGTTTGCAGGTGCCTGAGTTAGAGGTTGATATGCCGTTTAGAGCAATTGGTAGCGGTTAGGCCGATTAATATTGCGGGAGGACAAAGTGTTCCTCCCGTGTAGCTTCTAACGCTACTATTTTTTAGTATTGAGCCAAGGTCTAACAAATCTATTTGCCGATATTTTGGTCTAAAAATGAGACCAAATTCGTGTACAACTCCAAACGTCCCGACTCATCATAAACACCATGGCCCGCGCGACTAAAGTTAAGGTAGGGCACGGTTTTCCCTTGCGCTTCAAGTCGTTCTTTCATTGCTTCGGTATTAACTACCGACACTCGCGTGTCTTTTTCACCGTGGATCAGCATCACATTGGCTTTTATTCTATCTGCTAGATTAACCGGAGAATTGTCGGAGAGCTCTTTTGCATCGCGGCCAATCACTCTATCTAAATAAGCGATGCCACCCATATTTCTTGGAATATCACTTTCTAGATACATATTATTAAGGTCATACACGCCTACATAACCAATCGTACATTTAAACAGTTCGGGAGAGCGGGCTGCTACCATCATCGCCGCATAGCCACCGTAACTTGCGCCATACGAACATACGTTCTCAGTGTTTAAGGGATACTCATTGAGCACATATTCAGTGCCATCGATGATGTCTTGAATCATCTTTGTGCCCCAATTCCGATAGCCCGCGCGTTCAAAAGCATCACCTCTTCCGCCACTGCCTCTATAGTTCACCTGTAAAACACCATAGCCTCTATTGGCAAGCAGTTGCACCTCACCGTCAAACGTCCAGGTGTCGTAAATACCGTGTGGGCCACCATGTATCATAACAACCAAGGGGTAATTAGAATCTTCCTTTGCACCCAGCGGTAAAGTTAAATAACCGTTTATTGGTAAACCATCTTTGGCGGTGAACGAGATAGGCGTTTTTTGTGCAAGTACCCGCGGGTCAAGCCAAGAGCGGTTTGCCCACACAAATTCAGCGTCATTAGTTGTAGTGTTAAAAATATAGTATTCGCCCGGGTTGATATCGCTACGCACATTCACCAATACAAGGCTGCCGTCTTCGCTTTGACTAGAAATACTCACCTGTTGGTCGCCAAACGCACTCACTAAACGTTTGTGTAAACTTGCTGTTTCGCTTTCAACAGGAGCATAGTGATAGTCGACTTTACCATTATGGCTAAAGCCAACTACCGGCATTTTTAACTTCGGGTCCCAGTTTGTAAATGCGATATCGGCCGAAAGATCGCTAAACAGCTGCGTTAATGCTTGAGTCTCCAAATCAAATTGGTAAATGGTGTTTAAATCTTGCTCACCAACATCGCCATATAAAAAGACTTTTTTGCCGTCATTACTAATAGACACGGGAATGAAACTATTAATGTCGTCTAACTTAAGCGGTGTCCAATCGTCATCCTCATTTAAACGATATGCAGAATTGCTTTTGCCTTGCTCGGTGCGCCAGCGGATAAATTTGACTTCACCAGCATCGGTTGCAAATGCAGAAGCGCCCGGATAAAGAATAAACTCTTGGCGTCTACGCTTGCCTGTATTCACATTTAAGCGCGATATGATCGGATTCTTTTTGCGATCGTCGTATAAATAGTTGCCCTCTTGCGTCCACGGATATTCGGCAATCAGGATGTGTCTATCGTCATCAGGTAAGTACGAAATTATCTCAGCGCTGGCTTTTATGCTGTCGCGGCTGCTAATACGAGAACCTGTATAGCCGTCTTCGGCGCGGTACCCAAATAAAATAGTAGAGTCCGAGCCGTCCATATTAATGGCAAAAAGTTCGCCCGTGGCAATCGGTTGGTCAAACGATGACTGCATTTCTTGCACTTGATACACAACGCGTTCGTTACTTATCCATTCTGCTGAATGAATTTCGTCTTTGTTTTCAGGCTTTACTCCGCCGACCATTTTCATGGTTTCAGTATTGATAAAAATTAATACCACTCGGCCTTCTATGCGAAGCCTCGCAAACATATGTTTGCCATCGGGAGAGAGTGCCATATTTAAGTAATCACCATGCTTGGTGAAGGCTTCTATTGGGAGTGGGGGCGCCTGCTGGCTTAAAGAAGAAAATGAACTTAATAGTAGTGAAACAACGATTATGAGATATCTCATAGCACACTCCTTGTGATTGTTATGTTTGCTTAGCGTTTGCTTTATATATTTAGTGATTACTAAATACAATGAATCTCCATTTCGAAAGAGTCTACCTCAAGCAAAAAACCGATTCAATAGAAGGCCAAAATATTAATTAACGGCGTAAACGACAGCTTAATATCAGGACAAAGCATTGGCTTTTAAAATAGCGAGAGCGCGTTAATTACTAGTGATTTACTATTTGTTATTCATGCACGTGATACGAAATAAGGTTCTGATTAAGCATCGTTCTTTGACTTTACTTTTAAGGTTGCGCGCTCGTAACACTCTTTTATTTCTGCGAGCATAGGATAAATTAACACTATAGACCACCCGTGGTGACAGCTGCATTTGCGGGTAGGTTTGTGGTTACTTATTTGTGGTATTCATGAGATTTGCGAAATATTTGTCGCTAAGGTGAGTAAGTAAGCAGACCTTTGGTGCTGAACTCTGGATGGGAAGATGCGAAAGACCTTGTTGAGGGCACTGTCAAAACGTTGGATAAGGGTAGCAGCCCCGATTTTTGCTTGTTTGTTGGAAAAACCAGCTTTGCTTACAATGTAAGTAGAACTCCGTACTCAAGTCGGCCGCAACGCGAGAATTCATCAAACTCACGTTCAATATATTTGGGTAAGTACTTGCCTCGCTCAGCTAGGTTTGTAGTAAATTCAGGATAATAACGTTCTACCAACTGGTACAGCAATGTAGTTTCGGGGCGGTGTCGTTTGTACTTTTGTTCTTGCTTTATTGCCAGCACTTCCTTCATCCTTGAATAGTGGCATCAAGGGTGTCAAACAAGAGCTTAGAAAGCGACTGAACACTGAGCCTGATTTTGGGAGGAGAGGTACTGCCGTTATTTCTTGAATGACCGCTTCCAAGAACGGGAACTCAAAATTTGGCAATGACTCCTAATCGCTCTAAGGGGACTAAATCAGCAAAAATAGCAACGTCGCCGAACTGCCCGTTTGAGACAGTCACTAATACAAGGGCGAACAGGTGAATTGTTTATAAAACACCTCTAAAAAGTGCTCAGCTTTCGAGTTGCGTACCCTCTTCAGTAGCTATCTTTAAAGATCATTACTGGTAGCGCACTTTATTTAACAACAACACTTAGCTTCCGTGTTTAGCGGCTCGCAACATAGACTGAACCAGCTCTTTGGCATCAAACTTAGTCAATGCTTCATCCGCACCCACTTGTTTGGCTTGAGAAACCGAAATTTCACTGGATAGTGACGTATGCAATATAATGTAAGCGTTTGCTAACGCAGGGGCACTGCGCACTTCAAAGGTAAGCTCGTAGCCATCTAAGCCTGGCATTTCGATATCACTCACCAAAATATCAACCGGATTACCTTCTGATGCCTTTTTATGCATGATATCCAGAGCATGTTGGCCGTTATCGGTAACATCAAACGAAATGTTTAAATAGTTCAGCACATCGGTTAGTTGTTTGCGCGCTGTTCGAGAATCATCTACAACTAAAATATGTTTCGGCCGCAGTAACTCACGCTCCACGTCCGTTACTGAGGTCTTAATCGATGACGGGTCGCTTGGGTAAATTCGTTCTAACAGCACTTCAACGTCCATCAACTGGACCAGTTCGTCATTTACTTCAACGGTTCCAGTAATAAAGACATCCCGCCCAAGCGCAGAATTTGGTGATTTAATATGCCGCCAGTTGGTTTCAACAATTCGCTCTATAGAATGTACTAAAAAACCGATAACCTTACGTTGACAATCGGTCACCACAATAAACGATTTATCCAACTTAGTTGGCGGTATCGCACCTGCACCAATAACCTGCGCCATATCAATAATCGGTATGGTTTGATTACGGATCGTGGCCGCACCCAATACGCCTGCTTGCGAATTTAATATGGGCGTGACGGGTTTATAGGGCACGAGCTCACGAATTTTTAACGTTCCCAAAGCAAATTGCTGGTTATTATGCAATCGAAACAACAACAACCCTTGGGAATGTCCGGCTTTAGAAGTCACCAATAGATCCTTGAAACAAATGGATTACAGAATTATCGGCCAGCTTATCTTTTTCTGAACAGCATATAACCCAGCTCAACTTAGTATGATTATAAACCTTCTATGCATGCCTTAATCATGTTTATAAAGATTTTTTACTAAACCACCTGCCCCGCAACCCAGCCACTAGACCACGCCCACTGAAAATTATAACCACCTAACCAACCAGTTACATCCAATACTTCCCCGATAAAGAACAAACCTTCTTGATTCTTTACCTGCATATTTTTAGATGAAACATAGTCAGTATCAACACCGCCTAAAGTAACCTCAGCTGTTCTATACCCTTCGGTTCCATTTGGCTTAACATGCCAGTGAGTGAAAGCTTCTGCTGCCGCTTGTAATTGCTTAGCGTTGTATTGCTTGAGTGGCTTATTCTCTAACTGAAAATACGGAATGGCCGCTTGCACAAATCGCTTTGAGTAGTGCCTTGTTAGTGCTGTAGAGAGCTGTATTTCTGAGTTTGATTGCTGCTGCTGCAGTAAATCTTGCACCAAGTCACCATTGGGAAACAGGTCAAACTCAACCTCTTGGCCGGGCTCCCAAAAACTAGAAATTTGCAGCACTGCTGGTCCACTTAAACCTCGATGAGTGAAGAGTATGTTTTCATTAAAGCTTGTATTGTTGCAGCTCGCGCTTGCATCCACTGAAATACCGCTGAGTTCACCAATCACTGCCTTATCGTGCTCATGCAGGGTAAAAGGCACGAGGGCTGCTTTGGTTGGTATAATAGGGATTCCAAACTGCTCTGCGATTCTATAGCCAAAAGGCGTTGCGCCAAGCTTCGGCATGCTTAAGCCGCCAGTAGCAATAACTAAAGACTCGCTGCTAAAAGCACCTTGACTGGTATTCACTATGTATCGATTTTCAGCGAATTCAATGTCAATAATTTCTGTTCGGTTTTTTATGTCAACCTGAGCTTTTTTGCATTCCGCCAAGAGCATATCAACTATGTCTTTAGCGGTATCGTCGCAAAATAGCTGTCCGAGAGTTTTTTCATGATGCTTAATGCCGTATTCATTAACTAACGAGATGAAATCCCATTGTGTATATTGGCTCAATGCAGACTTACAAAAGTGCGGGTTTTGCGAGAGAAAGTTTTCATGCGACGTATGCATGTTGGTGAAATTACAGCGCCCCCCTCCGCTCATGAGGATCTTGCCACCCAAGCGTTTAGCGTGATCAAAGACAATAACGTTGCGTCCACGCTTGCCCGCTTCAGTCGCGCAAAACAAGCCTGCTGCTCCAGCACCAATTACAATCACATCTGTTTTTATCACGTTACTACTCGTTGTTATGAACACGGAGCATTATCGCTGTAAACGAACGAGCCATCAACTAGATGGCTCGTTTAACTTACTTTTCTTTTATTGGAGCCTAATGCTTAGGCTAAAAAGCTGTTTAGAGTTGCTTTAAAATTGTTTCCGCATCACTTACTTCAAAGCGACCTGGATCTTCAACGTTAAGTGCGCGAACCACACCGTCTTCGACTATCATGCTGTAACGAATGGAACGGATACCGCCAAAAGCATCTGTGTCCATATCAAGGCCAATTAACTGAGCAAACGTACCATTGCCGTCCGCTACCATCATTATTTCATCTGCATTTTGTGACTTGCCCCACGCATCCATAACGAAAGCATCGTTCACAGAAATACAAATAATAGCGTCAACGCCTTTGGCTTTAATTTTGTCAGCTAAAGCAACATAGCCCGGAAGGTGAGCTGCTGAGCATGTTGGCGTGAATGCGCCAGGAACTGCAAACAAGACCACTTTCTTTTCACCGAACAATGTACCTGTGTGAGGATTTTTAATTTCACCATCTTCTAATATGCTAAATACCGCTTCTGGCAACGTGCCGTCTACTTCAATCATGGTCATTCCTTATTATTATGTTATGCGCTCAGTTAACAGCATATGTGCCGTCAGCTGAGCTGCTTCAGTATTATTGCTTGCAGAATATCAGTGTTGTATATACACATCAAATCTATGCTTTTTCGATTCAATTGCCGTGTTGGGTTTGCGTCCAGATGCCAGTTGAATAGGTTCGGCATAACTGGGTCTTTTCACTACGACCCGCTTACCCGCATAGTTCAATGCAACTTCTAATAATCTTGCACTGTCCATATCAGCTCCCAACAGCTGTTGAAATGCACGCATTTCTTTTTTCACGAGTGCTGATTTCTTTTTATGCGGGAACATAGGGTCAAGATAAATAACGTCTGCGAGGCGTTTCACATTATTTCCTTCTCCCCTACTTAAGAGGTAGTCCGTCGCATCAGTTTTGACCAGCGATAGTCTTTCAGATAATTCTGGAATGCCATCAATACGCTTGAGTGCGTCTTCTAACAACGCTGCAATAACTGGGCTGCGCTCTAACATTGTGACATGTGCACCAACGCTTGCCATTACAAAACTGTCGTTACCCATGCCGGCGGTGCAATCGATGACCGATAGTGCATCTTTACCCTTTATGCCAATTGCTTTGGCTAAAGCTTCATTACGTCCACCGCCATGCTGCTTGCGATAATTTAGCGCTGCCGAATTGAAATCAACCATAATGTCGCCCCAACTCGGTTCGTTACTCAAGCGTAAAGCAAGACCTTCTGTTGTGTATACCAACTGCCACTCGCTCACTTCTTCTGAAGCAGAAGTTTCCGCGTCGCCTTTACTATTTGGCTTAACGGTTTTATGGCCTTTTTTGTTCGTACTTTTGTTTTTTGCTGTGGCACTGTTCGATCTTTTTAAAGCAGCGGGCGAACGGCGCTTTACGATAGGGAAGCCCGTTTCTGTCGACAGCTTTTTAGCGTCTTCTTGAGGTGCAATATGGTCTTTATCCTCTATAAGAATGACCATTCCTATACTTTTAGTTTGCTCAACAGGGTCTTTCAATGGGATATCAGGATCACGCATTTCCATACTCCTCTTTATACGCTAACCACCTATTGATAAGCGCTTGGGAATTACTTGGATATTCACGCCACACATATTCGGCCATATTTTTGATATCGGGAATGAGTGCAGCATCGCGTATTAAATCTGCTATTTTTAGGTCAGCGATCCCTGTTTGTTTGGTCCCTAACATTTCACCAGGACCACGAATTTCTAAATCCTTCTCTGCAATATAAAAACCGTCACTTGATTCGCGCAGCACCCCCAAACGCTTACTTGCGGTTTTCGACAAGGGCCCCGAATACATCAGTACACAATGACTTTCAACAGAGCCTCGCCCCACACGTCCGCGCAGCTGATGTAATTGCGCCAAACCCAAGCGTTCTGGGTTTTCGATAATCATCAAGCTAGCGTTCGGCACATCAACACCCACTTCAATTACAGTGGTCGCCACTAACAAATCAAGCTTGCCTTGCTTAAAATCATCCATCACCTGCTGCTTTTCTGCCGATTTTAATCGACCATGCACCAAGCCAACCTTTAGCTCGGTTAACAGCGTTCTTAGTGCCACTGCAGCATCTTCAGCCGCTTGGCACTGCAATACTTCGGACTCGTCAATAAGCGTGCACACCCAATAAATTTGGCGTTTTTGTTCAACTGCAGCTTGGCGAACCCGTTCAATTACATCAGCACGTCGACTATCCGGCAAAACGACGGTCGTAACGGGTGTTCTACCCGGAGGGAGTTCGTCAATAATAGAAGTATCTAAATCGGCATAGGCTGTCATTGCGAGTGTGCGAGGGATCGGCGTTGCCGTCATAATGAGCTGATGCGGATATTTACCTAATTTTTCGCCTTTTTTTCGCAACGATAAGCGTTGATGCACACCAAAACGATGCTGCTCATCAACAATCACCATTGCAAGGTTCTTGTATTCTACTAACTCTTGAAATATCGCGTGAGTGCCTACCAGCATTTGAACATTCCCCAACGCTAACTGTTCAAGCGTTTCCGCTCTAGCTTTACCCTTTAGCTTGCCCGCTAGCCAACCAACGTTAATGCCGAGCGGGGTTAACCAATCGCTAAAGTTGCGCGCATGTTGTTCGGCTAATAATTCAGTTGGCGCCATCAAGGCAACTTGGTAGCCGGCGCTAATGGCCGATAATGAACTGAGCGCTGCAACCAAGGTTTTACCCGAGCCAACATCACCCTGCACTAAACGCATCATCGGCTGAGCGCGCTGCATATCTTGTTCAATTTCTTTGACGACTCGGGCTTGTGCGCCAGTTGGTGAGAACGGCAACGTGGCTAAGAACTTTTTCTTTAGAGCTTCATCTGTGCGCACGGCAATGCCGGGCTCGGACTTGGATTGTGACCGCATCTTTAACATACTTAAGTGGTGGGCCAACAACTCTTCTATCACTAAACGTTTTTGCGCTGGATGTATGCCTTCTTCTAAATCTTCAATGACAATATCAGGGGACGGCCGGTGCACTAAATGCAGCGCCTCTGTTAACGACAGCTGATGCTCATACAAACCATCGGGCAGTAATTCTAACAGCGCTCCTTTGTCTAATTGCTTTAAAGACTGCTCTGTTAAGTTGCGCAAGGTAAGTTGTTTGACCCCTTCGGTTGTCGGATAAACAGGCGTAAGGGATTCTTCCAATTGAGTATTCTCAGGGTCATCCACAATTTTATATTCTGGATGCATCATTTCTAAGTTGGCTTTACCCGTGCGAACTTCACCAAAAGCGCGAATAATATTACCTATTGCGAGTGACTTGGTTTGTGCAGCCGAAAAGTGAAAAAAGCGTAAAGTGATGGAGCCTGTGCCGTCGCTTACTTTCACCAACAACATACGACGTTTACCGTATTGAATGTCGGCTGACATTATTTCGCCTTGAATAGACACGTGTAAATACGCGTGTAAGTCGGCAATAGGATAGAGCCGAGTGCGGTCTTCGTATCTTGCGGGTAAGTGAAAAATCACGTCCTGCAAGGTAACCAGTCCGAGTTTTTTTAGTTTCTCTGCAACTTTCGCCCCAACACCTTTAAGCGTGGTAACCGGCGTATCAGCCAGTGACTTCATTTCATAATCATCTTTTTGTTTGGATGTTGAGCTTATGCCTAAACTTTACCAGACCTTTGCAATTAAGCCACCTGTTCTCTAGTTCAGGTTGAGAAAAGTTCATGGTGGCTGGCTTAGGAAAATTAACGGTAAGCCGTATATTACGTCTTTTAAAGGCCAGCTTTATCCCATTTTGTTTTAATCTCAACGATAAACGAGGCCATCTTGTCCGTCACTTTTGTAAAGTACTCATCGGCTTTCTTTTGATCGAACTTTATGTAGCCCTCGCCCTCTTGATAGAGCCCAATTGAAGATGGAAAGGGTGTTGCAGACCAACTGCCATTTTGAGGGTAAGGTGTCGCTAAATCATCATTATATCGGTCTTGCTGTATAAGCGATGGGTCAATCGCTTGTATAAACGCGTTTTCGTTCCAACCTGCATGACCACCATTTTCGTTAAATACTTCTTGAGTAATGTCTGCTGCAAACGACCACCAATTTATCACCAAGGTTCGAACACCGTGTTCGTTGGCAATCTCTGCCGCAACTTCTTTTAACACCGCCGTCTGTCCGCCGCCATGACCATTAATAATAATGATGTTTTTAAATTTATTTTTAACCAGTCCTTGCAAAATTTCTTTCACGAAAGGCTTATACACCTCGGCACTCATTTTAAAAGCACCGGGATAAGCCGCTAAACTGCCGGTCATGCCATAAGCTAGCGTGGGCGCGACCATTGCATTTGTGCGCTTCGCAATAGTAGTAGAAATGGCGAATGGTGCTGTGTTATCAGCGCCATTGTTAGCAACGCCGTGAGGCTCTAAGGTGCCTGTAGGCAGCAAAACCGTATTGATTTTATTTGGGATCCATTCCTGAAACTCCATCCAATTTATGCGATCCATTTCGCGCGTGCTGGGGTCTGTTGCTTGCTCTTTAGCGAACGCACTAACAGGGATTGATATAACGACCAACAATAGATATACGAGATTTTTCATTAGGTTCACCAAATTTTTTTGTGCCGGTATAATCGCGTAAAAATATCAAATACGCAATTTATGTGGTTTCAAGACAAACATATAATCCTCACAATCGAAGACTAGACTGAAACAATACGTAGCGTGCTATTAGAATACAATTAAAGGCTTAAGTTACTTTACATAAAGTGCTATTCTCAATTTTATTTACCTCGCAGACAGGAAGGAAATTGAGCGATATCGACGACAAGGAACTGTTTGGCCAATTACCGGCTAGTTTACTTTGTAAAAACCTAGACAGCGAAGAACTCTTTGCAAATCAAGCGTGTCTAGCATTATTTGGCGCAGAGTCAGCAAGTGAAGATTTTTTGCAGCACCTTGAATTTTATGATGCAGATACGCGTCAATTGCTTAAAAATACTACGCATCCTTTCGTTACTTGTGCACAAAATCCCAACATAAAAATTCAGGTTAGAATAACTAGCAACACTCGAAATTTAAGTTGTGTCATACAGGGGAATTTGGTCGATGTGAACGACCAGAAGTGGGTGGTTCTTTATGTCTCAAGCGCACAGAACAATGATCTTAATGGTTCACAGGCCGAAAACTCGCCATTGTCTAATCACCTTATGTTTAATCGCTTACTTTCAGGTATTTCATCGCAACTTATTAATGTGAGTACGGACAATCTCGATAGCCTTATTGAAGAGAGCTTAGGCGCATTTGGCGTATTTTGTGGCGTAGATCGTTGCTACCTTTTTCAGTTTTCCGAAAACAAAGAATTCATGGATAACACGCATGAATGGGTAGCGCCTGGCGTACAATCTTTCAAGGCTGATTTGCAAGGTGTTACAACTGATGACCTGCCTTATTTTAATGAGATCATTAGGCGCGAACATGTATTTAAAGTACCTGATGTGAGCGGTTTACCACTAGCTGCAACATTGGAGAAACAAGAGTTTGAACGTGAACGAATTCGTGCCGTACTCTGCGTAGCTGTTCACATAAATGGGGAGTTATTCGGGTTTATTGGATGTGACATTATTGGGACGCCGTATCAATGGCGTGAACACGATATAAGATACCTCAAGCTCATAGGTGAAGTCTTGAGTAATACGCTGAAAAATCTAAGTAATAAGTTATCGTTAGAGCGTGTAACAGCGCAGCTTGAGAGTGCAAATAAACGACTAACCTATTTGGCCAATTCAGACGGATTAACGGGTATAGCGAATCGTCGGCAGTTTGATGAAGCTCTTGAGAAAGCGATTAACCGGGGGATCAGAGACAAAAAATCCATTAGTCTGCTGATGATTGACGTTGACCATTTCAAGCGTTTCAATGATTCATTTGGTCACAGCGCTGGGGATAAAGCATTGAAAAAGGTCGCTCGCGCTTTACACGATTGCTGCAGTCGAACAGACGATCTTGCAGCGCGGTATGGCGGAGAAGAGTTTTCGGTGGTGCTTGCAGACACAAGTGAAGAACAAGCTCAGCACGTTGCCATCAAGATAATGGATGCCATATCGGCATTAGCAATACCCTTTGCAACATCACCAGACAACACCGTGTTAACCGTCAGTATTGGAGTTGCTGCACAGAAGTGCAGTACAAATCTTACTGGCAACGAATTAATTACGCTTGCAGATAAAGCACTTTATCGCGCAAAAGACGGGGGCCGAAACCGAATTGCTGTTTATTGAATCGGCAACATACAGCCCCTCTTAATCTTTCTTCTTAAGCTTTCGGTTTAACTAGCTTTGCCGCGCTCAACACAAGTTCCGCGGACGGGCGAACAGTATAGTCAGGATTTACGTAGCTAAACTGAACTGTCCCAGCTTCATCGATTATAAAAATAGCAGGTGCAGGCAAAACCGCTTGCTCTGTTGTATCGACGGTTAAATTTACGTCCATACGATCTTTGTAGAGTTTACGCGTATCGTTAGGCACATAATAACCCACACCAAAGCCACGAATAGCACTCAAACTTTCATCGGAAATTAAGGTAACAGCAAACTCCGTTTCAAGTTTTTGTGAGCTTAATTTTTCAGGTGATTCAGGAGATATGGCTAATACTTGGTAGCCTTCATTTACTAAATCTTGTTCGATAGATTTCAACTCGGCCAATTGCCGACTGCAATATGGGCACCATCCTCCACGGTAAAAAATAAGTACCGTTGGCTTCTGCATGAGCAAAGCTTGCAGGCTAACCGTAGAACCGTCCACTGTTTTCACAGTCACGTTTGGCGCAGTTGTGCCGTTCAACAATGGCGTTACATTTTCAGCTTTATCTGCAATAACCGTTCTATCAATTGCTAATACCGTTGTTGAAACCGCAGCTGACAATGCCAGTGCCGCCAATAATAACCACTTTTTCATGTTGATTCCTTTTGATTAAATTCGACTGTAAAGACCAGACTCTCACGTAAAAGATTTCAGCAAATAACGATTTCTATCAATTTACTTTTTAAACCTTGTTACGAAACTTTTGCATAGTAGCTTTTTAGATGCTCTTTGAATGCTCTTTTGAAAATTGCAGCGCTTTCCACCAAGCGTCGTCGGCTTGGATATTCCCTTTTTCGTCGATGTAAGGAAAAGGCAAATTTCGACGTTTACATTCTTTAAAAAGAAAAGGAAATCCGCCTTTAAACAGAATCTCTTGGCACTCTTTTTCGTCTAAACTTTGCTCTTCATACATGCCAGCAGCTTGACGCTGACGCTGTGCTTCATACATGACAATTGCAGCAGCAACAGACACATTCAACGATTGCACCATGCCCACCATTGGCACAACAATGGAGTGATCTGCCAATGCAATCGCATCAGCCGTTGCGCCAGTCTTTTCCTGACCGAGTAAAACGACCGTGGGTTTGGTGTAATCAACTTCGCGAAAATCACTGGCTTGTTCATCTAAATGGGTCACCAGTACCTGCATTCCCTGCTCTTTAAAGCAGCCGACAGCATCTTGCATCGTTTTATGAAGTTGCGTTTTTACCCAAACATGACTGCCCATTGCTGTGCATTTGCGTAGATTTTCAGACTCATCCCAAACGGCGTGAACTTTGTGCACACCAACTGCATCGCATGTGCGAATAACGGCAGAAACGTTATGAGGCTTGGTAACCTCTTCCATGCAGACAGTGAGATCGGGTTGTCTCATTTTCAGTAATTGACGAATGCGGTTATAACGCTCCGTCGACATACTTTGATTCATACAGATGTCTCCAGCTGCTATTCGGGTAGCACCATCACACCGTCAATCTCGATTTGAGCACCCTTTGGCAACTGCGAAACACCGATAGCGGCGCGGGCTGGATAAGGCTGCTTAAAATACCTCGCCATAATTTCATTGACGGTTGCGAAGTGTCCTAAATCGATTAAAAATATATTTACCTTAACCAAATGTGAAGTATCACCACCCGCAGCAATGCATACCGCTTTTAAATTTTCGAAGACTTGAACAGCCTGTTCAGCGAAGTCGTCAGAGATCATTTCCATTGTGCTAGGGACTAGCGGAATTTGACCTGATAAATACACGGTTGTTCCAGCTTTAACTGCTTGGCTGTACGTGCCAATAGCAGCAGGCGCTTCGTCGGTCTGAATAATAGACTTAGGCATAGATTTTCCTTTGTTTGAATAAGTTACTTTTGTTTATATTGACTGTGTCGAGACACTTTTTGAAGTTCAGGCATGGCGCGAATTTTTCGCATTATTTTGGCAAGGTGAACACGGTTTTTAGTAGTGAGCTCTATATCTATAATATAGACACTATTTTCACGTTCTTCAGTTTGCAGATTGATAATACTCGAGTCGCTGCTTGCGATGGTTCTGGTCAGCGACGCTAATGTATCCTGATGATTAAATAGCTCCAAACGCAGGGCTGCCTTGAAGTCACCATGCGGGACTTCGTCCCATTCCATCGGCAGTACTCTCTGAGGCTCTTCTTTGCTCAACTTACGAATATTTGTACAGCCTGTTTGATGAATAACAATACCGCGACCGGGTGACAAAATAGCAACGACTTCGTCATCTGGAATAGGATGGCAGCAGCGAGAGTAATGTACTAATAAGCCTTCTGTACCGCGTATAGCAACGTGTGATTTTTTATCCGGAATTTCAGCACTTTCGCCCACCAAACGGCGTGCAACAATGGCACTTAATTCGTTACCCATGCCGATATTCGACAGTAAATCATCGAAGCTTTCGTACTTGGTTTCCTTGACCACACGATCGATTTCAGCAGGCGAAATTTCGTCTAACTTGATCATACCCAGCGCGTGACGCAACAACCGGTTACCCATGCTCACAGCATCTTCCGCTTGTTGACGCTTGAGGAAATGGCGAATATTACTTCGAGCACGCGCGCTCACAACAAAGTTCAGCCAGTTAGCGTTTGGTTTTGCTCTAGGAGAAGTGATAATTTCAATACTTTGTCCATTTTCCAATGGCTTACTTAAAGAATAATTGCGACGCTCTACTCTCGCTCCAACACAGGTATTGCCTACGTCAGAGTGCACTGCGTATGCAAAGTCTACGGCAGTTGAGCCCATTGGTAATTCAACAATGGTTCCCTTGGGAGTAAATACATAAATTTCATCGGGAAATAAATCAGACTTCACACTTTCAATAAATTCTGCGGATGTGCTTGATCGCTGCTGCAGCTCAAGTAGAGACTGCATCCATTGGTTTGCTCGAAGCTGAGCGCTTGTGCCTTTATCAGACGCTTTCTTATACAGCCAGTGCGCAGCAACGCCCCTATCAGCCATATGATCCATTTCCGCAGTACGAATTTGTACTTCAACAGGAATGCCATGCGGGCCAATTAAGGACGTATGTAACGATTGATATCCATTCGTGCGCGGAATAGCGATATAGTCTTTGAAACGGTTTTCAATTGGCTTATACATACCGTGCATAGCGCCTAAAACTCTGTAGCAGTTGTCCACACTTCCAACGACAACTCTAAACGCATATATATCCATGACCTCTGTGAACGACAGCTCTTTATTTTTCATTTTACGATAAATGCTATAAAGGTGCTTTTCACGCCCGAGTACTGTGCCTTGAATGCCATATGAAGCTAGACGCTGAACTAATTCATTCTGTGTTTTTTCGATTATTTCTTTGCGGTTTCCTCTAGCTTGATTTACCGCTGAACGGAGCGCACGGTGACGCATGGGGTACATCGCTTGGAAGCCCAGATCTTCAAGCTCATTTTTTATATCATGAATACCTAGGCGGTGCGCTAAAGGGGAATAAATCTCGAGTGTTTCTAAAGCAATACGACGACGCTTGTCAGGTCGCAATGAACCGAGCGTTCGCATGTTGTGTGTACGGTCAGCCAATTTAATTAAGATAACGCGAATGTCTTGAACCATCGCCATTAGCATCTTACGAAAGTTTTCAGCCTGCGCTTCTTGCTTACTGCTGAATTGAAGTTTGTCTAACTTACTTACGCCTTCAACTAATTCTGCTACGGTTTCGCCGAACGCGAGACTTAAGTCATCTTTACTGTAATGAGTATCTTCAATAACGTCATGCAGCAGCGCGGCCATCAATGTTTCGTAATCAAGATCCATGTCGGCCAAAATACCAGCAACGGCAACGGGATGGGTTATATAGGGGTCGCCGCTACTCCGACTCTGTCCGTCGTGAGCATCGCGCGCAAGCACATAAGCCGCTTGAATATACTCGACTTGTTCTTGTGGTAAATACCGACTTACCTTTGCTTTTAAACCTTCAAATAAATACACAGATGATAATTAAGAAATTTTAGGGACCAATGGTTTAGAATACGGTTATTTTCAAGCTTTGCAAACGCAAAAACGCCGATTTTCATCGACGTTTTATATTAATTTTGCACTTTCAGCAAAAAAACTGAATTAAAGCTTCAATTTAACATGCCGAGAGCACGTTGATGCCGCTTTTAATTTCTAGTTGTCAGAAAGAATGCTCGCTACTGAAGCAAACTCTGCTGCTTCTTGTTCACGCTGGTCATGCAAGTCTGATTGTTCTACTGTTTTAGCAGTAACCAAACCTAGCTCAATCTCACGAAGAGCGACTACTGTTGGCTTATCGTTGCCCATATCGACTAATGGCGTTTTGCCTTCTGTGGCAATTTGTCTCGCGCGACGGGCTGCAACTAATACTAAATCGAATCTGTTGCCAATTTGGTTTACGGCGTCTTCAACTGTTACACGTGCCATGCGGTGCTCCGATAAAATCAATAGGTGTTTCAAAAAATGGTCGCGAAGTATACTGCATAATAACGCTAAAGCATAGTTAATTAGTTTACTTCGCTAGCAATTTTGTTATTTTGTGGCCAACAACTCAGCAAAAAGGGCTTTATGCCTTACTTTTTGCTTACTCAAGTTCAAACGTTGCGTCATAACAATCGCTTCAAACTCTTTGTGCGCCGTATCTAGTTGGTCATTAACAATCACATAATCAAATTCGTTGTAATGTGAAATTTCTGATTTTGCCTCAGCCATTCGTTTTGCAATGATCTCTTCAGAATCCTGTCCGCGACCAGATAACCTTGCCTGTAGGGCTTCAACTGAAGGCGGCACAATAAAGATACTTATCACAGATGGATTTTGTACCTTAACCTGACGCGCACCCTGCCAATCAATGTCCAAAAACACGTCAATACCTTGCTGGAGCTTATCGCTAATAGCAGCTTTAGACGTGCCGTAATAATTGCCAAAAACCTCAGCATATTCATAAAAAGCGTCTTGACCAATCATGCTCTCAAATTCAGCGTGATCGACAAAGTGATATTCAACACCATTGTGCTCACCCTTGCGAGGTGCGCGTGTGGTGTGTGAAACCGATAGCTGCATGCGTTGCTCATCGGTAGACTTACTCAAAATTTCTTTAATTAACGTTGACTTACCTGCACCTGAGGGCGCAGCAACGATAAAAAGATTGCCTAATGGTTTAGCGAACATTTCAGACATATCATTCGGGGTGATTTCGGGCGTGTTCTCGGACTTGATTTTGCTCATAGTTAGGAATTTTTGCTAATTGATAGTGTTGCGATAATTAACAATGGTAGCATATGCATAAGTAAAGTGTGTAAATTGGAAAACCTAAAGTGAAAGATGCTGAATACCATGAAATAATAGATACCCTTTTTATTTCAAGTGGAGAGGCCTCAAACGACTGTAGAGTCGATATAGGCTATGAATGCGAACCTTTAAAACTAAACAAGCAAGGATAAAACAATGACACAAGAATTATTGCCTAGCGTTCAAATTCAGCCAAAAAGCGAGCACAAAGCGACTATCATCTGGCTACACGGCTTAGGTGATTCAGGGAATGGTTTTGCGCCTATCGCACCTGAACTAAAGCTACCCGATGAATTAGGTGTTAAATTTATTTTTCCACATGCGCCAATTCGTCCAGTGACCATTAATAACGGCATGGAAATGCGTGCATGGTATGACATAAAGTCGATGGATATGGAATCACGCGCAGATCTTTCAGGTGTTATTGATTCATCGCAACGCATTGAGCAACTGATCCATGCTGAAATAGCATCAGGCATTGATTCAAGAAAAATTATGCTGATTGGATTTTCGCAAGGGGGCGTAATTGCACTGCACCTAGGGGCGAGATTTACACAGCCGCTGGCTGGCATTGTCGCGTTAAGCACATATATGTGTGCGCCACAAACTCTAAGCGCTGAAAAATCAGCTGAAAATCAGAACACGCCCGTATTGTTTGCTCACGGCCAACAAGATGAAGTGGTACCTTTGTTCCTTGGCAATGCAGCATTTCAAACAATGAGAGAGAACGGCTACACCGTTGAATGGAAAGAATATATGATGCAGCATAATGTATGCATGCCAGAGATTGTCGACATTTCAGCCTTTATCCAAGCAAAACTGGCTTAAACCAAATACAACAGATGAGTAATATGAGCACTACCAAACCTGCACAACGCGTTATTCGAATTGCTACTAGAAAAAGTGACCTTGCTATGTGGCAGGCTAAATATGTCCAAGCTGAATTGCTCAAGCATCATCCCGACTTATCGGTTGAACTTTTGCCAATGTCGACACAGGGTGACCGTATTTTGGATACGCCTTTAGCAAAAATTGGCGGTAAAGGTTTATTTATCAAAGAGCTCGAAATTGCGATGCAAAATGGTGAAGCCGACATCGCCGTGCATTCCATGAAGGATATACCTGTTGCCTTTCCGGATGGCTTTGGTTTGCACGCAATCTGCGAACGTGAAAATCCGTTCGACGCATTTGTTTCTAATAGTTTTGAATCAATCGAAGCATTACCGCAAGGCGCTGTTGTTGGCACCTCAAGTTTGCGCCGACAGTGTCAGCTGCGCGCATTTCGCGATGACCTGGTGATTAAAGATTTACGTGGCAACGTTAACACAAGACTAGCAAAACTTGATGCTGGCCAATACGACGCGATTATTTTAGCGGCGGCAGGCTTAATACGTTTAGGCATGCGAGATCGCATTAAGCAAGAAGTGAGTGCTGACCTCAGTCTTCCCGCAGTTGGGCAAGGCGCTGTGGGTATTGAATGTCGTAATGACGACGCTGAGTTAATTGAATTGGTTGCTGCGCTTAATCATACAGCGACCGCAACACGCGTAAAAGCCGAGCGCGCAATGAACGCAAAATTAGAAGGTGGTTGCCAAGTACCAATTGGAAGTTATGCCGTGATTAATGGTAATTTGTTGTTATTGCGCGGACTCGTTGGCACGCCAGACGGTAAAACTATGCTGAAGTCACAGGTTGAGGGCCCTTTAATTGATGCAGAAAAGATTGGGCAAGCGGTTGCGAACGAGTTGCTAACAAAAGGTGCTAGAGAAATACTGGACTCATTGGGCAACGATTAAACGAAACCCGGTAAATGATGTTTTTAAGAATAGAAACGCGACATTAATTGTTTGAATCAAGCACTTGTTATCGAAACATTAAATCCAAACATCAAATCGGCTTGTTTGAAGACCCGAAGGCCACTTACATAGAAAGAGGCGATAACAAAATATGTATTTGATACTGCGTCCAAAATCTAAATTAAGCGATTCAGTTGCTTGTTTTGAGGAAGTTGGATTACCCGCGATTGGTTGCGGCTTAATTAATACTATTGCCTTGCCAAATGCTTCCGCGCTGCTGCCAAATTTATCTGCGCTCAATCCAGACCTTGTTGTGGTTACCAGCACTGTAGCTGCTGATCTGTATGTTGAAGCCATTACGCAAAACCAATCAGAAGCTGGGCATGACGCAACACAGCCAAGTGAATCGCAAAACAAAATATCAAATCTCACATTCATTGCCGTTGGCGCGAGCACAGCCAAGAGACTTCTGACTAAACATTCCCGAGTTTTACAGGCCAAACCATCAGATTCCGAAGGGATTTTGGCTTGCATTGCGCAACTAAAACTCAACAAGGCGAATGTTGCTATACTTAAAGGCCGAGGGGGAAGACAGCTCATTAACGAAACGCTCACCGCAAATGGCTTTACCGTTGCAGAACTCGATTTATATGAACGAGTTCTGTTAAAGCAGCCTTATTATACTAAGCACTTTGAGGCTGAAGCCATTCATTGTATTATCGCAACAAGCACAGAAATTATTGATGCCGCTTACAATTGGTTTGAACCTCGCTGGCTGAACACGCGTCAATGGATTGTAGTAAGTAAGCGATTAAAGCAACATCTGAGCGCACTAGGCGCTAGTAACATTGTCACCAGTAATGGTGCTACCGACAGCCACCTGATTGCTGCCGCTAAATAAGTTAAAGGATCACAACATGAGTGACAAAGAACCGACCAATTCAAATAATACTGCATTGGACAACACCGAGAACGTAATAGAAGACGGTGTTGTCATCGAATCTGATGCAGACACAACACCCAAGAAAGTAAAAACAGGTGGACTTTGGTTGTTCAGTATCTTTAACTTTTTGCTCATTATCGGGATTTGCGCAGCCGCGGGGTGGACGTGGTATCAATGGCAGCAAAATCAAACCAACGAAACAGACACTGGGGATAAAATTGAAGCTAAATTATCTAGTATCGATTCTGTCATTGCTAAATTAAATTCAGCTGTATCTGCATCTCAGGATGAATTGGCGAAAATAAATAATGACTTGACCCAACAAAACCAAACACTCAGTAATAACGTTGACGGCTTACTCGAACAGATACTGCAAAATGCGAATGAAAACAAAGCCCTGCAATCTCGCGTTGCCGACCTTTCAGGCCGACGCCCGGCAGATTGGTTATTGGCAGAAGCTGACTACTTGGTGCGCATTGCGGGTCGCAAACTGTGGTTGGAGAACGATGTTAGTACTGCGATGTTGATGATGCAAGCTGCGGATTCAAGACTAGAAGATATAGGTGACCCATCATTGTTTCCGGTGCGCAAACTCATCGCAGAGGATATTCAAGCTTTACATCAAGTAAACCCTGTTGCTATTAATTCGATAGCATTGGCATTATCGGGCATGATCCCACAGGTTAATAACCTGCCGCTGAATGCACTCAAAATACCTGAAATAGAAGAGAACAAAGCACAAAACGAACTCAGCGAAAATATTGGTGATTGGCGCTCTAATTTAAGCAAAACGTGGGACTCATTAGTTGATGACTTCATCCAGATAGAAACCAGTGAAAAACCTGTCCTCCCCTACCTCTCAACTAAACAACGCTGGCTGATCACGGAGCAACTTAAACTCGCTTTATCACAAGCTAAAAGTGCTGCGCTAGATGAACAAGAGGCGCTGTACATGAACGCTCTGCAGCAAGCCACAGCGCTCGTAGTCGAACATTTTCAATTAGACGACAATAATGTTAAGCAATTTGCAGACGCTTTACAGCAGCTTCAAAATACGACTATCGCTAAAGACTATCCGCGTCAGTTGAAATCAGCTAATGCTCTGAAAGATGTCATTGAGCAGCGCGTTCAAAGTGTGTTTAAAAATGACACCGGCGAAGGTGCACTATGAGAAAACTACTGCTCTATATTTTCTTACTCTTGCTATTTTTTGGTGGATTGTTGTTTGGCCATGCTGCTATTGGCGAAAAGGGCCGTATTTTCATTGCCATGGGCGATTGGCGCATTCAAATGACGGTTGTGAGCGCTGTCATCAGTTTGCTCATCGGATTCGTGGTTCTGGTTATTTTGTGGTGGGCAATCAAGCGCATCATTAGAATGATTTCCGGGTCACGCAATTGGTTTGGTGTTTTATCCAGAAGGAAGCAGAGCAAGGCTTTCTTTAATGCAATCAGCGCCTGCACGATTGGGGACTATGAAAGCGCGCATAAGTACGTTAACAAAACCTTCCCAGGCGATTTCGATGGCGCCAACTACATGTTAGCCGCAGACATTGATAGACGCGTGAACAATGGTCGGAACGTTGAAAACCTATTAAGTATTGCCGAAACCTTTCCTGAATCCGAAGCGTCTGCAAAAATACAGCAGGCAGCTTGGTTTATTCAGCAACATCAATTCAAACAAGCTGAAATAGTGTTAGAAAGTATTGATGCCAAGGCTCAGCAGCAGGCTGTCGTCGTTAGGTTATGGCTGTCAGTGCTAGCAGCACTGGGTAAATGGACTTTGGTAAAAGAAAAACTCAGTGATCACAAAAAGGTTTTGGGTGATGACTATGTACAGTGGGCTCAGCAGGCAGTACAAGGTGAGTTCGCTGAAATAGCCAGTAAGCAAGGCGCAAATGCGTTAAAAGAGAAGTGGGAATCACTTCCTCGCGCAGCGAAAAAAGACATTGCAAACCAAATTGTGTACGTACAGTTACTTATCGATCAAGGCTTGTCTAAAGACGCCGAGCCTATCTTGGTTGAACTTGCAAAAAAATCCAGACATCCTGCTTTTCATGGTTTGTTCAAACAACTTAAGCACCCGGCACCGATTCACGCTATGCGGCTAATAGAGAGTTGGATAAAAGCTGATCCAGACAACGCAGCGCTTTATTCTGTGCTTGCTCACATGGCCTACAACAGTGGAGACTATGTACTTGCCGAGAAAGCTGTGAGGAAAGCCCTAGAGCTCGCTAGCAATCCTGAAGATGGACGTTTATTGGCAAGATTGTTAGAAAAGCAGAATGCCTTTGAAAAGGCTAATAATGTGTATAAAGGATTGTTAACATCATAGCCGTTTTGTTGCCGTTACATTAAGCAGTATCTTTTCGAGGATGATGAGTTTTCTATAGAATGAAAATGGGACTGACTAGTTAGAGACATAAAAAAAGGCCTCAGGCCTTTTTTTTATGCGTATGTTTCTTGTTCAGTTTCAACAATGGAATCTAACACCATTGCGAGTGCGTAATTATCAAGAGGCTTTGCTAACTTAAACACCTTTGCATCATGCTCTGCAGACAATCTGTTATCAGTAAATTCATCAAATATGATGATATGTGGCTTATACTCTAGCTTTGATTCAATGACTGCGGTCAATGCTGGAATGTCCACACGTGAAGTTTGGCTATCGATCATGATGAGAGATGGTTTATGCTGAGCAATTTCAACGCCAGACTCGATACCATGTTGATAAACTTGAGTTACAAAGCCTGCGTTTCTGGCAATTCTTTGCGCATTTTTAACAAGTTGCTTTTCGACTGAAACGATAAAGCAAGATTTCTCTTGTTCTACAATCAGCTCAGAAGGAATGGGGATCTGGTTTTGCATTAGAAAATCGAGCAGGTCACTGTGCTTAACGCGGTTGTTTCCGCGGCCAGGGAGCTTAAACGCTTTTAATTTTTTTGCTTCTATCCAACGAATGACTGTGCGCGGGTTAACATCACAAACTTTTGCAACTTCCCCACTCGAGAATGACTTCATATTTTATCGACTACATCAAACTAATTATGGCCGAGAGATTAGCAGAAGCCTTTTAGAATTGCGACATTCAGCCGCTTTGATTAACATACTTAGCTATTAATTTATATACCTTCAAACTAAGCGAATACAAGCTACAAGACGGTGAATCTTATGGTTTCTTATACCTTTAAGCTCAGCGATAATAAGCCCCCTATAAGTCAAGAAAATCAGTCAAGAAATGCATCAGTGAGTACTATTTTGCAGGTAAATAAAAAGGCAAACTTGATATTACAATCAATACCAAATTTACCTTCAACACTGGATATTTGAATAACGCTCAGAATTCTATTTTTGTAACTACGCTGATTTGAATCGACGTCTGATTGCAAAAATTGCTAGCGCAGAAACCAAAAATACTCCCATCGCACCGCCTGAATCACCACCGCTATTATCTGCATTCAACGAAGTATTTCGGGCTGGATTCAGATCAGGGTTGGTAACGACGGCATCATTTACTACTGCGATATCGCTGATGATAATAAGATTACTATCGATAGGTTCAGTGCCAGCAGATGCGTCAGCTGCCGTATAATTTCTCAACGGAAGACTCTGAAAAGCACCGCCAAAATTGAAGGTAGTAGTAGCAACAATAGCATCAACAACGTCCATGCCATCTCCCAATACCTGTCCAAATACCGTGAAGCCACCATTTTGTACATCAAGGTTACTTGCATTATTGTTTACGTTAATAAACCACTGCGAGGTTGCACTATCTGGATTTCCGCCAAACTTTGCCATCGCAATTGTACCGCGAACATTAGATAGTACCGGCTCATTGGCAATAGCAGGGCTTGTTTGAAAAGACGTTGGCGGAAAAACATTGTTGTAGGTAAAGCCACCCGATTGCATCACGAAATTGGCTTCGGTTCTGTGCACAACGTTATTCGCATACTGACCTGAATTAACGTAGCTCAAAAAGTTTTGTACTGTTTTCGGCGTGGTTTCATCAAATAAATTAATTTGGAAGTTACCGAGATCAGTACGCACTTCTACTACGGTAGCCTGTGCTGCAAGGGGCAAGCTCAATGCTAGTGAAAATAGGATGCCTTGAAGGCATTTTGATTTACTTAAAGTCATGATAATTTTCTTATAGTTTATTTTAAATTTGAATGTACGTTTGACAAGGTCTACGTGAATGAGTCTAAGGTAAGTTCTAAAAGCCTTACGGTGGATTTTACGCGAATTGCCTACCGTTGCGTAGATTAATCGAAATAGGAGTGTAAAACCAGTCGATGAAGCAGCAAAATACATTACATTTTACTGTTCAATGAAACGCTCACCGTCTTTACTTCGCAGGCAGTACTCTTCTAAACTCACAGGAAAGTTAAAAATGAGCGCTATTTTTGAGTTTACCTTAAGTAAATAGTGGGAGGTTAACGCCTGCGCGGTAATGACCTAGGATGTATTCATGACCCAACGAAGCGGAGCCCTTAGTATGATGCTTGTTTGTTAATCTACATTAGTTGACTGCTTCAACTTGTACTAACACAATCGCGCTTCTTCCTACGTCATCGCTCACCTGCACCCTATATTGGCCCGGTTTAGCTTGCCAAATTATTGGAGCCTCTATCGGCGTTTTGGTTAAATCTGTACTACCAATAAATTGACCGTTGGTGAACCAATAAAGATAGCTCGCTTCAGCGTCAGCACTAGCTTCTAGTTGAATTGATACCGTACTTTGCAGACTATCTTCAACAACATACTTAACGCCCGCTAGCGGAGAGCTGATTGTTGGTTTTTCTCCCTGTCCAACACTATCGATAAGATCACAATCAGACATAAACCTTGGTGGCTTTTCGATATGCACACCAGCCTGCGCGAAAAGTGATTGAAATTCAGTCGGCCAAAAAGCAAATACTTTTTGCGTTGCTAATGCTGCGCTCTTGTCGCAACGCCGCAAGCCGGTAACATTATCTACCCAAATTTTACGATAAATATTGGTGCTTTTTATTGGCGATACACCGGGTATAAATAAAGTTTTACCTTTGTCTGGGCATTCCGATTCATCCAGATCGCCGGTTGTTTTGCATATGTCTACCGATCTTAGGTTAAGCTGCTCTATTCGACCGGAATCAAATGGCGTCAAGCTTTCTGGGCTGACAACATCCAGAAGCTTAAATAGTAGCGGGCCTGCGGCAGTCCGACCAATAAAAGCATTGTTCCCTTGCCCATCAAAGTTACCTATCCAAACGGCTAAGGCATAGTCTCCTGAGAGCGCAACCGCCCATGCATCTCTGAACGCCCATGATGTGCCGGTTTTCCACGCCACTTTCGGTTTGTCTACAAGACCATTACGCGCTGAAAACGGATTCAAAGAGTGCGACCTCGGGTTTTTGCTCAACATATCAAACACTAAGTATGCCGCTTCTGGACTCAGTAGTTTTTGCTCCTTTTTAGTCTCATCAATGCTTTTTGAGCCACTTACCCAGTAAGTACTTACTGCCTTCTTATGCACACCTAAATTAGCAATTGTGGCATACAATTCGAGTAATTCTAGCATCGTTACTTCACCACCGCCTAGCGCGAGAGCTAGGCCGTAAAAATCGGGCTCGCGTAATTGAGAGATACCAGCCTGTTGCAAAAATTCATAAAAAGTCAGCACCTGCTCGCCATTTTGCTTTTGGGCGAACGAACGCTGCTTATCAAGCAGTTGAGACTGTAATTCAACAGCAGGTACGTTTCGGCTTTTAATTAGAGCGTCCTGCGCAGAAATAGGACCGACAAACCCCTTGCCAAAGTTCTCAGGGGCAAACCCCGCATACCTTTTTGGTAAATCTTTTAGCATGGTCATTGGGTGGATTAACCCGGCATCGATTGCCAGCCCGTAAACAAAAGGTTTCAACGCAGAACCCGGAGAACGCTTTGCAGTCGTGCCGTTAACCTGACCTTGAATGTTCAGATTATTAAAATCAGCAGAGCCAATCATGGCCTCAATATGCATTGTTTTAGTGTTGAGCAACAAAGCGCTCGCGTTGTTAAATCCGCGGCTGTGATTCTGTGATATATAAGACTGCAACACGGCTTCCATTCTATTTTGTAAATTAAGGTCAATCGTACCTTTAATTTGTTGCCTGCCGGGCAGTCCATTATTCAAAGCAAAAGTTTGTGTCTGCTGAGAAAGCAAGTATTCCACGAAGTGTGGCGCATGATAGGGCAAATTTTTTGATGAGCGCACAACCAAGGGCAAGTTTGTGGAATTCAGTAGTTGCTGATTTTCGTTAATCTGCGCCGCATTTGACGATGCCAACCAGCGTTCAATCAAACGCTCTTTTGCTAATGCGATAGCAGCAATACCGGATGCTTTAGAAGGGTTACGCATATTCGGATTTTGCGGCACCACAGCCAAAGTGAGCGCCTCTGCAAAGCTCAATGCCGAAGCGGGCTTGTCAAAATAAATGAGGCTAGCCGCACCGATCCCTTCTATATTCCCGCCGTAGGGCGCTAAGTTTAGATAAGCTTCCAGCAGTTCCTGTTTTGAATAGTGCCTAGCAAGCTGTAATGCTCTGAATATCTGCTGTATTTTGCCGTTAACGGTATTTGATGGAATATTCCAGCGCAGTCGAGCTACTTGCATAACAATGGTGGACGCGCCAATGCGGCGTTCTTGTAACACATAGGTTTGCCAAAAGGCCCGCATCAATGCAAGGTAATCTACGCCCGAGTGTTCATAGTAGTTTTGGTCTTCATACAGGATGGTTGCACGCTGCAAATCCGCTGCGACGTCTTCGATAGGTGTGTATAAGCGATACCTGTCGTCTTGCGCTAATGAGATGCGCAGCAAGCGATCATGTCGATCGAATATTGCGGTTGAATAGCTTTGGTAGTTGGCGAGGTCTGACTTCGGCAGAAATAAGTAAACAAGCGCGCCGGTAAGCAACGCTAGCGCAATTACCGCAAACACTTTAAAACGCAGAGCGAGGCGCTGATTAAAGGGCATTATTTTGCTGCCGTCACGACCACTTCTGATGCGCTCGTTAAGCCTGAAAGTGAGCGATCGTACATTGCCTCAACAAAGCTTGCAGGCACTGTAAACTTGCCCGCTGCGGTTACTTTCACAGTGTACGTAATTTCTGTCACACGATTCGTGATGTCACCGTAAAAAACAATACGATCCTCTCGAATATCAATATATTCAGTTTGCCACACACCAGCGCGTCGACTAAGCGACTCACGAATAACTTCGAAGCCTCCTGGTAGCAAGTCAACAATAGCTATATTCGCAATATTTTTAAGCTTTGTAGCCCGTACGCGTAACCGCACCGTAATTTCATCACCTTGTTTGATATCTGTAGCTACTTCACCGTTTTTATTGATAAAAGCCCGCTGTATCTCAATGCCGTTGCTTTTGGCTTTTAGCGGCAATGTCGTTTGATATCCAGCCTGCATGTTAACGTAATACAGCTCACCTGCATTGGGCAACGCTGCGCTCTGGATACTCGCTTCGACACGTTCTGTGCCTATCGGATATATCGCAGCTGCAAAAGGATTATAAACAGGCTCTAGCTGTGTTTTCTTTTGCAGCGTAGACGCAACAAAGGTGATTTGTTTATCAATTTGCGCAAGTGAGTCGTTTGGCGAGTTAGTATCGTCGCCAGCAAACGCAACAGCGCTATGATAAGTACCTAAGGCAAGCATGCTATACGCCGCTGAAATGGTATTGTATTCGCCCTTATAGATGGCTTGCGTAATATTGAGTACCGCTTTCCCAGAAACTTCTTTAATAAACTCAGGGAAATGTTTAGCGACCAAAAATAAATATTGAGCATCTAAGTTTAAGCGCGGTGCCAAGCCAGAAAACGCTTGTTCTACTAATAAAGATTGGTCAGCCAAGTCATACTCAGAGATAAGCTTTTTAGCTTCTTGATCTTGCTGCATTAGTGCATAACTTGCCGCAATGTAGGCACTTAAGACATCTTTACGCCAAGTCGTCTTGTACTGTTTCTCCAAGGTACTGACTAAATCAATCAGCAAGTTCGATGTCACCACACCACTGCGCGTGAGTAAATAGATTCCCTGAGCACGCTTTCTCAAAGTCAGCATACTTGCATTTACTGAGCTTTGAGTGCCGCTCATTCTCACGTAATTGCTCGCTGTATCACCAAGATAGCGAACGCCGCTTTCTAGCATATCTTGCGGCACGGGATACCCTAAAGCATCTGCCTCAATTAAGAAGTGCATGACATAGATAGTGACATCAGGATCGTTGTTTTGCGCGCTCGGCCAGTATGAAAAACCACCGGCATAGCTTTGTCTTTGACGCAGTTTGCTGATGACTTCGGCAAAATGCGCGGCAACGGTCTCGTTATCAGGTCCGTATTTTGGCAGGTTCGACAAACCCACCAGTGGGAATACCTGACTAACGATTTGTTCAGTGCAGCCATGCGGATATTCATCTAAATAAGCGCTTAGACCTTCAGTAATAACCAGAGGGCTAGCAGAGGCGTTTAGTACTTGACTGGACTGCGCTTCAAACAATTTCAGTGGTGTATCAAGCGATACCTGTCCATTGCTTGATACGCCAGTAGTAATATTCACTTCGAAGGGCATAGCAGGCCGTATGCTTAATGCTGCCGTTCTGCTCGACTGCCAAGTTTTGCCGGATTTGTCGGTCATACTCACGTCAAAGCTTATTTCAGCACCGCCCAATACATCATTCGCTTTCACTCTAAAACGAACCGCTTCTTCTTGGTTTTCACTAAGCTGCATTTGCGCTTCTTTGCTGCCAATAATACTGACATGTTTGCTAGTGCTCACTTGTATCTTCACGTCAGCTTTATCTTGCGAATCCTTAACAACATTGGCGACACTCAGCGTGATATCAAACTCATCTCCAGGCGCCGCCTGATTCAGTACATTTGGGCTGAGTACAAACGGCCCTCTGACGATGGTATTTTCTTGCGCGCGACCCATTGTTTGATCTCCCACCGCAATGGCCATGACGCGTAAGCCACCAGCAAAATCATTAGGCACATCGAAAGTATAAGTGTTGTTTCCTTTTTTGGCCGCCACGACGCCTGACCAAAACACGGCTGGATCTTGCACCTTGCGTTCAAATGGGTTTTGCGAGCGTTGCATCCTGCTGCCGGTAACCATCATTTTCTCGCTCATTGCCATATCAGCTTCCATGTCTCCGCCTGCAGCAGAAAGCATTTTACTTAAAGCAAAGTCAGGCAATATTAAATCCAATATTTGCATCGTACGCACGCTCAATGCACGTTTCTTTAAAAAATGCGCTAGCGGGTTAGGCGTGCGATAACCAGAAACTTGCAAAATACCTAAATCAACAGCAAATACCGCTACTTTGGCATCTTCTGATACATCAAGGTTAATTGCCATCGGTTTGCCTGGTTGCACAATATCTTCGACACGAAGCGTGAGATCTAATATCCGCTTAGAGCGGTCAATAGAAAACGGCACGACTGCATAGCTCAGGGGGCTAGTGAATATTTCTTTAGAGCTGAGGTCACGCACAAACGCAATGTTTATATAGGCGTTGCCCTCGATACCTTTGGGGATCTTAATCCGCTGAATGCTGCTATTGGTGGTGCTGCTAAACCACTTGAATGCGTGCAGTTTGTTACTTTCAATACTGATTAAGCCGCTTCCTGCATAGGGTGCTTGAATACTTAGCTCAATCGTCTCGCCTTCTTGATAATCGTCTTTATCTAAGGTGACTTTTAATTCCGCGTTTTTATCTAATTGACCGTCATCATTGCTAGCACCGACTACCGTATACTGCGCACTAAGCAGCACTTCATCATCTGCATTTAGAATATCGACAACGAAAGTGCCTGCCTCGCTAGTATCCAAAGAAAGCGCTTCAAAGCCTTCAGGCAAGGCGTAAGCTTCTTCTTTAACCAGCTTAGTAGTTTGAATGCTCTCATATTCGTAGCGACCGTTATACTGCTTCACAAGAGTAGAAATGCTCTGCACTTTGCTTAAACGCTTCTTGAGCTTGTCGAGTGCAACGGATTTCAATTCATTGTTAATCGCAATTAAGGCTAATGTTCGTTCACTGTTGAGATTAATAAAGTCGAGTTTGCCATCGGCTTTATAGCCAACCAGATGAAGCGATGGCGAATATAAAAAGCGAGTGGACGTGCTGACCGAGCGGCCGCCGGAGGCTTCGTAACCCTTGCTTTGCAGGGTGACGCTGTAAGTTCCTTTGTTGAAACGGCTTAAATCTACCGCAACACTCGCCTTGCCATCAGCGTTGGTCTGTTGCTCTTCTAAGCTTTCCTCAAATCGTGATAAACCGTCCGTTGTATCGTCTTCCTCTTTTGGAGAGTAAAAAGCGACGCCATCAAACTGCTCAAATGAAAACTGAATTGGAAGTAAGGTCAAATCTGTCGTAACCCTGCGCCCTTGCGCAGGCACGCCACTCAGGTTATTTAAACTTATTTCATTGCTCAAATTTGGTGATGTTGCCCAACCTTTGCTTGGCAGGCCTTTTACTTGGCTGGTAATTGACAGGGTATCAGCTTGAAACTCTTCAACGCTGAAGTTCATAGAGCCCACTTGGCGATCACGAACCTGATTGCCTTTGCCTCGTTCTCGAATGAGATGAAGGCTAGCGCTGTAGGAGCCAGTCTTGAAAGTCTTTTCTGTATTAAACGCCGCATCCATGAAGCCAAACTGTGAAAGCTGCATTTTTTCAACATGCACTTCTGTGTACTGGGCATCTCTGATCACCAACTCAAGCGGAATGTTACCTAGGTTTTGAAGGTTTTTGCCCTTAACAATCATGCCAATATTCACCACTTCTCCCGGACGATAAATACCGCGATCGGTAAACATATAGGCATTCACACGCTCATTGTCATTGGCGTAGCTGTATTCTCCTCCCACATTAAAGCGCGAGTAATTTATTTGTCGCGTATAGCGATTATAGGGAATGAACGATACGTCACCTTTTAGGCTAACAACATACACAACCGGCTGCTTCTCACGCTCATAACCGTTCGCCGCAGGAAAAGTAACATGACCGTTACTATCGGTTGCCTTACTGAACAGCTTGGTACCGTTTTTAGCAATCAGTTCAACGCGCGCGTCAGCAACAGGAGCACCTGATTTTATTGACTGCACAAATATATCTTGGCTTTCATCTTGGCTGCTTTTTACAATAACGCCAAGATCAGTAACCAGCACAAGGAGCTTGTCGCTGACACCATAAATTTCACGTTTACGGTTTTTATCCCACGCTTTGATTTCTACAAAGAATAGACCCAGCCCACCCTTAGAACTTGAGACAAGCGCGTTCAAATCAACGGAAGCGTAGTTTGCGGTTTTCAGGTCAGCATCGTTCGCATTCATACTGATAAACTGCGTACTAAATTCGGCTAAGTTAGCTTCGTTGAAACTCCAGTTATAAAAGTTAGGATTACTGATATCGCCCTGAGTTTGCGACACCAGATGATAGAGTTCGTTGTCAATAACCTTGCCTATACTGACTTGAACATCACTGACCCCTCGAGTCGAAAATGCAAGACGTTGGTCTTTGCTGTACGTGAGAACAGAGCCCTCTCCTGAAATAGTCACTTCTTGCGGGTATTTTGGAGCAACTAAAATACGGTCAAAATAAGCACGCTGCACAAATCCATTGGCCGACGTTAAACCTGAGGCCAACTTCAAATACAGCTGACGACCCGCTTGAACATCCACTTTGAGTTGGTAGTTTTTGCTAGCATCAGCCGCATTAGGCATTAATGCATAATCAACTTTTTGAGCACTCTGTAATACTTCTGCGGTGACTTCTCTTGGACTTTGCCAATAGCTCTTACCGTTTTTTTCTTTCTGGTTGGGTAAGAGGAAAAGCGTAAACTTGTTCAACAGTTCATCGCGAGCAATAGCATCGGTAAAGTCAAGCAACACAAACTGCTCTGGTTCATCGTCTAAGTTGCGCAAAACCTCGATATCCGACTGCTCTACTTTTAAGTAACTGTAAAGGTCAGGCACCATGACTTTGCTCTCGTACACAACCGAGCTAGCTTCACCACCATAAATACTTTTGATGCCTTCACCAAACGTCACTTCAAGGATCCTAGCTTGTTCAGGCAGTGTCGCTATATCAAGGGTTACCGTCGCAGAACGCAGGTTGTCACTAAAATTGAGTTTATGGGCTTGTGCTTTGCCTAGCTTGTTGCCCTCAACTTGATAGGCCACGGAAACCGCTTGTTCGACGCTTTGCCTATCAACGGGATAATTAAATGAAATTTCAACAAAAACTTGCTTAAGCTTGTCTTCTACACTTAATTCAAATTCACTCATTTCGATGCTGCCCTGCAGAGGCGTAGTGATGAAACTGAATTCATCGTTGCTGAACTCATCTTGGGTATCAAACACTTCTGGTGCAAAGCTCACTTCATATTCCTGCCCCGCAGGCCAGGGTGTTTCAGGCACAAACAACAGAGTCCTGTCATTTTCCCAGCGCCACTTTCCGGCTTTGCTTGGGCTGAGCTTGATGCCTGTTTTTACCTCGCTGCCTATTAAATCGATTGGCGCAACTGAAGGAAACTCAGCAGGTATCGCCGGTGGCGCAATTCGCGTTATTGGCAGTAGCTCTGGTGGTTGCTCTGGTGGTAAATAATCATTCGAGGTGTAGGCAAATTCTATGCGAAGTTCAGGTAATGAGGTTTTTGTGCTCTCGCTATTTTCATCAGCATATCCCTCTGTAAGTGCTGGAATAGTGATAAGGGCATCAACCAATATTGGCTCTGGTAAACTTTGATAGTACACATAAGTTTTGTAAACACCTGCGCCTAAACCAACAATAAGCAAGGCTAGAAAGACGAGTTTAAGTGGGCTATTTTTGCGCAAATTATTAAGGTAAGCCAACCAAGGCGGCATTGACCAATTAACTTCACCAAATAAAAGAGCCAGAAGCTTACCAACGACGACAAACGGAAACATGAGTATTTTAAGCAGAAATTGCATGAGCTTCATCCTAGAATGCTAAGTTGATTAAGACCCAGAGCCTAGGTCTTTGTTCAACATTTGAATATATTGAATTGATAATAAATAACTCGCGGCAACAACAGCCGCTGCTTACACAAGTTATTTCCGTTTAACTGTTCAATTCGCTACCACTTGAAAGGTCCATATTACGCTGATACTGCAGCTTAAAAAGCAGTATTGCGGATAACAAAACCGGTATGAAAGCGTAATCTGCATATGCGCCTAAATTTATATTCAGTAATACTACAACTGAAACCAGTAGTTTTAACCACTCTAGCCAAATTGCGCTTGCTCTGTTCTCCATAATCCACGCCAAGTTAACGCTCGAAAAAATAACGAAAAAGGAAATACCAAGCTGTTGACTGACATTCAATGCACTGGCGTTAATCAACAAAGAAACGGCAAGCAGGGAAATGATAGCGTATTGCAGCAACGCGTAAACTTTAGCCATTAGCGATATGTCGGTTTGATATGGCGTAAACTGGTTTAAATCTGTTCGCGCTAGCGGAAATTTTTGACTGACATCATCCGGACGCCATCCCGTTCTGCCAAACCAGACCTTAAATTTGTCAGACCACTTTTGGGTATAAACACTGTCTTGAACAAGCTGTTTGTATACCTGAATATTCGCGTAAAACGGATTCCAACTTTTTAAGGCCTTGCGCACACCGTAAATAGGTTTCTCATCGTCTAATTCATCTTGGTAAGACCCAAATATACGGTCCCAAATAATGAAAACTCCGCCATAGTTGCGATCAAGGTATTGTTGATTCTGCGCATGATGCACTCGATGATTTGAGGGTGTTACCATGAACCATTCAACAAACCCTAGCTTCCCAACGTGCTGAGTGTGCACCCAAAATTGATACACCAAATTAATAGAGCCAACGGTAATGAGCATGAGTGGATCAACGCCGAAAAATGCGAGTGGCAAAAAGAATATAAAATTGAAAAAATTGCCCGATGTTTGTCGTAAAGCAGTAGTTAAATTGTAATCCTCACTGGAATGGTGGACCACATGCGCCGCCCAAAACAAGCTAACTTCGTGACCAAATCGGTGATTCCAGTAGTATAAAAAATCGTAAATAACGAATACAGCAATCCAAACCCACGGCGTTTGCGTAAGTTCGAATAATGTAAAGTGCTCGTACAGTAAAATATAAACGGTAAATGGAGCCAAGTTTTTCATAACGCCCATGATACGACTTAAAACCCCTATACTCAGGCTTGTAATTGCGTCATTTAAGCGATAGTAGTCTGTTTTTCTTACTTTTTCGGCAATCAACTCTGCCGCGATAAGAAGAAAGAAAATGGGTATAGCAAATAGGATAATATTCATAGACATGCCTATGGTAAACACAAGGCTATACTAGTGTTGATAGCGCGCTTAAGTCAAATGGGTTTATCCAAGGAAAATCACATGAATAATGTTAAATTAATTGCCGCATCGCTATTGTTAAGTCTTTGCTCCTTAGAAACAGTGGGGGCGATACGACAAGAAAATTCGGCTTCACTTTTTGCAGAAAAACCACCTTTAGAAGAATTGCCTTTGGAAACTTTAACGTGGCAAAACCGCGTTCTTGTCGTCGATGCTAAGACCTCAACGAACGCAGATATCTTAGCTAAACAGTTTGAAGCTCGCACAAACCAAATGTGGGATCGCAGACTCATCGCCCTATTGCTAATAGACGATAGCGTGATCGAATTACGCTTTACTCAGGAGAATATGGAGACATTCTCCACTTCCGCCTCCCAATCACCCTCTAACAACCAGCAAATTGCGTATTCAGCGTCTGAACTACGTAAAAGACTCAACGGTAAACAAAGCATTTTGATTGGTCTTGATGGCGGTACAAAATCTGCTTTCACGCTAAGCAGTGGTCAGATAGATATCGAGCAAGTATTCGCTGATATTGATGGGATGCCAATGCGCAGGGGGCGCTAACTGCGCACATTCAAAGTATCTAGATCCGACTCAACAGTGCTTATTTCACCCACCTAATTTTATCTATTTAAACTATTGTCACTTCATGTGCGACTTATCAGATATCGCTATATAGATTACACCTAACCTGGCGCTGCACTTTTGATACTTAATTTTTTAATGCTGAATGGTTTGCACTAAATTACTTGTTATAAATTTAGTTTAATTGACCAATATTTAGCAAAATACTTCTTATCGATTAGTTGCCAACTTGATAGCAAAAAATTTAAACCAATAAAAACAATGCATTACGTATTGGCACATTGAATGCAATGTAGTGGGAAATATCAGGTTTTGTGATTAATAAGACCAAAAAGACCATCACACATAAATTATGGAGTTAGTTATGATTAGCAAAATTCGTCGCCCTGTTTACTCTTTCATCGGAATAACGCTTTTAAGCATGTCCCTCAGTGGCTGCATTATTCACGTTAACGCGAAAAATAAAGATTGGGATAACGACAGCGCTAGCTATTCACAAGATGTGAAATCGACAAACAAAAGTGTAAAAGTAAGCGAAGGAAGAACGGTAGAGGACGTCGGCTCGGTCAATGGCAGCGTTGTAATTAAAGACAATGTAAGCGCCAAACGCGTCACCAATACCAACGGCAGCATCTCTATTGGCGATAACGTTAGCGTCGACTCAGTGAATGCAGTCAATGGCCAAATTAAAATTGGTGAAGGCTTTGCATCAACGGAAGATGTGAGCACCGTAAACGGCCAAATAAAGATACAAGAGCAAGGCCAGATTGGCGGCGAGCTTTCAACCGTCAACGGTTCGATTTCAATTAGTGGTGTTGTTGTCGAAAAAGACATCATAACTGTAAACGGCAGTGTAAAGCTAAATGACGGCAGTCTTGTGAAAGGTGACATTCACTTCCGTGGTAATTCTAAAAACAACTACCACAAAAATTATCCCGTGCTTTACATCAGCGCAGATTCCAACGTTGAAGGCGATATTATTCTTGAACGGCCCGTTGAATTAAAGCTGGAAAACAAAAGTCTCGAAAGCAAAGTTAAGCGCCTTTATAAAGACTAACACCAAACCAACAGTGGCGTGATCGCCGCTTAATATTATGCAGAAGCTGCTGAGACAACCAAGTTCCTACCTGCACTTTTCGCAGAATACATGGCCTTATCAGCAGTTTCAATTAAGATATGGCTGGCTGTATCAGCATTAGGCACCAGTGAAGCGACCCCTAAAGATGCAGTAACCGATAATTTTTCTTCACCATACATACAGGGGTTCACTTCAATTGCAGAGCGGATCTTCTCGGCTACTTTTTCTGCCTCTCGTGTATTGCAACTAGGCAGTAAAACAACAAACTCTTCTCCACCAAAACGCGCAACAACGTCGGTTTTACGGTTAATCTGCTGACTAATAAGGCTAGCTACGTGAACAAGACAGGCATCACCGCATAGATGACCGTGAGCATCATTAAAGCGCTTAAAGTGATCGATATCGATAAGCACCAAAGCTAAAGGGTACTCATTACGACTCGCTTGCTGCCATTGATTTTCAAACTCAATGTTAAAGTACCCTCGGTTGTTAATTCCCGTCAGCGCATCAATTTTATTGAGTTGTTCGAGCATCTTTTTCTGCTTATCCAACTGCGTCTCTATTTCAAACGAACGCTGATATTCCTTGGATGCTCTAAACCCCATCACGCCAATAAAGCTGACGTAGACTAGTAGCATGATTGCATAGGGCATTTTATTTTCAAGATAAAATCCAGCTACAATAGATGGCACCATTAGAATCATTAGGTTACACAAGGCAAGACTAATACGCGGCATTAGTGCAACAATCGCGCTACTGGCAATACCGCCAATTGCCAGCATCGTAATATGCAAAATAGGTTCAAAGCGTTCATCAAACATGGCCATTGCAAAAAAGAGGCTAAGTACACTTGCATGACCGAGAGAAAATATCGTGAAACAATTACGCCAAAGAGCTGGCGAGTAACAGTACAAGCGCTCTGTAAAGTGCCAATGCACCAGCCTCACTAGACTAATGACGAACATACTCAAAGCAAAGGTGCTGCTTAATTCAGGTTCGGTTAAATGAAAATCAAATGGCCAGAACACAGCGGGTAACAAAACCGCATACACAAAGATCCCCGCCATTGAACGACGAAGAAGATCCATGTCTATGCGCTGTTGTATTTCAGGAAGTTGTTTAATGGTAAGCCCTAATTGAAAAATGTGTGTTGATTACAAATAAGGCCGTTGATATAAAAAACAATGACGTCATTGTAGCCACTGACTATCTATATCAATGAACTCCGAACTTGCATTAATTAGGGAGTTAGCAGTTAAGTTCAGCACGCCATAAACAACGGTTTTACAGTTGTGCTCTTGTCGTACTTTTGAAAGTAATCGGTCAAAATCACCATCGCCGGATAATAGGATGATCGTATCGACATAGGGCGCTGCATCCAATACATCGATTGTAATGCCCACATCCCAATCACCCTTCGCAGAACCATCTGAGCGCTGAATAAAAGGTTTCAGCTTTACCTCAAAGCCAATATGACGCAGTGCACTTTGAAACTTCTGTTGCTGTGCATCACCACGATCAATCGCATACGCGACAGCGTCGACAATTTCATAATCTTTCGCTACTGATTGCCAAAAATGCCGATAATTAAACGAACGTGAAAAGGTGTGTTTGGTTGTGTAATAGATGTTTTGTACATCAACAAAAATTGCCGCTTTTTGCACTTCGATGCCTTGTAGTATAAGAATAAAGTTTACTAAACGTATGAACCAATGACATTGGCGCTTCAGTGGCATGAATCTTACCACTGATTAGCAAAAAATGTAGCTAACTATTGGCGCGGAAAAACGTAACCGCGTTTTCTATCAGCTTCTGTGACGCATCTTCCTGAATAAAATGTGCAACGTCCTTCAATACTGCGTGCGCTTGGCCCTCACAGCCCTTCATCATTCGTTGAAAAGCCTTATCAGCACCTTTAGTAATAGGATCTGAGTCGCCGAAAACTGTCAGTACCGGCAGTGACAGTGATTTCAGTACAAGCCAAGCTTGCTTGTTGTTAGTTGACTCAGGATTGTCAGTGCTTGTGGGCACCAATAATGGAAACTGCCTCACGCCCCACTTATAAGATTCGTCTGGAAATGGCGCATCGTAGGCATAGCGCTCGGCCTCAGATAATTCTCTTTTGCAACCACGCTGCACTATCTGACTTACTGGGAATACTTCGACTGTTTGGGAAAATGTTCGCCAATTTTGAAAAGCCTCATTCATTGGCTCTTCACCTGTTGGCAAAAACGTATTGGCAACGACTAAGTTTTTAAACAACTCTGGTTCAGCCGCTAAGACTCGCAATCCAATCAAGCCTCCCCAATCTTGGCAAATTAGATTGATATTTTTGAGCGCCAACTTTTTGATGAAGTTTGTTATCCACTGAATAAAGTTTGCGTAGGTATAAGGTGCTTTATTGTCGAATTTATCTGATTTACCAAACCCAATTAAATCAGGAACAATCACTCTAAACCCATTTTCGACTGCATGCTTCACCATGTTGCGATATAGATAACTCCAGGTTGGTTCACCGTGCAGCATTAAAATCACCGGCGAATCCTTGTCACCTTCATCCACATAGTGCATTTGTAGCTCGGTTTCATCAACACTCACGTTGCAGTAATTTGCTTCAAACGGGTATTCAGTCAGATTTTCAAACCGTTTTAGTGGGGTCGTGAGTATTGGCATAGTCTAATCCTTTGGCACTAGCGGCGATGACAAAAAAGCATATTGCACTTTTTTGAAGTGAGTTATTGTTCGATTAGTATTGCTAACTTTTTCGGAAATGAACACTTATAAAGATTAATAGTAGAACATAAGAATAACTAACAATGAGATAGCAGCTTGAGCTAAGACATTGAGAAATCATGAAGGAACGTGCCGCACTATTATTGAAAACCAATTATTGAAAACCAATTCCTTCAGCAGTAAAAACTCACGTGGTAATTTGGATTCTTAAGCACACTGCTTTATTTATTTTATATTTGTTGATTTATTTTTAAATCTTAAGATTATTTTAAGGTTCTAGGTTTATTGTTTGCAGCATAAAGTACTAAAAGGTCTTAATAATGCAAGCCGTAGACATCACATTACCCAACGACCTCAAAGGGACTGAGTCGTTTACTAGTCAGCTTACAAATAAGGTTTGCCGAAGCGCGCAAGCGAGCGATGCGAAATATACGTTTTCACTCGATGTTTATCAAAAACATGATGATGGTCGTGTAGCAGCAGAGCAGTTTATCAAAGACGGATTCGCGTCTGCTTATGGTGCCGATATTGAAATTAGCATGCCTTATGTTTTGGCAATTAATAATGGCAAATTCAAGGCCGCGTTGGGTATCCGGTCTGCAAAAGAGAGCTTATTCGTTGAACAATATTTAGCGCAGCCTATCGAGTACTATGTTTCGCAAGCGCATGATCGTCGGTACATAGCTGAAATCGGTCATCTGTATAGCAACTCGAACAAGTTTACCATTCCACTTTTTCTCACAACCGCCGTGTCATTATTTTGCAATGGCTATGAGCACATGGTGTTTGCTGGCACTGAGCACGTGGTCAAATTAATTAGTAAAGCGGGAATTGACTGTCACTACATCGCTCAAGCAGACAAGAATAAACTACAAGAGTCATCAATTAATTGGGGCTCATACTATGAAACGAACCCGCAAGTAGTATTCGTTTCTCTTGCTGCCGTGATGCTTGCAGTCAATAAATCAGCACACTTTAAGCAAATGTTTGATCAACTAGAACGCAAAATTGCGATGACCACCCGCAAGCTTAAGAGGTAATCGAGATGAGTGAATTGATACAACGACTTTTACATATTCCGACAGAGCTCAACGATCAAATTGCCGTTGAAACTGCAGGTGCTCAAGTAAGCTACACTCAATTAGTGGAGCGAGTAACAAATTTATCAGATTGGTTAAAAAAGCAGGGCGCTGATTCAGTTTGCCTGCATGCAGACAACTCCATTGATTGGATTGTTGTGGATTTAGCATGCCAAATGGCTGAGCTTGTTTTCACGCCTATCCCACTCTTTTTCACGCAAGCTCAATATGACCAATTGCTATTGTCGGTAAAGGCAAACATTCTTTTTAGCCAACAAGACGTCAATTTCGGCGCACTTTGTGAATGTGATTCGGTAACGCTCAATGTATACAAACTAGTTCAAGACAAAAGTTTAGCCGCCCCTAATGGTACAAGCAAAATCACCTACACATCAGGCTCAACAGGCACACCAAAGGGTGTTTGTTTGAGTACCGAAAATCAAATGGCGGTGGCTTGCGCTCTTGTTAATAGCATTGGTTTACAAAACCCTCGTCACTTGTGTTTGCTACCTTTACCTACCTTACTTGAAAACATCGCCGGCGTTTATTGCCCAATGCTGGCATCAGGTACTGTCATCATTGCGAGTGACGCAGAACGCGGATTCGAAGGCAGTCGGCTCGTCAACCCGAATGCCTTACTGAGCTGCATTAGCAAAGCTAAACCAAACAGCCTGATTTTAGTACCTGAATTACTTCAAGTATTGGTAATGGCGACTAAAAATAATTGGCACGCACCTTCATCCCTTCAATTTATTGCGGTTGGTGGTAGCAGAGTTTCTGCCTCGTTGCTTGCAGAAGCCCGTGACTTGGGTTTACCTGTTTATCAAGGCTATGGCTTATCAGAATGTAGCTCTGTTGTATGTATCAATACACCTAATAACGATGATGTAGCGAGCACTGGCAGCGTATTGCCGCACCTAAAAGCGGCGATAATTAATAACGAGTTAGTTGTTAGTGGCAATGCCTTTTTAGGATATTTGGAAGACCAGCGTTCTTGGTATAACGATCTGGTTTTTACCGGAGACATCGCAAGTATCAAAAATAACAAAATTTACATCGAAGGCAGAATCAAAAATACCCTCATTAATTCATTTGGACGCAACATTTCTCCTGAATGGATTGAATGTGAATTGCTCGCTACCGGCTTATTTCAACAAGCTGTTGTACTGGGTGACAGTCGACCATTTTGCATGGCGGTGCTGGTACCAATATCAGAGAAGATTCAACAGGCTGTTATCAGCGATGCTATCGACACAGTAAACAGTCATTTACCAGACTATGCGCAAATCAAAGCAAATCTCACGCTATGCCGCTCTATGACTTTTGAAGAGGGCTTATATACAGCCAATATGCGCCCTAAGCGTGAACAAATTAACCAGTATTATCAGTCAAAAATTGAGGCTATCTATGCCAATTTTTCTACGATGAAAAAAGAGGAAAAAAACACAATGAGCTTATATCAAAGACTTCTGAACGAAACGACCACCGAGCGCGATTACTTACTATCGTCTCCAATCATTAAACGTTGCTTCTCTGGCGATATTGAAACAGAAGATTACGTTGCATTTTTGAGCCAAGCATATCATCACGTTAAGCATACAGTGCCTTTGTTGATGTCAGTAGGCAGTCGTTTACCGGAGAGCAAAGAATGGTTGCGCGAAGCAGTCGCCGAATATATTGAAGAGGAGTTAGGCCACCAAGAGTGGGTACTAAACGATATTGCAAACTGTGGATATGACAAAGAAGTCGTGCGCGCCACCCCGCCTTCAATGGCAACAGAACTCATGGTTGCCTATGCCTATGACATGGTTAACCGTGTTAACCCACTTGGATTTTTCGGCATGGTGCATGTGTTGGAAGGGACCAGTATTGCAATGGCCGATAACGCGGCAGCCAATATTAAGGATGCATTAGGATTACCCAAAAAAGCCTTTAGCTATTTGGTATCTCACGGCTCGCTGGATATCGATCATGTTAAGTTTTTTGAAACTTTAATGGATAAAATTGATTGCCCTAAAGAACAAGATCTCATCGTTCAAAGTGCAAAACGTTTTTACGTTCTATACGGCAATATTTTTAGAACCTTGGACGTTTCAGCTAGCAAAATGAAGGCTGCCTAATTTTGACACACCAAAAGGTATCTAAAACGTGTTTGGTCACTGGTGCCTCAGGTGGTATCGGTGGCGCGATTGCCAAAATTCTTGGCGAAAACGGGTATCACGTTTTTATTCAAGGACGCAATCAGAAAAAGCTAGCACAACTTAAAATCTCAATGTCTGGAAACTGTGAAATTTTACTAGGGGATTTAAACAAATCGGACGACCGCGCAAACATTCTTAATCTTGCTTTTGCGAACAAGCCCGTCGATTTACTAGTAAATGCAGCCGGTTTGTCTAGCTTCGTCGCATTTGAAGATACAAAACCCGAAATGATAAATGAGTTAATGCAAACCAACCTGATAACGCCGATGTTATTTACTCAAGAGTTTATTGCGAAGTCAAACACAGAGCAAAACGCTGAGCAAAAGCAAGTTAACGTTGTTCAAGTAGGTTCAGCCTTTGGCTATATAGGCTATCCCGGCTTTAGCACCTATTGTGCTTCCAAATTTGGTTTGCGTGGATTTACAGAAGCACTTGCCCGCGAATATAGCGATACAAACATCAGATTTAGATATTTCGCACCGCGCGCAACCAGTACCAGTATAAACGCGGTGAGTGTTGATGAGATGAATAAAGCACTAGGTAACGCTGTGGACACTGTTGAGGCAGTAGCTAAAACCTTTATGGACTTTCTCAACAGCAAGAAAAGACAGCAAGTTGTTGGTTGGCCTGAAAAGCTTTTCGTTCGGATAAACGGATTTATTCCAAAGCTAGTCGACAACGCAATTCAATCTAAACTTGCCGTTATAAAACGTTATTTACAACAATCTTAGAAAGCCAGATTGTTATTTTGATAAAAAGAGGATATTCCTATGAAAGCGCATCAATCAATCGCTAAATCAATCACTAAACTCGGAGTAGCGGCCCTACTTGCTGCATCGTCATTGACCACTATTTCATTCGGTACTTTTGCAGCAGACGGCACTTTTGCAGCAGACGCTACTTTTGCAACAAAAAGCCCTGAATCGCAGCTTCTCGAACTGCAACAACAGTGGGTAAAGGTAAATTATCAACTAGAGGGTGACGCTCAAGAAGCGGGATTTGATAGCCTACTCAAACAAGCCCAAGCATTAGTTAAAGCCAATCCAGAAAATGCCAACAATTTAGTTTGGCTAGGTATTATTGAGTCCAGCTATGCTGGTGCAAAGGGAGGCTTAGGCGCCCTTTCATTAGCCAAGGATGCAAAGAAATCACTAGAAGCTTCGATGAAACTTGACGATTCTGCTCTGAGTGGGTCTGCCTATACGAGTTTAGGCACGCTTTATCATAAAGTACCTGGCTGGCCGATTGCTTTTGGAGATGACGATACAGCCAAAAAAATGCTAGAAAAGGCCATATTGATCAATCCAAACGGCATTGATTCAAACTACTTCTATGGCGAGTTTTTGTTTGACGACAAAGAGTATGCAAAAGCTAAGGAGCATTTAACGCTGGCTCTACAAGCAGCGCCGCGCTTAGAAAGACCGTTGGCAGATGAATTTAGACGCGCTGAGATTAATCAGTTGATGGAAAAAGTTGATAAAAAAATAAAAATAAAAGGCTAAGGCCGAGATTATCAATCTATTTTCAGAGTATGAATTTGAATAGCCACTTTGCTTTAAATCATATAGTGAGTCATTGTCATTCAACAATGACTCACTGCTACCTTAACTTAGCCTAACTTTCGCCATTAATTGCTATAAAGATTCAAAGCTTTCAATTGTTAAACTAATTTCGCAATTTAATAGCTTTGAGATTGGACAGTTTTGCTTAGCGTCTTTGGCTGCAGCAGCAAAATCGGCTTCATCAATTCCGGCAACCTTGGCTTTTAGGACTAATTCTGATTTCGTCACCGAAAACCCATCACCGTCTTTGTCTAAACTAACCGTTGCTCTTGTATCTAGCTCACCGGTTTTCAAGCCTTTTTCGGCTAAACCAAACGACAGGGCCATGGTGAAGCAACTGGCGTGAGCAGCGGCGATCTGCTCTTCTGGGTTAGTCCCTTTTTTATCATCGAAACGGGTGTTGAAACCATACGGTTGCTCATTAAAAGCGCCTGATTGGGTAGATACCGAACCCTTTCCTTCTTTTCCTAATCCTTGATACTTTGCGCTTGCCCAATTTTTGATAGTCATAAATTCTCCTTTGTAATGCGTGTATTAATGGGTATGAAATGCAGCTGCATGAGATCACATTTGCTTTTTTCTGTTGACGTCAGCCAAGGTAGGAAACATTGAAATTATCATGGAATACCAACAGCCTAGTACATAATTGATGTCTTCGCCGAGTATTCAAGCTGACTTGAATTGTTCAGCCCTGTTTAACTTTCTAATCAGAGGGTATATCATTCTAGATCGTTACCGCATGCATTTTGCATAATTGATAGCAACAAATAGCTCGTTTGACGCTAGGGAAATAATGATTAAAAACGCTTTCGCTGTCATAGTGTGTTTGCTTTTATTTGGATACTGTTCAAATAGTTTTAGCTATTCACAGACCGACAACGGACAAGAACTCGCGAAAACGGGGACACTCCGGATAGGGTACGATGACAGCCCCCCAAATCGATATACTGACAAAGACGGCAACCCGAAGGGGTACGACATTGAATATTTGTCCAACATCTTGGACGCAGCAAACATAGATTATCAATTTTACAGTTATCCTTGGAAGCGCATTGTGCGTCATATCGAAACGGGTCAACTTGATATTGCGATGTCGGCAGCAAAATTAGAGGAGAGGGAAAAATTTGCTTTTTTCTCAGAGGAAACCTTTAAGCTGAGCTCAAATATTCTGTTCATTGAAAAAAGTTACACAGAACAGTTTAAGGAACTCAATGCGCTGTCTTTGCTTCCGTCTATCCCGGCTCAAATTGGGGTGATGCGAGGCACGTCATACTCTGACGAGTATCAGTCGCTATTATCTGACTCAAATTTTGTAAAAAAACTCGTCGCTTTGAACGATGTTCGCCAAGCGCTAAATCTTGCGATAACAGGTCGCATAGCTGGTTTCATTGCAACAAAGGAAGTTGCTCTGTATGAGTTAGCGCTGCGTTGCCAAAGTCACAACTTCGTCGAAGTCTATGATTTATTAAAAAACGAAAGCACCGCTTCTTTTTTGATGTATTCCAAAAAAACCATCAGTCGTGACTTAGTCAATAAAATCGATCAAGTGATGAAACGTCTCGAACGTCCAAACGAGAATTTAATTGACGTTGATGCCCACTGCGCCAGCTAAAAGCAAATCAACGTTCGTTGCTATTTTTAACCATAATCCAATATTAGCAGGTGTAACCCATTATCTTTGTTTGACTTAAGTCAATCATTACCCGATACAGACATGATAGTGTTAGCGTAGAGATGTTTAAATCAAACTACTACGGTGCATACACTATGAGTATTTATAAAAAGATTATCGTTGCAATAGATTTTAATGCTGAGCATGAACACGTGCTTGAAAGAGCAATGAGTGTATGTCAAACGCCTGAAGACGTCAGCTTAGTCTATGTTTCAATGCCAATAGTTTACCTTCAACCCTTACTATATGGGGGTGAATATAACGCAATGACGGATGCTGAAACAGCAGACGATGCCAGAAAAAAGTTAGAGGTAATTGCAGACAAGTTTGGTATCAACAAAGAACACGTACACATCAAGACCGGTGATATTTCTGATGAAATAAGGGCACTGGCAAATGACATTCATGCCGACCTAATTATCATTGGCACCCACGGCAGAAGCGGCATAAAAGCACTGCTGGGTTCTACCGCGAATGCCGTTTTACATGGCGTTAAGCAAGACGTACTTGCTGTGCGAATGCAAGATGATTAACTTCTATATATCAAAGATTTAGAAAACCTCGTGCTTGCAAGAAGGCAAGCATGTGTTCTCTTTTTTTCTTTTGCACCGCATTCGCGGTCTGCTCCGACCAATTACTGGTTTTTTGATTTTCGCCGCGTTGCTTGTAGTAGTTTTGAATTTGTTCGTCGTAGTTATCAACATCAGATTCAGAGCGAGACGAGTCATAAACATCTTGATGAAGAATGACATCTACGGGGAACCGAGGTTTCACTTCAGGTTGCGCATCAGGCCAGCCCAGACACAGACCAAAAACAGGGTATACTTGATCCGGAAGTTGCAATAGTTCAGAAACTAATGTTGGATCGTTGCGGATCCCACCAATAAAAACCGCACCAAGTTCTACTGACTCAGCGCCTAACATCAGGTTTTGCGCCATTAATGCAGCGTCTACAGTTGCTGCAATAAAATGCTCAGTGTTGCCCTCTAAAGCGCCAAGGTTTTGTTTTAGACAAGCATATTCAACTCGCCTTAAATCGGCGCAGATAACCAAAAATTCGGCTGCGGATTCTATCCATTTCTGACCACCCGCCAACGTCGCTATTTTTTCGCGAGTATTTTTGTTATTTACTTGGATCAGGGAATACGACTGAATGAAGCTTGATGATGCGGCACCTTGCGCGCACTCAATAAGCTTGTGTAATAAATTTACATCAATCGGTTTATCAATATACTGTCGAATCGAACGGTGGGATGACTGAGCTTCAAGAATTGGGTTCATATTACTACTTTAGACCTGATTGTTATCATTAATTTGTGCAAGAAATACAAAAACAACCGGCAAAAAGTTTACCGGTTTGTGTCTTTATAGCTGATTTTCTTTGTTCGTTTTTGCTAACCATTTTGCATCATAGGCGGTAAGCAGTTTTAACAGTATACTATCAAATTGTTTGTCGGTACCGTCAATTGAACGCCGCGCCCAAAAACCACAGGACACATTGGCTAAGTACCAAAACTCATGTTCACCCGTTCTTAGGTTATTATTGGACTCATACACACTGGCAACATAATCTGATACAAACCTACAGCGCTCTTGTAAATTATAGCCTAAGTCGCTAGCAAAAACGTCTGAGTCTTCAATATCACTGATGTAACCCTGTTTGATTTCGGCAAATGTCATCAAACCTGAGTTAAAACGACTTTCGTTGCTTTGGCCTGAGGCCATTAGCTGCTGGTAATTATTACTTGCAGTAGTGTAGCTAGCTTCAAATCTACTGAAATTACGGTTTGTAGCCTCTAATACAGCGCGCGTTTGGTAAAAGGCTCTTGCTACGACCTTAATTTTCGCGTCGTATGCAGAGTCAATTTTTTCCTTCAAAAACGCACTGTCAGGATTCACAATCATATTCTCACTAACCCAGCTTAAAAACTCTGGGTTATAGTGGCCAAACGCACGTTCACCCTCAAAATTAATATCGGATTCAGAATGTGGCCCGCTCAGAAAAACGCTTAAACCTGAAATAGTCTTTAACTTTTGATAATCCACATAAGGTTTAATTTCACAATACAGTTTGCGCAGCCCAAAATCTAACCATGACCCACAGTCTTCATAGCTTAACTTCGTCGGGTTGATACTCACCCACGACGACCGGATCATCTCATCTTGCCTAGTCTTTTCTGCTGCATTGACTTTATTCAACTGGATAAAAGAAAAGCCTGCTAGACCAATAGAAATAACCGTAAAAACAAACATGCTTGCAAAGGCATTGCGCCTGCGGGTTTTCTTTTGTTGTTCTTGTTTTTGCTGCCATCGAATACTGGCATCAATATAGGTGTTCTCATCATCCCGCAGGCCACCAACATTCTTAAAAGCATCAATAGCACGTAATTCAGATATTTGCTCCAGCCTAGCCCCTTGCAGCAACTCATCAGTGCCTTTCGAAGGAGTAACAGAAGTGATTGCTTGCCAGCGATTGGTTTCACCGGTGAGCCAATTTTTTAGCACAATGGCTTCTTTTTCGTCTTCGATCCACTCCTTCAACATGCCCCAAGAAGATAATAATATTTCGTGAGAAATCTCTACCGTAGCGACCTGATGAAGACTCTTCTCGCCAGCATTTTCGGATTTTTCGCGCTCGATTGTTTCTGAGCTGCTAACCAGTAGATTTTCATTAATAAAAGTTTGTAATGTGTGATTCAGAGACTTATCACTAAACTCAGCTAGGTTTGCCCTGCGGCTCACCGTTTTGCTGCCCGACTCGGTATCAATAATATTAACCAGTTTGATGAATATCTGTTTAGTCGCAACCTTTTCATCCTGATTCAGCGCTTCATATATGTTGTTGATTTGTTTTTGTAAAGCACCTCGCACCCCCTCTAGGACCGCATATGTAGATTTATTCAGGGTACGATCATCTATCCCGGCCTTACCATCGTTACCTACTTTTAATTCAGCCTGCCACAGTAAATTCAAGGTGTATTGTAATAAAGGTAGATAGCCTTTTTGACCTTCAAGCTCTTGAATAATTTGTTTCACTAAACCATCTTCAAATACGACACCATGTTTAGCAGCCGGTTGTTCAATAGCCTGCTGCAGTTCGTCTTTATGCATATCGGTAACGAGGTGCAGGTTTCCTTCGTTGATTATTTTACCAAGGTCGGGATAAGAGCTCAGTTGTTCTAGAAAATCAGCGCGCATTGCTAGCACTATTTTCACCGAGTTGTTGTTTGAATTAGCTATGCGAACTAGGCCTTCAATGAAGTTATCTCGTTTGTTGATATCACTGCAACTGGTAAATAATTCTTCAAATTGGTCAATGAATATAAGCCAACGTTCTCCCTCTTTTTGCAGTGTGTTTAGTACTTTTTCGAACATATCAACGTCACCGCTAAGGGCCATTTTGGCTTCATTTTCACTGAAGCTATAATCTTTTTCTTCACTTCGTAAACAGCGATAGAAAGAGTCATAGGGACAGTGGCCAGGAGTGAAAATGAAATCGTAAAAGGTTTTTGTGTCTAAGGTGTTTTTTAATTCCGGGATAAGCCCAGCTCGAACGACTGATGATTTGCCGCTGCCAGAGGCACCTAACACTAAACTCAAGCTGCTCCGATTCACAGCCTCTAAAAGCCTTACTATTAAGGAGTCACGGCCAAAAAAATTGGCTCGATCTTTGAAGTTAAAACGTTTTAAACCTTGGTAAGGGGAGCTTCTAATCAGTTCTTGTTGAGTAATTTTTGACGTTGATATTTGAATTATTTGAGTTTCAATTTTGGTACCAATTTGTACCGGGGCAAACACCAAATCGCCTCGCACGTGGGTGTCTTTAATTACGTTATCTTGTTGCTGCGACGGTTTATCATTATTATCGTCTTGCATTATAAACTTCTCTCTAAGTTAGTGTTTCAAGGTACATAGGTTCAATAAATGGCCATTCTACCAAGGCACAAGAGGGTTTCTTTTTGCCTACAACAAGGTATGTTTTTTAATTTTAGTTTTAGTTTTAGTTATTTTTGCCTTCTTGTGTGGGCTTGAACTCGAAATTCCCCCCCACATTCACATTACTGACCGTATTGGTTTGCGATTGATTAATAATATCTTGGCCACCCGGTTGTTGCTTTATTTGTTCAATTAAATCTTGCGCTAGCTTAACCATATCTGGGTGGTTCTCAACGCCAGACAGTTCAACTTCTTCTTGAATTGCAGCTTTACGTGCTTCTGAATCTGGTTTTTTTTCATAGCGCTCAACCGCATCGATAAGATCGCTTTCAGCCCCCAATTTTTCGATTAAGTGATTTTTAAGCGCGGTATAACCTCCTTTAATAACGACTTTGCCAATACTCGCAATGCCACTAATAATAGCGGTGGTAATGATAGGTTCCATAATGTGTTCTTCTTTTTTTACTAATAAAGTGTAGAAGATTTGACGGCTTTCTTCCTGCGATGCTGTTTCGTGCGATTTTTAGCGCACTCTTTTTCACCTAATAAACATATTTTTTGAGTCAAGTAACTATCTTTAAACTCAACTCTTTTACTAGCTAGATTAGAGTAGGCGCAATATCTGATATAAGCAACACGACTTGAAAGAGTAATTCGTAAACTCTTTGCAGGGGCATTTGTAGTTCTTAATCAACAATAAATTACATAATTAAAACTGACCTGCTTTTCCCTAGTCACACAACTTCATACCACTTATCAACTTACCGTCTTTAACATAGTCAATGACTACGTCGTCTCTAATCAGCAGGGCGTCGTTTCTTAAACCGGTAAGATTGCCTAGCAAATTCTTTGAGTTCACTTCTACGCAAACCAAATAACCATACTTAATGCCAGTTAACTTGTCGCCAATCCATTGCTTTATGGGTTGAGACGTATTTTTAATTTCAATCGAGGACGGGTCTCTTAACTCTAGCATGAGGTAGTCTCTCGCTATGTCTTGGTAATTTTCAGGAAATGGTCCGTAGTCAGCTTCTTTTTCTTGCGTAGGGCTTGGTAAGGTCACACTGTTGTGGTCAAGCATACCCGAACACCTTTTTAGCTAATTCTTCTGCTTTCGCTGGTGATATGCCTTCATTAAATTGATGTGGCCTTTCCCAGTTATAATAATTCATCAGGAATTTGCTCACATCTCGTTTTGCTTCTGCTTCTGAATCGTATCCTGTTGAGGGTATCCATTCAGATTTTAAACTTCTAAATACCCGTTCCATTGGGCTATTGTCCCAACAATTACCGCGACGACTCATGCTCTGCTTGATTTGATAACGCCACAGCCGTTGCCTAAATTTGCGAGCGGTATATTGGCAACCTTGATCGCTATGGAACATCACTCCTTTTGGCCTGCCGCGCATCTCATAAGCCATATCTAACGCTCTAATAGCTAAATCTGCATCAGGCCTTGATGACATTGAATAGCCAACAACACGCCGCTTAAATAAGTCAATTACTACTGCGGCATAACTCCAACTACTGCCTGTCCAAATAAAAGTAATATCACCGCACCACGCTTGGTTGGGCGCATCAACATCGAACTTCCGATTGAGCGTATTGGGGATATCTAGCCGCTCTACAGTCGCTACTTTATATTTATGTGGCCCAGGTTGTTTGCTGACCAATCCTTGCTCTTTCATTAAGCCTGCAACTTTGCAGCGTCCTAATGTTAAGCCTTCGTCTTTTAGCATGCCGATCAGCGTTCTCGTGCCTGCTGAGCCTCTACTTTTATCAAACAAGCGTTTCACCTTGGCTCGTAGAATGCGTCGCTTAGCCTCGATTAAAACGCGACGTTGACGCCGCTCATAATAACTACTCACGCCAACACCTAGCGCTCTACAGACCAATTCGGTGGTGTCGTGCTCCCTTAATCGATCTACTAACGAATATATTTCAGATCTTCGGACATCAAGAGAGCGGTAGCCTTTTTTAAAATGGTTTTTTCCCGTTCTAATCGATCCACTCTAGCTTCTAACTCTTGAATACGCTGTTGTTCAGCGGTCAATGCCTTCGAGGTTGGCGTTTCTCCGCCTCTCTCTGATCTCAACTGCTGTGCCCAGTTGCGCAATGTGTTTTCATGCACATCGACGGCTCTGCTTGCTTCAGTAAAGCTATATCCTTGATCCAAAATCAGACTGGCAGCATCCTGTTTGAATTCAGTACTAAAACTACGACGTTGTTTTTTCATTAAACACCTCTTTCTTAGGGGAATATTACCACCTAAAAACGTGTTCGGGTTTAGTTTGCCACTTCACTTAGACTAGTATTAATTAAAAATTATTACAAAGGTTTGGAGTATTTAATGAATACAGCGAGCGCTCTGCGTAAAACATTTTTTAGCATATGCTTTTTTGTAGCACCTATTTTACTCAGCGGCTGCGGCGCGACTGGGCAAAACAACAAACTTCCTGAGCAACCTGAAAATAGCACGGAATGTCGTCCAGCAAGCACTGACATGTGCGACTCACAAGACGAAAAAGATCGTAGTTATGACCCCTGTTTAATCAATAAAAACTTACCAGTTTGTAAGTTATAATGAATCGTTTCGAAATCAAATTACAACTAGCCGAAGTAGCTGGAACGTGGCTTGCGGCAGTTGCAGTCGTCGTTGGCGGACTGTTTGGCGTTTTTCAATATTTAGAGCACAAAGCAGCGGTACGAGTCGACAGAACGATGGCTTTTGTAGAGCGTTACCATAGCGATGGACTGTTAATGAATGCGAGACTGCAAGTTACCAACTCGATGACAGCCAATGTTGATAACGTCAATAAGGTTTTAACAAACCCCGATATAAAGCCAGAAGACTTAGCCAAAATTTACAGCAAGAGCATAAATGACATTATTGAACAGGATTCTCTCTCTGGGCCTTTAGAGCAAATCTTTACATTTTATGAACAGATTATATTGTGCAGAGAATTAGAACTTTGTGATACCTCTGTGGCTGAGCAATTTTTTGATACCGATGCAAAAGGCATTGTGAGAACCTACTATCCTTACGTATGCGCAATACGAGGTCGTTGGAATAACCCAGACAAATATGCTCGCGTTGTCGATTTTTATTTTATTAAGAGCAACGAGTTGTGCAAGGAATGAGTATTGTCTGCTGCTGGTGATGTAGACACTTTTTGTTGACTGGGCTAGTATGAAAATAACAATAAATGGACATTAACTTGTTGCGAGTCTGCTAATTAATATCAACAATCAGCACTGAACGACAGCAGATTGAGATGACTAGGGAGCTAAGGGAAAGAATATGAAGTCTAGTAATACTGCTTTTTCACACTTATTAGTTGTTATTGAATCAGATGAAGATATGAGTATTCCGCTGACTAGAGCAGCGAACCTATGCGCTTTATTTTCATCTAAAATGACAGTTTTTGTGTCGTTACATAGGATAATGAACGACGCCAAAAAATCAGACTTGCCCGATGACTTATTCACTCTGGTAAGTGAGCAACAAAATGGTATTAATGCGCAGCTAAAAAAAATAAACTCCGCGCAGTACGTCAATAAGATTATTTTATCTTGGAAGCAAAAACCTACGCTAGCGATTACCGAGTTAATATCAACCGGCAGTTTTGATTTGGTATTGAAAACACCCTATCAACAAAAAGACTATAAAAAACTGTTTAGAAGCGGGGTTGACCAATATTTTGTGGGTGAATGCCCGTTGCCACTATGGATGGTTAAAGCTCGAGAATGGGACGACAGTCTTGAAGTATTGGCTTGCGTTGATATGTGCGACGAAGATTTCGGAAATCAACAGTTAAACTACAAAATACTTGCTACCAGCGACATGCTAGCAGCGGCGTTGAAAGCTCAGATGCACGTCGTTGATTGTTATTATGGCGAAGTGGGTAGCCTACGAATAGATTACGACAGTAAGCGCGGTTTTAAACGCCAAGCAAGTATCAAAGAAATTCACGTTGATAGACTTAAGCACTATATTGGCGAATATGCGTTAGTGGATGATCAACTTCATTTTGAAGAAGGCCTTCCCGACGACGCATTGCCCGAAAAAGCCGCTGCATTGAATGCCGAAGTAACAGTAATAGGCAATAATGAGGACACGAACTATATTGACCGATTGTTTGGTGATACCGCGGGTGCATTAACTAAGGCCATGCCTTGCGACATTTTGGTGTTAAAGCCCTAATAAGCATTGCGTACTTATTTACGCAGACCGTGAGAAAGTTCGAATTGCTTAATAGTAATCTTTTCTCATTATATTTCAAATACCTGCAAAATACTGTTGCTCAGATTATCGAAGAATATAGAAGCTTTCCTAGTTTTATAGCATCTAAATGATCGAGAAAGAAAGTGGCTAGATAGGTAATTTTTGCTATCCGACCACCTATTTTATTATAGACTGGGGCACACATGGGAAATCCTGCAGTCAAATGGAAGAGCGCCATTCAGCCGATTATGTCGCGGCGCGCACCAAGCAAACACAGGAACGGAATGTCTACCGCCAGAATAGGCATAAGGACCCTAGTTAATACCGTCAGTCAGCGTATTGCACAATGCCTGCCACTTACTGATCATTTTAGGCAGCAAGCACATTAAAGGCAACAAGCACAATTTCGTTTCGTTTTATCCATTTTCCCAACGCCCGGATTAAACGCATTGGTAGGGTCTAATGATTGATAGAATTGCTTTAAATCGGGCTCTGCTTCATACAAGTGGCCGACATTATGCTCTGCCGGATACTTCGCGCCGCGACTATTCAATAAAGCCAACATCTGCTTTTTTACCTGCTTGGCGTCTGTTCCTTTCTTGAGAATGTAATCTTGATGAAAAACATAGCAAAAGAAATGACCGTAGTAGAGCTTTTTATCTATCTGCTTATCTAATTCTTCAGGTAATGCTTCAAGCCAATCAACTGCGTTTCTTGGCAACGCAATATCGAGAGCCAATATATCGCCAACATCCTTTTCAAACATTGTGTGGTATCTAAGCGCCGCACCAGCTGCTGCGAAACGGTGCAAATAAGCACGCTTTGCCTCATTTGTATCACAGACAATAAAGCTTCCCGATGTTGATTTGCTAAAAAAGTCAGTTAAGAAAGCGTCAGCCTCGGCAATTCCTTCATCACTCATTTTTAAAATAAGATGATGCTCGTAATCTTTACGATACTGCAGCAGACGTGGCGGGATATGTTGAGGAAACAGTCTGCTGCAAAACTGCATACATTTATCGGTCAGTGACTTAGGTAACCAACTCACCTTATTCAGCGCCTCATCAATGCTACCTTTGATAGAAAATAAACGCGGTAATCGTTCTGTTCCTAAGTGCAAAACGCTTAAAAAAGTGTCCTTACCGTACTTTTGTGAAATATCAAAAATATCCCTGTGCATGTATTCCCCTACTTCAGGCATATTTGTTAAGCGCGACAGAATATCTTTTCTTAATTTTGTTAACTCTTTTGTATCGTTTGTCCCGATGTAGAAGGTTTGTTCACGCTTAGCAACAGGGAATGTATCTATACGAACTGCAAATACAGCTAATTTTCCAGCGCACCCACTTGATTCACGCAGTCTTCGTTTGTCTGCATTAAATCGACTCGGCGTGTCGGCATTGACGTTTCTAATGCGCTCAACATACTCTTTATCAGATGCCATTTTATTGCTTTTCGCAATGGGATTGAGCGAAAAACTCCCCTTTTGTAGACTTGTTAGAATAGCCTCTGGAGAATCGCCTAATTGGATGCCTAGATGATTTACTAACACTAACTCACCCTGTGCGTTAATTTGCGCATAAACCGAAAGTTCAGTGTAGGCTGGCCCGCGCTTCACTAAAGCGCCGCCTGAGTTATTTGCAATGCCGCCAACAATAGAGGCACCCAAACACGATGAACCAATAATAGAGTGAGGCGCGCGCCCTATTGCCGCTAATTGCTTTTCGAGTTGGTGCAAGGTTGCACCGGGCAAACTAACAACTTGCTCACCTGAGTTAATCAAAAAGAGTTGATCGATTGCTAGGGTGTTTATTACAACGACAGGGCGATCATAGTCGTCGCCACTGGGCGCAGAGCCTTCGGTTAAGCCGGTGTTTGCTGCTTGCATAATAATAATTGAATTCGTTTTGACGCAAACTTTTAGGCTTTGCCATAGCTGCAATAAGCTTTGTGGAAATATGACCGCAAGCGCGCTGCCGCCTCCAGAACGCCATCCTTTTCTGAAGTGGGTATTCTTTCTTGGGTCTGCCTTGACGTTTTTTGCGGATAAGATGCCTGTTAACTCAGCCAGAATTTGATCCTGACTTATTGGCGTTTCAAGCCGATTATTGACATCAGAAAAATAGATATCATCGTTCATCTTGGCAGCACTCCAATTGTCATTAACCTGCTCTCTTTTGTCTCTTTTTAAAGGCGATAATAAAACCAGACTCAGAGTATCATTATCCCTGTAAATAAAAACGTGTAAAGAAAGAGTTCAATGATTCAGCGCTAGGTCCTGATTGATTTATTCAGGTCGGTAATGTCTATCCTTCCAACCTTAACCGCATTCTTTATCAATTTGACGCTCGGGGCGAGTTGGTACAGGTCGCCATTTAAGCCAACAAGCTGAGTTCCAACTCCTTGTTGTTTAGCAATTAAAGCATTTGCGTGAAGATGCTCAGGCTCGCCGTGCACGGGAATAGCAACCTTCGGGGAGACCCATTCATACATGTCGCTTAGGTCTTCCTGATTTGGATGCCCCGAAGCATGTATCGTATGCACAGACTCATTGGATTGTATGACATTGAGCCCCTTAGATTTTAAGTTTTCGACCATTTTTTCTATCGGTTTCTCATTCCCGGGGATAGTAATTGAACTAAAAATAACGGTATCACCGGCTTCCACTTCACAATCCGGATGGTTGTCTCCAGCCAGTCTGCCTAATGCAGCTCTAGGCTCCCCTTGACTGCCGGTTGCTACAATTAATACTTCATGTTTTGGCAAATAGCCGATGTCACGCCGATGTGAAATCTTTAATTCATCCGGCCAGTAGCCTGTTGTTCGCGCAATGCTGTACATATTTTCCAACGAACGCCCCAGCAAGGTCATGTATCGCCCAGTTTTTGCAGCAACTCTTGCCAAACTAATGAGACGTGCAACATTACTACCGAAACAGGTGACAATTGCTCGGCCTTGGCACTGTTGAATAGTGCGCAATAGCCCTAACTCACAATCCCCTTCTGAGAGCGAATACCCTGAACGCAGCGCATTTGTCGAGTCACACACCATTGCCGTTGGCCTCATTTTAGCGAGTTGTTTAAAAGGTGCTGCATTGAATGGTTGATCTGTTATTGGATTAAAATCTATTTTCCAGTCAGCAGTATGAAAAACAGTAGCCACCGGAGTTTGTATGAATAATGCATGTGCGTCAGGCAAAGAATGCGTAATTGCTAACCAGCTTACCGTAAACGGCCCAATATCTATTGTCGTTCCCGGGTCAACAACAATAATTTGCACGAGCTCAGCAATATCTGTCATATACAATTTACGACGCAACACCTCTGCGGTAAATTTAGTTGTATAAATTGGACATTTAAATCTTTTCCACAGAGCGGGAACCGCGCCAACATGGTCTTCGTGTGCATGAGTGATCACAATACCGGCTAAACTTTCTTGACGATTTTCAATGAACACAGGATCGGGCGCCACCATATCAAACAGCTTTGCCGATGGATTTTGATCATCAAGTCTATCCAATGGAGCCCTAAACGTGACACCACAATCAACCATAAGCCAATTATTATTGTGACCATATAGATTCATGTTCATGCCTATTTCGCCCGTGCCTCCTAGAGGTAAGAAAAATAAGTCTTTGTTAGATGGCCGAATGGTTCGAAAGTAGTTGATAATGACCTCGTGATTTTTTAAATTTCTAGCGATACTATTTCTAGTGACACTATTTCTAGTGACACTTATTTGCGAAGCGCTATTGTAAAAACAGTAATTTAGCGAAAACCGATCAAAAGTTCTTGAAGTAGTTGTGAAGGCATTGCTATATCCACTGCACCATGCAACACGCCGTCGACATTATTGAGTATTAAACGCAGTGCGTCTAGGTGCGATGATAAAACCTTAAGCTTCACTTAAGTATTCAGTTATAATATCTCACCACACACTATTCAAAAACTTAGCGCATGAGACTACTACTGGTTGAAGATGATACTCGCCTTGCTGAAGAATTAAGCAAGTCATTGCGACACAAAGGCTATGCCATCACGCATATGCCTTCTGCTAAAAGCGCTTTAGATTCGTTAGCGAGTAATGAGTTTGCAATGATGATACTCGATTTGGGCCTGCCAGATATGGACGGCATTGAATTGCTGAAAATTGCCAAGAAAAAATACGCAGATTTGTCCATCATTATTCTTACTGCAAGAGACACTACTACCGATAAAATTGACGGTTTAGATGCCGGAGCTGATGACTATCTCGCAAAGCCCTTTGATATTGAAGAATTATTAGCGCGTTTAAGAGCGATCGAGCGTCGCTTAGGCACAGCAACGTCTTCTTTAATCGACATAAATGAGGTAAGTTTAGACGTCGCCTCTCACGAGCTTGGGGTTAAAGGCGAGAAAGTGGAACTGCCGCGACGCGAGTTCATGCTGCTTAAAGCATTAATGGAGAACCATGGCAGGATACAAAGCAAACAACACCTCGAAAAAACGCTGTATGAATGGGGTGAAGAAGTCAGTAGCAATGCCATTGAAGTGCACATTCATAATTTGCGAAAACGACTGCCTGAACAGTTTATTAAAACCATTAGAGGCGTTGGCTATAGCGTCCCTAAACAAGCAAGATAATTATGTATAGCATCAGCAAACAGCTTACTTTATTGCTTATTTGCTCGCTTACTCTCGTTGTCTTTAGTGCAGCAATTCAAGGTTATCGTTCAAGTACGGCTATCTCTAGCAAAACCTATGACGATGAGTTAAAAATTATCGCGCAGGGCCTTATGCCTATTGCCGTCAATTGGAGTGTTATCAATCCTGGTAACGCTAACGCGGAGCCGCAAACTTTACTTTTATCAAAAAAGGCGATGCCGCAGTTAGCAGCACAAAATATGCAACAAAGAGTAGAGTTTTCTTATCAAATAATCGTCAATGAAAAAGCTGTTATTCGCACTGAAAATACACCTACCAAACCCATTGGTGAATTGAGTCAGGGTTTTTCAGATGTTAGTTTTTCGGGCAAGCGCTGGCGTTTGTTCGCAGTCGAGTTTGCGGAAAATGAGTGGATATTGGTGGCTCAGCAACGAAGCTTAAGAGGCTTGATCGTTGAAGAAATGATTTTAGCTGCAGTAAAACCCATTATTTGGGTCATGCCATTTTTGGGCTTATTGATTTTTTTAATCACTACTAGAAGCCTAACACCGTTGAAACAATTGTCTAGCGACTTACAAAAACGCCAGTCGACCAACTTATCCCCATTAAATATAAATAATCGAAGTACCGAACTTGAGCCTGTCATCCAAACACTCAATTTGCTTTTCACCCGCCTAAGCTCTTCATTTGAGCGCGAGCGCGAATTTGTATCACATGCGGCACACGAATTACGCACTCCTTTGAGTGTTATGAAAATTAATCTGCACAATATTCAGAATAATCCAAGTGACTTAAACACCGACTTGCCAAAGCTGCAGGAAGATGTCGAAAGAATGATTCAGGCAGTCAATCAACTTTTAATGCTAAGTAAAACAAATCCTGAACTGCTGCTGCAAGATCAGGAGAAAGTCGATTTAGTAGAGATATGTCAGAGCGTTATTGCTGATTTATATCCGCACATTGAAGAAAGACAACAAACAATTGAACTGCTTGGCGAGCATCAATTTATTAAGTCAAAACCTTTCCTGATGCAAACTTTGATTTCAAATTTAATCACCAATGCTATCAAGTATTCACCCGATAAAGGCTCAATAAGAGTGACCATAAATAACTCTGCAGAATCTGTCGTGCTTACTATTGAAGATTCAGGTCCTGGTATTCCTGTGTCTATGCGGGAAAATGTATTGAAGCGTTTTTATAGAACCGACGACGCCGTGAAAAAAGGCATTTTAGGCAGCGGATTAGGACTAACGATTGTCGCTCAAATATTAGCGGCACACGGAGCAAGCCTGAGCTTTTTGGATTCAGAATTAGGTGGTTTATCCGTTCAAGTTACATTTAAATCAACTGAGGACTATCTCCGTTGACTATTACCCTAAGCTTGCTCAAAACTAAGACTGTTAGCAACAAAGTTGCTTGTAACGGTGCTAATCAAGATAGCGCTAAGCGCACTAGAATTAGCAATAACAAAGTGCCTACCAATAAACGTCTAAAACAGACCTTTGTATTCTTATTAAGTATCTACCTGAGCATAGACACGGCCTTTGCGGCCAAGCTTGTGACTCTTAATCTGAAAAATAACATGTTTGAGCCGAGTATCATCACGATCTCAAAAAATACCAAAATAAAACTAGTCATCATCAATCATGACGACTCTCCAGAGGAGTTTGACAGCTTTGACCTTAACCGTGAAAAAGTCATTTTTGCGAATTCGACAGCAACTTTATTTGTTGGTCCTCTTCCAAAGGGGACATATTACTTTTTTGGAGAATATCATCCTGACACTGCGGTAGGAAAAGTGATCGTCACTGACTGTGAGACAACGCAGCTCGATTCATCAGGGGAAATTGAAAAATGCTGATCAACAGTTTACTTATTTTTATTGAGGAAACCCTGCCCATTTTTGTCCTATACGCCTATCTCTGCGCGTGGCATTCTTATTTTGAATATCGCAAAGAAACGAAACCGGTGAAAACAAAAGCAATTGGATCATTCGCTGGTGAGGTTTTCAAACTAAAACAAGATCATCACATTTATTTTATTTGCGCGATATTTCTCGGGCTATTGTTAAGTGCCTTCATCACTAGCGTTCGTCCTTGGCTAGGAATGACGCTTGATGGCATTGGATATGAAGTTGTGCTTATTTTGCTTGCTTTATGCTTCGTTGCTAGCGTCTTGGTTGGACAAATTACGAATAACAGCAGCACGCGTAAAGTATTATTCAGCTTAAGTTTATTTTTGCTTGTGCTGCCACATGCGAGCGACTTTATGGTGTTTTTTGCATCGGTTTTACAAGTTCAACTGTATTCCAGTGTTTATGTTGGCGTCAGCATCGGTTTGGGAATTTGTCTCAGCATTAGCTACCTGCTTTTCTTCGTATTTAGAAATATAGGTAAAAGCCTGCCACTCAAGCTAGCGATGGCCATATTTTTAGCTGGACAGCTCAGTAATATAGTCACTATTTTGCAGCAAATTGATGTTTTATCTTCATCCCTTCCTCTTTGGAATACGAACGGTTTTATTGCTGACAGTAATGAGTATGGCCAGTTCTTTCATGTACTTGTTGGATATGACGCAACACCTACGCTCATTTACCTAGTCATTCTTGGTGCTTCCACACTTATTATATTTACGCTTTTGATGAGATCTAAACTTATCCAAGGCAAAAGCACTGCTTTTGGAGTTGTTCAATGAAACATCTAGCCCCTATTTTTATGTGTTTGTACATTCTTGTACTAAATGGCACATCTTTCGAGAGCAACGCTAGTGAGGCTGTTGACAAAGTTTATCATCCTTACGTTTTACCCTTTGAGCGTGAATTTGAATGGCGTTTTAGTTCACGAAAAAATGATGATGGCAATGCGCTATTGCAGCGAATTGCTTACGGCCAGGCTATTTCGGAGTATGTTACGGTAGAAGGTTATCTTGTCGGTGAGCGGGACGAAGAGGATAACTTCGGATTACACTCATACGAAATTGAAACGCGTTGGATGTTAAGCGATCAAGGTGAATACTGGGCCGATTGGGGAGCTTTATTTGAATTAGAAAAAGGGCATGAAAAAAACAGTTGGGAATTTACCACCGGCATACTTGCCGAAAAAGAATTTGGACGCACCAGTTTAACCGTTAATTTTCTCGTCAGTCAGAGTTGGGGAAGTGACTCAGATAAAACGCTGCAAGGCGACTTTAGGTTGAAGTACAGATACCGCTGGATACCGGAAATTCAGCCGGCTATCGAAATATATTCGAAGCATGAATTTTTAGGCATCGGTCCAGCGTTTATGGGGATCAGTCGTTTTGAGGGACAACGGCAGCTTAAATGGGAATTAGGTTTCATTGCGGGCTTGAATGGTAAGTCAACTGATCATACGCTACGCTTTGCTTTGGAAATGGAGTTTTAAACCATTAATAATCGAATTTTCACTATCGACGCGCTACGTACTTTTGCCATTGTTCTGATGGTAATATTTCACTTTATTTATGACTTAAAGTTTTTCGGCTATGTTGACTGGAACACACCTGATGGCGAAGGATGGCGAACGTTTAGACACATAATACTGATTTCGTTTTTTATTTGTTTAGGCGCATCTCTGCATTTGTCATATCACAAAGTCGTGAACTGGAAAAAGTTCAGCAAGCGACTAATCCAAATCATAGCCAGTGCTTTGGCAATCAGTGTGGTTTCGTTGATAATGGTGCCTAATAACTATATTTATTTCGGTGTATTACACTTTATCGCTGTCGCCAGCATCCTCTGCATATTTTTTGCCAACAAACCTCGCACATCACTTATTATCGGACTCGGCATTATCACAATTTACAATATAGGCTGGGTTTCCGGACTATGGCCGTTTATCTATATTCGAGATTTGTTACCACGATATTCTAACGACTATGTTGGGCTATTTCCGTGGTTAGGTGTGGTATTTATCGGGATATGGTTTGCGTCAACAGCGTTCTTGAGAAACGACCCACTAAAGCGCTTTTCTAAAAACACTTGGATAGCCCTACCCGGCAAGCATAGTCTAGTAATTTATCTGGTACATCAACCTCTGTTTTTTGCAATCTTCGGGCTGATATCCTATATATCTGAAAGCTAAGGCACCCTTTTCGTGCATGTCCCAAAACAAGCAACTCCACTTGTTTCTGCACTTTTTAATGACCTTTTTTCAATCTCACTATCTTATTTTGACTTATCTTAAGAAAAAATAGGTATCCGCTAAGGTTCTCTTAAGTTTCGCAAAATACACTTAGGCTATATAAAAATAGTTAAGTGTCATTATGCGAACAAAATTACATGTCTTAATCTTTATTACCTTGTTCTTCACGGCGAGTTTGGCCAATGCTGCCGGCGCGAAGGACTTTGCGCTCACCGATTATCATTCAAGCGAACATTTGGTGTCTCTAAACGACTTTAAAGGCAAAGTCGTCTATTTAGATTTTTGGGCAAGCTGGTGCAAACCTTGCCGTACCTCTTTTCCTTGGATGAACGATATGCAAGCAAAATACGGCGAACAAGGCTTTGAAGTTATTAGCATTAACTTAGATCAGGATAAATCCTCAATAGCAGCGTTCCTGAAAAGCTACCCTGCTAGTTTTCGTATCCTTCTTGACCCACAAGGTGAAGTTGCCTCTGACTATGAGTTGGTTGGGATGCCGAGCAGCTACCTGATTGATAAAAAGGGTAATTTGCGCAAAACCCACACAGGTTTCTTTATTAAAAACAAACCAGAATATGAAAAAGAAATTATCGCTTTATTGGCTGAATAGGAGCAATTAAATGAACACTAGAAAAATACAAACTGTCAAAATGCCCAATAAAAAGGCCAACACCCGATTATTCTCTGCGCTTTGCGTTATTACCGCTTTGCAGTTGGGCGGTTGCGCAAATCTTGGTGTGCAGCCTTGGGAACGTGATCTATTAGCCAAAGACGAAATGGCGCTCAATGCGGATGCTGTCGATATCGGCTTAGATGAACATATCTATTTCAGTAAGGAAGGCACAAGCGGCGGCCGTTCATTTGCTGGCGGAGGTTGCGGATGCAATTAAGTAAATCAAAGAAAATAGGCGCACTTTTAGCTACCGCTACATGCACGCTTTTAAATGCGGGTGCTCAAGCCCAAGAAACTAAATCAGAAAACGATTGGAAATTCGATACTGCTATTCTTTACTATGGCGAAACCGACCGTGTCAGCCTGCTTGAAGGCGTAATCAGCGCAACCAAAGACTTTGGCGACCAGCATATTTTGAATACTAAGTTGGTCATTGATAGCCTAACTGGTGCCTCTGCGACTGGCGCAGTTGCGCAGCCATACGCGCAAACATTCAGCAGACCCTCTGGCAATGGTCAATATACGACCTCGCCAAACGAGCTGCCGTTGGACGATACTTTTAGAGACACTCGACTCGCATTAAGCGCCAACTGGACACAGCCTATATATAAAGATACCAGAGTCAATGTCGGCGGCAACGTTTCACGTGAGTATGACTATTTATCGGTCGGCGCAAATGTGTCAGCAGAGAGAGATTTTTATAATAAGAACACCACAGCATTATTCGGCCTATCTTATCAATTTGATAGCATAGATCCTGTCGGTGGTCGCCCTATTCCTCTATCCACTATGGTAGTAAACAACGGTCAATTTGGTGCTGGTGATGCTGGTGAAGAGGCTTTTGAAGCCGCGTTTGAGCAAACTCGAATTGACGGTAGCGATGATAAATCGACGGTCGACGCTTTGTTTGGTCTTACACAAGTTATTAATCGTCGAATGATCGTGCAGTTGAACTACAGCTACTCGAACAGCAGCGGTTATTTAAACGACCCTTACAAACTGCTTAGTTTGGTGAATGAAAACGGTGAAACACAGTCAATTGTGCACGAAAACCGTCCTGATAGTCGCGCGAAACACAGCGTTTATGCACAAACCAAGTACGCGTTTGATAACGCTGTAGCAGATGTTTCATACCGTTTTGCTACTGACGATTGGGATATTCAGTCGCATACCATCGACTCTCGCTTGCGTTATAACCTAACGGAGACTGACTACATACAGCCTCACGTTCGTTACTACCAACAAAGCGAAGCCGATTTTTATCGTCCGTTCTTAAATGAGGGTGAAGCATTACCTTCAGTTGCTTCAGCTGATTATCGCTTGGGCGAAATGACCGCAATCACGGTTGGCTTAAAATATGGTCATAAAATGAATAATGGTCACGAATGGGGTGTTAGAGCTGAGTATTATCAACAAGATCCAAAAAATGCCGGATTTGAAAGTATTGGTGTGCTCGCAACACAAGATTTGTATCCAAGTGTAAAAGCCTTTATCTTGCAGTTTAACTACAACTTTTAATGCATAGGTAAGACAATTTTGTCTGATTGGAAAATTCAAACTGCCGGCGATCATATCAAAGGCAGTTTTTTTTGTATGGCGAGCCCTTGTGAGCTACTCATCGATACTCGCGATCAGCTATTGGCGAGTCATATAACCGAGCTAGCGGCTAAAGAAGCAAAGCGCATTGAGCAAAAGTTTAGTCGCTATCGCAACGACAATATCGTGTATGACATTAATCAAGCCCAAGGTAAAGCGGTCGCGATTGATAATGAAACGTTTCAATTACTGACCTTTGCAAACACCTGTTTTGAATTAAGTAGCGGCATGTTCGACATCACCTCCGGTGTGCTCAGACGCGCTTGGAAATTTGATGGTTCGGATAATGTTCCTGACGATGCGACGATAAATCAGTTGGTAAAGCTAATTGCTTGGGATCGTGTTGAGTTTGATCAACAGCAGATTACAATGCCCGCCGGTTTTGAAATAGATCTAGGCGGTATTGGCAAAGAATACGCCGTCGACTGTGTTGCAAAACTCTGTCATTCTCTAGCACCTACACTTTCTATCTTGGTTAATTTTGGAGGTGATATTCAAGTCACTCAACCAAAAAAAGAAGGACAATTCTGGCAAGTGGGTATCGAAATGCCCGTCAAATCGACTCTCGCTGCTGGGGGCGACACAGCAAATTATCAAACCGTCATGGTAAAAATTGCTCGCGGAGGCCTAGCAACTAGCGGTGACGCAAACCGGTATTTACTTAAAGATGGCGTGCGCTACTCACACGTTCTCAATCCGCTGCTTGGTAAGCCAATTGTTGATGGACCTCGTTCTGTCACAGTTGCCAGTGATCACTGCGTGCAAGCAGGTTTATTAGCAACCCTAGCACTGCTGCAAGGTAAGCAGGCTGAGCAATTTCTTATCGAACAGGAGGTGACCTACTGGTGTTATTGGTAAGTTTCGATGCGAACATTAACGATAAATAAACGCAAATTAAGCCCTACTTCAATATCATTGGCTCAAACACACTGGCATCGATGTAACCTAGGTCTTTATTGCCATTAATACCTTCGATAGGATATGAGCCAATAAAGTGTTCACGAGTACTTTCGCCGCTAACCGCTTTGTCTGCATCACAATAGGCAAGCATAAAACCAATCTCTTTATTTTTGCTTAACTTAGTTGGCTTTGCGTCTGCGCCTGGCAAAAACGTATCGTCAAACAGCGAAATTTTTAACTCCCAAGTGATCACTTGAGTTTGAGGCGAACGCGTCCATTGGCTTTGTATATGCTCATTATAAGTTTGCACAGTGGAGTCTGTGCTTTTTAATGTCGGGCCCATATCGCTCACATTGCGGTCTAGACCAACATGGTAGGCAAACGCATTATAGGTAAATTGATGATTTCCGCCGGAGCCATCTTCATCTACAAAGATTTCAACACAGTCGTCATCCCAATACTTTATCAATGGATCAGGATGAGTATCAATGAGCACATCGTCTGTAATTTCTAAGAGCATGTAGAGCGCAGCAGTATCCCAAAGCAGCTTGTAGCGCCCAGTAAAATCTTCAGCCTCTAAGTTCTCACCGAGCAACAACTGATCGACTTGTCGCCATTGTGCTAGCTGCCAAGCTTTTTCATCTGAAATTGCATCCACAGTAATTGTCTCTGTGGCCTGTAATATCGGCGTGCGCACTTGGGTTTGTGCACAAGCCAAAGCCGAAATTGTGATGCTAAAAGCGAAGCCAATTTTTATAACAGAGCGGCTTTTTTGGAGAGCCTTGGATAACTTAAAACTTTGCATGGCAATTTCCTTATTGGTTATATAGCGGTTCGATGTCACAGGCTACTTAGCACCTATCTGTCAGTACATATTGTTGTACTTTTGCACGGCGTCTTCTAATTCTTGTGGTGTGTTAACATTCGAAAATACAACATGTGAGTCAACCGCTAGCTCCTCTACTCGGTCGGCTTCAATAAGATATCTAATCGACATCCCAGCAGCACTTTCCAATAAGCTAATTCGTGTTAAAACTGCTTCACTTAGAAACAAGCACAAAGGCATCGGATGCTTGTTGTAAATACATGTGCATTGCTGACTTACCGAATGCTCCAATAAGGCCAATAGTACCTCAGAACGTAACAGAGGCATATCGTTGGGTATTATTAATACAATATCTCCGGCCTTTAATGACAAAGACTGAATAGCTGAGTAAATACCACCAACCGGGCCTTTGTCAGGAAATATGTCAGGAATATCAAAGTTAAGACCACTTACTACTACTTTATCTAAGTCGAGAGCATTCAATAAGGTAATACTGCGCTCCAACATGGTCGAGCTTCCTACTGTAATTGCAGACTTATCCTTCCCCATTCTGGAGGACTTACCACCGCTTAAGGCCAAACCAACGCGCATTATTTTTCCTCACGCTCTTAACACAATGGTTTATTCTAGCCCAAGCTCAGAATAGCAGCTACGCTAATTACATTCTTTTGAAGAGATAATCCAGTTTTGAGGCATCACTTGTTCATTTAGCACAACATCCGTTAGGCCTAGCTGCTTCCCCTGCAAGAAATAGCGGGCGCTCAAGGACTGCAGTTTTTTGTCGCCCAGCGCCACTGCAATATGAGCGGCTAAATTTGCATCAAGACTGGCGGGAAAGATGCGAACAGGACGATTTCCTTTTCCATATAGCGTAAGCAAACTACGCTCATAGTTGTTGAGATAATCATGAGCCACGCGCAGCAGCACGCTTGCTCTAAAGTCTTGCGCTTGGGTTTTATCATCTGATAGCAGGATGAGTTGGAGTGGCTTCTTATTCGTTAAAGCACCAAACTGCATGTTCTCACATTGATACATATGCGCTAAAAATCGCTTTTTCGCTGAATTTGTAGCAGGCAGCAAAAACTGGATATGCTGACTGTTTAAGTCTGTTAATTGATTCATGACGCCTTTGACTTCAGCAGCTGTCGGTTGCATCGATACTTTTCCCACTGGCGTTGGGCTCCGAGAAATCTGTGTTGCAACGCCGGCGCTGGTTACTTGCACCACAGTCGGCATTTCATCAGACTGTTTAAAAGATTCAGATCGAGCAGAATTAGACGTCACAGGAACTGAAGGTAATGTAACTAACGTTAAATGAGCTAATAATTTACTGTTTTGAGTTAAACGTTCTAGATTATCTTCGCTCTGTTCTCGAACTATTGGGTCCTGCTTTTGAACTGTGTCTTCTGCCGTATCTTGCATGTAGAAAACGTCAAATAACCACACGCCAAGTGCACTGAATAGCAGAAAATAGATACAATTGCGGGCTTGCGAGTAATAAATTAAGGTGTCATTTGTTTCAAGTTGATGAGAAAGCATAGTCGATCTACCAAGTCAGTTTACTTCATTAACGACTAATCGCCTGCAGAGCTGTTAATTCCATCTGCTGCACGACCTCTCTTAGTCTGGCTTGCTGCTCAAGCTGACGCTGCCGAGCCTCGAGTTTGCTCGGAGCTTCGATGGTGACTGTTTTGCCGACTGGAGCAAGGAATTGCACATCTTGGGCTGTCTTATCCTCTTGGATGAGCTGCTCCTTTGGGTGACGAACAAGGGATGCACTTTGACCCACTCGTTCTTGAATATGTTCAGGTAATGCGTTTTTTGATACCACTATTTCCTGAATTTTTTGATTTAGTTCAGAAATATCATTGTGCATAACCAAGATTTGGTTTTTTAATTGTTTGATTTGTTCATCTTGCTCATTGCTTTTCGCTGTCTTATTCAACGAATCACTTCGTGTTTCTGCTTTAAGCTTATGCAAATTATCTCGTTGCTCCTGCATTGCAGGCTCTATCAATTTGGGCTGTTGACTTTGAAGTAACCAACGTTGCCCATGGCTTGATTGCAATACAAGATAAATAAGCGCGCTGATGCTGACGCCGACAAATAAAAGGTTGCGAATAGAAGGCATATATTATTCCTCAGAATGATGCATGAATGATGCGTGCTGTGAGATTTTGCGCTGTGGTTTAACCATGCTAATAGCCAAGAAAGCTCGACTCAGCGTTGCTGCTGGCAGTCCTACAACGGTTGTCATAAAGGCCATCGAAAACTGTTGTGTTAATACTGCGATCACGTCGTTTACGGTGTCGGGAGTTAAACTTTGTTTTGATAATGTGCCAATACCGAGGCTTATGCCCAATAAGGTAAAAGTTAATGCTAAGGTGGACATACCATTGGCTGCTTGCTGACCTATTTCAAACCAGAACACTTTTTGCTCTGCGCCAATCGATTTCCGATTAATTAAAGCAATTGCGTAGACTGCAACAACAACCAAGGGAGCAAACAGTAAGACGAAACTGTAGCTAAACACTTTTTCAACATAGCTTAACAAGTCAGCTAAGGTCATATTAGTCATATAGCTTGCTGCTGCTAAGACAATCAATATAACACCCACTATCAAACCCGCTAGCTTAAATAGGCTCGGGATCCATTTATCAACATTGACTGCGCAGAGCCCCGTCGCATTGTTCAGGGAGTTCATTATCTGTACCCCGCCTTCGCACTAAGCACTATCTCATTGCTAACATTCACACTGTTCAACCATTGATTCATCGCACTCATCTGCTGCTCTGCCCCTGCATGAACTAAAAAAGTCTTTTCATACTCTTTAAATGCGCTCTCAACCATTGACGACTTCGTGCTTAGAAGTCGCTCATCACGCAGCACCATTCTTTCCATATCCGCCAGTTGACGCTGTCTTTGCTGTAATCGCTGCTGCTTTTGTTGACCATCAAGCTTGGTGCTCAAAAAGTCAGATATCAGTGTTGCTCTCTCTCGTTCGAGGTTTTTAAGTGTGAACAATTCATTCGCGTTAACGACTTGCAATGAACCAAGGAATAGCAGCGCAGATACAGTGATTGTGGTAGTGAGGTTTGTTAAGTATTTCATGGTATTTGTCTCCGTGATATTGATTAAAAAAAGAGGTCAGCCGCTTGGCTCGGTTTCGTGAAATTATTAATAAGCACACCGTCTTCCGTTTCTTCATAGGCAAGACGAAATTCAATTGACTGTGCGTCAAGTGCAACGAGCTTTGCCATGTAGCTAATCATTAATGCTTCTTGATCCAATAATGACTGATCGCTAGCCGCTTGCATCAGCAATTGCCTAACATACTCTTGTGCGCTCACCTCAACACCGTCAATCGTTGGCGCTAGCGATGATTGATGCTTACTAATAGCCTCTTTTAATTGCTCAATCTTGCCCAGGTTCATGGCAAACTCGTCGGCATAAGGACTGGCTTTATCGAGACGACCACTCAATAAGGTCGCGTCAACTTGAGCGATAACTCGATCCATGCGCTGCTTTGCTTCTTCTTGCTTCGCTCTCAGCTTTTGCATGTCTAAATTTGCTGACGAATTTTGTTGATGAAATAGCTTCCGCAATACATCTTCATACAAATATTGCTTTTTATTCAGCGCATCTTGGCGCAGCGACTGACTCAGCTGCATATCGTCTAAGTAGCTGGATTTAATTTGTACTAAACTCACTCGCTCTTCTGTCATTTCATTTTCGTTTGCGTCTGCTAACAAGCTTTGCAAGGCTTTAATTTTCTCGCCTTTATTTGCAATGCCGCTTTCCAATGTAAGCAATTGATTGGCGAGTGGAGACATTTCAAAATCCTGTTGAATACGCTTTTCAATTAGGTTTGCGGGTAGCTTTATTAACGTTTCAGAAGCAACGGGTTGCCAATGGTTGTTGGCGTTCGCGTGTGCTTTTATCGGGGAAAGCCCAGCAATAACAGCAACGCTTAGCATTAAAAAACAAACGGTGCTTAGTTGCTTAACTATTAGTGCGTTATTTATTGCGTTATTTATTGCACTATTTATTGCACTATTTAATGCAATATTTGATGCATCAATCTGCTCTACTTTATTCATGATCTTTACCTTTTCATGAGGTTTATTTTTAAAAGTCGTTTATGTAAATGACTCATCTAATTTGCATTATAAAAAGCGTTGATTAGTTTCTGAGCCAATAATCGTTGCGCTTCAACTCATGTCGCAATGCTTTATTAATATTCAGCACGCTGAGTTGGTGAACTGACAGTTCGCTATGCTGCAACAGCGCAACGGCGGTATCGACAAACGAGGTATAGTCGGCAAATACCAAATCTTGCTGCGGAAACTGCTGCCTAAACTGAGCCAGACTATTTTCAGCCATTTGGGTTTCTCCTGCCTTTATAAAGTTAACTACCGCTAAAGCGTTTAACTGCATCGCCATTTGATTGTCAGGATGCTGAGGAAAGAAAGATTTGTTTTCAATGCAACGCAAAGCCGCATTAGCCAAAGCAATCTGCTGAGCAATATCTGCCGAATTGCCAACGCTGTTCTCCCGCTGTAGCACTGCGGAGTGACATTCGGTATCAAGGCGCTCTATGCTTGACGCTTCAATTAAGGTGTTGCTGTTTAATCGTCCTTGCAGCGGATCAACAGGGGCTTTCTGCGCGGTACTATTACATCCAGTTAGTAATAGTGCAGCGCTTAGAGCCATAAAGAAGTAGCGTGTGGATATGGATGTAGATTTCATTTTATTCTCCCGTCATATATTACTGATGGTTATAAAATGATTAGGCTGTTTTTTTAAATGCTCTGAGAATTATTCAGTATTTTTACTTAAAAAAGCTGAATTAATTATCTGGGGCCACAAGCTTATGACTGATATATTGCGGATTCACCGCAATTTGTGAAAAGAACATCGCCAGTATTTCAACACTTGGTTTCTGTGCTTGCTCAAGCCGCGATAAATAGGATTTTAAAGCGGATAAATCGGCAAGGTCTAAGGAACGCTCGGTAACAATAAGAATGTACTCTCGGTCTACCTGCTGCTGTTGCGGTAAAGGCACAGTCCAGTGAAGCTCGTTATCAATAGCGATAGAGCTAAGCTCAATCAGGGTTTTGCTATCTGCCACTAGCCATACTTGCGGTATTTTTTGTGCGGTAATCAAGGTCATGCTGCAAACACCGTTTAATGTTGCTGACGGTATTCGTGATACATATTGCTGCGCCACCTTGGTCAATTGTTCCACCGCATTAGCATCGCAATGTAGACCGCTTTTTGTCGTTGTAACAAAACGAGTTTGTGGGTAAACAGAACTCATGTTCATCATGATATAAACGGCACCGACGGCAATTACCAGAAAAGCGATGATAATAGAGGCTGTTCTTAATTTAGCAGCGGATATTTTAGTCGTAAGCGAGGTTCGCAAAGTGGCCGTTGGTAATAAGCCTTTTGGAACACTTTTATTGCCCTTCATCCTCTCGTCACTCAAGCGATTTAAGCTCCCCGAAGAACCTGTCGCAATAGATGCTATCGACGCCTCTGCTTTATCCTGATTTCCATGCGCAGTGCTCGATGGCAGCAGCTGTGCAACATGTTCTTTCAACTGGAGAGTGTCAATAACGGGATACATAGCGCAATCTACTTCAGGAAGTAACTTATGCTGAACACCTTTCACATGCTCAAATGCTGCTGGCTGTTGAACATTTGTTTTTTGCTGCCAATCACTCGTTTGAGCGCCGCTGGCCGGAACAAAAAACTCAACTAAAATTCCCTTCTTCATCCACAGTTTTATTTGCGCAGATGCAGTAATACATTTATCTGGAAGATGGCTTACCGCTTCAATTTTACCAGAAGAGGTATTGATCTGACCCGTTGCTATTAGCACAACGTCTCCAGGCGCAGGGCTACCTTGACCTAATTGCACAGTTTCATGTTGAGCTTGAGCACTCTGCATGCTGCTTAAAATCACGTTTGCTTGAATAAAATGCGCTAAATAGAACGGAAGCTGCCAACTGCTGCCAACGTCGATATTTCGTGAAATATTGGCGCGGAAACTGGCCACGCCAAACTCAGATTGAATAAGGCCGGTACTTTTTTGCACAAACCGATGGTATGACGGACTGATTGTAGCTAAGTCTGTTGAACCACTGATCGTGATCACAGACTGTAAAGCACTATCCTGTAAATCAGTAATGCTCTGTATCGCAACAAGACCTTTACTCGTTGCTATAAACACATGGATGTTTAGTGACATTGCGTGATGTGCTTCCAATATTTATTTATAATATTAATTTTCCTAACAGATTTGTGCATTAACCCTTGGCTTTTAGCATAGATACAGCTTCGTATTTGGACTCGTTAACAAATCATAGGTATCGCTATCATCTGTAATAACGATTTGTGCTTGGCCGTCTAATACATTTTCAAAATGTATCACTTTAAACGAGTCGCCCTGCATACAATGCAGAAATATTCCTTTCGAATACGCTGAGTGTCCAATCTGTGACTCTTTCAAGCTTAGCAAAACATGCGCTTGCGTGTTGTTGCTTTTATCTGGCTTTATTTTTAAATCAAAATTATCAGTCGTTCTGGACAATACTTTTTGATCCGTGCTCGCCGCAACTTGTTCGCCGCTTACAGCAATACTCATTCTTTGCAATATCCACTCATACTGTGTGTATAAACTGACATTTTTTGCAATAACAAGCATCAACTGTTCTGATTTTTTTGCCATTGGAAAACAAGCACATTGCACTAATTCTGCAAAAGAGACGCGTTGTTTTTGCGACGTCATTGTCTTTACATTAAGCGACGAATTTTTTTCAATTTGAGTTTCAGAAGTCCGACGCGTTAACTGCCTATATTGTTGTCGTATCACAAATATCGACGATTGCTTAGCGTCAACATCATGTCGTTCGTGTTTACTGCTGCCATTACCACCGGCGCCACCACTTTGTTTGTTATTCATGTTTTAGTCCATGCCTTTTTACCAATTCACTTTTGAATATGAAAAGATCAGACCTAAAAATTGCTTCCAGTGAGCCGCATTGTTGGTTTTTATTCTCTATCTGCTTAAAAACCGCTTCGTTTAGATCGTGGATCAGTTTTGCACCTTGAACGATTTGCTCAGCGCCTTGCTCATAAATATCTGCTGCATGATAGTCATTATTATTTTTAAAACCTGCACGATTATTTTTTGCGAGCGCCTTTCTTGCTAAGCCAAAGAAATTATTTAGCGTGGGAGACTGCAATAACCACCGGCTAATATGGGTAAATGTCAGCTCAGATTTACCTGTCTCTTTTTTATTTATATCAAACAAACGCTGCAACATTTGTCTAAACTCTGCCTTTTCTTTACGCTCTACCAATAAACCAACGCCCTGTGATAATAGCGTCAAGCACCTTGCGTCTTTTTGCTCGTACAATATTGCAGCGCAACATAAAAGCGTATTGGCAGCTTGTTTACGCCAGCTATCTAAAAGCTGAAGATACATTGCGTAATCCTGATCAGGTTCGTCAATTACCACCATATTCTTGTCTCTATCTTGTTGAATAATGGTGTTTTGCCATCGGCCAAATACTTCTGTTCGCATTACCGACAGAGGAAACTGAGTTGCCGACTGCCTTAATTCAAATAACAGCGCAACATATGCATACTCTTTTTTGGTGACAAATTTAGGTTGGTCAACTAGCCATGTTGGCGGCGTTAGTATTTCTCTATTCGCTTCAAAGACAGTACCGTAGAGCCAAACAGCGCTGCTTTGCTCGTCCTCATCCGCACTATTATCAGCGCCTACGATGGGTAAATCTGTTTGCCCGTGAGCAATTTCGCGAGAAACATTGACCTGCTCGTAAGCAAATTGATAATCAATAATGTCAACGAATGCACTCTCAAACTTGACATAGCCCTCTTCATCAATGGATGAAGTCCAAAACTTAAGGACGGCATCATCGTTAAGTTTTTCTGTATCACTGTTTTCGCTTACCCACTGATGAATATAACGGTACTTTTGCTGCAGGTTAGCCGTAGGCAAGTGAGGTTTTAAAAACTCATATAATTTTTTTTGTAAATAGCTTGCTAATTTACCGACACACTTTTCATCTGAAGTAGATAAATGGCTTTCGATATCCTCTAATGTACCTTGAATATTGCTCACTAATAGTTCTAATAGCGCGCTCAGCAACATGACTCTTGATGCACTGATTGTAAATGTCTGTTTCGCGGAACGAATAAGCATGCCCATTTCATTCAATGAAACTAAAGGGGCACAAGAATTGAGTTTCGTTAGCGGGGCAATAGAGTGTCTAAAGTGGGTAGGTGTTATTGCTTCCTCAATCCAAAAAAAATGCAGTAAACCTTTACTGTGTTCTTGATGCCGCACTATTGGCCAACACAGATAGGCGAGCTCTAAACAAGCTTTGCCATAGTTTCGGCACAGGAGATATTGCGCAAGTTTATCGATTGTCTTTGTCGCGTACTTGTATTGATGAATAGTCTCAGTTTTGGATGCCTGCTTTTCTTGATACTCACGCATTGACAATGTGCCTCTGAGCATCTCGAATTCAGCCTGCAGTGTTGCGCTCACACCATATTCAATAATATTAGTCATTCAACATTTCTACGACAGCTTTATCGTTATCTAGCTCAGGCTTGAGTGTGATGTCAATAAGAAAACCATTCACACTTAGTTGACTTTCTAGCGGCAAAGGAACCGGCCCCACAATGCGAGTATTATTAATTTTTACGTCATACAATCGACTCGACAAGTGCAGCCAAACTTCACCCTTTAGATCAACGCTTAACACTTCATCAAAATGATCATCAGCTTCATGCTGTATTTGGCTTTTTCGCCATTCTGACTCGCAATACCAAACATACTTGCCAAGTGTAAATACGAGATAAAAGCGCTCTTTACTCAAATACCAGCAGTGGTCTGCATATTCAGAAGGGTTTATAAAGCTCTTTGACGAAGACAAGTTTACGGCAGGTAATATCGCGTTCTGACATAGACACAACGCGATACTTTGATTTGATTCTAAACAACTCACTTGAAAACCAATCGTACCCAGTTCATCAGGAGGAGAAAGGTGAATTTGGTCTATTTCGGCAAGAATGTATTCCTTATTTTTCTCGCACAGTCTATATTGTATCCACATTCCATTGGTACTGCCTTTATCTTCTGCGGTAAACCCATTTGCTTGCCTAACAATAACGATACTTTGATGTACGCGAGAAAGCGTGTCTTGTGGCAATGTAATGTCTAAATTTACAACAGATTGGTCTCGAGGCTCGCTTCTGCCTATGCGCATCACGTCACTGCAATTAATTTGTATTCGCTGGTTCGGAGAACTCATAATGAGACCAGAGCATCTCAATGCTTTGTGAGCTGAAATGCGTTTTATGAGGTTTTTGGTAGAATCAATTTGCAAGTCAATCACCGGACGATTGAGAGTTGCATGGCTTTCACACAGTTCAAGCGCGGTGTAAGCCTTCTCTAAGGCCGCAAAGAGCTCACCTGATTGCGCTAATTCAACCGACTTTGATACAAAACCTTTGAACTGTTGACGCTCATCCTCAATTAAATGATGCTTCGATAGTTGCTCAGCTATAGCAGCTTCGAGCGCCTGTGCAGCAATATTTGACGCATTATCTTCGAGTGATTTTTTTACAAAAACATTGGCTGATTCAATCTCATGGTTTTGCAGTAATTGCTGGGCGTTATCAAACCAAATATCGCCCTGCCTCACCCGCTTTTCCCAGTATCCCACCTGTTGCAACCATCTATCTCTGCACAAAAACGGCAAAGGCATAAGCCTAATTATGTGTATTAATCGAAGCCACTTAGCACTCTGATTTGTTGATTCGTACACATTTAATTTAAATTGAACCCATGACCAAAATATCACTAATGAGAGTGCAATAAATAAGAGTGAAAATACGCTCCAAACGACAAATAGAGGTATTGAATATGCCGAAACCGACCTTGTGCTCTCAAAAAGATTTTCTTGCGGAATATACTTGCTAGAAACATCGACTTTCATGCGTTGGAATAGACGCGAAATTTGTTCACGAAAGACACTTGGTGCAATTAAAGTAGAGAGTTCAAAAGTGATGTCTTTACTTGGCATAAATAGATTTAAAAAGTGCAGCGTTGTTTTCTCTTCAAGCAGTCTTGCCTTTACCCCGTCAGTGAGAGATAACGCCATTCCTGAAATGACGTCAATTTCTTCAGGCGTAAATTGCATAAGCCTTAGCTTATAAACGTAGCGTTTTTTTATATTCGCTATCTGGCTTGCTAATTGCTGAGCATTGCGGTCGGCAAGCTCTGACAATTTTTGTAAATGTATGGAGTACACACTTTCTGACTCAATTAAGCTGTTGCTAGCGAGTGCACTTTCGGTTTGATTAGCGCCCGCAGTTGATGCTGCTCCTTCGTTGTAAAATGGCGTGGCCGTAACATGAGTGAAGCTTACCGCTGTGGAAACGGTATCGATGGCTCTGACTTCCAGCGTTATTCTGTGTTTATCGCTGCGGTTCTGATGTTGGACTTCATACAAAACCAGTAGATTGACCTTGAATTGTCGATCCTCGATTACGCTTAATAACTCCGTTAGTGAAGCATATCCGCATAATGCTTCAATGCAATTTTCGAGAGTCGTATCCGCTGAAATGATATCAATATTAGCCGCGGCAAACTGTCGATTAAAGGCATCAACAATGATATCTCGTGAATCAGCGCTGATAGTCGTATTACTATCGGGCATGACAATCACTCGCCAGTTTTCTGCACTTACTCTTGCAGAAAAAACACTAAGCGCTAAAAAAAACAAAAAGACAGCTTTATTCATTTACTTCCTCTACCAACCTAAATCCTGTGGTATGTGATCTCACTGTTTTCTTCAAAAAATCATCGATTGAAATAGCTAAGTCAGACTTATCGCTTAACCATGAACCTCCTTTCACGATGGCTAAATCGCATCTCGGCGCTAAATTAGACTGTGGCGACAATGTACTTCTCGGCTGAGGGCAAGTGGACGTCCATTCTTGTACATTGCCATGCATATCGTATAACTGCCAGCTATTTGCTGTAAAACTGCGCACAGGCATAGTGGTATTTACTCGGTCCTGATTAGCGCTGCTGCAGTTTCTGCAATGTGCACTATTCATTTGCATTCTTGCTCCCCAACTATAAGTCTTGGAGCTACCATCTACTGTGCCTGCTGCAGCAAACTCCCACTCTTCCTTGGTCGGTAGACGCAGTTCTGAGTTGGTTTGAGCAGACAACCAAGGAATAAACTGCTCCGTAATATCATACCAACTCACGTTAACGGCCGGATGTTGCGGTAGAGAAAAAGTGCGATATCGAGGGTCGGTGGATAGCTTTGTTGATGTCGCACACTTACCATCACTTACACAGGCTGAATATAGCTGGTTAGTCACCTCGAATGACATTATGCGAATTCGTGGCTCCTGCATTTGCATTGCTTCTGCGCTAACAGCCGATGGTTTTTTGGGCAATAAAATAAATTCAACTGGAATGCCGTCTGCGACGGTTCTATCTGTGTTGCCAATGAAGTAACGTGTATCCGACAGCTCAAGTTGTTCGCTAATATTGTACGGATTGACGTCAATATTGATTTTCTTTGAAACAGTTTTGTAGCCATTTTTGCTTACTCGCAACCAATATTCACCCTGCTGAACATTCTCGTTGCTTACCGGTATCCCTTGCATAGATTGCAGCACTACGTCGGCATCTGCGGGCTGTACCTGCAAAATGACCTGTATATTGCCGGCTGATATAGCTAATGCACTGCTATTTTTTATCTGTATCTCGGATATATCAGTCGCAATACTCGAATCGGAACCAACGCGTGTGTTGCTGAGGTCTGTTGAGAAGTTGTTCACAGCTAACTCATTATCACTGTGGTTTACCACCACAACATCTGAGTTATCTTGGCTTTTTCCTGTTTTGTCAGACTGCAGCCACCAAGGTATTAAAAAAGCACACGCGATAATAAAAACAGCAGATTCGAAACGCCCTCTAGATTTACTTTTATTACCTGCAGCTGCCGAGTTTTGTTCAATGCTCTTGCTAACTGTTGCCAGCAGCTTGCGCTCAATAATGTTAGACAACTCTTGAGTTTGTAAATTGAGCGTCGCGCTCCCCAGTTCAATTAAATTTCGCTTACTCTCTTCTGACAGCCCATCCATTTTCGTAGGTTTGCCTATTTTTTGTGAAGCTGTATTTATTGCTTCATTGACTTGCTGAACCCACAAAAAAAACGCCGCGGCATTTGCGTTTTCGCGTGCCAATTGAGATTGCGTCTGTTCAATATACTGGCTCAACCATTGCGGAGAATAAGTTTCATGCAGTTCAGCCTTAGCCAACAGCTCTAATCGAGTAAAATGAAACTGGTTTATTTCTCCTTCCTTTAATAGAGTGTGTTTAATACTTTCTTTTAATGAATCAATATTATTGTTAACTGCTGCGCGATTTCCCCAGACTCGGGTGGCTTCAGGATCATTATTTTGTCCTTTACCGTTAATTTCATCTTCAACTCTTTTCAGTATTTTTGCGATAGAGTCGGCCATCTGTTTAGCTGATTCAGGTCGCTGTTCAGGTCTTGCTGACAGACCAAGTGCAACAAGGTTACTCACCTCGTCATCAATTTTCGGATTCAGCTTATTTAAGGGCTGTTGTTTTTCGCTAAATTGCTCTGCACTTATACAGCGGTACATCAACGCAGCTACCGCATAGATATCGCTTTGCGCAGTCACATTTTGAGCATCGGCTAATTGCTCTGGGCTTGCATAGTATTGGCTGCCAATTCCAGTTTTACCAAGCTCCTGAATAACGGTATCGTCCGATTTTTTTAAAACAGGCACCACCTTCGATATCGAAATACCAAAATCGGCAATGAGCACTTGGTCATTGTCATCTAGTAAAATATTCGCGGGTTTGATATCAAGGTGAACCAGACCTGCAGCATGAATAGACTCCAGGCCCGTTAAAATTTGCTTAGCAAAAAGCAAGGTTTGACGCGTGCTTATTTTGTTTTGCGCGCCTAAAAGATCTGCTAACGATCTTTTGTAATAAGGCATTACGATGAAAGCTTGCTTTGATTCAGTAAAATCAAATTCCATGAATGGGACAATATGAGGAGCCGATGATAATTGATGTAAAATTTTACTTTCACTCATAAAATCTGTTTGCGGCTTTTTCGCTTCGTGCTGGTGCCCTTGGAACGGTTCACCATAGATGTGGCTACCGATATCTATTGGGGAGTCAAATACTTTGATCGCCACCTGTATCGAAAGATTGGGATCTTGAGCGAGATACACCTTACTGCTTATACCCCGCGCAATCAGGCCATTAATCTTATATTTTCCAATGCTTTTTAACAAAAATTTAGCCCTAAACCTATTTAATACAGCTCAAGTATGAACTCATTTTTATAATGTGACTTTGGCAAAGACTAGCCCTATTATTATCAAAAAACCACATGCACAATGATAAAAATGATGAAGCGTCATTTATTTATAAACATGCTTGAGAGTTAAGCAATAATTGCGCCTACTTTGCACAAAAGAAAAAGCGCGAACTATAAGCTAATCAACTGGCAGAATCACCAGCCTTGCTGAACTGGCGTAACTGATGCGGCAAAAGATGCAGAGCTGTTTACGTTGTTTCTATTTAAGATAGGAGCACTAGAAATTCGGCTCAAATCATCTGCAGTATCATTAGTCTTAGAAAGTCTTAACGGTCGCTGTTCAAGGTTTTGCTTAGTTTTACGCTGGTATCTTGTCACGTTATGCATTCGAATTGACTGCAGGGCGACAATTAACTGTCGCTTATTTGCAAGTTCCGAACTGAATTGATACTCATTAATTTGCGCTGCGCTCGCTTGTGAGTTGCTTTTATCCGTCAACGAAATTGTGATGAAGTAAGTTAACACAATACCCCCAATCGTCACTAGCGCCATCTGGCCCGCAGCCAATAGCATAGGGGTCAGGTAATAGTTTGATGAAACAGGCTTTTTTTTCGATGCTTTTTGCTGTCTACATTCCATTTTCATAAGCGTAAAGTGCTCATATTTTCATGCTGTCTTCGAAAGCAGCCCGCCATTTATCATCCATAATAGTAAGCGATAAATCGAAACCTCTAAACTGCTTCTGTAATGCTAATGCTTGAGAAACATCGGTGTCCGTTGGCATTGCTATAACCAATTTTTGCATAGTATCAAGCTTGCTCATTGCAACATCCTTCAAGTGCTGATCATAAAACTTGGAATCAAAATAAAAGATATATTGTGTTGCAAGTGCTTCGTTTTCCGCTTGAGTACCTTTTGCAGACGAACTCGTTTCGGTAAGCACGAACTCTGGCACCGTGACAGCTTTTATTTGCTCTGCATCCGCTGATTCAGGAACACCAATAGATATCAATGCAACTAGCAGCAATGAAAAGAATGCCATCGAAAGTGCCAGTGAAACCTCTGTCATCGCCTGTGTACTTTGATCTTGAGCGTTGTTTAACTGCATCTTATTTTCCTCCGTATCTTAAAAAAGCATCGCTTAAAGTTAAATATGAAAGGGTTAGCGCATTTTTTTCCTACAGAGCTTGAACTTTTAAAAATAAATCGAAAACAACCGCCAATACGGGCAAATATATTCGGATGCCAGTCCTATTGAATAGCATTAATGCATCGTATACTCTTTGACTACTGATTTATTGACTGTCACCTCTTGGCTAAGCTCAATGAATAAGAATACGCAGGCTACAATGGGTAAATCAATTTAGCTTCAAAAGGAAAAATCATGAAAACGAAGATAAGGAACACTAGCATAGCGCTGGGCTTCGGATTTGCGCTAAGCGCGATTTCTGCAGGAACATTTGCTAGCGAAGATGGTAGCAAGAGCCAGGCTCCTGTTGACAAAACCCTCATTACTTATGAGGACATATTTAATATCGAATACGCGTCTAATCCTGTTGTTATGCCTGATGGTAAAACAGTGCTATACGAGCGCAACAGTATGGACATTATGGTAGACGCCCAGCGCACAAATTTGTGGACAGTTTCGCTTGATGGCACTAAACACATGCCTCTAATATCTAGCAAAGATAGCCATTACGGCGCAGTGTTTTCTCCAAACGGTTCTAAAATGGCGTATCTATCAGGTAAAGAAGGCGCAACACAAATATATGTGCGAGATATGGCCAGTGGCATGACGGCGCGGGTAACCGATGTAGCAATGCGACCCAATAGCCTCAGTTTCTCACCCGATGGCCAGCAATTAGCCTTTGCAATGTTTACCCCCTCTAAACCTAAATCGTTATTCAGTTTGTCTTTTAAACCTAAGGACGCAACATGGGCTGACGACGCACAATATATTGATCAAACATTGTTTCAGCGTGATGGCGCAGGTATGAACCGCCCTGGGAATATGCAAGTTTATGTTGTTCCCGCATTTGGTGGCACACCTCGACAAATAACGTCAGGCGACTTTGATTACGGCGGTCAGTTAATGTGGACTCAGTCTGGCAGCCACATTGTTATGTCAGCCAATGTTCGTGCAGACAGTGATTTCGATATCTTTAACAGCGATTTACTTTCGGTTGATGTCAAAGATGGCAGTGTAACGAAGCTAACTGATTCAACGGGCCCTGAAAGCAATCCTAGTTTGAGCCCTGATGGCAAGCTAATCGCGTTCACGGGTTTTGATGACAACGGTAAGTCTAATCAGATTGATCGTCTTTACGTGATGAATACAGATGGGTCAAACGTGAAAGACCTGACCCCGAATTTAGACCGTGCAGTAGGCAACGTAAAATGGGCCGACAATGGCAAGGGTTTATACTTTAGCTATGACAATGCAGGCAAAAAGCACGTCGCTTACGTAACCTTATCGGGCAAGTTGACAGAGAAAACCGACGCATTGGGAGGCCTTAGTCTAGGGCGGCCTTATACATCAGGTGATTATGATGCCACGGAAGACGGACGAGTGGTGTTTACTCTATCCACCGGTGATCGTCCTGCCGATTTAGCGGTTATAAGCAAGCGCGGTGACATGCGTAAACTCACCGACTTAAACAGCGATATTTTTGGCCATAAAACACTTAATAAACCCGAACTCATCAAAGTAAAAAGCAGCGTTGATGAGCGTGAGTTACTGGCTTGGATAGTCAAACCGCCGAAGTTCGATCCAGCAAAGAAATATCCTCTGATTTTAGAAATTCATGGTGGACCTCACACTGCATATGGGCCCGAGTTTTCGACCGAGATACAAATGTTTGCTGCGGCAGGCTACGTTGTGGTTTACGGTAACCCTAGAGGTTCTACTTCAATGGGCACTGAATTTGCCAACCTAATTGATAAAAATTATCCATCTGAAGATTACAACGATTTGATGGACATGGTCGACGCCACAATTGCAAAGGGTTACGTAGATGAAAGCAATCTGTTTGTGACAGGTGGTTCTGGCGGCGGCGTGCTAACAGCATGGATAGTCGGCAGTACAGATCGTTTCAAAGCAGCCGTTGTTGCAAAGCCGGTGATCAACTGGATTAGTATGATTGGTACAAGTGATATTTACACCTTCATGGTCAAATACTGGTTTACCGATTTACCTTGGAATGATGTTGACCAATATTGGGATCATTCACCACTTCGCTTAGTTGGTAATGTCACTACCCCGACTATGGTACTAACTGGAGAGTTGGATGTTCGAACACCTATGAGTGAAAGTGAACAATACTACGGTGCTTTGCGACTTGAAGGCGTCGAGAGTTCGCTCGTGCGTATACAGGGCGCCTATCACGGCATAGCTGCTAAGCCATCAAACCTAAGCAGAAAGATTGGTCATATTCTAGCTTGGTTCGATAAGTATAAGGACGCAGAAAAAAAATAGTTTTTGGTACATCAACACAAAAAAGGCTAGCACGGGAAATTCCTGCTAGCCTTTTTTATGAGCAGTTAACATCATCAATAAGTACGCCATATTTATACACCATTACAGATCTTAACGCCGAGCGCGTTTGTGAGACGAAGACGGTAATGTAAAACTAAGAAAAACAATGTGTGTTGCATAGTTTGCTCATAGCGTCTACCCTTTCTACACTGCAGAAATATTAATTAACTGGCACTAGCGAACAGGTAAGCACTATGATTGAATTTTCATTGAACGGTAAAAAGATAAAATCCGATGCAGAGGCCGATACTCCTTTGTTGTGGGTTATACGCGACGAGTTCGACTTAAAAGGAACTAAGTTTGGCTGCGGCATTGCCATGTGTGGTGCATGCACAGTGCACCTGAACGGTTCGCCAGTGCGCTCATGCTCGCTTCCGATAAGTAGCGTCGCGAATGCCGAAATCCGCACAATTGAAGGTTTAGAAGGACAACACCCCTTGCAAAAAGCGTGGGTGGAGCATCAAGTACCACAATGTGGCTACTGCCAATCAGGACAAATTATGCAAGCCGCCGCTTTACTTGCCACTAACGCTAACCCTAGCGAAGAAGAAATCGTTTCCTATATGAGCGGAAACTTGTGTCGCTGCATGACCTATGCGCGTATTAAAGAAGCCATCAAAGATGTCGCAACGCAATCAGACACAGTGGTCAAGATTTACAATCCAAAGATAGAAGAAAAAAACACTCAGGGAGTTAGTTAATATGACTCGTTTACGCAAAGACAGTGTAGAACAAAGCCGCCGTAACTTTTTAATTGGTACCGTTGGCGGCGGTCTAATGATGGCATTTGGTCCCAGCATTCATGCGCTTGAAGTTGCTACAGGCAGCGCGGCAAATCAGCTGTCGGGCAAGTTATTTAGCCCGACAGTATGGTTTGAAATTGATACCAATGGACTGATTATAGTCAACGTCGCGCGCGCTGAAATGGGCCAACATGTAGGCACAGCAATAGCACGTATCGTTGCCGACGAATTAGGTGCAGATTGGAACAAGGTCGAAATCAAGCATGTTGATACGGACCCCAAATGGGGTTACATGGTAACTGGCGGTTCTTGGTCGGTATTTCAAAGCTATGTGCCCATGTCCCAAGCTGGGGCAGCTGGACGCACCGTACTAATTGAAGCTGGCGCGAAATTACTGGGTGTGGCTCCAGCGGATTGTAAAGCAGAAAATAGCATGATCGTCGCGGGCAGCAAGTCAATTAGTTTTGCCGATGTCGTGAAAAACGGCAAGATTGATCGCGTATTCAGCGCGGATGAATTAGCTGAATTTAAACCAAAGAGCCCTGCAAGCCGTCAGCTAATAGCCAAGCCCAGCCAAGCATTAGACATTCCTGCCAAAACAAACGGCAGTGCAAAATATGGTATTGATGTAGAACTGGCCAACATGGTCTATGCAAGACCAGTTATACCACCGACACGACATGGCAGTTCAGTCAAAACTGTTGACGACACTGATGCCAAGAAAGTAAAAGGCTATCAGGGTTATGAAATACTGAAAGATCCCAGTGATACTGTGCAGGGATGGGTAACTGTATTGGCCGATACTTATTATGGTGCGGTTAAAGCAGGTAAGGCAATTAAAGTTTCATATGACTTAGGCGAAACGGCCAACGTAAGTGAACAAGATATTATTGATGAAGGTGTATCACTGGCTAAAGATAAAAGCTCAGGCACGCTTGTCGTTGACAAGGGTGACATTGCAAAAACAGCTGAGGCCGCTAAAGCATCCCTTGAATCTGTATACAGCACTTCGTCAGCTCTACACTTTACATTAGAGCCTGTGAATGCAGCCGTGGAATTCAAAGACGGTATTTGTCACGTACACTGCGGCAACCAATGGCAGTCACTGTTTCTGCCTGTTGTTGCCAAAGCGGTGGGAATGCCAGAAGATAAAGTAATTATTCATCAATATTATTTGGGCGGAGGCTTCGGTCGTCGCTTAGCTGGGGATTACATGATACCGGCAGCCTTAACAGCGCAGGCGGTTGGCAAACCGGTTAAGCTCGTATTTACCCGTGAAGACGACACACTTTTTGACTGCGTGCGCTCTCCTTCTGTGCAGCAGATGAACGCCTACTGGGACGCAGACCAAAAACTAATTGGTATCGAACATGGTGCTGCGGCAGGCTGGCCGACCTTAGCTATGGCTCCTGGCTTCTTGCCAGAAGGCATTAATGGCAAGGGTAAATATGACCCGTTCTCGATTTCAGGTGCAGACCATTGGTATACGCTCGAAAATCATCGAGTTCGTGCCATTAACAACACGCTGGCACAGAAAACATTCGTGCCAGGCTGGTTGAGAGCTGTGGGTCCAGGTTGGACAGGCTGGGCAGTTGAGTCATTTATGGATGAAATTGCCCATGAGCAAAAAGTTGACCCCATCGACTTTCGCTTATCTTTACTGGATGCCACAGGCAAAAATTCAGGAACAGCACCGGTATCTGTTGGCGGAGCAAAGCGACTAGCAAAAGTCTTAACAGAAATCCGCGAACGGTCCAACTGGGGTCGCTCTCTACCGAAGAACCAAGGCTTGGGCATTGCAATATCAGCAGGTCAAGAACGCGAGATGCCAACGTGGGGTGCCTGCGTTGCGCACGTTGAAGTTGACCCAAAAACCGGTCAAGTTAAAGTACACAAATTGACGGGTATCTTGGACTGCGGAACGGTCGTTCATCCGGATGGCGCATTAGCCCAAACGGAAGGGTCTATGCTGTGGGGCCTAAGCTTAGCTTTATTTGAAGGTACAGCCTTCGAAAAAGGCCAAGTAAAAGACACAAACCTGAATACCTACACGCCGCTTAGAATGAACAACGTTCCAGAGTTGGATATCAGTTTTGTGCAAAACACAGAATTTCCCACAGGCTTAGGCGAACCCGGTTTGATAGCTGTCGCTCCAGCAATTGCTAACGCAATCTTTAACGCTGTAGGAGCCAGAGTGAGAGATTTGCCGATTCGACCAGAAGCGGTATTGGCATCAATGCCAAGCTAAACCAAATCAGCGCGCTATCCCACCGATAGCGCGCCCTAAAATTAATGGGGTCAGTGTTAGTTATTATTAGTTTACTGACGCTTATCTAGCTTACCAAAAGCAGACACAGCTAAGCCAGCTGAAGCTGCGCTGCAGGTTGTTATAAAACATCCCCACATCCAATCAATCAGTGATATTTTCAAAGACCAATTTGCCAAAATTGCATAATTCGTCAGATTATATGCACCGTAGGCTGCTAGCCCAAGCACTGCGCCTCTAAACGCCACAATCACTAGCTCTTTGGAAACCAAACTAGTTTGCTGCGACAATGACGCAAAGCTCGGTTGAACGGCTAAAATAACAATACTCAAAGAATAAATCAGATAAAAACTGACCCATGGCCAAACGGGATATTGTGTGCGCAGCAAACCCTGCATTTCTTGCTGATAAACCTCATCTGCAACAATCCCCAGCCAAATAGCATCCATGATCCCAAAACAAATGATGATGGCGACAAATGAAATTAACACTGCTCTGAACATATTATCAATCCTTTGCTTATTAGATTTATCTTGCGCAAGAGTTTTACCAACTCAAACTACAACTTCTTAACGTTATCTTTGCTATTTCGATCGATAAAGCGAACAAAGGGATCAACGCCAACATAGGTAAATGGCTTGTTAGTCGTAATGATAATGCTATTTTCACCCGAAATTAACTGATGTTTTTCTCGATAAACTATCTCATTTTTTAAATTAAAATCGTTGGGGTCTCCGCTAAATAACACAATTTCAACAGCATCTTCGAAGGCTTGTTCTGATTCTTCGCCCTCCCCACTCGCTCTAAATTTCTTAGCCGAAACGTTTAACGTGAGTATGTATTCTTCATCTGCTAGCTTTTTCACATCAGCTTCGTTGATTTTCAAATCGTATATACTGATTTGATTAAATTGATCATCAATAAACGCAAAATCATCTTGCAAAGCAACAGTCTTGATTGCGGCAACTAAATCAAGCGTAGTTGGTTGTGCGGCGTCACTAAACTTGAATTTAGCAATCAGGCTCTTCAAGGCCTTATTCATTTTTTCTTCGCCAATTCTGTCACGTAACGCCATCATGACAACGGCGCCCTTACGATAATATATGTAAGGCTGATTTTCAGCGCGTAGCAGCGGCATTTCCTCTAAATATTCATTTGCTCTGCCGCGTAAATAGCTATCGAGTTCGAATGTTAGAAACTTCCGTATTTTCTGTTCCCCATACTTTTTCTCCATTACCATCAGCGCCGCATACTGAGAAAGCGACTCGGATAGTACGGCACTTCCCTGCACATTGGCGGCATTAAGTTGATGACCAAACCATTGGTGCGCAACTTCATGCGCTGTCACATAGTAGACGGGATCTATTTCCTTCTTATCACGCAAGTCTGAAATAAATCCGATATTTTCCGAATAAGGCACGGTATTGGCAAAACTCTGAGCAAAACTACGATAGCCGGGAAATTCGATAATACGCAGCTGTTTATGCTGATATGGCCCGAATGCTTGAGTAAAATAGTCCAATGAATCTTTAGATGATTCAATCATGCGCTGAACGTTCCAATAGTGATCGGCATGATAATAAACAGCTATTTCAACCCCCTTATGCATTTCCTTTTTGACGTCCAATTCTGCAGACATCACGTTAAAAAAATTCACCATAGGACTGTCCATTTCATATTCGAAATAGCGACGACCGTCTTGTTCCCACTCTTTTTTCAAATAGCCAGGCGCAATCGCAAACTGATCATCGCTGGTCGACAACCTTACTTTAAAATCGATGAGCGCTATTTGTGGCCCAAAGAAACTTTCATTGTATCGACCTGTGTCTTCGAGCGGATAAGCTCTGCGGGGCGGCGGTAACTTGCGTTTTCTACGCTCATGTTGGTCGCTGATATAAAAGCCTTGGTTGACTCCGAATGAAGGATATAAACTCAAATTTGAAATAAAGGTGCCGTTGCGAACAACGCTTGTGTCTTCACCTCTGTCCTTAAAACCTTTGTGTTCGCGCACCACTCTTATCGTTCCCTGGCGCTGTTCGCCCGGTTGCATAGGTTTATCAAACATAAACCATGCCGTATCGAAATCTGCGTCTTTTTTGCCCAAGCTACCGCCTTCAATATTCAATTCAGACACCGGACTAAAGTTAGGATAGTTAACGAGGAACTTCTCAATGGGCTTGCTTGCACGGTTTTCAACAATGATTTTTGTTATGGTCTCAATTCTGCGTGCGCTAGGAAAAATAGCAATATCAGCATCAACGGAAATAATAATAGGCGTAGGATCGTCTTCATACTGAACAAACGTTTTTTCATAAAATTCCTGCTCAGCCAATCCTGCATCTTGCGTCGTAAAATGATTCACCACTTTCGTGTTGTAGTGAATAATTGACCCTGACCCCATAAAAATTAACAGGCAGATGGTAATTGCAGTGAATCCGCCTCGTCCTATTTGATAGGGTAGTGTTTTAAGTCTTGCTCGCAGTCCACTGTGAGGGCCTCGGTGCCACAAACCAAAGCTCACAATGCTGAACACAACAGCCAGCGAGGACCAATATAGCAGGTACCAATTTTGCGTAGTTAGTGTCCAACCGTAACCATTCATATCTGAGTATTGCAAGGTAGGTGTCTGACCAAAGTTAAACATATTGTGTTCAATACCGATTTGACTAAACACAATAGAAACAAAGAAATAGCCGACAAATAGCAACATACCAATATATTTATTTGGGCTCATTGTTTGTAATAAGAAAGACAGGACAATTAATAAAATCAAACTGCTCGCACCATAGTAAAACAACGACACGATGTATTGAGCGATATCGAGATTGGTATAACCTAAAGCAAGCTGATTAATGACTGTCGCCACCATACCAATGGTGAATATGCTGATAACGACTAAGCAAACTGCAATAAATTTAGAAAGCCAATACGTTATGTTAGCAACGGGCATACTATCAGTAATGTCTCCCATACCGACGGAGCGCTCGCGCCAGATAACTTCGGCACTGTAATAAGTAATAACAATGATATTGACAAGACTAAATGCGTTTTGAATCAGTTGCACCATTGTCTGCGTCAGCGGCCAGTTAGAGGCGCCATAGAATCCTCTGGGATCAAAGAACTGTGCAACCAGATTAAAAGCACAAAACAACATGAGAATGGGAAACGCGGGGCTAAATACAATCTGTTTAATCTCGAATTTGGTTCTTGCCAAAAACTGCTGTAGACCCGAACCCGGCAGATATTTCATTTTGCTCAATGGCGTTTTAGGCGCTTCAATGAGCGTCTTTCCTTTACTTGCCTTTTCCCTGTTTGGTCGTAGCGTCAGAGGTGAAAATAGACTTCCTAACACGAATAGGCTTGCTAAGCCGATACCAAGCCAAAGCGCGCGATTTAATACAACTTCTTGGCTTAGCTGCACCGTTATTGTATTTTTATCGAACGGTGTCCAATAGCTTGTGACTTCTCTGAACGTATTGATACCGAATGGATCTAGTATGGCGAGTATTTCTCGTTGATGTGGTTCGTCAAAAATCGCCGCCGAAACAACATAAATAATTAACAAACCCAAGGCGGTAAGGTATACCGCCATAATGCTGCGAAAACGAAGCGCAATAGCATAAAATAAGGTCGAAAGAACAAAAATTGTAGGCACTGAATAAATAAGAAACGGCGCTACATAAAACGCAAGATTAAAACCGCCTAGCCTTTCTTGATCAAGCCATGGCATTAATGAGCCAATAACCAATGCAAGAGGCACCATTGCAAAGACAGTCAAACACACCAGAAAAGCACCAAAAAAACGCCCCAATTTGTACGCCGTCGGCGGTATGGGCTTTGTACAAATAATCTCTGACATCATCGAAGTGTCATTTCTACTTGCGGTATTAGCAACAAAGTTAACGACCACAAACATCGCAAATAGGCCAAAACGTAGCATTGTTTCAGCGATTGCATACGGGCTATTGATATTAGTATTCCCACCCCTACCTAAAGATATTTCCTCAATCGTTATCGCCAAGTAAGGCAGCAAAAAAAACACCAAACAGGTCACAATAAAAGAGGGTTGTTTAATGTAGTAGCGCCACTCGAACGCGAGCATCTTTAAAAACATTTACTTCCCCTTAAGCCGCGTTGCTGCGCTGTTTATGCAGCGTGGAAAAGTACACGTCTTCCAAGTTAGCTGGGGCTGATTCAAAACCATCTGGAGGCGTGTCTGCCATTACGTGAACAACGGTTCTGCCAGCAAACAAACGCTTTGATATTACTGCCATGTTAGCTTCAATCTCTTTTGCTTCATCCATTGTCACTATTTTGCGCCAAATTTTACCTTCAAGATTATTTGTCACCTCAATCGGATTGCCTTGCAATAAGATTTCTCCAGCCCCTAATACCGCCATATCTGCGCATAATTCAGACACGTCATCGACGATATGAGTAGATAATATAATGACTTTATCCTCCCCTAATGACACCAGCAAGTTGTGAAATCGATTGCGCTCCTCAGGATCTAAGCCCGCAGTCGGTTCATCTACAATTAATAAATCAGGGTTACCCAGCAAAGCTTGTGCAATACCAAACCGCTGGCGCATACCACCTGAAAAGCCACTTACTGCATGCTTACGATGCTGAAATAGGTTGACGTGCGCCAACAGGCCATTCACCGCCTCTTGTCGCTCTGCTTTGTTTGCAAGGCCCTTTAAAATAGCCAAGTGGTCCAGTAAATCGTAAGCACTAATGCGAGGATAAACACCAAAGTCTTGTGGCAGATAACCTAGTCGCCGGCGCAACTCGTTGGGTTGTGACAAAACATCGATGCCATCAAAAGTAATTGTGCCCGCATCGGCCTGCTGCAGCGTTGCAATAGTTCTCATTAACGACGACTTACCTGCACCATTAGGTCCTAGCAGCCCAAAAAGGCCATTTGGAATGGTGATGTTCACATCATTCAAAGCTTTCACGCCATTGTCGTAGGTTTTTGTGATACCTGAGATACTTAGCATCGTGCTGCCCTCTTGAACCGATTTAGTTTAGTATAAGTGATATATTTAGGCCTCATTATTGCACTCTGTTGATATTAGTTGCTATCAGTTTGTTAGCTTGATTTACGAACACGCCTGTAAACGCAAGTATATTAGGCTTGCGCGTGAAACTCATTCGAGAACCAAATCCGCAAACTAGGAAAAAATAACGATAAAGCGTGAAAAATTTACGCAGTAACTCATTAATAATCTGTATTATTTAACATCAATCTTCAGCCTTGGAGCCAACCTAGCATGTCAGAAAGCTTTTTCAATCGTTCAAATAAGCTACGATGTATTATTTTATTAGGTCTTTTCCTTATATTGACCAGCCCAGTAGCGTTGGCCCAATATGTTGATTTGAATATTGAAATAAAGGGAGCGACTGAAAGTGCAAAGCAAAACGCTGACCTAACTGAAGAACAAAGAAAACAGGTGTTAGCTGAACTGAACGATGCGTCAATTCTACTCACCAAAGCGCAAGAACAAATTAATTTAGCGAATACGTATGAAAAGCTTGCAGCCTCTGCATCGCAAAAAGTGATTACGATAGAGCGGAACATTCAGCAACTGAGAGATAAATCCGTCAATATTGATACTCGTAGGCCATTCGTCGAGCTAGAAAACCAACTTTTATTGGAAGAATCGCAGCAAACCAGAGAATTTGCGAACCTTACCCAAAAACAAGCAGAACAAACGAACTTAAGTTTACGGGCAAATGAAATTGCTCAGCAGCTAAGTTCACTTCGAATAGATAAAACAGAAATCACCGACGATTTAAATCAACAGGCAGCTGATGGCCTGAGTCTTTTAGCTATCAGTAAAAACCTAAAAAAACGTGCTAATGTCGCGAAGCTGTCCGAAACTATAAAAACGCTTGAACGTGAAGTGGCCACAATACCGGCTCGCCAATCATTAGTGAACGCAGAATTGATCGAGTTAAGGGTAAAAAACGAATTTCAAGAAAAACGCATATCAGAACTAAGGTCGTTTTTGGCAGCCAGTCGCACAAGCAAAGTAGAGAAGATTGTTCAACAAAACAAACAAACGCTAGAAGCGTTGATACAGCACCCAAAATTAACCAGCATTGCACAAGAAAACTTAGCGCTTGCAGAGCAATTGGAGCGTCTGCAAGGTAATTCATATAAGAGCGAAGAAAGCACCGATAAGTTGCAAGGCCAGCTGTTGGAAGTGCAACAATCCTCAGAAACAGTGGAGCGCGTGTTGGCAACAGGGCGAGTCACCGATGAGTTGGGTGAATTATTGCGCAGACTGCGAGCGAGTATCCCCCGCGAAGCTGCTATTGAATTGCGTAAATCTGATATTGAAGAAGATGCAGTGCGACATCAGCTCAACGTTATATTATGGCAGGAGAGATTACGAGCTTTAGCAAATATTGCGGCGGCCGCTCAAAATTTACTTTTTGAACAGAGTCCTGATAAGGCGTCGAAGACCACAATGCAGCAAAACGATGCCAATGATTATTTCAGCCCGTTCGAACTTGAAAAAGCACAGGCTTTGACAATAGCCCGCCGTAATTTACTGCAAGAGTTGATTGAACTGTCTAACTATCAATCTGACCGAATAATTGAAGAAAAATTGATAATCAATCAACTTCTATCTGCCAGCATTGGACTGCGGGAACTCTTAGAACGTCGCCTGATTTGGCTTCCATCAAACTCTGGTAAAGCAGGTAATTTGGGCATAAATCTTCGTGATAGCATGGACTGGCTATTTTCACCAAAAGCATGGTGGGATTTACTCCAGGACTTTTACAAAGGCGCGCTTGCCGTCTCTGTTTTACCCCTAACTTTATTTGCATTTGCGATGTTGATCGTACTCGGACGCTCAAAGATTAAACGAACCCTGTGGTCTTTAGTCGATGGTGTGGGAAAGGTACAAAAGGATACTTATCAGACTACCCCACTTGCACTGCTGTTAACCTTGGTCCTTGCATTACCTTTGCCACTTTGCTTATTTGCCGTTGCTACAACAATTTATAAGGGCGCGGCACCCTTGAGCTTCGCTAATGCGATCGCAACAGGCCTAAGTTCTGTCTCTAGCATCAGTTTAGTGCTTCTATTCTTTCGTTCAATGAGCCGCAAGGATGGCCTGTTTGAAAAACATTTTGGCTGGAGTGATGTTTCACGCATTAAATTACGCAGCATGCTCACTTGGTTTGTTTGGCTTCAGTCACTCGCCGCCTTTTTATTTGCCAGCGCCATAGCAAGTGGTTTAACTGAGCTTCGGTACGGACTCGCAATTCTCGCGTTTATTATTGGTTCAATCGGTATCGCCGTTTTCAGTTACCAATTTTTTCAACCTAAAAACGGTGTCGCGACTAGTATCGTGGGTGAAACGCCAGTGAGTGTACTAACGATACTGGCATTCCCAATCGTTGTTGCAGCTCCTTTATTTATTGGCTTACTGCCACTCTTTGGATTTTTTGATACCGCCGTCGAGTTACAATCTAGACTGTTCTCTTCAGGTATCCTGCTAGTATTTGCCGCGGTGGCATATGGGATCATGCTGCGTATATTTTTAGTCGCTTTTCGTCGCTATATTGTTAAAAAAGAGCGTTTGGATGCTGCTGAAGCTGAAGCATTAGCGGCACAAAACGAAGAGCTTAGTGAATCAGGCGTTGAGTCCACGGCAACTGAGACTCCCGACGAAGGCATTGATGAACAAGAAGTGATGCGCCAAGGCCGCTCAATTATGCTGTGGATAACGGCGCTGTTTTTCATCGCTGGCCTTTGGTTTATTTGGAAGTCACTTCTGCCCGCACTGGGTATTGTTGATGACATTGTGCTGTGGCAGGAAATAAAAATGGTCGACGGTGTCGAGTTGTCTAGCGGCGTTACCCTATGGGACATCATATTATCCTTAGGATTCGTGATCGGAGGCTTCGTTGCCGCTAAAAATATTCGAGGCGTGATGGAAATTGGCTTTTTTGAACGTTTTGAAATGGATGCCGGAGCTCGCTATGCAACGATAACGATTTTAGGATATGTGTTAGTAGGAGCCGGCATCGTGATTGGTTTTTCCCAATTGGGTATCGACTGGTCCAAACTACAATGGATTATTGCAGCCTTGGGTGTTGGTTTAGGCTTTGGCCTGCAAGAAATTGTAGCTAACTTCGTATCAGGTTTAATTATACTATTCGAACGACCTATAAGAGTGGGCGATTTTGTCACCATTGGTAATTTGAGCGGCACCGTTAGCAATATTAAAATTCGCGCGACAACGGTAACCGATTTCGATAACCGTGAAGTGCTTCTGCCCAATAAATCTATTATCACTGAGAATGTGACCAATTGGACCTTGAAAGACTCTGTCACACGTATCGTAGTTAAAATTGGCGTTGCCTATGGCTCTGACATTGATAAAGTGAAAGGCTTACTGATGCAGGTTGCAGAGGGCTTAGATGAGGTGTTGAAACAACCTGCACCACAAGTATTTTTCTTGGAGCATGGCGATAGTTCTTTGAATTTCGAAATCCGCGTTTTTGTGGTTCGTCCTGAAGACCGTTTGCCGCTTACCCACGCTATCAATACTGGCGTGAACAAAGCATTAGCAGAAAACAATATATCTATTCCGTTTCCTCAGCGAGATTTGCACATCGTATCTGGTCAACTGGGTAATACGACGGTTTGAGCATTGAACCGTCGTTAGTTTTATATTGCTTACTAGCTAGCGCGACAAACTCGCATACTCATCGTAGGTACCTTGGAAATAGTTTAGCTTTTCATCTTTTATCTCGATGATACTGGTCGCTAGTGTGGAAACAAACTCTCTGTCATGGCTGACAAAAATAAGGGTTCCATCAAAGTTTTTAAGCGCCTTATTCAAGGCTTCAATCGCTTCCATGTCCATGTGGTTAGTTGGTTCGTCCATGATGAGTACGTTAATATCTAACATCATCAATTTACCAAACATGAGCCTATTTTTTTCACCACCTGAACACACGTTTACTTTTTTGTTAACGTCATCTGATGTGAAAAGCAAACGACCGAGAATTGCTCGAACCGCTAAGTCATCGTGCTTTGGTGTGCGCCATTTTGACATCCAGTCAAACAAGGTAATGTCTGCTGAAAAATCTTCCGTTGTGTCCTGCGGGCAATAACCAATACTGGCGTTTTCAGACCACTTTATAACACCGCCATTGGCTTTCAATTCTTGCATTAAACAGCGTAAAAATGTGGTCTTCCCTGCGCCATTTTCACCGATGACCGCTAATTTCGAGCCTGCTTCCAGCAATATTTCATTGCTTTTGAACAAGGTTTCGCCGTCAAAGCCGTGAGTGACATTGGTAAGTTCAAGCGCTAAACGATGCAGTTTCTTGTGCTGCTTATAAGTAATGTAGGGAGTTTGACGACTTGAGGCGACAACTTCCGTCAATTCTATCTTTTCTAATCTCTTAGCTCGCGATGTCGCTTGTTTCGCTTTTGACGCATTGGCAGAGAAACGTGCAACGAAACCTTGAAGTTCTTCAATCTCTGTCGACTTTTTATCGTTTTCACGATGTATTTGTTCTTGCGCTAGCGCAGCAGCAGCTTGATATGACTCGTAATTCCCTGGGTAAATACGTAATTCACCAAAATCGATATCCGCCATGTGCGTGCAAACCGAGTTTAAGAAATGACGATCGTGCGAAATAATAACCATGGTACATTTTCGCTGATTCAACACGTCTTCCAACCACTTAATCGTGTATATATCCAAGTTGTTGGTTGGTTCATCTAACAATAAGATATCAGGATCAGAAAATAATGCTTGAGCAATGAGGACTCTCAGTTTTAAACCTGGAGCAACTTCAGACATAAGGCCAAAGTGATATTCGGCATCAATGCCAGCTTCGACTAAAAGCTCAATCGCTCTGTTTTCTGCAGTGTAACCATCCATCTCTGCGAATTCAGATTCTAAGTCTGCGACCTTCATGCCGTCATCTTCAGACATTTCCGGCAATGAATAAATTCGGTCTCTTTCTTGTTTTACTTTCCACAGGTTGGCATCCCCCATGATAACAGCATCAACCACTGAAAACTTTTCAAAAGCGTACTGATCTTGGCTTAAGGTACCTAGCTTTTCACCAGGTGAAATTGAAACGTTACCTGAGGTTGGTTGGAGTTCCCCCGTCATGATTTTCATGAAAGTAGATTTGCCACAGCCGTTTGCGCCGATAAGTCCGTAACGGTTACCGTTACCGAATTTGGCTGATATGTTTTCAAAAAGTGGCTTAGCGCCAAACTGCATAGTGATGTTAGCTGTAGTGATCAAAGAAACGTCCGAATTTATAGAATATTAAAAGTGACAAAAGACTGTCTAATGAGTGAGGCGAATTTGCCTGACAATTTGCCTTACTTGGTGTTGTTGAAAATCGCGCGCACTATACACGATTATTGCCTCTGATTAAACCTTGAATGTTCGTTAAACAGCTTTCAATGCGGCATTTCCAAACTCATAAGCGCTATAAACTTGCTAAGCCTTAGTATATACTCGCCTTTTTGATTTTGTGACAGATAAACTATGATCCACAATGATGTACTACGCCGCTTACGATTCGCTTTAAAACTTAACGATGGTTCCGCAATCGATCTATTCAAGCTGGCCGGTTACGACATGGAAACCGAATATCTGCAGCGCATCATGAAAAAAGAAGAAGAGCCCGGCTTTATTTTATGTCGCGACAAAATTATCGCTTTATTTTTAGATGGCTTGATTATCAAAAGACGCGGCAAACAAGAAGGCGTCGAGCCGCAAGTTTTGAAGGGCGATGAGCGATTAAGCAACAACGATATATTGCGAAAAATCAGAATTGCGATGTCATATCGCGATGACGATATGATTGAAGTACTTAAGTACGCTAACTTTCGCTTAAGCAAAGGTGAGTTGTCTGCTTTGTTCCGCAAACCCGATCATCGCAGCTACAAAGAATGTGGTGATCAGCTCCTCAGAAACTTTCTACAAGGCATGGTCAAAAAGTACCGCCCTGACGCAAAGAAATAGTCTTTCTTATTGATCCAACGGCTGCTGTTTGGGATTGACTGTTTGGCGTTGCAGTGATGGTATTTTACTGAGCACGTTTATGATATCGCGTCTCTTTGCAGACGCGCCTAATCATTACACCAGTCGTTTTTAGTCAAGTTTACTCACCGCTATACTGCTGTTCTCCAACGAACCAAGAAACAAATACCCCTCAAACTCTATCGCAGTAGTAATGCTCTGGTATCCCTTGGCTGACTGTAGATTTTGTATAACTTTCCCTTCAGGCGATACGCCTATAACAAAACCATAGTGCGAACTTGGTTTTAATAGCGCCTTTGGCAAACCGCCAACGATTCGGCGCAACAATGTATTTTGCGCTAAGCCTTCAACTAAAGGATCGCGCAGCGTAATCAAAGAAATCCAAAAAATGCCATCTTTGTAGTACAAGTTGTCTGGCATTGCTGGTAACTGTTCGATAAAGATATCTCGAAGACCCGCTTTCTCGCCCTTCAACCACAAGCGATGAACTTTCGCCCTTCCCGTTTCGTTTATCAGCACAAACGCATCGTTAGGCCCAACAGAAACGCCATTCGCAAAGAACAAATTATCCATTCTTACTTGTGTTTCCTGAGTGGCGGGATTGTAGCTTAGTAAGCGCCCCGTTGAACTTGCTTCTAAAAAATCATAGATAAAATCATGAAATTCGAACTTAGCGGACGCATCGCTAAACCAAATAGTGCCATCACTAGCAATATCTAGGTGGTCAACAAACAGCAGCTTTTTACCCTCGTATTCATCCACCAACACTCGTATATTGCCCTGTTTATCGATGGATAAAACCCCTTTAGCTGCGTCAGCAACAATTAAATTGCCTGCTGCATCAAAGCGTAAACCCAATGGTCGCCCCTGCGTGTTAGCAAACTCCTCAAACGCAATGTTGTCGATATCAGCGCCCTCTGTTTCATAGGCTGAGAGTATATCCGCTACCAACACTCTGACAATTCGACCGTCGTCATACCCGGTATACAAATACCCGTCTTCAGCAATGAGAATATCTTCAGGCCCTTTACCCAAGCCACTTAAAAACTGCTGCTGAACGGCTATATTGTTTATTTCAAACAGACGATCATTTGACGCATAAACGCCAGTTAACCCTGCGTCAGGGTCAGGCGTCCATGCAACTGGCCTAACGGTCGATGTTGCCCACGCGATCACAATACCAATGCAGATAATCATAAATAAGCCTAAGATGATTTTCTTCATTTAATATCATCCGCCATCGCATCTACAGCCGGAAATGGCTTCGCTTTATAATCGGGGATCGGCTGCGTTTTTATTTTTTCTTGTAAATATGCAATGGCTTTTTCTAACTGCGCATCGCCACCTTTATAAGTAGCGTGTGGCAAATTATTCACTTCAATGTCAGGAGATATACCGCGTCCCTCAGTGATCCAACGACCATCCATCGCAAATACAGGAAACTGAGCAACTCGCGCAATACCGCCATCAACCACAGAGTTTCCTCCACTTAGCCAAACACCGGCGCCGGCTGTTTGTTTACCGATAACCGTACCTAAATCGAGTGCACGAATGCCAGCAGTAAAGGTTTCGCCGTCGGAATACGTGAACTCATCGGCTAGCACCACTAAATGACCTCGAAACGCCTGTTGCATATTGGTCGATGTTTCGCCATTAGGGTTTTGCCAAAATGACCATGCGCGCCTTAACAGTTTTTCGATAATAATACTGTCGATGTTACCGCCTCTATTGCGACGTACGTCAATAATCAGTCCGGGCTTATTATATTGCGCATAAAACTCTCTTGCGAATGTCGACAAATCGCTCCCTGTCATCGCGTACAAATGCAGGTAACCTATATCGGCATCTCGCCCATTTACTTTGTTGGCATTCGTATGAACCCAATTACGATATCGGTAGCGTGCCTCATTGCGAATCGATTCAGGTTTAACGATGGTTTTGACTTGCTCGTCATCGCGCAGCAGGGTTAGGAGTATCTGCTTGTCCGTCTGAAATTTTAATGCCTTAACGACATCAGCCACGGTCGCAACAGGGGCATTATTAATCGCTTTTATAATGTCCCCATTAAGCACATTTACGCCAGGTTTCGCTAATGGTGATGCTTCGTCAGGTAGCTCTGGGTCATGCATGTAAATGTGCGACACAATAACTCCCTCGCGAGTATCTGCTAGCGCAGCGCCCAAGGAAGATGATGAGGCAACCTCGTCATTTTCGACAATATCGCCGCCTCTTACTTGTGAATGTAGGGCATTTAATTCACCCATCATTTGTTTAAAAATATCGTTTAGTTCGCGTCGGTCTGTCAGTCTTTTCAGCAAAGGTTCGTACTTCGCTTTTGCAGCGAGCCAATCGACTCCGCGCATTTTTGCATCAAACAAACCGTCTCGGTGCATAAGCCAAGCGTCTTTAAACATTTGTCGCCATTCATTTTGCGGCTCAACTCTTATTTTCCAGCCTTGAGCTTGCACCATATTGTCTCTTGAATCACTTGGAAAAGTAGCGCCTGCTGACACGATGTACATCGAAGAAGCCGCTCCACGTCCTTTTTGAATGAGTATCGATTCGCCGTTATTAGAGAGTTGAAAGGCAGTTATTGCCGACGCAAACATGCGTAGAGACGGATTCGGTTTAATGCGAATTGAGTGAAGAGCAGGTCTTGAGTCGGGTTCTTTTACTTGATCAACCACATATAAGAAACGGGCATTAGCAGACAGTTGAGAGTAATTTCCAGCGGCAACGGGGACTTTCCAAAGTCGCTGTTGGATGCCTTGCCAAGTGATCTCAATCACGTTGTCTTCGTCGGCGTTTGACTTCTGATCTGGTGACTTTTTATCATCTGACTCATCACGTTCATCATCGTCACTGATTGGCGCATCTTCATCGCTTTTTTCATCAGCCTCTTCAGTTGGTGTCGTTGACGAAGTCATACTTTCTTGGGGCTCAGCAAACGGAAATTTCGAATCATTGTTGAGCGCAATCGCATAAATTTCTGCAGTACGGTCAAACGCTGCGCCCATATTTCTGTCGCCCCAAGGGCTATTTGGGTTGGCGTCAAAGTGACGGTTTGAGAGAAAGTATAACCATTTACCATCGCTGCTAAATGTAGGCGAATAAGATTCGTACTTCTGACTCGTCAGAGTTTCAGACTTTTGCTGTGACAAGGAGTGCAATTTCACTGAGCTTCGTTCATCACCCAGTTTGGTGTATGACAGCGCGATTGTATCGTTGTCTTTGAACCACTGGAAGCGACTAACGCCAGAAGCAATATCATCGAACAACAGCCGATTTTCTCCTGAGTTAAGGTCTAAAATAAACAGTTCACCCTGTTTTGTATCGTGTGCCAGTTTACTGCCATCTGGTGACAGCCACATATTCAATCTTGCTGTTTTTGAATCACTTGTTAGCTGCTTAGGCTCAGTTTGATTATCTAACCAAAATTGCCAAATTTCACTTTCACCAGTGTCATCATTAAAAACAAAAACCGATTTACTGTCGGTATTCAGAACGGCATTTCGGCTTCGTGACGTAGGGTTTGTTTTGATTTCAACGAGTCGTTTACTGTCTACTCCCGCGACGGCAACTCTGCCGCGAGCGGTTAGCGCCACTTTATTCGCTTTTGGTGCCAGTGACACATCACTCAAGTACTCAAGTGGCTTTTCAATCCAGCGTTCGCGCAACTGCGGAAAGTCGGACGTGAGCGCAATATCGACTTTCTCATTCTTATTTTTGACTACATCTAAAATCATAATATCAGCGCCAAGCTGATATGTAATTTTGCCATTATGCATTGTGGCGCTGCGTACCCCCCAATCAACGTATTTGGTTACGGCTTCAGCATTTTTGCCATTCAACGACATACGCCATAGGTTATCAATGCCACTCTGGTTACTGATAAAGTAGACATGATTATCAAATAACATTGGGTTTTTTACAGAGCCCGTATGCGCTTCAGTCAGCTTTCTAGCCTCGTCGCCGTTGCTTAAATTAAACTTCCATAACTCGCCGGTTGCTCCACCTTTATAGTGATTAGCATTGTCCGTTGATATTTGTAGACCGTGTTGCACGAAATAAATCGTGTTTGTAGCATCATCAATAACACCTTCTACGGCATCTGACACTTCAATATTATTTACCGTTAGCGTGTCTGGATTTACGGTTTTAAGTACCCAACTGTTGGCCGGCCCAGTAATAGTGGTTGGTGTTGCATACAAAATATCACCACTTTGCGTCCATCCTCTTACCATTGCACGACTATTCTCAAAAGTAATTCGCTTTGGCGCTCCGCCTTTAACTGACGTCAAATAAACCTCAAGCGTGCCTTCGTAATTGGCAGAAAAAGCGACTTGTTGACCATCCGGTGAAATAAAGGGGGTCATCTCTTCCGCAGAATGCGTGGTTAATCGCACTGCTTCATTTGTGCTGGCGCCGCTTTGATTTTTCACTCGCCATAAGTCGCCTTCTGCAGCGAATACAACCGTGTTATCGTGAATGCTAGGGCTTCTAAAGTAGCCCACGTTAGAAGTATCGACGGTTGCCAACGCCTGGGATGATAAAACGCTAAGTCCAATTGACAAAAATATGAGCCTAGAAAGTAAATATTGAGAGTTTTGTTTCATGGTTTACCTTGCTTTTTGCAGCAGAGGCAATATTCACCTCAAGCTATATTTAAAAATTGTATCGACAATCTTGCATTAAGGAGACAGGTGAAGTGTGTGACGAGACTACCTATTTGGTTCACTCCTTTGACTATGCCGTCTAGCATAAATGGGTTGTGAGATAAGGTCCAATGAAAGTGTTAATTTTAACTTTGAAGGTCTAATACGCGCATCCGTTGCTGACGAATATTGTCTATTTCAGCGGTTCGCAAGGCCTCACTGATCTGTTTACCCTTGCAGCCGTTTGCAATTGCTTGTTTAACGACATCCTTAGCATCTAGTGTTTTTAGCGAGGCTAAATATGACTTTGCGATGTCAGCCTGCGGATAAGCATTGTTCACCATCGTAGGTCCGCGTCCTTGAGAGTCGCATAAACAGGCGTCGAGAAACTGTAAAAAACGCCCTTCATTTTTCAGCATATTCATACTATCGATTAAGAAAGCGTGGAGTTTTTTAGGTGTCAACTCTCGTATCTTATGGCACCGAGTATGATTGTCACTTGTCAACTTTGCGATATCGGCGAGTTTATTGGGTATTTTTAAACGCTGACAAAAATCCTCAATAACCTTAATCCCCATCTGTTCGTGACCAAGCAGCTTTTCATACTTTGCAAACGCAACCGGTTTGCCGAAATCATGCGTTAAAGCTGCAAATCTGGTCGCTAGATCAAACTTTAAATCGGCGGCGCGTTGCACAACTAACATGGTGTGAATAAATACGTCACCCTCAGGATGATGAACAGCAGGTTGAGGCACGCCACGCATGCTTGCTAACTCAGGAAATATATCAAACTCAATTAATGTTTCGAAGAACAAATGGGGAAAAGGCTCCATCAAGGCCCGCTCTGTCTCTTTCCAAACACGCTCTGCTACTAAATGATTTAATTCGCCTTTACTGTGCATATCCTGCATAAGTCGCTTTGTCGACTCATGAATTTGCCATTTCGGTCCTAATCGAGCGTAGAACCTAGCGACTCTCAGCACACGAACAGGATCTTCGGCGAAAGCTTCAGTGGTATGCTTTAATATTTTGTTTTCTAAATCTTGTCGGCCATTGTAAGGGTCAGTAATCAGCCCATTCTTATCCATTGCCATTGAATTAATGGTGAGATCTCGGCGCGCTAAATCATCCTCTAAGGTAATACCTTCACTCGCATCTGCGGCAAACCCGCGATACCCTTTACCGGTTTTACGTTCAGTTCTGGCTAGAGCGTATTCTTCCTTTGTTTTCGGGTGAAGGAAGACCGGAAAGTCATCACCCACAGGCCGAAAGCCAAGCTCTTTCATTTTCTCAGGGCTTTCACCAACCACCACAAAATCTCGGTCTTCACTTTGAACTCCCATAAGCTTGTCACGGACCGCTCCTCCAACAAGGTAGACTTGCTCAAGTTCTCGTGGTGCATCAAAAAGAAAAGTAGACATAAGGTTCGGCTGTTTCCTAGCAATAACAAATTTAAATAATGCAGCTATTTAGCGAAGCAATTAGTTTGCGAATGATATCAGGTTGTTAACCTGACACGCTATAGTCAGCTCGTTATTAGTTGCATTTGCAATAAGATGACGTTGTGCACTAAGATTCAGGGAGGACCGTGACTAGAAACGTACGCGTTATTTTCGAAACCATCGTTACCAGCAATCAATAACAATAATAATAAAACAGGACATATCATGCATATATTCAAGCTACCTAGACGTTTTAAACTTGCTACGCTCAGTGCCGTTGCTGTGGTTGTTATCACTTCAATCGCTGGCTGTTCAAAATCGACAAGCGACACAGAAGCAAGTACAACGATACAATCACCCACTAGTGAGCAAGCGTCCTTAACTATAGATGAATCAAGACTCGACATATATTATCCGGTTAACTTAACTGCTGACCTATCTGCTTATTCAGTTGACCAACAAAAAATGCTGAGTTTACTGATTGATGCTTCTAAAATTATGGATGATTTATTTTGGAAGCAGGCTTTTGGGAAAGACAAATCTTCTTTTCTAGCAGGCATAAGCGACCCTAAAATTAAAGCGTTTGCCGATATCAATTACGGTCCATGGGATAGATTAAACGGTGATGCTGCATTTTTATCAGGCATAAAAGAGAAGTCAAAAGGCGCAGAGTTCTACCCAGCGGATATGAGCAAAGAAGAATTTGAAGCGGCAGAATTTGATGATAAAGAAGGCCTGTACTCCATTGTCGTGCGAGACGAAAGTGGAAAATTGAGTACGAAACAATATTCACAAGTGTATAAAGCGGAGCTTACAGCCGCGGCTAATCTATTAGAACAGGCCGCCAAATTGGCAAAAGACCCCAGCTTTGCAAGTTACTTGAACATGCGTGCCAAAGCTCTATTAACCGACGACTATCAGGCTTCTGACTTCGCTTGGATGGACATGAAGACTAATCCAATTGATATTGTTATTGGCCCCATCGAAGTTTATGAGGATCAGCTGTACGGCTATAGAGCCGCATTCGAATCCTATGTGCTGTTAAAAGACTTATCGTGGAGTGAAAAACTAGCGAAGTACGCTGCTTATCTTCCTGAATTACAGAAGGGCTTGCCCGTTGCCGATGCTTACAAAGCGCAAATGCCTGGAACTGAAGCAGATTTGAATGCCTACGATGTTATTTACTATGCAGGACATTCAAATGCTGGCAGCAAAACGATTGCTATAAATTTACCTAATGATGAAGAAGTCCAACTACAGAAAGGAACTCGCAGACTGCAGTTGAAAAACGCGATGCGTGCCAAGTTTGATCACATCATGCTGCCCATTGCGGAGCAACTTATTGTTGCACAGCAGCGCCAGCACATTACCTTCGACGCATTCTTTGGAAATACAATGTTTCATGAAGTTGCTCACGGATTAGGTATCAAAAACCTGCTTAATGGTGAAGGTACTGTTCGCCAAGCGCTGAAAGAGCACTCATCTGCATTGGAAGAGGGAAAAGCGGATATATTGGGCCTTTATATGGTCCGTCAATTACTTGATAAAGGCGTGATAACGGAAGGTATATTGGAGGATTACTACGTCACCTTCATGGCCGGCATTTTTCGTTCAATTCGTTTCGGAGCTTCAAGCGCGCATGGTAAGGCAAATATGGTTCGCTTCAACTTCTTCAAACAAGAAGGTGCCTTTAAACGCAATGAGGAAGGTCTATATTTAGTCGACATTGAGAAAATGGGCAATGCGATAGACGCCCTTTCAAATAAGATACTCGTACTACAGGGCGATGGCGACTATGCGGGCGTTTCCGACTTGGTTAATAACATGGGTCTAATTAAGCCTGATTTAGCTGCCGATTTGCAAAAATTAGCTGACGCACAGATCCCAGTCGACATTACTTTCAAGCAGGGAAAAGAAGTATTAGGTTTAAAATAAGCTGCAACAAAAAGCTAAATTTTACGCTTTAAATTGCTAACTTTTTATTAAGTTAAAAGAAACGCCAACTTTTTTGGCGTTTTTTTGTACCTTATTTTTCTGTTTATTAGTTTTTTTGTAACATTATAAAAAAGCCTATTTGTAACTTCATTTTTTCATATCTCAAAAAAAACAATCCTCCCTTATAAGCCGTACCATAAAAGGGCAAAGACATCTTAAACATATGTAAAAAAAACAGTTTTTTTATTTCATCCGCCCTAATTTGTAACAAAATATTTATTTGTATTGTTTGTAATTTAAGCTTAAGCACGGTATACCTATCCCGTCAGCGTATAATATATAACGACAACTAAAAAAAGTTGTACGGAAAAACGTTGTTTAAAAGATTGCGAATAATAAAAATAACAACACGCAACTTATCTGTTTGGAATTTTAACAATATTTGGGATAACACATGAAAAATAACTTCACACTATTAACAAGAAGTGTGCGTGTTGGTCTGGCAGTTAGTGCCGCAGCATCGCTTAGTCTTGCTTTACCTGCTGTTGCACAAGAAGACACTAAGAAGGCTGCAGCCGTTGAAAAAATCGCTGTTGTTGGTAGTCGTGCAGCACCACGTTCAATTGCTGATTCGCCGGTTCCTATCGATATTATCGGTGGCGACGAACTCGGCAAAGGCGGCAACACAGACATGCTAGAACTGTTGAAGGGCACTGTTCCTTCATTGAACGTTCATGCAAACCCGATAAGTGATGCAGCAACCCTAGTGCGTCCAGCTAACCTTCGTGGTTTATCAGCAGATAGTACACTTGTATTATTAAACGGTAAACGCCGTCACCGTTCATCAGTTATTGCCTTTTTAGGTGGTGGTATCAACGATGGTGCTCAAGGCCCTGATATCAGCGTTATTCCTAGCATTGCATTGAAGCAGGTTGAAGTGCTTCGTGACGGTGCAGCGGCACAGTACGGTTCTGATGCGATTGCAGGTGTAATGAACTTTGTCTTGAAAGACAGCGCGGAAGGTGGAACGTTAGCCCTTCGTCATGGTTCATATTACGAAGGTGATGGCGATACAACTCAATTATCAGGCAATGTTGGTTTGCCATTCACGTCGGATGGTTTTGCTAACCTAAGCTTCCAGTATAAAAATGCAGATGCAACAAGTCGAAGCGTGCAGCGCGCTGATGCCACTGCGTTTGAAGCAGCAGGACTAGATGTTGCAAACCCAGCGCAAATCTGGGGTTCTCCTGAAGTTAAGGATGACATTTCAATTTTTGGTAATGTTGGTCTTGATTTAGGTGACGATAAAGAATTCTACATGTTCGGTAACTACTCTGAACGTGATGTGCGTGGTGGTTTTTACTATCGTAACCCAACCACTCGCCCAGGCGTTTACGGTGGCATCGTGCGCAATGTTGACGGCACTGCTGGATATCGTCCGGGTGATGACGATCCAACAGGACAAGCTGCATGGGATGCTGCTCCGTCAACAATTCTTGTCGGTTCATTAGATGGTTTGGGACAGCAGTTAAACTGCCCTGTCGTTGAAGTGCTTGATAATGGTTTACCTGATCCAACTGCTTTAGGGCAACTGGCTGGCGCAAACTGTTTTGCTCATAACTTAAACTTGCCTGGCGGTTTTACACCAAACTTTGGTGGAAACATTACAGACACTTCATTGACCATCGGTACAAAAGGTGAAATCAAAGGTGGTGTTGCTGAAGGTTGGTTCTACGATATCAGCGGTTCAGTGGGTCGCAGTGAGTCACAGTTCCAGATTTTTGATACTTTGAACTCTTCATTAGGACCTGACACACCGCGTGATTTCTCTCCTGGTAAATACATTCAGTTAGAAAAAAGCTTTAACCTCGATATGGTTAAACAGTTTGACTTCGATTTGTATAGCGAAGTGAATATTGCAGGTGGTTTTGAATGGCGCGAAGAGAGCTTCGAAGTTGTTGCTGGCGACGTTGCTTCGTTTGAAAATGGCCCACTATTTGACCAAGGCTTCAGCGTTGGCTCAAACGGTTTCCCAGGCTTCAAACCTTCTGACCAAGGCGTTTCAACTCGCCGTAACTATGCGCTATACGTAGATACAGAAGTACCATTCACAGAAGCATTCTTGATGGGTCTTGCGGTTCGTTTCGAAGATTACGATACATTCGGCACAACAACAAACTTCAAAGTTTCAGGTCAATACCATGTAACAGATGACTTGTCTTTGAGAAGTTCATATAGCACTGGTTTTAGAGCCCCTACTGTTGGTCAAGCTAACGTTAGTAACGTGCAAACGAACCTAAGCAGCGGCGTATTGGTTGACTCTGCGTTACTTCCTCCTACTAACCCAATTTCAGTTGAACTAGGTGGTACAGAACTAACGCCAGAAGAATCAAAAAGTTACACATTGGGTGCCGTATACACCTTGGGCGATGTTTTCATCACACTCGATTACTACAACATCCAAGTTGAAGACCGCATCAGTCAATCTGAGAAAATCAACTTAACTGACGACAACAAAGCAACGTTGAAGGCAGCAGGTGTTCCAAACGTTGATGGCTTGGCACAGGTGAGTTTCTTTACTAACGATTTCGACACGACAACAACGGGTATTGATTTAGTTGCTAACTACGCGACTGAGTTAATGGGTGGAAATTCTACCTTTAGTCTAGCGTACAACTGGAATGAGACTGAAGTTGACAGATTTAGTGCAATCACAGGTGACTTTAAAGTTAAACGTTTAGAAGAAGACCTTCCAAACCATCGTGCTACGGCAACATGGGCACAAAGCATGGACGACTTTTCTTTCTTTACACGCGTTAACTACTTTGGCGAGTATCAAGGTGTTCACGTCGATTTCGACGCAACTGCAATTACAGCAGATGCTGCGGTAACCGTGGACTTCGAGTTTAGTTATTTCTTAACTGAAGAATTTACGCTTACAGCCGGTGCACAAAACATCTTTGACCAGGATGCAGAACGCATTAACATACCAGACAGTGTTGGTATTCCAAACAATAACTGGGGCGGTATCTACTATGAAACTTCTCCATTTGGCATTAACGGTGGTTTCTACTACTTACAAGCATCTTATAGCTTCTAAGCAGTAATCGCTGTACGAAAGCCTTGTCCTAATCCGACAAGGCTTTTTTTTAGCTTGAGTTTTGCTTTATTAATGGTGTGCTGTATGGCACTTTTATCTATATGATTTTTGGTTTCGCAAATTTTTTACAAAATTAATAAACGGAGAGTTATTTTTTTGGCTAATCAAGGTACACCAGCGTTTTTTGAACAACAGCTAAATTCTGCTCAAAATGCCGTTAACAGCGGTGATTTTAAACGTGCATTTAGTCTCTTTTCAGAATTACAAATCTTGGCGCCGACGCGCGGTGACATCTACTTTTACTTTGGTTCAGCGTTGCTCAATGTAGAAGAGTTTGACGCAGCTATTCAGCAACTGTCTAAAGCCTGCCAGTTACTGCCGGCTCAGCATGAACCGCTTTTTAGATTAGCCGATGCTTTCGAAGCGGTTAATTCATTCAGTGATGTTGAAACCGTTATCAGTTTTTCACTCAAGCAATTTCCTAAGCATCCTGAGGTAATCTATCGAGCAGCTAACTTTTATAAGGAAATTGGACAATTAAGCAAAGCGGACAATCTCGCCGCAGAATGCATTGTTTATTCCCATGACATGCTATTAAGTAGCTATGCGTGGTTGCTAAGGCTAAACCTTAGTCAACTGCAAGATATTGCACCCGCGTATAACGCACTATGCGAAATCAATAATAAAATACCGGAACTTGCGAATAACGCGCCAAATAAAAAGCCGCTGCAGATGATCACTAATTACGCACTCGGCCGTTTTTTTGAATTAGAAAAAAACACGAACGAGGCGTTTAAGCACTGGCAAATTGCTAACCAACTTCAATTGTCGATGTGTGATTATAAAGTTAAGGACTTAATTCCCCTATTTGAGGCAATTAAAACAAACTCAACGACATGGGCAGCAGGCTCAAACAGAACAACGTCGTTTACTCCCATTTTTATCCTTGGGTTACCGCGCACCGGATCAACTCTGCTTGAACAGACACTGTGTCGTCATTCGGATGTTTCAAGTTTGGGTGAGCAAGCAATTATTGCTAATCAAGTAGTCAAGCTGATAGCTCATCACACCAAGCAACCCTACCCTCTATTTATGCAAGAGTTAAACTCAGAGAAAGGGCGAGCCCTTTGTCAGGAAGCTGCCACGCTTTATGAAAATGCAGTTAAAAAACGACAGCTCAATACGCCATTTGTGATTGATAAACTGCCGGCTAATTTTCAATCTATCGGCTTAATTAAGACAGTGTTCCCGCATGCAAAGATAATTCATTTATCTCGAAACTTTGCTGATACGGCTCTATCTATTTTTAAAAACCACTTTGCTGCAAACGAACCTTACCTATGTGATTTAGGCGAGTTATCTGCTTACCGCAAGCTCTACAAAAATCTAATGCAACACTGGCGACAAATTGATGAAAATGCAATTTTTGAAATAACGTACGAGAATTTAGTCACTGCACCGGAGCTGTCGATCGGAAAGGTACTCACATTCTGCGGGTTAAATCATCAACATTTGGTTCGGTATAACGAAAAAGACGAGCAGCCTGTTGCCAACATGGTAAAGACATTGAGTTCAGTTCAAGTGACTGAACCTATGCATCAGAGAGCAATAGGTCAGCACACCTCTTATGCTGCCTATTTACAAAAAAATGGCTTAGAGACTGACTAAGCCATCGTTTAGATACTATTTAAACAATAGAAGTAGCATTATCGAGGTAATTAGAATAATCGTTGTCCACGCTAAAGAAGATAAATGTGTATAATTTTGTTCTTCTGCAAACAAGTCATACAAATCCTGAATTGTCTGCAGCTTCCGATTTAACAATTCAATTCTTGCTTTTAACGCAACGTGCATCGATAAATCAAGATACAAATGTTTCATCGCTGGAAAATTTACAACAAATTCCGGAGTGCCTAGCGAGCGATATTGCAGCAAAATGTCACTTTTGGTCTGAAAAAACTGTGCTCTTAATTTTGCTAACGCTTTTCGATTTAGCGGGCTTGTCCCCGTTTTTGCGAGTGTAGTGGTCAAATAATGATTGCTGCTGATTGTCTGCTCGGCGCGTGACTCGAAGTGCTGGAGTTTAACCGATTGGGCCAATGCGTGACTTAACGCTAACAAAGTATCAACTTTCAAATTTGGCAGCACGAGCCTGTCTTGTGTTATGGCTAATTGAGTTGCTTCTTTGTCTGCTTTAAGAAACTGGTATTTATCAGTTTGGACCGTATTCATTTCTTTTGCGATGGCTTTCAGCTTCACCAAGTATTGCTCTTGCTTCGCGGGATTGACGCCCCACGTGACAAGCACGCCGTAATCAAACACAAATAGATGTCCCTTAGGCATTTCAATATGCATAACATCGCGGTACCTCTGCATAATAAAAAGTTTTTCGAACTGAGCTTTTACTTCATCCAAATCAATTTGCGCTGCGAATGCGATAACTTCGGCACTATCATTGAAGAAACTCATTTTTGCCTCTTATTTAACGTTGATTTTCAAAGTCGATGTTTTATATCGATTTATTTGCCCGGCTTTATCACCAAGCAGGTTCTTAACTTGCTTTTACCAAAAACCGAAAGTGACGCAAAATCCTCCTTTAAAATCGGGAGATGTTGATAATCCAAATCGATATCTTCGCTCTCCCCTGCATCGCTTTGATTGTTGCTGTCTAACCTTGTACCCGTTTCATTGTAAAAGCCTTCGCCGCCATCGGGATCATGCAGATACAAACATCTATCATCGGCATGTGTTATCGCCACCCAATGCGGCGTTTTCTTACCATCAAACTGATAAGTACTAATGAGGCAGATAATACCAAAGCCCTTTGCCAAGGCCTTTTCGATTTGCGCGAGCTGTATTTCATTCTTGTGAACGCGTATGCCAGCCTCTTTTGCTTGTTCAATAAAATCCTGTTCAACTATGCGCATAATCGACTTTTTATGCTCACTGCGAACGCCATCGACAAACAAGTTATTCACTTGAGTTGAATAAACTTCAACTTCAAACCCCCTCTCGTGCCCGGCCAAGGCGAGTCCTAATGGATGGCAACCGCCGTGTCCAGAGGTCATGAAAATAGTGGTTGCATGGCGCCAAATATCAATTTCAGTCGCTTGATCGAAGCGAGTATTTTTCTGTAGATACTTCATTGCCATCATCAAAGCGCTTGGACCACAGGTAAATTCTGTGGTCTGTTTGTACCATGGATAGTACTTCATGGTGTTAGCCATGTTCGTCTGTTGTATAGGCTTTTGAAAGCGCAACGCATCCGCGCCGGTTTCATAATACTGGCGGTAAATACCAAACTTACGATAACCTAATTTTTTATACATTTTGATTGCGGCAAGATTATCTTCGGCAACTTCCAATCGCATAAATAATCTTTGCTCATTCAATGCCAGCTCTTCAAGCTTCATTAGCAAAGCCGGCGCAATATTTTGACCTCTCGCTTTCGCGAGAACTGCAAGGGAATATAATCGCGCTGAGCGACTGCCTTTGCGCAAAATAACAAGACCATAACCGACGATCTCATCTGCCTTTTCAGCAAGTACCAAAATACCGTGCTCGGCCTTTATCCAATAGCTCATGCGCCTACGCGATAGCCTATCGTTTTCAAAACAACTCAGCTCTATGCTTTCCAACGCATCTAAGTCTTGCATTGTCGCTAAGCGCAAATTCACTGCGCCAACTTCAGTAGCGTCGCCTGCGTGTATATTAGCGCCCACGTGCTTCCAACCTGTTAGCAAACTCCTGCATAATGATCATGTACAGTTCTTTACCAAGATATAAATCTTCAACTTTTGATTCAATACTTGGGTTGTCATTAACTTCAATTACATAAACTTTGCCATTGGCTTGCTTAATATCAACGCCATACAAGCTTTTACCGATAATTGAGCAAGATTTTACTGCCGCATCTAATACCTGTTTTGGCACTTCAAAAGTTGGCAACGTTTCGAAACCGCCTGAAGTATTGGTTTTTGAATCATGATTATATATTTGCCAATGGCCACGAGCCATGTGATAACGACAAGCGTAAATAGGGCGACCGTTTAATACACCAATTCGCCAATCAAACTCAGTAAAAATGTATTCCTGAACTAGCACCAGCGCCGATTCGCTCAACATTGTTTCAAGCTTGAGTTTAAGTTCCTCCATGTCCTTAACTTTAAATACCCCCAAAGAAAAAGAGCTTTCTGGGAGCTTTAGCACCATCGGAAAGCCAAAGTCATCTGCTAACTTTTGACAGGTTTCTATCTTATTATCAGACACAAAATGACTGCGTGGCGATGGCACTTTGTGATAGCTAAAAGCATCATGTAAATAAACTTTGTTACAGCATTTTAGAATACTCGTGGCATCATCCATAACCACCAAACCTTCCTGCTCAGCTTTGCGAGCGATGTGATATGTCGGATGGTTTATGGCCGTTGTTTCGCGAATAAACAATGCATCGTAATGAGCAATATTGGCCGCTTGATTTGAGTTAATCACTTCAGCGTTAATGCCAACTAATTTAGCAGCTTTGATAAAGTGCTTAATTGCTTTAGCATCGCTAGGAGGCGTTGCTTCGTTTTCATTACACAAAATCGCCATGTCCCAGCGTGCTTGCTTTTGCTTGCTGCCGCGGCGCCAAGTTTTCACCATATAATCGCGAAGTGCATCAGCTAATTCAGCTTTATCACTCGTGTTCGCGGAGTGCCAGTCACCAAACCCGACTGTCATGACAGTTGCGTTTGCTTCTTTGCTGACTGATACTCGTAAAAATGGCGCAGGAAAACGTTCAAAGGCAAATTTTGCGATTGCGTTCATGGACGCAGCTTTTGTTGTGCCGAAAAAGACATCACAATGACTACCATCCTGCACTTCATCGCTTAGCAATTTTGGTAAGGTAATGGTTTTCATTTGCAAGGATTGTTCTTGGCTTTCAATTATCAAATTATTGATAGTATTGACGCTCGGCAGCACTTTGTGCGTTCTAGCTTCAGCCAAAAGGGAACAATAATACCCTTTGCTCAAATATCGATCTGTAGCGCATAAGTTTATAACACGCATTTTGCCTTCCCCACGCTTGGGGAATTCAGATAAATATCTATCGAAATCAATTACTTCACAATCGCGCAAGTCTAACTGACTGAATTCATTCGGCGAATCAACAACGATTAATGTCGTTATCATTTTTGGTTCCAAGTATGTGTAATGTTGCTAGGTTAATAACGCGCGAAATATAGTCTTTAACTGCACTATATCAAGCGATAAGTGATGTAGTTTGAGTAAAATAAATTGTCCTTCAGGAACATTTTTTTTTGCTCGCATTTGCACAATCACAACATACACTTAAGGCGTTTGCTATACATATTTATTTGGAGATTATATGAAATACACAATTTTAGTCGCAAGCTTACTTTTTGCTATGTCGACTGCTGCAGAAGATCGTCCAGTCGCTGACGCGGATCTCGTTCAAGAGTATAAAGCGTACTGCATGGAAATAGCAGAAGATGAAGGAACAGGTAAATTATCAATGGACGAATTCTTGCTAAGTTGCATCAACGACGAGCTAGAGTCTGAAGGTTATCAGCCTATTACTTCGGTACCAAAATAACTATTCGCTGCACTTTAATTTACAAAGTGCAGCTTTTTACCATCCCCTTTTTCTAAATTGGCTAATACATCAACCTTTAGCTCAAACCTGATGTTATAAAATCAGTGACATCTTCCAAACCCACGTTTTTCTGACTCTTTAATTGGTTTAAATATAAAGGTACTTTAAGGTCTTGCTCTAAAGGATACGTATCAAATTGCAGCAGCGTTTGCCGAATTTTATCATCCAAAAACGCGTGGGAAGCCTTCGGCAAGATAAGTCGACAGGGTTCTGCAGTTGCCATAGTCAACGCCACATCTATTGAAGAGGTGCGCAGCTTTGCCTTGCGCAATTCTGGGTACATCTTTGCTAATTTGTCGTTGACTGAATTTGACCATTCAATATTAATATCATGAATATCCCGATTGTTGCCAAGCTCTATCTGATTTGACTGATAGATACAAAGTGGCACTTCAAATAACAACATACTGTCAATATCATCAGACTTAACTTGCGATGTCGTTAACGCGAGGTCAATGCTGTGTTCGTGTAGTTGTCTTGTAATTTGTTCAACAGTCGCAATTTCGTGTTGAAAGCTAACGCTGCTGAAGTGAGACAGTAAATTGGGTAACAAATGAGAAAAACAAAGCACAAATGCGTTTTGAGTTGATGCACAACTGATGTGCTGACACTCCTCTTCAGCTAGTAACTTTCGTGCTCTAGATAATGTGTCAGAAAGCTCTTGGGCAAAAGGGATCAGCTTTTCACCGGCAGGTGTAATTTGGATACTATTGCGGTTTCGAATGAACAAAGCGGTGTTAAAATATTCTTCCAACAACTTAATGCGAGCACTAACAGCCGACTGCGTTAAATATAAATTTTCAGCAGCGCGACCAAAATGTCTAGTTTCAGCTACTTCGAGAAAGGTAGTTAAAAATCTAATGTCCACAAAAAAACCAGTAATCAAATGATTACTGGTTTATATCGTGCTTTTGACAATGAGTGCAACGCTTAATGTCACATCTCAGCAAAAATGTTAGCTTAATGCATATTATCGCCATCATCGACATGCTTATTGCGGGAGTCAGCTAAGAGCTTACTGGCGCGCTTTTTGCGCATCAATTCGGCTTTTGTTTGCTCAACTTTACTCTCGTCCCTCTGCTTTCCGATTATCCAATCTTGTTGATCGAAATCGTCTGTCTCTTCTTTGCGAAATCTGTAATCTTTACTCATAACACTTAGCCATTAATCAGGAACCTGCATCATCAGAAAATCCGACACACATGTAAAACAAATTATTTTCTTCTTAACGGCAAAAAATATCGATTACTCTACATATCCCTCATTCGCACTGACTGTTAGAGGATGGTAACCAGGTTTAGCCTCTTCAAACGCTTTCTTTGCAAACGCTTTACCATCTGGTGTTTTAGACAACTCACGATACAAAGGCTTCACTAGCTTGTTTCTTCCAATGCTGGTTAAGTAGCTATATAAACGTTCATATGCTGGCTTATACTCATTCGTTACAGCGATCATCAACCAACTGTGCGCAATTTCATTGTTTTTACTCTTTGTTAAAGAAAATGCAGCGTCAAGCTCGGCCAATTGCTTTTCGTCCAAGCGTTCCGGCATGTTGTTCAAAAAATACAACCACTGATGCACTGTCCAATCTTTGGTTTCAATAGCGTTTGCTCTGCTGTTCCCTGCTAGCCACTGTTCTCGAGAGTTATCCACTTTTACAAAAGCATCTGACTCTGGCACTGGTGCACCTTCGGGGATACCGGGCTCAAAAATCCAAGCATTGATGCGTGATTTATCAAGTTTATCGGCATACTGTTGCAACAAGGTTTCATCTAGGTAAGCAATGAACTCATCGGTTGTAATGCTTTTGAATGAGAAACGCTCAAAATAACTCAACAGAAATTTATCAAAATTATCACGACCAATTTTTTGTTCAATCTCGCGTAGAAATAATGCACCTTTTTCATATGGAATATTGGAAAATACATCATCTGGGTTTCTGCCGCGTAAATCGATCGCAAGGATTTGGTCAGCCGGTTCTAAGGACTCTATATCTGCCTGTAAATCCTGATAACCAAGCACCGCCTCCATGTTATAGCGATCTTCACCGTAAATCATTTCCATGATGCGATAGGTTAAATAGGTGGTAAAGCCTTCATTCAGCCATAGATCACGCCATGTCGCGTTTGTGACCGTATTGCCTGACCAACTATGCGCCAATTCATGCGCAATTAAGGAAACTAAGCTTTTATCACCGGCAATTACAGTGGGTGTGATAAAGGATAATCTTGGATTTTCCATGCCCCCAAACGGAAACGAAGGAGGTAAAATTAATAAATCATAACGGTCCCAACTGTATGGACCATACTTATTTTCCGTTGCAATTAGCATGCTTTCTGTATCTTCAAATTCAGCAGCCGCAGAATCTAGTACCGATGGTTCAGCGTAAACGCCTGTGCGCTCACCCATGGCCTTAAATTCTAGATCGCCAATAGCGAGAGCAATCAGATAGGAAGGAATAGGCTGCGGCATAGTAAACTCATAAACACCATCTCGCTCAGTATCAGGGTCATTTGACGCGCTCATAACCGCTAGGAGCTCTTTAGGGGTTCTAATTGTTGCAGTATAAGTTACACGCACCTGCGGTGAGTCTTGCAGTGGAATGAAGCTCCTGGCATGAACAGCTTGCGCTTGAGTAAACAAAAACGGATACTTTTTACCCGCTGTTTGCGCTGGTGTTAACCATTGTGCACCTGACGCCCCGGGTGATGTTTCATAATTAATGGTTACTGTCTCAGCGCCTTTCGGCAGTGTGATATGAAGCGCAGCCCCTAGGTTTTCGTCAGCCGCCTTTAAGTCAAAGGGAACATCTTCACCACTACTGGTAACACTAAGGATAGCTAAATCACGTGTATCAAGTATTAATTCATCCGCATTTTCTTTTTGACGTTTAACGGTGACTTGAACGCTCCCGATCAGTTTCTTCACAGTAAAATCGGCGCTTAAGTCAAGATTCAGGTGTGTCACTAACACTTCGTCTGGATTAGCATATGAATGATAATCCTTGCTGACATCAATAGCGGCAGTGGGTGCAATTTGATTCTGCGTATCTTTGTTAAGCTTATTTTCGGTAACATCCGAAGGTACATTTTCTGCAGGGGAACAAGCTGCCAAAGCGATAGCCAGAGCTAAGGTACTTAATCTAAAAATATTTTTCATTTAGTTTTTCCATCGTTAAATTTTTGATTTGTTATTAATTATATAATTTTTCAAAATCTAATATTAATGCGCGTCTATTATAGAGCATTACAGCAACCCTTGTTTGACATAAAACAAGATTCAAAAAAACGCCTCGACTACACAGTCAAATTGAGTCTAATTTTCTTTATTTCAGCCGCACTACAAAGCGTTTTAGTGGCGCACAAAGGTCACAAATAAACATTTAGATTTCGTTATTCCAGTCGATATAAATAGCATTGTTGGTCATGTTCATGGCATATCCAGACACTTCAACTTATTCCCAAAAGGTTACACATTTCTATGTTAGATATTTCGATCAGGCAAAAAATTACACTAGCGTTATCACTTTTCATCGTTGTGACGGCTATTCTCATCGGGTCTATAAGCGTTATTACGGCTAAAAAAAATATATCTCAACGAGTTTTAGAAAAAGAACTACCAACGCTTGTAACCAGCATTACGAAGGAGATCAATGCGGGCATAGAGAAAATGCAAATCATCGCCGCCCAAATCGCAACAGACCCTTTCATACTGCAGTGGGCAGAAGGCGGCTTCAATCCGAGTGAAGAAACACTCCTTGTCAGTAAACTCAAGTCAACTGCTTTGCTCAATGATCTGTCATCCGCCTCTTTTGCCGATAAACAAAGCGCGAAGTACTGGAATCAAGACGGTTTTTTAAGAGTGTTAAAAAATGACAATGCTGACGCTTGGTTTTTTGCCTATAAAGACAGCAACGAAGCGAACTCAGTCAGCATTTATGATGACCCAAATACCGGCAGAGTCGACCTCTTTGTCAATTATCAACAAATAGATGGAAGAGGACTATCAGGCACCTCTCGTTCTTTTGATGATGTTGTCGACATGTTGAGTAACTTTAAAATTGAACAAACCGGATTTGTCTACCTTGTCGATAGCCAAGGAAACGTTAAACTCAACAGCAATAGTGTCATTCAAAGTGATAGTCGTATTGCAGATATTTACAACTATTCTTTCAGTACTGAACTAAACCAACAAAAGCCATTCTCAGTGCTCTCTGTCGATAGGGACGGAAAAGATTTACTGTTAGCGCTTGGCTATATTCCCAGCATGAAATGGTACTTAGTCGCTGAAGTGCCAACCGCTGAAGTATTTTCCACGGTGACTGAAACCAAGTGGCGAATTTTAATATGGTCTAGCATCATTGTTGTCCTTGGCGCTGCTGTTGCTTATTTTATGTCCGCTTCGGTCACCAAGCCGATTGATGAATTAGCATCGTTATTTAACAAACTTGGACACGGAGACGCTAATCTTTCTTATCGTTTGCCGTCACAAGGACAAAAAGAAATTGTTGCTGTGGCTGCGGGATATAATCGTTTTGTAGAAAAGCTTGAAAGCGTATTCAACGATGTAGCGCAAAATGGTCAACACTTAAGAAAAGTGGCCAGCATTTTAGAGAATGACGCGCAGACAACCATGATCAACGTTGAATCAGAAGCAAAAATGACTTTTCAAATTGCACAAGAACTAGACAGCGTTAGCTCAAGCTCAAGCTTAGCATCATCAAACGCAGAAGAGACGAATACTATTACCCAAGAAGCTGCCGAAAACGCGGCGAAGATACGCAGTGTTATTGACGAGTCACAAAATGATATTAAGCAATTGAGTGAAAAAATTCATCAAGTTGCTGCAGTAATTCAATCGTTAACAACAAACACAGATACCATTGCTGGTGCGCTTTCTACTATTCAAGCTATTTCTGATCAAACCAATTTACTTGCCTTAAACGCAGCTATTGAGGCAGCGCGAGCCGGCGAGCAAGGGCGTGGCTTCGCCGTTGTTGCAGACGAAGTTAGAACGCTAGCCAAACGAACGGCAGACTCAACGCAGGAAATTCAGAGCATTATGGATGTTTTGAAAAAATCATCTTCTAACGCAACACATGAAATTGGACAAATTGTTGAGCAGTCTCAGGCCTCGTCCTCCTCAATCTCTATTGCATTAGATATGTCGATGAAAAACAAAGGGCTGTTCGACAGAATTAGCGTTAGCAGCAAACAGGTTGCCACTTCGTTTAACGAACAAAGTCGGTCCATTGATACCATCAATAAGCATATGTCAGACATACGAGAAAGCGCGAGTACAAACGCACAAAAAGTAAAAGAAATTACGCTAGAGACTGAAGAACTGAACGTATTGGCTGAAAAGCTAGACCAGTTAATTGCGCAATATCAACGTTAACAGTCATGCAATTGAAAACAGCGGGCGCCTTAAAACAAAGACACCGAGTGTGCATTGCTGTTATCATCTTTAGATTGTCAATTTGCGTCTTATAGCGATATATAAATTCAAACATGAAATCTATTGCGGCCATCGCTCTCACATTCGGTGTGATGTTTATATCGATGTTGTGCAAGCCTTTACAGGCGCTTAATTTAGTTGATGCGAATGCAAGCGCATCGTCTCCCACGTCTTACTCTCGCGAAAATCCGCAGCAAGTAAGAGTTGCGGTGGCATCAAACTTCATTAAACCGATGCAGCAGCTAAAAGCACAATTTGAACAGCAAACATCCATCAAGGTACTCGTTTCCTATAGCGCGTCCGGAAAGCTTTTTGCGCAAATTATTAACGGTGCGCCCTACGATGTGTTTCTTTCTGCTGATCAAAGCAAGCCTCGGGAACTTATTAAAAAAGAAAAAGCCAGTGCAAACCAACGATTTACTTACGCCAGAGGAAAGCTGGTGTTGTGGTCTTCCACGCCTTTGTTAGTGAATAATTCGCCTGAAATTTTAGAAACTAACGCGTTCAGAAAAGTGGCGCTGGCGAATCCTAAATTTGCACCTTATGGTCAGGCAGCGGTTGATGTGTTAACTAATTTGTCGTTGCTTGAGCAGACACAGCCGAAATGGGTGATGGGAGAAAGTATTTCTCAAACTTACCAATTTGTTGCAACAGGCAATGCTGACATCGGTTTTATTTCCCATTCGCAAAAACCCGATCATGGTTCACACTGGTTAATTCCCGAAGAGTTATACAAGCCGATACAACAAGACGCTGTTTTACTTAGCAGTGCTGAGAATAATTCAGCTGCAGTGGCTTTTTATGAATTTTTGAAAAGCAATGAAGCGAAAAACATCATACAATCACACCATTACACTGTTGATTAGAAAGACAGTTCGCTAAATAAACAGTTTATGACATTTTGCTCGGAGCAATTAGCGCTGTTTTGCTAACAAGGAATTTGCATGGCCCTTACAGAATCTGACATCAATGCAATTTGGCTAACTATTAGGCTAGCGTTTACCGTTACTCTGATTTTGCTAATTGTGGGCACACCCATTGCCGTTTGGTTAGCAAAAACCAAGTCTTGGCTGCGCGGACCAATCAACGCTATCGTCGCCTTGCCGCTTGTGTTACCCCCTACCGTCTTGGGATTCTATTTACTCATCGCAATGGGCCCTAATGGTCCCATTGGTCAACTTACTCAAGAACTTGGCTTAGGACTCCTGCCCTTCACTTTTTGGGGGCTAGTGATTGCTTCACTATTTTACTCTTTACCCTTTGTTGTCCAACCGATTCAAAACGCAGTCGAAGCGATTGGAAAGAAACCATTAGAAGCGGCTGCTACGCTACACTCAAAACCCCTAGATACGTTTTTTCATGTAATTTTACCGCTTGCCAAGCCTGGGTTTATTAGCGCTGCTATATTGGGTTTTGCTCACACTGTTGGTGAATTTGGGATCGTTTTGATGATTGGTGGCAACATACCAACAGAAACTCAAGTTGTTTCAATCCAAATATACGATAAAGTCGAGGCTTTAGAATACGCTGGCGCTCACCGCCTTTCGGCTATTATGCTTGGCTTTTCCTTCATCGCACTATTGCTGTTGTACAGTTTCCAAAAGCGCGGTATTGCTGCCAAATTTAGAATTGGACGTTGATTATGAGCACAGTTAAAAGCGCGTCATCCAACATTGTTGCTAATTTGAAAGCGAGTCTGCACAGCGACTCTCAAGTATTCGAACTTGAGGTAAATAGCGAATTCCCCAGTACAGGTATTACCGCAATTTTAGGCGAGTCAGGCAGTGGTAAAACAACCTTGCTTCGATGCATCGCAGGGCTAGAAAAAAATGCAGAAGGCCTATTGTCCATTGGCGATACCATTTGGTTAGACAGTGGCCGCTGTGTGCCCACTTATGAACGTGAACTTGGATTCGTATTTCAAGATGCGCGCTTGTTTGATCACTTAAATGTAAAAGGTAATCTGCAATTTGCCGTTAAACGCAGTCATGAGAAAGTAAAAAACTCATTTTTAGAAGAAGTCATTAGTGCCTTAGATATCGGACATCTGCTGCTGCACAAACCAGAGCAATTATCTGGCGGTGAAAAACAGCGAGTAGCGATTGCACGCGCTTTGCTAGTTAAACCCAAAATGCTCATTATGGATGAACCTCTCGCTTCCCTGGACAACGCTCGCAAACAGGACGTTCTGCCTTACTTAGCGGCACTGCAAAATATGTTTAACTTACCCATGCTTTACGTAAGCCATTCAACTGAAGAAGTTTGTAAGTTGGCAGACCATGTTATTGTGCTCCACCAAGGTAAAGTGGTCATTCAAGGTAGCATCAACGACGTTTTTTCGAGCGCCCAATTGCCTCATATTTATAGACAAGAAACGAGCACGATTATACAAGCGAAGGTAATTGAAAAAAATGAGCGCTGGAATCTCATAAAAGCAGAGTTTAATGGCAACGTCCTTTGGCTTCAGGATCAAAATCAAGCCGTGGGCAAAGCGCTTAGGCTTCGTATTCTCGCTAGCGATGTGAGTTTATCGTTAAAAGATGAAAAAGAAAGCACCATTCTTAACCGCTTAGAGGGCAGAATTGCGGGTATCGAAATGGACAAAAATGGCGCAAGCGCACTCGTTACGGTTGAGTTAATGCGTACCGAAGTTGTAGCGCAAGTCACCCGAAAATCAATCGATGATTTGTTTCTGATGGTAGGAATGAAAATATGGGCGCAAATAAAGTCTGTTGCGATTATGAGTTGATACTGCGTTCTAATTAGACATTTAAAGCAAAGCACACTATTTAGTTAGTTGTTCACCATCGTTAATCTGCCTAAACTTTGTTGCACTTATTTTTAAAGAAGCTGTTGCTAAACTTACCTCAAAGAAAAAGGCAATAAGTCCGCCGGTTAAAAATAGGATACTGATCATAAACGTCACTAGCACTGCGGTGTCCAGACTTGTGCTGATCAAACCGTTGACCATCAATAAAATAACGTCAAAACAAATAACCAGAGCTGAAGCAATCAGAAAGTTAATTGACCAATTTGCCAAGCGCATACGCTTATTCAACGTTCGAATTTCGTGCTTGGCTCGACGGTCTATTCGTATCGGCTGTTCGCGTGCTAAATCTTCAAACCAGCGTGCTCGGTCAATCACTCTTGCCACTCTGCCCGTCGCCACATTTACAAGTGTTCCGATACCCACAATGAGAAATATAGGTGCTAAGGCTAGTTGAATAATTTCGACTGCATTGGGTGTTATGATTGATTCCACGGGCAACTCTTTTCAGTTATTTTTAGTAGTGTTGATAGACGCTGTTTGTAAAGAAACGGTCACTTATTCTGCTTTTGAATCCAATATTCATTAATACGTGCAAAAAGCACCTTTTTACTAATGGGCTTTGCAATATAGTCATCCATTCCTGCTGCTAAACACTTTTCTCGGTCTCCCAACATAGCATCGGCGGTTGCGGCAATAACATGCAATGCCTTATTTTCTTCTCCCGCTTGTCCGTCACGAATTAAATGTACACACTCAAAACCGTCCATGATCGGCATGTTACAATCTAACAATAACAAATCAACTTTTAACTCTGACTTGTTTGTTTTATTTAAGAAATCAATTACCTCTTGCCCATTTTTAGTAGTAAACACAGTAAATGGAGTGTCTTCGAGCATTCCGCGCAGTATCGCTAGGTTAATCTCGTTATCATCAGCAATTAAAATCAAACCCTTTTCTATGCCCGAAAAATCGATAGACGCTAGATCAATCTTAGACTCCAAATTTGCAAACAGAGTCTGCAATGCTTTATTTTGCGGAAAATGAGGAGCCAGTAATTCACAAAATTTAGTCATGAAAAATGGTTTTGTTAACGCTGATTTGTTCTGCGAAGAGCTTTGCAAAGCTCGTTTTTTGGAAGAGCAGTAGTCGAGCCAAACAGCTGAGCCATTCAACTTTGCTAAGAGTTTTTCCTGAATAATCGATAAGTCAGGGAGGCTTTCATCAGCAAGTACAATATCAACGCAATTTGATTCGACGTCATTGAAGCAGTTTCCACCAATCGACTCGATATTTCCTTTCACGATGCTATATTCTTGCTGGTCATCGAGCAGTAATAAAATATTCAGGCCGCCTAATAAAAGAGGATCTTTATGAGCGGTCTTGCTAGTTAATAAATCCCCAGCATCAGAGCTTATCTCAAACGAGAAACAGGTACCTTTACTCTGCTCCGATGTGAACCAGATTTTTCCATCCATTAATTTGCACAGCTGTTTGGTTATTGATAATCCCAAACCCGTTCCGCCATAAGTTTGCGCTGTATTGACCCCACCTTGATCAAATGCAACAAATATTTGTTCGTGCTTAACTTTGGCAATACCTACCCCAGTATCTATTACGCTGCATCCGAAACTTATCCTCTTACCGATAATTTGACTGCGTGCAACAACAACAATTGAACCCTTTGCGGTAAATTTGACTGCATTGCTTAACAAGTTGTTTAACACTTGCTTCACTCTGTGGCCATCGCCATAATAATTGAGAATATCGAGACCCACAGTATCAAGATGCAGTTTCACCCCCTTAGCTGCCGTCAAAGGTTGAAATAATGCGACTGTGTCTTCAAGTATTGCAAGCAAATCAATATTTTCATGTCGAAACTCAAGCTTACCGGCCTCAATTTTTGATAAGTCCAAAATATCATTAATGAGATTTGATAAGTTGGTAATACTGATATCGGTTAAATTCATGTAACCAAGCTGATTGTCATTCAGCCCTTCCGCACGAATAAGCTCTAATGTTCCTAAAATGCCATTGAGTGGAGTTCGCATTTCATGGCTAACGTTGGAGATAAAAGAGGATTTAGTATGGCTCGTTGCCTCCGCTTGCTTTTTCGCTTTGTTTAGCTCTTTTGTTCTCTGCCTAACTTGCTCTTCTAGCGAGCGGTTGGTGGTTTCAATTTTTTGCTTAGCTTCGAATTGCGCAGTCACGTCACTAAAAATCACGGCGACACCTTCAACATCGCCATCGCTGAGTGAAACTGGTGACGCGTTCAGCGTTAACTGTTTTTCACCACTAGGACTGCTATAAACGACGTCAGTTGAAACCGCTTTTTTGGATGACACCACATCATTAATTAAGCTTTTCATTGAAAAGTTCTGAAAGAACACGAAATCATCAAAGTACTTGTTCTCGAAATCACCGCGTGTTTTGCTGAATAACGACAAAGCAGCGTTGTTCACCGTAGTGACTTTATTCGCAACAGAGATACTGATAATCGCATCATTTGTGCCTTCAATAATGGCTTTGTACTCTGATTGAGCTCGCGTTAGTTGCGCCTTTCTTTTCATATAAAGATTAAAAAATACAAGCAAACCAACTAAAAAGATAACAACCACACCAATGAAAATCGTCTGAATTATTCGTCTCTCTTTGATTAATTCTTGGCGCTCCTGAGTATCCATGCTGAGCAATAAATTAAAGATGAGGGGGGTAGCTTCACTTGCAATAACTAACTTTTTTTCAGCGTAAATATAGGATTTTTCTTCTGTATTTTGCTCAGTGATAATACCAAAGCGTGAGTCAGCGTCTTTGCTTAATCGATAAAACATGGATAAGTTTGTTTCACCGTCAAATTCATGCCTAAATGCAACATCAGCGTCTGGGTGAATTAAAAACTCTTGCTTATCGTTCAACAGATATGTCTGAAAACGCCTATCGATTGATTCTGTCAAATCCCTTAATAAATGATAAGCGTTGATATTTATAATCAATATCGTTTTGGGGGTCGCTTCGTTTACCCGCACCGGCATGGCTAAACGAAGGGTCGGAATAATAGGCGTTTCAATTTGACCAAATTCGCGATTTAGCGTTACACCGGAAATGTAATATTCATTTTCTGATAGACTTTTTGATATTTCAAAATAGTCTCTACCGCTTTTATCTTGAAGTTGATTTTGAATAACGACGATCTGCCCACTCACAGTCCGATCAACTTTTACTCGCTCAAGCCCCGTCTGAACGTCAATAAGTCGAATCTGATCAATTTCTCGAGATTGCTTCATTAAAGCAATAAACATTTGCTGAGCTTTTTGCTCATTCACCTCAGTCGCGGCTTGCTCATTTGGTAAAGCGCCGCTTATGTATTGTTGTTCAAACGATAGAACAGGCGGAGAATCGTGGAGGATGAAAAGATCTTTTCGATAATTCTCTACTGCTGAATTGAGCCTCTGTTCACCGTTATTAAGAGCTTGTGTCATATCCAACCAAACGCCGTCGTTAACGTCTTGTTTGGTCATTTTGTTAAAAAATATCAGTGATAAAACGATTAGAATAAAAAGTGTCGCCAATGAGGTGGGCAAAAAGAATTTGTAAAGGCGATCGTTCGGTAAGTAGCTGGGAATAGCGTTCTCTATTAACTAATTAGCTGTCTTGGTTTTAAGTTATAACCTGAAATTGGATGCTTGTAAACAATCCAGTGCATAGGAAGTATCTGTAAAAGTTCAATAGCGATAAGGAGTAAACTGAATCAAATTACTCTTTGGGCAAATTTGGGTTTAATTCTAGGAAACGCTCTGGAAATAGCGCTGCATAACGCGTTTCAAGCTCTTTTAACACTTCTTTAGCATTAGGGTAGCTGCGTCTTATAGACAGTACAAGAGGGAGAACTTCTAGCGTATGGGAGCTTAACTTCACGTTTGGTTCTGGTTCAAAATAAAACATGGCCGGCTTGTGATACGACAATAGGTATGGTGCTCGCCCGAGAGAAAGCGCTTTTAAAGCTTGAGGATGACTTTCCGAATTAAAGCGTTGCGTTGTCACTAATGCCCCTTCCCCCCTAAATAAGCCGCCGTAGCTATAACCAGCGATGGTAATAAGAGGTTTCTCTTGTAGTTGACTCATCAAATTAATCGGCGGCGTGTTTCCTTCTAACCAAAAAACGGATATCTCCAGAATATCAAAAACCTTTTCACCAAATATTAGTTTATGAGAATCCGAATTTTGAAAGGGTACAACCATCAGTAAGTCAATGTTGTCTGTCACAAGACTTCTGAACAAGCGACGATTCGGTCCAGGAATAGCTTTGAACTCAAAGTCTGACTCAGCCACCACTTTTCTAATTATGTCACTGACTTCCCCACTCGCCATTCCATTTTCATCAGTATAAGTGTAAGGCGCGAACTCAGAATAACCAAAGTTTAATCTTGCAGTAGGCTCATTTTTAAATGACTGGCAGTTGCCACTAAAAACCAACATGCTGATAAAAAGTGCAACGAAAATGTTAGAACGTCGTTTCATACTTTCGCTTATGGAGACCTGTTAACGTAAGTAAAAATAGGATAAACGACTTACTTACTCTATTCAACAGTCGCTTTTTCTAGGTCAACACAAAATAAATCCTGTCCTGCGGATTCAAAGGAGCTGCATCCAATAATAAGATTAGGAATAGCGATGATGATTTAGTTGCTGCGAGGGGATACGTTTGGACACAAGAAGTTTTATTTGGCACTTCGTAATTGGTCGGTGTGATAGGATTCGAACCTACGACCCCTTCACCCCCAGCGAAGTGCGCTACCAAGCTGCGCCACACACCGACCGAAGCGCGTATTATATTGATTGCCTTGTATAATTCCACCGTTATTTTGTTTTTATCTGAGTTTTCGCTGCCTTTTATCTAAATAGCGTGCACATATTCCTTGTCAAACCCTACTTTCACCTGTAAAAGATGTTTTTTTAATCATAAGTTTATCCTATGCAAGTTGTAAATCTTCATCAACTTCAAACGCCCGTTCAAGTCATCGAAGAACAAAATGAAAGGTTGTTTGATCAAGTTGCTACCGATTTAACACAAAAAGGCTACAGCATTCAGCCCTTCGCTCTGCCGCTTGATTTATCCAACCATTTATTACACCACGTTACTACGATGTCACCCGACTCGTTTATCGAAGCCGGTATTGGCAGAATGCGTGAACATATGCGCAATGATTTTGTAAGGCGAGATGAAATATGTTGGATAACAGGTAAGAGTGAAGCTGGAGCGCAATGGCTCGAGTGGACCAATCAATTGCAAAAGTACCTAAATCGGCACTTATTTTTGGGATTATTCTCTTTTGAAAGTCACTTTGCACATTATGCTACTGGCTGCTTTTACAAACGTCATAAAGATGCGTTTAAAGGCGAAGCTAATCGCGTTTTGTCGGTTGTTGCCTATCTGAATCCCGATTGGCAAATTGACGATGGCGGTGAATTAGTTCTTTATAAAGATGAGCTTGATACTCAGGGCCTGAAGGTTGTGCCGGCGCTTGGCACACTAGCAATTTTTTTGAGTGAAGAATTTCCTCACGAAGTGCTGCCTGCACAACGCGACCGCTACTCGATTGCTGGTTGGTATCGAATCAATGCAAGCTCAGCGGATAGAGTTGACCCGCCGAGATAGGTTAATCTAGCACTTTATTTTCTGACAGTTTTATCATCAGAACTGATCCGGCTAGCTGTTGCACCGGCCTGATCTTTATATTTAGCGTCAACTCTAGCATTGTAAGGTTTTTCAGCACTGCCGCTGAGAATTTCAAAACTAATGGCGCCTATTTTCATTTTTGGCTTAAGCGCCAGCGGCAATTTTCCACTATTAAAAAATTCTAAAACAATTTGCCCTGACCAACCTGGGTCTATTCTGTGTGCAGTCACATGCACCATTAAGCCTAATCTTGCTAACGAAGAACGACCATCTAACCACCCTACGATGTTGTCAGGTAAGGTAATTGATTCATGCGTTACGGCAATCGCCAACTCCCCAGGATGCAAATAAAACGAGTCGTTTTCACCTATCGTTATTTCGTCACTCATTACCGAATCAAGCGCCTTCTGAACGCTTTCTTTAGCGCCGCTCAGGTCGATGTAAGGAGCTGCGTGATCTTGGAACACTCTAAACTTATTGCTTAAGCGAACATCTACCGTCACGCCGCTAATTTGATCATAATCAGGCGTAGGGTCAATTTTAATTTTCCCTTCTTGAATATACCGGTAAATATCCTTGTCACATAAACGCATGCTGTGTTTTCCCAAACTTTGTTATCTAACGCTGAAATCAGCTGTGCCGTATTATGATCACACTTGACGCAGGTTGCAACAGGCTATTAGCCGCAGTTTAACGCTTGGCTACTCTTTGTTGACTACTTGTATATTAACGCCATTATTTGCCGAGCTGTTTTTTTGCTCTCTAGTCAGCTGATGCGACTGTAACGTTGTTCCTACTTTTATCGACACTTTGCGGGCGATACTCAGATAAATGCTGGTGACGCTGCTTTCAGCAAGCGCATTTACTATTGGCTTCCCATTATCAGCATGCTCTCTAATATCGTTACTTAAAGGCAGTTCACCTAAAACGTCAATTCCGTGTTGCTCGGCCAGCGCAAGCGACCCGCCTTGTGAAAACGGATACGACTTTTCGCCACATTTGCATTCAAAGTAACTCATATTCTCAACGATACCAAGCACCGGTATATTCAGCTTTTCAAACATCGCAATGCCTTTTTTAGCATCGGCTGTAGCAATGGTTTGCGGCGTTGTGACTATCACTGCTGCAGACAAAGGAACTTGCTGTGACAGCGTTAAATGAATATCACCCGTACCCGGTGGCAAATCAACAATCAAATAATCGAGCAGTGGCCACTTTGTCTCGTAAATCAGCTGCTTTAGTGCTTTTGTCGCCATCGGGCCGCGCCATATAGCAGCACTCTCGCTGTCAATTAAGTAGCCAATAGAATTAGCAGCAATGCCTTCAACCATCAACGGATACATGGTGCGATTATCTTGACTATCAGGATGGGCTTTAGGATTACCCAGCATAATTGGCACTGACGGTCCGTAAATATCAGCGTCCAAAATACCCACGCGAGCCCCTTCTTTTTGCAATGCGTATGCAAGATTTACGCTGGTTGCCGACTTACCCACTCCACCTTTCCCAGAAGAAACTGCAATCACATTCTTTACGTTAGGAATTGGCGGTAATTTGGCTTCAGTAATCGGGACATTAAACACAACGTCTATTTTACACTCGGCAAGCGTAGGTAAGCTCTGCCGTAATTTGTTTTTCAACGCTTCCAGTGTGCTTTTCACTGTAAACCCTAAACTGATCTCTATGTTTTGCTTTTTGCCGGCTTCATACTTTTCTCGATCGGCTAGTGCCACTATTGCATCGGCATTCGCTGGCAACCCATCAATGGCATAAAAACCGGCGATGGCTTGCTCAATTTCCTGAATTCTTTCCTGTTTGTTTCTCGAAAAAAACACGCATTGCTCCTTAAACGCAGTAAAACACCCCGAAACAAGCAATTACGTAATGCAAATTGACCTTGTTTGGGCTACCATCTGCGCATATTTAAATTTTGTGAAACTGACTAAAAATCATCTATGTCTACTACTTCAGCACAACCTGCTCCAAAGCGTCGAATACTAGTTACTAGTGCCTTGCCATATGCAAATGGCTCTATTCACTTAGGTCACCTCTTAGAACATATTCAAACGGACATATGGGCGCGCTTCCAACGTATGCGCGGTCACGAATGTTACAGCGTTTGTGCGGACGATGCGCATGGTACACCCGTGATGCTCAAAGCCCAAGAACTAGGGATCACGCCGGAACAAATGGTTGAGCGGACACGCACTGAACACCATCAAGATTTGATAGATTTTCACGTAGACTATAACAACTATTATGTGACTCATTCTGAAGAAAACAAGGAACTTTGTGAATTAGTCTATAACCGTTTAGATGAAGCTGGCTATATAAGCAAACGCGTCATCAGCCAGTTATACGATCCTGAAAAAGAAATGTTTTTGCCAGACCGTTTCATCAAGGGTGATTGCCCGAGCTGTGGCGCTAAAAATCAAAATGGCGATAACTGCGACGTTTGCAGTGCAACCTACGATCCAACAGAGGTTATCAACCCGCGCTCAGTGGTATCTGGTGCAACGCCTATCTTAAGAGACTCCGAGCATTATTTCTTTGATTTGCCTAAATTTGAAAGCATGCTCAAGGGATGGATACGTTCTGGCGCTATTCAAAACGAAATGGCAAATAAACTAGAAGAATGGTTTGAAAAAGGCCTACAGCAGTGGGATATTAGCCGTGACGCGCCCTACTTTGGTTTTGAAATTCCAAATGCGCCTGGCAAGTTCTTTTACGTTTGGGTAGATGCGCCTGTAGGTTACATGGCTAGCTTTAAAAACTTCTGTGAGAGCAACGGAATTGATGATGCTCCTTTCTGGGCACCAAACACGGATACTGAGCTTTATCACTTTATAGGCAAAGACATTACCTACTTCCATTGTTTATTTTGGCCGGCAATGCTTGAAGGTGCAGGGTTTAGAAAACCGACTGGCGTCAATATTCACGGCTTTGTGACGGTCAATGGTGCAAAGATGTCAAAATCCACAGGCACATTCATTAAAGCAAGAACCTATTTGCAGCATTTGAATCCAGAGTATTTACGTTACTACTTCGCCTCTAAACTGAATGATTCAGTTACAGACATCGACTTAAACTTTGAAGACTTTGTGTTAAAAGTAAATTCAGACTTAGTGGGCAAGGTGGTTAATATCGCAAGTCGCTGCGCAGGCTTCATAACCAAGCGCTTTGATGGAAAGTTATCTGACAACATAGAGGCTCCTGAATTATTGGCTGAGTTTCAAAATGCGAGCGAAACGATTGCTGGCTATATTGAAGCGCGTCATTATCACAAAGCCATGCGTGACATCATGGCGCTTGCAGACAAAGCCAACCAATATATTGATACTCAAGCGCCTTGGATAACGGTTAAAGATGAGTCCAAACAGACGCTAACGCATGACGTATGCTCGATGGGTATTCACCTTTTCAGAATACTCGTGGTGTATCTCACGCCGGTGATGCCGAAACTATCCGAACAAGCGCAAGCGTTCTTAAACGACGAGTTTACTTGGGCAAGCGCACAAGAACTTAAGTTAGGGCAGCCGATTAACAAATTTAAAGCTTTGCTACAGCGAGTTGAAATGGACAAAGTGAATGCGATTATCGAGGATTCAAAAGATAACTTAGGTTTACCCAAAGCCGATACACCTAAAACTGATAGCAAAAAAAGCGCTAAAGCAAAGGATGTGAATGTTGTTGCTGATGATGGCTTATCGCCCCTCGAGCGCGATCCAATTGCTGAAACAATCAGCTTTGAAGACTTCGCCAAAATTGATTTACGAGTTGCCCGTATTGCAAAAGCTGAACACGTTGAAAAAGCCGATAAACTTTTACGCTTAGAGCTTGATTTGGACGGTGAAACTAAGCAAGTTTTTGCTGGCATTAAGTCTGCCTATCAGCCAGAAGATCTAGTCGGTAAAATGACCGTCATGGTTGCAAACCTAGCGCCTAGAAAGATGCGATTTGGTATGTCAGAAGGAATGGTTTTAGCTGCAGGACCTGGCGGCAGTGACTTGTTTATTCTGGAACCGCACGATGGCGCGAAGCCTGGCATGAAGGTTAAATAAATAGCAGTGAGCAATTAAGCAAGCAAATGCTGTCTCGCTCGCGATGAAATTGGGGATCTAGCTTTAGATCCCTTTTTTATTGTTGCCACATTTTCAAGAGCACAATTAAACGATATTTGTGTCATTACTCAAGAACTTGGCTTTTCCCACTCAAAACGCGGCAATTTTTTAAACGCGCGTTTCAAGCCTTCATTCCACTGTTTTTGCAAAGACTTATACATCGGGGAGTTAACGTTAAATATAGTTTGATAAGGACCATCTAAATCGTTGTTAGTATGGATCGCGAGTTCAATTGGAGGGCCAACAGAAATATTACTGCGAATAGTAGAATCGAGTGAAACAAGGGCACAGCGTGCAGCATCTTCTAAGCTCGTATTGAGCGCAATGACTCTATCCAATATGGGTTTACCATACTTATTTTCACCTATTTGTAAATACGGAGTCTCGAGGGATGCTTTGATGTAATTACCTTGAGGATAAACGTGAAAAATAGAGCACTCTTTGCCAGCAATTTGGCCTCCTACTATAAAGCTAGACTCACTGCTAATATCGCTTTTTTTCATAGCAGTTTCATGCTTAGCTTGTTGGGCCTGACTCAAGCGACCGACATAATCAGCAATCTCGTGCATGTGATTTGCTTTAAGTAAATTGAACTCAGCATCCGGATCTTCCAAGTCTGTAGCGATACGATTAACCACTGCCTGTGACGTTGACAAACTGCCTGACGTTAAGACATAGACACTGCGGTCTCCTTTAAAAATAAAGGTGCGCATTTTGCTGTGCGAGGCAACATAGTCTACCCCTGCATTCGTGCGAGAATCAGAGGCAAACACCATGCCTTTGTTTACATTGACAGCCAAACAGTAGGTCACATTAGGTTCCTTTATAAGTATCAAAGACTAAAGTCTAACAAGTCATTGAGATTTTAGTAATAATAGATAGTGGTTATTTGATTAATTTTTATATTTAACTGCTGTACTTAATTTTTCTTTATAGATACCAGTGTCGCTTTGATTAATAATTATTCCTCTGTTTTTTTCTTTACCACCGTCAACCAATCAAAATTCACTCCTGAAATAGCGTTAAACCTGGCAACTCTTAACACTAAAGATAGCATCTTAGGTCGCTGACGAATGCCAGTATCTTGCAAATTAGGGATAAAATAAAAGAATACAAGTAATCGCCCTAGGCTAGAGCAAATAAAGACGATAAATAAAGAACTACTCAACCAAAGCGACAAACCGCTCCACTCGTTAAAAGCATTAGCGTAAGAGGCGACAATTCCACCAAGCAACGAACCAACAAAAACTAACACGGCAGCAAGACCTGCTTGTGTCGCGGCATAAGTGGCGAAGTTACTATGATGAGGGCGAATATCATATAAGTAATTTGCAGTGCTAAGGGTAAATCCGCTCCACCACAAACCTGAAAAGCATTGAATAGCAATGATGTATATGAAACTGTCAGAAAATAACCAGAGTAAAGGTATTAAGGTTATTGCCCCGCTCGTGACCATAATGACCAAGCGATTACCGAATTGATCGCTAAATTTTCCCCAAAATTTTAAGGTGAAAAACTGCGTCACAATTGACGCGATCCCGCTTAAAACAAATTCTAAATAAGTAAACTCCAAATGCGCTAGCATATACACGGCAAAAAACGGAGCTGAAATCGCTACCATGGACTGCATCGTGGCAACTAACAAACTGTATTGTCTAAACACCGGGTCTTGCCACGCCTCTTTAAACGCGATCAACGTTTGCATAAAAGCAACTTTGCTTGGCTGCAAATGCTCATCGTGCATTTTTGAAAATAACCACGCTGAATTTAATCGACCTACGGCTGCAATTACAAACAATAATGAAAATCCGAGCCAAGTTAAGTCAATTTTATCGACAGCGGTTAATAGTGCACCTCCGGCAAGAAACACACATAGTGAAGCAAACATAATGATGCGCGTACGCAATGCAAAAAAGGAACCTCTTCGATTTGCTGGCACAATGCTTCCCATCCAAGCCCGCCACTGAGGCTGAATAAGATTGAGTAAACCATGATGCATAAGGGCTAAGGCAATAAAGTACCAAATTCCATTACTTGGTCTCAAAACCGCCACAGCGGCCATTGATAATAGGGTAATAGACTGCGCAATTGCCGAACCGATAATGATGTTTTTACGGCAAAAATGATTGCCCAACCAAATGGAAATAATCTGAGTAATTGCGCCAAACAATTGCGGTATGCCGGTCAATATTCCCAACTGGGTCATACTGGCTTGCAAGTAGATAGCAAAAGCATTAAAAAAGTTGTCGCTAGTTGCCGTCATAGCCGAAGAAGCCAACGCTTCTTTCTGAGAGTATCTTAGCGTTGTTCGTAGCAGTGATTTTTGTTCTTTTCGTCGTTCAAGCAATCTGCTTGCTTCGCTGGTATCACCTAACTCTGTAGGTGATTGCTGAGATTTTACTGGTTGACGTTTTGGCATATTCGAGTGATATATTTTATCGCTGTGCCCGCATGGCAATAGCTATTTGGTGGCTCAGCATAGACACTAATTTGGGGGATTACAACTAGCGCGTTTGACATTCAGCTTTGCAAGTAAAACACTCTTAGCAAATGCAGCTGCTCATAACTAAACTTCTCACTTAGCGCTTCGTAAACCGGTTTCAATCTTTCACTACCATGTTCTTCAAATGCTGCACAACCCGCTAAAACTTGTGCTTCAGTTAGCATAGCTTCTTCTATCAATCGCTCCGGTTTATCCATTCTATTGGCGGCCTGGGCGTACTTATACAAATGACTATAAATTGTATTTTCTTTAACTTTCATCAAGCGTGATAAGTTTGCAACCGAACTGCCATTTTCAAATTCCTCCACAACCCCTTTTGTCTTGCTGCTGACACTAGACGTTTTGGCAACTGCCTTTTTCACCTGAGCACTAGCACTTTGGGCGTTTGGAACCTCTTGCAAATTATGCTGCGAACAAAATTCTGCAATAATTGACAAAAACAAATCTGCATACTTGCTCAACTTAGCGCTACCTACACCGTGAATTTGCAGTAAACTTTGTTCTGAATGAGGAAGGTAATACGCCATTTCTTGTAAGCTTCTATCGGCAAATATAGCGTAAGGAGGCACATTTGCTTGGTCTGCAATCCTCTTTCGTTCGCTTTTCAATATGGCCATAAGCTCACTGTTGCCAATGACATCTGACTTTGATGTTGATGATCGCTTTTCAGGCACCGCTTGCTGCAGCATAGCGTAAAAAGGCACCTTGCCTTTTAATACATCAGTTGCTAACTGAGTTAACTTTAGACCACCAAATTGTTCATCTTGACGCAATAATTTCTTTTGAATAAGCTGTCGCGACAGCGCTATCCATTGTTTTTTATCTAGCTCATTACCGATGTCGTAGGTTGACAATAAATTGTGTTGGTTTTGCAACACCTTTTCCGCATTTGAACCACGCAGCACGTCAACTATATACGCGGCGCCAAAGCGTTGCCCAGTTCTATGCACACAAGATAAAAACTTCTGCGCTGGCACGGTTAAATCAGATTTCTGCTTATCGTCACTCAAACAGTTATCGCATTTCACGCAGGTTTCACTCACTTCAGACTCACCAAAGTACTGCAATAACGGTAGCCTTCGGCATTCTTCCGTTTCGGCTAACGCCAACATCTGATTTAAGTGCATGGTGGCAAGTCGCTTTTCATGCTCGTTATTCATTTGATCGATAAAGAACCGAATTTTACCGGTATCACCGTAACCAAATAAGAGTAAGCAATCAGCATCGTCACCATCACGACCAGCCCGCCCAATTTGCTGGTAATAACTTTCAATGTTCTTAGGTAAATCATAGTGCACCACATAGCGCACATCGGGCTTATTAATGCCCATTCCAAAGGCAATAGTTGCAACAATAATATCAACGTCATCGCGCACAAACTTCTCTTGGTTTGAAGCTCGTTTTTGATTATTTAAACCTGCATGGTAAGGCAGTACAGAGTAGCCGTCCTGTTTAAGCTTTGCTGTTAAGTCGTCCACTCCAGAGCGTGATTGACAGTAGATAATGCCTGACTGTTTGGTATGTTTGTCTATGAAAGTCTTGGTCTGCGCGTATGCTGATTCCTTCGGTGCTACTTCAAGGTACAAATTGGGACGGTCAAAGCTTGCGATGAACTCACTTTCGTTACTTATATTAAGCTGACGTTTTATATCTTCTCTAACTCTAGGCGTTGCTGTAGCGGTAAGTGCGACCGTCACTGCGTCGGGGAAGCGCGATACAAGCTGATCTAACTGGCGGTATTCTGGTCTAAACTCATGCCCCCACTCCGAAATACAATGCGCCTCATCAATGGCAATACACGCCACATGAATACTCTGTAATAAACTAAGGATATTCGGTTGAAGCGCAGTTTCAGGTGCTAAAAACAACAGTTTAATTTCACCATTCTTTAAACTCACTAGGTTGTTTTGATATTCATCACTGCTGAGCGAGCTATTTAATACGCCCGCAGAAATATCGAGCTCCACCAATTGTCTTACTTGATCTTGCATTAATGAAATTAAGGGCGATATAACAACTGTCAAACCATCGAATACAATCGCTGGAATTTGGTAGCACAGTGACTTTCCGCCACCAGTGGGCATAATGGCCAAAGTATTGTTATGTTCAAGCACACTTTCAATAATGCCCTGCTGGGTGGAACGAAAGGAATCAAATCCGAATACGTCTTTAAGGATTGCTTGGGCGTTTTCCAATTTACTGCTGCTAGTGGGTAAGGTCATTCTAAAAAAACTGTCCGTAGATGGTAATAAGTTGCGATTTCCGCGCTTGGTGTTCGCACTTTGAATAAGTTCGCGCTTTGAATAAGTTCGCGCTATGAATAAAAAAGCGTAGCGTTGAATGCTACATCACGTTTTTTGAGTCTGATGTTTGTGGATGCGCGACTCTTGCGCTTGCTGCAACAAAACTAGGTTTTTTCACCGTCCATTTTGGTTTGATGGTCGATAACGGTATTTCGCGCTTTCTTGCGACTAAAATGTACATCGACGAGAAAGCAGGCAAATAACGTTTACAAAAACGCTGTAGTTTTGAGCCGGGTAAAAATCGTTTGTTCGCAAACAACGATGAATACATCACGTTCTCTTGCTCTACAATTTCAAAGCCAAGCAATTGCAGCCAATCTTTAATGCGCGCACTTGTGAAAAAGCGGCCTTGATGCAGTAAATTTTCTTTATTTATCGGAAAATACTTTAGCACTCCAGCCAGACTATACGGATTAAACCCCGCAATAATCAACTGACCATTAGCAGTGATTGCTCGATCAACTTCTCGTAATATTTGGTGCGGATCCTGCGCAAAATCCAGCTCAGCGGCCAGTAAAAAAGCATCCACTGAGTTTTGCTGCAGTGGGAGTTCTCTTGAAATACCGCGAACACTGGTTTTCTCATGTGATGCTTCAGTAATGTTCACCACGTGTTTAATTGGGCAGCTAGAAATATTGATATCACTACTTAAATTGCCCAGTCTGACGAAGTGATACCCAAATACTCGCTCTAATATTGGCGCACAGGCATTTTCAAGTTCAGCTCGAATTTGTTCGCCCTGACTGAGGGCTTTCCACGAACTTGGATATGGGGGCGTAATGTCACTAAGCGCTGACCGCATCACGTAAGTTTTTATTCCTGAAAAATAGCAAAGTAGTAGTGAGTAAGGTTATAGTGAACGCGTATGAATATGCAAGCGTAATGACGTTAATTTGCAAGGTCCTGAAGGACATTGCTCAGGATTTCGATAAAACGAAGTGATTAATAACCGATAAAGACAACGATAAGACGAGTTTGTATGAATAACATTTTTGCGATTCCTGCTTTTTCCGATAACTATATATGGTGTGTACACGATGGCGAACATGCCCTAGTTGTCGACCCGGGTGATGCAGCACCTGTAATCCGAACCCTTCAAGAGCAGAAACTAAGCCTCACTTACATATTAATTACACATCATCACTATGATCATACGGGTGGAGTTGAAGCATTAATTGCGGCATATCCAGATGCCGTGGTATATGGTCCAAAAAACCCGAAAATTACAGGTGTAGAACATCGCTTAGCAGAAGGCGAAAGTCTATTCTTACAAGATCCAGAAATTGAACTCAAAATATTAGAAACGCCTGGGCACACCATGGATCATATTGTGTTTTATAATGACGACCTATTGTTTTGTGGTGACACTCTATTTTCTGCTGGTTGCGGACGCATGTTTGAGGGTACTCCCGACGTATTTTATCGTTCATTGCAGAAACTTTCGCAATTGCCAGACAAAACCAAAGTGTATTGCACTCATGAATATACGCTGGCAAACCTAGCATTTGCATCGCATGTAGACCCTGAAAATAGCACATTGCAAGAATACAAAACTTGGGCAACTGCGCAGCGAAATAACGATCAAATCACGCTTCCTAGCAGCATTGCGAAACAAAAAAAGATAAACCCGTTTCTTCGCTGCGACAGCAAAACAATAAAACGAAATATTGAAAGTATCATGAACTTATCGACCAATTCCGAAGTCGAAGTTTTCGCAGCATTAAGGCGCTGTAAGGACGATTTCTAATCAGTCCCTAAATTTGCTATTATCAGCGGTATAGAAACGCGGCCATAGCTCGAGTATGAGGGCATAATTAAGCACTCTGATGCTTGTTTAAAGCACTACAAATAACATTAACAATTAATCTAGTGCGCAACTAAAGATTGGGAACCAATGAAATATATAACAGCTTTTTTGCTGCCGCTGATGCTAAGTGGCTGCGTATTAACTGAGCAAAATACAAACCAAGCCGCCGCAGCGGAAGCGGAAGCAATAGCACCAGAACATGATGAATTTGCCTGTGTTGCCTCAAATGAACTCAGTCAAGAGATGTGCGAAACAACGAATGAAGGTGTCGTTGCAGTTATCCACCCTGCAGAGCCTATTGAGTTAAATCTTTCCGACGAAACTGTTCCTGCACCAATAGAGATAACAGACACTTGGGATCGAGTTAGAAAGAATTTCACCTTTCATGTTCCAGACAAGCAGCGTGTGATTTCACAAAGAAATTGGTATTTACGCCATCCCTCGTATATGAGCCGCGTTTCAAAACGTGCAGAACCTTTCCTATACTATATTACTGGAGAATTAGAAAAAGCGGGTATGCCTGCCGAACTTGCTCTTTTACCCATCGTAGAAAGTGCATTTGACCCCTTCGCGTATTCACATGGTCGAGCCGCAGGTATGTGGCAGTTTATTCCAAGCACCGGCAAAAACTACGGCATGAAGCAAACTTGGTGGTATGACGGCCGTCGAGACGTTATCGCGTCAACCGCAGGCGCAATAAAATACCTTCAACGTTTACATAAAATGTTTGACGGCGATTGGTTGCATGCCCTAGCGGCGTATAATAGCGGTGAAGGTCGTGTTATGCGTGCCATTCGTAATAATAAGCGTAAAGGCAGACCGACGGACTTTTGGGCACTCGACTTGCCAAGAGAAACACGTGCTTATGTGCCAAAACTATTAGCCTTAGCCGATATTTTAGCTAATAAAGAAGAATATGGTTTTGCGTGGCCCAGCGTTAATAACCAGCCAGTTATAGAAATTGTCGATGTACAGTCACAAATAGATTTAGCCGTTGCAGCTAAGAAAGCGGGACTGACGACTAAAGAACTTCATGCATTAAATCCGGGCTATAACCGCTGGGCAACAGACCCTGACGGTCCTCACCGACTTGTTGTTCCTCTTCAAGTTGCTGAAGATTTTATTAGCGCGCTAGCTGAAACCGATAAGAAGGACAGGCTAAATTGGGTTCGTCATAAAGTAAAATCAGGCGAAAGCTTAGGCTTAATTGCCACAAAATATAATACAACGATTGACGTTATCCAAAGCATTAATGGCATGAATGATAATGTGATATTTACGAATGACTTCCTACTAGTGCCTATCGCATTGAAAAGTATGGAAGAATATTCCCTTTCAGCTGATCAGCGCCTAGCTCGCAAGCAGGCCGAAAAGAAAGGCGCGTATCAACTGACGCACAAAATTGAAAATGGAGATACATTTTGGGATCTTTCGCGCACTTATAAAGTAGCGGTTAGAGACCTTGCAAAATGGAACGGTATGGCGCCACGCGACCCCTTAAGACCAGGAAAGGAACTGGTAGTTTGGGTGAACCAAGTATCTGAAAAGCAGACTGATAATAGCATCATGCGCACTCTCACCTACACTGTCCGCAATGGAGATTCGTTGTCTCGAATAGCCAGTAAATTCAATGTCAAAGTGAGTGATATTACGAAATGGAATAGCCTGAAAGCGAAACGCTATTTGCAGCCTGGCCAGAAGTTAAAGCTATATGTCGATGTGACTGAAACCTAGCCTTTTACTCGAATAGTTAAAGAAGATTAATGATAAACAAAACAGACGCCCTATCGTCATTAAATCTTTAAGCAAATGTAGAAAGAGCGTATAAAATACGCTCTTTCTGAAGTTTTACACCTTTCGCCAAGTTGTCCCTGAAGGACCGTCCTCCAGCACAACACCTATTTCATTTAGACCGTCACGAGCAGCATCTGCCATTGGCCAATCTTTATTTGCACGCGCCGTGTTGCGTTGTTCGATAAGTGCCTCAACCTTAGCGGCTAAATCATTACCTTCCTCACCACCTAAATTGCCCTGTAGGTAATCTAATGGTGCCATTTGTAAAATACCTAGAATTGCCCCTAGCTTTTTCAATATACCAGCTAAATCGTTTGCCATTAAAGGATCGCTAGCTTTGTTCAAGTCTTTTGCTACATCGAACAATACCGAGAACGCGACTGGCATATTGAAATCATCATTCATCGCTGCTTCAAATCGGGCTAAATAACCACCTTGTGCTAAATCTACGTCCATATTCGGCGTAATATCACGCAAAGATGTATACAGCCTTTCCAGGCCCGCTTTTGCTTGTGAAATACTGTCCTGTGAATAGCTTAATTGACTACGATAATGCGCCGACATCAGGAAGAATCTCAGCGTCTCGGGGTCATGCACTTTCAATACGTCGCGCAGCGTGAAAAAATTGCCCAGTGATTTTGACATTTTAACGTCGTCCACCTGCACCATTCCGGCGTGCATCCAAGTATTTACATAGGGTGTATCGAAAGCACAGCATGATTGCGCTATCTCATTTTCATGATGTGGAAACATCAAATCTGAGCCACCACCATGGATATCGAAATGCTCGCCCAAATGTTTATGATTCATCGCTGAACACTCAATATGCCAACCGGGGCGGCCATTTCCCCATGGTGATGCCCAACTAGGTTCATCTGGTTTTGCTGACTTCCACAATACGAAATCAAGAGGATCATCCTTATCGCTGCTCGTTTCAACGCGAGCACCAGCGTTTAGCTGCGACAAGTCTTGCTTACTTAGCCGACCATATTGCTCATAAGAACTAACATCGAATAGAACATCACCGGAGGGAGCTTGATAAGCATTCTTTTTATCAATTAAGCGTTGAATAACATCAATAATTTCGTCCATGTGTTCAGTAACACGAGGCTCTATATCAGGCTCTGTTAAGTTAATTGACGCGAAATCTTCATGCATCATAGCAATGGTGCGCTTGGTTAATTCGTCTGGTGTTTCATTATTGGCGATCGCGCGTTGAATAATTTTATCATCAACATCCGTAATATTACGCACATAGTTGACGTCGTAACCCACGTGACGAAGATACCGAACCATAATATCAAAACTGAGGTAAGTACGAGCATGGCCCATATGACAGAGATCATACACGGTAATTCCGCACACATATAAGCCGACCTTGTTCTCAACTAGCGGAGTAAAGGGCTCTTTTTTGCGAGTTAAAGTGTTGTAAATCTGTAGCATGTTTTGTGCTTACCTTATGGTTCAATTACGTCGCTTTGCTATGCAGCAAGGTTAAAATCGGACGAATTCTAGCATCGACACCAAAAATGTGAACCGCTTTTATGAATAATGCAGCAAAAACATGAGCATCTCGTTGGTCTTACTGGCATTTTACGCTACCATTAGCGCATTAAAATCTAGCTTCCAAATTTCATGTTTTAGCTTGCATCTGTGCAAAGCGATAAACTGAATATAACATTCACTAATACAGGATTAAACAATGGTTATTTTCAAGACAAATCACGGCGATATTAAGCTCGCTATGTTTGCAGACGCAGCGCCAAAGACGGTGGAAAACTTTTTAAGCTATGTCAAAGAAGGTTTTTACAATGGCACGATTTTTCATCGCGTAATCAGCAACTTTATGGTGCAAGGTGGTGGTTTCGAACCTGGCCTTGAACAGAAGACCCCTAAAGCACCAATTGAAAACGAGGCAGATAACGGCAAGAGTAATAAATTAGGTACGCTTGCAATGGCTCGCACTAATGACCCACATTCAGCGACGGCTCAATTTTTCATTAACGTAAAAGACAATAACTTTTTAGATTTTACTGCCGCTAATTCTCAAGGTTACGGCTATTGCGTATTCGCTGAAGTTGTTGAAGGCATGGACGTTGTTGAAAAAATCAAAGGTGTTGCTACAGGTAACATGGGCATGCATCAAGATGTTCCGCTAGAAGACGTAATAATTGAGTCTGCAGAAATTGTTGAATAACACGACAGCAATTCTTAGACAATAATAATGTCTGTCACCTACTTTATCTCCGATCTGCATCTTAGTGCAGATCGGCAAGATATTAATAACTGCCTGTTTCACTTTCTGCAAACGGAAGCCATTCACGCAGACGCGCTCTATATTTTAGGCGATCTGTTCGAAGTATGGATTGGAGACGACAACGTCACTCCTTTCTCAGAAAGCATTGCCGCCGCATTAAAAAGTTTGAGTGCTACAGTACCTATTTATTTCATTCACGGTAATCGCGACTTCGCCATTCGCCAAGCGTTTGCTGACAGCGCTGGCATGACTATTCTGCCGGAACAGTATGTGATCGATCTGTACGGCCGCAGAGCTCTCCTAATGCACGGCGACGAATTGTGCACACGTGACGTTGAGTATCAGAAGTTTCGAAAAAAATCTCGCAGTTGGTGGTGGCCGAGGATGATGCTGTTGCTGCCTCTAAAAATACGTCAAAAAATTGCTAACGACGGTCGTGAAACAAGCAAAAACAATCAGAAACAATTGACCGCTGAGATTATGGACGTAACCCAAAGTGAAGTTGAATTAGCAATGCAGCGACATAACGTTGACCTGCTGATACATGGACATACGCATCGCCCAAATGTGCATAAATTTAACGTTAACAATAAACCGATGAAGCGCATCGTGCTAGGTGACTGGTATGATCAGGGCAGTATTTTGATTGCTGATGCACATCACTTGTCGTTAGAAAATCGCGCCTTTCAGTAATCTCAACAGCTGCATTACCCCAGCACTTTTGCTGTGGAGTATTATTTCCCCTCCTTTTATTGTCTAAGCCACTATAGGTCACCCCCTGCCTACCTTGTAATAAAAATGCAAACTTGCGTTAACAAAAGCATAAAAAAACAGTCATAAAAACGTAAAAGCACTGTCACTTTTCTTACACTAATTGTTCATTTTTATATCCCTAAATTGTCACAATTAATTTCTAGTCTATAGCGGCTCGATGAAACCTTATTTTCATCAGTTCGCGCTCAATCAATTAACTTGACTTGGATTGTCTAGGAAAAATTATGAATTTAATCAGAAAGATAGCTATTCTCTCTCTTACAGCAGGCCTTAGTACGCTTGCTGCTGCAACAGCTCTGCCTGAGCACCAAACATCAAATGCTTGGTACACCGATGCTCACGCTAAACTGATGGAAAAACTGCAAACGAACAACAGTTTTAAAGCCAAAAATGTGATTGTATTTATTGGTGATGGAATGGGTATTTCAACGCTAACATCTGCTCGAATTTTACAAGGGCAACTGAATGACCAACTAGGAGAAGAAGGTTACCTTAGTTTTGAATCATTTCCACACACAGCACTTGTTAAAACTTATAACGTTGATGCACAAACACCCGACTCTGCCGGCACAATGACCGCCATGATGTCTGGCTTGAAAACTGACGTGGGTGTGATCGGCGTTGATGAAGACATTAGTCGCGGTGATTGTTCTACTGTTGCTGGGAATGAAGTTGTTACTGCACTTGAACTAGCTGAAATTAAAGGCTTAGCAACAGGCATTATTTCGACCGCTCGCATTACGCACGCAACACCAGCGGCAACCTATGCCAAATCTGCGGATAGAAACTGGGAAGATATATCTGATATGCCGGAGGCTGCAATAACTGGAGGCTGTAAAGATATTGCTGATCAGCTAGTCAATTTTGAAAACTATTTAGAAAAGCGCTATGTCGGCGTTGATGTAGATGGAATTGATGTTGTTTTTGGTGGTGGACGTCGTCACTTTCTCCCTAAAGATGAAGCATTCAATAGCGCTGATGCAGCGAGCGCAGTTGAAGGCGATCGCACTGATGGACGCGACCTTACGGCAGAATGGAAAACAAAATACCCGCTTGGAAATTACGTTTTCGACCAAACAGGATTTGACGCAATTGATGCGGCAACGTCTACACAGGTATTTGGTTTATTCAACGAGTCGCATATGCAATATGAGGCGGATCGCGGCAACGATATCGCAGGCGAACCCAGCTTGACGCAGATGACCGAAAAAGCGATTGATATTTTAGACAACCAAGAGAAAGGGTTCTTCTTGATGGTTGAATCAGGTCGCATTGACCATGGACATCACGCTGGCAGCGCATATAACGCCCTCACTGATGCTATTGAACTATCTAATGCAGTTAAGAAAGCTTATGACATGACTAGTAGCGAGGACACCTTAATTCTCGTTACCGCTGACCACGGTCACGTATTTACGATTGCAGGCTATCCAAAACGCGGCAACCCTATTCTCGGCAAGGTAGTCGGAGTTAATTCAGATACGCCAGCGCAAGATGCCGATGGCCTACCCTACACAACGTTAGGCTATACCAATGGCCTTGGAATGATGGATTTGGGCACTGAAACAGATGCCGATGCATCTTACGCAATGACTAACAATGCTGGCCGCAAAGACATATCTGCGATCGACACTGAATCGTCAGGCTTCCACCAAGAAGCATTGGTACCACTAAGCTCCGAAACTCATAGTGGTGAAGATGTTGCCCTACATGCAAATGGTCCAGGAGCGCAGTTAGTCCAAGGTGTTATTGAGCAAAGTGCTTTGTTTCATGTGATCAATCAAGCACTTGATCTTATCCAAGAATAATTAGGGAGAATTAGAATGAAAAATTTAAAACTCAGTCTTATCGCAATTGCCGTAATTGGACTAAATGGTTGTTTTTTAGAAGGCGATGATGGCGCTAATGGCGTTGCAGGAATAAATGGCACTGATGGCCAAGATGGTTCAACGGGCAACAGCAGCCTAGTGGTGCAAACTAATCTGACTATTGGTGACACAAATTGTCCAAATAGTGGTGTGAAGTTTGAATCTGGAGTTGACGCTGACGCGAGTGGCATTTTAGAACCGAGCGAAATCACAAGTACAAACTACGTATGCGCACCTGGCGTCACGGCAGTTAGCTCTACGCAGTTGCTTAACAGCTTAAATAATCCGTGGTTTATCGATGGTGCAGCACTCATTTCACAAAACAAAGATACATGGTTAAACGCGACAAGTGGCGCGAACACGCAAATTAACAGTGCCAATGCTGACAAAGCGCAGCAAGTTACGTCATATGACACCACTGGGCCGGCGCAGCAAGCAGCTTTAATTGAGCAACTAAAAGGCTCAGCTAAGAATGTCATCTTGTTTGTAGGCGATGGAATGGGAGTATCAACGGTTACAGCTTCACGCATATTGGAAGGCCAGATGAATGGCCAGTTAGGCGAAGAAAATAGTCTTTCCTTTGACCGTTTCCCATTTACGGGCCTTGCAAAAACTTACAATGTTGACGCACAAACACCCGACTCAGCTGGCACCATGACGGCAATGGTAAGCGGAGTTAAAACCGATGTGGGTGTTATCGGTGTTGATGAAAATATTGTACGCGGCGATTGCTCAACGGTGGCCGGCAATGAACTGGTTACAGCATTGGAGCTTGCGGAGTTAGCAGGTAAGTCGACAGGGATTATTTCCACAGCTAGAATAACGCACGCAACACCAGCGGCGACGTATGCAAAATCAGCTGACCGTAACTGGGAAGATGTTTCTGACATGCCTGCGGCTGCAGTCACTGCTGGCTGCACAGACATAGCAGAACAACTCGTTAATTTTAAAGCGAATTTAGAAACGCGCTTTGAAGGTAGCAATGTGGATGGACTCGAAGTCGTTTTTGGCGGTGGTAGAAGACACTTTTTGCCAAGAGACGCTGCGTTTAATAGCGCAGATGCAGCAAGTGCTGTGGAAGGCGATCGTACAGATGGTCGTGACTTAACGGCAGAATGGTCGCTTACCTACCCTTCGGGCGCATATGTATTCGACCAAGCAGGATTTAACGCAATTAATACTGAAACCACAACTCATGTATTTGGTTTGTTCAACGAGTCTCACATGCAGTACGAAGCAGATAGAGGCAATGATATTGCCGGAGAGCCTAGCATTGCAGAGATGACGGCCAAGGCAATTGCAATTTTAGACAATAATCCACTAGGCTTTTTCCTCTCCGTTGAATCGGGTCGAATCGATCATAGTCACCATGCAGGCAGTGCGTATGGAGCTTTAACCGACACCATCGCGTTCTCGGAGGCCATTGCTTTGGCCGATGAGATGACCAATGATGAGGATACATTAATTATTGTAACCGCCGATCATGGTCATGTATTCACCATTGCTGGATACCCGAAGCGTGGTAATCCAATACTTGGAAAGGTCGTTAGCGTGGGTCAAACAGAAGCCGCATTAGCTGCCGATGGCCAGCCATACACAACCTTGGGTTACACCAATGGAAGAGGTTTCCAAAATTTAGGAAATGAAGTGACTGATGCTGACGCTTCCTACGGTATGCCAATTGCCGCTGGTCGCCAAGACTTAAGTAACATTGACACCACATCTGCGGGCTTTCACCAAGAAGCATTGGTGCCACTAGAAAGCGAAACGCACTCAGGTGAAGACGTGGGTATTTATGCAAAAGGACCCGGCGCTTTTTTACTTAACGGTACTAATGAGCAAAACATGATTTACCATGTTATGGACTTTGCTTCCGATTTAAGCGGCAAGGCAAATAGCGCTCAATAGTTCACTGTTGTATTAATTCAGTCTCTAGGTATAGCGGGTGATGATTCATCCGTTATACCTCATTTAGACCATTAGAAATAATAACAGACAGTTGAATAAACATGAGCTTGCATGCAGTGAAAGCATCAAGCGATGTTAAAAGGCTCAAAATTAAAACGGATAAGCACCCACTATGAAATCTTTTATAGAAATTGCAGTAAATTCGATGAAGAACATCATGAAACTATGTATTTTCATTACGAGTGTAAGCGCGTTTGGCGCGGTAGCTAGTAGTCCTCTCAACATTGATACAAGTAAATTCGTAAAACCAAGCGAGATAGCTGCAATAAATGAACAGTGCTCAAGCTCAGCCTCGCCTAAAAGCAAGCTTATAGCGGTATATGAAATTGTTAATAGTACTCACTCCAGAGGCAAATTAGACCAAGCGCTGCAGATTACCTTACTCAGAAACGGCAACGAAGTCGCACATCAACATCCACAAACAGGTATCACTGAGTCTTGGCAATTGAATCAAGCGAGTCAGATAAAAAGCACCCGATTTTTCGACCTGCACGAGCGAGCTATTGAATACCAACCTGGTGAAAAAGTGCATGGTAAATCAGAATCAGACTGGTCCTATCGCAATCAATTAATAAGTGATTCACTCCTTAAAAAATTTACCACGACGAATTCGATTAACGAAGGTTGCGGCCGCATCGAAACAAAAACATTCAGCAATGATGAGCTAACAATGCAAATCACTTGGTTTCCTGAGCTGAGCTTGATCAACAGCTTTGCTATTACTGAGAAAAAAACGAATGGCACGGTAGAATCATGGTCTTTAAAAAGCGTAGACTTGTCTGGTGAACAGATAACGCCATTTTTCAAATCTCGCTACGACTATTATGCAACCGACTATGCGGACATTGGTGATGATCATACGGATCCATTTTTAACAAAAATGATGAATTTAGGTTTCATAGAACACGGTGCATCAGGATTTTATGACACCAACGGAAATCCAATGGCAGACGCCCCCAACAATAAAAATCGCCATAGCCACTGAAGGTCTCTTAAAATACCTTGCAATAAGAAGTTAGGACATTTACACAAAAAAGATTGCTAAACGCTACTTTTGTCCTAATTTCTTACTAATCTCTTTGAGTATAGTGAAAACGTTTGTAAAGCAACCCATTCCTCTTTATCATTCTCTTTATGGTCATTAAGTTGATTCAAATATCGTGCTATGAAGACTGTTGTAAGCGCTCAACTCCCCAATAAAATATAATAGAACAGAAAAGGACATCAACAATGTTCAACCGCAGCATCAAGTACTTGGTACTGGTGATTATTAATATCGTAATTATTACCATATTAATAATGGGTGACGATCAAAAATCAGATGTATTTGATACCGACTACGTAATCACCCTACTAGATAGCAACAAACAGCTTGAGCGTCAGGTCGCCGACCTATCTGCACAAAATAAGCTTTTGGAAACCTCAGGTGAAGAAATTCAACAGGAGATTTTGCAAACAAAATCTATGATTGAGACCAATGCTGAAAATTTAAAACAGTGCAGAACTGAACAAGCGTCAATGCTTTCGTTAGCCGAAGAACAAGCTTCACAGCGCAAAAAATTGGATTCGTCACTTTCGTTCAGTGCCCAAGAGTGTAGTGATAATGAAGTTCAAGTTAATTTTTTAAGTAGACAATTAGCGTCGCTAAAAGAGCAATTAGCGTCTGCTAATGCTGCTGCAAGAACTGCGAATACAGAAAAACAGCTTCTACAGGCCCAGCTTGATAAACTTAATGCGAGTTTAGTAGAGCAAGATGAAGAAAAAAACGAGATGCAAGAAACGATGCAGCAACTTGAAGATGACTTGTCTGCCAACATTTATGTCAAACAGATATACACAGCCCCAACCTATTGTCAGCCGCCACGTTTTGCAGAATTGGTATGCGTTCAACGCTTGTTAGTTCGCCCACAGTTTAGTAAAAAACCCTACACTGACGTTCAGACGACACTGACCAATCCAAAAGGAAAAGTCATTGGTAAATTTACGTTTGACTCAAGCAAAGCTAAGTTAGTCAATTTTCCATTCCCTGAAAATAGTGAGCAACCGGCAGGCGAATATACGGTCAGTTTCGTTGTCAATGGTCAGAATCTTGTAGAAAAAGTGACGCTGAAGCATTAGTGAAGGTGTTATGCGACGATATTCGCACAACATCTCGGTCGACAGGATGTATCGAACGTAAGTAGGCCTGGCGTTACAAAGGAGTTGAGTAGCAAAAATTGCTTTAATTTCTGATGTTGGTAGTGTAGCGGTGTTAGAAAACAGGCCCTATTCAGACCAATACCAACTGGTTACGTTATAGCGATATACATTGATATCTTGAGACCTTACCGCGTTTACCCAGTGCTCTGAACCCTCTGAGAAAGGATCAAACAAAACACAGCGGTTGTAGATAGGCTCGATGCTAATTGCTTCATCTTCTTTACCCATAAACATGAGCTCACCGCCAGCTTGTTTACCCCACTCTTTATTCAAATACAAAAGCATACAGACTATTCTTCCGGGCGAATCGTCAGCATGTTGATGTACAAAGTCGGCAGCGCTTAAGCGAAAATAATTAGTATTGATTTCTGGCTTTGCCACATTTATATCGGTTAATGGCACATTAAATATCCGTGATAATAATGACATAAATTCATCCCCACGCAAAAATGACAAAAATTCTTGAGCTATATTAGCACTGTCAGTATTAATCGCTTCGCGTTGCCAAACATCTCGGCTTACAAAGCGTTCATCTTTGCTCGCGTCCAACCACTGGGCACTATCAACATATAAAGCAGAATAAGTATGCTTTTGAGTTTGCCAACACGAAGTATTGCGTAAAACGCTCATTACTTTATCGAGCTTCTTGCTATTGAATAGATTGTCAATGACGATATGATTAGGACTAGCCTTTAATAAAGACTCTCTGTATGCACGTATTGCGGAATCGATCGTTTGCTCTTGATTCAGCCACATTTAAACGACTCACTTGTATTGTTAGCTAACTTTCTTAAAACTTGATAAACAAGCCTATGGCGAGAAAGTTATTGATGAAGGCTTTTACCTTTGTTGAAGCCAAGTATATTAACTACTCCTCAAGAATAAAGGTATATCTTCCATTCGAGGTTTTGCGAAACTTTCCACTTGATAAATCGCCGTTATCTATAATGGCGTCCAATTGCATGAAGTCTTCTTCCTCAGCAGTGGAACCGTCAATTGATATTCCAGCGTAGGAATGGCTATTAGCTCCTTCCCAGTTCCAGTTGCCACCTAATAATGTTGGCGTTTCCCACTGTGTTCTGTCGATGACTAAGCCCGGCGAATCAGTCGGTATGCCCCTTACAGGAACGTCGTCGGGGTATTTACCATTTATTTGTTTAGAAATATTAAATTCGCGAGCAAAAGCGCCAAGTTGTACCGCTGTTTCTGTCAGTTTTGAGCGCAATATAAAGTTGCTGTAGGTTGGTAAAGCTATCGCTGCAAGCAGACCAATAATAGCGACCACAATCATCAGTTCAATTAAAGTGAATCCTTTGGCGAGAGGCTTTGATTCAACGCTAGCGTTCTGACCTTCTGTGCGTACTAAGATTAGTTTCATAATATAACTCATTAATAAATACTATTAACAGGCATGGTCAATTATTTACTGACCTCAGTGTAAACTATTTTTCATCTAAGCCTTTGGCCCTCGTTAAGCTCCGATAAAGCGTACTACCGGCCTAAAACCTTGACGATATTTTTAGTTATACTTGGGTATTAATTCATCAATTTATTCATGTAGACATTTGAGGCTCAGCTTTTTAAAGTCTAATTACACAGTAAATTTATATATGCATTTTCGATAAAATATAATAAGCAACTTATTTACTGCCAACAGGGCTTGAACAAGCATATTATAGATTTGATGTAGCAAGACAAAAACACCATACTTTGATTTTCGCATACGAATATTGGGCAGTCATCATTCGATGATCACCGCATTCTCTTTGACGCATGGCGGCAATGGGGAGTGAAAGGAAAAATTCGCCGATAACTGTTTATCCGATGCCGGTTGCTCAACAACCTACAATCTGAAACTTTTCACTAGGCAAGGAATCAAGAGCTCTCCCATACCCCCAGGAGAATACGATACCTCAGGCGGTGCAGCTTCGCTGTTGACAGCTCTCGTTATCCAATCATGATTAGCTAGCATCTTCAACGTTTGCGAAAGTGCACGATCGGTAATCGGTTTAAGTTCTGATCGCAACTGCCCGAATCGCGGTGCTGAGTGTGTCAGCCGCATAACTGGCAACGACCAGGTTCGTGAAGCAACATCCCAGCTCTCTGTTGCGAGAAGGCTGTCCAACTCAATCGCCCAATTAGCAACAATTTCACCTTGTTTTGTAAGTTCGAATGCAGGGCGAAGTGGATGCCCATGTCCTTTGGTTCTGCGGACATAGCCGATATCTATCAAGTAACCAATAGAGGCAGTTATAGCAGTCCGACCGGTGGAAAGCTCGTGCGCCATTGGAGAGATACGTGCAATAAACCCTTGCCCAAGATAAGACAAAATGCGCAATGCCCAAGCCTTTGAGCAGAGCTGAATAAAATTATTATTGACCATTTTATATATTTACTATAATTTATATTCCAATTTAAAGGAGAATACCATGCCCACTGTAAATCTCAATGATCAACTCACCATATCTATAGCTGTTACTAATCGTGCTCAATCGGCCGAGTGGTATTACACTCACTTAGGTTTTGAAGAGGTCTTATCTATTGATGAAGCTGGCTGGACTGAACTCAAAACAACGGTACCCGGTGTCACCCTTGGACTAGGAGATACTGACAAAGCGTCACCTGGAAACTGTGTGCCAGTATTTGGTGTCTCGGATATCAAAGAAGCTAGGTCTGCACTTGAGAAAAAGTCAGTGAAGTTTGATGGCGACACGATAACCATAGAAGGAATGGTGAGTATTGCTACCTTTTATGACCCGGATGGAAACGCAATGATGCTGGCAGAAGACTTGATGGACACACAATAGTGATATTGTTCCCATTAGAGGCGTAATTGACGCGTAAGAGTAGAGCGACCAAAGATATTAGTTACTCAGCTCCTTCGACGTAGTGTTGCTCGGGATTTTGCTCTTCTGAACAATCACTAACCTAGGCTCCCGGAGGGAAGTAGAGTAACCCGTCAAATTTTCTAATCTCAACGATTGCTTGTAGCATAACCTCCGCAAGCAATTGTCAAAGGCGTGCGGCCGCTTATGCCGTCTTGAAGACCGAGTTTATCAATAACAGTACATAATCTAAGGTGATTTGTTAGAGCCGCGATTCAAGGTGCAACTTTTCCGGATCACGGTGCTGGGCGCTGTTACATGGCCTGCGGAATTCATCGAGATAACCTTGATGCAACAGATGCAGAAATCCTGAGACCGCGAAGACAGATAAACTTTAGGTGACGTTCAACACAAACGAGCAATTAACGTGCAGGTTTGAGTAAAGGTGTTCTATTATTAAGTAGTTTCGCCTTATAAATTTAGTTTGTAGTTGTTCATCAGCTTGAACATACTGATTATACGAGTGAGCTCAACAGACTAAATAGGGAGCTGTTTTCATGACAGAGCAACTGCAAAACCAACCCGAGTTATCTGGACCACAAACGACTAAAGCTAGTATTAGACATACCTTAATAGGGAAGCTCAAGCAGTGCCGCTCTGGCTTAGGAGAGCGATGGGCGCAACTGCATGCAAACCAAATTATTTATGCACTCGCTCTAATTTTATTTGTGTTTGCCGATGGCGATATAGAAGAGCAAAATTCGACGATGTGGTTGATTGGTCTTTTTGCTTTTTTCGGCATGGCCAGAGAACTTTGGGCTATTTTTATAAAAGTGTGGGAATCAACCTTTGGCAGACTAATTTTATTAGTTTTATATGCCGCAATAGCAAATTTCACACTCGCTGTTGCCTCGCAAAAAGTTAACATAGTTATCAATGCCGACCCCACGCAGCTTTACCACACGCTAGGAGTAACAACGCTTTTAATTTTGCCTCTATGGCTAATGATAGTCAGCGTGGTTGCCATGATTGTGATTTTTGGTTTACTGCAAATAGTGCGTCTATTGCGCGGCTTATTAGTATTGATGCGAATTATCGGCAAAAAAGCAAAACCAAAAGAGGCTTTTCCAAAGACATTTAGTATTGTGCGCTTAATTCTCTTAGCGCCCGTTTCAATGACGATGATCACTTCTCTAAGTTGGTATGGTGATCAGCTCAACTTACCGCATACCCCGGGGTTCAGGTTTACTAGCAGTGCAGAAGGCAGTGTAGATAAAAAGGTAGCAACGATAGGCTTGGATGTAATCGAAGGTGAACTGCAAAAAGAAAACTTGAGCGAGCAAGATCGCAAGGAATTGTTAACAGCTAAAAATAAACTGCTAGAAAGATTAGATGTTAGCGTCAACCAGGATGCGCCTGAAAATATACCCAAAGTTGAACCTACTGAAGCACCCTTAGTTGATGTAAATGACGCAATCGTTGAGCAAACAAATATAAAACCGCCCAAAATATACTTTCTTGACACCTTAATCGCATCATTTGTATATAATTATGAAGCATTTGAATATTCACATTGTTTAAAAGCACCAGATGAACGGGTCGTTTATATTAGTGACAATGACGTATTAGTTGTGAAAGAAGACAAGGGTACGTCAACGGGATACGCTTTTAGTACGCGTACATGTATCGTGGCTAATTAAAACCAATAAAAAAGCCGCTTAGTTTTTACTAAGCGGCTCTCTCAAATAAATATTATTTCACCCAAACAGTTTTCATTATTAAATATTAAGCAGCCGTCGTATTCTCTAAGCTAGAGTACGGTGCTTTTTTCACATCAGGCGCCCCACTGTGAAAACGAAACTCTGCGCTATCAGGCGACTGAATAAGATCAGCCTCAACTTCACCAAAGAAAGCCACTCGCTGTGAAATATCCTTCCCTGCTATTGACTCTGCAAGTTCGAGGTAATCTTCAAAATGTCTGGCTTCGCTGCGTAATAAAGAAACATAAAAGTCTCCCAATTTTTTATCAACATGCGGCGCTAATTTTGCAAAACGCTCACACGAGCGAGCCTCAATGAAAGCACCGCAAATTAATTTATCGATAAGCGCGTCGGGCTCATGATTTTTTACGTGGCGTAGCATCCCTTTCGCATAGCGACTTGAAGAAATATTCTCATACGGTATTTGATAATGCTCCATCATCTCTAGTACTTGATAGAAATGATGCAGCTCCTCTTTTATCAGCAGTACCATCTTGTCTATCAGGTCTTGCCCATAGGCAGAGTTTTGCACTGGCATCATCGACTTCGTAAGCTTGTTTTGTTTGGCTAGAACACGCCAGTCGCCCTGCATACGATAAGTGAAGTCTTCGTATGGCTTTAACCACTGTAAAAGCGCTTGCCCGCTTTCTTTATCAACAACATAACGTCGAATTAAAAACATCGCGCTTTGCGCAGCTTTGAGCTCGCACACTAAATGGTCCAGCAATACTACCGACAAATTCTCAGGTTTAATGGCTTCGTCAATCCATGTTTGTGGCGTTTCGCAACGTAAAAATGCACTGACTGGGGCTAATAAATCGTTAATTGTCATGGCTGGCGTCTACTTCTTATTTATCGCTAATGAGAGCGTATTGTATATGAAGAAAAACCCAGCGACCATTTTTTCACGTTTATTCATTTCAGATAATTTTAGCAAGCGTGCACTTTTCATCACGCTGCTTTTATTACTTTAGAAACCACTTGCTTACTTTCACTGATCATTGCCACTGTTGCCCGGCGCACTTTAAGCAACAGCAAATAGGCTAACGGCACTAAGAACAAACTGGTTACTGTGCTGAACAGCAGACCTCCAATTATCGCTATCGCCATTGGCGCATAAGGAGGGCCATCGCCACCAATGCTGACGTCACCCAAAGCCAGCGGCAGCAAGCCAAGTACTGTTGTTAACACGGTCATTAGTATTGGTCTGACGCGGCTTAGACATCCTTCGATTATGGCATCGGGCACGCTCATGCCCATATTGGCTAAGTGATTTATCCTATCCACCAGCACGATGCCGTTGTTGACGACAATGCCCATTAAAATCAACATTCCTATCATACCCATAACCGTCATCGCGTTACCCGTTATCAAGAACGCCCAAAATACGCCAGTAAACGAAAAGAAAAGAGAAGTCAGCACGGCCGTTGGCAACATCAGTGATTCAAATAATGCGGCCATTACGATATATATCATAATGATGGCCAGTATCATGTTAGTCAGCATTATCGATTCGTCTTCATCTTGACGCTGGAAACTGCCTTCTAATGACCATGAATAGCCCGAAGGTAACTCGATATTTTGCATAATACGCTCAATGCGCTCGCGAGCCTCATCGACCGTGACATCTGCTTCTAAGTTACCGCCGATGCTAAGTGACGTTTGGCGTGAACTGCGCTGTATTTGTGATAGTCGAGGCTCAACTTTCATCGTTGCCACCATGTCCAACGTGACATTTTGATTCTCATCTCGAAAAATAGTTAAATTACGCAGCTTTTCCACAGAAGTTTGCAGCGCTTCGTCGAACATGAGTTTAATGCTCACCTCTCCTTCAGCTTCGCCTCTGAATGTGCGTAAATTGGTGCCACGCAATGCAGTGCTCACAATATTCGCAACATCACTTGAACTTAAACCAAAGCGGAAGGCTTTTTCTCTATCTACGCTAAGCTGCAGTTCGAAATCTTGCCCATCGACATCTGTTTTCACGTCAGTTAAGCCCTCGACGCTGTTCATAACAGGTACGATTTGATTGGCTAATCGCAGCAAATTCTCTGAGCTTTGACCAAATAGAGTAAGTCGAACTCCGCCGCCCGAGCCTTGGTCCCACTGAAATGAAGGCTTCGCTCTTGCAAATAATGGCAAGGTTTCTTTAATGTCATTTTTTAAATCTTTTACTTTTACAGGTAAGTCTTCTTGCAAGGTAATTCCCGAAACAGCAAAACCAGCGGTGTAATAGCTATATACCTGCTTAATATGGAATTTTTCCTTATTTGCATATAAATAATCTTCCATTTTAGCGACTGACTTTTCGACTTCTTCTAAGCTGTAATTGCCTTGAATATCGTAGTTTAACCAAATGCGGTCTTGGTTGTTATTGCTGTCTTCATCGCTTTTCAACAAGCTCATTGGGATCGCTGTACTCAGCAAGATTGCAACAGCAATGGCGGCTGTTCCTTTTTGATGCGAAATAGTCCAACGCAAAATACGTTCGTACAACGTCTTTAATCTAGAGGTTTTTTGCTGTACCGGTTTTGGCTTTATTTTGAGTTTCGTTGTGAGCAAAGGAATGAGGGTTTGCGCAATCACTAACGACGCTACCAGCGAAATGCAGATAGACACAGCAACGTGCTCCAAGAAAACCGTCAACTCTGCTTTTACGCCTACAATGTTGGGCAAAAAGACAATAACAGTCGTTGCTGTGCCAGCAATGACAGCTAAACTCACCAAGGAAACACCTTTTTTGGTCGCTTCAATGATGTCATCCGATTTCTCCCGTTCTTGGAATATACTTTCTGTGACCACAACGGCATTATCTACCAACATGCCAACAGCCAGCATCAAGCCCATGAGTGACAGTATGTTTAGCGTATAGCCCATAAAATACATACAGGCTAATGTGATACAAATAGCAAAAGGAACGGACAAGACAACCACTAACGTGGTCGCCAAATTACGTAAAAATAAATACAGTACAATGATGGACAGAAAGCCACCGATTAAACCTGAGTTAATTAAATCTTGCAGTGATTGAGTGACACTTGTAGCTTCATCTTGCATCACAAACACATTAATGCCGCTAAACGCAGTGCTGTTTTTCGCATTCTCAATTTCTGCCATGACCGCTGTCGAGACTTCAACCAGATTAGCACCCGACTCTCTAAAAATGTTCAAACCAATCGCATGCGTTTTGTCTAAATGACGTCCTTCCACTGCTTTTGGTGTCTCATACTTCACCTCGGCAATATCGCTCAGTCGCACATTTCGCATGACAATAATGTCTGCAATTTCTTCTTTACTCTGATACTCACCGCTCGGATTGATCGTTATTTTTTGGTCGAGATCAAAGAACTGCCCAGCGGTCATTGAAAAGTTCGCGTCGCGCAAGGTTTGGGTTAATAACGCCACGTCAACATGCAGTGCCGCAACTCGGTCTGGGTCAAGACGAATTGAAATTTGTTTCTTTTGCACCCCATATAACTCGACGCGAGATACGCCCTTAACGCGCTCTATTGGCATTTTTAGGTTGCGCTCTAGCAAGTCATATGAATTTGATATATCGCGGTCGCTGGACAGTCTTAACTGAAATACCGGCATATCTGCTAAATTGAATTTAAATACCATAACGCGCTCAACGTCAGCGGGCAGTAAATGACGAATAGCATCAATCTTTTCGCGAGCCTCTATACTCTTCGCCTTGATGTTGGCGTCCCAGTCAAAGCGAATATTAATTTCAGCGCTATTTTCATTTGAAACTGAACGCAGGCGCTTGATACCCGACATTGTCGCCAATGCCTCTTCAACCGGCCGCGTAATCATTTTTTCAATTTCGCCTGGCGTTGCATCTTGATATGGCACTTGAATAAAAAGCTCTGGAAAGTCGATACCGGGAAACTTCTCCAGCGGCAAATAGCGACTTGCCCCCAAGCCCATAATGAGTAGTGAAATGAATACCATCGTAATAGTGACTGGGCGACGAATAGCGAAGGACGCAAGCACTGCGCCCGCATGTGCAAACTTATCCATGGCTAGGCTCCTCACTTGCGTTACCTGATGCCGAATTGCTAACAGGAGTAGAAACCTCAACAGATTTAAACTGCTTACGGTCAAACAAACTGTAAAGCACCGGGATAAGGAACAAGGTCAGCAATGACGCAAATAACAATCCAAAGATCACCGTTACTGCCATCGGTGTTCTAATTTCAGAACCTTCGCCCAAACCAATCGCCATAGGCAGTAAGCCCAATACGGTGGTTAAGGTCGTCATTAAAATGGGGCGCAGTCGACTTTGCGCAGCTTCAATTATCGCTTTTCCTTTTTCAACGCCACTTTCGCGTAGCTGATTAATTCGATCAATCAACACAATCGCATTATTGACGACAATCCCTGCCAACATTATTAAGCCGATAAATACCACAACACTGACATTAGTGCCGGTGAGCACTAAGCCATAAATGGACCCCGCGCAGGCCATCGGTACGGTAAACAAAATTAAGAAGGGATGCAGAAACGATTCAAATTGAGAAGCCATCACGATATACACCATAAATACTGCTAGTGCTAACGCTAAATAAAGCGACTCAAAGCTAGCTTTCATTTCTTCGCTCTGCCCTGCTACATTAGCCTGCAGACTCATAGGCAGTTGGATGTTGTCAATCGCTTGCTGCGCATCAATAACGGCTGCGCCGAGGTCACCATAAGAGAGGTTGGCTGAAATTAAGACCACCCGCTGCTGGTCAACGCGGCTAATTTCACTTGGGCCCACTGACATTTCAATTTCTGCCACAGCAGATAAAGGAATGGCAGGCGAAGCACCAGGATTAACAATAATTTGTCCGATATCGCGTATTGAATTACGCTGCTGCTCTTGATTTCGCACTAAAATATCAACTTTGCGGTCATCAACGCTAAATTTGCTCGCGATTTCTCCCCCTACTTTCGCTGCAATCAAGCTTGAGACATTCGGCGCATTTAAGCCTAGTTGCGCTAACTTCGAATGGTCAAAGTTGATTTTTAGCTCAGGGTTGCCGGCTTGCAGAGAGCTTTTGATATCGGCAAATCGTGTATTCTTTCCTAGTTCATCAGCAAGCACGTCGCCGTAACGCTTCAAATTAGCTAAGTCATAACCAATAATTTCGATCTCTAACGGCGTAGAAAAACTGAATAACTCAGGAGTACCAAACTTACTTTGTACACCCGCCTGATTTCTCAAGTAAGCGCGCATAGCCTCAATAACCAACTGCTCTTGTGCAACACTCGCAGTATCCGCCATTACCACGTTCAATTTACCCCAGTTGTCGCCACCCTGTGCTGGTGAAGCGTTCATCAAACTGCCTGTACCCGCTAATGAATAAGTGCGTTCAACGCCTTCTTGTTGCTGCGTAAAAGTAGCCAACTCAGAAAGGGTTTTGTCGGTATTTTCTAGTCTTGAACCACTTGGTAACGTAATTTCAACGTCAAACTCACCTTGCGACATAGGCGGTATTAATTCGACACCCAGCTTTGGAATAAGCAGCATTGACAATAGCGAGACTGAAATAATGCAAGCAAAAACCAAGAGGCGCGCCTGCATCGCCCAATCTAACAATTTAAAATAGGTGGCAGATAATGAATCATATATTTTATCGAATACCCATAGCGCAGGTTTAAATAACCAACTCAAAGCAACACTAAGAACACGGAACAATGACACCATCAAACCGACGACAAAAGCGGGTATAAAATAGAAAATAGTTTTAAACAACCAGCGTAAAGGAGCAGCTAAATACCAGAAAAAGCGTGCGACTTTGCCAGACGGCTTGCCCTTAGCGGAACGCGGCCCTAAATCAAGTTCAGCCTTTTCTGCTGTAACTGTGACATTAGATTTATCGCGCGCTGCCAACATAGGGATAAGGGTAAGTGCAACAATTAGCGATACGAGTAATGCAAACGTGACGGTCAAAGCCTGATCGCTAAACAATTGACCTGCAATGCCTTCCACAAAAACCAGTGGAAAGAAAACTGCCATTGTCGTCAGTGTTGATGCAACAATTGCCATCGACACTTCTGACGTTCCTTTAGCTGCTGCTTCCAGCGCATTTACTTTGTTTTTCTTATGGCGGTCTATATTTTCTAACACCACAATGCTGTTATCTACTAACAAACCAATTGCTAATGCAATACCGCCCAAGCTCATAATATTTAAGCTAATGTCATAGCTATTCATCAGATTAAAGGTGGCAATAATAGAAACAGGAATAGAAATTGAAATAATGAGTGTCGCCCAAATATTTTTGAGGAAAAAATACAAGATAAACATCGCTAGCACACCACCGACAAGCGCAGCTGATTTGACTTCATCAATCGCACTAGAGATAAACTGTGATTGGTCGTAAACCTTTTGCAGCTCATAGTTTTCAGGCAAACTACCTCGAATACGCTCTAAGCGCTCAGTAACGGCATTAGCTACATTAACTGTGTTGGCATCGCCTTCTTTGTAAATGGCAATTTCAACGCCTTCAAAGCCGTGAAAACGAGTAATTGAATCGCGCTCTTTATATGAGTCTACAACCTCAGCCACATCTTTTAACTTGATGAACCTCCCCTCTCGCGTTGCGATATAGAGATTGCGCATATCGTCGAGGCTTTCAAACTGATTAATGGTGCGCACAAGATATTCTTGCGAACCATCTTCAACACGCCCTCCGGATGCATTCACATTCTCGTCTTTCAGGCGCTGAATAATATCACTCAGGGAGATGTTAAGCTGACTCGTTCTTTGTTGGTCAATGAGCACCTGTACTTCGTTTTCCAGGCCACCGCCAATGCGCACCGACGCAACACCTTCAATCGACTCTAGCTTGCGTTTTATTTCTTCTTCAGCATAGATTCGAATACGTTTGGTGGCGTTAGTGTCCATAGTAACTGCGGTTCTAAGCTGCGTATTTTCAGATGTTGGTGCAGCACTTACCGCTCCTAAACCAAAGCGCATGACGGGATCGAGGCTTGGGTTGAAACGCAGTAACAATGGACGTTTTACATCTAGTGGCAAGAATAGAACGTCTAGCTTTTCGCGAACTTCTAAACTGGCTAAACCCATTTCTGTGCCCCATTCGAACTCAAGCACAACGTCAGACTGCTCTGCTTTTGATGCAGAAACCACTTTGCGAACGCCCTTCACGACGCCCACTACTTCTTCGATAGGTTTGGTAACAAGTTGCTCCACCTCACTTGGTGCAGCACCGATGTAATCTGTCCGGATAGTCAGAGTGGGATAAGACAGTTCAGGCAGTAAGTTAATGGATAGACGAGACAGTGAAACAAAGCCGAACAGCAATACTGCCAAAGTAAACATCCAAACGGTGACCGGTCGCTTCACGGCAACATTAATTAAGCTCATGAGGTTTTCCTTAATTAACCGTTAACGATGTCGACAACAGCGTTGTCTTTTAGATTTTGATGACCTGTGATAACCACTCTTTCGTCACCCAACAAACCTTCGGTAACTTCAATATAGTTGCCTTCTTGATAGCCAGTTTTAATCGCTACTTTTTTCGCAATGCCTTGGTCATCAACAACAAATACATTCACTTTATCATCTAAAGCCAGCATGGCCTTTCTTGGTAACAAGGTAGCATTCTCACGGGTATCGTAGTTTAGGCTTACCTGTGTAAACATGCCGGACATGAGTTTGTTGTCTTCGTTCGGTACTCGCAAGGTAACCTTGAACGTGCCTGTTTTCGAATCAATGACAGGGCTGATACGTTCAACAAAAGCGTTAATTGGCGCATCGTTTAGCGCGGTAACGAGCAAGCGTGCTTTCTGATTTTTATGTACTTTTGATAATTCTTTTTCAGGTAAATACACAATGCCATAAAGCTCTTTTTGTTGAACGATGTGAAACATTCTTTCGCGTTGGAAGGATTCCGTAAGGTTGCCTACTTTTGCATTTCGTTCTGCAATAAACCCGCTAATAGGCGCAACAATGGTAGCTTCTTTTAAGTCTAATGTTGCAAGCGCGAGGGTTGCCTTTGCTGATTCATATTGCGCGGTAATTTTATCGTATGTGTCGTCACTCACTAACTTCTTATCATACACTTTGTTGATTTTTGATAGCTCTTTTTCTATACCGGTCATGTCTGCTTGTGCGCGTCTCAAGTTGAGTTCATATCTTTCTGGCTCAAGCTTGGCCAACACTTGGCCTTTTTCTACATAATCACCTTCTTCGACCAGTATTTCCTCGATAATGCCTGACGCTCTGCCCACAACAAACGCTTCTTCTTTCGCTTCTAACACGGCAGTAGTGGTGTAGTTTGAAGAAATACTGCCTTTATGCACGGCGCTAACCTCAACAGGAATGGGGATCACTTGGACTGCCTCATCCTCAGCAATCTCACCTTCTGTTTTCGTTGCTCCTGCCTGCCCACATCCGTTGATCAAAACGACAATACTGAGAAGGGAAGCAAGTGCTGCTAGTTTGCATTTTTTGGTCATCACTCTGTTTGTAATTAGAGAAGTTGGGGCATTCATAGTCAGATCCTTGAGCGAACTTGTTATTTTAATTAATCATCTACGCCAAAGTTTGCATTGACTGTGCCAGATATAAAAAACAATTAAAATCAATAGCTTAAGAATACTTCAAATTAAAAAATAGGATTTTGACCACAAAATATGGCGAATTTTGCTAATACTTGGTTTAGTTTAACAAAAGGTGAAATATGAGTTTATAAGGTTGATACAAGCTAGGTCAGGGTTGTCAATGCAAGCTAGGTCACGGTGATCAACACAACCTAGGTCATGCTCGCGAAGGCGAGTACCTCCAACATTACACGGAAAACATCATACTGCAGCATCTATTAAGCTTGTCATTATGATTAGGAAATTACTGCCTGCGCAGTAAAGACGGTGGGAGTTAGAACAATAGCAATTGTCGAGGGCGATTTTTTTTATAACTCTACGATATTTGTTTTATAAAAGTAGCGGGCACACCACCTACGACAGTATTCGCTAAAACATTTTTGTTAACCACGGCCCCTGCTGCAATAACCGCGTTGTCGCCAATTGTTACTCCAGGCAAGATCTTTGCGCCCATGCCTATCCAAACTCCATTTCCAATAGTAATTGGATGGGCACTTTCAATGCCTTTTTTACGTTTTTCGGCATTTAACGGGTGTGTCGCGGTTGATATCAAAACGCCAGGCGCAAGCATGACGTCATCTCCAATTGTGACCACGGCTCCATCAAGAATAACGCATCCGTGATTAGCATAAAACTGCTTACCCAAGTGAATATTGTAGCCATAGTCGCAGTAAAATTGAGGCTCAATCCAAAACGACTGAGTACTTCCAAAAAGCCCTTTTAGAAGCTTCATACCTTGCTTAAATTCATTTGGTGGAAGTTGGTTAAACTGGTGACACACCGTTTTAGCGCTCATACGGTCTGCCTGCAATTGCTTATTACTAGGGAAATAAGCCTCTCCAGCTAACATCTTTTGCTTTTCACTCATTTCAATCATTTCTTCTATCGCTTTATTTTGCATTGATCGGTGGTTTTATATGTCCGCTGTAGATTAAATGTTATCGTAAATTGATGTATGAGACTAAAACGAGCCGGATTACAGTGACAGAACTCATGGTACATAAATTACAATATCATGGAAAAAGGCGTCTTCACGGCAAAGCCGTCATTTAATGGATAAATATCGGTTTCGCTCGGTAATATTTATGAGAATTTTTATTATGTTCTCTAACACACTCACTCTGTTCGCTGGGATAATCTCTCACCGGCCCTTCAGCCTAATAAGCGCCGCCTCTGCGGCGCAAGAATTTAGGTTAAATAGCAATGCAAATCTTGCCGAAATGCTTGCCCGACTCTTCAAACCGAAACGCATCGGCCAGTCGTTCGAGGGGGAAGGTGGTATCAATTACCGGTTTAATACCGGTATTTTCCAGCGCCCGAACAAACTCGGTCTGTTCTTCGTGACTACCAACAATAATGCCAGTGAGGCGAATTTGTTTGCGCATCAGACTCGCTGTTGGGATTGTCCCTTCAATGCCAGTCAGCACTCCTATTAACACGATGCTTCCGCCAATCCGGCATGCCTTTATGGATTGTGCCAGCGTTGCCGGTCCACCGACTTCAACGACATGATCTACGCCATTGCCACCGGTCCAAGCCGATACAGTTTCACCCCACTGTGGATCGGTATGGTAATTAACGGTGAAGTCCGCACCCAGCTCTTTGGCTTTTTCTAGCTTATCATCACTGGAGGAGGTAATAGCTACCTTCGCGCCCATCGCTTTTGCAATTTGCAACGCATAAATCGACACTCCACCAGTGCCCAGTAATAGCACCGTATCACCCGCTTTAAGGGCTCCTTCGACCACTAGGGCACGCCAAGCAGTGAGCCCTGCGGTGGTAATAGTCGCACTCTCTTCGTGTGACCAACCAGCAGGAGCTTTAGTGAACCAGGCGGCAGGCGTCACGACACTTTCACGGGCATAGCCATCAATGCCATCGCCGGGTGTTCGAAGAAAGTCACCGACTTTAGGTGTACCGCGCTGCCAATCAGGGAAAAAACCTGAGACAACGTGATCACCTTTGTTGAACGCTGTAACACCCTCGCCAACTTCAACTACAACGCCCGCACCATCCGATAACGGAATACGACCTGCTTCGGTAGGGATAATCCCTTTGGCTACGCCGAAATCGTGATAATTGAGAGAACTTGCATGAATACGCACTTTTATTTGTCCAGGACCTACGCCACCCGGCTCGTTTACCTCTTTTATAGACAAGCGGTCCAGACCGTCTTTGCCGTCTTCGATGATCATCTGCTTCATAACTGTACTCCTTGATTAACTCTACTAACTATACGGAGAAATGAGGTTTTAGTTTTTAATCGCTCCGAAAAACTAAAGCCTTCATAAACAGAAAATTCCAGTAAAATGAAGCGAAGGAGTTTTTCAATGGGGAAATCAAAATATTCAAACAACCAGATAATGGCAATATTAAAACAAAATAAGCCATCTACTTAAAGGCAACGTTACTATGCCTTGTCGCAATATACTTGGGTTTCGAACATGAATATACCCGCAGAAATGGCTTTATAATGAATAAGACGGCACTAGACATTAATTATTTAGTGCCAAACAGTAATTAAATCTTACATTAAAAGTTAGGCTTATAGTCATACGATTCTACTGTGCCCGATTGATGAAAATTGTCGAGCTGCTGTTTTCTCGCAAACAAGCTATTCACTACATTATATGGCACCATTTCAATGGAGTTATTGAAATGCTCAACGCTGCGATTATAAATCGTAATTGCCGCCGCCACGTTTTCATTTTTATCGCTAATTTCGTCCATCAAGTCCTGAACAATCTTGGTAGAACCGAGTTCCGGATAGTTTTCTGCTGTTGCCTTGAATGAGGAGAAGACAGCTTTCGATTTGGTCTCAACATTAGCCAATGCTTTTACATCAATGTCATCTTTGTCTAAAACAGAAATAGACTCTCTTAGTGCAGTCACCTTCTCTATAAAATCACTCTCAAATTCTTTAAAATTGTCCGTCAATTTAGTGAGTTGCGGAATGACATCCTGCTTTAACTTTTCATACGTGATTACGTCAGACCAAGCGCGTTTCGCTCTATTCAAATTCCCGACAATTTGGTTGTATAAAATAATAATACCGATGATGACGACAGCGGCAACGACTAGTAGAGTAATCATATAAAATCCTATTTGTTCTCGTTAATAAACTGAATCAACCTTTTAGCATCTTCCAACATTGGAATTCGTGTGGGTTGCTGTAATTTTTGCACAAAATCTGCGGGCTTACGCAGAGAAGGTTTTTTTACTTGTGTTGGAAAAACGCCTTTTGGTAATTCAAAACAAGCAACAGATTGAGTATTTACATCCATTGATTTAATAAAATTATATTTGTCGGTGAAAGCTAACACCACTTTCGGATCGAAAAATTTAGCCGCTTGAATTTCACTAGCACATCTTACTTTATACAACTTATTAAACGCCCTGCTTGCGGAATCCCACTTCGTCTCAAAGCGTTTTGCATTTAGTGATAAATAGTTAAAATCAATAAACTGCACCAGCATGCCATATTTGTAATGCGTACTTCTTGTTTTCGATGTTCTTGAATTGCCGTTACTGTCGGTTGTATGCTGTGTCGAGACATTCACATATTTAAACTCAAAAAGAGTTAACGGCGTTGAATCGACGCCACATAGATAACGTTTAGTAATACTTTGGCTTTCATCACCACAGTTGAACAACGGAAATATCGTTTTTAATTCTTGCCAGTAGCTTTTACCATTGAAGGCGTAATCACGCTCCATGCCCGCGTTGATTGCAACAGCCCGCACATACAATTGATCGCCGATACTTTTGATGGAAGCTATTCGAATCCAAATATTGGCAATGCAAGCAACGCCGACAATAAAACCGCCAATACGCATCCAAATGCGCTGGTCGTAAGACAGGTCCATTTGCGTCCAAAAAGACAGCAAAATACAAAGCACGGCAAGCCCTAATCCGACTATCGCTAAACTGTGATTGAATGAATAAGCGTTGCGCTTTGAGAATTGCGTAATATGCTGCGCAACTCTATTTATGTCATCCTTAGATTTAGCGGTTATTGCATGAGCCTTTAGTTCGCCCAAATGCTCTTTTAAGGTTTTGTTTCTTGAATTGCGCTGCATTAATCCTCTCACAATATCGACCATATTTAACAGTGATGCTTGTTCTGTTTGTTACCACGAAACAAACAGAACAAGCAATGATACCACAGCAATTTTGGTTTCGATTTCATTTACTTAACGTTGAACAGCACGGTTGTATAGAAATCAAAAACTAAATCGCAAGGGTGTATAAAAACAAATTCCACATTGATAGGAAACTCTTGTTAAATACTTGTTAATAAATTATATTATCTGTAACTTTTTGATAACACGCTACTGATGTAACGATATTATCTTAGCAATCGATAGAATGATGTAAAAGTAAACTTGGTTAGCGCAAATATTGGTGTGCTGCGCTTAAAGACCATTAACAGCATTTAGAGCAACCTTGTTGTAGCAGGAGTCACAATGATTTTGAATCATTTATGGGGTATTTATACTCACCCGAAGGAAGAATGGCAAACTATTGATAAACGCCATGAATCTTATTTTTATTCTCTTAGCCATATTATGCTAATCGCTCTTATTCCTGCGGGTATGGCTTATTATGCCTCTGCTCATCTCGGTTGGGATATTGGTGCTGGAGCAACAGCAGATACGATTAAACTAACCCAACAAAGCGCAATACAAATGGCAATTGCTATGTATTTTGGGCTAATTATTGGCGTAATCGCATTAGCAGTCATAATCAATGAATTAGCGAAGTCGTTTGACGCATTTCCTACTTATACGCAATCGCTAGAACTCGCGGCATATACAGCAACCCCAATCTTTATGACTGGCTTTAGCGCATTCTATCCTGAGTTATGGTTCATTATGTGCGTTGGTCTTGTAGGACTATCCTACTCTGTGTATCTGCTTTATTCGGGTGTGCCAATTATGCTGCATATTCCTGAAGAGAAAGGTTTTATATACAGCAGCTCTGTAGTGACGTGTGGTCTGGTTTTGCTTGTAATCCTGATGGCTTCATCTGTGATCTTATGGAGTGTGGGTGTCGGTCCGCAATATATGTAAAAGCATAATTCAAGAGACAGTCAAAGCAGACAGAAAAATATAAAAAGGCCCCGAAAGTTAGTTTAACTATCGGGGCCTTTTTTTATAACCTGCCGCTGTTCAATGAGTTTAGCTTAAGCCAGCGTTTGTAAGTTTGGGTAGCGAGCTCTATTAAGAACAACAAATTAACTATGAGGCAGCCAAACTTAACTCTAAAGCTCTAGGCATTGCATCAACGTACTGTTGTACGTCAGAGATCAAGCCCATGCTAACGCGCGACCAATTATTGTAGTCCTGATAAATGCCGCGAACTAACACATTCTGTTCCGCCATTTTCTGTCTAAATATTTCTGCATTGGCAGAGCCTAAATCCACGAATATAAAATTTGTAGCTGAAGGCAATGCAATCAAGCCATTTGCTTTCACTGCATCAAATACCATTTCGCGCCCTTCAACAATTTTCGATTTGGACATTTTTAAGAAAGCTTCGTCATTGTAGCTGGCGATCGCAGCAGCTAAACCAGCCTGATTCATGGCATATCCTCCTAGGCTGTGTCGATTAATATCAGCGATATTTTGCTCAGAACCCATCATATAACCAACGCGTAAGCCCGCTAATCCATAAATTTTAGAAAACGTTTTAGCAACAATGACGTTGTGCCCCTGCTTAACCAAAGAAACCATGGAGTTCTTTTCTGGCATATCGGTGACTTCGTTATATGCCTCATCAACTAAAACCAAGGTGCGCTTTGATGCTTTTATACAAAATGCGCGCAACTTGTCGGCATCTAATAAACTACCCGTAGGGTTATTGGGATTGGTCACATGAACCATAGCAACCTCATCATCAATGGCGGCGTAAAGCGCATCGAGATCGATACTCAGATCGGCGGTTTTAGCAATCCGTTTTATTTTAGGAGCCCCGATTTTTTGAGGTGCTTTAGCGGTAGTGTCCCAAAATAAATCAGGTCCTAAGATTTTTCCTTTCTCAGCACTTGCTAAGGCAGCATAAGACAGGACGCCGCTTGAGCCAGAGCTCAGTGTCACTTGGCTTTTACTTAAGCCATTCTTCTCAGCAATCATGTCTACCAAAACTTGATAGGGCTCAGCGGCATAATAAGCCCCTTTAGAGCTTGCTTCGACTATCGCTTTAATAGCAGCGGGGCTTGGACCATAGGGATTCTCGTTGGCATTTAGCTTGGCGATCCCTGACGCCGGCCCATATGCAACTGATGGTGGACTATAATTACCAGCTGAAGCTGTGTTTGGCAATGTCAGTAAGCCACCGACAGCCACAGCAGATGCAGTGGCTAATGAGCCGCGTAAAAACATTCTTCTACTAATATTGTCCATCATATTTTTAGTCCTCGTGCTAATTTTTTAAAGTTAAAATGCTTTGTAGTACATCGAAATAGACACCACTACCAAGTAGAGCCCAAACATTCTTTTTAGGTTTTTTTCGTTCAGCTTATGAGCCCAATTAGCTCCAAGTGGCGCAGTTATCATTGAAGCAGCGCTAATGGCTAGTAAAGCGGGTAGATTGATGTATCCAAAGGTACCAAATGGTAAATCAGACACGTCATGACCCATCAGCAAAAATCCGATTGCACCGGGTAAACCAATAATAAAACCGACACCAGCGGCAGTGGCTACAGCTTGGTGTACGGTACGATTACATATAACCATGGTCATGACTGTAATAGTGCCACCACCGATTCCTAGCAGAGCCGAAAATCCGCCTAAAAATGAGGCTAATCCAGCTTTAGCGGGTCCGGTGGGCATTGTTAATGCATTTGGCGAGAGAGCAAAAAGCTTGGGGAATAAAAAATACACTGAATAGGCTAAAACACCTGTTGCAAACACTATTATCAAGCTTTGTGGCTTAGCTTGAGAAGCAATATACAAACCGCCTAACACACCCAATACTAACCAAACAGCCCAGTCTTTTAAAATCAAAAAATCGACTGCATTTTTCTTTTTGTGAGCTTGAACAGAACGAGCGCTAGAAACTACAATCGACGCTAGTGATGTACCAATTGCGACTTTTATCAATTGATCGGATGCTTGTGTAAAGAAAGGGAAAACGGCCAACAAAGCTGGTACAACAACAAAACCGCCTCCATTTCCAAATAATCCCGCAGTAATACCCGCAACTGCTCCCGCTACGCATAGAGTCACAACAAAAAATAAAACGTCTATTTCCATAAAGCTGCTTAATATTTCTTAGAAATTATGCAATATCGAAACGAAATTGCTTTGCTCTAAACAATTTGCAGAAATAGTGCCAATAGTCATTTGCAATGTTTACAAAGACTTACCGAAAGAAGGATCAGAGAACTGCACTGAAATGGTTAATCTTTGCGCAACAATAATGCAGAAGAAAAAACGGAAAGACGGCTTATTGCTGGCAGAATTCTGAGGAAGTGAACTTTAGAGTTTGTGATGGAGAGGACAACGGCGCTTCATCAGAAGCGCCGAAGAAACAGCGAGTAGTCTATGGTCTTTTTATCCAGACTTTTGGAATCTTGACTTAACAAAAGACCCTAAACTCACATTTTATTAATATCATTAAGGATGCAACGGCGCTTAATGTGTTCCCATATTATGCATTTCAAGATTACTCAACTCTTCTTGAATCACTGGCGATTTAATTTTTTCGCCTCTGGATTTATCGATACTTTCAAGGTATTCCTGATTAACATCGCCAGTAATATAATTACCGTCAAATACCGATGTCTCGAAGCGTGTGATTGCCGAGTTTTCTTCCCTGACTGCATCAACTAGGTCATCAATGTTTTGAAAGATTAAGCCATCAGCTTTGATGCATTCACAAATCTGTTCAATTTCACGGCCATAGGCAATTAATTCATTGGCAGAAGGCATATCTATACCGTACACATTTGGGAAACGAATTTCAGGTGCGGCAGAAGCAAAGTAAACTTTATTCGCGCCTGACTCTCGCGCCATTTCAATAATTTGCTCTGACGTAGTACCACGAACAATTGAGTCATCCACTAACAATACGTTCTTACCCTTAAACTCAGACGAAATAGCGTTTAGCTTACGACGCACTGATTTTCTTCGCTGCGTTTGGCCCGGCATAATAAATGTCCGGCCAATATAGCGATTTTTCACAAAGCCTTGACGGTAAGGCTTATCCAAAGTAACAGCAATTTGTAGTGCTACATCCATCGATGTCTCAGGAATTGGGATAACAACATCAATATCAAGATCAGCCCATTCTCTGGCTATTTTCTCACCGAGTTTACGACCCATGTTAACGCGAGATGCATAAACACTAATACCGTCAATAAATGAATCAGGTCGGGCAAAGTAAACAAATTCAAAGATACACGGGTTACAGCTTGGATTTTTTGCACACTGCTTAGTAAATAATTCACCCTTTTCATTAACATAAACCGCTTCACCCGGCGCTACATCTCTGACAAAGGTAAATCCTACTGAATCTAAAGCCACGCTCTCAGAGGCAACCATATATTCATCACCATGCTCAGATTGGCGCTTACCCAGCACTAGAGGACGAATACCGAAGGGGTCTCTAAACGCAACCATACCGTTACCGATAATAGCAGCAACCACCGCGTAAGCACCTCTGATCTTAGTATGCACAGTTTCTACCGCTGAAAATATCTCTTCGGGCTTTACTTCAAAGCCTGCCGCATTTTGTAGCGCATGAGCAAAAATATTCAACAGCAATTCAGAATCTGAGGTTGTGTTTATATGACGACGAGCAATACTGAAAACCTCTGCTTGAAGTTCATGCGCATTGGTTAAATTACCGTTATGCGCAAATGCAATACCGAATGGAGAGTTTACGTAAAAAGGCTGCGCCTCAGCAGAACTTGAAGATCCCGCCGTTGGATAACGAACGTGCCCTATACCTACGTTGCCAGTCAAACGCTTCATGTGACGAGTGCGGAATACATCTCTCACCAAACCGTTTTCTTTGCGTAAGTGAAACATCCCATTATCAATTGTCATGATGCCTGCAGCATCTTGGCCACGATGCTGAAGTACAGTTAACGCGTCATAAATGTCTTGATTAACAGGGCCTTTACCAACAATACCAACGATACCACACATAAAAAAACCTTTTATTTTGTTGGAGAGAGGAAGCTAGAGCTTCCTTTCACGTATTCAAAAAACCACTCAATAATGACTGAAAACTCAGGCACCAATATAGATTGCAGCCACCACTCGCTTTCTGCAAATGGGGTAAACGTGTCCATGAAAAAAAGCAATGCGCTAATAATCAGCACGCCGCGTATTGCGCCAAAAACTGCGCCCAATGCTCGGTCCGTACCGCTTAATCCGGTTGCTTTAACTAGTTGCGAAACAATATAGTTAATAAGAGCACCGATAATCAATGTCGATACAAACAAGATGGCAATGGCCACGCCATTTCTAAACAATTCATCTGAAATTTGGGTCAAAAATTTTGCGAGTTGAGGATAAAGTTGACTTGAGATGATAAACGCAGAGAACCAAACAACAAGGGAGATGGCTTCTTTTACAAAGCCACGGATGACGCTGATGACGGCAGACAAGGCAATGATGCCTAAAATGGTGAAATCAAACCAATTCATATAAAAGATGCGTCTTAGGTTGAAGTTCTGTCATAAACCTTTTCTAAACATTGGCGCTACCAACAATATTGGCGAGGCCTACATTAATAGTTGGTTCTAATTTGGCGCGCATTCTACCAGAAGGCGTGATTCAGTCCAATGATAAAATAGATAAATAGTTTGGTTTTTTTATTAGTTGGAAACAACATCGAACGTAGTAACTTTACCGGTCAACCCAGTCGTCTCTTTCAGGTGAGGCAATGCTAACTCTAATTTTTCTTTATCTAGTTCAGGGCCAACAAATACTTTCGTTAAGCGTCCAGCGCTTGTTTGTACTTTTCGACTAAACGAACGATAGCCTGCTTTCTCTAATTTTCTAAGCAAGTCATTCACGTTTTTTTGATTGCCGAAACTGCCTAACTGCACCACCCAACCGGCATTATCATTTGCCGTATTTGAAGCACTCTTCGCCACAGTTTGCTTGGCAAGAGAATTATCCGATGCTGCAGACTCAGCGCCGCCGGATTTCGCTGCGACTTCTTTGGCAGAGTTGCCTGCCTCTGCTTTTAGGTTCTTCGCCATCTGTTCGGCTATTTTGCGTTCTTCATCGGTTTGTTTTTCAATATCTGAAGAATCCGATGTTTGCGCTTCTCCCTCAGTGCCCTGCGCTTGCTCCAACAACCCATCAGCAGCCTGCTCGTCAATGACGACAACTTCTCTGCGAGTTGCTTTTGCGACATCTTCTGTGGGGAACGGATCGGGTGCGGTGGCTGATAAATTAGACGTTGAGCGCGGGAAATCCACGAAAGTTTCAGTGTTCGTTTGCTTTTTCCCGTCCAAATAATCAGGCAGAAATATAACAGTCACGGCAACAAGGATAATCGTTCCTACAAGCCTATTTTGTAACGCGTTTGACACTGATGTTTTCCCCAACAAATTAATTCAAGTTGTTTGCCTACGGTTGATTATGCACTAGCATGGTATTTGAGAACAGCCGCAACGGTCAAAAAAGATCCCATAACCAGAATAATATCATTCGCTTGGGCATTACTTAAGGCTTGTTTGAACGCTAAATCGACTGTTTCAAAAGGCTCTATTTTTGAATTCGTGTTTAATTCAGTGCTTGATTGAACAGCCCTAACTAATCGTTCAGCCTTCTCTCCTCTATTCGTTGGCAAAGCCGCACAATACCAATGTGCGTTAATATCAGAAAAAACCTGTAAACTTATTTCGATGTTTTTATCTTTTAACATCCCTACGACGATATGACAGGTATCAAAAGAATAAGTTCTCATTAAGCGACTTAATTGCAATGCGCTATCTTCGTTGTGCGCAACATCAAGAATGATAGCGCAGCACTCATCAATTTTTTGCTGACGTAAAATATGATGACGTCCCATAAGCTGAGTTTTGTCTATGATTGCCTGTATATCGCTTGTTCTCGCTAAGAATGGATAAACCGTTTTCAGCTTATTACTTATTACATTATCACTTCTCGAGAATGCTGATTGGCTTAGAGCATTGACAGCGGCCAAAGCTGTTGCAACATTCTGTTTGGGTATTTTAGCGTTTTTCGCAGAGAACTGCTGACTCTGAATACTTATGAGACCAGTTGCTTCGTCGAACATAAAGTGTTCGCCACGGCAAATGAGGTTTGCGCCTATTTGTTCCGCATATTCTAGCATTGATTGTTGGGGTGTTTCTTCGCCGATGATCGCAGGCTTATTAGTGCGAAAAATACCCGCCTTTTCAAAGGCTATTTTTTCTTTCGTATCGCCTAACCAAGCTTGATGATCGAGTCCGATACTGGTTATTACCGCGACATCTGCATCGATAACATTGACTGCGTCTAGTCGTCCCCCTAACCCCACTTCGAGGATAAGCACATCAACCTTTTGGTTTGAAAAGGCTTTTAATGCCGCTAACGTAGCAAACTCGAAATAAGTAAGGTCAATTAAGCCCTGTACTGGATCTTTTCGACTGTTATCTATTTGCTCAAAGATATCGCAAAGCATGCTTTGTGAAATCAAATTCCCGTTCAAACGAATTCGTTCACAAAAATCGACGAGATGGGGCGAGCTATATACACCAGCTGTAAGACCAGCATGCAAACAAATTTGTTCAATCAGCGCACAGGTAGTCCCTTTGCCATTCGTACCTCCTACAGTGACCACAAACTGTTCTGTGAAGTCAATATTGAGGCGCTTTACTAGGTCCTTAGTACGAGACAAGCCCATATCAATTTCCTTGGTATGGGCTTGTTCGATGTAAGTCAACCAATCAGATAGACTTGTGTTTTTGTTCATTACCAGTATTTATCTACTTTAAATTAGCTAAGCGCTTGTCAGCATGTTGATGATGTAGTTTTGATAATACAGAAAAGAGCTTATCTCGCATCAACCTGCGATCAACGATCATGTCTATCGCACCTTTCTCGATTAAGAATTCGCTACGCTGAAAACCCGCCGGCAATGTTTCTCGCACAGTTTGCTCTATAACCCGAGGTCCAGCAAAACCAATCAGAGCCTTAGGTTCAGCAACGTTGATATCACCAAGCATTGCTAAACTAGCAGACACACCACCCATTGTAGGATCGGTTAATACCGAAATATAGGGCAAACCCTGTTTGCTCATTTTCGCCAGTGCTGCACTTGTTTTCGCCATTTGCATCAGTGATAACAAGGCTTCTTGCATACGCGCGCCGCCGCTTGTAGAAAAACACACCAATGGTGTATTGTTTTCTAAGCAGGAGTTCACTGCAGCAACAAATTTAGCGCCAACAACGGAGGCCATTGAACCACCCATAAAGGCGAACTCAAAGCTTGCTACGACAATTGGCATACCGTTTAGTTTGCCTTTTACGACAACTAGGGCGTCTTTTTCATTCGTTGCTTTCTGAGCAGCAGTGATGCGATCTTTATATTTTTTACTGTCCTTGAACTTGAGAATATCCTGAGGCTCAAGGTCTGCAGCAATTTCTTCGCGATCTTTGGTGTCTAAAAATGCATTAATTCGAGCACGT